>ENA-UOOI01000003-UOOI01000003.1-fermentation-metagenome-genome-assembly--contig:-NODE-3-length-673899-cov-84.967411_pt1 | contig 673899 bp, 562 predicted proteins | sample MGYA00245779_ERZ724027 | MGnify/ENA primary metagenome ERZ724027 (study PRJEB28704, sample SAMN03018318) | fermentation metagenome | biome: anthropogenic terrestrial biome; feature: soil...
AACCGCTTTGAGCGGTTCACATCAAGCCGCCGGCTTTGCCGGCGGTACATGACTCAATAATGCCGGCGGAGGTGCTTCTCAGCCGCTGGAGGAAATGACCGACGAGAACTGGCAGCATAACATCGATCTTGATTTGACGGCGGTTTTCCAGTGTACCAGGGAATTCGGAAAAGAGATGCTCAAAAAGAAGTACGGGCGAATCATCAATATTGCATCGATTTTAGGACTCGTCGGAAACAGAGACGTTCCGGTTATCGGATATCATGCGGCAAAAGGCGGCGTTGTTAATTTTACGCGGGGTGCGGCCGCCGAATGGGCAGAAAAAGGTATTACGGTAAATGCAATCTGTCCCGGATTTTTTCCGTCAGAAGCGAATAACGATGTTGCAATGGAGGGAATGGACGCGTTTATCCGCCGATGTACTCCGATGGGGCGGCCGGGAAAACCGGGGGAACTTGATTCCACCGTCGTCTACCTTGCCGCAGATGAGTCGAGTTACGTCACCGGTTCTATCGTTACCTGCGACGGGGGCTGGACCTGCGTCTGATTACAGCGGCTATAATTAATTAAGGAATACACATGACAGAAAACAAATTTGAAAAATTTTTTGAGCAGACGAAAATCGGCACCATGTATCTGAAAAACAGGCTGATTATGTCTCCGATGGGAACTTTCACTCCGATGCAGGACGGCACCGAGAGCGAAGAAGGGATGATGTATTACGAGGAGCGGGCCCGCGGCGGCATCGGGATGATCATCATCGGTGCCCAGTTCCTGAACGAAAAAACGGCACAGGGCGGCCCCACGTTCGCGTTCGACAATAATCGGGCCATCCCCAAAATGACTGTTCTGTGTGAACGCGTTCACCGCTGGGGAACGAAAATCTGCGCGCAGATCAGTCCGGGAACAGGCCGCAACGGTATGCCTGATATCGGAGAGCGTGTTCCGATTTCGTCATCGGCAATTCCTTCTTTCTACAATCCCGATATGATCTGCCGTGCATTAACGGTCGATGAAATTCACACTATTATCGATTCATGGAAAGTCGCCGCATCATTTGCCAAAAAAGCCGGCTTTGACGCAATTGAAATACACGGTCATGCCGGTTATCTAATCGACCAGTTTTTCTCTCCTATCTGGAATAAACGTACGGACGAATACGGCGGCAGTGCCGAAAACCGCGCCCGTTTTGCAATGGAAACAGTTCAGGCAATCAGGGAAACTGTCGGACGTGACATGCCGATTCTCTTCAGAATATCGCTCGACCACCGTTTTGAAGGCGGACGCACGATTGGAGACAGCATGCCGCTTATCGAAGCGCTTGAAAAGGCCGGTGTCGATGCACTCGACGTCGATGCCGGCGCGTATGAGACTATGGATTACATTTTTCCGACGACGTATGTCGGTGAAAGCTGTATGTCGTATGTCTGTAAAGAAGCTCGTAAGCACGTGCATATTCCGATCATCAACGCCGGAAACCATTCGCCTGAGACGGCGCTCGCTCTGATTAATTCAGGCGACTGCGATTTTGCCATGTTCGGCCGGCAGTCTATTGCCGATCCCGAATTCCCGAAAAAACTTCTTGAAAACCGCCGTGAAGATATCCGTCCCTGCTTAATCTGTAACGAGGAATGCATCGGGCGGATATTCGGCCGGTTAACGCAGTTAAGCTGCACCGTCAATTCACAGGTCTGCATGGAAAAATATTTTGAAATTAAAAAAACTGAAAAACCTTTGAATATTGTTGTGATAGGTGCGGGGCCCGGCGGACTTGAAGCTGCCCGTGTCGCGGCGATGCAGGGACACACCGTTACGATCTATGAAAAGAGGAATCAGATAGGCGGTATTTTCCGGATAATTGCAAGTCCGTCGTTTAAGAAGCGGATCAGGGAATTAATTACCTGGTACGGCGGTCAGCTGAAGAAACTCGGGGTGACCATTCATCTGAATGCGGAACTGACTTCAGACGATCCGGTCCTTAACTCGGCCGACAAAATATTCGTTGCAACAGGATCGGTGCCGTTTGTTCCTGATATCCCCGGAAAGGATCGGAAAAACGTCGTCGGCGTCATCGAAGCCCATCTGAACGGGGTTGAAGGGAACTCCGTTGTAATCTGCGGAGGCGGCATGAGCGGCTGCGATACCGCGCTGGAACTTGCGCAGCAGGGGAAAAAGGTTACCATCATTGAAATGATGAGCGAATGTGCCCGCGATGTTATGGCGGTCAATAAGATAAGTATACTTCGCCTCCTGAAAGAACATACTGTCACTATGCTGACCGGCAGCAAAGTAACCGCATTTACCGAAGACGGCGTTCTTATTGAAACGAAAGACGGCCCGCGGCAGACTGTACCGGCTGATACAATCATCACCGCGTTCGGACAGCGTCCGAATACGACCCTGCCGGATATTCTCCGCAGAAAATACGCAGCGAAAGTAACGGTCATCGGCGATGCCGAAAAAGTTTCCAAGGCGGGCAGCGCCATCCATTCCGGTTTCTATGCCGCAATGGCTCTGGAATAAGAGAAAACAACCGACCGGCGGCCCCGCGTCGTCGGCCGGCAGCTGCATCAATAGACAGATTCAGCTTTACGGCCGTGTTCCCATAATTTCCCTCAGCTTTCCCGACAGTATTTCTTCTTCTCCGCTGCAGTTTGTCGGAAAGCGCAGCAGCGGAATGCCGTATGACTTGAGAATACGGTTTTTCATTTCGTCGCGTTCCGCCTGACGGGTTCCTTTTCTGTGAAAGTGGCAGCCGTCGACTTCTACAGCGAGAACCGTTTTTTTCGAGACGCGGTTATACAGTAGAAAATCGACATGGGTGGCGCTGTTCGTTGCATACCGGCGTTCATCTTCGGACAGCCGGTTCAAATCACGGAGCAGCGGGTTCAACGGCTGGTGGCATATGACGTTTATTACGGAATAATTATTTCCACGGAGCACTTTTTGTATGAGCTCATACATAAGATTCTCGGAATCATATTCGGAAACATGCTGTATCGTCTTCAGATATGCTATCCGCTGTTCGGTATACTGACTGTACAGCAGATCGAAGATTGAACGGATAGTCCCCAGCTCGATAGAGCCGCTGTTGTATTCGATGTAGTCGATTAAATCTCCGGTATTGCTGTTTTCAGGCTGTTCGTTGCCCGAAACGACGAGATACAGCCGCTTCTTTGCCCGGGAGACGGCGACGTTCAACATATTCTGGTTGTCGATGAAAGGTGTCACCGTATCGGCGACGGTCGAAATGACGATGACGTCCTTTTCCCGTCCCTGAAATTTATGTACGGTTGCAATATCGATGTGTCTGCCGGGAAGTGCGGCTTTAAGGGCGTTTACCTGAGCGTTGTAGGGAGCGATAATGCCGATCTGCTCGTCGGGATATGGTATTGCGGGCAGCAGCGACCGGGTGATTTCGTCTATCTGACGCTGATTCATATGTTCTCGGTTGTGGTTGCCGGCGACTGTTTTTACGACCGAAACTTCAGGCGCGTCGCCGTTCTCCGTCATGATGATCAGCTGTCCGCCGTAGAATTTCTGATTACAGAAATTAATAATCTTCGGGCTGCAGCGGTAGTGTTCGCGGAGCAATGTCTGCGGTGCGTGAGGGAACAGTTCGCACATTGATTGCAGCAGACTTTTTTCAGCGGCATTATAGCCGGTGCTGATGTGATAACTGTCGAACAACGACTGCAGCTGCCTTTTCATATCGTCCTTTATGACATTCGGAAGCTGCATTGTATCGCCGACGATGACGGCGTTTTTCGCGGAAGAAAGCGCCAGCGCGCCGGTTGCAACATCGAGCTGCGAAGCCTCGTCGATAATAATGTAGTCGAATTCAGCTTTGCTGCTGAGACTACAGCGTGAACAGAACGCGGAACTGAGTGTGACGGGATATTCTTTCTGGACAGCCTCGTAGTTTTTCCAAAGATCTTCTTCGTGAAAATGTACACGGGAACCGTCTGCTCCGTACCGTTCGGCCAATTCTGCTTTCAGATATTGTAATGATTTTCCGGTCAATTCTTCACTGAGCTTTTTCTGATTGTATGATGCGAGCTGCCGTTCAAGTTTTTCCCGCTTCTGAATCAGTTCGTCCTGTTTTACAGTGTAAAAAAGCGACTGAAGTTGTGTTATGATTTGCGTTGTATCGTTTTCGAAAGAACGCCACTGCGCAATCTTATAAATGAAACAGCATTTGCATTTGAAAAAGAAAGACGGCTTTCGTCCTTTGTCTTCGAAATTCTGACACTGCGTCCATATTTTGAAAAGTGTTTCGGCAGCGATCGGTTTCCGTCTTTTTTTGACTTCAGTGAGCATACCGTTTTCATACATATAATTGGAAAAATGTTTCGTTTCGTTTTGCAGTTCCTCCAATTGCTGCCGGACAGAAGCGAGTTCTTCTTCGGTTTCAAAACCGGTCTGCAGATTTTGCGAAGTATTTTTAATCTGTTCAAAAAGGCTTTTTTTACAGTTTGTATCCATTGTCCACGTTTTTAATAAACCGGGATACTTGTCTGTTTGGTTTGTAATAAATTGTATTTTGTTGCCGGAATTACCAAGCTGTGCGGCGACGAATTCCAGACCGCATTTGGAAAGTTTTTCAAACACATTTGCTGTTGCGGAATTGTTATTGGAAACGACCTGTACTGTTTTACCTGCTATAATCAGATTTGCAATAATGTTCAGAATTGTCTGGGTTTTACCTGTTCCGGGCGGTCCCTGAATGATACTGATCTGATTTTCGAGCGCATAATGTACCGCTTTGTACTGACTTCTATTGCAGCCGAAAGGAAAAACCGGTTCAGTGCGGGACAGAGGTTTCGATGTACGTGCCGAAGGCTGCACGAACTGTGCAAACACTGTGTCGTCTCCGACATAGTCAAGCTTTTCATATTGCATTGACAGGAGCTTTACATCATCGGCAGTCCGCAGGGAAATACAAGCGGCTGTCTGCTTAAGATAATCGAATACTGTTTTTGAAGCAGGCGCTGTAAGACAGGAAGCGGTAATATTCAGAGAACTTTTTTCATAATCCTTTTCGTACTTCTCTTCATTCTTGTCCTTGAAGCAGACGTGCCAGTATGTACCGTAATCAGATTTAAATTCGTATATTTCGGATACATTAAAAAGTTTTCTTCCGTCATGGGTTATCCGATAGTCTGCCGCACGGAGGACTGTCGGGTTTGTCAGAATCTGTACAGAACTCTGATTATACAAATAGATTTCATCTGGCCCGAACGTGATAACATATTTGCCGGTTTGCTCGTCGCGGACATATGATTGTATCTCGGAAGTTCTGATTCTGCCTTTGGCGATTATCAAATAGTAATGTGTATTCAATTCTGATTCCTGAATTTTATTGATGCAGTATACCAGTTTTTAAGATAAATATAAAGGACGAACCGATGCGGCGATATCGTTCTGGACATTAAAAACCGGCAGCCGTATACTGAAGCAGGCTGCAGCAGTTTTCGCAGTCAGCCCGGCGGTGAATAAATGAAACAGAGGATACAATACAATTTTACCGGATGCGTACAGGGCGTCGGATTCCGGTTCACGGCTTTACATGCGGCTTCTTCGCTCGGTCTTACCGGATGGGTGCGCAACGAGTACGACGGAAGCGTGACGATGGAAGTGCAGGGGGAGGAGGATGCCGTCGGGGCTGTTCTTGAAATGATTCGAAACAATCCCGGCATCGTCATCGATGCGGTCCGTTCGGAAGACCTCCCGCTCGACACGGAAGAGAAAGTATTTAAAATCCGTTATTAATTATTATTATCAAGGAAAGGCGGGGCTGCCGGTATCATTTTACGGCAGCCCTGCCTGAGAATATATCGGGACTCGGAAAGCCTCACCTCCGCACGCTAACGCGGAAGACGCTCTTCCCGCGGAGGAATTTTCGGGAACGGCTGTGCTTTTCCGTTCTGATACCAGTATGCTACCGACGCTATATCGTCCGCGCGTTCAAACAGATGGTCGCCGTTATGTCCGATCTGCTGTATTGTCACTTTCAGATCTTCGGTAAAGCGGATCGGATCCATAATGTGCCACCGGTACAGTCCGTGCGCGGGAACCGCATCGTAGCCGTATATTGGAACGGTGCCGCTTGTTACGCTGTGATACGGATATCCCATAAACGGTGTATTGTACGTCGTTTCTTCTCTGCTTATGTTTCCGTACTGATCCTTTTCATAAAATCCCCATGCGCCTCCGACGTAATCCTCGACGCCTGTTCCGCAGATTGTGGGATACTCTTTGTCCCCGTCGATATAGAATTTTATTTCGCCTTCGCCCCACCAGTACCGTTCAAGCGCGGTCCATGCGAAATACGTACCGACGTAATGCCCTTTGCCCTGTATGTTGTCTGCGACGACATAATCCTCGCCCAATTTTGCATACTTTGTGCGGCGCCACTGTGCGTAAAAATAGGCGGTGTCGCCGGGGACCTGCTCCAGCGTATAATTCACCGTATAAAAAAACGCGTGGATAAGACCGCCGTGCTGATTCTCTATCGTAATGCGCGCGTGCTTCCGGAACGGCATCGGGAAGAAGCTGTTGAATCCGCCGTACGGAGCGACGACAATCGGCATGGAATTCACCTGACATTTGGCGGAGAAGCCGCAGCAGAAAAAATCTCCCAGCGGCGTTTCGACTGCCGGATTTTCATTGTCGTCCCAGTACATACGCAGAATCAAATCGCGGAGGACGAACTCTCCGGCGGGAGAACTGTCCTGCACTGTTATCCATATGTGATGAATAACGCCCGGTCCGTCTATATCCGCCATCGTTGTTTCCGTACCGGGCTCAAGGTCCAGAAAAGCTTTTCCCTTTCTGCTTTTTCCCAGTATGCTGGCGGCCGTTCCGCCTTTTCCCTTTTCACCGGTCGGATTTTCCGCGTTTATCGATCTGCTTTCCGCAGTATCAAGAACTGCGAGATTTGAAAGATTTCTTTCCATCATAATTATCCTTTTACTCCTCCGGACATCAAATCAACCAGATATCTCTGGAGATAAATAAACAGAACGACAATCGGAATAGTGACTATCGTGCTCATCGCCATTATTTCCGCCCACTGAATGAAAAACTCTCCGCGGAAACTTGTTAATCCCAGCGGCAAAGTCCACAGAGCTGCGCGCTTTATCATAGTCGAGGCGAAAAGATAATCGCCCCATCCCGTGACGAACGCGACGAGAGAAATGGCGGAAATTGAAGGAACCGAAAGCGGGAGAATGATGCGGAAAAAGATGCCCCATCGTGTGCATCCGTCTATCTTCGCGGCTTCCTCCAAATCTACGGGAATGTTGTTGAAAAATCCGACGAAAAGCCACGCGCTCGTCGGAAGAAACACGGCGGCGTAGGTGAGCATCAGTACGGCAAGGCTGTTCGTCATCCCGAGTTTTGCGATATTCATATAATAGGGAATGAGAATAATAATCCACGGGATTGTCTGTGTCAGGGCAATCATGAACCACAGCGGTTTTTTGAATTTGAAGCTGAACCGGGAAATGGCATACCCGAGCGTTGCGGAAAAACTTATGGCTATAAAGGTCGCTATAAGGCAAACCCATAAACTGTTCCACGACCAGGTGCCGAAACCTGAACCGCTGAAATTATATGTCCGTACGGCGTTCTTATATGCCTGCAAAGTCGGCTGCTTGGGAAGCAGTCCGTGATCAAGTGAAAATATATTCTGCGTTGTCCGCAGAGAATATGAAACCATGATGACGAACGGAAGCAGGACAAGAACGCATACAAGTAGAACCAGAACATACTTTACGACACCTGCAGCTGTTTTTCGGAGCGATCTCATAATGCACCTTCTTTATTCTGATTGTGAAAATAAATAATTGAAAAAAGCAGGCAGAACACGAGCAGCAGCACTCCTTCCGCGCATGCCATGCCTACCTTGTAAAAGCGGAATGCGTTGAGATATATATCGATGCCTATGACACCTGTCGCGTTATCGGGCCCGCCTTTCGTTATCAGATAAATAAGTTCGAATTCCTTTACGGTCCACAGAATCTGCAGAATCAGGAGTGTATTCCATATCGGTTTTATCTGCGGCCATGTGATATGCGTAAACTGTCTGAATCTGCCCGCACCGTCTATGGAAGCCGCATCATAATAATCCTGAGGAATTCCGCCGAGGGCCGCGAGAAGCATTAAAGAAATGAACGGAAAGTTTTTCCATATGCCGATGATTGTAACGGCGGTAAACGCGCTTGCAGTTCCGTTGAACACCTGAAACGGTCCTTTTACAAACGGCAGTTTCGAAATCATTCCGCTTAAAATGCCGTAATTCGGATCGAGCGCGATCAGAAAAACGTTGCATACGACAACGGAAGGCATCGCCCACGGAATGAGCATGAGTCCGCGGACAATCGACCTTCCGACGAATTTTTTATTCAGGAGAAGCGCGACGAGCAGCCCCAGTATCATCTTGCCCGCAACGCACAGGACGGTATAGCCGATTGTTGCATATCCCATTGTTTTAAATTGGGATAATCCGAAAACGGCGATATAATTTTTTAATCCGACGAACGGATGACTTTTTGAGCTGGCGCTCAGCGACCACTGCTGAAACGACATCAGAATAGTCTGAAAAATCGGTATAAAAACGAAAATTGAAAGCACTATGACGGCGGGCAGAACAAACTGCAGAACCGTACTGCTCTCTCTGTTCGTTTTTACCGGTGAAGGTTTATTCAAAATAGCACCTCTGTGAAAGGCCGGATACTGCTGACGCGTATCCGGTTATTATTATTAAAAATCAGCTCTTCAGAGCTTTTATCATTTCATTCTGCCCCCAGTCGAGGGCGTCTTTTACGGAACGGGTTCCGAGCATTGCACTTGAGATCGATTCCTGAACGATATGATCGAACTGGTTCCACTGTTGTATGTCGGGAACGTTGCGCATCTCGAAATTCTGGCATGACTGAATGAAAGCGGCCTGTTTCGGCTGGATTTTCGCGTAGTCGTCGTAGACAAGTTTGTTCGTAGGGGCCGCGCGGCGCATCGCGAGTTTCTGCGCGTATCTACTGTGCAGATATGCGATGAACTCGAATGCTTCGTCGGGATGTTTACAGTTCGTCGAAATCGCAACGGGGTTGCCCCACGAAACGAGGACCGGTTTTTTATCCGCGGAATATGCCGGGAACGGAGCGAACCCGAGATCGTTTTCAAACTGATCGGGAGTCATCATCGCCTTGAAATTTGCAATTGTCCATACGGCGGCCTGACATGTCGCGACCGAACCGTTGGCGAACATCGCGTGAATATCGGTTACAGTCTTCGTTCCCTGCGGCGCCGTGTCGCGGTACATCTTCTTCATAAATTCGACGGCCTTAACATTTTCGGGCGAATTGAAAATCAGTCTGTCCGCCGTATACGGCCCCTGTTCCTTCGGGAATATTCCGCCGCCCGCTGTCCACAGCCAGTGCATATACCACCATCTGCTGAGCGTTTCCACGAAAGTCGGTTCGCCCCATCCGTACACGTCGGGCGTTCCGTCCTTATTCGTGTCGACCGTAAGTTTTTTTGCGGCGGCGTAATACGAATCCCACGTCGAAAGATCTGCGGGTGTCAATCCCGCGGCCTTGAGCTTCGACTTGCTGTACGCCGTCATCGGAGCGCTGAACATGATGTACGGCAGACCGACGATTTTACCGCCGATCTTCACCGAATTAATAAGGTACACGTCCTTTTCAAGATTCGTACCGTCTTCAAGTACTTTGCCTTTGATGTACTTGTCGAGCGGAAGAAAAGCTCCGCCCTCGCGCTGCGAATAATAACCGTACAATCCCGCGCCCGTGTCGAGTGTTATGATATCGCCTTCGACGCCGCTGGCTATATCAAGCGCGAGTCTGTCCCAGTACGTCTCGCTGGAAATGGCCGCAAGTTCGATGCGGACGTTCGGATGAGTTTTTTCAAATTCATTGATTATGGGCGTGAGCTCATTTTTCTGCGTCTCCGCGTCGAACCACTGATACCATACCAGGTTTATTTTCTTTCCCCGGCCGGAACTGCTTTTTGTACTTCCTGCGGATACGGCCATAGATACAAGACCGAAGGCAAGAATAATTGAAAGAATACGTTTCATACAACCTCCTTGAAAACCGTTTTAATTTTTAATAATGTCAGTATATCATGTCCGTTTTGGCTGTAAACAAAATGTTCTGATTAAAATACGGAAAAATATATTGAAACATAACAGGTGGTAGAATATATTGATACCGAGGAGCAGCCTATGCCGAAACTTGTCTATCAGAACTTTTACCGTGAATTACGCAGGGATATCGAAACCGGCTACAAAACGGGCGACCGTTATCTCAGAGTCAGAGAGATTGCCGGTAAATTCAACGTGAGCCTGCAGATAGCGCAGAAGGCCGTTTCGCAGCTTTCATCGGAAGGTGTGATCGCGGCGAAACCACGCGCGGGCATCGTTGTTCAAAATACAGGTACCGCTCCGAGCGGACTGAAAGGGAAAAAAATTCTCGTCCTTTCATATAAACAGGATTATCATTTCTACGCGTCGTTCCTTGACGGCATCAGGCAGAACTGCGGTCTCTACGGCGTCGATGTGGAATTTAAAATGAACACATTTAAGGAAACCGATTCGCTCGGTTTCGGAGAATATCTGCTTTCATTAAACGCGGACGGAATAATCACGCTTTCATTCGTAAATTCCGCACTGCCTTTTTATTATGCGCTGCGGGAAGGTCAGGATATTGTTGCGGATATCATACTTGATTCATTGCCGGTCCTGCCGGCGGTTCAGACGGATAATTATAGACATTCGTATGAAGCTGCCTGCATTCTCAGCAAGCGGAACTGCCGCAGATATTTTGTTCTGGGATATTATCCGCAGAACAACAGGCGCTACAGGGGATTTTATGACGGGATACAAAAAACGTGGCAGGGCTCTTTCCGGCCGGAAGTGACGTACATACAGCTGTCGAAGATGAATGTGCTCGGCGAAGTAATCAGAATTATTCATAATTATTCCGACACGGCGGGATTTTTCATCAGCGACTATTCCGCCAATTATTTTTTCGGTATGCTGTGCATTCAGGAACGGATTCAGCCGAAAACTGTGCTTGTATACGACGCCGACGATTCATATTTTTCACTCCCCGGCCTGGAGCCGGTGAGATCGATCGCCCCCTCATTTAAAGAACTCGGCAGACAGCTGAGCGGCGTGCTTATCAGGAAATGGAAAACAGGTGCGTATCCGGAGCCGTTACAGAGAAAAATCTGATCCCCTTCGCGCTCCTTATTTCCGTTTACCACCTGTTCCGGTGAATGATCTCCTCCGTCTTTTTCCGGGGACGCGGCGCGGGGGCTTCGTCGGGATATCCGACTGCAAGAATGGTGACGAGGAACTTGTCTTCCGGTATGCCCAGAGCGGGCCGCATTTCGTCTTCGGTAAACCAGCACACCCAGCAGGTGCCCAGCCCCTGATGAACTGCTTCCAGCACGATGTGTTCGGCTGCTATTGCCGTATCGCGGATTATCTGCTTCAGCTCGAAGACAGGCGTGTCTTCCTTCACGCGCATGTTTCCGTTTTCCTTTATGCGCACCTGTATGTCGGCGACGCACGCGATGAGGAGGGGAGCGGAGCATATCCACTGCTGGTTGTGCGCCGCTTCCGCGACAGTCCTGATGACGGCTTTATCGTCGATGAGTATGAACTGCCACGGCTGAGTATTGTTTCCCGACGGTGCAAGCCGTGCGCTTTCAATCAGCGCCGCGATTTTTTCATCTTCTATTTTTTTGTTCTGATATTTTCTGATACTGCGGCGTTTTTCAATTTCCGTCATTTTTATTCCTCTGTCATTTCATGAGTTTTGCGAGCTGTTCGGGAGAACGCGTCCGCGTCCACAGCGGCGATTTGTCCGACGCATAGACGGGCAGCTGCTCTTCGAACGACGGTTTCCTGTCCGCCCTGCGGTAGAATATGCCGAGCGGCAGCGGATCGGCCTCGAACGTTTTTTCGAGCGCGCGCATGCGGTCTCCCTCGTCCCACGAATCGGGCAGGCGGTACGTATGCTCTTTGTACCACTTGAACGTGTTCGTCTTGTTGAAGGACACGCACGGATCAAGGATGTCGATGAGCGCATATCCCCTGTACTGAACCGCTTCCTTAATAATATTTTTCGTAAGCTCCGCGTCGCCGGTGAACGCGCGGGCGACGAACGGCGCTCCGATCGATATGGCCGCGGCAAGCGGATTGAACGGCTCTGCGATGACGCCGTCAGTCTGGACGGGAGTTTTCATCCCTTTCGGACTGGTGGGGGAGGCCTGTCCCTGCGTTAGTCCGTACACCATGTTGTCGTGAACGAGATGCGTAATGTCGGGATTCCGCCTGATGACGTGGATGAAGTGATTGCCGCCCTCTCCGTACATGTCGCCGTCGCCGCCTTCCGCTATGACGGTAAGCGCCGGGTTTGCCGCTTTTATTGCGGTCGCGACGGGAACGGCCCTGCCGTGCAGTCCGTTGAAGAAATTACTGTGGACGTACTGCGGCATTTTCGCCGCCTGTCCGATTCCCGAAGAAATAACAAGTTCCGACGGATCTATGTCGAGCTCTTCGAGCGCCTCTTTGAGAATGCCGAGCAGCGGATAGTTGCCGCAGCCGGGGCACCACGCGATATCGGTATCAGGATCACAGTCAAATCGTGTCTTTGTCATAATTTTACAGCCTCCCCGATTTTGTTCACCAGTTCTTCGACGGAGAACTGCATGCCGTTGTATTTGAGCATCCGCACGTCGAAGTCGGTGAGCGTTTCCTGTTTGAGCAGATTTCCGAACTGTCCGGTTACGTTGTTTTCCACGAGGATTTTCCGCTTCGCGCGTGCGAGTAAAGCTTTTGCGCCTTTCGGGACGGGATACACCTGTCTGAAATGTGCAAACGCAATATCCTTCCGTCCGAGCCGCTCAAGCGCTTCGCGGATTGCGCCGTACGTCGACCCCCAGCCGACGACGAGCGTTTCGTAGTCTCTGCTTCCGATCAGTTCCGGTTCGACGTCCTTCAGATTTTTGAGTTTCCTCATGCGCTTGTCGGTCATGGCGATGCGGACGTCGGCGTCTTCCGTTATGAGCCCCTCTTCCGTATGTTCGTCGCTGTCAACCCGTACGATTCCGTTTCCGTAACCGGGAATGCCGCGCGGCGAAATGCCCGACTTCGTGAGCGCGTACCGTTTGTAGTCTGCCGTCGTTTCCGTTATGTGCTGAAGAATGCTGTTTCCGCTGAAATCGACTTTCGGGATGACGCCTTCGCTGTCGAGAAAATACTGATCAGTGAGCAGAATGACGGGCACCTGGAATTCGTCCGCGGTGTCAAACGCGCGGCGGGCGAGTTCTATTCCGTCCTGCAGCGTGCCCGGCGCATAGATGACGCGGGGAAAGTCGCCGTGGCCCGCGTACACGGCCAGATTCAGGTCGCCCTGTTCCGTCCGCGTCGGCAGTCCCGTTGCAGGGCCGGGCCGTTCAGCCAGATGGATGACGGCGGGAGACTCGATGCAGCCTGCGAGGCTGAGCGCTTCAGTCATGAGTGCGAATCCGCCTCCCGACGTCGTAACCATTGCCCGTGCTCCCGCGTACCACGCGCCGAGCTCCATGTTGAGCGCCGCGAGCTCGTCTTCCGCCTGCTCTGCGACGACTCCGTATTCGTCCGCATGAGACGCCATGAACGCAAGTACGCCGGTGCCTGGCGACATCGGGTACGAGGCGATGAAATTGCAGCCGCCTGCAAGCGCGCCTATGCCGACTGATTCCGTCCCGCTCAGCGCTTTTGAACGCGCCTCGACCGATTCGTCTTTTTTGATTTCCGCATGAAGCGGAATCGTATCGGCAAGTTTCATTCCCCTGTCGAACGCGGTGATGTTGTTCTTTACGATATCAGCGCCTTTTTTGGCGAACTGGGTACTGATAAGATTGTACGCAGTTTCGGGATTGCAGGAGAAAAGCGCGCACAGCAGACCGCTCACGAGCGTGTTCGCGTACAGCGTTCCGCCGATATCCTCAAGGCTCTTTTCCACCGGAAGCGGTATTTTTCTGCAGGGAACGCCGGTGTCGCTCAGATGTTCGGCTTCGCCTGTCACAATCGTGTCGGACGACAGCCGTTTTTCGAGCCGTCTGATTCCGTTTTTCCCGAGCACAATCAGCAGATCTGTCCGCTCCGTAAAAGCGTATACCGGTTCGGACGAGATGCGCAGTTCCGTCGTATTGTTGCCGCCCCTGACCCGCGACATAAGCTCCTTTGTCATGAACGCGTAGTATCCGCTCTGCCGCAGCAGTTTCATGAACAGGGTCTCGATCGTTTTTAATCCCTGTCCGGCTTCTCCCGACAGGACCACTGAATAACTTTTCATCTACAGCCTCCGTACGAAAATCACACCGGCAGATTCTGCCATCACTGTTCTAAGTATAAGTCCGGTTCGTTCAATTTTCAAGACGGCGCAGTCAGGGGAATAAACAAAACTATGTAAAGTATTCGTACAGAAACAGCGGAAACGCATTCAGCACAGCAACAGTATTATTTGCGTTCACATACTTCTTCAACTGTGAGACGAATATTTCCTGCTGCGCAACAGCATCTTTACTCACCGGCATATCTTTATTTCCCGTGCAGATAAGATTGGCCTTTTGCACATTTTGAACTTTCAACAGGTTCCAGTTATTTCTTATTTCCGCGATCCGTTCTTTCACCGGAATTTTAAGTTCCTTTGATTTCTGTCCTGAGCGGAATTCTATAAAATCGAAATTTTTGTAAAATGAAAATTCGTTTGCCTTAGTTTTGAAATCGCAGGATTCTGCAACGGGCATTGTATATGAAAAGTAATCGGAATCGGGAAGTTGCTTTGTGTATCTGATTGATTCTATCATCGGATAGTTAATATACAGTTTGCCGTTATCGGTTTCGTCGTCAAAGAACGAAAGTAATTCTTTAAGTTGTCTGTTCAGGTCTGCAAAAGAAAGCGTGTTCGTTTTGTTCTGATTATGGCAGTCATAGTCAAAGAATAAGAACACTTCTGAAAAATCAGATGTTTTCGAAAATTCTTTTAACGGATTATCATGTTTGTTCCGGGCATCCTGCCGTAATACAGAAACGAGATCTTCTGAAAAACCGTCTTTTCCGTTTATCCGTTTATACAGATTGTAAATATTATTTCCGAATGAGCAGATAATATTCCGATTACCTTTGGGAAAGAAGAGATATTCCAATGTTCTGAAAAGGGTCGGTTCCCGTTCGGTTCCTTCAAACACAAAGAGAATCATATTTCAAACGTACCACCCCGGAACAGCTTTTCAATATTATGCCCGAACCGCAAATCTTTTTCGGTACAGTCGCAGAGCGGCCTGATGACGTTTTTATCGAGGATAAAATTGCAGTCGGGGCGCAGCAGGTCGTTTGTCATGAGATACGTGTTATGAGAAGATGTGAAAACCTGACAGTTGAGCGAGAACAGCCGTCTGCATACTTCAAATGAGAGTTTGAAATGATAAAATGCATCAAATTCGTCGATAAAAACAAAGGATGCACTATCCATATGCTTAATCCAGAAATAAAGCAGCATCAGTGAATGCGTTCCCGTTGAAGCAATCTCATCAAAAGGAAGCGGGACGCCCTTTATAAAACAGTAGAGCTTTTTGTCGTTGGTCCGGGGCGGAACGAAATCAAAATGCTGGCTGCTTATGGTTTCCAGAAACCCCGCAAAATCGCCTGTCAGCTTATTTTGAATGATATAATCGTCGAGCAGATAAATATTTGTTTCCAGTCCGATGAATTCGCGCTGTTCAAGACAGCGGAACCAAAGCATTGAGTTGACGAATTTCTGCAGCTGTATAAGATAATGATCCTCCGGAAGCGGATACGACGTAAGCAGATAATTTACGATTGAAACATTATTCGCATTGTTTACGAGATTGTTTTTTGCCGAATCCTCCATCGGAAACGACGAATTTATTTCAAATGAATTCAGCTGCCGGTCGAATATCTGCTTTTTATCTACGATCAGCTTTTCGGTACGCAATGCCCCCTGCTGATTTTTTGAATAAACATATTCAATTTTTTTGTTGCTGAACAAAAAGGTATATTCGAAAGTGACGGGTGTTTTCTGAGCACCGGCGAATGCAAAATTCTCATAGTAGTCCGGCTTCTTCCATTTCTGGGAAAGATGATTGACTATGTCAAAGACGGCGAGACCGAAGTTGCTCTTGCCGCTGCCGTTCGGACCGTAAATAATGCCGTTCTTGATGATGCCGTTTTTAACTGCGAACGTGTTGAATTCATAGTCTTTCGGTTTGCTCAGATCAAGTTCTATCCGGTCAGCAAAGCCGCGGTAATTGGTGACGGCGAATTTTATCAGCATATGTACCTCGATACATATATTAACGGCACTATATGCCAAAAGCAACAGTTTACCGTAAAAAAATTACGGCAGAATTTTTTTGTACGGGTAAAAGAATTTTCGGGCCATCTGTCCTGATTGATAGAGAGTCTTTTTCATATTGAGTTAACTCCGCAATTCCGCTATACTTATGTGTACTATGACATCACCAAAACACAATACACCGCATAACATATTCCCTTTTGAAGGGGAGCGCATAAGCATAAAGGGTGCACGCGAGCACAATCTCAGGAACATAGACATAGACCTGCCGCGCAACAAATTAGTCGTCCTTTCGGGGCTTTCGGGGTCGGGAAAGAGCTCTCTCGCGTTCGACACGCTGTTTGCCGAAGGGCAGCGCCGCTACATGGAAAGTCTTTCGTCGTATGCGCGTCAGTTTTTGGGAACGATGGACAAGCCCGACGTTGATCTGATAGAAGGCCTTTCGCCGGCCATTTCGATCGAGCAGAAGTCGACGAACAAGAATCCGCGCTCGACTGTCGGCACTATTACGGAAATATACGATTACTACCGTCTGCTGTTCGCGCGCGTCGGAAAGGCGCACTGTCCGAACTGCGGACGCGAAATTTCGGAGCAGTCTGTCGACCAGATTATAGACACGATCATGTCGTGGCCCGCCGGTACGAAGATACAGATTCTTGCTCCGGTTATCCGCGGGAAAAAGGGCGAACATCAGAAGATAATCGACGACGCGAAGAAATCGGGATTCGTGCGCGCGCGCATCGACGGCGTTATGACTGACCTTGAAGACAGCATCAAGCTCGACAAGCAGAAAAAACACACGATAGAAATCGTCGTCGACCGCATCAAGCTTGAGAATGAGGAGCCGGCGCCGGAAGGCGGTGAAAGCGGGCAGGGCGGTGTGTTTTCGCCGCTCATCAGAAAGCGCGTCGCCGATTCCGTCGAGACGGCGCTCAAGAGTTCGAACGGCATTATTATTGTGACGAAGAAGACGGGAGACGATGAGACCGAAGTGTTTTTCTCGCAGAAGAACGCGTGTCCCGACTGCGGCATTTCAATCCCCGAACTGCAGCCGCGCCTTTTTTCCTTTAACAATCCGTTCGGCGCATGCCCCGAGTGTACCGGTCTCGGCGAGAAGATGGAGTTCGACCTCGATCTTATGATTCCGGACGAATCGAAGTCGTTCGAGGAATGGGCGATCAAGCCGTATAATCCGTCGTCGGCGTGGAACACGAGCCGTATGCAGGGGCTCGCCGACGCGTACGGCTGGAAGCTTTCCACCCCCATTTCGTCGCTTACAAAAAAACAGCGGAATGCGCTTCTGAACGGTACGGAAGAGGCGATTCATTTCGAATATCAGAAGCAGAGCGGCGAGGGATATTCGGTGTACGACCAGCCGTGGCCCGGGCTGTTCGGCGACATGAAGCGGCGGTATACGGAAGCGTGGGGCGACGCGATGAAAACGAGTCTTGAGAAGTTCATGGCGCACCGCGAGTGCTCGACGTGCCACGGCAAGCGGCTGAGGCCTGAAGCGCTTGCGGTCACTGTCGGCGGAAAAAACATTTATGAACTGACTGCGATGTCCGTTCTCGATTCCATAAATTTTTTCGACAAGCTCGCGCTGACGAAATCCGAAAGCGAGATAGCCGCGCAGATTCTCAAGGAAATAAAGGCGCGGCTGCGCTTTCTCAAAAACGTGGGACTCGACTATCTGACGCTCGAGCGCGCTGCGGAGACGCTTTCCGGCGGTGAAGCGCAGCGCATCCGCCTTGCGACGCAGATAGGTTCCGCGCTCGTCGGCGTCATGTACATTCTCGACGAGCCTTCCATCGGACTGCACCAGCGGGACAATCAGAAGCTTATAGACACGCTCACGTACCTGCGCGACGCGGGGAACACGGTGATTGTCGTAGAGCACGACGAGCAGACGCTCCGCACTGCCGACTATCTTGTGGACCTCGGACCCGGGGCGGGCGTGCACGGCGGAACTGTCGTTGCTGCGGGAACGCCGGCGCAGGTTGCGACGGTGAAGGAGAGCGTGACGGGCCAGTATCTTGCGGGGACGCTCCGCATGCAGATTCCGGAAGAGCGGCGCAAAGGCAACGGAAAGTTCATCGATCTTACCGGCGTCACGGAGCACAATCTCAAAAACGTGTCGGTGCATATTCCGCTCGGAACGTTCACCTGCATAACGGGCGTGTCGGGCTCCGGGAAATCGACGCTCATGTCCGACGTACTGTATCCGGCGCTCAGCAACAAACTCATGCGCACGAAGTACGACGTGGGTGCGTATGAAAAACTCACCGGCGTGTCGAACATAGACAAGGTGATAAGCATCGACCAGAGTCCGATCGGCCGCACGCCGCGCTCGAACCCCGCGACGTACGTGGGCGTCTTCAACGGCATCCGCGATCTGTTTGCGTCCATCCCTGAAGCAAAAGCCCGCGGATACGAGGCGGGGCGGTTCAGCTTCAACGTGAAGGGCGGGCGGTGCGAGAACTGTCAGGGCGCCGGCACTATCGTCATCGAAATGAATTTTCTTCCCGACGTGTACATTCAGTGTGACGTCTGCGAAGGAAAACGGTTTAATAAGGAGACGCTTGAGGTCACGTATAAGGGAAAGAATATCAACGACGTACTCAACATGACGATCGAGGAGGCGTGCGATTTCTTCGCGGGCATTCCGCACATATCACGCAAGCTTGAGACGCTCAAGTCGGTGGGACTCGGCTATATTCAGCTCGGTCAGTCGGCGCTCACGCTTTCCGGCGGCGAGGCGCAGCGCGTAAAGCTTGCGAACGAACTTGCGCGCGTGTCGACGGGAAAGACGCTGTACATCCTCGACGAACCGACGACGGGGCTTCATTTTGCCGACGTGAAGATGCTCATGGAAGTGATCCAGCGTCTCGTGGATCAGGGAAACACGGTGCTTATGATCGAGCACAATCTCGACGTCATCTGCCAGGCAGACCGCATCATAGATCTGGGACCGGAAGGCGGATACCGCGGCGGAAACATCATTGCGGAAGGAACGCCGGAGGAAATTTCTCTGGTAAAAGAATCGTATACGGGGTATTATGTTAAAGAAATGCTTGATCGGGAAAAGGCGCGGAATAAAACAGTAAAAAAGTAATGGGCAGAGAGACGGCACATCTTATCAGATTCCCAAAGTTCTCATTCGCAATATGTGTGTGCTGTGTGCTTGTTTTCGGTACGCTGCCGATACATGCCGACGATTCGGACAGCACCGCGGCATCATCTGACAGTACGGCGGAAGCCGCTTCCGATAGTACTGCAGGTGCGGCTTCCGCCGCGGCTGCACCTGTCGGTTCCTCTGAAACTCCCGCAAAGGCTGATGCCAAAAAAGACGACAAGACTGTCATCACTATAGATAACGCCCGGTCAACGACGTACGAAAAAGACGGGGAGACGGGCGACGACTGCATCATACTGGAGGGCGACGTTCGTATTACAGTTGCGAAGGGCAGTACTAAGACGACGATTTCCGCCCAGAAAGTACGGTATGACCGCGTTACGCAGATGATGTATGCGGAGGGCGGTGTGTCCATGGAACAGACGGGCAGCGCTTCCGGCAACGACAACGCGACTGCCTCGTCGCTCATGTTCAACACGGCGACGCTTGAAGGCGTGTTCGACGACGGCCGCATTGTACAGACGCAGACTGATTCCCTTAATCTGCCGTCAGGCTCGACGCTTATCGTCGCTTCCGATATGTTCGGAAGAAGCGAGTCGAATACGATTTCGTTCAAGAACGGCCGCCTCACGTTCTGCGATGATCCCGATCCGCACTGGCACATCGACGCTTCGCGGATATGGCTGCTTCCGGGCGGCGAATTTGCTTTTTTCAACGCGCTGCTGTATGTCGGCGTCGTACCCGTCCTGTACCTTCCCGCGTTTTATTATCCGAAAGACGAGCTCATTTTCCACCCGGTTTTCGGCTATGATTCCCGGACCGGATATTATATCCAGAGTACGACGTATTTATACGGCCGGAAACCGCTCGATACGACGACGACAACCTCGAGCGACGACGATGATGACGATGACGACGACGAAAGCAGTACTTCGGAGAGCCTCAAAGCGCTTTTCAATTTTATGAAACCGTCGACGCTCAAGGAACAGCGGCTTGAAGGTCTTATTCTTCACAACCTCGACGAAGATTATACCGGCAGCACGGCGAACTATTTCAAAGTGTTCGGAGACTGGTATTCGAACCTCGGCGCAATGACCGGTTTCGACGGCGTTTTCAAGCCGAACAACTATATCACTAATCTGGAGCTTACCGGTATGCTGGGATTCAGCAATACGGTTTTTCTCGATTCGTCCACGGGGCTGTATATTCCCTACGCTTCGTCGGGCAAAAAATATCAGGATTCTTCGAACTTTCTCGGTATAAAACTGCCGTTCAGATACAATACCAATTTTAAATTGACGCTGAGCAAACCGTTCACGCTCAGTCTGTCGCTGCCGCTGTATTCTGATCCGTATTTTACCGATGATTTTACGGAAGACCGGACGGAAACGATGGACTGGATCAGCTATCTGACGGAGAGTTCTTCCAGCGACGACGACGACGATACGACTACCGAAATTTCCACCTTTTCGTGGACGCTCAGCAGCTCGTATTCGGTTCCGCTTCCGACTTTCATAAAACCGTACATTTCAACGCTGTCGAGTTCTCTGTCGTCTACCGTCGTCTTCAGCGATATTACGAACGGAGCAGTGAGCAGTACCGACAGTCTGAGCACGTATTCGCCCGAACGGAAATTCTATTATCCGTCTCAGATTACGCCGGCAACTGCGTCAGTTACCTGGTCGGGAACTCTTTTCAGTTATTCGTCGTCTCCGTCGTCCGCTGCCGCGGCAAAGCAGAACCGGCAGCTTGCGGGACAGCTTGTCGTTCCCGACGATTTAAAACCTTCCGATGATGCCGCCGTTGCGGAAGCGCAGCAGGCGGGCGCTCAGCCGGAAAATTCCGCTCCCGGTGAAAATCCCGGGGATACGGAACGGAATGATGACGGAGCGCCCGCCTCCGGCCCGCAGCCTGATGTGTCGTCTCAGGAAGATACGCCCGGAAATTCTCCGGCAGACGCTCAGGGAAACACGCCCGGAGACAATGCTCCCGGAAAAAGCAGGGCCGCGGGTGATTCCGATGCGCTTCCGAATCTTACGGCTACGTCTCCTTCCGTCACATCGGTTTCCGGAATCGACTATAAGCTCACGTATTCAATAAAACCGACGTTTACTTCCCAGATTGCCTACTCGTCGACGAATCTCGACGAACCGGAGGATTTCGACTGGAACAAACTCAAATCTTCCATGTTTACGCTGAAGGTTCCCGTCGTCTTCGACAGCGCCGCGGGCTACGGCGGCAGTTTCTTCAATATAGACAACAGCTTAACCTTTAATCCCGTACTGCAGGAGCATCCGTATATTTCCACCGACACGACGAACGGCGGATATACGGCGACGTCCGCCGCGTCGCTGAAAGAAACCGATTATACGGCGACGAAGCTTGAGATTACCAATTCCAATTCGGTAAGTATAAAGCCTTTTTACTATATCGATGCGTTCAAGAATACCGGCATTACATACAAATCCACGATTAAAATGCTCAGGACGGAATTCATCGGCGATGCCGACAATCCCGAATGGGAATATCTGACTGTCGACTGGGCCGACGAGGATTCGATTACGACGCACGAGCTTGATTTCACATTTGCCGCGACGGAAGGATCGAACGACCTGTTCGGGCAGTCTTTGGCGCTCACCATGACGCTGCCGCCGCAGGTAGACGAATACGGCGCTACGCTCACGCTGACTTTTCCCTTCACGACGCTCACGTTCGCTTCGGGGGTTCAGCAGAAGAGTTCCACCGACGACACGTGGGAAAAGGAGGATTTCCAGCAGGCGCTGTCCGTGTCGCTTTTCAACAGCAATCTCAAATTTACCGAATCGTATAATTACGACCTTGAGGAAAACCATCAGGATGCGCTTAAACTTGCCCTCACATACGGCGGACTGCAGGCTGCCTACACTATGTCGTATACGAACGGATACAACTGGGACGACGAGGACGGATGGGTTGAGCGCGATGACGAAGAGTTTCTGCCGTATTCGCTTTCCCTTGCGTACGCGCCCACGACGAAGACGTGGTACACGTGGAAAAACAGGGTGAGCACCGCGCCCGGACTGTCGACGAGCATCGTGGCCGATCTGCTTCGTCCGACGAACAGCTATTTTATTTTTACGCCGTCGCTCTCGTTTAAAATCAACGATTTCGTTACGTTTACGTTCTCGTCCACGTCGAAGAATTCCGTACTGTACCGGTACGTCCAGAAGGCGCTCGGAGAGGAGGGGCGCATTCCGGGCGAAGACAATCCGTTTATCGATCTGATTAATTCGTTCCGGTTCGACGACGAGTCGCTCAGAAAATCGTCGGGGTTCAAACTCAAGAGTCTCAATTTTACGCTCACTCACTATCTGCACGACTGGGACTTCAAGACGACGTATAAACTGTCGCCGCGGCTCGTCACTTCGGGCAGTTCGAAATATTACGACTTCAACCCGTACGTGACTGTTTCCATTATCTGGAATCCGATGGAAAGCATGAAAACGCAGATTGTCGACGACTACGGCACGTGGGAACTCAATCCGTAAGGGAGTCATTGCACAAACCGATGATGCTGTTATATAATTTACGTGCAGTCTGTATATTTTAGAGGATTTGTGGAATCTGCTTATACTATAGTCGTACCTGATGCTGATGTTCTGTCGTGCGTCTGCGGTACGAATGACAGCAACTTGAAACTCATTGAAGAGCATTTGGGCGTACCGGTTTTTACGCGCGGCAACGAACTTTCGGTCGATGAGGAAAATCCCGCCGTACGTGAAAAATTCCGTTTCATCATAGACCGCATTCTTGACGAGATTCAGGACGGCGGCGGAAACAATCAGGACATAGTGGCGTCGGTGCTCAATACGGAGCCCCGTCCCGACATGGCGCGCGACTCGATCGTCGTGCCGGGAGGGCTCCGCAAAATCTATCCGCGCACCGAGCATCAGGCGCAGTATATTGAAATGCTGCGGAAGTACGACATGGTGCTCTGCACCGGAGCGGCGGGCAGCGGCAAAACTTTTCTTGCAGTGGCCGAGGCGCTCCGTCTGGTGCTTCTGCACGATAAGGCAAGGCTCGTGCTCACTCGTCCCGTCGTCGAAGCGGGAGAGAGTCTCGGGTACCTTCCCGGCGACCTTGAACAGAAAATCAATCCGTATCTCCGTCCGCTGTACGATGCGATGGAAACCGTACTGCCGCGGGAGACTGTGCGGAAGCTTATTGAGTCGGGCGTCATCGAGACGGCTCCGCTCGCATATATGCGCGGGCGGACGCTCAACAACAGCGTCGTCATTCTCGACGAAGGCCAGAATACGACGAGGGAACAGATGAAGATGTTCCTCACGCGCATGGGAGAGAACACAAAGGTTTTTATAACCGGCGATACGACGCAGACTGATCTGCCGCGCCGCGTCCCTTCGGGACTCGTGCACGCTCTGAAGCTGCTTGAACCGGTGAATGAAATAGGAAAGATGACGCTGACGGCGGAGGACGTGGTCCGGAATCCGCTCGTCAGAAAGATAGTGAAGGCTTACGAAAATGAAGAACAAGAATAAAACCGGCGGTAATCCGTCCGGTATGAAAGCGGCATTCGTCACGTTTTACGGATTTATCACAAGAAATTATCAGCTCATTCTGCTGTTCATACTCGGCTTTGCCGCGGTATCGGCTTTGAATTTTTTCAACGTGGCGACGAGTCAGACGATTGCGTCGTTTACGCTCGACGATTTCGAAATAGATCAGATTGCCGACCGCACGATTTACGCGAACAAATCGATCCCGGCCGACGAGGACAATCCCGTCTCGATCGAGGCGGGCGAAAAAATAATCCGCAAGGGATTCCCCATCACGGCGGAAAGCTATGCGAAGCTCAAGAAGATGGCGGAGTCGCCGGTGTACCTCGATTTCCGCGCGTTTGCCGATTCGGAACTGTATCTGCTGCTCCTTGCGTGCCTGTGGTTCCTGCTGTTCGCGTTTCTGCCGTTCGGCCGGAAAATACAGCTCCGCGAGATTGTGCTGCAGGTCGTGTTTTTCCTCATCGTGTACGCGGCGACCGCATTCGGCGGCAAGACGCACATGTTCTCCTCTCCGTACGCGCTGCCCGTTATTATTCCTGCGGCCCTGTGCGTGCTTCTCGTGGCGATTCTGTACGGACAGCTGCCGGCGATCCTGTTTTCGGGGCTTGTCGCGCTCGGCGTGCTGAACGCGTCTCAGTGGCAGATAGTTCCGTTCCTGTACACGCTGCTGTCGTGCATCGCTTCCGCCAACGTCGTGCGCAGGATCGAGAAGCGCATCGACATGGTGATTGCGTCCATCATGCTCGCGCTGCTCGACATAGTGCTCATGATTCTCTTCACCGTCATCTTCAACGAAAGTTTCGGCAATATACCGAAGATCCTGGGCGGCGTCGCGTTCAACGGATTTATTTCCGGCATACTCGCGCTCGGCTTCCTTACGCCGCTCGAACTCATGCTCAACACCGCGTCGGTGTTCCGCCTGATGGATTTGAGCGATCTTAACAATCCGCTTATGCGCAAAATGATGATTACCGCGAGCGGCACCTATTCGCATTCGCTTATGGTCGCGCAGCTTGCGGAAAGCGCATGCCGCGAAATCGACGCCAATCCGCTCGTCGCGCGCGTCGGCGCGTATTATCACGATATAGGAAAGATGGATCAGAGCGAATACTTCGTCGAGAATCAGACGGGCGTGAACAAACACAGCGACATCAATCCGTCGCTGTCCGTCGCTGTCATAAAGAGCCACGTGAAGAAGGGCGTTGAAAAAGGCCATCAGCTTCATCTGCCGCAGCAGATACTCGACATTATTGCGGAACATCACGGAAACAGCGTCATCGCCTATTTCTACAACGAAGCGAAGGAAAAGGATCCGAACGTGAATCCCGAGGATTTCGCGTATAACGGAACGCCGCCGTCGACGCGCGAGTCCGCCGTCGTCATGCTTGCGGACACTGTTGAAGCCGCGTGCCGGACGCTCGACAATCCGTCCGTTCCCCGCCTCGACAAATTCATACAGGGACTGTTCAACGCAAAGGTGGAGCATAAACAGCTCGACAACTGCGACCTGACGTTCCGCGATATGTCCAAAATAAAGGAAGCGTTCGTACAGCTTCTCGCCGGATATTACCACAACCGCATTGAATATCCGAACCAGAAGGATCCTGACACGGAGACGGCGAAAGAGGCGAAGAACGCAAAGCTCGGCGAGAAAACGCTCAACGAGGTGAAGAACAATGGCTAACACTGTTCTCGTGTCGGTCGGCGAAAACGTGAGCGGCCCTGCGTGGATCGGAAACGTCGAACCGTTCGTGCAGAGCGTTATGAAGAAATTCGGAATAGACGGAGAGGAAATTTCCGTTCTGTTCTGCGACGATGCGTTCATCCGCACGCTGAACAGGGAATACCGGAATATAGACAGCCCGACCGACGTACTCTCGTTCGAGAACGGCGAAACGTACGAGGACGGGGAAGGAACGACGTGGAAGTGTGCCGGCGACATTGCAGTCAGTCTGGAAACGCTTCCGAAAAACGCGGCATATTTCATGACTGATGAAAACAGCGAGCTCAAGCGGTTGCTTGTGCACGGGCTGCTTCATCTTAACGGATACGATCACGGCGAAGAGCATATCGAGGCGGGCAGGGCGCCTGTCTGCGACATGCTCGTAAAACAGGAAAAAGCGCTTGCTGAATTGAGCGGCGAAATAATAATCAGATAGGGAGCATATGGGTTTGTTTGGTTTTGGTAGCAGAAAAGAAAAACAGAATGACGCTGTTTCCGAATCGGAGGACGTCAGTCCGGAGCAACAGCAGATTATCAACGAAGAAAAGCAGAACATGATCCGCGGTATCGAGGATCTGTCCCACACGTCGGTGAAAGAGGTCATGATTCCCCGCATCGACGTCGATTTTATTTCCGTCGATACGCCGCAGGACGAGCTTATGGAAAAACTCGCGACGAGCGGTCATTCGCGCATTCCGGTGTACAGCGAGTCGATCGACAACGTCGTCGGCGTGCTGTACGTGAAGGACCTTATCCATCTGTTCGCGGCGCATGAAACAGTCAATCTGGAAAAGATTCTGCGCAAAGCGTATTTCGTTCCCGAATCGAAGCGCATCGACTCTCTGCTGCGCGAGTTCAAGCGCCGCCACCTTCATATTGCCGTCGCAATCGACGAATACGGCGGAGTGTCGGGCATTGTGACTATGGAAGACATCATCGAGGAAATCGTCGGCGACATTCAGGACGAATTCGACAACGAGCGCGAGGATATTATTACGCTCGGCAGCAACATCTGGCTGTGCGACGCGCGCGTCGATCTCGACGATCTTAACGAGATGATTTCGTCTTCGTTTCCCACGGAGGAATTCGACACGCTCGGCGGCTTTGTTTTCGATCTGTTCGGAAAAATTCCGGTGAAATACGAAAAGGCCGTCTGGAACGAGTACGAATTCATCGTTCAGGATATGGAAGGCCACCGTATCAACATGATCAAAGTGATCCGTAAAAACGGAGACGAAAAAAAAGATGAGAAGACTGAATAATTGCGCTTTTGCGGCAGGTATAGTGATTTTTGTCTGTTTCTGCGCGCCGGGCTTTTCACAGCAGACCGGAAAGTCAGCTTCACAATTTTACGAGGAAGGACTTCAGGCGCAGAACGACGAGGACTGGTATACGGCGTCGCAGCAGTACCTTGAGGCCCTTCAAGCGAATCCCGGTTACGGCGATGCGTGGTTCCGTCTTGCACAGTGCACCTATCAGCTTGGACAGTACGATCTTGCACTCCGGTATCTTGACAGCGCGGAAAAATATGCGCGCGGCAACACGGGCGTGCAGGACCTTCGCGGAATGTGCTTTATCGCGCTCGGCAGACTTTCCGACGCGCGCAATATGTTCAACACCGTTCTGAAATTGAAACCGAACGACATAGACGCGCGTTTCGGTCTTGCGGAACTTGAGCTCATGGACGGAAGAATAAGCGGCGCGGAAGGACAGTACCTTGAAGCGGTCAGACGCGATCCGACGAACAGGAAAGCGCTTCTGAGTCTGGCGTTCGTTTCCGCGCAGCTGGGAAAAAACGACGCGGCGCAGAACTACATGAATCAGGCGGTGCGCTTTTATTCGGGCGAGGCGGAAGTCCACTATCTTTCTTCGGGACTTGCCGCGATGAACGGAAATCTGACGGAGGCCGAGCGTCAGGCGCGCACGGCCGTGGAAATAAACGGAAACTACGACCGCGCATACGCTCTCCTCGCGTCCGTCTTATATTCCGGGGGAAAATACGACGACGCAATAGACGTCTGCGATTTCCGCATCGGGCGCGACAGAAATGCGTCGAACGCGTGGTATCTGAAAGGACTGTCGCAGCTTCGTCTTAACAAAACCGCGGACGCCGTCTCGACGTGGACGACGGGACTTTCCGTCGATCCGCTCGACGAAGTGATGCGCGCGGCGCTTGAGCTGCAGGTCGGGAAGTCGGTCTCTCTGGAGGATTCCCGCCGTCCGTCGTGGGCCTCGTATCATATCAGGAACGCGAAGGAATATGCGAAACGCTACGACAGCACCGGAGCGAGCTACGAATATCAGCGCGCACTGAAAATAGATCCCGCAAACGAAGAAGCCCGCCGCGCATACGCGGACATGCTCGAAATGAACGGACTGCACGAGCTCTATCTTGAGCAGCTGAAATTCCTGAAGCAGAACAGCGCCGGTTCCGATTCTTCGTCTTCGACGAATTCCGCAAAAAAGCCCGATGCGGCGGCAACACGGATGGAAGACACGATAGAGGCGTACGATTCGCTGCTGCGGGATACGCTTGCGGAGAAGTGGAACGTGCAGCCGTTCTACCTCGACAAGATACGCTGGAAAATCGGCATTTATTACACCGGCGGAACGATGCAGTTCGTACACGCCGACAACGCGATGATTACCGCCGGAGCCGCCGCGGATGCGTTTTCCGGCGTTGCGGTTACGTCTGTTTCCGCTCAGGCGTCTCCCGTTTCTGGATTCGGAGAGGCGTACCGGAAGGCGCACGAAGCGGGTGAGGATTATTTCGTGCTCATATCGCTCGATGAGGGAACGCGCGACCTCACGCTCGGCGGTACGATGTATTCCGGACGCACCGGCACGCTGATGAGGACGATGTCGTTCTACGGAACGGGCAACAGCAGATATACGAACGTGCTGCGCAGGTTCAGAAGTGCGGTGCTCGAAAAGCTGCCGATACGCGGAAAAATACTTGACCGTAACGGAAACGATCTGCTTATAGACGTAGGCCGTTCGGAAATGATAAAGAAAGGCGCGGTGTTCAACATCGTGCGCAAAGGCGGCATGCGGACCGCCGACAATGAAATCGGTCTTACGTACCTTAACTCGGACATTCTGGGAACGCTAACCGTTACCGACGCGGGTGAGGAAGTTTCGCAGGGAACGCTTGCAAAAAACGGTTTCTACGACCGCGTGAATACGGACGACGAGGTCGTGCTTGTTTCGATGCCGAAGGACGGGGTCGTACCTGCCGCCGGACAGGGAACTGCAGCGGCCGTTGTCGACAACGCGCCTGCAGCGGATGAAAAAGGTACTGCCGTTGCGGGCAGTGCGGCTGTAAAGATAACTGCAGAGGATTTGGGGACGCGCCGTATGCCGGCGTTTATAGAACTTATCAGAAGTATTTACTGAGAAACATCCGCCGGAGGGATGTCCCCCGCGGGAATGTTCATGAAGTCGAGGGACGAATCAATCCATTTTTTTGTAAGCACGGGATATACGTCCGAGACTGTGAGGAACGTTTTGACAGCTTCCTGATAATTGCCGCTGAAATAATACGATTCGCCCAGATAGAATTTTGCCCGCCTTGTGACGCCTTCGCTTCTGTTTGTTCCGAGGAGCTTATTGAGCGCCGCTGCGGATTCCGTGTATTTTTTGCGGATAAAGGTTGTCCTGAGCGCGTCGAACAGAAAATAGTCGTCGCCTCCGTCGGGTGAAACGAGGTCCTCTTCGAATACGTAGACATCGAGCGGTTTCGCTTTTTTTGCAGCGGCATATTCCGCGGTATTTCCCGCAAGCAGTTTTGCCTGATCCTGCGCCTGCTTTCCCATATGCGTGCCGGACGTGTTCGTCCCTTCAAGCAGATCGACATAGGGAAGCGGCGTCTCGCGCATCGTTCCCTGCGGATACAGTTTTTCCTTTGCTGACGCGCTCGTATCGGCTGCGGCGTTCTGCTGCGGAAGCTTACGGTGCGCACCGTTAACAGTCGCGTTCATCGACGGGATGATGATGTCGTACCGTCCGCTGCCGGTGACGGCGATTACGGCATAATAATAGTCGGCGTAATCCGCCGCCGAATCGGACCAGCCTGTGTCGCCGCCGCCGAGCGTCGCGGCAGGCTCGAGCGCTGCAAGCTGCGAATACGATGCGATCGGCTTTACGTCGCGGAAGACGATCAGCGACGTCACCGGCTGCTCCGGTTTTGACGGGAGTGCCCATGATACGTTGATAAGCTTTCCCGTTCCGGCCGAAGCTGAAATATTGGTGACGACGGGCCGTCCCGCCGCGAAAAGAGTGCGGGAAAAGCAGAAGAGAAAGAGGACGGCGGGAATCAGTCTGTTTTTCCGTACGGGGAAATGCATCATACGTACATAATACCTGCATCTCCGCATAAAATCAACGGCGAATGTATCCGAACCCGTTTCGTGAAGCCGCGTCCGGTCGTATATTTGACAATATACGCTGTTTCTTTTATTCTTATATATAACTATGTTTGTATCCGTCATGCTCGATCCGGGCGGGGTCGATACAGCACAATCCCTCGCATCTGTCCTTACTCATTACGGGTTCAGGAAAATACAGCGTGCGTGCTGGGAGAGCGGTGACATAGGCGTTATGCAGCTTTCCCGGCTGAAGCGGGAGATTGACCGCGTGACGAATTATTACGACACCGTGCGCATGTATCAGTATCCGGTAAAGGGGATGTTCGCGATAACGGAACTGCACCGCAAAAAATGGAGGCGGTGCATCCTGAAACCCGACGACAGGGATACGACAATAACTCAATAGTAAGGAAGTAATTATGCTTGAAGATTTAAAAATGCCCGTTTCACAACTCCGTGAAGACATCATGAACGTCTGGGGGCGTCTTTGACAGCGCTGCAATAGACAAAAAAATTGCGGAAAAAGAGGCGCTGACGAATTCTTCCGGTTTCTGGGATGATGCGGCAAAAGCGGGAACGGTCATGACGGCGATAAAGCAGCTCAAAAACCGCGTCGAACCGTGGCGCGCCATACTGAGGGAACAGGACGACCTTGAAGCGATGTACGAACTTGCCGCCGAAAGCGGCAGTCCCGGCGACGAAGCCGAAGTCCGCTCGATGTATACTACCGAAAAGGAAGAATTTGAAAAATTGAACATTCTGAACCTGCTTTCCGGCGAAGTCGATCAGAACAACGCGTTTCTCTCGATTCACGCGGGAGCGGGCGGTACGGAGGCGGAGGACTGGACTTTCATGCTGAGCCGCATGTATTCGCGGTGGGCTGAACGTCACGGCTTCAAAATGGAAATAGTCGACCAGGAGGAAGCGGAAGGCGGACTCAAGTCGATCACGATTCAGATCGACGGAGATTATGCGTACGGTTACCTCAAGTGCGAGGCAGGCATTCACCGTCTGGTGCGCATCAGTCCGTTCGACGCGAATGCCCGGCGCCATACGTCGTTCTCGTCGGTGTACGTGTACCCCGTTCTCGACGACACAATAGAAGTCAACATCAGACCGGAGGACCTCCGCGTCGACACGTACCGCTCGGGCGGCAAGGGCGGACAGCACGTGAACAAAACCGAATCGGCGGTCCGCTTTACGCATATTCCGACGGGCATCGTCGTCGCGTGCCAGAGCGAACGGAGTCAGCTTATGAACCGCGCGACCGCCATGAGCATTCTCCGCTCCAAACTGTACGAATATTACCGTGAACAGAAGGAAAAGGAAAACTCGAAGTATAACGGGGAGAAAAAAGAAATTTCGTGGGGTAACCAGATCCGCTCGTATGTGTTTCAACCGTATACGATGGTCAAAGACCATCGTACAAAATGCGAGACAGGCAACATTCAGGCAGTTATGGACGGTGACATCGATCAGTTTATGGATTCGTTCCTTATTGCTCAATGGAAAGGTCTCCCGATGGACAACGCCGGAGATGATGAAGAAGAGTGATTCCGCCGCATACATTCTTTTGGTAATTCTCATTTTTGTCCCACTGCCGCGGCTGTCCGCTGCGGACAGTACGTCGACAAGCAGTTCATCAACGGACAGCCCTGCAACAGGCAGTTCATCTGCCGGCAGCTCTTCGTCGGATGCATGGACAATCGCTGCGGAAAAATTTACATTTGTGCAGCAATCAGGAATAACGAAATCCGAGTCGGCTGCGGCTGAGCTTCTTCCGAAACTTATCCTTGAACAGCTCGCGGAAAATCTCGAACGCATGGCTCCTGTCCAGGAGCAGCTTGACCGGAAGCAGTATGATTTTCAGAAGAAGCGTCTCGACCTTTTTCTGCAGCTGTCGAAAGAAGTGCAGTCGCGCGATTCGCTCGTTCTCGGCGACTATACGGACAGGGAGCTGCAGAAACTGCTGAAAAGCGAAGACGAGAAAATAGCCGCACTGAAAAAACAGATTGCGGACAGCCTTGGGCAGGAAGAGGAAGATGTAAAGAACGCTGCGTCCGGCATCGCCCGCGACGAAGAGCGGGAGAAAGGCATAGACGAAGGCAAAGTATTCGACGACAACAATGTACCGGACAGCGAGAAAGACGACGCGTCGCGGTTCAGGGATATGTTGAGGGGCTTCGTTTCCGGGAGCAGCGAAAAACAGACGAGCAGCCCGGTTAAGTTATACAAAGATGATTTCACCCAGCTTTTCGATGCAGGGGATACTGCCCGTAAAGCCGGCTACGACAGCCGCGAATTCGAGGATGCGGTGATTGCCGCGGGAATAAACGCGCTTGTGCGGGGCAGGCTCACCATATACGGCGGATACGTGTCGGCGACTGTTTCGCTCGTCGTGTATCCGGGCGTACGTACAGTCGGAACGGTGACGGACGTGAACAGCGTGTCCGATTTCCGTGCGCTTGCGGTAAGCATTGCGCGTCAGCTTACGCCGAAAATAACGAACAGCATGCCTGTCGAGCTCGTGTTCGACATACAGCCTGAAGAGGCGGCGGAGAACGTCGTTCTCACCATAGACGACGTCGTGTATAAGGTAATACCCGATCACCTTATCGTGCAGTCGGGTGTGCATTCCGTGACGCTCAGCTCCCCGGGATTCAAACAGGTTTCCACTTCGTATGCGTTCAGAGGGAGCCGCCGGTTCAACGTCTCCGTCGAATTGCTCCGCGACAATCCGGGTACGCTTTCGCTTCGTCTGAAAAAGCCGCTCATCGGAACTGTGTACGCGAACGGCGGCAGAAGCGGACAGGTTGACGAAGAATATCCCGCGGCAAAAATAGAAATTAATAATCAGCCCATACTCGGACAGTTTATTTCGGAGGACGGAGCGGCGGTGTCGTTTTACGTTCCTCTGAATCTTGTGCAGAACGGTGCGACGCTCATGGTGAACGCAAAACCGTTCGACAGGAGCAGATATATCGACATCCGGCGCAGATGGATGTACGGCTCGTACAGCGCTCTTATTATTTCGCTTATGGGAACGTTCTACACGTACGGTACATTCTATTCACAGTACGTCGGGTATCTGGACGGGTATGTGGACTACGAAAATGCTGCGGGATGGCAGCGTGCGACGTGGATTTGCGCGGGCGTTTCCATAGGGTGCGGCGTGTTTTTTGTGTACGAACTCGTGCGCTATTTTATTGCGGCGGACAAAGTGCTGCCCGACCGCGCGTATGTATCGGAATACGACGCCGGTACGCTGCTTCCTCCTGAACTGAACGTGTCCGTTCAGCCGGAAACGCCGGAAAATCCGCCGGCGGATGAATCGGAAAATACTAATGAGACAAAAAACAACGGAGTACAATAGATTATGGGAAAAATGTCGTTTGCGGAAAAAATCCGCAGTTTGTTCGGTTCCCGTGAAGACGACGGGCAGTTTTATGACGATCTCTGCGACGCGCTGATTGAAGGCGACGTCGGTCCGAAAACTTCCGCGGAGATTACCGATTCGCTCCGCGACGCATGCAGAAAAAATCACATAAGCGGGGAAGCTGCAGTTACGGCGGAACTTGCAAAACTGCTTACGTCGTACGTGAAGGACGCGGAGCTTGAACCTGAAGACGGAAAAACGAACGTCTGGATGATACTGGGCGTGAACGGCGTTGGCAAGACGACGAGCGCTGCGAAAATCGCGAAGTGGTACAGGGATAAGGGCGTGAACGACATTGTTCTTGCCTCGGCCGACACGTTCAGAGCCGCCGCGATAGAACAGCTGGCGCTTCACGGAGAGCGGCTCGGTATACGCGTCGTAAGCCATCAGCACGGAGCGGATCCTGCGGCAGTCATATACGACGCGGCGGATGCAGTCCGCGCGAAAGGCGGCGGGCTCGTGATCGCCGACACGGCAGGCCGTCTGCACAACAAGGAAAATCTCGTGCACGAACTTGAAAAGATAGACCGTACGTGCCGTCAGAAAGCCGACGAAGGATGTTACAAACGTCTGCTCGTCATAGACGCGACGACGGGCATGAACGCGCTGCGTCAGGCGGAAGTGTTCAACGGGGCCGTCGGAGTTGATGCGCTCGTTTTAACAAAATACGATTCGACCGCGAAAGGCGGAGTTGCCGTTTCAATCGGGAAGGAACTGAATCTGCCTGTGGCGTTCGTGTGCAGCGGCGAGAAGTACGGGGACATTTCTCTGTTCCGGGCGGACGAATATATCAGGGAATTTTTAGGACGCTGATACGTGTGCTTCAGAATACGGCCGCCGATACTATTCCTGATTTTTTTGCTCGCATCGTTTCCTGCCGCAGCTCTGGGCAGAAAGGACTCCGCGTCCCTGATAACGGGAGAGCCGACGGAAGTGAGCGACATGTTCTTTGAAGTGCTCCGCTGCGACGTGACGGGTGTTTCTGATTTTCCCTCGATTGAAAAATACGCGGGAGTAAGCCCGTATCCGGCAGAAGTGCTTCTTCACATTGTGTGGCGTGTTGCCGGGCGTCCCGTTTATCTGATCGAGAAGGCCGTTCCGTCATATGCGGGTAAAATCGATTCGACCTTCAGCGCGGATAGCTTTTTAAAGACGGAAACATACGACTGGATAGACGACGTTGTCGATGAAGCTGCGTCCGAAAGGGCGGGAGAAACGATCGAGGCGCTTGAGATGCAGCCGCCGGAAGAGATTGCGCAGGCCGAACATGAGACGTCCGCCGGCGGTCAGGAGGAAGCCGGCGGAGACAGCGGAGAATCTCCGTCAGAGCGGCGGTACAGGGATGCGGAGGGACGGCTCAGATTGTTTTCATACGGAACGGAATATTTTTCGCTCTCCGGCAGAACGGACGGCCGCGTACTCGTGAGCGCGGAAGGAAAAAACATGTGGCGGAAATATTACGACCCTCTGATGCGTCTCGCGAAAAAAGAAACGTGGAACATGGCCGATACGTCCGCGCAGTCGGCACTGATGCGCACCGACGTTTATTATTATAACGGCGAAAATGCTGTTCCTTTTGCCTCCGTCGCGGAGAGCGGCGGCGTGCGCGTGGAATCGCTGTATGACGAAAAGGGACTCGTGTATTCCCAGACAAAGTATTCCGTCGACGAAAAAAACGACAGACTGATTGATTCGCGCACGCTCAGAAAGTACAACGAAAATAATAAAATAACGGAAGAGGAATATACGCTGTTTCAATACGATTCGAACGAAAAAACGAAGCAGACCGGAAAGACGACGCGCAGGGAAGTGTACGAATACGTCAATCCCGACCGCGTTCCCGATTATTATTATTATGAGGACGACACGCTGCGCATGAAAACAGTCTATACCGACAACGACGCATATACGACGACGTTGTACTTCGACAACGACTTTACCGTTACGACCGAATATCTTCACGGAAGAAAGACGAAAGAAACGTTTATGAAAGGAAAGAGAACAATGCGGAGCAGAACGTATGGAAAATAGACGGACGCTTTTCTCGCATGTGCGATGGATTTTCTCGGTTTCGAACAGATTCTCACGGGTAGACAGAACCGGACGTTCCGCGGTCACATCTCTGCTCGCTTCCCTCGGAATAAGTTTCGGCGTAATGACGCTCATAGTCGTCATGAGCGTCATGAACGGCTTTCAGATGGGATTTAAAGACGCCATCATGGAGATTTCCTCATATCACGTGCGCGTTTCCGGTGCGGACGGAGAGGCGGAACGGCAGTTCCTTGAATGGTGCGGAAACGAGAAGGAAATTCGGTCGGTCACCCCTTTTTATGAAGCGGAAAGTTTCGTCGTCGGTATGCGTAGCAGGCAGTCAGCCGCGGTAATACGCGCAGTCCCTTCCGGCGTAATGGAAACCGACGGCGGATTTGCCCGGGAACTTACCGTTACTTCCGGAGATTTCGATATATCCCGGGAGGATACGATTGTCCTCGGCTCGGGACTTGCATATGCGCTCGGCGTCAGGCCGGGAGACGTCGTTACGCTGCTTGCATTGAGCGGCGGAAGCGACGTGGAGCTTTTGTCGCGCAGCAGAAAGTTCACCGTTACCGGAATATTTCATTCGGGATATGCGGACATAAACGCTTCGTACGCGTTCGTAAGTCTTGAAGCGGGAAGAAAGAATTTCGGCGCCGGTGCGGAAAAAACGTACGGCCTTAAGCTCAACCGCGTTTCCGCCGACGGAATCGTCATAAGCGGCATACATAAAGCATTTCCCCGGCTGAAGGCCGAATCGTGGCGGAGTTACAACCGTTCTTTTTTCGGAGTGCTCCGCGTCGAAAAAAATATGCTCATGATGCTTGTGTTCCTCATATTCGTTGTCGTCGGAATCAACATTTACAACGGGATGAGACGGCTCGTGTTTGAGCGGCGCAGCGAAATCTCGATTTTATCGGCGCTCGGCGGAAGAAGCGGTGAAATAAAGTCGATATTCATCATGCGCGGCTTTCTGACGGGATGCACGGGCGCGTTTGCGGGAGTCGTTCTCGGGCTGCTCATAAGCGTGAACATCGGCAGCGTGTTCCGGGCTGCTTCGGACGTCATGTACTACGCGCAGTATTTCATGGTGCTTGCGTTCAATCCCGAGAATGCCGCGTACGTGCAGGAAAATCCGATGTATCTTCTGTACGCTTCCATTCCCGCGCGCATACTGCCCGCCGAGGTGTTCGTGATTGCGCTGTTCGGAATACTTGCACCGCTTGCCGCTTCGTTCGCCGCAAGCAGGAACGTGCTTAAGATGACTGTTGCGGAGGTACTGCACGATGAGTGAAATTGTTCGCGTCGAAAATCTGGAAAAAACGTACGTCACGTCGAGTGAAAAACTTACGGTGCTCAAATCGCTTAATCTGTCCGTCGAGGAAGGAAGCAAAACCGTCATCATCGGCGAGAGCGGCAGCGGAAAAAGCACGCTGCTGAACATCATCGGAGGCATAGACACGGCGTCGGCTGGAAAAGTCAGGTGCGGCAGGTGGGACGTTACGTCGCTCGACGAGGACGCGCAGGCTGAATACCGCGCGCATTTCCTCGGTCTTATTTTCCAGTTTCATTATCTGCTCAAGGATTTCACCGCTCTTGAAAACGTATACCTTCCGGCATATATGGCCGGCGTGCCGAAAAAGGAAGCAGTGGAACGGGCGCGGAAACTGCTTGACGACGTCGATTTAACCGCCCGTGCGGACCATCTGCCGTCGCAGCTTTCGGGCGGCGAGCGCCAGCGGGCGGCGGTTGCGCGCGCGCTTATCAATAATCCGTCGCTCGTGCTCGCGGACGAACCGACGGGAAATCTTGATCCGGCAAACGCTGAGCTTATAGGCAGTCTGCTTTTTTCCATGGCCGACAAATACAATAAAACGCTTATACTCGTCACGCACGACAGGCACCTTGCTGCAAAAGGTTCCGCCTGTTACGCAATACAGAACGGACAGCTCGTGCGGACTGTGCCGGACGGAATTGATATATGACGGTAAAATCATCGCTGCTTTTCGCATACCGGCTTATTTTTCCGCGAACCGACAAGGCTTCGTCGGCGAGGCGGAGTCTTTCCGGCGCCCTGCTGTGCATCGGCATAAGCCTTGTGCCTCTTATCGTCGTGCTCACCGTTTCGAACGGCATGATTCAGGGAATGACGGAACGCATCATCGGGCTTTCGTCATCTCATCTGGAAGCGTTCGTCATGAAAAACGCGGACGAAGCTTCGTCTCCGGAAAAACTCGAAGCGTTTGCATCGTATCTGGCGGAAACGGACGGCGTCACTGCGGCGTATCCCGAGGTCGACGCGGCAGCGCTTGCGGCAGGCGCGTCGTACCGCACCGGCGTGCAGCTTCGTGCCGTACAGACTGATATTTTTTCCCGCAGCACCTCGTTCCGTTCGCTGTTCAAGGTGGTGGACGGCAGTTACGACGATTTCAGGGCGGGAACAAGACGCGCCGTCGTGGGGCAGAAGACGGCGGAGCTTCTCGGACTAAAAAAAGGCAGTCCGTTCCGCGTCATTACGGCAGCGGCGGGAGACGGCGGAACGGTCCTTCCCCGGACGGCTGTGTTCACCGTCGCCGCAGTCGTGTCGTCCGGCTATCAGGAACTCGACTCAATGTGGGTGTTCATTCCTCTTGATACGTCGTATTCCGTCATAAAACCCGGAACGGGGCAGTACTGCGTGCTCATGGAGACTGCCGACGCGTTCTCGCCGGACATCGTGCGCATTCAGCGTAAATGCGAAGACACCGCAGGAAGCATTGCGAACGTGTACCGCTGGGACGAACTTAATCAGTCCGAATACGAGAATTTCTCCTCGACGAAAGTGATGCTCGTCTTCATCATGCTGCTTATAGTGCTCGTCGCTTCGGTAAACATTTCGTCGTCTCTCGTCATGCTCGTCATGGAGCGCCGCCGCGAAATAGCAATCATGAAAAGCCTCGGCGGTACGTCGCACGGCATTACGCTTTCTTTCCTGCTTACGGGAATGGCCGCCGGATGCGGCGGAGTGCTTGTCGGGCTTCCGCTCGGCCTTGCGTGTGCGGTAAACGTAAACAAAATCGTTCATTTTCTTGAAAAAATTGTAAACACTGCGGCAGAATTTGTATATCTTTTAGAAGGACACAGTTCTGCGGAATTCAGCCATATAAATCTTATGGATCCGGCATACTATCTTACCGATATACCGGTAACAATTCCGTTCAGAGATCTTGCTGTCATTGTCGTTTCGACTATTTTTCTGTCGCTTGCGGTATCCGTCATTCCGGCGTACCGGGCGGGAAAGGAAAAGCCGCTCGAAACGCTGCGTAAAGTATGATATACTGAGGTTACTATGTTGTGCGATTTCTGCCATAAACGGGAAGCTGTTTTTTTCATCGAGCAGACGAGCAAAACTTCCCATAAAAAAATTAATATATGCATGGAGTGCGCCGTAAAGCACGGTCTTTCTCCCGATCCTCAGAACATTCAGCGGTCGATCGGCTCTCTGTTCGAAGAAATTTCACAGGCGGAAAAAGCCGGCAATCCCGAGGAAAGCAGGCTTTGTCCTGTGTGCGGACGGAGTCTTGCCGCCGTACGAAGAACGGGACGGGCAGGCTGTCCCGAATGCTGGGAAATATTCAAGCCGGAACTTACGTCGATACTGGGCGGCCGCGGAATTACCGGACCGTATACGGGGACTATGCCGCACCGGATTGCCTCGTTCCGTTCCGCACTTACCGACCGCATAGACATTGAGACGAAGCTCGAGGAATCGGTGAAGAAAGAGGATTATGAGAAAGCGGCCGTTTACCGCGATTATCTGCGGGCGCTTGAAAAACGTTCCGTAGCGGACGGCAGTGCGTCTGAAGAAGGAACGCAGGCCAATGGCTGAACAGTCCGTCTTAAGCGGAGAGCCGTGGTACACCTGCAGCGGCACTGATAACGACGTTGTCGTGTCGACGCGGGCCCGGCTCGCGCGGAATCTTGCGAATTTTCAGTTTCCCGAAACGGCCCGCCCCGACGATTCCGACCGCGTTCGGACGCTCGTGTTCGATTCGTTCGCGCAACTTGAAAACGCAGGGGATTTTCATCTGATGAATTCCGAAGCTCTCGGCGAGCTGGGCACGCGGATCCTTGCGGAGCGGGGCGTCATAGACGTACCGGCTGCGACCGGCGTCGTCATGCGTTCCGACGGCCGGGTATCCTGTCTGGTGAACAGCGTGGACCATGTGCGCATCGCGTCGTTCGCGCCGGGGCTCAACTGCGGGGCTTCGTTTGCGGACTGCCGCACAATCGACGAGGGGCTGCAGAAAACGCTGCAGTTTGCGGCGTCGTACGAGTTCGGCTATCTTACTGCGTCCGTCGGCGATGTCGGAAGCGGTCTGAAGCTGTCCGTGCGGGTGCATCTGCCGTCGCTTTCGTTCGCGGGTGAAGCGGAGAATGTGTTCCGCGGTCTGCGTGAGAAAGGGCTGAGCGTTACGTCGGTGTACGGCACCGGCGACGATTACGGAAAGTCGCTCGGTTCGTACTATCAGATTTCGACGCTTTCTTCGTTTTCCGGCAGCGAGCTTGATCAGATTGCATTGCTCGAAGGGGCCGGAAAATATATAGTCGAAACGGAGCGAAAGTTCCGTCTGAAATGTGCCGAAGATAAACCGACGGCGGTGCATAACACTATACTGCGGTCGTTCGCAGCAGCAAAATTCAGCGCGCTCATGCCCCTTCGGGAATCGATCGCAGTCATTTCTTCGGTGAAGTGGGGGCACGACATTGGCATTATCAACGGAATCGACGACAACACGCTGTGCGGACTGCTGTACCGCGTGCAGAACGGACACCTGGAGTTTCTGCTGCAAAACGGGAACTTCACGTTTGAAGACGATATAAAAAACAGCCTTCCGCAGAAAATTGAACGCCTTCGTGCGCTTATTCTGCAGGAAGCATTTGAAAAAATCACTTTTTCTTCGTAAATGATTGGGGGATATATGAAAGGCTTATCACCGCGCGCCCAGCGTCTCGTTGCGGCGCTTGCACAGGATGAAGGACGGAAAAGCGGAAACGACCAGCTGCTGCCGGAACATGTCATGCTCGCGCTTCTGAAAAGCGCCGACGGTCTCGGCTATACGCTGCTGCAGACGCTTCACATAAACGTTTTGACATATCAGCTTGCTCTTGAACAGAGTTTTACAGCGCGTTCTCCGTCCGCGTCGTTCAGCGATCTTCCTGCCGGACGCCGGATACGCACTATGCTCGATCTTGCGGGTATGGAATCGCGCGCGCTCCGCAACGATTATATCGGAACGGAACATCTCGTGCTTGCCGCAATCCGCGAGGAAGGAAGCGTGACTGCCCGGTATTTCGAAAAAGCTTCTATTACCATAGAGGATGCGCGGAAGCTCGTTCCCGACGTGCAGTCGCACAATCCATCGTCGGCCGGCGAGCAGACTGCGCGTTCGATTGCAAAATCGGTGTTTCAAAATCTGCTCGGAGGGGGAACAAATCCCGACGATATCCTTCCTGTTTCCGGTTCCGATACGCCGCAGGCACCGCAGCCGAAACAGCGTCCGAATGCAAATGGGCAGTCGTTCCTTGCCGAGTTCAGCCGCGACATCACGAAGATCGCGCGCGAAGGAAGCAGCGATCCCGTCGTAGGGCGCGACAGGGAAATACGGCGCATAATTCAGATACTGTCCCGGCGCACGAAGAACAATCCCGTGCTTATAGGCGAGCCGGGCGTCGGAAAAACCGCGATAGTCGAAGGCCTCGCGCAGCGCATCGCGAAGGGCGACGTGCCTCACAATCTGCTCAAGAAACGCCTTCTGTCGCTCGACCTTGCGGCGCTCATCGCGGGAACGAAATACCGAGGCGAGTTCGAGGACCGCATGAAGAAGATGATGAAGGAAGTGAGCGAGGACAGAAGCATCATTCTGTTCATCGACGAGCTTCACACAATCATCGGCGCGGGCGGTCCCGAAGGAACGATGGACGCGTCAAATATGCTCAAGCCGGCGCTGAGCCGCGGCGAGATTCAGATAATCGGCGCGACGACGACGAAGGAATACAGCAAATACATCGAGAAGGATTCCGCTCTCGAACGCCGGTTTCAGATGGTGAAAGTCGAGGAGCCGACCGACGAGGAAACTGTGCAGATTCTCGGCGGCATAAAAAAGAAATACGAGGATTTTCACGGAGTCGTTTACGACAACGACGTGATACCCGCGATCGTAGCGTTCTCCCGCCGCTATATTCCGGAGCGCTCGCTGCCCGACAAGGCAATCGACATTCTCGACGAAGCGGGCGCCGCGAAAAAAATACAGGAAGAAGCGAAGCCTGCCGAGCTTGCGGAACTTGAGCAGAACATCGGGCAGCTTGCGGACGAGAAGCGCAAACTTGTCGCCGACCAGGATTACGAACGTGCCGCGCTCGTGCGCGACAAAGTGCTCGACCTGAAGCGCCGGCTCGAAGTGTACAGCGAGTACTGGAAGAACAGCAGCGGCGGCGTGAAGAAGCACGTGACGGAGCAGGATATCTGCCGCATAATCGGCTCCATGACGGGCATTCCGGTCGAACAGCTCGACTCGTCTGAAACGACGCGGCTTGTGCACATGGAAGACGAAATGCACAAGAGCGTCATCGGTCAGGAAGAGGCTGTGCACCTTATTGCGGGCGCGGTGCGCCGGAGCAGGGCGGGCGTTTCGTCTCCCAAGCATCCGCTCGGGTCGTTCATTTTTCTCGGGCCGACTGGTGTGGGAAAGACGCAGCTTGCGAAAGCGCTCGCCAAATTTCTCTTCGGCAGCGAGGACATGCTCGTGCGCATCGACATGTCGGACTATATGGAAAAACACAACGCGAGCCGTCTTGTGGGAGCTCCTCCGGGATACGTGGGCTACGAAGAAGGCGGCGTGCTTACCGAAGCGGTGCGCCATCATCCGTATTCTGTCGTCCTGCTCGACGAAATAGAGAAAGCTCATCCCGACGTTTTCAACCTGCTTCTGCAGCTGCTCGAGGAAGGCGAACTCAGCGACAATCTGGGACACACGGTGAACTTTCGCAATACGGTCATCATCATGACGAGCAACGCGGGTGCGCGCCAGATTACGAGCGAAGGCCGCGTCGGATTTTCGACGTCGGGCAGCGGCGTGCTTCCGTACAGCGAAATCCGCTCGAGCGCGCTTGCAGAGCTCCGAAAGCTGCTGAGCCCCGAGCTGCTCAACCGCATAGACGACGTCGTCGTGTTCAGCTCGCTTTCGAAAGAGCAGGTCGGTCAGATTCTCGACATACAGATACAGGAGCTTGCTGACAGGCTCAAGGAAAAGAATCTGTCCATCAGCGTGAAGCCGAAAGCGCGCGAATATCTTATCGGACACGGCTATGATCCTGAAATGGGCGCGCGTCCGATGCGCCGTCTCATTCAGCGCGAGATAGAGGATCCGCTTTCCGTCGAGATTCTTTCCGGCAGCGGAGGGGACAGCCGCACTGTCGCGGTCGAATGTACGAACGACAGTCTTTATGTCCGTTTCGTAAAGCCGAAAGCGGCCGCTGTTCCGGCTCCTGTGGAAACATCGTTGCAGGAAACGCCGAGACAATGAAAAACATACAATTTTCCGATTTCGGAAAGAAACTCTGCGGTCCGTCCGGCATCAATCAGCTCATGGACGACATCGGGAAACCGCTTCCGAAGAATATTCCCGTCTGCCAGATGGGCGGAGGAAATCCCGCGCGCATTCCTGAAGTCGAGGCAATGTACCGGGCGCAGATGGAGAAAATACTCAGGTGCGGCGACGATTTCGAGAATCTTATAGGCCGTTACGACGCGCCGCAGGGACGCACGTCGTTCATTGCATCCGCTGCGGAGTATCTTTCGAAGACGTTCGGCTGGAACATCGGACCTGAGAATATCGCCGTTACGAACGGCAGTCAGTCGGCGTTCTTCTATCTGTTCAACATGTTTAGCGGCACGTACACGGAAGGCGGCGGAAAAACAAGGAAGTCTGTCGTATTTCCGCTCATTCCCGAATACGTGGGCTATGCGGATCAGGGAATAGAAACAGGCACGTTCATAGGCATTCCGGCTGATTTTTCGCTGTATCCGGACCATACGTTCAAGTATCACATCGATTTTGAAAAACTTGAGCAGTACCTGGAAAATCACGGCGACGTGGGCGCGCTCTGCGTCACGCGTCCGACAAATCCGACCGGCAACGTGCTCACAGACGACGAAGTTCACCACCTTGCCCGGCTTGCCGCCCTGTACGACATTCCGTTGTTCGTTGACAACGCGTACGGTCTGCCGTGGCCCGATATTATTTTCAGCGGCGCGGAACCGTACTGGGACGAGAACGTCGTGCTCTCGATGAGTCTGTCGAAAATAGGTTTGCCGTCGCTGCGCACGGGAATCGTGATTGCGCAGAAGGAACTCATCAGCGCACTTTCCCGGATGAACGCGATTGCGGCGCTCGCTTCCGGCAGCATGGGACAGGCGCTTGCAGGCGAACTTATCGGGAGCGGCGCGCTCGTGGAGACTGCGAAAAACTCCGTGCGCCCGTTCTACGAAAAAAAATCCGCATACATGCAGGAATGCATTCATAATTATTTCGCCGGAACCGATTACTATGTTCATAAAAGCGAGGGCTCGATATTCCTCTGGCTCCTCATGCCGGCGCTTAGCATCACGACGAAAAAACTGTACGAGCTGCTCAAGGCGCAGGGCGTTTTCGTCATGCCGGGCGAATATTTTTTCTTCGGCAGCGCGCCCGACGGTTCTCTTCCGCCTGTCGAAGCGCATCCGCATTTTACGAAATGCCTGCGCCTGAACTACGCACGTCCCGACGGCGAAATCAGCAGAGCCGTGCGTATAATTTCGGAGCTGTACCGCCGCAATTGCACATAAGCGCTTTGCCGACAGGAATACATTATTGCATCAGCATTAATTCATTGCTTTTACTGCCGCGAGAGCGAAAGACGCAGCCTGTTTCAAATCGTCGTTGTCAGGGTGTCCTTTATGGACAACAGAGAACTCTCCGCGGCAATGAAAACTTTGGGATGATACAGGAATACCTTTGTTATGCACAAGCTTTTCCGTTTCTCTATCCGGCTCTTTTTTTATGGCTGATGTGCCGAAAGCGGCAACACATTTCACTTTTTCGGGGGAAAGCTGATCAATAAACTGTTTCAGGACTTTGTCAACTCCGCCTCCGTATACGGAACCTCCCAGAAACAACAGGTCAATCGGCGTAGTAAGCGGCTCAGAGCAGTCCTTAGCTTCGACCCCTACCGCTTCTGCGATTGCGTCAGCAACCTTCTTTGTGTTCCCCGAACGGGAAACATACCGTACTTCAATGTTCATGTTCATAACCTCCTATTGGAATACCTTGTTATTAACTTTATCCCCTATACATCAATGTTAAGCAGCGACTTTGCAAGTAATCCTATACCGAAAGAAATCGCCGCAACACCTAAACTGACAAGCGCCATTTCTCCAAATCGCCTGAAGAACGGAAGATCCTGTGCCACGGAAATATAATAATTAAATACCGAAATTATCAGCACTACCTCAGCCAGCATAATTCCAAATGCCGTGAAATAAAAGCTGTTCGGCAAAATCAGATAAGGCAATACCATTAAAGCAACTGTCATCAGATAGGCCATGCCTGTGTACATGCTTGATTTCAAAGCTTTTGCATTGCCGTTGGTCCGTTCAGCCAAATAGTTGGATGCCGCCATAGAGAGTGTTGCTGAAACACCGGTGATGATTGCAGAAAGCGCAACAAGACGGGTATTCGTTAACGCAAACGTAAGTCAGGCAATGGTCCCTGTAAGCTCTACAAGCGCGTCATTAAGTCCTAATACCACAGCACCGATATAATGCAGACGTTCCTCGTCAACCATAGCCATAAGGAGGTTTTCATGTTCCTCTTCTTCTTGAACAATAGCGCGCGCTTCGGGAATTTCCTTTTCGATGCTATGAAGTTCTTTTATACCGAAGTTTTCCCCCTGTTCAAAGAATTTGATTGTAAACGTATCACCCAAAAAACGGCTTATTATTTTGCAAAAAAATATTTTGCCCCGGTTGGGATTGACATCTTTCTTTGTATAATTTTTCCATGTTTCATAATGATTTCGTTCAGCTTTTGCAATTTCCATCATGGCAAATTTATTGTTTTTATCTTTTTGCCGCCTGGCAATATATTCGTACAAAATGCTGCCGCTGATTTCATCGCTCTGGAATTGCAGAGCACGTTTATATATAAATGGGCTTAATTGCTGTTTCACGTTCATACCTGCCTTTATATTAAATGTCTACCGGGTTTCATTTCCGCATTGTAATGGAGTGCAACCTATGGTATAAGTTATATTACAAAATAAGAATTTGTCAAGAACGCAGAAAAAACTGATTTAGTAATAAAAAACATACTAACAGAATTAAGGAGGTGTAAGATGTGCGCAAAAGCCAGGCAGGAAATCATGCAATCGACCGAGGAATTACTCTGTCCTATCCGTTATTTAATGAATATATTCAGCGGCAAATGGAAATTGCCTATTGTATGTATGCTTTCGGGGGAAATTCCTTTACGGTATAGCACCATAAAAAGAAGATTGGGGGATATTACAAATGTGATGCTGGCACAATCTTTGAAGGAGCTGGAAACAACGGGTATTGTCCATAGAGAGCAGTATAACGAAATACCACCAAGGGTAGAGTATACGCTGACTGAAAAAGGAAAAAGTGTTTTACCTGCGCTTGTGCAACTCGCAGAATGGGCGATTGGAGCTATGCAGAACGAATCAGTGTGCGGTGTTCGATGTACGAAATGCCAGGCGACTGTCTGATTATTTTAGAAAAGCAGCTGTTAGGAAGCGGCGGTTCCGTAACGGTATTGCGGCAGATAAACAGGCGTCGTCTGCGGGAAGTAACACCGCCGCAATTGCACATAAGCACTTTTCATTGTAAAATCTGAGTACTATGAGAAATACACATACGTTCAGACTTTTTGCAGCCGCTTCTCTTGCGGCTTTCATGATGCTTCCCGTCTGCGCGGGAGGAAAAAAAGATACAGCACAGAAGAATGGGGCGGCGTCCGTTCCCGAACAGCAGGAACAGACGCCGGCACTTCAGGAACAGACAGCCGCTCAGCCTTCAGCCGAATCGACAGACGAAGTCCGCGTCGGCATATTGAACGGTCCCACGAGCATTCCGGTCGCGTATATGGTCGACGCAAAGCCCGTCATCAACGGCAGGTCCGTCGTGTTCGACAAATACGCGACGCCGCAGGCGCTTCTGCCGAAGATGCTCAAAGGCGAAGTCGACATCGGTTTTATGCCGGCGAACATTGCGGCGAAAGTGTACAACAGCGCGGCAGGCGCCCTGCTGTGCGCGGGGATTTCGGGCGACGGCAATCTGTATCTGATAACGAAGGACAGGAGCATCAAAACGCTTTCTGACCTGGCGGGAAAGATAGTGTCGGTCGCGGGGCAGGGGGCGACGCCGGAATATCTGTTCCGCTGGATTCTTGCGCAGAACAAAATTCCCGTGAACAGTCAGAACGGCGTAAAACTCGATTATTCCATTCCGACTCCCGATATTGCAGCGGAGCTGCTTTCGGACAAAATCAAATATGCGGTCGTGCCCGAACCGTTCGCGACAGTGGCGCTTATGAAATCGAAAGACGTCGTGCGCGCGCTCGACCTGCAGTACGAATTCGGCGCAATCGAAGGAAAGAACGCAACGTATCCGCTCACCGTCATGGTCGTAAGCAGAGCTTTCGCGGAACGCGAGCCGGAGACGGTGCGCGCGTTTATTAACGCTTTCAGCGAGTCGCTCGCATGGACGATTGCGAATCCTCAGAAGGCGGGAGTTCTCGTGCAGAAATACACGCTGGGACTTATGGCGCCCGTCGTCGCGAATGCCGTTCCGTACAGCTGTCTGGTGTGGAAAAGCGCTGACGATTCGAGAAAGGAAATAGAGCGCCTGCTTTCGATTTTCCTGCAATTCGCACCTGATTCTGTCGGCGGTAAGCTCCCTGATGAAGGATTCTATTTCAAGTAAACCGGCAGCGTACTGCCTTTCCGCCGGATTTCTTTTCGCTGTCTGGGAGGCGGCCGCCCGTGCGGTTAATTCGCCTCTTATTCTTCCGTTTCCCGGTGAAGTGTTCCGCGCCTTTCTGCTGATGTGCCGGGAAGCGGCGTTCTGGCAGCACGTCGGCGCCACTTTTGTGCGGTGCATCGTTTCGTTCGCGTTTTCCGTCGTGCTGGGAACGATTGTCGGCATACTCTGCGGCGTCTCTCCGTTCTTAAAAAATTTCTTTTCGCTTCCTGTAGAAATTATACGCGCGACGCCAGTCGTTTCCTTTATTCTGCTTGCGCTTTTCTGGTTTACTTCGTCGCAGGTGCCTGTCTTCGTCTCCGTGCTCATGACGCTGCCCGTCGTCACGACGGCGACTGCGCAGGGATTTGCAAAAAAGGACAAGAATCTCGAGGCGATGGCGCGCGTTTACTCGTTTACGAAACTGCAGACGTTCCGCTGGATTACGCTTCCGTCGGTGATGCCGTTTTTTCTGTCCGGCGCGGTGTCCGCGTTCGGCCTCACGTGGAAAGTGGTGGCTGCAGGAGAAGTGCTCAGTCTCCCGGCGAAAGGCGTCGGCACCGTGATGCAGACTGCGCAGGTGCATCTTGAAACTGCCGACGTCGCCGCCGTGACGTTCGTCATAGTCGCGCTGAGTTTCGGACTTGAAAAACTGTTCGCGTTCATCGTGGGGAAGAGCACGAAAAGAGCCGGAGGAGAAAACGCATGAGCGGGACAGCGCTTGCGATCGACGGGCTTTCTCTTGTCCGCGGCGGGAAAGAGTTGTACCGAGATTTTCATCTTGAAGCGGAAGCGGGAAAAGTGACGTGCGTCATCGCTCCGTCGGGAAGCGGTAAGACGACGCTGCTCGACTGCGTCGCAGGTATTCCCGTTGAGCACGCGGAGGTGCGCGGAAACGTATTCTTCGAAGGAAAGACGGAGCGTCCCGCCGTTTCCTTTCTGTTTCAGGAACCGCGTCTTATCCCGTCCGCCGATATTCTGCAGAACGTCATGTTTCCGCTCGTCAACGTCATGAACAGAGAACGTGCGGAGCAGCGCGCGCGCCTTTTTCTTGACCGCGTGCAGCTTTCCGAAAAATGTACGGCCCTTCCCGACGAACTGAGCGGCGGCGAAAAACAGCGTGCGTCGATGGCGCGGAGCTTCGCATATCCGTCGAAGCTCCTGCTTATGGACGAACCGTTCCAGTCGCAGGATCTGCGCATAAAACTCCGCCTTATAGAGACGCTCCGCCAGCTGCTCGCGTCCGAAAAGCGGACGGTCCTTTTCGTGACGCACGACGTACAGGAAGCGGTTGCGCTGTCGGACCGTATTGTCGTTATGGACGGCAGTCCGCTGCGTGTCGTGCTCGACGAAAATCATGTTGAAAAAGAGGACGAATTGTTTGTGAAGCGCATCTCTTCGCTTGTTTCGGGAGGTCTTCGCGTCTCCGGCTCTTTGCATTGAAAAAGTGCGGCTATTCAGGTATACTCATAAAATCGAGGTTGTTTTCCATGATAAAAGAGTTTCTGCCGTATGATGTAGTACGCAACGATGCACTAAAAATTGCCTATAGAATCTACAACGACGGTTTTATTCCCGATGTGATTTACTGTTCGTTACGCGGCGGTGCATATATGGCGAATGTTATAAGCGAATACTATAAGCTTGTGCGCAAGGATTTTCATCCGGTTCTGTACGCGTCGGTCGTGGCGCGCTCATATTCCGATATTCAGCAGCATGAGAAAGTGTACGTGGACGGATGGTCGTATGCTCCTGAATATCTGCGTCCCGGCGACAAAATCATGCTCGTAGACGACATTTTCGATTCGGGACGCACTATAAATTCGCTTGTGGAAATATTCCTCGAACGGGGCGTTGCGCGCAGCAATATCAAAGTCGTCGTTCACGATTACAAATATTTTTCGTATCACAAGGAGCAGCAGCCGATCCAGCCCGATTACTGGTGCAGGCGTTTCGACATTTCAAAGCCTGAAGAAGACCGTTGGATTCACTATATGAGTCACGAGCTTGTCGGACTTTCGAAACAGGAGCTTGAGGACCATTATTTCAAGGATGATCCTGAACTGCGTCCGATTCTGGAGCCTTTGCTGGGAAATAAATGAGAAGACGGATACTCTGTTTTATCAGCTTATTTTTCTCTGCGGCCGCTGCGTTATTTGCGGACGTAAAAATTCTGAATCCCGAGCCGGGAACATGGGCGAACCGGCAGGTGCTTGTTCTCGACGTTCCCGACGCCGAGGAAGCGTTTTATTCGCTCAACGGTTCAAATCCCGTTTCGTCGGGATTTGCATACGACGGACCTGTTCTGCTCGACGTGGCGGGACCCGTCGAACTGCGTGTCATCACAACGAAAGACGATACGGTCGTTTCCGATACGACCGTCGTCTACACGGTGACTCCTGCGGTACCGGCCGACAGCGGGGCGGCTTCGTTTATCGATTCCGTAACTGCGCAGGGTTTTGTCGACTATACGGCCGGCGCCTCTTTTTCCATTCCGCCGTCGCTGTCCTACAGCTTCGGACGGCAGCCCGAATCGTACATGGGCGGCGGCTCTGTTTCGTATGCGGCGAACTGTATTCTCGCACGCGACGTTCCGTGTACGGTGACCGACGGTACGGCGAAATGGCGCTTCATCATCCGCGCGTTTCCGTCGCAGACAGGGACGTTCACCCGCCGGGACGTTCCTTTCAGAGTATCCGACTGGTCCACGATTACGTTTACGAACAACAAACTTATCTATAAGATCGACGGCTCATACTGGACGCCGGTGAAAGATCCCGTGCAGCTCGACAGGTCCGTGCGTCATATCATCTCATGGCAGAGTGTCGCAGTCTCTGCAGGCAATCCCGTTGAATCATTTGAGCTTCCGCCGAAACCTGCTCTGTACGCGTCGACTTCTGAAACAGGTGCCGTTACGGCCGTTCTCCGCGGAGACGACGACTACCGTTTCGGCATAGATACGAACAACACTGTCGTTCTGTTCGAAATCGCCGGCATAGATACGTTTCCCGGGGACGAGACAAAGGGCGTGCTTAATGCGGGCATTTATTACAACTCGGTGTATCAGGGAACTCTGCCTGTTTCATACGACGTCGACAAGCGCGCTCCGTGCGCGCCCGTCTTAACGTCGTCCGCGCTGTCTTTCTATTCGCGGAAAAACGTGAATGTAAAAATCGACGCCGAATCAGGTTCGACTCTGTACGTCGCCGTAAGCGCACCTGTTCCCGTGACAGACGATATGCCCGCGGACGTTTCGTCTTCCGACTTTGATTCCGTTACGGCTGATAATTTTGCCGTTTCAAAGTCGGGTAGCGTCGGTCTCGAATCGACTTCCGAAAGTGCAGTTTACTACAAAGTTTGTGCGTTTGCCGTCGACGGAAAAGGAAATAAAAGCTCCGTGTCTGCGTACGGCGTCGTGATCGACCAGTATAATTATTATCTTGACGCGTCGTCTGCCGGCGGCGGCAGTGCGGACGGAAGCCGCGCGCATCCTTTCACGTCGTTCGAGCAGTGCGCCGATGTGCTGAAAACTTCCCGGTACGCGCATATTACGGTAACAGGTCCCGTCAGAATGCCTCCTGACGAAACCGTATTCGCGTCAAACTGCGCGATTGAGGGCAGAAACGACGCGCGGCTCATATTCGGCGCCGGCAGTTCTGTTGTGGTGCGGAGTGCAAGTCTTTCAGTTTCAAACTGCGTGATTGAACGTTCCGGTACCGCTGACATGCGGAACGACACGGACGTATCATTCATAAAACTTGAGCATTCGGTGCTCGCGCTGAACAACTGCGAAGTGACCGCCTCGTTCGGAAGCAACGGTACCGTAATTACAGCCGACACCTCGGTCGTCACCGTATCGGACAGCGGTATCACTTCGAAAGCGGACGTGTACTCGTCGTGCATTTCCTCTGTAGCGACGAAAGTAAAAATAAAAGACGCGCGCGTTTCGTCGGTCGCGGCGACAGCCGTCAATTTTTCCGCACAGGGCGGCGACTTTGAACTCCGCTCGTCGTCGTGCAGTATTACCGGAACGTACGGACGGTCTGTCGAGCTGTTCGGTACGCACAGCCGCATCACCGACAACACGTTCAGCGCAACTCTCAATTCGGGCGGCAGGACGGGCAATGCCGTATACGCCGACGCAAAAAACGTTGCGGTCGAATACGGCCGGAATACGCTGCAGGGATTCTGACTGTGGACATTCTCATATGCGGACTCGACGAAGCGGGCAGAGGTCCTCTTGCGGGGCCGGTAACGGCTGGTGCGGTTGTTCTTCCCGCCGATTTTCCCCTTGAAATCCTCAACGACTCGAAGAAACTTTCCGCGAAGAAACGCGAAGCCGCCGAGAAAATAATAAAGGAGCGTGCATGCTGGGGAGTGGGCATCGTCGATCACGTGACGATCGACCGCATAAACATTCTTCAGGCGAGCCTTCTTGCGATGAAACTCGCATACGGGATGATGGCGCTCAAACTGCCGGAGTGGGCCGCTGCTCACGGCATTTCATACGGCAGCATACAGGCGCTCGCAGACGGAACGTTCAGTCCGGCCGTTCCCTGTCAATGCCGGTGCGAACCGAAGGCCGACGGAACGTATCCTTCCGTCATGGCTGCAAGCATTATTGCAAAGACGTGCCGCGATGCGATTATGATTGAAATGGATAAAAAATATCCGCAGTACGGATACGCGAAACATAAGGGATATCCGACTGCGGCTCATATGAAAGTGTGCCGCGAGCTGGGCCCGTCGCCCATCCAGCGGCTTACGTTCAACTATTAGAATTTTTCCGCGTTCGATTCGTCTTTCGCCGCAATACTTTCGTCCCGCTCTATGACTGTTTCCGATTCGGCTTTGCCTTCGCCTGTACGCTTCGAAACGATGTGAATAACGCGTCCTGTGCGCTTTATTCCGTCGTCGCGTTTTTCTTCAGGAACGTTTTTACCGTCCTTTACGTAATAGACCTTTTTGTCGCCGCCCTTGCCGTATTTCGCTTCCTTCGCGGCCTTTTTTTCACGGGCAGCTTTCGCGCGCGCCTTGCGGTCCTTCTCGATGAACGAAAGCGTTTTGTCCATTCCCTGCAGGAATTTCTGCAGGTCGTCCGCGAAGACAGCAATCTGATGACGGTCGAAATCCTCTCCGTCGCGGCTTTTGCTTTCCACTACCTGAAGAAATACGTCTCCAGTCCGGTTTTCCTTAACGTTGAAAAAATACGACCGGTTGTCAAGAAAAACCTGAGTCGTAAAAAGTTCACCGCGTGCACCCATATAATCCTTCCTTAATAAATTTCAGTGATTAAAAAAAGACAGTTTCAAATAATTTCTTCCTACCATATCATAAAATCATATGTTGCACAAGTGAGCGGCGGTCGACTCTGCCGGGCATCAGTTGAAACGTCCGGCGATTTCCGCCGTTTTTGCGGCAAGCTCGTCCATGGCGCTTGCTGTCGTATGCGGACCGAAGCTGAACCGCACGGCCGTCTCACGGAGCTGCGCGTTTACGCTCATTGCTTCGAGCACGGGGCGGTCGTTTTTACGCGACGAGCACGCGCTGCCTGTCGAAATGCAGAATCCCTCCGCATCAAGCGCGCGGAGCATGACCTGTCCGGGAATGCCGCTGAACGCCGTCTGCACGACCCACGGCGAATACTCGGCTTCATGCTCGCTTTCGAGCCGTACCGCCGGAATCACCGTGCATCCTTTTATGGACGAAATCTTTTCAAGGAACGCGCGCGTATATTTCCGCTGGAGTGCGAACCGTTCCTGCGCCTGTGCGTTTTTTCCGTTCAGATAATACCGTTCGAGGCATTTTGAAAACGCAAGCGCGCCGTACACGTTTTCCGTTCCGCTCCGTATGTTTTTTTCCTGTCCGCCGCCGCGCAGAAACGGCTCGATCGGGTCTGCAAGGTAGAGTATACCGATTCCGCGCGGTCCGCATATTTTGTGCGCACTGAACGCCGCGCTGTCTATTCCCGCCCGGGAGAGGTCGAGCGGTATTTTACCTGCCGCCTGCACGCAGTCGGCGTGGAGTTTTGCGCGGCGTCTGCCGGCTGCCGCTTTTTCGAGCGCGTCCGCTATTTCGTACACGGGCTGAATCGCGCCGGTCTCGTTGTTTAACGCCATGACGCATACGAGCACGGTGTCGTCGGTGAGTTTTGCGAGAACGGCCTCGGGCGTTATTATGCCTGCCGTATTCGAAGGAATTAAGACCACCTTCCAGCCGCATTTTTTGAGTTCCTCCGCTTCGTTCTGTACTGCCGGATGTTCGAGGGAACTCACGAGGACAGTACCTTTCTGCGGCCTGTTCAGCACTGAAAGCAGCGGAATGTGGTCGCTTTCGGTTCCGCCTGAAGTAAAGAACAGTTTTTCCGGCGGAACGCCGAGAACGTCCGCACATCGTTCCCTTGCCGATTCGAGCAGTGCGCGCGCCTCTTTTCCGACGGAGTGGACGCTCGACGGATTGCCCCATACGGCAAGCGTCTCTTCAAGCGAAGAGCGGAGGATATCCTCGTCGGCAGGGCTTGTGGCGGCCCAGTCGAAATAATGTCCGATGTTTTTCTGGTTCATAATCACTTCAGCACGGCGAGTATTTTTTCGTCGTCTACTTCCCTGATAAGCGTTTCGGCAAGACCTTTCTGCAGTATAAGTTTGACCGTATCGCCGGAATTCTTCTTGTCCTTGTGCATATTGGCGAGCAGCCGTTCGCCGACGCCGCCTCCCTTGACGATTTTGGGAAATGCACCTGTTTCCCATCCGTACGACCCGAGCACGGAGAGCACTTCGTTTTTATACGCCGAGTTGCAAAGGTCGAGACTGTTGCTCAGCACAGCGGCGCGACCGATTCCCCATGCCACGGCGTCTCCGTGAGTCATGTTTCCGAGTCCCACAAGCGATTCGAGCGCGTGCCCGAACGTATGTCCGAGATTCAGATACATGCGGATATCTTTTTCCATAAAATCCTGCTCGACGACCTTTGCCTTTGCTTTGATGCAGTGCCTGATAACTGTTTCGATTATACTTTTATCGCGCGCTTTTATTTTCTCCGAGCTGTTTTTGAACAGTTCGTACAGTTCCCCGTCGTACAGAAGCGCCGTCTTGAGCGCTTCCGCAAGACCCGACCGGTACTGATCCTCCGAGAGCGAGCGGACAAATTCCGGAAATACGTACAGCGTGCGGGCGGGAAAAAAATCGCCTATCATGTTCTTATAATTGCCGAAATCGCAGCCCGTCTTTCCTCCGATTGCCGCGTCGACCATTGCAAGCAGCGTCGTAGGCACGAACTCGACTGAAGCTCCCCGTTTGAACAGTGAAGCCGCAAAACCTGTTATGTCGCAGATAACGCCGCCTCCGATGCCGACGAACAGGTCTTTCCGCGCATAATCCGCTTCGAGTGCTGTTTTTATAATGGTAAGAACGCTTTCGATAGTCTTGTACGGCTCTCCCGAACCGAGAATAAGAAGATTATCCTCCCTGCATTTACCGTCGTCGAACTTTCCGATGAACGGCTGAACGGACGGCAGCGTTGCTACTGTTGCATCAGTGACGAAAAGACGTCTCCGGCCGTCTTCGTGCGCCTCTCCCGGATGCAGGACGGAAATCAGTTCAGGACTTTCTGTGTTGAAGATAATACGCGTCGATTCGGTGCCGGGGTGGACCGGCGGATACTTAACATTTAACTCATTTTCCATAATGATGGATATTTTAGTAGTTTTTTGTATTCATTGCAAGGAAATCGTTCCTGACTTTCGTGACGCGCGCAATTTCACGGTTGAGCGTTTTCCCGTAATCGAGGCTTCCTGTTTTTATCCGTTCCCGTTCGTCTTCCCAGTTCTGCTGGTCCGTAATGAACAGAAAATCGAACGATGCTGCGTTCGATTTCTCCGCCCACAGCTGCGCTTCCTGCCAGTAGTACAGACCCGCTTCGTAGCACGAAAGCGCTTTACTGAGGTCGTTTACGTACTCGTCCTTCCACGGAGCGTCGTAAAAGCGCGCAACCTGCCTGTCGTACGTCCGTCCGAGACGCAGGTGCTGTTCGATGAGTTTCAGATTGATGTGCATCTGGAAAAGGTAACGGTATTTTTCCCACTGTTTTTCCGTGTCGATTTTAGCGTCGGCGTACAGCGGATTGCAGAAATCAGCCTGAGCTGCTTTTTCGAGCCAGTAGATGTTCTCGATGCAGTCGTCGGGATACTGCTGATAATGAACGTGGTACAGGCGGTAGAAATCCTCCTTGTACTTGACCATGTACGCATCGGCAGGCGACGCAAGAAAGGGCTGGAGTACAAGGGCGAGAATCAGTATGTATACGATATGCGGAACAGTTTTTTTCACGCCTTCAGTATCGGCATGTTTTTGAGGTAACTCCAGATAATTTCAGCTGTTTCTTCTATAGGCTTCGACGCATCGAGCGTGACGAGCTTCATCGTCCCGGCCGCGGGAGTCCCGTCGTATTCCTTCATGATTTTGTCGTACAGGTCCGCCGTTTTCTGCTGAAAACAGGCGTTTTCGTATATTTCCGGCTTTTCTCCGCGCGCGATGACGCGTTCCAGCGACACTTCGGGATTTACACGGAAGTAGAAAAGCAGCTCGGGAAGCGGAAAAGCGCTGTTGAGCATGCGGGGGAGTGTTTCTCCGCAGGAGACCGACTGATAGGCGAGCGTCGAAAAAAAGTACCTGTCGCTCACGACGAGTCTGCCTGCGTTCAGCTGCTCGACGATGCCTCCTTTTCCGAAGACGTGTTCGCATCTGTCGGCTCCGAAAAGGTACGCGGCCGTACGCTCGTCGACGGAGAATTCTCCTTTGAGCATCCGGCGAAGAAAGACTCCCGTCGGGAGCCCTGTCGGTTCAGCGGTAATGAAGAGTCTGCCGCTGTGTATTTTTTCAGCGAGTTTTTTTAATTGCGTAGAGGTTCCGGCGCCGTCGATGCCTTCGAATACAATAAAATTGTGCAATACCATAGAATACACCTGTAATTCTGCCGATATTCTGATAAGATAGACTCTGCGAATATGAATAAACGGTCGGCCGCAGGCAGCATACACATCATGATTTTTCTCATGCTTTTTCTTGCGTCACTGCTGTGTATCGGTCCTGCGTATAAGTCGCTTACGGAGCTGCTTTCCGGAAAGGTGGACGAATTCCGTACGGAACTTGAGAACAAAACGGGACTGACCTTTTCGTATTCGTCGATGTCACCGTCCATTTTAACCGTATTCAGCGTAAAAGGTATAGTCCTCAAATCGGCGGCTGACCAGTCCGACGTTATGAAAATCCGCAAAGTCGTTCTCCGGTACAGTCTTGTAAAGCTTTTGAAAAAAGACACGCAGCACGCGTTCAAAAGCCTTACAATCGACGGAATTACGGTCGACTACGACGATGCTTCCGACAGAGCGATTGCCGACGGGCTTATTGCGCTGATCCGGAACCAGCCGGGCAGCGGGCAGTTCAGCCTCGAGAACGTTTCGGTCGAACTGCCCGTCGACGTTATAGTCAAAAACGTTTCGGTGCATTACCGCGGAAACGGAGTCGACGTTACTGTCGGACTGAAGAGACTCTCTGCTGAATACGACCGCGCGTCCGAAACGCTTGAAGTATCGGCAGGCGGCAGCGCGAAAGGCATGCTTGACCGGTTTAAAAAGACTCCTCTTTCCGGTAAATTTTCACTTTCCGGCAGCATCAGAAACGGTTTTGACGGCAGTACGTTTCTCGCCCGTTTTTCCAGTCTCACCGGCGGCGATTTCTCTTTCGGCAGGCTGAATTTTCTCTTTTCATACAACAACCGCCTTGTTTCGATGCGCACGATTCAGAATTCCTTTCCGCTGATGCTCCTGTGTTCGTACGACATCGATTCGGGAGATGCTGATTTTACGCTCCGTACGAACCGCTTTCTGCCTTCATCGTTCGTTTCGGCGGGAGGTCTGCGGAAAGAGACTCTGCAGAAACTTGCCTCCGTGAGTCTCTCGGTGAACGCGCATGCCGTGTACAACACGAAAACGTCGAAGTTCGAATATTCGTCGGACGGTACCGTGCATCTGTCGGACAACCTTGTGCCCGGAGCATTGGACGCTTCGTACCGGCTTTCGGGAGACAGCCGGAGCATACATGTTCCGCGGCTTGTTCTGCAGGGGAAAAATTACGATGCGGATATGTCGCTGTCGTACGAATTCGCGGGAATGCGCCTGTCGGGAACTGCCGATGCGAAGCGCGTGGTGCTTCCGAACGGAAGCGTTGTATCGGCCGAACTTTTCTTCGATCCGCTTACCCGCGGTTTCCAGTGCTTTTCGCCGCAGGTGTTCCTCAACGACAAAACGTTTACCGCGCTTCAGCTTACGGTACTGCCGCACGACGAATCGATAGACTTCCGGTTCGAGGTGTCCGACTATGCGCATCCCGACGCTGAAACGCCTGGTAAAATTCAGATAGACGGAAGTTACCTGACTAAGACGAAATACGTTCAGGCCGGCGTCGACGTGTCGAACGTCTATCTTGACAGCGCAGCCGAAGCCGTTTCGTTTTTCGTGCCGGAGAGCGCGGCGCGCACGCTTTCGTCGGCGTCCGGCGCGCTTGAGCCGTATTTGTTTTCCGGCGAGTTCTATCTGTCGTCCGACATGAAGTCGCTGTCATATAACATACCGTACGCGATCGTTGCGAACACGAAAAAAGACGACCAGTTCCTGCTCATGTCCCTCGACGGAAACGAGTCGTCGCTGCAGGTGACGCAGTTCGATATCATTTACGGAAAAAACACCGTGCATGCGTCCGCTGAAGTGGATAAGTCGCCCGATTCCCGAGGCTCCTTTTTTACGCTCGACCTGAATGCGGGTTCCGTTCCGTATCATTTTACGGGAAACGTCATGGAAAATTTCGTCTCCGTCACGGGCGATTACGGTACGTCGGTGCAGGTGCAGCGGTCGAACGACGGCGGATTTGAAGGTTCTCTCGTGCTCGACAATTTCCCGGTGAGCGCGGCCGGCACGATTTTCACGCTTTCGACGGAAACGGGATTCGCGTATACGGCGGCCGACGGATTCGCCGTGAGCGTCGCGCGGTTCGAGGCTGATGAAGCCGGTTCGAAATTCCGTTTTTCTCCGAAGCTGAAGCTTTCCGGAAAAATCACCCGGTACGGAGCGTTCTTCGATTCCGTTTCGTATTCCGACATTTATTCGGCGCTGAACGGAAACGCGCAGCTGATTATGAACATGAACGACGGTCTCTTCAATTCCGCGCACCTTGAGCTTCTGCTCAAAAATCCGCTTTCGAGCGAGCAGCTTTCCGCTGCCGCCGACGTGACCAATCCCGACGCTCTGCCGTTGTCGCAGGAGACGATTCAGAGCAGCCTCTATTTCAACGCGCAGCTTTCCTGCAGGGATTTCGGACTGAACAGGTTCATTTCGGAACAGAGCGACAACAACTCGCTCACCGCGTCTCTCACGGCGACAGGTACGCTCGACAAACCGTATATTGCGCTCAACGTCGATTCCGCGGGAATTATGCTTGCCGGAATCCAGCTTTCAGCCGGCGGAAATGCGTCCGTCGTGGAGCGATCGCTTGCAATCGATACGATGCACGTGAAGTACGGTTCTGCCGAAATTAACAATATTAAGGCGGACGTGTCGCTGGAAACGTACGAGGGAACTGCGTCTGCGGAATTTGACGCGGCAGCAGGCAGCAGGACTGTTTCGCTGCCGCTGAATCTGACTGTTTCGGACACGCAGCTGAAAAAAGACAGCTTCATTCCGGAATCGTTCGCAGTGACGCTTGCTTCGCCCGGTGCGTCGGGAACGCTGTTTCAAAAGACGTTTCCGTTTTCGTTCACGATACTTCACGGCGGCGGTGACACGTCTCTGTTCTCGTCGGAAAACCTCGGCATTTCCGGGCACGTGAGCAGCAGCGGCGGACTCAATCTTACAATTGCGGATGACAAACCGTTCCACTGCACGGTGACGGGCAGGGTGGAAAACAAACAGCTCGACATCGGCATATCGGGAATATATGCGGATTTGGCCGAGCTGCTGTCTTATCTGCCCGACGACTATTTTAAGGTGTACGGCGGTATTCTCAACGGCGCAGTGCGCATCAGCGGGCTGCAGACCGATCCGGAATTTACCGGAGCGATGTCCGTTGCAAAATCCGACTTCAGCCTCCCGAAAGTCGTGCCGTCTCATATTACGGCCGACAAAATTCTCGTCACCATGCTTCACAATGAAATCATGGTGCCGGAAGTCGCTCTCCGCGAGCACAACGAAAACGTGTTCGTCAAGGCGAAAATTTATTTGGACAGGTGGGGGTTCGACAGACTGGAGTCATCGGTGAGAACGACGCCGGGCCGTGTCGCTCCCGCGGATCTCGACGCGGACGTTGCCGAGTTCAAGGGGCTGACGTCCGTCGATCTCGATCTCGGTTTCCAGGGGAACATTCTCGACGTAACCGGAAAAGTGTACGTTGAGGACGTCAAAGCGAATATCAGGGCATCAGAAATCGCGTCGGCGCTGAACGACAAATTTGAGAGCAGTACGTCGTCGTATTATGTCAGAACCGATCTTGATATCGTCATGGGGCCGCATGTGAACGTGGTGCTCGATCCGCTTCTCCGCTGCGTGCTTGTTCCGAATACTTCCGTCAATTTCAAAATGGACCAGTCGGAGAACACGTATGCAATCAAGGGCGACATCAGTCTGAAATCGGGGGACGTTGCGTATCTGAACAGGAACTTCTACATCAAACAGGGGCTTCTGAAATTCAACGACACCGACGGACGGATAAATCCCCGCATCACGGTGCAGGCGGAAACCCGCGAGCGCGACGAGAACGGAGACGAACTCCGCATCATTCTTTCCGCGGAGAATCAGTATCTGTCCGATTTCAATCCGCAGGTTACGTCTGTTCCAGCGAAGTCGGAGACCGAACTCCGCGAGCTGCTCGGGCAGATGGCCGTCGGCGATTCGACGAACGTAAGCGGTCTTTTATTCGCCGCAAGCGATTACGCCGTTCAGTCAACCGTCGGCCGCACCGTCGAGAATAAGTTGCGTGATTTGCTGAATTTTGATATATTTTCTGTGCGTACGATGGTTTTACAGAACACGTTGAAAATGGGATTCGCAGGCACGCTCACACCTTCGCAGATGACGGCCGGTAACTTTCTCGACAATTCAACTGTTTATATTGGTAAATACTTCGGAAGTGCGGTGTATGTCGATGCGCTTATGCATCTGTCATACGACGAGACAAGAATTGACGATGCGGCAACGTTACAGGGGCTCGAGCTTCAGCCGGAATTCGGTCTGGAACTTGAAACTCCGTTTGCGGATATACGATGGAATCTGGCTCCTAATATTGATGCAATGCTGAATAATATAATTGTTTCTTCAACGTCTTTGACACTTTCATGGAAATTTTCATTTTGATAATTAAAGAAAGGAGAATGTATGTATTCAGTCAATCGTGTTTTTTCCCGATTCCTGCTTCTTGTTGTTGTTCTGCTGTCTTTCGGCCTGCCGCTTGCGGCCCAGGACAGTACGACTGAAGATCCCAACTGGTTCTGGGGAAAGACAATTTCGGAGATTTCTTTCGAGGGACTGAAGAACGTCAAAAAAAACGAACTGACAGGTGTTACAAGTTCGTTTGTCGGAAAACAGTTTACAGAGGACGTATACAACGATCTCGTCGACAGACTGTACGGACTCGATATGTTCGACGACATTACTCCGTATGCGAAACACGATCCGAAGACTGCCGATAGAATTCTGCTTGTGTTCAAGGTAAAGGAACGCCCCGTCATCAAATCAATAAATTTCGAGGGCAATAAAAAAATACGCAACGGCGAGCTCCGCGAAGCTGTGACCGTGAAGACTGACGACATCTATCTCGAGAGCAAAGTGCTGCTCGACGACCGCGCGCTTCGCGACGTGTATCTCAAAAAAGGATATATCGACGCGAAAGTAACGCATAAGACGGAAGAGACCGATCAGGGAATAAAACTCACGTTCGTTGTGGACGAAGGCGCGAACACCGTCATCACGTCGATCCGTTTCAGCGGAAATACGGTCGTTTCCGAGCGCACGCTGAAAAGCAAGATTTCGCTGAAAGAGGTCGGATTTATGAAGGACGGCGCGTTCCAGAAATCGTCCCTTGAGGCCGACAAGCAGACCGTCGTAACGTATTATCTGGACAGGGGATATGCCGACGCGAAAGTCGTCGACGTCATGCAGGAGACGAAACTAAACGAGGAAAAAGACAGAAACGAACTGACGCTCACGTTCGTCATCCAGGAAGGTCCGCAGTATACGTATACCGGAACGACAATCAAGGGAAACGAGATATTCAAGGCCGATAAACTTCTTTCATACATCAAGCTCAAGGAAGGTTCCGTCTACAACCAGACAAAATATCAGGAAGGACTGCAGAACATTACGGGCCTGTACGCGGAGAACGGATACATGACGAATCAGTATACGCCTGAAGTCACTAAAGACGCGGAGCGCAAGACGATATCTTTTACGCTTACGATAGTCGAACGCGCGCGCAGCCACATTGAAAATATTATTATTAAGGGAAATACGAAAACGAAGGATTACGTCATCAGACGCGAACTTCCGATCGAACCGGGCGACGTGTTCTCCCGCGATAAAGTCATGACCGGTCTGCGCAATCTGTACAACCTGCAGTATTTCTCGAGCGTCGTTCCGGAACCTGTGGCGGGATCCGAATCGGACCTTGTCGATCTGGTGATTACGGTCGAAGAGCAGTCCACGACGTCGCTCGAATTCGGCATGACGTTCTCCGGCGTTTCCGACCCGGACGAATTTCCGGTGTCGCTCTTTGCCAAATGGCAGAATTCCAATTTGTGGGGCGAAGGAAAAACAGTCTCCGCAAGCACGACGATTTCAAGCACCGATCAGTCCGTAAGCGGATCGTACGGGCAGAACTGGCTGTTCGGACTGCCGCTCGGTCTGAGCGAGTCGCTTTCCGTTTCACATTCGAATGAGTCTGCATTGCGGAACGCATGGCTGCCCGACGGCACGCTCGACGACGATTCGTATTATATGCAGTATGAAGACTACTCGGTGACGCTCAGCTCGTCCGTCGGCAGGCGGTGGACGCCGAATTTCGCAATTCTTTCGTGGGGCGGCGGTCTCGCCACGACATTGAGCAACAATATATACGATGAAGCGCTGTATACGCCCGTCGATTCGAGCATCAATCAGGCCGCAAACAGGTTCGGACTGAACAATTCCATCTGGACGAGTTTTTCGATCGACAACCGCGATATTAACTACGATCCGTCGAAGGGATGGTTCTCGAGTGAGCGTGTGGCATGGTACGGACTTCTGCCGGGCATAGAAAAAGAGTTCTTCCTCAGGACCGATACGAAGCTTGAGGGATATGTGACGCTGTTTAATATTCCGTTCGGTGACAAATGGTCGCTCAAAGGCGTGCTCGCCGCATACACCGGTTTTTCGGCCATATTCCCGGTTCCCGGCTCGCTGCTCGGCGATTCGAACAAAGTGTACATCGACGGTATGTTCAATGCGCGCGGCTGGACGGATATTTACGACTCGACGCGAGGAAAGGCTATGCTGAGCAACAGACTTGAATTCCGCGTGCCGCTCGTGCAGAATGTCATAGGTGTCGACGCATTCCTCGACGCCGCCGCGGTAAAGAGCGAAGTCTCCTCCATGTTCAACGATTTGTCGCTCAGCGATTTCTATTACAGTACGGGACCGGGAATCAGATTCCTTCTGCCGCAGTTCCCGCTTCATCTGCTGTTTGCAAACACGTTCCGTTACAGCGAATCGAAGGGATTCTACTGGGTGGACAGCTGGCAGTTCGTTCTTTCGTTCAATATTACCAATAAATAGGATTTTACAGGAAGGTTTTAAAAGATGAGAAAGACAGAAAAAATAATAAGTATTGTGTTCGCCGCCGCAATTTTTGCGTGTGCAGGGCTTTCCGCCCAGCAGATAACTAAATTCGGCGTTGTCGATACGGCGAAAGTATACAACGCGTATTTCCGCAATTCTTCCGCAGTCCGCAGTTATGACAGGAAGAAGGCGGAGTATCAGCAGGAAATAAATACAAGAACGCAGGAACTGCGCGACCTGCAGCAGAAAAAACTCGATTATCAGGCTGCGGGTGACGATTCGAACACGCTCCGCGTTGAAGGCGACATCACGAAGAAAACCGAATACCTCAACGAATATACGAACGCGAAGAATGTGGAACTTGCGACCATGCAGAAATCGCTTCAGAATTCCGACGAGTTTTATAAAAAGCTGTACAGCGTGCTTGCAAAAATAGCCGAGTCGGGAGGCTACAGCATGATTCTGAGTCTGCAGCAGGACAATGCCATTCTCTGGTACAGCAGCTCGGTGGACATTACCGATCAGGTGATTACCGAGCTCGGAAACAACTGACACCATGGAGACTGAACCGGAAAAAACGCCGCTGATGGCACAATACGAGTCGGTAAAAGCAAAATATAAAAATGAAGTGCTTTTTTTCCGGCTCGGTGATTTTTACGAAATGTTCAACGGGGATGCGGTAGAAGTATCGCGTCTTCTTAATTTAACGCTTACTCACCGCGCGGACAGTCCGATGTGCGGCATTCCGTACCATGCGGCGAAAATTTACATTGCGCGTCTGCTGCGGCTCGGGAAAAAAGTCGTCATCTGCGAACAGGTCGGAGAGATTGCACACGGAAAAGGTCTTACCGAACGCAAAGTCGTCGAAGTGATTACGCCGGGTACGGCCGTCGAGTCGGAATATCTGGAAGGCAGCATCAACAACTATCTTGCGGCGCTTTCCGTTTCGCACGGACGGGCGGGGTTTGCGTTCATAGACGTTACGACGTCGTCGTTCAGCGCGACGTCGTGGCCTGCGTCCGCCATGGCGGAGAATTTTCCGAAGGAACTCGGACGGTGCGTTCCGCGTGAAATCCTGCTGCCGCAGTCGCTCAAATCGAACGATACGGTGCAGCAGGCGCTTTCGACCCTGCCTGATTTGTCTGTGTCGTACTATCCCGACTGGGATTTTTCCGCGGACGTTTCGTACAAACGGCTTACGGCACAGTTTAAAACGGCGAACCTGCAGCCGTTCGGCCTCACCGAAGAATCCCCCGAGGTTCCGCCGGCGGGCTTCCTGCTCGACTATCTTGAAAAGACGACGAATACGGAAGTGCCTCACGTGAGCGGCATAAAAATATACCGCGACAATCAGTTTCTTGTCATAGACGATTCGTCGCGCCGGAATCTGGAGATAGTGGCCAATCTCCGCGACGGCAGCGTCCAGTACAGTCTGCTCGAATGTGTGAACTACACGAAGACCGCCATGGGCAACCGCATGATACGCTCGTGGCTTTTGTATCCGCTGACTGACCCGGCAAAGATACGCGCGCGGCAGGACCACGTCGCACTTTTTGCGGAGAACAGAAAGCTGCTCGACAGCGTGCGGAATCAGCTTGAACCGGTGCTCGACATCGAACGCCTTGCGGGGCGCATAGCGATGGACAGGGCGCATCCGAAGGATCTGCAGGCGCTGCGTGCGAGCCTTGAAAGCTGGCTCTCCGTGAGGAAATCGCTCGAACAGTACGACTTTTCGTCCGTCCCGCCGGAGCCTGCTGAAAAGATAATCGGCATTATTAAAAACGCGATTCTCGACGATCCCTCGACGAATATCACCGACGGCGGCATCATTAAGGAAGGGTGGTCGAAGGACCTTGACCACTGGCGGGAAATACACGACAACTTCGGTAAAATCCTCAACGAATACGAAGCGGAAGAGAAGGCGAAGACGGGAATAAGCACACTGAGGATCAAGTACACGAACGCTTCCGGCTATTTCATCGAAATAAGCAAAGGAAAGCTTTCCGCCGTTCCGCCTCATTTCATCATGCGCCGCTCGCTCGTGAACGGCGACCGGTATACGACTGAAAAGCTTCAGGAACTTGAACACGAGCTGACCGAAGCGGGTACGAAGATTCTCGAGCTTGAACGCGACCTGTATGTGGAAATCCGCAACCAGATGCACGAATACGTACCGTATCTTATGCAGGCTGCCGGAGAACTTGCGTATACCGACGCGTCCGCTTCTCTTGCGGAAGCTGCCGTTCTTCACAACTGGGTTCGTCCTGTCGTGGATGAAGGAACTGAATTCGAGGTAAAGGACGGACGGCATCCTGTCGTCGAACTTCACATGCCTACCGGCGAGTTTGTGCCGAACGATCTTGAGATAAGCGCGGAAGACGACGGGAAACCTTCATTCGCGCTTATAACGGGGCCGAACATGGCCGGAAAGTCGACCTATCTCAGACAGAACGCTCTTATCGCACTGCTTGCGCAGACGGGATCTTTCGTTCCGGCGTCATCCGCGCGACTCGGCGTTGTGGACCGCATATTCTGCCGCGTCGGCGCAAGCGACAACCTTGCGCGCGGCGAATCGACGTTCCTCGTGGAGATGACGGAAACGGCGAACATACTGCGCTCCGCGACTGAAAAATCGCTCGTCATCATGGATGAGGTCGGACGCGGGACGTCGACGGAAGACGGACTTGCGATTGCGTGGGCTGTGTCCGAATATCTGCTCGACGTGATAAAGTGCAAAACGCTGTTCGCAACGCACTATCACGAGCTTACGCGCATGGAGCACAAGTCGCTTAAAATGCTGTGCATGGACGTGGACGAGCGGAACGGCACTGTCGTCTTCCTGCGCAAAGTTAAGGAAGGCGCCGCGGAGGATTCGTACGGCATCCACGTTGCCCGTCTTGCAGGCATTCCGCAGCAGGTCACAGACCGCGCGAACGTGATTCTTTCGCATATTCAGGCGGTCGCCGCGGACCGTCCCGTGCTTGAGTCGGTCCCCGCGTCTGTTCCGCAGGCTGCTCCCAAGTCGCCGGGGCTGTTCAGCGACGAGGAAATCGTTCTCGACGAAATTCTTTCCTCTGACCCCGACAGCATGACGCCGCTTTCGGCGCTTCAGGCGCTCGCACGGTGGAAAAAATCGCTGTCGGGCCGGTAAAAAGAGTAAAAAAACGCGTGAAAAAGCAAAACGCAGACGATATAGTATTGTGTGAATCATTTTATTTTTGAGTGCGGGCAGTACGTTCTCCGGTGCATGCGGGAACTGCTCACTGTGCTCGCAGGCGGCGGCGAATGTGCCGTCTGCGGCGGCCGGTGCGGTGCCGTTCCCGTATGCCGGACGTGCGCAAAAACATATTTTACGCCTGATTTGTTTACTGCGGAACGATGTTCCGTCTGCGGAAAGAAACTTGTTTCGGAACACGGTATGTGCATGCAGTGCCGTTCGGAGCGGCTTCTGAAACATACTGACAGTGTTTTTCCGCTGTATTCGTACCGGCTGTGGAACAGCGTTCTTCTGTTCCGCTGGAAAATCGGCGGGGAGCGTTCACTGTCGCCGTTTTTTGCGGATCGGCTTGCGGCGGCGCTTGCCGTTCTGCCGCAGGGATTCGCCGTGGTTCCCGTACCGCCTCGTCCGGGAAAGATTCGGAAGAAGGGCTGGGACCAGATCGACGAGCTGTGCACGTTTCTGGAGCTGCGCCGGAAATACTGTGTGTGCCGCATTCTGGAACGAAGCACGGTGAAGGAGCAGAAGGCGCTCGACCGCACGGGACGGCTTGAGACGATCGGCAGATCGTATTCGCTTAAAACCGGCGGAAAATTAAAACGCGGACTTAAGTCTGCGGGCGGACTCGTGCCCGAAACCGTGTGTCTTATAGACGATGTCGTGACGACGGGTGCTACAATCGAAGGGTGTGCGACAGTTTTAAAAGCTGCAGGAGTAAAGAAAGTGTATGCGGTCGCATTGTTTACCGTCGATTAAAACGTCGTATCCTTGCAAAACGTTCAAATAAGGTGTATTCTTACATATATAGTGTTTTTTTAGGGGAAAATCATATGGCTTCAGAAGATTCACAGTTTCAGCTTGTCACATTTCAACTTGGCGACGAATTATATGGTGTCGATATTATGGATGTGAAGGAAATCGTCAAAATACAGGATGTACGGCCCATACCGAACGCACCGTATTATGTCGAAGGAATTATAAATCTCCGTGGAGAAATTATTCCGATTATTGATCTGCATAAGAGATTCAGACTGAAGGCCCTTGAAAAGATGAACGATTATGATGATTTCGAAGGCGGTTTTATCATCCTGAGCATTGAAGGCAACAGGATAGGCATCATTATAGACCGTGTTGCGCGGGTCGTTCCCGTGAAGCTGAGCGACGTAAAAGAGCCTCCTCAGATGCTGAGCGGCATTGGCACTGAGTACATTCAGGGCGTTATCCGTTCTGAAACAGGATATCTTATCATGCTCAACATACGGAAACTGTTCAATCCGAAAGAACTTCAGAAAATTATCGAAATACAATAGGCCGCAATGATCCGCACATACAGTACAACAATCAGACGCAAAGAAATGGATGCCGTGCTCACCTGCATGGTCGATGAGAAAATCGGGCCCGGTGAGCTCAACACGCGGCTTATTCAGACGGTAAAGGAATTCTTCAAATGCGACGGGGCGGTCGCTTTCCGGAATCCCGCAATCGCGCTCAAATATGCGCTGAAGGCGCTCGATGTTCCCGCCGGCAGCAGCATTATGATTTCGGCGCTCGCTCCGTTCTGGCAGGCGGCCGCGCTTGAGGATCTCGGTTTCGTACCGCTCGCACTCGATGTCGATGAAACGACGGGGCTCGTTACGGCCGACATCGTTTCCGACGGAATAAAGAACGGCGGACGTATTCTGATTCTCCACGAGACGCAGGGAATAATGCCCGACATGAATGCGGTTATGCAGCTCGGAATCCCTGTTATTGAAGACGTTTCTCAGAGCGCCGGTGCGGTTGTTCCCTCTGTCGACGAGAACGGAAATCCCGGCGAAGGCCGCCGCGCGGGTTCTTTCGGTGTGTTTTCCATTCTCGGCCTTGAGGAACACGACGTTGTCACGGCCGGCGGCGGAGCCGTCCTCATGGCTCCCGGAAGGCGCGAGTGGATTCCGCTCAAGAAATTCACCGACGCCGCACCCGTTACGGAACTTCTCCCCGATTTGAACAGCGCGCTTGCATGGGTTGAACTGCGTGAATTTCCGAAGAATGAAGCCGTGCGCAGGGAGATTTTTACGTTGTTCCAGCGCGCGTGTATGACCGGCCGTCATAAGCTGTTCGTGCGCGATACAGAAGGCGCTTCGACTATGTGCACGTTTCCCGTCGTCCTTTCAAGCGCTTACAAGGATGTAAAGCAGTACACGGACCGCAAGGATATAGAAATCAGGCCGGCGTATGAAAATTCCGTCATAGCGGTGCGCGACGAGCAGCTTTCCGCCTCGTGCATACACGCAAAATCGCTTTACCTCAGATGCGTGTTATTTCCGCTGTATCCGCGTCTTACACGCGCTGAGACGGCAAAGATTATAAAAGTTCTCGGAACACTGCCATGACGAGAGGTGCTGATGAAAAAATGTCTTATCGTCATAAACACTCATAAGGAAGAATCAAAATCGCTCGGAAATGAAATAGCTGTGTGGCTCCGGCTGAAAGGGATAGAGTCGTCTTTTTACCGGTTCGACGGTTTCAGTACGGAAAATCCTTTCGGCGGATACGATTTTGTCGTGACGCTCGGCGGCGACGGTACGGTGCTTTTTGCAGCGCGGGGATGCGCGGCGCTCGGTGTGCCCGTGTTTCCGGTGAACCTGGGGGAATTCGGTTTTATAGCGAGCATCCAGAAGACTGAATGGAAGGCGAACCTCGAGCAGTTTCTCGAGGGAACGGCGTATGTCGACAAGCGTAATATGGTGCAGGCCGCTCTTGTACGCGGCAAATCGGCGGCTTTTTCCGCGGTTGCCCTCAACGATATCGTCATAAGTGCGAAGACCGCCGCGCGTACTATTTCGCTCGACATTTCGTACAACTGCGCTCCGCTCGGCGTGTTCAAGGCCGACGGCGTGATTGTAAGCACGGCAACAGGTTCGACCGCGTATTCCGCTTCGGCGGGCGGTCCCATAATCGATCCGGAGCTTGACGCGCTTGTGCTCACGCCCATCAATTCGTTTTCGCTTTCGAGCCGCCCGCTCGTGCTGAGCCCGAACGGTGAAATCGGAATCACGGTGCTGCCGTCCCGCGTTCAGGATATTATTATTACGGTGGACGGACAGGAACCGGTGAGCCTGCAGGTGGGCGACTGCATAAAAATCAGAAAGACGGCGGACAAAGTAAAGCTCGTCGGCTGCACGACGGAAAAATTCTACGACGCGCTCCGTTCAAAGCTTAACTGGTCGGGAGGACCTCATGCTGGAAGACCTGACAATTAAAGATTTCGCGCTTATCGATCAGACGACGATAGAATTCTCAAAAGGGTTTACGGTGCTTTCAGGCGAAACAGGTGCCGGTAAATCGATCCTTATCGGCGCAGTATCTTTTCTGCTCGGGGGTAAGGCCGACGCGCAGTCGATACGTACCGGAGCGCATGAGGCATCTGTTTCAGGCACGTTCCTGCTCGACACGTCGGGGAGTACGGTGCAGAGACAGGCCGCCGCAACGGGAGAAGACGGAGAAGAGGAAGTGCTGTCGGCGCATGAATGGCTCGGGAAACACGGCATTGAACCGGAGAACGGCCGCATTATTCTTCGCCGGACGCTGCGCGACAACGGAAAGTCGTCCGCATGGATAGGCGGTACGCCCGTTACGCGCGCCGACCTTGCGTCGTTCTCGACGTTTCTCGTCGACATACACGGGCAGCACGAGCATCAGTCGCTCATGCGCGTCGCCGAGCACCGGAAATTTCTCGACGCGCGCGCCGGTATAGTCGACGAGGTGAATCAGTTTACCGCATTGTACGCGTCGCTCGTCGAAAAACGCAGGCTGCTCGACCAGATGAATTCCTCGAACGAAGACAGAGCGCGCCGCATAGAGATGTACTCGTTCGCGCTGCAGGAAATAAACGACGCAAAGCTTAAGACAGACGAGGATGCGCAGCTTGAAGAAGAAGAGAGCAGGCTTTCCTCGTATGAGAAGCTCTATGCCGACATTGAATCGATTACCGGCGCGCTGTCCGGCGGCGACGGTGCGCTCGTTGCGTCCCTCAGGCAGGTGCGCCGCGACTGTGCTCACGCAGTGGAAATGGATAAGACGCTTTCCGACCTGGACTCGCGCATCGAATCTTCGTTTTATGAAATCTCGGACATTGCCGACGAGTTTTCCTCATACAGGGACAAACTTGTGTTCGATCCGGCGCGCCTTCAGGAAGTTCAGGACAGGCTTTCACTCATCTACAATCTCAAGAAAAAATATGCATCGTCCCCGAATGCGCCGCTTTCCGAGGTGCTCAAATATGCGGAGGAAGCGCAGGAAAATCTCGACAGACTGGGAGCCGGCAACATCGACAAAGCTGGCCTCGAGAAAGAAGTTGCCGCGCTTGAAAAACAGGTGTATATTGAAGCGAAAGCATTGTCCGAAAAGCGCAGGGCTGCGGGCGTAAAAATGTCGGGCGAGGTGGAGGCCGTTCTTGCAAAGCTCGGCATGCCCGGCACGAAGTTTTCGGTTGATGTCGCGGAAAAACCCGGTACGGGCGTGGAGCAGAAATGCGGCCCGTACGGACTCGACAACGTCGAGTTCCTCATCAGCGCGAATCCCGGCTCTCCGCTCCTGCCGCTTGCGCAGATTGCGTCCGGCGGCGAACTTTCGCGCGTCATGCTTGCCCTGAAGACTATTTTTGCCGGAACGGATCCCGTTCAGACGCTCGTATTCGACGAAATCGACACGGGAATCGGCGGTGAAGTCGCGGTTGCAGTCGGCAGCCATATGAAGAATCTTGCGAAAAACAAGCAGATATTGTGCATAACACATCTGGCGAGCATAGCGGTTTATGCCGATAATCAGATAAAGATAGAGAAAGGCGTGTCAGGCGGAAGAACGTCGTCCGATTGCCGTCCTGTTGCCGGAGAAGAGCGTGTGAAGGAAATTGCCCGCATGCTTTCCGGTGAGGAATCGGAGGAATCGCTCGACCATGCCCGGTCTATGCTGCATAAATTCGGCGGAGGTATCTGATGGCGAAAATTTCGGAAGAAACACGGCTGCAGCTCGGAACTGCGGTCATACCGTATCAGAAGCAGATCGACGGTCTGCTTGCGAAAGAAAAGACGATGCTCTCTGTCATGCAGGGGGACAATTCCGGGCAGGCGTATAAAAAGCTTCAGCTTGCCGAGGATATGATTTTCATTTCTTCGCTGTATATGGCGGAAAACAGTCTTTCGCTCAAAATTCTCGAAGTAAAAAACAACGACGCCCTGAATGAATCCCGCAAGACGCTTTACAAGGCGATAATTTATCTGGAAGAAATAGTAACTAATTTTATAGACGTATCGTATGCGGAATTAGCTGATAAATGGGCGTTGATTGAAAATACTCCCGTATCGAAACGGTATCAGCTCGTGCGGAAACTTGGTCTTGCGATCCGTCTGCTCAAGGATGCGTTCGGCGAAAACAGCAAGTGGAAATGGTCTTTTGTCGAACTTGAGGGCCGGTTTGCCTCAGTTGCAAAGAACCTCATCGACATGCGGAAAGGCGCGAAGGATTATTTTGATCCGCGCTCGCTCGATTATGAAATCACCGTGCTGTATGTGCGCATGCTTCAGAAACTCCTGGACCAGTCGGCGAACGGATACCGCGACCGGTACGAGTTGTCTACGCGCCGTATCGACGACATGCGCAACGCAATCAAATTCCTGCTTGCCCGTCACAAACTATGTCTCGCCATTGCCGATAAAACGAACACCGAGGAAATAAAGAAAAAAGCCGTTGTCTGGAAGGACAAAATGGATGCCGACCAGAAGTCGGGATCAAGCACATAATATTATGAACAAAAAACTGGCGCTCCGTATTTTTGAAGGTTTTTCGATACAACGGTGGAACGATCTCATACGGCCCTTCGATCTTGTCGAAATGGACAAGGCCGGCGAAAAAATGGTCATCGCGTATCTCATCGGAAAATACGAGGAACATAAGGGCACGGACGTCGACTGGGAGTGGATGGCGTATGCGTCTCTGTTCGATCTGCTCAAAAAAATAGCGCTCTGCGACATCAAGGCCCCCGTCCAGCAGCTTCTCAAAAAAGAGTACACGCAGGAATATCTCAGACTCGACGAATGGGTTCTTAATCAGTACCGTCCGCTCATCGACGACGACGATTTGTTTTCGCAGTTCACGATTTATATCGGAGAAAAAGCCGGTACGCTTCCGATTCCCGAAAAATCGCAGGCCGCTGCGAAGATCCTTTCCGCCGCCCATAAATATTCCACAATGCGCGAGCTGCAGATGCTTTCGGTCGTGAACGAACGGGAGCGCCTCGTAAAAATTGAAACGGAGCTGCAGGCGCAGATTCAGCCGTACCTTGACCTCGAGGGCCTGCAGATGATGATGACTCATCAGCGCACGTTTGATTTTCTGCTCAAGATAGAACAGCTCCGGTTCCAGACGCGATGGAACCAGACGCCGCGCGTGCCGAGGACGAGTGTTCTCGGTCACAGCTATTTTGTCGCCGTAATGACGCTGCTTCTCGGAAGAGACACCGGCGTAAAGATGTGCAGCCGCCGCATAATCAACAATTTTTTCAGCGGACTTTTCCATGACCTGCCCGAATCGGTTACGCGCGACATTATTTCACCGGTAAAACAGGCGACCGACGAGCTGCCGAATATCGTGAAACGGATTGAGGATGAGATTGTCGGTCGCGAGCTTGTTCCCCTTATGGAACCGTTTTTCGTCGGCGAGCTCATGTACTACACGAACAGCGAATTCGCAAACCGGATCACGGAAAAGGACGGGACGGTGAGGGAAATTTCATGGAAAGAACTCAACGATGAGTACAACGACAATTCGTTCCAGCCCGTCGACGGACGGCTCGTGCGGGTTTCGGATCATCTCGGTGCCCTGCTTGAAGCCGACAGCTCTATAAAGCACGGAATCACCTCCGTGCATCTTGTCCGCGGCAGGGAAGGAATGATTTCGCATTACAAAACAGGTGAGATGATAAACGGCATAGACGCCGGTACTTTGTTCAGGGAAATTGTAAAGCAGGACTCCTAAAAAGCTGTTATTCTGCCGATAATGTGAAAGTATGATAGTTACCGGAAAAAAAACACGTAAATCAGTCAAATATCTTTGCACGGTGATTCTGGCAGCCGCCGCATATCTGCCGCTTTTTGCGGACAGTTCGTATACCGTGCAGCGGGGCGACACCCTGTATTCAATAAGCCGCAAATATCAGCTTACCGTAGCCGAACTTCGTACGGCGAACAACCTGTCCGACAGCGACGTGATAAAAGCCGGACAGAAACTTGTGATTCCCTCTGCGGATATTTCAAACGCCGCGGCTCTCTCCGCAACGCCGGACGCAGACAGCAGTGCGGGGAAACCGGAAACCGGAACGACAAAAACATACATCGTGCAGAAAGGCGACACGCTTTACGGCATAGCGCGGAAATACGACATGAAACTGGCTGAACTCCTGTCGCTGAACAGCATGGGAAGCGATGCCGTGATAAAAGCCGGACAGAAGATTGCCGTAGCCGGCGGCACACCCGCAGAAACTCCTCCGAAAGATACTGTTCCGGTAAAACCTGATTCATCAAAAAATCCCGGAGACGACGACATTGCACGGACTGGCGATTCTTCGCTTATGTGGCCTGTCGAAAATCCGAACGTGACGTACGTAAAAGGAAAGGTATCAGGCGTGGAACTTTCCGCAAAAAAAGGCGAACAGGTGAAATCGATCAGGGCGGGAACCGTCATGTACACCGGCATGTACCGCGGATACGGCAATGTCGTGTTCGTAGAATCGAAAACAGGTCTCATTTATGCATATTCGTGGCTCGGGTCGGTAAGCGTGAGGAAGGGTGATTATGTCGTCTGCGGCGATACGGTTGGAACGGCGGGCAAAGATCCCGACACCGGCAGTCCCCGTCTTTCGTTTATGGTCTTCAAAAACGGCATGCCCATGGACCCGGCAGAAGCTCCCAGAGGCTAGCGTCTCAAAATGGCATCGTGCCATTTTGAGACGATTCGGAAATTCCGGTGAGCCGGAATTTCCGACGCTTGATGACGCGCATCCTTGCGCTTGCCGATGGTCTCAGCAGTAAATAAGAAGTATAAAACGACGTCCTGTCGTTTTTCAAAGATTCGGGAATTCCGGCGAGCAGGAATTCCCGACGATCAGGGGCGCGCATCGTGCGCTTGCGGATGGTCACAGTAATTACTGTTTATATTTTCTGCACGGATTCGGTGTCCTTTATGCAGCGCAGGAAAACTTCGCTGCATACGCGGGCATCGTCGCAGGCGCGGTGTGCGTTTTTTGCCTCTATGTTCATCGCCTGCGCAAGATACTGCAGACCGTGGTGAGCTGATGTCGGATATGCCCAGCGGCTCAGATTGAGTGTATCTATCGCTTTGTTTCCCATCGACGGCATGCGGCTGCGTTCGAGTTCTCTGTTGATGAACAGCAGGTCGAACGGCGCGTTGTGGGCGATTAAAATTGAATTTCCCACGAAGCTGATAAAATCAGGCAGTACCGATTTGATGACGGGAGCCGAAGCAACCATTTCATCCGTAATATGATTGATGTATGTCGAACTTCCCGGAATCGGACATCCGGGATTGACGAGCGTGTTGAACGTACTGAGAAGACCCGACTTGTCGAACCTGACTGCGCCTATTTCGATAATGCGGCACGTTTCGGGCGAAAGACCTGTCGTCTCGGTGTCGACTGCGGTAAAGACCGCTCCGCTGTTCAGTAAACGGAGAAGTCTTTTGTAGTCGCGCAGCAGCTTATTCGGCAGCTGCATCGAGCGTTGCTTTTATCTCGGAGGAAATGGCGTCGCAGAGCGCGGCCGATTCGGTGCGTGCTGCCGCAAGGCCTGAATCGCTGTATCCTGCCACAGGAACTTCCGTATTGATGTAGAACTTGATTTTCGGCTCCGTTCCGGACGGACGCGCGCTCACGATTGTGCCGCCTTCAAGGAAGAACTGGAGGACGTTGCTCTTCGGCATATCGTACGGTTTCGTCGCGGCCGGATTTACCGGGTCGAACGTGACGCTCCGCTCCACGTCGCGGATCATCGTAACGCGTTTGCCGCCGAGCGTTTTAAGACCTTCGCTGCGGAGCTTCGCCATGATTCCCGCCATGGTGGTGCCGCCTGTCGGTCCCGGAAAATACTGCGAGATCGAACGGTCTTCAAAATATCCGTATTCCTTGTACATGTCGTCGAGGTGTTCGAGCAGGCTCCTGCCTTTGCTTCTCCAGTAAAGGGTCATCTCGGCGCACATGGCTGCTGCGGAAACGCCGTCCTTGTCGAACACTTCCTTTTCGATTTTATAGCCGTAGCTTTCCTCGAGGCCGAATACGTATTCGTTTGAACGGTCGGCTTCCATTTTTGCCTCAGCGGCGGCAATCCACTTAAAGCCGGTAAGGCATTCTATCATCGTGACGCCGTATTTTTTACAGATTGCGTCGCAGAACGGAGAAGTGACGATGGAGCGGACGACTGCCGGATTTTTCGGCATTGTGCCGAGCTCTGTACGCGAAAGCAGAACGTACTCCATGAGGAGCGCGCCCATCTGGTTTCCGCTCAGGAGAACGAATTTGCCGTTTTTGTCGGGGAACGCCGTACCGAAGCGGTCGGCATCGGGGTCAGTCGCCATGACGCAGTCCGCGCGTTCCTTTTCGCCGAGTTCGACGGCCATTTTAAGCGCGGGCGCTTCCTCAGGGTTCGGCTTTTCGACTGTCGGGAATTCGCCGTTCGGATCGCGCTGCTCGGGAACGGTGATGACCTTGAGTCCGAGGTCGCCGAGCACTTTCTCGACGTGCATCGCACCTGTTCCGTGGAGCGGCGTGTAGACTATTTTTACGTCCTTTGCGTGATCGCGGATGAGCGCCGGACGGAAAAGCTGGCGTTTGCACATATCCCAGAACGGCTCGTCTATTTCTTTGTCTATGAGCACGAGTTTTCCGGCCTTCAGGGCTTCATCCTTCGTAAGTTCCTTTACTTCCGTCACCGCGTTTACTTCGTTTATGATGCCGGCGTCGTGAGGTTCAATGACCTGCGCGCCGTCGTTCCAGTACGCCTTGTATCCGTTGTACATACGCGGATTGTGGGAAGCCGTAACGACTACGCCCGTATCCGCATGAAGCGTACGGATTGCGAATGACAGCTCGGGAGTGGGGCGTACGCCGGTGAACAGATACGCTTTGATGCCGTTCGCAGCGAGGATGCACGCGGTTGCCTGTGCGAATACGTCCGAGTTTTTGCGGCTGTCGTACGCGATAACGGCGCTCAATGTTCCCGCCTTTGCTTTGGCGGGAGACGCCTTGATGACGTAGCTTGCAAGCCCCTGCGTTGCGCGGTTTATTTCGAGCGTGTTCATGCGGTTCGTGCCGCCGCCCATAATGCCGCGGAGTCCGCCTGTGCCGAATTCAAGCGTCTGATAGAATCGGTCTTCAAGTTCCTTTATATCATCCTTTGCGACGAGGTCTTCGACTTCTTTGCGGAAACGCTCATCCTTTTCTTCTGCAATGTACGCTTTCGCGCGTTTTAAAATTTCTGCCTTGTCCATTTTCCGGCTCCTTATTTGTAGCATATCAGTTATCTGCTTTCAGCAGCATATCTGTTTCCCACTGCAGCAGTTCTTTTTCCTCTTCCGCATCAGCGCTTTTTACGTCGCACATGATGCGGAAGACAGGCTCTGTTCCGGAACCGCGCATCCAGATGAACGCGCACGGATTTTTCTTCCTGTCGGAAAAAATAATTTTGAGTCCGCCGCTGCCGCTTTTTGAGAAATCGGCGGCATTCCGCGTCTCCGTCGTTCCGTTCGTGAGAACTGTTTCGTATGAGACTATACCATACTTCGCGGAAAATGTATCTAGTTTCGACTTCCATTCGGCTTCAAAAATCTTCTGGAATCTCCCTTTGAGCAGTGCGTGATCCATCGTCCTGATATGCAGAACTGCGCGGGGCTCCGAAACCCCCGTCGTCGTGTAGACGGGAAGCGTGCCGAGTACGTCGGTGAGCGTAAAATCATCCCTGTATGCATGACCTGATTTTTCACACCACGTGCGGTACAAACCGTCTATGTTCATAAGTTTGATGACGGCAAACACGGTGGAAAGCGGGTCGCGTACTGACGACGGATATGTTATGTTTCCGCCGTTGCTCCCTTCGCCGCAGATGCGCACCGTGAATCCTGCATCCCGCGCTTTTCTCGCCGTATTCACGACGTTTGCTTCGCCGACTTCGGCGCGGTATATTTTTGCACCGAACACAGCCGCAATTTCGTCGATGCGCATTGACGTCGGACAGTTCACGGCGACTGCCGGTTTGTAGTCGGCGGAACCGCCGTAGAGCATATCAGCATACGAAAGCTCGGCCAGGACGGCGAGCGAAAATACTTCCTGCGCCTTCAGGATGTCCGCTTTATGATTTTTTTCGTCCCAGTACACGATATTGCCGCGGTCTCCGTCGCAGTCCGGCATGTAGCCGAGAACGGCGTCCGTATGTCCTGCCGCCTGAAGCCGTTCCATTTCTTTTGCGCACCATACGAGGTTCTCCGCTTCGGGGATGATTTCGTGCACTATGTCTCCCGCCGTATCGTTTATCGCATAGAACGGTATACCGTTTTCCGCAAAAAATTCCTTATCGATTGAAAGCGAACGTGCAGAGCCGTTCATGTCGCATACGACACCGACAGGATGTTTCCCCGCCGATTTCCGGATCTGTGCGAAAATTTCATCCTGTTCCGACGGTTTTCTTACCGACGTGATTACTTCGCGTATAAACGATTTGTAGGAAGAGAGCGCATCCTTTTTGCTCTCGGACGATTCTGCGTATACCCAGTCGACGTCGGACGTGCTGCAGTCGTTGAGAACGGCCGCAGCTTTCTGCATCGCCTGCGAATCTGCGCATTTTCGGGTGAACGATTCGACGAGCTTCGCGTTTTCGGCCGCATTGAGGACACCGCCGTCGTTAAGTCCGAACTTGATGCCGTTATGTCCGACGGGATTATGGCTCGCCGAAATATAGATGAATCCGTCGAGTTTTTTTGCATATGCCATGATTTCCGGCGCGGCAGTAATACCGAGATACCGTACGACGATTTTTTTTGAAAGCAGCGTCCTGATGACCGCAGCTGAAATTGCAGGGCCTGTGGGGCGGGCATCCATACCGCATGCAATGACGGGAGTCTGCTGGTTTACCGCATTACGGACATAGTCGGCAAAAACTTCCGCAGCTAAGACCGCAAGTACCGTGTTTTCCGGCCCGATTTCAGGCGTATTGTCCTGCTCTCCGCCTGATTTTGCGAATATCCTGCGCCATCCGGACGCCGAGAGAATCATATTATGTTCCATGATTCTTACTATAGCATGAAAGATATGAGGGTTCAAGTAAATCCACCGCTGCTACAAAGTGCATTATATTCCCACAAATTGTTTTTTCTATTATAGTACGGATTGTGAACTATACTGAAGAAAAACTGCCCGGAGCGGGCGATACTGTCGTTGTCGGAATGTCGGGAGGCGTCGATTCGACGCTTACCGCATTCATGCTCAAACAGAAAGGCTGCCGCGTTATCGGCATAACCATGTCGTTATGGAAAGGTGATCTGCCGGAACTTCCCGACGGGCGGAAACTGCATTCGTCCTGTTACGGCCCGGACGAAACGGAAGATATTGCAGAATGTGCAAAATTCTGTGAAGAACAGCATATTGAATACCATGTGATAGATGTAAAGGATGAATATCAGCGGCAGGTGCTCGACTACTTCAAGTCGGAGTACCGTGCCGGCCGCACGCCGAATCCGTGCGTCAGATGCAACAGCTTCATTAAATTCGGCGCACTGCTTGAGGGTGTACAGAAACAGGGAATCGCATACGATTATTTCTGCACCGGCCATTATGCAAAAATAGTGCGGCCCGACGAGGGACTCTGGCATACCGGCGTGCGTCCCGCCATGATTGCGGGCTCGCTCGACCGTTCCAAGGATCAGACGTACTTCCTGTACCGCATCCCGTCGTCGACTCTTGAAAAAGTACGCTTCCCGCTCGCCGGCATTGAAAAGAAAGACGTATTCCGCATGGCGCACGACGCAAAACTTGAGGCGGCAGAACGGGCCGAAAGCCAGGATTTTATTCCGCCGGAATATTTCGACATACTGTTCGCGGACAAAAAATCAGTTCCGGGTAAAATCATCGACCTTGACGGTCACGTGCTCGGAACACACCGGGGAATAGAGCATTACACGGTGGGACAGCGTCGCGGGCTCGGAGTGGCGGCAAACCGTCCGCTCTACGTTCATTCAATCGATGCGGATAACAATCTCGTTATTCTTGCCGACAGCGGAAACCTCGATTCTTCGGCTCTTATCGCCGACGATTTTGTGTGGCCGGGAAACGTCGTGCCCGACGGCCCGTTCGACGCACTTGTAAAAATCAGACTTGCGTCCCGTCCTGTTCATGCTCACGTAGAGCAGTATGCGCCGGGAGAAGGCGAAAGTTTCGACGGTCAGCCGTACAAAATCACGTTTGCGGAAAAAGAACATGCCGTGGCCCCCGGCCAGTCGGTCGTCCTGTACATCGACGGCGTCATAGCGGGCGGAGGCATCATAAACAAAGCATTGCCGTAAGGTTTTACTAAAAACCTATTGACATAGTAGGTAATAAAACGATACAGTACGCGTATCACGTATGAAATCCTGAGGAGGAAAATATGAAACAATTATGGAAAAAGGCTGTATGGACTGCAGTTGCGGCCCTCGTAATTACCGGCGGTGTTTCCGCCAAAGCGAAGAAAGCAAAAGGGAGCGTGCTTACCGTCGGTGCAACTCCCGTACCTCACGCAGAGATTCTCAACCTGCTCGTTGACGATCTTGCAAAGCAGGGCATCACGCTCAAAGTTGTTGAGTTTACGGATTATGTCACACCGAACGAGGCCGTTGAATCGGGCGAGATCGATGCGAACTATTTCCAGCACAAACCGTACATGGATTCTTTCAACAAAGAAAAAGGATACCATCTTGTGAGCGTCGTCGGTGTCCACGTCGAACCGCTCGCCCTTTATTCCCACAAAATAAAGAGTGCTGCCGACCTTAAGGACGGTTCTACGATTGCGATTCCGAACGATCCGACGAACGAAGGCCGCGCGCTTCTGCTGCTCCAGTCTGCCGGATATATTAAGATTGATCCGAAAGCCGGACTCACTGCAGTTCCTGCGGATATAACTGAAAACAAAAAGAATCTGAAGTTTAAGGAAATCGAGGCAGCATCGCTTCCTCGTGTTCTTGACGATGTAGACGCCGCCGTCATCAACGGAAATTACGCGCTTCCTGCGGGACTGACCGCATCAAAGGACGGACTTATCGTTGAAGGAAAAGATTCGCCGTATGTGAACATTCTCACCGTAAAAGACGGTATGCAGAATGATCCCCGCATTAAGGCTCTCGCAAAAGCGCTTACAAGTCAGAAAGTGAAGGACTATATCAGTAAGACATATCCGAACGGAGAAGTTGTCGCTGTGTTCTGATAGCAGCGGTCTGCGGAAAAGGAGATGCTCTGACGGGCATCTCCTTTTTTTTAATAAATTATTAAAGAATATGCCGACGTCGTCTCTTTTCCGAGTATGTCGGCGAGCGTCATACCGAGCGTGTTTTTTCCCGGAGTGAGCGTTACTTCTCCGAGCAGCTGCAGCCGGTCGTCGGGGTAGAGCACGTCTTTCGAATAATATCTGAGGCCCGCCGCGCAGACGGTGTTTCCCTCCCGTATGAGCTGGTCGTACGCAATAGTGTCGATGATGATGCCGTTTATTGTCACGCGGCTTCTGTACGGTATAGCCACAGGCTGACGCTGTCTGTAGACGCGGTACAGACCGGAGGGAATCGTACGCTGCACGAGAAGATCGTAGCGCGTTCCCGTTTTGCTTTCCAGTGTAATTCCGGTAAGCGTAAGCGGAAGTTCTTCGCCTATGCGCGGCATGAGTACCCGCGGATTGATTGCGGTGTTGTTCTTCGTGTCTACAACCTGAAACTCAAGACTGCTCCGTCCCTGCTGCCAGCCGGAATTTCCGCTTGAACCGAATACAGTGCCGGTTTTCACCGTACCTGATGTGTTGTATATCGTTTTAGAGAGCGTCTCTCCGTCGATGTTGCCGTACACGGTGAGCAGATTGTCGTTGTGCGCGACGATGACGGCGTTGCCGAACGACGAAGGAAAGAAGCATGAATCGTCGTCGTATTCGCTTATGACCGCGATTACTTTTCCGTCATCGGCCGCCTTGACGTCGGACGGGTCCGCAAAAATGAGCGACGTGCTGATGGTCCCGCCGCGGAGCTGACCGAAATATGAATAGAAAGAATCGGACATAATTTCCTCCTGCGGCCAGTCGAAGGCTGCAAGGGGAACAGTCGCGAAAAGAAGCGGAAGTATCAGGGATTTCTTCATAATTTCCTCGTAATATTATTATTTTTTTTCAAGTGTGATCCGCGAGACAGTCGTGTCCTTTCCTACGAACAGGTTATTCCCCTCCGTACGGATAAAAGCCGAACGCGCATCGAATGAAAACGAACCGCAGAGCGTGTCGAATTTTTCGATTGCATAGACTGTGTACGTCGTGTTTTCTTTTGTGAGCAGAAATACCATGTTTCCGGCTTCCTGAAGCGAGAGCGCCTGTCCCCTGACGGGAATGTGGGAATGTTTTTTGCCTTCCGAATCAACAATCCCGAGTCCGCCGTTGAAGTTGTACCAGATTATGCTGCTGTCCCTGCTGAACTGTACGAGACGCTGATGCGGGTCGCTTTGTCCGACAAACTCATGGAAAACTATTTTCGCATGAGTGCCGTCTTTTTTCGCGAGAACGAAACGCTGCCTGTCCTGTCCCGAAACTGTTGCGATATACGAACCGTCGGGGGAAAGGGCCGCACCGAGTATGACGGAATAGTCGCTTCCTCCCGGAACAAATTCCCGCACAATCTTTCCGTCAGCCGATATTTCACGGACCGTACCGTCGGCAAATCCGACGACGCAGCCGTTTTTCGAAGAATCGAACGCGGTTATGGGAACCGTTCCGCCGTACTGCCATTTTTTTGAACCGTCGGGATTGCACTGGACAACAGACGAGCCTCCCGGAAGAAATACAAAAATACGGTCCTCATCGAAAAACGGGAATCCGCTTTCCGTAATCGTACCTGCGCGTGAACCGTCCGCATGATAGAAATCGACGGAAGAATTGTCCGCCGTGTACGATGTAAAATATGAGTCCGATATAGTTGCTTTAAACGGAAACGTCGAAATGGAGACGAGCTGCCCGTCTTCGGTAAAATACCCGGCAGTCTGTCCCAGATGAAAATACAGCGGAACGGCACCGGGTGAAAGCGGAGAGGGAGCCTGCGTACTTGTGTCTATTTTCCACTGAGGTACGAACTGATATTCCGTCGTCAGCGGACGAGCTGCAAAGATTATATATGCGATGCAGAAAAGGATACTCAGAAATACGTAGAAAGCAATGCTTTTTTTTGTCTTCATATTGAAAAGTATGCTATAATAATGAATAAATACTGTCAAGAAAGAAAAAAAGAGGTACTAAAAAATGAATGTTTCTGAAAAACAGTTTAAAGAATTATATGAAGCTGCCGTAAAGGCATCGGAAAACTCGTATTCGCCCTATTCGCATTTTCCTGTCGGAGCGGCTCTGCTCATGTCCGACGGTTCCGTCGTCACCGGCGCAAATATCGAAAACCGCTCGTTCGGCCTTACAAACTGCGCTGAACGTACGGCTGTATTTACCGCGGCCGCATCAGGATGGCGCACATTCTGTGCGCTTGCCATTGCGACGCCGAAATCGGATTATCCGGTGGGACCGTGCGGTGCGTGCCGTCAGGTGCTCACGGAATTTGCTCCCGCTGATACACCTGTTGTATTCGGAGCGAAATGGGAAGACATCGTAAAGACGACGCTCGGAGAGCTGTATCCGTACGACAGCCTTCATGAGCTTGCAATGGATAATGAAAAATAGTGACATTTAGCGGAAAATACTGTAAATATTGACAAAATATCGCAAAGCATGCAGAATGAATAGTATCTGCATGGTAAAAACGGGAGCTTTATTTAATTATGGAAGACAATATTCTCACGATTGAGGAAGTAGCAAATTATCTTCGTGTTTCAGACCGTACTGTATATGACTGGGCTCAGAAAGGAGAAATTCCGGCCGGAAAAATCGGAACTGTCTGGCGTTTCAAGAAATCTGAAGTGGAAAAGTGGGTAAACGAGCGGCTTTCTTCAGGAGCTCTGAATCAGACGGACGTTACTCCCGTGCAGGTGAAAAACATCCTTTCACCCGACCGTGTTATTTTCATAAGCCAGTCGTCGAAGCATGACGCTCTTGTGGAGCTTGCAGATGCGCTTTCAACTGCACCTCAGGTAAAACACGCCGATGAGCTTGTCGCGGAGATACTCAAGCGCGAAGAACTTATGTCGACGGCAATCGGCCGCGGTATTGCAATTCCGCACGTGCGTCTTTCGTCTGTTACTGACCTTGTCATGGCAGTCGGTGTGTGCCACACGCCTGTTGCCGATTTCCAGACAATAGACGATGTGCCGGTGAACCTGCTGTTCATGATCGCGGCGGCATACAATCAGCATTCCTATTATCTCAAAACGCTTTCCTATTTCAGTGCCAAGCTCAAGAAAAAGGAACTCCGCGACAGTCTCATCGCTGCGGAAACAACGCAGGATATCTACAATCTGCTGCTCCAGTCTTAAACACAGAAAGACAGCCGCGAAAAATGAAACCAGTCTGATTTCACGCTGAAACCAGACTCATTTCATGATGAAATCAGACTGGTTTCACACTGAAAGCTGTCTGATTCATAAAAGGATATCAGGGACATTCAGAATAAATCTCCTGCTGATACAGGAAATATCTCCGTACATCCGGGATAATTATTCCGGGTTTCCGGCGCTCTGAAACTCATCGTTTCGTTATGAAGTGAATCGGGAAATAAATTTTTTTCAAAAATACTCCGAAAACGGCACTTTGCGGCGAATTCTATACAGGAGGTTTTCCTGTATGAATACTGGCAACAAACTGAACCGGTACCGTCCCTCTCCGGACGCGCTGCTCAATCCCTGCCGCGACGAAGTGTTCAAGGCGCTCTTTACGAACGAATCGGAGGAATCACGTACGGCGCTGCGCTGCTTCCTCACCGCCGTCCTGCATAAAGAGGTGAAAGACGTGCAGTTACGGCCCAACGAGCCGCCCGTCCTCGACGACAGCGACAAAGCCGTCAGGTTCGACGTTTCGTGCACGTTCAACGACGGTGAAGCAGCGGATGTTGAGATGCAGGGCGTGAACGAGAGTCACTCGTTCGGTTCCCGTGCCGAATATATGTGCGCGAGATTACTCAACTCGGTATTTCACCGGGGAAACAAGTGGCAGAATATGCCGCATGTCTACCAGATTTCACTGCTGAACTTTATATTCGACAAAGACGACAAAGCGGCCGAAGGCTGCTACTGCATGCGTAAACGCAACGGGCATCTGCTCTCCGGCATACTGACTGTCATATTTCTCGAACTGCCCAAAATAGACGCACTGGGAGACGTGCCGCCGGAAAGCTTGAATTCGGAACAGAAATGGTGTAAATTTTTCCTGGATGCAGATAATCCCGGTAGACAGGAATATGTGAGGAAGCTTGCAGCGGGAGAAGGAGGCATTATGGAAGCGAAGAAGACGCTCGACAGGATAAGTTCCGACTGGGTGTTGTGGAAGCGGGAGCTTGACAGGGATGTCATTGAAAGCGACCGGAAAACTGAACTCCGGTATATGCGGGAACAGGGACTCGAAAAGGGTTTGGAACAGGGACTCGAAAAGGGAATGGAAAAGGGAAAACAAGAAGGAACTCTTCAGGCAAAGCGGGAAGATGCCTGCAACTTCAAAAAGCTCGGCGTTTCGGTTCAGATAATCGCACAGGCGACTGGTCTTTCAGAGGACGAGATTTCAGGGCTGTAATCACATTTTTTTACGGCAGTTCTACCGGAATCCATTTTGATGTATTGCTCATATCCTGCGCTATGAGACCCATGTTCACGTGTGCGGTTGTCTCGCCGAGCAGGAAATTTTTGCTTCCTGCCGCCATGCGTGCGTTTTCTGCATCTGAGGCGGATTCGACGTCGGCTCCGAACAGGGCGTGGCTGTATTCGCGCGACACGAAAAGCGCCGTTTTCGTTCCCATGTTTTCAAGCAGCGCGCACAGGAGCAGACTCCTGCTGTCGCAGTCGCTGCCTTCTCCGGTGAGGACGGCCGGAAGCGGCGTAAAATCGGCATTGTCTTTTTCTCTTTCATAGGCGAATCCCTGCGTCCACGTGAGCAGGAGCTGCGCCATTCCTTCTTCGGGATGATGCGGATTCAGTTTTTTTGCGTCGCCGGCGAGCGCGCTGTTTATGTCGAACGAGGCTTTTTTGAGGCGCCCGAAACTGTCCCTGAAAATCATGCGGTAGTAGCGCTGCCATGCCTGCTGCCACTTGTCGTTGTCCGCATAGAGCGAGAGCACTGCGTATTCGCATCCGACGACGAAATCCGCAGCTGCAATATCATCCCTGTCGAGCTGCGTTTCTATTTTCCGGCCGTTTATCGTAAGCGGCACGGTCTGTTTTTCCGTCGGAGGAAATGCATACGAAACGATTATACCCGGCTCGAAACTGCTGCCGCGGTCTATCGTAAGCGAGTTGAGGACCGACATGATGAACTGCTCGCTGTCTTTCTCGATTTGTGCGTCGGCATAGCAGAGAAGGATGAGCTGTGCGCCTTTTACCGGGAGCGTGACCGATTCCGCCCATCCGGTGTATTTTTTTTGTCCGAGCGTCATGGAAAACGTGCCGAGTGCACAGTCGGTGTTGCGCCACGTAAACGGCGATTTTTCGCACGTTCCCGACGGCAGTTTTGCAACTGCGCCGGAAAGCGCTTCTTCTGCTGATTTGTACGTTCCCGTTTCATACAGCTTTACGGCAAGCGAGACGGGCATTCTGTCGTGTGAAAAGAGATACGACATGCCGTCGTCCGTGTGGTCGTCGACTTTGAATCCCTCGGGAAGGTCGAGGCTCCATCCGAAATCAGTATCGGTTACTATTTCCGCGGCGAGCGGAACGACGGGAAGCAGCAGACATAGTGCCGCAGTCAGAAAAAGGCGTTTTCCGGTTATTGTCATTTTAAAGTACCTCGTCTATAGTATTTCGGATGAAAATCATTCCTATAATATATGAAAACGATGAAATCTTCATAATAAACAAACCGTCGGGCGTTCCGGTACAGGGCGGCGAGGGGATAGCGCATCCGCTCGACAGGGAACTGCCCGTGCAGACAGGCTGTAAAATTTATCTTGTTCACCGGCTCGATCAGGATACCGCGGGGCTCATGGTTGTGGCAAAAACTCCCGAGTCCGCCGCAAAGTGGACAAAACTCATTGCAGGCCACGAAGTGAGGAAGGAATACGACGCCGTCTGTATAGGAAAATTTAAGGAAAAAACGGGAGCGATTGCCGAAAACATAGTGCAGCACGGAGGCGAGCGGAGCGCGGTGACCCGTTACCGGGTGACGGCGGAGGGAAGCGTCGCGTGCGCCGACGGCTCGGTGCTTCCGGTGTCGTTAGTACATCTCGTGCTTGAAACGGGCCGCATGCACCAGATACGCATACATCTTGCAAAACAGGGATGTCCCGTCGCGGGCGACGATCAGCACGGAAACTTCAGACAGAATAAGCTGCTGCGGAAAGCCGCCGGCGTAAAACGGCTCATGCTCGCGGCAGTAACGCTTACCGTGCCTCTTGAAGGCAGCGTACAGACGTTTACCGCGCCGCTCCCTGAGCACATGCAGGCGTTTGCCGGAACATACTTCGGGGATATGCCTGCAGAATCCCGGTAATTACACCGGCGTGCTGCTGCGGGTGCGGCGGCACGCCGGCGTACGCTCAGACTCTGAACTGGTCTATCTGCGTACCTATCTGACTGATGGTCTGTTCGACGTTTGCGGAAATCCCTGCGAGGGCTCTGCCCGTTTCGTCGATTTTACGCGCGCTTAAGAACATCTGGTCCATGCACGATTGTATGCCTGCCGTGCTGTCCTGAAGTTTCCTGATTTCACCGAGAATCTGCCTGTTGCCGGCCGACATTTCCGATGACGCCGTGTGTACTTCCGACGTGCTGTCGTTCATGTCGTGGAGCGCATCGGTAATCTGTTTTGAACCTTCCCGCTGTTCGTTCATGGCGTTCTTTATCTGGCGTACGATTTCATCGGTGCTTTTGATGCCCGTCGAGACTATGCTGAACGCTTCGCTCGACACTTTCGATGCGCCTACGACGCTGTTTATCGAATCCCTGATGCGCTTGAGCTGTTCGCCGATTGTCTTCGACTGCATAGTCGACGTTTCGGACAATTTTCGTATTTCGTCCGCCACGACGCTGAATCCTTTTCCCGCTTCGCCTGCGTGAGCCGCCTCAATTGCCGCGTTCATTGCAAGCAGGTTCGTCTGCGCCGCAATACCCGCGATCGCCTGATTGGCCTCCTGCAGCATGTCCGATTCGTTTCCTATCAGCTTGATGCGTTCGTTGACGTTTTCCTGTTTGGTGAGGCCGTCGTGAGCGCGCTCCTCGAGGGAGGTGAATTCGGCCGCCATCTTGTCGACGGAGTTGTTTACCGATTCGATGTTGCCTATCATTTCCTCGACAGCGGCGGAGGCCTGCGTAACGCCTGCCGCCTGAGTTTCAATCATATGCTCAAGCGACAGAATATTCGATGCTATTTCGTTTACCGCTCCCGACGTTTCCTGAACGCCGTCGGACTGTTCCTTTATGCGGTTTGTCGTTTCCGATATGCTGTTTCTGATTTCCTCGATAGCCGCTGACGATTCTTCCGTGCTTGCGTGGAGGTTTTCGCCCGCCGTGGCAAGCATCTGCTTTGAATTTTTTAGTTCCAGAACAATAGTCTGGAGCTTTTCGGTAAATTTGTTGAACCCGTTCACTATCGAACCTATTTCGTTGTCGGCGGTAATGCTGATTCGCTTCGTCAGGTCGGCGTTGCCCGATGCAATGCCGTTTATGGCTTCCTCGACAGTCTGGAGCGGGTGCAGCAGGTGGTAGAGAACGCTTCCGCTCGTGAAAGTAAGGATACCCACGATGACGGCGGCGGCAATAAGCATCATGATTGTAAGATTGTTGCCCGTCTCGTATATCTGTTTTTCGCCGATGTTGAATGCAAGGCTCCACGGCGTGTTCTCGACGGGAGCATACGTAACGAAATCCTTTCCTCCGCTGAAACTGTTTATCCAGCCGCTTCCCGTTTTTCCGGCGCACATGTCGGTCGCTACTGAAACAAGATCTTTGTGATTTGAATCGAGATCGGTGAGAAAATTTTTCGTGAGTGAAAAACCGTTTTCAGGATACGAAATGGCGAGCCCGCTTCCTGCCAGAAGCCACGCGCGGCCGGTTTCACCGAGCTGGATATTGCCTGCGATTTTCTGTATCGAGCTGAGCGGATAAACTCCCGCGAAAAGTCCGAGCTTTTTCCCGCGCACAATGACTATCTGGGACACATGGATAATGGCCTTTCCCGTGACGGGGTCCGTTTCAGGGTCGTCGACGTATTCATACTTTCCTTCTTTCATGATTGCCTTGAAAAAAGGCTCGTTCCGTACGTCCGTTTCCGTGCCGTCGTCGCGGTACCCTGTTCCGTCGGGAGTACAAAAGAGTACTGCGTCAAGATTCGGACTGCGCCGTTCCGCGCGCTTCCGCATCCACGCGACAATATCGTCGACGTCCTGCGTCTGAACGACGTCGGACTCGACATACACGCGGACTTCCCGCAGGTACATGTTTATTCTGTTCGTAAGCATGAGCGAGTACGACTGCGTTATCTGTCCGCAGTTTATCCCGTAGCTTTTGCCCGTTGAAGATTTCGACATACGTGCGGTAATGAATATCTGAATTCCATCGAGCAGTATGAATAGAATCACCACGACTGATATGATAATGCTCACAAGTCGTTTTTTCCCTTCAGGGGTGTATGTATTTTGTATCTCTGTGGTATGTGACATAAAAACTCCTATGATAAAGGTCAGAGCGTCATTATTTCTGAGAGTTGAAGTCGTCGAGCTGCTTCTGCAGATCGGCGATGACTGTTTCAATGCCGGCTTTTTTCAAAGCTGTGCGGAATTCCGCGACGTATGCTTCGGGATTATCCGTTTTTCCGTAGCTGATGCGGGCCATGTACATACCCCAGACGTCGGCAATTGCGCCGAGTTCCCTGCTTATGCCGCTGAAATCCCAGACGAGCTGGCTGTACGGGTAGTCGATTTTTGTTTTGTCGTAAATCCTTGAGATTTCTTCGAACTTCTGCCAGTCGCTGCCGGTATCCCTTATTTCAATACCGTCGTTGCGTCCCCACCAGAAATTTGTAGAGAGCGCGTCCCTCCGGGAATCGTAGCCGTCGGGTTTTTTACGCCGCCCGTCGTCCGTGAGCACGTATTGAGTGCCTTCTATGCCGTAATTGATAAGGTTGTAGCATTCTCTGTCGTTGCGGAGCAGGTCGTATACCATAAGCGCGCGTTCGGGATATTTGCAGGCGGCGGAAACAGCCATTGCGCCGTGCGTTATCGTCATGGTAGTCACATTGCCGAGTTCTTCACCGAACCAGAAGAACTCGCAGTCGGAGCCGGGCTGCCGTTTCTGCATTTCAGGACGTACCTGAGAGTACCACGTCTGCGTGTGGTGTTCGTCTGCAGCCGACCTGCCCTCGTAGAATTCCTCCCGGTTGTCGTTGTTTCCTGCCGTACTTTCAAGCACGTTTTTCGGCCATACGCCAATTTGATCCCATTTTTTCATAAGCCGTGCATATGCGGTAAACTCGTCTCCTTCGTAGAAAGGCGAATACAGCTTTTTCAGGTTGCCGCGCCGTACGCCGAACATGTTGTATCCCGATATGCCGTCGAGCGGCACGTAATCGCTTTTTGATTCTATGTATCCGTCCCCGTGATACGAGTCTTCTGCGGCGTTGCTGTCCCACGGAATGACTCCGGGCTTTGAAGAACGTACAAATGCAAAATAGCTCGTCAGATCTTCCCAGCTGTGGACTCCGTTCAATCCCGCTTCCTTTGCCCAGTCTCCGCGGTACATGAACCCGTGATTTACCCACTGCGCATAGTTGTCTTCGGGTATAAGATAAATCTGCCCGTTCGTTCTGCACATGTCCCAGTGTTCGGGGGAGACGCTTTTCCACGTTTCAGGCGCGTATTTTTTGAGCATGTCGTCGGAGAGCGGCATAAACGTACCGAGTTTGACGTTTTTCCATGCATCGAGCCAGTCCGACGCAGTTCCGATTAAATCAACCGAGCCGTCCATTTCCGCGAGTTTGAGGTCGTAATTTGTAAGGTAGTCGTTCCACGGAATATAGTAGATTTCGATTTCCGCATTTACTTTTTCAGTCAGAATTTTGTTCAGCTGTTTGAGCATATCCTCGGTGGCTCTGTTTGTCGGTTTATTTCCGGGTGTCATATACGTAAGTATGATATGATGCCCCCGTTCTTCATTTTTTGCAGCATTCGTTCCGATGCTGCCGCTGCATGACGCGAGCAGGATGCATGCTGCTGAAAACATGCCGAGCGCGCGAATCATTTTGCACTTCATGTAAAATCCTCCAGTGAAAGTAAAAGATTATGACTTTTTATATTTTGAAATCGTTTTCATGGCAGCAGTATAGAACAGACGCGGGATAAAAACAAGGATTTGCAAAGATTTCTTTCATATGTTGACAATTATGGGAGATTCCTTTATTATACTGATTGTACATTTTAATTATTTTTAGAATGGACTCGTGACACACGGGTCCTTTTTTGTTATTCAGGTGGCAAGTGGATTATATTGCATTTGAAAGCATTCCCCATTATTCGGAGTGCGCCCTGCTCGTCGAGGGGCTGGGGTATCGTCTTGTAGAATTAAAGATAGTTCCGGCAAAAACCGTAACTAAAATATCTGCCGTTATTACATCAAAAGATCCTGAAAAAAATATCGGTGTTGACGACTGCGCAAAAGTTCATCATGCACTGCAGCCCCGGCTTGAAGCTCTGCTCAAAACGGAAGATACGGCTATGGAACTGACGTCGCCGGGCATCGACCGCAATATAAAGAACGCTGCCGAATTCAAGCTGTTTACCGGACGTACTGTCCGCGTATGGAGCAGAACTGTGAACGACTGGATCGGCGGCAGAATCACCGGAGCGGATGAGAAAGCGGTAACAATGGAGACGGAAAGCGGTATGAAAACCGTAGTTTATGACGATATTGCAAAAGCGAAGTTCGTACAAATATAGGGTATAGGGAGGTTTTTCTATGTCAGAAATGGCAGAAGCAATCCGTCAGTTAATACAGGAAAAAGGGTATTCTGAGGATTCAGTAAAAACAATAATCGAAAACGCACTTAAGGCTGCGTATAAACGAACATACGGCACGGCGGACAACGCTATTGTAAAATTCAACGACGACATGTCTGATGTGTCGATTTACTCGCGGAAAACCGTTGTCGACGGGGTTTACGATCCGGTGACGGAAATTGAACTTGATGATGCGAAGAAGCTCAGCAGCGAATGCGAAGTGGGCGACGAGATTGACATTCTTGAGGATCCGAAACGGTTCGACCGTTCTGCGGTTACGACCGGTAAACAGACGGCCCATCAGGAGCTGAACGAAAGCTATAAAGATACGCTGTACAACGAGTATAAGGGCAAGATAGGCGAAATGGTCGTATGCTACTGCCAGTACGAGCGCAACGGAGACATTTACGTCGACCTCGGAAATGCGGGGAAACTTGAAGGTCTGCTGCCGGTGAAGTATCAGTCGCCGCGCGAAAAATACGAAAAGGACGACCGCATCAAAGCGCTGATAGTCGGCCTCAAACGCACGTCGACCGGTCTGCAGGTTATTCTTTCCCGCAGCGATCCGGAACTTGTCCGCTCAATCATCGAAATGGAAGTTCCCGAAATCGCGGACGGTACGATTGAAATTAATAAAATTGTGCGCGACGCGGGTCACCGCACGAAGATAGCTGTTTCTTCGACGCGCGAGGACGTGGATCCCGTGGGCGCGTGCGTCGGACTTAAAGGCGTGCGCATTCAGAACGTTATCCGCGAGCTTCTCGGCGAAAAAATCGATATTCTGAAGTATGATCCCGATCCGACCGTATTTATTAAAAATGCGCTTTCTCCGGCGCAGGTGCAGCGCGTCGTTATCCTTGATCAGGCGAAACGGCAGGCGCTTGCAGTCGTGGAGGAAAGTCAGTTTTCGCTTGCGATCGGCAAACAGGGGCAGAACGTGCGCCTTGCGAACAAATTGTGCGACTGGAGCATCGACGTCAAAACTGAGGAACAGGCGGCCGAGATGGATCTTTCCGAATCTGCTACGATGCAGACTGCGCAGAATTTGTTCAGCGACGAAACGGGCGAACCGGAATACGACGAAATTAAAACTGTTGCGGAGCTTCCCGGCGTCGATCAGCGCGTCGCGGAGATTCTGAAGACTGCGGGCATAGAAGATATTGAGCAGTTTATTGAAGCATACGGGAACGGAAGCCTGCAGAAAATTGAAGGGCTGAAAAAAGAAGAGATCGATGCGGTAGACGCAATCATCAGGGATACTGTCGAATTCGTTGAAGAAAACGACGCTTCCGGGAAGGAAACTGACAGCGAACCGGCTGCGGCCCCTGAACAGGCAGTCTCTGAACAGAATGAAGAAGAAGTATATCACTGCCCTGAATGCGGGGCGGTAATCACCCTCGACATGACACATTGTCCGAAGTGCGGTGTCGAGTTCGAATTTAAAGAGGACGAGGAATAAAACAGTATATGGCGGATGAATCAGAAAAAAAACCTGAATTTGTAGTTCATCACAAGAAGCAGTCAGCTCCTGAAAAAGGAAATACCGCTGCGTCACCGGAAAAAAAACGTGTCATCATCGTAAAACGTGCTCAGAAGCCGAATACGGAGAACGTAAATCACGAACAAGTGCCCGCTTCGGCATCGAACGCAGTGAAAATTCCTGTGCACACTGAAGATTCATCCGCCGGTGTACAGAAAAAAACAGAGAGCCCGGCTCCTTCTGTGGAGAAAAAGAACGTGAACACTGTCGAGAACGGCATTCCGTCTCCGGCTCCCGTGCAGAAACGGCCCGAACAAAACGCGCCTTCTGCAGAAAAGGATGAAAGATCCGCATCGTCGCCGTATGTTGTACGTTCGTCCGATGCTCACCGGAAATCATTTGATTTCAATTCGTCACGGCCGAATGTAAAAGCCGGGAATCTTTCCGACCACAGCCGCGGCGGATACCGGGGTTCATATTCGGGACAAGGTCCGCAGCGCAATACAGGCGGATACGGCCAGAACAGACCGTACCGGGACAGTACAGGATTTACCGGAGCCCAGGCCCGCGCAGGATACCAGAACAGGGAACGCGGACAGAATCAGGGGCAGGGGCAGCCACAGGGCCAGACCGGATATCAGGGACGTACCGGAGGATACCAGGGTCGCACAGGCGGCTACCAGGGCGGACAGGGACGGCCCGGCGGGTATCAGGGCGGTCAGGGACGTACCGGAGGATATCAGGGTCGTCCCGGCGGATATCAGGGCGGCAGACCCGGATTTAACGGCGGCAGGCCCGGAGCGGGGTTCCGTCCCGGTTCTCCGGCACCTGTTCCCGATCAGCTCAAGGCGCCTGCAAAAAAGACATTTAAGGGCAAGAAGCCCGTCTATAACCGCAAGGAAGACAAGTTCGACGAGGATAAATTCTTCGAACAGAAAAAGAAGTCCGAGACTCCTGCGTGCGTAGTACCTAAATCAATCGATATAATGGAGTCGATTTCCGTTTCTGATCTTGCCAAGAAACTGAACCTCAAGGCTTCCGACATTATAGCAAAGCTCATGTCCATGGGCATGATGGTAACAATCAATCAGTCTGTCGATTCCGACACTGCGACGCTGCTTGCGTCCGAATACGGCTGTGAAGTTCATCTTGTGAGCCTGTACGACGAGACCGTCATTGCAAGCGACAAGGACAACGAAGAGACGGTGAAACCCCGTCCGCCGATTGTCACCGTTATGGGACACGTCGACCACGGTAAGACAAAGACGCTCGACGCAATCAGAAAGACTCACGTCGCGGAAGGCGAGTTCGGCGGAATTACGCAGCACATAGGCGCGTATTCCGTTTCGACGCCGAAAGGCAAAATCACGTTCCTCGACACGCCGGGCCACGAAGCGTTCACCATGATGCGCGCACGCGGCGCACAGGTAACCGATATTGTCGTCCTCGTCGTTGCGGCTGACGACGGCGTTATGCCGCAGACGCTCGAAGCGCTTCATCACGCGAAGGATGCGAAAGTTCCGATCATCGTTGCGGTTAATAAAATCGATAAACCGGAAGCGAATCCGGACCTCGTCCGTACGCAGCTTTCCGAGCAGGGACTTACGCCGGAGGACTGGGGCGGCGACACGCAGTATGTGAACATCAGCGCGCTCAAGGGCATCGGCATAGACGAACTGCTCGACGCGATTCTGCTTCAGGCGGAAATGCTTGAACTTAAAGCCGACTACGGCTCCCGTGCGGAAGGAAAAATCCTCGAGTCGCGGGTTGACCAGGGAAGGGGAATCGTTTCTTCCATAATTTTGCAGCGCGGTACGCTCCATCAGGGCGATCCGTTCGTTGCAGGCATTTATTCCGGACGCGTCCGCGCCATATTCAACGACCGCGGACAGCGCATACAGGAAGCGACGCCTTCCATGCCGATAGAAGTGCTCGGTATGGAAGAGATGCCGAACGCAGGCGATCCGTTCCAGGTGACAGAGAATGAAAAGGATGCGCGCGAGGTTTCCGTTAAACGGCAGGAACTCAAACGCTTCGAAGACGCGAAGGCGGTCAGAAAAGTCACGCTTGAAAACCTGTATCAGACAATCGATGCGAACAACGTGAAGGAATTCAAGGTAATCATAAAGGCGGACCTGCAGGGATCCGCGGAAGCTTTGAAGACTGCGCTTGAAAAACTTTCGACGAAGGATATCCGTCTTGTCGTCATACATTCGTCTGCGGGCGCCATCAATGAAAGCGACGTCGTGCTTGCATCTGCGGACAGCAACGCAATCATCATCGGGTTCAACGTGCGTCCGACGCCGAAAGCGAAAACGCTTGCCGACAAGGAACGCGTCGATATCCGTAAATACAATATAATCTACAAGGCTGTCGAGGAAGTGCAGGCCGCAATGGAAGGCATGCTCGCTCCGGACACGAAGGAACAGGTGACCGGCACCGTCGAAGTCCGCAATACGTTCAAGGTTCCGAAAATCGGTCTCATCGCAGGATGTTATGTCACCGACGGCACAATCAAACGTACGAGCAGCGTGAACCTCATACGGGACGGCATTGTGAAATTTACCGGCAAAGTTACGTCTCTTAAACGGTTCAAGGAAGATGTGAAGGAAGTTACTACCGGATACGAATGCGGTATAGGTCTTGAAAACTGGCAGGATATTCAGGTGGGCGATACGCTCGAAGCGTTCGAATACGTGCAGGTCGCGCGAAAACTGGGCGACGAACTTGTAGACGAGAAAGCCGCGAACGAACAGAAAGCGGCGGAACTTGCGGAAAAGGCGAAAGCCGAAGCGAAAGCTGAAGCTGCGAAAGAACAGCAGGAACTTGAGGCGGAAAAAGCTGCCGGCAAAGCAAAGAAGGCAGCAGGGAAAGCTGCTAAAGAAGCCCGGAAGCCGGCTTCAAAAGACGGTTCGGGAGATGCGGAGTAATGGGACAATACCGTATACCGCGTTTGAACGATCAGCTGCGTGATGAAATCTCGCAGCTGATTCTCCGCAGTGAAATAAAAGATCCGCGCGTTTCAACGTTTCTTACAATAAATAGAGTGGAGGTTTCCAATGACCTCCGCTATGCAAAAGTATATGTTTCGAGTTTTCTTGCGGATGCGCAGGTGGAAAAAGGCGTCGACGGTCTGAACAGCGCCGCTGGTTTTGTTCAGACGTCGATTGCGAAGAAACTCCGCATTCGTCAGTTCCCGAAACTGACGTTTTATGTCGACACAGGCATGAAAGAAGGTTTCAATATGGTGCAGAAATTGAACGCACTGGAAAAAGAACAGAAATCCGACGACCGGGAAAAGACACCGGATGACGCTGCAAAATGAAAATACCGGGGTCGGAAAAGGCGGGATCGTTCTTTTTGCAAAACGCCCCGGATTTACGAGTTTTTCATCCCTTTTTACAATAAAACACGCACTCGAAACTTCTAAGGTAGGCCATACGGGCACGCTTGACAGCTTTGCCTCCGGCCTTCTTGTCGTTTGTACCGGTCCGCTCACACGTCTCGCATCGCGCATAACCGAATTCGACAAATCATACGATGCGGTGATTGAATTCGGGCGGGAAACAGACACGCTTGAATGGACCGGGAATATGGTGCGGACTGCACCGTTCCCCGGAAAAGACGCGGTCGCGGCGGCTGTCGCTCTGTTTACGGGAACGCTTATGCAGAAACCTCCGCTTTTTTCCGCACTGCACGTAAACGGCGAGCGTGCGAGCAGCATTGCCCGGAGCGGGCGTCAGGCTGATATTCCCGCAAGGCCCGTCACCGTATTCGGCGCGGATATTGAAGAATATCTGACTGCTTCCGGCGGCGGAGTAAAAGCAGTGCGCGTTAAGTTTTCAGTTTCGAAGGGAACGTATATAAGAAGCCTTGCCCGCGACATAGGGGAGAGCTGCGGAAGCGCGGCACACCTTGCGGGACTGCGCAGACTGAGCGTGGGAAGCTTCAGGCTCGAAGACGCGGCCGGTGCTGCGCTGCTTGCTCCCTTTACAATCGAAAGCGTATATAAACTGATTCAGACCGCGGCCCCTGCAAAGTCTGCGGAAAAATATGTTCCCGACGAAACTGAGCTTTCTCTGCAGAATGAAGTCCGCGCGAAACTTCGTCCGATGACGGAAAATCTGGCCGCGGAGTGCGGTTTCGGAATACTGCACCTGCGGGAAGAATACGTACGGGCGTTCAGGAACGGGAAAACGCTGAAAAAAGCTATGTTTGCGGAAGAGCCTGCTGCGGAAGACGCAGGCCGTCGGACCGCCGTTTTTTCTTCGGACGGGGAAGAATTTCTCGGAATGATTGCACACGAAGCCGGCGGTCACTACTCATATTTATTCGTTATTTATGCAGAAAATGCCTGATTTTTTCATTTTTTTGCATAAAGACTATTTACAATCGGATTAATTTGAATTATTATTCAATCAATACAAGGAAGTCGGCGGGCAGTGGTCCTGTCGACTTTTTTTTGTCCTGGAGGTTTGAGAAATGAAAAAGATTGCTGTTATTGCCCTTGCTTCAGCCTTTGCTTTCGGCATTACCGGCTGCGGCAAAAAAGCAGCGGAAAGCGCGGCCGGAGGAAAGGCCCTCAACGTCATGATTGAAGTCGAGGTGGAAAGCCTTGATCCGCAGATTGCGACTGACGGTACTTCATTTGAAGTTATTGCCGATTTTACGGACGGTCTTAAACAGATGAAAGCGGACGGTTCGGTAACTGATGCGCTCTGTGCGGGAGAAACAGTTTCCGCCGACGGTCTTACCTATACGTTTAAAATCCGCAGCGATGCAAACTGGTCGAACGGAGAACCTGTTACCGCCGACGACTTCGTGTTCGGCTGGCAGCGCGCCGCCGACCCGAAAACGGCATCGGAATATGCGTACATGCTCAGCGACATCGGACAGGTGAAGAACGCCGCCGCAGTCGAAGCGGGAAAAATGAGCGTCGACCAGCTCGGCGTGAAAGCGATCGATGCGAAAACGCTCGAGGTTCAGCTTGAAGTTCCCGTATCGTACTTCGACCAGATTCTGTATTTCCCGACGTTCTATCCGGTTAATAAAGCTTTTTTTGAAAAGTGCGGTGATTCCTATGCGACGAGCGCGGAGACGACGCTCAGCAACGGTGCATTTGTACTTACGGAATATCAGCCGGCTGCAGTCAGCTTTAAACTTGTTAAAAACGAAAAGTACTATGACGCGTCCCGCGTAAAACTTACGGGACTTAACTATCAGGTTATCAAGGACAGCCAGCAGGCGCTGCTCAGCTACAAGAACGGCGACTTCGACACGATTCTGCTCGCGGGAGATCAGGTTGATCAGGTTAAGGACGATCCCGAGTTCAAGAGTGTCGGTGCGGGATATCTGTGGTACATTGTTCCGATGATGCAGAAAGTTCCTGAGCTTGCGAACCTCAATCTGCGCATGGCGATGACGTACGCGCTCGACCGGGAGACGATTGTGAAGAACGTTTTAAAGGACGGCTCCATAGCTTCGTTCGCGTCCGTACCGAACGAATTTGCGTATAACGCAAAAGGCGAAGACTTTACGCCGAATCAGACGGAATTCAGCGACGTATGCGCGTTCGACAAGGCGAAGGCTCTCGATTATTACAACAAGGCGAAGACTGAACTCAAGAAGAATTCGTTTACGTTCGAGATGATCGTCGACGATACGACGATTCAGCAGAACGTTGCGGCGGTTATTAAGGAAGAACTCGAGAGCACGCTGCCGGGGCTTACGCTGAATCTCCGCGTTGAGCCGAAAAAGCAGCGCGTCCAGGACATGCAGGACGGAACGTTCCAGATCGGACTTACGCGCTGGGGTCCCGATTACGCGGATCCTATGACGTACCTGGGCATGTGGGTGACGGACAATGCGAACAACTACGGTCTGTGGTCGAACAAAGAGTACGATGCGCTTCTTGAGAAGTGTACGACGGGCGAATTCAGCCAGAAACTTGACGAGCGCTGGAGTGCGATGAAACAGGCGCAGAGAATCATGATGGAAGACGCCGTGATATTCCCGCTGTATCAGCAGGCGAACGCAACGCTTATCAAATCGAACGTCACCGGAATTGAATTCCATCCGGTCGCGCTTAACCGTGTCTTCAAGGATACAATTAAACAATAAAAGCGCTGCTTTGATTGTTTAATAACCGGAACGGTACTTTTTACCGTTCCGGCACCTTAATTTTCGGATTATTATCTTGAAAAAATACATACTGAAAAGGATTCTCATATCCTTATTCACACTTCTTGCAATAACGCTTGTTCTCTTTATTCTTCTGCAGCTTATGCCCGGGTCCCCTTTCAACGACGAAAAGCTTTCCGCCGATCAGCGTGCGGCTCTTTATACGAAGTACGGGCTCGACAAACCCGTTTTCGTGCAGTTTTTCAAGTATGTGGGAAACATGTTCCACGGCGATTTCGGCGTAAGCTACAATATCAGCAAAAACACGCCTATTTCCCAGCTTATAGCGCAGCGTCTGCCGGTGAGTATAAAAGTTGGTTTCCAGTCGGTTTTCATCGGTGCCCTCATCGGACTTCTGCTCGGTATTATTGCCGCCGTATGGCACAACACAATCTGGGATACACTTTCGACGATAATCTCCGTACTCGGCGTGTCGATTCCGAGTTACGTCTTCGCCCTTGCACTGAGTTACCAGTTCGGCTTCAAACTGAAATGGTTCCCGATGCTTTATTCGACTTCGCACGAATTCTATTCGTCCGTTTTACCGAGCATTTCGTTGTGCATGTTCACGCTTGCATCGATTGCGCGCTTTACCCGCACCGAAATGCTTGAATCGCTCAGCAGCGAATACATGGAGCTTGCGGAGAGCAAAGGCGTTTACGGTTTCAGGCTCATATGGCGCCATGCGCTGCGCAACACACTCATCCCGATTATCACCGTTCTTGCGCCGCTCATCGTGGACCTTATGACCGGTTCTCTCGTCGTTGAAAAAATATTCTCCATACCCGGGGTAGGTTCGCTTCTCGTTACGGCGATTACGTCGAACGATTACAACGTCGTCATTTCGCTGAGCTTCATCTACAGCGCGATGTATATAGGCATAATGCTCGTCGTCGATATTCTGTACGGAATCATCGACCCGCGCATCCGTCTTTCGGAGGCAGTCAATGAGTGACGTAGTGGAAAATGTGAACGACGCGCCTGCCGGATTTTTCGAGGACGACTTCAGGCTCCGCGGAAACAGCGAACGGACGAATATAGATTCCAACTTCGCGAGCATGGGATATTGGAAGGAAGTACGTGCGCGTTTCTTCGCCAACAAGGGCGCGGTGTTCTCGCTCGCCGCTATTTTAATAATCGTGTTTTTCGCGTTCGTCGGGCCGAAGTTGACGAAGTACACGTATTCGGCGCAGAATCTTTCGCAGAAAAATTATGCGCCGCGCATTCCCGGTTTCGACGACATGCCCGTGTTCAACGGCAATGAAAAACTGAACACGACGACCGGCACGAAAATTATTAACGGCTATAAACAGAACGGAGACACCGGCGTCTATTACTGGTTCGGTTCGGACGTTCTCGGCCGCGACATATGGACGCGCACGTGGATGGGAACGCGCGTGTCGCTGTATATCGCCGTCATGGCCGTCCTCATCGACGTGATCATCGGCCTGAGCTACGGACTCATTTCCGGTTATTTCGGCGGCGCCGTAGACAACGTCATGTCGCGGTTCGCGGAGATCGTGAACGGCATTCCGCGGCTCGTCATCGTGACGCTGCTCATGCTCGTTCTGAAGCCGGGAATAGCGACTATTATTTTCGCTCTTATGATAACCGAGTGGATCGGCATGAGCCGCATAGCGCGCGCCGAGATGCTCAATCTGAAGGAACGGGAATTCGTTCTCGCGTCGCGCACGCTCGGTGCGTCGAGCTTCAGCATCATTTTCCGGGAAATCCTTCCGAACATAATCGGCCAGATAATCACGCAGACGATGTTCAGCATACCGACAGCTATTTTTACCGAGGCGTTCCTGTCGTTCGTGGGTCTGGGAATTCCCGTTCCGCAGTGCAGCCTTGGCTCGCTTATCAGCGATGCGTTCAACAGCTTTACGACGCATTCGTATCAGATAATTCCGCCGATTCTTGTTCTCGCGCTGCTCATGCTCTGCTTCAACATGCTTGCGGACGGACTGCGGGAAGCGCTTGATCCCAAGATGAAGGAAATGTGAAGCCGTGATAAGGATTAGACAATGAATGATACTAAGGAAACCGTGCTGAAAGTTCAGGACCTCTCTATTTCGTTCAAGACTGCAGCGGGAATTGTTAATGCTATCCGCGGCGTAAATTTTGAACTGAAGCGCGGGGAAACTGTTGCGATAGTGGGAGAATCGGGATCGGGAAAATCAGTGACGACGAAGGCCGTGATGGGAATTCTTGCGAAGAACGCGGTTGTGAACAGCGGTTCGATAGATTTCACCTATTACAGGGACGACGGCGCGAAAGTCGACTGCGACATCCTTAAGATGAAAGTTCCCGACGTGCGCCGGCACATAAACGGAAAACGCATCGCCATGGTGTTCCAGGATCCCATGACGAGCCTTGATCCGACGATGAACATCGGAAGACAGATAATGGAAGGCATGATGTGGCACTACCACACGCCGAGAGAGGAAGCGTACAAACGTTCGCTCAGACTGCTTGAAGAGGTGGGCATAGGAGATGCGGAAAAACGCATGAAGAACTATCCGCACCAGCTTTCGGGCGGCATGAGGCAGCGCATCGTCATTGCCATCGCGCTCGCGTGCAATCCCGATCTGCTCATCTGCGACGAACCGACGACTGCGCTCGACGTGACTATTCAGGCGCGTATCCTCGACCTTATTAAAAAAATCCAGAAGGAACGGAATCTTTCCGTCGTCTTCATTACGCACAACCTCGGCGTCGTCGCGAAGGTTGCCGATTACATAAACGTCATGTACGCGGGAAAAATAGTCGAGCGCGGAACGGCCGACGAATTGTTTTTCGATCCGCGCCATCCGTATACGTGGGGACTGCTTTCCGCGATGCCCGACCTCGAAACCTCTGACGACCGCCTGTATACGATTCCCGGTTCTCCGCCGAATCTGCTTCACGCGGTCAAGGGCGACGCGTTCGCTCCGCGCAACATATACGCGCTCAACATAGACGACCGCCTTGAGCCGCCGGTCTTTAAAATAACCGACACGCACTACGCGTCGACGTGGCTTCTTGATCCGCGTGCTCCGAATGTGGAAATGCCCGCAGAGCTGAAAAGCCGTATTGCAGCAATGAAAAAGGAGGCGGAAAAATATGCAGCAGAATGAGCCGCTTCTCAAAGTGGAGAATCTGAAACAGTATTTCAGAATTTCAAATCAGTATACGGTCAGGGCCGTCGACAACGTTTCGTTTGAGTTGTATCCCGGCGAAACGTACGGACTTGTCGGCGAGTCCGGCTCGGGAAAGAGTACGATAGGCCGCAGCGTCATCAGGCTGTACGAACCGACGGGCGGAAAAATCACTTTCGCGGGGAGCGATATTTCGGGAAGGCTGACGAAAACGGAACACGCGTTCCTGCGCACCAACATGCAGATGATTTTCCAGGACCCGATGGCGAGCCTTAATCCGCGCAAGAAGGTCGGCGAGATAATAGGAGAGGGACTGGACATTCACCACCTGTACCGTTCCCGCGCCGAACGCGAGGAAAAAATCCAGCGGATGCTTGCAAAAGTGGGGCTTGCACCCGAACACATAGACCGCTACCCGCATCAGTTTTCAGGCGGTCAGCGGCAGCGCGTCGGAATAGCGCGTGCGCTCATTATGAATCCGCGGCTTATCATTGCGGACGAATGCATCAGCGCGCTCGACGTTTCGATTCAGGCGCAGGTTGTTAATCTGATGAAAGACATCCAGAAGGAAACGAACACGGCGTATCTTTTCATAGCGCACGATCTGTCGATGGTGAAATACATAAGCAGCAGGATAGGCGTGCTTCATCTGGGCCACATGCTTGAGACCGGTACGACGGAGGAAATCTTTTCCAACCCGGTGCATCCGTACACGAGGAGCCTCATGTCGGCCATTCCGCGCCCGAATCCCGTCGTGGAGAAGAACAGGACTATTCTTACGTATGATTATGCCTCCAGCGGCATCGATTACGACAAGGGGACGAGACATCTTGCAGGCGGAACGCATTACGTGCTTGCCACCGACGACGAGTTCGCAGAATGGACGAAGTGAAACGGCGGGGGCCGGGACTGAAAAGAATCCCCCGTAACGTTACAATATAGTTCCGTATAATGAAAATATCGGAACTATGATTGTCATCACGAGAATCAGCAGCAGCATGCCGACCAGAATGATAAGGGCCGGTTCTATGAGCGACATGAACCACGAAGTATACTTTTCGATGTCGTTTTGAAAATAGGTGCGTATCTGGGCGAACACCTGTTCCGTTTTTCCGGATCGTTCACCTACCATGAGCCATCTGCTCATATACGCCGGAAATTCCTGATGTCTGGAAAAGGCTTCTGATACGGAAATTCCTTTAATAACATCGGATGTCACGTCGGACAGAGCGGTCCGGTACGCTTCGTTTGTAACGACCGATTCCGCCTCTGTTATTGCCGCTTCTATGGTGACACCGCCCGCAGTGAGCGTTTCCATTGCAAACGCAAAATTGAGCGTCTGCCATTCGGCATTGAATTTTCCGATCAACGGATACCGCAGAGCCAGGGCATCCATCCGGATTTTCAGTTTTGTGTTCCGTCCGGCAGCTTTCTTAATAATCATCGCGGCGGAAAGTACAAGCAGCAGACAGATGATGAAAGTACCGATTCCCGTCTGCAGCTTGCGGATATTATTCTGGAGCAGAACAGCCGCCTCTCCGCCGAATTCGGAAAACATCGTTTCCAGTTTGGGAAAAACAAAGACCGCGAGACCGATGGTTCCGACGACGGAGATGAAAAACACGAGACTGGGATAAATGAGCGCGCTCACGAACTTGTCGCGGAGTTTTTTGCTCGTTTCAAGATACATCCGCAGCCGTGGGAAAATTTTTTCTACAGAGCCGACGTGATCTCCGACGCTTATAATACCCCTGTATACCGGCGGAAACAGTGAGTTCATGCCGCCGACGGCTTTTGCGAACGTGACTCCCTTGCGGATTTCGGAAAGCAGTTCGCCGGCGAGCTCGCCGCAGTCATCTTTTTTCGTTCCTATAAGTGAAGTTATTTCAAGAGAATCCTTGATTGAAAGTCCGGAGGCGAGAAGTGTCTCCATCATCTGCGTAAATTCAAGAACCGTTTTCGCCCTTTTTCCCGATGAACGGCGGACGGTTTTTGAGGAAAAGAGCTCTATTTTTACAGGTATATAACTGGTACCGGAGAAAGAGCTTATAATCTCATTCTTATTTGTACCGGCTCGATATACTGTTTTTATTTTTCCGCTGCTGTCGGCGACTGTGCATTTATACGTGTATGTCGTATTCATTCCTCCGTAAATTGTATTTCACGTTCGGCTTCTTCCTTCGTAGTGAATCCTGCGTTTATCTTGTTTCTCGCATCATCCTCAAGGAATACCATTCCCCGTTTTAACAGGTAGGAGGAAAGTTCTTCCTCCGAAGCACCGTTAAGGATTATGTTTTCCATGGCGGCATCCATCGTAAACGTTTCGGAAATAATTATCCTGCCTTTAAAGCTTTTCCTGTCGTCAGTACATTTTCTGACGAGCCGCTGGGCTATCGCCCCTTTCAATACGGATGCAATAAGATACGGTTCTATTCCCATGTTAATAAGACGGGGAATTACGGAAACAGCGTCGTTCGTATGCAGCGTTGAAAGCACAAGGTGACCGGTGAGCGCAGCGCGGACCGCAAGCTCTGCCGTAGATTTATCACGTATTTCGCCTATCATGATGACGTTGGGGTCCTGCCGCAAAACACGGCGGAGTATCGTATCGAATCCGAGATTGATCTGGTCGTTGATTTGTATCTGGTCTACGCCGTCGACGAGAAATTCCACCGGATCTTCTATTGATATGATTTTTATTTCATCAGACACGAGTTCCCTGAGCATTGCGTTGAGAGTCGTCGTCTTTCCGCTTCCCGTAGGACCTGTGACCAGTATGAGTCCGTGTGGAATTGCAAGCATGGAACGGATTTGCAGGAGCTGCTTTTCCGAGAAACCGAGGCTTTCAAGATTCTGCGGAGCGGACGACTTGCCCAGAATGCGCATGACGATCGATTCTCCGTACGCAATCGGAATTATTGAAACCCTGAGATCTACCGTTTCTTTTCCGACAGTAACCGTTATACGTCCGTCCTGCGGCAGCCTTTTTTCCAGAATATTAAGGTTCGCCATTATTTTGACGCGCGAGGAGACTGCGGCAAACCGCCCGGATTCAATTATACGCACAGTCTGCAGAATACCGTCTATCCGGTAACGGACGCGGGCATGGGTGCTGCCCGCCTCAATGTGTATGTCGGAAGCGCCGCTTCGTATTGCATCGATACATATCGAATTTACCATGTTCACTGTGGGGGCGTCGTTTGCGAGTTTATCGAGCAGCATGGTATCTTCATTGTTCTGAGTTTTTTTATTTTCAGATTTTATTTTGTCTTTAGTGCCTTCACCGAACTTCCTGCCGAGCCACGAGGACAGTTCCATCTGCTGTACGTTTACGAACGTAACGGGTTGAGAATGAAAGGAGGAAATCGTTGCAATAATGTCGGGCGGCGTTTTTTCAGTTATGCCGACGGTAATTACCTTTTCCGAAACGGCAAGAACCAGCGCTCCGTTCGCCTCTATGAATTCCGCGGGATACTGCCGGGAATCTTCCGGAATGTCGGGAAAGTTTTCTATAGATATGAAAGATTCTGCTGCCATTATTTTTTTGCAACAAAAGATTTGTAATAACGTTCAAGACGAAGAGCGTCGTTTCCGCTTTCTTTCGTACCCTGTATAAGATGCGGCACAATATAGATGACTATTTCCGTTTTTTCCTTCGACCTTGAAGTGTGCTTGAAGAGATAGCCGAGGAGCGGAATGCTTCCGAGAACGGGAACTTTCTGTTCCGTAACGGTAGTGTCGTCCTTTATAAGTCCGCTTATTATAACGGGCTCGCCGGACGGAGTCCGGACCTGCGTATTTACGACGCGTTCCGATGTGGACGGCAACGTCGTTACGGAAGAGGACGAACTCGATGAAGACGTGTCGCTGTTCTGTTTCGAGACAGTTGCGTTCACCGTCATCGTAATCATATTGTCGCCCGAGGCCCAGCCGTTTAAACTGACTATAAGACCCGAAGTGATCTGTTGTGTTACTCCCGTTCTCGTTGTTGTGCTTGTCGTTTCATCAACTTCGTATTCGATATACCGGTAGGTGTCCGTGTTCTGGAATTTTATATCCTGTCCGGAAAGGCCCGTGAGCGTCGTGTCGGTGAATACGTTCGCCGTATTGTCCGCAATCTGTGCATTGAGCGTCGCTGCGAACTCATAACCGAATTTCGCGATGACATCGAACGTAAGCGTCATGATATTCGAAAGATCTCCCGTGAAAACAAAATTGGGACTTGCAGAGGACGGTTTTATGCTCGTTACGGGTTTTAACGTTACGGATTTTCCCTTGGTATATTGTATTACAAGCAGCTGATACCGTATCTGCGGCTTCGGACGGTCAATCATGTCGAGTTCGTGCATGAAGAGTCTGCCGTTTTCCTCCGTACCCGTATAAAAGAGCAGATTCGGGTATCCTGAATCGACAATCATGTCTTTTGTTAAAGACGGCGGCAGATTCTTCAACACGTCCGCAGCCTGAATATATTTCAGATGTACGGGAACGCCCGCTTTTTTTGTGTCTATGTCGGTTATGAATGCGGAAAGCCCTTCAAGCGTTTCTTTTGTACCTGCTGCAAGGAGCGAATTTGTACCGGGAATCATGACGGGCGGTGACTGAATCAGTTTTGCGGGTATGAGCGGTATAACCGATTTCGCGTCGAGATATTTAATGTCCATCCGCCTGTACTGAAGTCCGTTCATCGGCACGTCTACCTGGCGGATAAATTTTTCTACCGGCTGAATTTCTTCAGGCGTACCGGTTAAAAGCACGGAATTCGTGTTTTTGTCTATTCTGAGCACTGAACCGGAAGTGAGGTCCGCCGGGAGCAGGGAAGGAATGTCCTGCGCCTGAATCCACGAAAGCTGTACGATTTCCGTGGATTTCAATTTGGAGCCTATTCCCTTTTTCTGCATGTCGATTATGTAATATATGCCGTTTTGTTCTATATAATCGGCATTACCGTGCTCAAGAATCAGGCGGAGAATCGTGTCGAAATCCTTTCCCGAGAAATAAAGGTTTTCAAGCTGCACGTCGGACTGTACGAAAAGCGAATATTCTTTACCTGCCGACGAGAATAAGGATGTCAATATATCGAGAAATCTCCCCCTGTCCAGAGAAAGGGAATACACATCTCCGTTCCGCTGTATTCCCGTTTCTTTTTTTCCCTTTGCCGCAGCTGCAGTTTCTTTTTGTTCCTTTTTTATATAGAAATATGAGTCGGCAGTCTCGATCGTGTAGTCGGGAAGCCGTTTTATGCAGATTGCAATTGCGTCTTTTACCGGCAGTCCGTTTATATCCACAGTGATGGGGAGAGCCGGCAGCGTATCGTATAATACGGTTTTTCCGATTGCATGCGACAGAGAACGGAGCAGCGATTCAACCGGTACTGTGTCTGCCGTTATGGATACAAGTCCGCCCGCCGCATCGTAGGAAGATTTTATACGGGAGACTTTTATGACGGCCCCCTCTTTTGTGTAATACATTTTATACGTGGAAAGAAAAAGCGCCAGGGCGTCTTCAAGGTCGGAATCGGAAAAATAGAAAGAGGCCGTCCCCGTCACCGTTTCGTCGGGAATGATCGATGTCCCCGACGTTTGCGCGAGGACAAGCAGAATGTCGGTTATCTGCTGGTCGTGGAATTCCATGCTTTTGATTTTCTGTGCGGAAACGGACAGTTCGGCAAAAATTAAAATAGTAAAAACAAAAGAAAGTCTTTTTTTCATGTATACTGATATTTTAATGTAAAAAAAAGAAAAGTCAATTCTGAAACATATATTGTTTTGTTTTTTACTTGAATTTAAATGTAATAAATATAAAATATATATATCTGATAGTATAAATACATTCAGAATATATATAATAAAAGTGAATAGGAGAGGAATAATGTGTAAAAAAAATGTGATGCTGTTTGTACAATTCTTATTGTATTTCAGTCGGACGAATAAAAAATTGAAGGAAAACTTCCTGAAGAATGGTAAATTATGAGAGTGACTATAAAATTGATACTGAATGCGGCGGCGTTACTTCTGCTGCATGCCGCTTCAGGCGGGTACGCAGCATCGGTTCCCGTAACAACGGGGTACTATATACGGAAAGACGTGAAAAAAGCGGACGGAACGACTGAAAAGAACGTCTGCTGCAGCATTGCACTGTCGGTGGATAAAGTGCAGTACACACTGACCGTCCCCGAAAATTCCTACAGCGGCTATACGGCAGCGTACGAGGACGGAAACGGTAACTGGCAGGTACTGAAGGAAACGGACGGACAGACGGAGTGGAAGAGCGTAACTGATACGTCGAAAAAGGAAAAGCTTGCCAAACTGTTCGCTCCGGTGCAGAATCAGAATATGGAGATATCGGCGGCGGACGGGACGGCAGCTGAGCTTACAAGTCCGGGCTACATAGTGCAGAGCGAAAGCCCCGCGCTTGCGGCTGAAGTAAGCGGACAGGCATATAAAGGGATAGTCCTGCCGTCGCTGTCGGGGGGACGGTTTTACCTTGCGGAGTACGGAACGGGGACGACGTACCTTCTCACGTTCAGAACAGCGGGCAGCTTTATGGACCTTGAAGCGGAAGCGCTTTCGAAGGGGCGTACGAGACAGCAGATACTGAATAACATGTTTTCATGGCTTGCAGCGGCGGACAAGGACAAGGAGAGCAGCACCGATTCAGTGCTGTCGGAGAAACTGGCGGAGATGCTTGCGGAAAGCCTTGTGAAGGATGACGCGTTCGACGGCCTGTATACGACGGGCGGGAACGAGTATATACGGGGGTATGTTGAGAAAGCGTTCACGAACGGCCGGAATATTTATGCGGACAGGCTGCATAACAGCGACGCACAGTATAATCCGAAGGGATACAAAGCAATAGATGCGGATGAGAGCGGGAAACTCGCCGACAAAGCGGTGGAGATAAACAGCCTGAAAAGAGGGAGCAGGAAGAAGTATGAAACTTCAGCCGGGGGAAGAGCGTTGATAGCGGACTGCATAGCACAAAGCGGGCTGAGCGGAGTAACCGGAAGCCCTGCATTCGGGAGAATGCTCACGGATGATGATGCCTTTGAAGAGCTGACGGAATATATACCGGAACTGAATGAAGTACGCAGGGGAGATATAGTAACCGAGCTGGTTACCAATAAAAACGAAACGAAAGAAAATATCGGAATAATAACAAAAGCGGACGGTACCGGGAGCACGGACGGGATAGACGTTGTGTGGCTGAGGAACGGCCGGCTCTATGTGGAAACGAGTACGCTGAGTGAATTCGGAAAAAACCCGAATACGATACGGTGCAGAAGACTGCTGAAGAAAACAGACAGCGCAGGTACATACGAACAGGCGGAAAACTGGGACGTGCTCGACAGAGTACCTGTGAGCGCGGAACTTGAAACAGGGAGTATGAGCGAAGAAAACCAGGCGAGCAGCGAGCGGTGGCGGTGGATACCGAATACGGGAGAGTATTTAGTGCTGGGTGACATAAAGGTAACAATGAAGAATCGAGGCGGAATGAATCTTCGTTCATTAGAAAATTCAGAATATGAAGTAACACTAGCCGGAGCATATGACCGAGAATACAGTTCCGTGAATACAGGGCAGGGAAACATCTATAATAATAAAGGAACGGGATTTACGGCAGCAGTGCTTGATCCGGGAGACAGTAAAACGGTACTGTCGAGAGGGACACTCGGGAACGGACATGAGACGACTGTTATGGAAAACGGGAAAACAACGGTACGGTACCGTTATAGTTATACGGGAGGACAGCCGTTCAGCGTGAAAAAAAACGGAGTGCTGATAACAGCAACTGGTGGGAATGTGCGGCTTGGAATACGGCCGGATAAAGCGGATGATGCATATGCCGGGGATGACCTGCTGCTGATATTCAAGGTGAAGAGTAAAAACAGCAGCGGGGAAATATTATCCGAGAATGATTTCAAAGTAAAGGACAGTGATTACCTGGCAGTGTACGACAAGAAGCTGTTATGGAGGGCGAACCTGTACATAGACAAGCCGGAGAAGGATATTGGGGATATAGACTGGAATACTGCGCATCCGTGGACAGGCGAAGAAGGTTACGGAGAAAACGAGTGGAATAAAACATATGATTTTAGTACGCTTGAAAGTGAATTTAATATTTCAAAACTGGCAGAAGGAGATGGTACTCAGAATATTATTATACCGAACAGTTCCATTTATTCATACAATGGCTCAAACGGAACGATTGTCAATAAAACTGTAGTATATGACTTGAACGGACAGGACGGACCTTTCCTTTTCAACTATAAGACAGACTGTCAGAGAAAAATACTGGGAAGGTTTTATAATGCACAGGGAGATTTTAACGGCACAATTCAGAATGGAACAATATATACTCCGCCTATGACAGTGGCATCACCATATATGCAGACAACAGCGCCTGGGAGTGTACACCACAATTATATGCACAGTGGAGCGAAATATACACTTGATGTGTTGAAAGTAAAAGACGAGCCTAACCCGACACTTAATTCAAATGCAAGAGCAATAAGCGGAGAAAGCATGACAATATTCGGAATAACATATTACCCGTATGTACCGGCACTGACAAACAGTATTACCGCCCAATTCGGCAGCCCGGAAACAGTGGCATCGGATATTACGACGGGATATACAGCAGGGACAGACTGTGTATCATTCGGACAACGGAGTGCGGGTTATGAGGACAATAAGTATACATGGCCGGAGCTAGGCGACGGGTTGTGGGGGAAATCCTGGGATCAAAGCCAGGGGTATCCATACTGGAATGGTTACGGGATAAAAATAGCAAGCTGGAATGATACATATACAGTTACGGATGAAAATGGAAGTTCAGGGAAAGCGTATACAGGATTGGACTGTATAGTGCCCGGTGATATTGGATATTATCTTACAGCGGAGTCAACCAGCGATGGAAGTGCAGCTCAGAGAGGTGGTGCACACCTGTTTATAGTGAGTGATGTTTCTTCTGGCGGTACAATGCGAAAGGTAACGAATATAAAATTGGTTGAATCAACAAACAGCTCTCTTGATGGAAAAGTCCAGAGGAAAAATAGCCTTGGTGACTATGACGATGATAGCCGCAAATGGTATATCGTCAGGTTAAAGACGAAATAGCAGGAGGAACCGAGAATGGGTAAAAGAATAGTTATGTATGCCGTATGTGTATTTACAGTTTGTATGGCATATGCGGAGATATACAAGGATATAGAAACGGTGAAGGTGTTTCCAACAGGTACAGGAGAAGGAGCACTGCTGGTTGTGCCTGTAGGAAATAAAGCTGAATACTATCAGGAGGGAAAAGATAATCATAATGAATTTTCTATGAACGGTCCGTCAGCATTCTGTTTTGATGATAAAGGGTTTCTTTACGTGATGGATTATAGACAACAAAAAATAGTTGTAACTGCACCTGATTTAAAATATGAAAGAACTATAAAAATTAGTGGGGTAAAAAAATTGAATACATTCCTTCCTCGTTTTATTCAAGCATATAACGATGGAATATTTTTTTGCACACTGCATGAAAATGAGGGAATAATCGGATTTGACAGTAAATTAAAATGGTATATTCAATGGGATAGTTCCTATCAAAAAATGAATTTTTATTATGATGATAGTAACAAACTTCTTTTTCAATATTTTGATGACAATGCAGGAATAGCATGTTTTCCCGACCTGATATATGATTTTGTCTCTGACAACAGACTCGTCAATCAGGAACAGATAAATGAATATCTGAAAAGAAAACAGCTGGATAGGATATATTATATAGATGATTCCAACCGGCTGGTAAGAGATGGAAAAATAATAAAATATGACAGAATAATGCAGAGTGAAAGAATCGGGACGGATTATTCGGGAAATACTGTTTATTCAAACAATGGAACAAGAATTATTATCCAAAATCAGGATAACAAGACAATAAAATATTTTGATTATTCAGACTCGGATATATATGATGACCGAGCCTATTATCCGGCAGTACATCCGAGCGGAGATATATTTCTGCTTGAGTACCCGAAAAGGATTACGCCGCCTACACTCAGGCGGATAAAGAATGACTGGGATCCGGAAGGGCGTGAGAGGTGGTACAGGGAACATGCCTATATAGCGGATTCAAATGTCCGTGTAAGGAGCAAACCTGATCTTACGGGAGAAAAACTTGGCAGTGTGCAGAGAGGTGACATTGTACAAGTTCTGGATAAAAGTGCGGAACCGATGCAGATAGAAAAAGAAAATGCTTACTGGTATAAAATAAAAACAACCGGAGATATGGAGGGCTGGGTATATGGAGCATACGTTTATCTGGGAGACAGCAGGAGCAGTAAATAACATGAACATCCAGCTGCGTGAATTACAGGCGGCTGGCCGACTGTAATTCACGGGAAGCAGAACTGTGAAACAGTTCTGCGGCGGGGACAGGTAGTAACGCATTCGAGATTCAGCGGATATACATCATTCCGGTCAGAACAGAGAGATCCGGCCGGAACGGACAGTGTGATTTATGATTATAACAATGGAACAAACAATGCATGGACAGTCCGTTTGATTTCATCTGGAAGATGGAAAAACAGAAAACATTGCTGGCATCAGCATATGATATATCAGGAAACACAAAAACAGCGTCAAGTACGACATCGTGGAGTGCAACTCAGAGTCCAAAAAATCGATGGAACAATTACAAGAGAGGCTCGACTGCAGGACAGGCATATATACCGGGGTTAGGATTATATTATGGAGCCAGACATATCGGATTTTCAACCTCATTTGATGAGGACGTGCTCCCTTCTGATACGGACGGTACATGGAACTGGAAATATACGTTTGAGGCGGGAACCGACTGTGTGGGATTTGCGCAGCGGGTTGCATCGTATGAAGGACGGAAATACTCATGGTGGAGTTTACCCAGAGGAATCATGGAAACGGGAAATACGGATTATAATACCGTACTTGGTACTTATACAGGCAACCGTAATTACCCAAGTGATAAAGGTGAATCAAATACATCATGGCCTGAAGTAGCGGATAATATAATACATACACAGGCAGGCTATGATGAGAATAACTACCGTAAAACAAAGGGTTCGCTTACAGTAGAAGAGACTGCCTTATTAAAAGAACGTTTGTCTAAAATAGTACCGGGAGATATTTTTGTGAAGGATTCCACTTCAGATGTAGACACAAAAAAGAGAGATCATATAGCAATAGTAGCGTATGTACCGCCGAATGCATCCGAATTATCCGCATCAGATCTTATGAATCAAATAATTCTGGTAGAGGCAGAGTATAATAATAAGATACAGAGTGTGATAAAAGTATTGAGCGTTGGAGATTATAATAATAGCAAAATTCCATTAGGATTTCAAATATACTCAAATTTTACTACCCCAAAAACTGGTAATGAAATAGACTTGAATTGTATGTCATGGGCAATAAGGAGATTAATATGTACAAATTAGATATATTTGTTGTTATTTTTTCATTGATAGGTACAAGTCTTTTCTCTCAGGAAACAATAACAGCAGAGAAAGAAAGAATAACCAGCCTGAAATTAGGTTCTTCGGATTTGGAACTAAGGTATGAGTCTAATGAAGAAGGTTTTTATTCCCCGAACGGTCCTATAATAGATAACAAGGGATGTATGTTGTTATATCCAGAGGCAGGAGCAGGGGCGTATAACTACTTAATTCAAATAGACCGTAACGGGGGTGTCAGTAAAAGAGAACTGTTTCCGATTATGAAGGAGTGGAGAGGATCAACAGCGCTTACGTTTGTTTCGCAGCAAGGGTATATACAGCTGAATAATGTCTGTATAGATTTGTCGGAAACCGGATATGGTTCTGCTTTTTATCCGCACGAAATCGAAGACATTCCTGTTTCAAGGGAAACAAGATATTATCCATTACCTTTTGGTTCATATATGGAATCAATAAGTCCTCAATTTATCTATTCTACAGAAGCTCAAAAAGGACATACGATAAAAGTACGTACCCTTGAAGAGACTCGTACGTGGTTACCGACACAGCAAGGAGGATTCAGCATAGGGGAAGATGGCTTATTATACCGAAACAGAATACTATGGTCGGTACAGCAGCCGGATAAAGGGGTATATGCCTATAAGTATATAGGCCGTCTGATGAGTGGTCATCAAGTATGGACCGGAGGAGAAAATGAAACTTCTATTCAGTATATTACTATTTCAAATTCGAACAGACAGATAGAACTTGTTGTTGAAATTCCATGGGCCACAAACAATACAAAAATATATTCAGACCATACAATTATGGTCTGGGGCCATGGGGAGAGTTATATTGTTTAATTCCACCTGAGCCTAAATTTAGAACAATACGAGATTCTCGTTATCCCTATTGGGATGAGGGAGAAGCTGAACTGGTGGTAGTGCGTAACTACCTGAAGTATTTCGGGCGTCTGAACGACAATAACGTGCGCCTGCGCAAAGGTCCGTCCTCGTTTTCCGAGAGCCTTGGAACCTATCCGAACAAGACAGGCTTCCGAATCCTTGAGAAGGGAACGGCGGAAGAGACAATAGGCGGCAGGAAGAACGTGTGGTACAAAGTACGCCTTCTTGACGGAACGGAAGGCTGGTTCTTCGGAACGTTCGTACACAACCTGTATGATGGACCGAACGGGGATCCTCCTCCGTGGCCGAACGTCGCTGACTGGTAGAAGACAGGGGGCGGTATTCTTATGATGGCCTTCTGCTCTGGAATAAGTTTTTGAAAAAATGTAAATTATATGTATGAAATATGCAAAGAAGCTGAAATCAAAAAAAGACGAAGGCTGGACGTTTATAGAAACTCTTATAGTTATGGCAATCGTACTTATTCTTACGGCCGCAGTCGGTTTTAATGCCGTCAAGCAGCTTGATAAAGCCAAAATTGTAACCGCTAAGAGTCAGATAGAGACTTTTTCTCTGGCCCTCGATTCTTATTACATGGATAACGGGACGTATCCGAGTCAGGAGCAGGGGTTGAACGCATTGTGGGAGAAACCTGCTTCTTCGCCCGAACCTGCCGGCTGGAACGGACCGTATCTTACGAAACCTGTTCCGAAGGATCCCTGGGGAGCCGAATATCAGTATACGGTGCCGGGTAGCAGCGGTCTTCCGTACGGTGTCATGTCTTACGGAAAGGACGGGACGGAAGGCGGTGAGAATAACGATGCTGATATTACGTCGTGGCAGTGAGGACGGATATTCGCTCGTCGATGCAGCCCTTTCAATATTCATCGCGGGTGTAGTCCTTCTTGCCGTCTGTGCGCTTGTTTCTGCTGCTCTGCGTTTTTCCCTGCGTACTGTCGGAAAAATTGACTCCGCAATACAGACTGAAAACGCGGCCGCAGAAAAGGTGTTTTCGTATGCGGAGTGATTCGGAAAACGGTTTTACCTTTATAGAAGTGCTCGTTTCTCTGCTTATTATTTCTCTTGTGGGAATGGTGCTGTATGCTTCGTTTTCGGCGGGATTCAGGGGAATTGAAAAGTCGAAGGCGGAAATGCGTACTGCGGTGCGTCGTCTGCAGACGGACAGTATCATTCGCTCTGCCGCGGGATCGGTACGGATACCGTACTGGATAACGGAATATGAGATAACCGCTGCGGGAGAAACGCTGGAGTTTCCGTGGTACGACGGAGAGAAGGAAATAAAAACGGTACGGCTTCCTTCCGGTGTAGTGATAGATAAAAGTGAGCTTGTCCGGAAGGACGGAGAAGCTCCGTTCGGAATCAGAATAACATATAAAATCGGAAAACGGGAATATACGACTTCGGCGGCGTTCGGGTCGTTTCCTGCGGGAAAAGTAAAATTGTGAACAGAACTGACGATGGCTTTTCATCAATTGAATTTCTTATTGCGCTCGTTTTCCTTTCGGTCCTCGCTGCAGCCGCCGGGTATACGATAAAGACCGCAGGTCTTGCAGCCGGCCGCAGAACGGCGGCCGCAGACGCCCGGGCTCAGATAGAGAAGGTACTTGATGCCGCTGCCGAAGATTTAAAGGCTGACCCGACGCCGCTGTCCGATTCAAGATTCGATGCGTTCTGGCAGTGGAACGGGATGACTGAAAACGGATGCAGCGTTAAGCTGCGGTCGCTTTCAAGTTCGCTCAATCCGAATTTTCTGCGGACCGGAGTATATGAAAAGACCGGTCTCCGCAATCTGTTTCTTCCCGGAAAAAACGCGCAGCAGCTGCTTCAGTACAGGGAGGACAACGGTCTTTTGTTTACCTTTTCCGATTGTAAGGATTTTTTCTCCGAAGAGACGTACGGTACGTATTTTTCTCCGTACGGCTGGGCGAATATCAACATTATCGACGAGTTTGCCGTACGGCGGCTTGTTGCGGACCTTACGGGATCCGACTCCGACGGTGAGATGTTCAGGCAGAAAATGCGTACGCTGCTTGCGGACAAACAGATTCTGCAGACGGAGGATGAGTTTAAAATGTTCTGCGGAATATCGTACGATAAAATTTATCCGTACATAAACACGGAACCTGCAATGAATGTTCAGTTTGTCGAACCTGATGTTTTAAGAAGCATCCTTTCTGATGCCGACTACAATCTTTCCGGAGCAGTGCAGAAAACAAAGCAGCTGCTTGCCCTGCGCGAAAGCAGAGAACTGACGGAAGACGATATAGTGAATGTGCTCGGGATAAACAGGACAAACAGGCTGTATTACTTCTTCGGAACGATTACGTGGTTCTGGCAGATAGAAGTGCAGAACGATGCCGCTGCCTGTACTGAAATCATATGCAGAATGCCTCCGTCAGGTATGAACAGCCAGGCACCGGCTGAATGGTACGTGGTGGAGAAAAAATGGAAATGAAGGAATGCATCGTATCGGACAAAATTATTATTTCTCCGCTCGAGGCGCGCCACTATCTTCTCGACTTACCGCCGCTGAAGGAGTCGTTCAGAAAAGAGGCCGTGGTATACGCACTGCGGACACTGTATCCCGGCACGTCCGAGTCGACGGTGTTCGATTACCGCTGTCCGCACGGAAAAACAGTCGGCATCGCCGTGTCTTCCCGGAGACTTGAAAAATACCGTTCATACAATAAACTTTTAATTTCTCCGGCGCTCGTCGTTGAGCAGACGGAGAAGAATGCGGTCGTCGTCTGCGCTGCGGAATCGTGGATTGAACTGCAGGTTATCCGGCAGGGAGCGCCGCTCGTTCTTCTCTGCGCAGGGCAGCCGGATACGACGGGAAAAGACGTGATCGGGCCGGTACTCGCCGACAAGGCGTACAGCGACCTGCCTGTGCATATCTATACGCTTCCCGGGGCGCAGGTGCAGCGTCTTGACGGATATGAACGATGCCGCGGTGCTGTGCGGAAGCCGTTCGCCGATATACTCACCCCTGCGGCGGTTTCAAAATCGGCCGTCTTCAGGGAGAGGAAGAGCGGTCCCGATTTAATAAAAATATTTTCCGTTGCGGCTGTTCTGCTTTTTGCCGGAATACTCGGCACTGCGGACATTCTGTTGTACCGGAAGGCGAATCGTGCGGCGGAAGAACTGTTGTCGGTAAAAAAAGAGTATGAACGGAAAAAAAATGCGGCAGGTATTACCGGTACGAAACCGGCATCTCCTGCTGTTCAGGTATCTGTAAAACTTCCCCTTACTGTCGTGCTGCAGGAGATTTCCGGTACTGCTTCCGGCATCAGGCTTGATTCGTTCACGGCAAACGGCAGTTCGTTTAAATTCGAAGCTGAAAATGCGCAGGCGCTGGCGGTGCTTGAAGAGCTGAAAAAATCGGCATATTTCGAGGACGTAACGTTGTATCAGGCGGTCCCTCTCGAAACGGGCGGCGAGCGGTTCATTATTTCGGGGAAAATAAAAAATGAGTAAACGGGACCGCATACTGCTGCTGCTGCTCGCACTGACCGCTGCAGCTGCGTTTTTTTACACGACAATGACATCCTCGGAAGATAAAATACGAGGGGCGGAAAAGGGAATTGAACGCTATGAAGCCGCCGTGCGGAAGATCGATGCGGAGTCGCTGCAGAACAGCACAGCTGCAGGCGGTGAGCATGATGACGTAAAAATAATTTCGATAACCGACGCAGCCGACCTTATTTTGTCTCAGCTGAAACAGGCGGGTATTACGCCCGGCCGGTACCAGATTACCGGTACCGGTAAAAATACTCAGAGCGTGGAATTTGTGTATACGTGTGAGCCGGAGGAATTCGTGCGCTTCATAACTTCCGCCGAAGGTTCGGGAACGGGCAGTTATACAATAACCGATGCGGCGGTAAAACGGGAGCGGAACGGCGGCGTTTCCGTCGTAATGCATGCCGCCGCAGCCCCCTGCCGTTTCTCGGCAACTGCGGATACAGGTGCGGAGCATTCGTACGGATTATCACGCTTGTTTACCGCCCGGCACATCGAGCGGCCTCCGGCGGACAAAGCTGCTGCAGCTCCGTCCGTTCCCGCTCCGGGAACTGCGAAATTCAGAATAATCGGAACGGTGAGCGGCGCCGACGGCGTGCAGTATTTGTACGTAAAGAATACCGAAAATAATAAATTGTACAAACTGGCACCGGATAAGGTCCGTGAGAATTCCGCAGCACGGTATGTCCTTGTAATCGATAATGCCGAATATGAAATTTTAAAAAAACAGGAGAACCGATGATTGTACCTCCATGTACAATCATCATCCGCAGTTTGCTCCAGAGTCGCAAACTGCAATCTGCGTCGTCCTGACGCACCGCTGACGCGGAGTTTTTATAGGAGATTTTATGAAGAGAAAAACAAGTCTGCCGATTATTTTTGCCGTGCTCGGCGTCTGTTTAACGGGCTGCGCGACGACGAAACAGATTCAACCGACACTGAACGGAATGATATACGATTCTGACAACGAGCCTGTCGCGGACGCTCTGGTAAAAATTACCGATGCAGTTCAGACGAACAGCGACATTTACGGCCATTTCCGTATTGAAAATCTCAGGGCGGACACCGATTATACGATTATCTGCACGAAAAAAGGGTACGAGACGACTTCCGTAAAGTTCACCTACAGCAGTGTTTCGGAAGTTGCCTACGTTCGCATGTATTCGTCCGAACAGCTTCTGAGCCTTGCAGAGGCGGAAATACAGCAGAAAAAATACGATACCGCGCAGACTTTTCTGGACAGGGCGGATAAAGCGGGCGGAAGCGAAGTGTGCACGGGGTACCTCAGGGCTGTCACAGCGTATTCAAAAAAATCATACGACGACGCCCTTGCCCGACTGCAGCAGCTTATGGATGCAGGGTACACGGAACCGTATATCTATCTTTTTACTGCGGACGTGTACGAGTACGGGCTGTCCGACAAAGAGAACGCAAAGAAATACCTGCAGCTTTATCTGAATACCACCTACGATCCCGAGGCAGCAGCCCGGCTGGAAGGGTTATGAGTTTTTCCGCCGGCCTCACACTCGTTTTTCTGGCTTTCGCAGTTCCCCTTTCCGTAATCGACATACGGACAATGCGCATTCCTATATGGATAACATATGCCGGGTACGCCGCAGCCCTTGTATATTTGAGCGTGTACGGCCGACAGCATCTCCTGAATGCACTTACCGGAGCAGCCGTTATTTTTCTGCTTTTTCTGTTCCTGCGTGAAATAACGCATAAAGGCCTGGGCTTCGGGGACGTACGGTACAGCCTCCTGTGCGGGCTTTACTGCGGTTTTCCCGGCATACTCGCAGGATGCGCGCTTGCCGCTCTGGGCGGACTCTTGTACTTCGCTCTATTTCATATAATAAAAAGAAATGTACCGATAAGGAACGTAAAGATACCATTTGCACCGTTTATGACGGCCGGATCGGTCACAGCAGCGCTGATTGTTGTAAGATTTTTCTGATTATACAAACTTTGTTATACGGTTAATAACTCACTTTTATTACAGTCCTGTTACGTGTTACCTTCCTTCCCTTTTTGCAGCAATATCATAAACTTCATTGTCTTCCCTTACAGAAATAACAATAATTCTCATAATAGTATCCGCCTCTGCTTTCATAAGTTTGTAAACGACCCTTAATCCTAATCCTTTCAACTTTATTTTTAAAAGTTCCGTCAAATTATTTCCACTTTTATTTCCCAGCGGTTTCCCATATCCACCTTCTGTATACGGCAACGGATTTTCAGAAACTTTTATAATTGCTTTTAAAACTACTTTTCTTTGAAAACCGTCAAGTTCCTTTAATTCCCGCTTTGCTTCCGGATGGTAATCTATTTTCCACATAGACTACTCCAGTTCTACATCAACATCTTTTAAGTCTTCCTCAGTAACATCCAGCTCCTTTAGAACATCTTCCTGTGAAATATAATTAACCGGTTGAGATAATCTTTTATTTGCTTCCGCAAGAAGCAGGGCATCTTCATACTGTTCAATCAGATTCTGATACTCTTTCGGACTGATCAGAACACATTCCGGAGTATTATTTTTTACGACTATTCTTATTCCGCCTGTTTTAACTTCATTGAAAATCTTATTTGCCTCACCTTTATTGAACCGGCTGATTGGTACTATTGAATCCAGGATATTAACTGCTTTGACTACATTCATAGCAAACCTCCTTATCGAGTTTTCTATGTATAATATACTATACAATATATTTATAGACAAGTTTGTTGATATTTTTATCGATATTTTGAACACTTTTTTTCATAAAGATTGTTTATTCAAAGAGTCGGAAAATCAATAATACATTGCAGGGGAACCTTTTGTTTTTTGCACTGTTTCATAGAATTAAAAGAAATGTACCGATAAAGAACGTGAAAATACCATTTGCACCGTTTATGACGGCCGGATCAGTTACAGCAGCACTGATTATCCTGAAATAGTTTTAAGTTTTCTTGATTTTATAAATAAATGTGCTATAGTGTATAAGATAATATTTTGTACACTTAATGAACATATATAAGGTTTTCCGGTTCGAGCTGCTGTGGATGTGCTTTAAAGCCGGTATACGAGGGTGAGGTATGAAAAAAAGATTCTGGCTGTCTGGTGTCATAATGATTACAGCAGCATGTTTTTGTAGTGCGGCAGAATGGGGAGTATCAGGAAAAATTTCAGTATATTCAGGCGTCAGCGACACCTACAACTTGAAAATCAGTGTAGCTGACAGCGATTGCAGCTGGACGGAAGCTAATTACGGATGCGTAAAAAAAGGAACCATACTTACGATAGCGTATGATGCTGCATCTGCTGTATGGAACTCACCAGGACAGGGGGGCGGTCATGTAGAAAAAGCTACCTATTTGTTAATAAATGACAAAGAATATACAGGTTCTACTTATACTGTTTCCGGGACTACTAACATAAAACTTATATGTAAATCTGAAGAAATAACTGACATCTTATGGACTATGAAAATCAGATTATATGACAGTGCGGCAGAATGGGAAACATCAGGAAAAATTTCAGTAGATGATATTTATACTTGGATCGGAGGGAATGCGGATTACAGTCTGAAAGTCAATGCGATGGACGGCAGCGGCTACTGGATGGGAGATAATTACGGATACGTGAAGAAAGGAACGGTACTGTCGATTACATATAATCCAGCATCTTTGAGTTATTTGTATGAAACTGGGCATGCGACACCTCATGGTTACAAAGGCACCGACCTTTCCATTAATGGAGCAATATCGAACGAAAAATCGTCTACATATACAGTTTTGAGCGACACGGTAATAAAACTTTTTATCTACGGTTACGGTTACGGTTATGCATACACGGGGGATCTGCTTACTCTGCAATTGATATGCGACAGGGATGCACCTGATTTAGACAGCAAAGAAGCGAAGACAACGGACGGCAGCGACTATACTAGTGGAACATGGACGGCAGGAAACGTGACTTTTACATTTACCGGCAGTGATGCCACATCCGGTTTTAAAGGATATGAAATATCGACAGACGAGGGGAATAGCTGTATAGGACAAACGAGCAATACATATACAGTTTCAACAGAAGGAAGCGTACCGGTATGGCTCCGGGCGGTAGATAAGGCAGGAAATGTAAGCGACTGGAAAAAATGGCAGGTCCGGATAGACAAAACAAAACCGCACATAGGTGTTACGACCGCGTACAGCGGCGGGGTGTGGAGTACAGGAGCAGTGACGTACCGTGTAGAGGCAGCGGATTCTGTGTCGGGGGTTGCGTCATTCGGCTGCACTGACAGCGGAGTGGAAAAGACATTCAGCGGAGCGAATCCGTATGAGTATGTCGTGACGAGCGGGGAACACGCGATAACGTTTTATGCGGTGGACGAAGCGGGCAATGAAGTGACTGCGGGACCGTATACGGCGAAGGTTGATCTGGAAGCGCCGGCTTTGCGGATAACAGGGAATGATGCGGCAGAAAAAGTCTACACAAGCGGAACGTGGACGAACGGGGTCGTGGAGTTTACGCTCAGCGGAAGCGACGGCGTTTCGGGGGTAAAGGGATATGAGTATAAACAGAGCGAAACCGGAAGCATTCTGAATCTGAGCGGAAATACGTATACGGCGGGGAGCACGCAGCAGGTATGGTTCCGTGCGGTGGACAATGCCGGAAACAGGGGTGTGTGGACGGCATATTCCGTCGACATCGATAAGAGTGTACCGGTCATAACACTCGGCATGGGAACAGCAGCATCCGGCGGGGTGTATTATCTTTCAGCCGCAGCTCTTAAAAAAGTGACATGTTCGGGTATCGACAGCGGAGGAAGCGGCATACAGCAGCGGAGCTGTTCCGTGGACGGGGCGCTGCCGGTCATATACAGTGCGATGGACGGGAGTGAAATTCAAAACAGTATCTCTCAGGCGGGTCAGGGGAAGCATACGTACACGCTTGCAGTAACGGACAACGCCGGAAACAGTACTTCAAAGAGTGTAACGGTTCTCTACGACGACAGTGCGGTCAGCGGCGACGACACGGGGCTTGCACTTGGCGACGCTCATCGTGCCGGAACGACGATTCTTACGGACACCAAGTACACGGCGGACATAACGAACGCGGTGCCTGTCGTGAGGGTGCAGAGCGACGGTGGGGCGCAGGGCGGTACTGTAACATGGACGCTCGGGGGAAAGGCGTTCACCGGTATTGTCGGCGGAACGGCCGTACAGGACGGAAAGGGCGGCAGCTGGTATCCGGTGACGGTAACGGCAAGAACGGACGGGGCTGGTACGGCAGCCGTATCGGAAGCGGAATATGCTTCGTATGTGAAAGGTCTTTCGGACGGCGGGTATCCGGTGTCCGTAACGGTTACCGATTTGTGCGGGAATGCAGGTACGAAACAGTTCGTGCTTACGAAGGACAGTGCCGCACCGAAGCCGGTTGCTTCGTGGCTTCAATCAGTGGAAACGGATTCTGCGGGAAACGTACGCTGTAAAATCAGTCTGCCTGCAGGGACGGAAAAGACTTCCGTATATCAATTTAAGAATAAAGCGGGGATGACCGCAGCCGCAGGCAGCGGATTTGCCGGAGAGAATCCGGTGTACAGCAATTCGGGGACGGACGGAATCGATCAGACAATAACCTGCAGTGTACAGAGACAGAAAGCGGAGCTGTATCTTTCGGCGGTTGACGGCAGCGGGAACTATGAAGAGAGCGTGCTGACTGTCACAGTGCCCGATGCGCCTGCAGCGGTCGGTGCGGAGAAAGTGATTACGACCGATACGCAGAACGGGACGGTGTCTTTTTATCTGGCAGTTGCAAATCCGCCCGGTACGCCGGCGGGAATACCGGTAACGGATATAGACGGAAACATGTATACGGTTACCTATAAGACTGTCTATAAGTGCATCGGGCTGAAGGAAAATAAGGAAACGGGAGAAAGTGTGAGCGCCGGGACCGGCACGGGCGCTTATGTCTGGACTGTTGACGATCTGAAAGCGGCCGGCGCGTGGGGAACGGGTACCGAGCGCAGCATGCATATCTGGGCGGAATACGGCGGGCCGTCGGCTTCAGGTGCAGCAGGTACGAATCCTTCAAACGTCATCGTCATGCTGAACAGGGAAGGAGCGAAGACTTCGTATACCATTCCCGACAGTGCACCGGTATTTTGTGCGGGAACGGTGAACTGGCCTGACTATATCGGTTCGGCACCGGGAATCGGATGGGTGAGTGCGTCGGATCCGGACGGGGACGGCGTATGGTACCGGGTGCGCGTCGCAAGCGGCGGAAACAACTGGTATACGGACTGGACGGGCAATATTGAAACTGTTTTTGCTTTTGACAAACTGTATGTGCAGAATGCCGGGGGTACGCAGACTAGTGTGTCTGCAGACGATGTAAAGGCCTCTGCATCCCGCTCCGGGCTTTCGTTTACCTTTGACGCGTGGGCCGGCAGCAGTACGGGGGCGAAACCGGAACAGACCGTGCGGACGGGGATTACCGGCCAGAGCAAAACGTATGACGCGTCACACTGTGATTTTACGGCGCCTGTCGTTACGGCAGACGATGCGCTGTGGAACAGCGGTTTCTGGTCGAATGAGGTGAAATTCAAATACACGGTTACTGACGGAGGAAGCGGGGTTAAGAACAGGCTGTGGAAACTGGAGCCTGTGGACAGCGACAACAGGCCGGATACATCAGGGGGCAGACCTTCATACGGCAGCGGAACAGACGGAAGCGCGGGGAGCGTGGCGAGTTTTTTTGTGGAAGTGCCTGCGCTTACGGGGAAATATAAACTCACGCTTACAGCGACAGATAAGGCAGGGAACAGCGGTACGGTAAGCGTATACGGTTTGTTCGACACGGCTGCTCCGGAGATTACAGGCGCGCAGGTAAGCGCACTGGCGGACAGCAGCGGCTGGACAGGCGCGTGGCTTACAGCCTCCGACGAGGAGAGCGGAGTACGTGCGTGGACGTGGCGGCAGGGAAAGGGTGCATGGGAATCATGGATGCCGTGGAAAAACGGCGGGTGCAGAGTAAAACCCGACTGGCGTGCGGGCAGCAGTGCGAGCCTGAGTTTTAAAGTAAAGGATGAAGCGGGAAATGAAAGTGGGGAGTACGAGGGGGGAAGCGCGGAATACAATCCGTCGGTACCGGGATTTTCCGTGGTTCTGACGGGCGTTACCGGAGACGGACAGACAGGAACGTATGTCACCGACACCGGCAAACTGAATGCTGCCGTACGTTTTACGGCGGAAACAGAAACGGGCAGCGGATTAACGGAAGAGTGGGGCATCGTGCGCTGCAGAGACAATGAAGAAACGGACGCCGTCAGCGGAGCTGCCGGCTGGAAAGAGGCGGAATCAGCGTGTGCGTGGAGCGACGGTGGTACGTACCGGGTAAAAGCGGTAATGAAGAACAGAAACGGTGTTTCCGCAGCGGCGGAAAGCTGTGTGTTCACGGTCGATACGACGGCACCGGGGAACATTTCGGTATCTCCCGTGTTTACAGGGAACCGGAGTTCCTGCTGCGAAAACGAGCGGTTCGACGTAAGGTGGAGCGGCGGGGAAGATGAAGACACGGGAGCGGTACGGACTGTCGAACTGTATCAGAAGAACGGAACGGCGGAGACTGTCCTGAACAGCATACCGGTTTGTTCAGGTGCTGCAAGCGTACGGATCGGCTGGGGAACGGGAGACATATCCTGGAATAAAGGGAACTTTTTTATCAGAGGAAGGGCGGTAAACGGAGCGGGGACGGAGAGCGTAAGCGCAGCGTGTGCAGTACCGGTATCCGGCAGGGGAATGACGGTGTATATGCCTGATTACGTCGCCGCGGGAGGGACGTTCGGCGCAAGCTGGGCGGGCGTCGGAGCAGGCAGCGTGTCGTACCGGTACGGTTTGTATACGGAAGGGGCCGGTACGGCTGTTTTGAGCGGAACGACTGCTGAAGTTTCTGCGGTTTTTGACCTTACCGGCAGCGGACTTTCGGAAGGAGACAAAGTCTGTCTTGAGATAGAAGGATTCGATGCACAGGGGAAGAATACTGAAAAAGGAAGCAGCCTTTTTGCGATCGTAGACGGCAGTGCGCCTGAAGTCAGATGGACAAGTATACCGGATGCAGTGAACAGCGCGGCGGTAAGTGTGTCGTTTAAAGCGGAAGACGGTGTATCCGGAATAAAAGCGGCGGAATGGTGCGTGCAGAAAAAAGGCTCCGGAGGATGGGGACCGATTCCCGGACAGGACGACGGGTGGAATACATACGGCGGTGCGGCCGGGACCGTAACGGCTGATTTATCGCCGTATGTGACGACGGGAGATTACGTGCGGTTCGCAGTGCGGGTGGAAAACGGTGCGGGACAGCAGACGACGGTATGGACGGGAGGAATGGTGGTCGACGACAGTGCGCCGCCTGCGCCGCTGGTCATAGACCAGGGGGCGGTCGTAAGCTATACGAAGCAGAACGTTACGTGCAGCTGGCGGATGAGTGAAAAAGATCCTGAGAGCGGCGTAAAAGCGTATTACTGGGGATGGTACTATGCCGGAGAGACGACCGATCCCGGAACATGGCCAGTTACGGGAAACGCGGGGAGTATGCCCGGACAGTGGACGAAAGTTACTGTGCAGGCAGAAATGTCTCCCGATGAGACGGCTTCGGTTGATTTGCGGCAGGCTGCTGATTCAACAGACGGGAAAACGATTGTGTTTGCAGTAAAGGCGGTAAACGGTGCGGGTCTTGAAACAGAGGGATACAGCGACGGGATCATACTCGACAGCACCGCTCCGTATGTTCACGGAATAGGAGTGTACGGCAGCAGCAGCATGAAAAAGAAATTATACGGCTATACTGCAGCGTCCGATGTAGCGGACGGCAGCGTATACGTGCAGATAGAAGATGTCGACGAGGAAGAAAGCTGGGTCGAAGGTGCGTACGTTCAGGCATACAGGCTTGATTCCGGCGGAAAGCGGAGTGCATACGGCGCTGCCGTCGTCCTTAAGAAAAACGGGACGGGATCATACTGTGCGGCGGTGCAGCTCGGCGGCAGCCTCGAGGAAAGCGCATGGATATTTGAAGCCGGCGCGGAAGACGCGGGCGGCAACGTATCGGCGGCAGCGGAGAGCGGCGGATTTATAGTCGAAGGAAGCATTCCCGCGGTGACGGGGCTGGAATATACGGCAGATATAAACCGCATCAGCCTTGACTGGAATTCCGCGGAAGACGGCGGCGGAAGCAGATGGGTGAGCGGATACAGTGTGCGGGCAGTACAGGCCGACGGAACAGTACTCGTTTCGGACTCTGTACAGAGCCGTTCCGATTCGTTTGTGTGGCGCAATGATACTTTTAATTTGAAGGACGGAGACAGTATTTCAATAACCGTGAGCGCGTATTCATATACGGGTGCGGAGGGGAAGGCTGCGACACGTACGCTGACAATAGATCTGATTCCTCCCTCATACGACGCGGAAAAATCGAAGATACCGTACGGGGACCGGGTGACGTACTGGTACGACAGCATAACCGGTCACGCGCAGTACGGCAGCGGAAAAACGGGAACGAGAAGCATCGAATGGAGCGCCGTCCTTGTCCCCGGAGAAGAAGAACTTACCGGCTGGCAGGAAACGACGGGCGTAAACCTGATTGACTTGAACAGAAAACTGATGTCGGTACGCGGCGGAACCCTTTCCTGGTGGCAGGGGAAAAAGATACGCATCCGGCTGCGTGCTGCGAACGGTATGGGAATCTGGAGCGGCATAACGAACATTCAGGCAATAGAAGCGGACACGACGGACCCTGAAATACGGAAAGCGGAACGCAGCTGGGCGTGGACGAATGAAAGCGGAAGCGTCGGCGGCTGGAAACTGACCGCGGAGGATGATCAGAGCGGCATACTTGCGTACCGGCTGGTTGTGGTTCCGGAAGACACGGAAGAAGATTCGTTCGACTGGAAAAACGTTGCCGCAGCCGCAGCGGACGGCGGAAGGGGAGAAGCGTTCACGATTGAAAACCGGGAGGGCGGACTCACGTCCAATAAGGAGGGCTCGTACAAACCGCTGCTTGCCGTTCAGAACGGCAGCGGACACTGGAGCGTATGCAGCGGAACGCTGCTGATGGTAGACAGAACCGCCCCCTCCCTTATAAGCGGAAATCCGGAATGGACCGGCTGTCAAAGCCAGGTTCTTACCGTGAAGGATACTGCGGAGACGGTCTTTGTTTCAAACGGACCAGAGCAGGCGTACAGCATGAGGGCAGGAGAGGCCGTACAGTGGGACATTCGCGGCGAAGGCTCCTGGTTTACGGAACAGACGTATCCTGAAACGACTGCGCCGGATGTAAAAGACGAAAACGACTATACGGATACGGCTGCGGGAAACGTCCCGTTCGGCACGAATCCCGCAGGATACATATATACCGTGGAAATAGCGATGACGGACCGCGCGGGGAATACGGGCCGGGCAACGGCGTACCTCAGGTATAACCGTGAACCGCAGATAACGGTGCGGACTGATAATCTTACCGTATGGCCCGGCCATACGAGAGCGATAGACGAACTTGTAACGATTAACGACGACGAAGGAAGCCGCGGGGGAGATTATCCGCTCGCATACCGGTGGGAGCCTGCGAACGGCAGTCAGGTACAGTCGTGGACGGGCGGTGCGTCTCTGCAGAGCGTATACGGAGCGACGCAGAATCACGGCGCCGTATTTACACAGAAAACCGAAAAATCGCAGACGAGTTATTACCCGGGAACGCTGACGGTGACGGACCGGTACGGAAAGATTTCCGCCGTTGACCTGACGATAAAGGTTGAGAACACTCGTGAAGGAAAACTTCTTGTCGATGAATACTGGACCGGGCAATACGAGATAACGGGTGAAGTGACCGTTCCCGCAGGGCTGACGCTGACGATGGACGGGAGCTCGGTAGAGGCAGGCGGCGCGTGGAACGACAGCGAAGAACTGTATGAAAGCGGCGTAACGGTGGAAAAAGGCGGGATTCTGAAAGCCGTAACCGGCGGCGGGAAAAGCAGTATTGCATGCAGTGAACGGGGAAAAATCTGGAGAGGCGTTGCAGTCGGCGGAAAAGCGGAGCTGGACGGTCTTCTCATACGGGAAGCGGAACGGGGAATCACGCTCGGAAGCGGCGGAGACATCACGATGAAAAATTGTGACATAACGTCGTGTATAACGGGACTGCACCTGCTCGGAGGAACGCTTACGGTGACGGACAGCAGTATTACGGGCAATGAGGAATACGGAATCAAGGAAGACGGGGACGGCTCGTACAGCATACATACGACGGAACTCGACGGAAACGGCGCCGGTTATTACGAGAAGGAAAAGACCGTTCTGACTGAAAAAGAAATAAAAGCACTTGAGGAAGAATAACATGAAACGAGAGAGACTTTTTACAGTACTCTGCAGTCTGCTGCTGCTGAACGGGATATATGCTGAAACCGGTGTGTCGTGGGGAGATACTGACTCATCGTGGTACCGCGAAAGTGCAAACAGCGGAATTACGACGCCGGCAAGATATGCGTTCGACGGCGACAGTACGACGTACTGGAAACTTTCGGACGGGGAAAGCGGCGGCTGGGTTGAAATATACATCGGAACGGCCGTCAGGTTTAAAAGCATCACGCTCGACGTCCTGCTGCCGGAATACTGTGAACTTTCGTGCAGTGTGGAATCAAACGGAAATCTGACTGCCGCAACGGGCGCGGTGAAGGCCGGGCCGTTCGACGGAACCGTTACGCTGGAACTGCCTGCCGGCACACCGGAAAGCAGCGTGCTGCATATAGCGGTGAGCGGGAGCTGCGCCGGGGATGCTGAACTGCGCGAAGTAACATATGCGGCGGAAGAAAACGCCGGCCGGTACGGGAAGATACTGCCGGAGACGTATGAGTGCAGCAGTGAGGAAAGCATCAGCTTACAGGCGCAGCGGTTATGGGACAGCCTGCACGAAAGTCCGTGGTTTGTGACGCTGTGGAACATCCCGTGGGAAGTCTCTCAGACGAACAGCGGAAACAATCCGACAGGGAAAATATTTCCCGAAAAATACGGAAATCCGGAAGGACAGGCGGAAATAATCTGGAAGCTTGACGGGGAATACCGGATAGAAACGCTCAAGGCATATTTTTTGCAGTACTGGCGGAGTGTACGCTTTGAATTTAACGAAAACGGAAAATGGACCGGCGCGCAGACGATCGGACCTGAGTCAGTGAACGGAGAGCAGACCGGATGGCAGCGGCTCAAACTGGCCGAGCCTGTAACGACTGACAAAATCAGAATCACGTTTCCGGGCGGCTGGGAACAGACCCGGTTCATCAGCGAAATCGAAGTATGGGGAGAAGGCGCGCAGAACGATGCGGTGCGGGAACTTCCTCAAGGGGAGCTTTCTCCCGAAGGTTCGCAGTACTTTACGATAGAAAACGGAAGCGTACGGGGAAGCGGTACGCACGGCTCGTATCCCGTACCCGACGGTGCGGCCGACTCTCTTCTGGAAGTCACGGTGCTCGGGAAGACGGCGGACAGTCTGCAGGGAGAATGGAACGGAACGCCGTTCAGCAGAGAGCCGGCATTGTGGCTCAACGGAAACACGATATACCGGTACGCGGTGCGGAAAGAGGATTTTAGGGAAGGAACGCAGTTTTTAAAGCTCAGCAACGCACAGAACGTGCGGAGTGTCCTTTTCAGACGGAATGAAAATCACGGACGGATTTTACCCGGCTGGCCGTACAGCGACGGAATACGCACGGTTGCGGAAGCAGGTCCCGCAGCGCAGATCCCGGGGGATACGTCAAAAAAATGGACGTTCGGCGGTGTGTACCGGCTGGAAAAACTCCGGGTCCTGAGCGGCGGAGGGGAAGCGCCTGAGTGTGTATTGAAACTTTCCGGCGGCAGTACGAATGCGGTGACGTGGACGGACAGCGGCAGCGGCTGGTGGGAAGCTTTCCCCGGAGGGCTCCGCGCGGACGAGCTTGATTACAGCGGGGAAAGCTCCCCTGACGAAATAGAGCTGTACGGGAGTGCGGAAGAGGACAGCGTACCGGGGATGGAACTGTGGTGGCCTCGCAGCGGTGCGGAGAATGCGGACAGCGGGGACGGCAGTTCAGTCATCGGCTGGCTCGCGGATTATCAGGTCGTACCGCTTATAAACGGCTTTCACCCGTCGCAGGCCGATACGATATTCTGGCTTCCGCTGCGGCGGATGGACAAAAGCGCACTGCGCGGCTGTATTGAAATAACAGGGACAAAAGACGGACGCACGTATTCTGCTTCATATCCGCTGCGGGAGGGAGAAAGTGAATACGGCAGCTTTGATCAGGGAGAAGAATTTCTTTCGACGACGGACGGTACATTCGTCGTGTCGGGAAGAGCGGCCGATAAATCGTATACGTGCCTGATAGACGGGACCGAAACACCCGTCGGCAGCGGCGGAAAGTTCAGCAGAACAGTTACGCTTTCGGACGGATATCAGCGCGTAACGGTGGAACTCCGTGACGGGAACGGGACGAAAGCGTACTGGGTAAAGGAAATCTGGAGGGCCGCGGGAAATCCCGTTCTTGTCGTCGACGAACCGGACGGCGGCATGTACACGCAGAACGCGTTGTGCACGATAACGGGAAGAACGGGAAACGTGCGGGACGCCGTGCTTACGGTGAACGGAGTACCGGTGGAAGTTACGGCGGGCCGCTTCAGCTGTGGTGAGGAACTGACGGAAGGGAAAAACGAATACACGCTGGTATTGCGCGATTCGCTCGGACGGAGCGTGAGCCGGACCGTGACTGTTATTCTCGACACGGGCATACCGGCAGTGTCGGTCGTCGTGCCTGCAGCGGACGAATACAGTTCATCGTCTTCCGTTGATTTTACAGCTCTCGCATCAGGCGGTGCGGAGAGTGCGGACGCGGAAGATTTGTGGTGGAAGATAAACGACGAAGCGTGGGAATACGATACGGCCAATCCGCATACAAAGACATACACGCTCGCCGACGGTTCGTACGACTGGAGCATCACGGCGCAGGACCGCGCGGGAAACGTGAGCAATACGGCGGAAGTGCATTTTACTGTCGACGTGACGCCGCCCGAACCGTTTGACATACATTCCGACGTCACGGGTTGGACGAACAACACGAGCCCTGTCGTCAGTTTTGCAGCGACGGACGGGACGTCGGGAGTTGCATATTACGAATACAATCTCGACGGGACCGGATGGAAAGCGGCCGAAAGCCCGGTAACGCTTAAGGACCTTGCAGACGGAACGCACGACGTGTTTGTGCGTGCCGTCGATAAGGCGGGAAACATACGGCTTGAGTCGCTTACCGTGTATACCGATGCGGCTGCGCCGGAAAACTTTACGGTACAAGCGGACGTCACGGGCTGGACGAGCGACAATACGCCGACGGTGAGTTTTGCAACGACTGACGCAACGTCGGGAGTCGCGCGGTATGAGCTGCAGCTCGACGGCGGGGCATGGAAAACCGTCGAAAGCGGGTATACGTTTGCAGCGCTCGGCGACGGAACGCATCTCGTCGTGATACGTGCGGTAGACAGGGCCGGAAACAACACTTCCGATTCCCTGACACTGTACACGGACGTTACTCCGCCCGCATTATTTGCGGTAACGTCCGACATCTCCGGCTGGTCGAACAACAACGCGCCGACGGTGAGCTTTGCAACGACTGACGCAGCGTCGGGAGTCGCGCGGTATGAGCTGCAGCTCGACGGCGGGGAATGGAGAACCGCAGAAAGCGGATACCGGTTCGCGGACCTTGCGGACGGAGAGCACAGCGTAACAGTGCGCGCCGTAGACATGGCAGGCAACGCGACGGCGGAAACACTGCCGCTCTTTATAGACACGACGGCTCCTCTTGCCGTAACCGACTGCCGCCTCATCCCCGGCAACTCAGATATGGAAGGAAAATGGGAGACAGGCGATACCGACATCATTGCATATCATATCGGCTGGAATGAAGGCGGAACGGATAGTACGGTGAGCGTCACCGGTACGTCGTATAAAAAGACCGGCCTTGCGAACGGAACGTTCGTTCACCTGACCGTGCAGCCGGAAGACCGCGCGCATAACCTCGGACCTGTCACGAAAGCTTCCGGAGCGATTGCAGGCGTCACCGTCCAGCCGCTGAAAAGGACTGAAGCGACGCTCATCGAATACGAGAACGTGAAGATTGCACTTCCCGCGCAGGGAAGCGGCAGCAAAATAAAAGCCGTACTCGTTAAAGAGATAGAAAGCGAAACGCTCGACGAACGGAGCGTGAATCCGATTATCAGTCCCATCTATTCGTTTACGACGCTGCTCGATGCGGGAAACGGAACGCTGGTGGAAACGGACCATGAGGAGTTCAAGGACGAAGCGCTCGTTATGCTCAATTATGACGACAGCGCAGTTCCGAAAGGATTCCCGGAGTGTGATCTGGACGTGTACTATTACGACACCGTATGGGCACGCTGGTTTAAAGCGGAGAAAACGGGAATAGACACCGAACAGAACATCATCATATTTCTCACAAACCATTTTACGAATTTCAGCGTGCAGCCGACGATGCTCACGAACCTGAATCCGGAGGAACTGCGCGCGACGGGCCACCGGCCCGACAAGACCGAAAGCGTTGCCGGAGACATAACCGTGTCGCCCGAAAGCGGGACAATGTCGACCGAAGTGACCGAGTTCGTCATACACGGAAAGAACGGATATACGTTCCCCGTAAAGCGGGTCTACGATACGCAGACGGCACGAATAGACGGGCCGAGCATAAACGCGAGCCTGAGCCTCGGCATGAATTTCAACGCGAATATAGGCGCGTCGATTCTTGAGCAGCTTAAAGGAATGGGGAAGCAGCTGGCATCGCAGGAGATTACAACCCGCATTATGAACTATCTTTCCCGGAACGGAGACTACAACCTTTCGACGGGAGCCGGATGGCGGCTTTCTCTGCCGTACGTTGCGGCCGACGACACGAATATCATGGTGCGCCTTCCCGACGGCTCGTGCTATTCCGTGCAGCAGATGGAACTGACGGACAGCACGATTGTGCCGTCCCAGTATCACGACCTGGTTCTTGAAAATCATAACGGAGCCGATTTTACATTCAGCGTAAAACAGGTGCGGGGGGAGTTCCTTGCGCGGGTAATGGGATTCGGCAGCGACGATATAAGCGGTGATCTCCGCGACGTTGTGAAGGAACTGCTGAACGGAAACAGCATAGCTGCAATTCCGGGAAGACTTCCCGACTGGGTGACCGTAAGCAGCGAACTTGCCATGAAGGACGGAACCGTATACAGGTTTAACAATTCAGGGCGGATAACCGAAATCCGCGATCCGTCGGGGACAAACGTGACGACTTTTGCATACGACGGCGCAACGCTTAAAACAATGACGGATCCCAACGGAAACGTCACGACGTTCACGTACGGAAGCAAAGGGCTTATCATGCGCCCGTACATAACGAAAATAACGACGACCGGCGACGACGGTACGACAAGGTCGTGCAGCTATACCTACGACACCGACTTTATGAATATGACGCAGCGCTGCGTTTTTTATACGGCTCCGGTACTCACCGGTGCGGAGGACGTCGGTGGAAGAAAAACGGAGTACGGATATAAGACGGAGGATAACTTCCTCATCTCCGGCGGCGGCTCCATAAAACTGAACGTAGTTCTTACGATTCTGGACATCTGGCCGCCTGTCTCCGCCGTAAAGGATAAACTCGGCGTTTACTCGCTCACGCTTTCTGCGCGGTTCGGCCTTGAGTGGCCGCTGTTCATCGATTCCGTAACTGCTCCCGGCAAGGGAGTACAGGAAGTATCGTACGGCATACAGGATATGAGCACGTTCGAAGTGAAACCCGCCGACTATCTGTTCGGTTTCATTCCGACGGCCGTGAAATTTTCGTATGATTACTATCAGAAACTCATGACGTACTCGGTGAGAATACGCAACGGAAGCAGTTCCGCTGACACGTCGTACAGTTACAGCATGACGTCTGCCGGCTCGCAGCATCTTGTCCGCAAAGCAGTCATAGACGACGGACGGACCGTGACGACGAACTCGTACGGCGTACGGAGCCATTCGTACTACCGCTACGTCTGCTGGGACGACGCGGCGGTGGAAGTACTGTCAAACCCGGCGCTCATGACGGAGGACAGTCTCTGGGAGACGTCGTACAACGCGCTGCTCAAAACGAGAACGACGGCACTGAAAGACGGAACGACGTACGAGACGGTGCAATACGGATGGGATACGGACCACAGCAGAATCGTATCAGAAGCTGCAACGCGCGGCAGTCTGAAAAAAAATACGGCGAACGGATACGACAGATGGGGCAATAAAACAAAGGAAAGCGTCGCGGAACAAAGCAGCAGCGGAACGCAGACGAAGATAACCGAGTCGCAGTATTACAAAAGCGGCTCCGCAGCGCCAGCCGGTCTTCCCTCCGGAATTCCGGGAACGGTGAAACAGAACGGAGACGGAACGTACGGTCTGCTCGTTGCGCAGCGCGTGTACGACGGATACCGCACGATATACACAGGCTGCGCATACGATTCGTATGCACGCCCCGTCTGGAGCGGCGTCTATAATGAAGACCACTGGACGGGAAGCACGACGGCCTACTACGACGTAATCGCCGCCCACGACCGGCAGAGCGGACGCGTAAAGGAAACAGTCAGCGCCCGCGGACAGCGTACCGCATATTCGTATACATTCGACGGGAACACCTGTACGGAACGCACCGTCGCCGAAGGCGTCGTACAGGCGGACGGCAGCACGAAAGATATACCGACCCGGACAACATACGATACGGGAACCGGCAGTATAAAATCCGGGTCGGACGGAAACGGAAACGTCACGTCGTACACATACGACGCGCTCGGACGCGTGACGAAAGAAACGCTTCCCGGAAACGTCGTAACCGGCATCGCCTACGACGACGGCGCGCATACCGTAACTATATATCGCGACGGAAAGAAAGATCCGTACGAACTGTACACGTACGACAGCCGGAACAACTTACTCCGGCAGCGGAAGTACGACTATACGGGAAGTGCAGTACAGCAGGCGGACGTCACGCTCGCCTACGACAGGTACGACCGCGTCACTTCTCTGACCGACCAGAACGGACATACGACGCAGTACGGATACGACAGCCTGAACAGGAAAACCGCCGTGAACAATCCCGACGGGACGACCGTGACGTACCGGTATGACGACTACGAGAGAATCAGGTACACGACTGACGAGCGCGGCAATGACATAAAGGAATACCTTGACTTCGACGGGCATACCGAAAAAGAGATAAAAGACTATACGGGACTTGCACTGACGACACAGACCGTGTACGACGGAACAGGCAGAGCGGTACAGGTGACTGATCCGCTGGGGCAGGTGACGACGACAGCGTATTCGGCGTTCGGGAAGGAACAGACCATACAGCAGCCGGCCGTTGAAGTATATGAAAACGGAGAGACGAAGACCGTTTCACCGGAAGAGTCCGTTACCTACAACGATGACGGGCTGCCGGCAGTAAAAAAGAGCGGATATGCAGGCACCTGGCGGACAATCACCGATACATACGACGGACTTGGAAGAATCATAAAAGAGACAAGCGGTGACGGAAACGAAGCACGGACGGTAACGAAAATCTACGACGGAGACAAGAACGTCCTTGAAGAAACGGACGGGGAAGGAAACACAAAGAAGTACACATACACCGTACGGAATAAAAAGGCCTCGGAGACTGATGCTCTCGGAAACACGATAACATATCTCTACGACCGGAATGACAACTGTATAAAGATGAGCGACCCGCGGGAAACGGGAGACGGCAGCTTTACGATAGAGTACGCATATGACGATTACAACCGTCTTACCGGAGCAGTCGTCCCGCCCGTTCCCGGAAGCAGTGAGCGGGGGAACGTGACAGTCGTGTACGACCTCCGCGGCAACGCCCTGAGCCAGACCGCAGCTGACGGCAGCGTAACTTCCCGGACATACGACAGCAGGAACCGGAAGCTGACGGAGACGAGGAGCGGAGAAGGAGCAGTGCCCGTAACGGCATCGTGGACCTACGACGGATGCGGAAATAAAAAAACGGAGACAGCGGGAAACGCCGTAACGCAGTACGAATACGACGAAACAAACCGCCTGAAAAAGACAACGAAGCCCGACGGAGAAGTGACGGAAAATACGTACGACAGACTCGGACGGATAACGAAAGTAAAAGACAGCTACGGATATGCAACAAGCACCGGATACAACAGCCTGAACAAACCGGTAAAGGTAACCGATGCCGGGGACAATGTGACGATCATGCGGTACAACGTATGGGGCGACGAGACCGGACGCACTTCGATGAACAATACCGGAAGCGGAGATCAGACGTGGATAAGGGCGTACAACGCATGGAGCCAGGTGACCGCCGAAGAAAACAACGCAGGGCAGAACTGGACGTATGCATACGACCGGCGCGGACTTGCCGTCCGGATAACCGACCCGAACGGAACTGTCACCGATACCGTCTACGACAAAGCCGGACGACAGACCGCCGAGACGAAGACAAACGGCACGGCGGTAAACTCACGAAGTTGGGAGTATGACGAAGGCGGCTTCATGAATGCCGCATCAGACAACGGAACTGCGACATACATAAACTACAGGAACGGAGAGTACCTCCCGAACGCATGGGACGCAGTCACAAATTATGAAACCACCGCAGGCGGAAAAACGCTTGCGACGGCATACACGTACGACAAAGGACTGCACCCCCTGACAGTCAGCTACCCTGACAGCGTAAGCGTAAGCTGTGCATACAACGGACTTGGCCAGCTGACAGGCATAGAAGGATACGCCTCGGACGGACAGTACGATAACGCCGGACACCTGATACAGTTGAATGCAGGAGACGGCACAAGCCGCACCGAAAACTGGAATACAGGAACGAACATGCTCGACGGCTACAGCTGGAACGTAGACGGAAAAGCAACGCGTATGCTCACCTGGGATGCACGGGGAAATATAACCGGAATATCAAAAGACGGATATTCCAATACCTGTTACTACGACAGCCTGAACAGACTCGTACAGGAACAGGACGGAAACCCGGTAGACATATCAAGTAAAACGGCAGCCCAATACGGTGCGGCATACAGCGACGTAGGCGGCCGGAAGGCACTTGACATCAGCCTTGCAGACAGCACGGTAAAGTTCGATTACTACGCATCAAGCGTCGGCATGAACCTGCTTGCAGAACGGAAGATTAATAAAATAGAGCTTACAGGCAAAAGCAGCAGACTGAACAAAAGAACGGTCGAAGTCTATGCAGGCACAGACGGAACGGACGGCACCTGGAAAAAAGTACCGGACATAACGTTCGTGCCGGACAGAGAAGGAACGACCCTGTTATTTGCCGAACCTGTGGAAGCGCAGTACCTTAAAGTTCACTGTACTTATGATGAGCGCGACAAAGCATACAAGCCGATAGACAACTCGACCGTAAGCGGGACGCCTGCACAGCTGGTAGAAGTATATTACAGTGCAGACGGGGAAGACATCTCTTGGACATTCGACGCACGCGGAAACAGATTAACAGAAATGAAGTACGAAGGCGGATCGTCCACAGGAAACATAACGCTGGAGTACTATGCAGACAGCGACCTTATAAAGACACGCGGAACATGGCAGTTCAACTATGACAGGAACGGGAATATGCTTTCCCGCGGAACATCCGGAACGTGGAACGGGAACAGTTATGACTGGGCTGCAGACAAAGGTGAACTGTGGGAATATGAATACGATTTGTCCAACAGACTGATAAGCGTGAAGAAGTCTGTTGCAGGAACGGACGGGCTTAAAGCAATTGCTTCCTATGCATACGATATACGCGGGCTGCGTGTGGAGAGCGTCAAAGAAAACGGAACGACGTATTACCAGTACGGTCTGAGCGGGGAATTACTGTGGAGCGACGACGGAAGTACGCAGGAAAAGTATGTCTACGCAAATGCAGCCATATGGGCTGAAGTACGGACAGAGACCGGGGAAAGTGCGACGTACTATCACCACACGGATCACTTAGGAACGACGGAGACAATCACCAACGCATCGGGGACTGTCGTCTGGGATGCAAGCTACGAAGCATATGGAAAGTTAGTACATGAGAACGGAACGGTGAGTTTTAAGGCATCGTTTACGGGAAAGCAGGTGGATAGTGACACTGGACTGTATTATTTCAATGCACGGTGGTATGATTCTGAGCTGGGACGGTTTGTAACAGAAGATCCGGCACGGGATGGAAGCAACTGGTATGAATATTGCAGAAATAACCCGTTGATTCTTACTGATCAAACCGGAAATGAAGATGTACCGTTCAACTGGAGTCAGGGAAAATATGACGTATTCGGAAAAATAAATAAGATTGACACCGGAGATAAATGGTATAATAATGTATTTGACAATACAGCTGCAGGTGCTGCAGGAATTTTTAATTTTGTTGCAAGTGCAGGAAATGTTGTAACAAATGCCCTTGGAATGGCAAATGAAGGAATAGACTTTCTTGATGAAAAAGTTCCTTCATGGTGTACTGCCTCGGGAAGTCTTCGGGGTGATATAGATGCGGCATCATTTGCACTTGGAGTGATGGCGCCAGATATAGCGGCATGGCAACAGACTTCTACTATAGCAGCTCAGCTTAAGAATGGAGCAGGAACTACAAAAAATGTGGGAACCGCATATCGCTATGTTGGTGCGGGAGAAGCAAAGTTTGCGGCTAATGAAGGATATATTCCAAATACAACCATAAATGGCATTCATAAGAATGTTTTCATCTCAACAAATAAATATATGAATGTGACTGATGCTGAACGAGCATTACAGATAGGGGCACGGAACCCTGCTGGTGCAACTGCATCGCCAATTTTTAGGATTACAGTTAATATAGCTGGAGTGAATTTTTCATATGCAGGGAATGTTGAAGGTGGAACAGGTATTGAACTTGTGACCCAACAGACAGTACCTGTTATTAGGGTGGATCCATTAAAATGATGACTACCAAAAATAAATTACCTAAGAAAATCTCCTGTATTGTTACTTGTTCTGGGAAACCCGCGGAGGGTCTAATGTTGGTTGCCAATCTTGGAACCGAAAAGAAGAATAGCTATTCAATAGTATTTGGTCCGACCAATAATATGGGTGTGGCTGAAATTACTGATGATAGTATTTTAAACGATGCTAATAAACAATTTGAATTTGCAATAATGGATTATGAACCTTTAGAAGAATTTTTTACAGGAGAAATTAGTATTTCGTTTATGGATATTAGTGAAATTAGGACTGCTTTGCAGGCATATTCTCGCTTTTGTAAATATTATTCATATCCCGAGAATTACAAAAAAAATTTAACAATAAGCTTGGAAGCGATTTCAAGATTGGATACCAGAAAAATAGAAATAGACATTCGATTTTTCTAACAGAGACATAGTGTCGGAAATCCTATGTAATGATTGAAAGACAAATATCGAAGTTAAAAAAGACATCGTACTTTGATAGCTTGATTATGGAAGCAACTGGTATGAGTACTGCGGGAATAACCCGTTGAGATTTCTGGACCCGGATGGAAGAATAATAAATACAGTTATATCGGAATTCAGAATGAATGTCGGTCCTTGGAGTGATTCCTTTATTAATCATTCTGATGATAAAATGTATAAGTATGGTTGTGCAGTAACAGCAATGGCTAATATAATTACTACTGAACGAACCAACCAAAATGGAGCTCAGAGAGACTGGCTTAATGTAAATCCCGGAATAGTGAATAGTAACTCCGGTAATTTTACAGGTGAGAAAGTTGATTCGCTAAGTTTTGCTAATACAGCAGCAAGAAACGGTATGACAGCAAACAAGTATGATGGGAAAGATGCGTACTCTTCTTTGTTGAAGCTAAATGATTCTAAGGATTCTGCATATGCAATAGCACAAGTACCATATACCACAGCAAATGGGAAAACAGGAAAGCATTGGGTGAACGTAAACGGCCAACTTCAAAAAGATGAAAGCGGTACACAATGGATTTCTGTTGGACAAACTTCTCAGAATGATGGAAAAGGAAGAGCTGATAATGATTCTGTGAACTGGAAATACGAAAAAGGAAAATCCTATGTGCGTGCAGATTCAATAACCAGGTTAATAACAGTTAAATAGGAAAATTTATATGAAAGAAAGAAGTGTATGTATTGTAGTACTTTTTTTAAGTTTAATTGTTTGTTTGGGATGTAAAAATTCAGAAAATAACACATTCAAAAGGCTTAAGGGAAATGAATATCTTGACTATGAAAGTTTTGTACTTAGTACCTCCCCCTATCATGAGATGACAATTGTTAACATAAAAGGTGCAGGAAAAAAAAGAAAAATACTTTCGATACAAGGAAATGTAATTTCTTCATATAAAGACCAAACTACACATAACGCAAATTGGATAATTCTTGCCGTATGTACATGGAATGATCCGATGAGCAGGGATGCATCAGAACTTTGGTTTGTCGATGGCCGTGTTGGAGTATGTAAAAAGCTTTTATCTTCTATATCATTTGAATATTTAATAAATCCTGATGGTAAGTATATATTTATTGAGGATTTTTTCCTTGAATCTTCAAATAATCGAACCCCAATAGCAAGTGTATATAAGTTACCTGAGATGAAAAAAATAAAAGAGGTTGTATATGATAAATTTGTAAATACGTCTTTGCATGTCCAGGAATTATCATATAAAAACGGAACATTTTATTTCACACTTGAAGATGACGGAAATCTTTATAGTGATGAAAAAATAGATATATCATCGTTTATTAACAATGGAAGTGAATAGTTGTGCAGAATAGAATCCTAGGACTTTTGCAAATCAGGACGGCACCCGTCGGACGGAAAACTGGAACAGCGGAACGAACATGCTCGACGGCTACGGCTGGAACGTGGACGGCAAAGCAGCGAGGATGCTCACCTGGGACGCACGGGGAAATATAACCGGCATCAGTAAAGACGGATATTCCAATACCTATTATTACGACAGTCTGAACAGACTTGTGCAGGAACAGGACGGAAACCCTGTAGACATATCAAGTAAAACGGCAGCCCAATACGGTGCGGCATACAGCGACGTAGGCGGCCGGAAGGCACTTGACATCAGCCTTGCAGACAGCACGGTAAAATTCGACTACTACGCATCAAGCGTAGGCATGAACCTGCTTGCAGCATGTAAAATTAATAAGATAGAACTTACGGGCAAAAGCAGCAGACTGAACAAAAGAACAGTCGAAGTCTATGCAGGCACAGACGGGACTGACGGACAAAAAGCGATAGCATCTTATACTTACGATATACGCGGACTGCAGGTGGAAAGTGTAAAAAAACAACAAGTCGAGTTTTGCAGACGAAGACTGCAAAACTCGGGAAGCAGAACTGCTCAGCAGTTCTGCGGCGCACTGCACGTACGATGAACGCGACAAAGCATACAAACCGATAGACAACTCGACCGTAAGCGGAACGCCTGCACAGCTGGTGGAAGTATATTACAGCGCTGACGGGGAAGACATCTCGTGGACATTCGACGCGAGGGGAAACAGATTGTCAGAAATGAAGTACGAAGGAGGCTCATCCACAGGAAACCTAACGCTTTCTTATTATGACAACAGCGATTTGATAAAGACACGCGGAACATGGCAGTTCAACTACGATAAAAACGGGAACATGCTTTCCCGCGGAACGGCCGGGACGTGGAACGGGAACAGCTGGGCCTGGGCTGCAGACAAAGGTGAACTGTGGGAGTATGAATACGACCTGTCTAACAGACTGATAAATGTAAAGAAGTCTGCTGCGGGAACGGACGGGCTGAAAGCAATAGCGTCCTATGCATACGATATACGCGGACTGCGGGTGGAAAGCGTCAAAGACAGCGGCGTGACGTATTACCAGTACGGCCTGAACGGGGAATTACTGTGGAGCGACGACGGCAGTACGCAGGAAAAGTATGTCTACGCCAACTCAACTATATGGGCGGAAGTACGGACTACTGACGGGGAAAGTGCGGCATACTATCACCATACGGATCACCTTGGCACGACGGAGACAATAACGGATGCATCAGGAACAGTCGTCTGGGATGCAAGCTACGAAGCATATGGTAAGCTGGTACATGAGAACGGAACGGTAAGCTTCAAAGCGTCATTCACAGGAAAGCAGGTAGATGCTGATACAGGTCTGTATTATTTCAACGCACGGTGGTATGATGCAGAGCTGGGAAGATTCGTAACGGAAGACCCGGCTAGGGACGGAAGCAACTGGTATGAGTACTGCGGAAACAGGCCGTTGGTATCCGTAGACCCTGACGGGCAGATTGAAATAGTATCAGAGGCATCAGGAGGAAGACGCTTTACCGTCAGACGAACCGCGGACGGACAGACGCGGGTAGTAGAAACATACGCAAACAGTTCTGCGAAAGAACTTCAGGGACGAGATCCGACAGAACCAAGAAATTACATAGAAAAGGATTTAGCGAATGCAATTCTTGGAGACGGAAATGCTTTGGAACGTTTACCGGATGGAGGGCTTGTATCCGGGAGGGCGATAGAGAACAGTGCGCATGCATTGGTTGATCCGGACTATGCGCGGGAATATGATCAGCAATTGCAGGGAGCAGCAGCCTCATTTCTTGCAGGAGGAGGAAGGACAGGAGCAGCTCCGGGCAGAGGTCCTGCGCCTGGTGCAGGAGCAACAGCAGGAGAATTAGGTGAGAGTGTTGTGCCTAATCCTGGAATTACGATTCCTGGAAGAGGTGTCCCCAATCCTGGTGGACGGTTGGGAAGTCCTGCTACACGACAACAAATTGATGATATCGCCACCGGAATGGAAAGTCGTGGATGGAAAATAACTGGTGGCGGCAATAGGCTGCCAGAAGAGTATCTTCCAGGTCCCGGAGGAGCTAGAAGAGGTTCATCATTCCCTGATATTACGGCAACAAAAGATGGACAAACTTTACGTGTGAATACGATTGATACATTGAGAGATGGGGTAACACCTACATCACGTGAAGCAAGAAATGCTACACGAATAAGGGCTCAAACAGGAGAGCATCTTCTATTGATTCCTAAGTGAGAAGGTATATATGGCTTTTAAACAAATTGCATTTTTTGCCATTGAAAAAGATTTAAGGCAATTGTTATCTATTGTTGAATCTGATAATAAATTTGTTTTTACTTTGTGTGGTGTGTATGAAGCGAATAGCTACGAAAGTTACAATAGTTCAGAGGAAATACCTGAATTTGGTATTGCTAAAACAGGAGACAGCAATCAGGAAAGAATATTCCTTGTTGGAACAAAACCTGAATTTATTGTTGGTAGGCGTATTCAACAAAAAAATGGGACGGTTATAACTGTAATTGATCAACAGCAGAATCCAAATACAATTGTGTTTTCACCAGGAGGGCAATTCTTGAACGAAGCTGTTATCAGTGGAAAGATTGGAACTATACACATTAATAAAGAGGCTTTAGCAATCTATGGAAAATTTGAAAAGGCGATAAAAAAGACTTTTGTAAAGATACAGTCATATTATGTTGGTGCTGGAGCAAAGAGATTGCTTTTTGAAGGATTTCGATTGACCAATAATATAAAGTCGCCGAAAGAATATGATCTGAGCCTAATATAGTAATATAGAAAAAACTTCGTCTAGCTGATATAACATTAATGGAAGGGGACGATGATTAGGAATTCCTGTAAGGGGAAAACGTAACTGAGATGTACGTAATAATGAACACAGTATTACGGGCTTACAAAAGTGCAGTCGGATAAGTTTTTTCGAGAGATGGAGAATTGTTCTGGTCAGGCGATTTTTCAGTTAATTGCATTTTTCCATCAGTGCATCAGAAGAATAACCTTATCTTTATTACTTATACCTCGCATTCAGTTCAGAAACGCGTCAGGGATTGGAGCACCGGAGTACCGCCTGTAGGCGGTATGAGGGCTTTGCCCGAAGTGCGGAAAGCCCGGCAGAACGGGAACCGTTCTGCGACGCCCGGAAGAAACCTGAAATCAGCAGGGCGTGTTTTGCAGACGCAGGCTGCAAAACACGGGAAGCAGAACTGCATGGCAGTTCTGCGGCGAGACCAGACGTGGAAGCGGGCGTACAACGCATGGAGCCAGGTGACCGCCGAAGAAAACAACGCAGGGCAGAACTGGACGTATGCATACGACCGGCGCGGACTTGCCGTCCGGATAACCGACCCGAACGGAACTGTCACCGATACCGTCTACGACAAAGCCGGACGACAGACCGCCGAGACGAAGACAAACGGCACGGCGGTAAACTCACGAAGTTGGGAGTATGACGAAGGCGGCTTCATGAATGCCGCATCAGACAACGGAACTGCGACATACATAAACTACAGGAACGGAGAGTACCTCCCGAACGCATGGGACGCAGTCACAAATTATGAAACCACCGCAGGCGGAAAAACGCTTGCGACGGCATACACGTACGACAAAGGACTGCACCCCCTGACAGTCAGCTACCCTGACAGCGTAAGCGTAAGCTGTGCATACAACGGACTTGGCCAGCTGACAGGCATAGAAGGATACGCCTCGGACGGACAGTACGATAACGCCGGACACCTGATACAGTTGAATGCAGGAGACGGCACAAGCCGCACAGAAAACTGGAATACAGGAACGAACATGCTCGACGGCTACAGCTGGAACGTGGACGGTAAAGCACCGCGGATGCTCACCTGGGACACGCGGGGAAACATAACCGGAATCAGTAAAGACGGGTACAGTAATACCTATTATTACGATTCATTAAACCGCCTCGCGCAGGAACAGGACGGGAATCCCGTGGACGTGTCGAGCAAAACGACGGCACAATACGGTGCGGCATACAGCGACGTGGGCGGCCGGAAGGCACTGGATATCGGCCTTGCAGACAGCACGATCAAGTTCGATTACTATGCGTCGAGTGTCGGCATGAACCTGCTGACGGAACGGAAGATTAATAAAATAGCGCTCACGGGCAAAAGCAGCAGACTGAACAAAAGAACAGTCGAAGTCTATGCAGGCACAGACGGGACTGACGGACAAAAAGCGATAGCATCTTATACTTACGATATACGCGGACTGCAGGTGGAAAGTGTAAAAAAACAACAAGTCGAGTTTTGCAGACGAAGACTGCAAAACTCGGGAAGCAGAACTGCTCAGCAGTTCTGCGGCGCACTGCACGTACGACGAGCGGGACAGGAACTACAAGCCGGTAGATAACTCGACCGTGAGCGGAACGCCTGCACAGCTGGTGGAAGTATACTACAGTGCGGACGGAGAAGACATCTCGTGGACGTTCGACGCGAGGGGAAACCGGCTGACCGAAGTGAAGTACGAAGGCGGAGCGTCCGCAGGGAACCTGTCGCTTGAGTACTATGCAAACAGCGACCTGATAAAGACCCGGGGCAGCTGGCAGTTCAACTATGATAAGAACGGGAACATGCTTTCACGTGGAACGGCAGGAACGTGGAACGGGAACAGCTATGAGTGGGCGGCCGGCCGCGGAGAGCTGTGGGAGTACGGGTACGATCTGTCGAACAGACTGGTGAGTGTGAAGAAGTCTGTAACAGGAACGGACGGGCTGAAAGCGGTTGCTTCATACCGGTACGACATACGCGGGCTGCGGGTGGAGAGCTTGAAGGACAGCGGCGTGACGTATTACCAGTACGGCCTGAACGGGGAGCTGCTGTGGAGTGATGACGGAAGTACGCAGGAGAAGTACGTCTACGCGAACGCGGCGGTATGGGCTGAGGTGCGGACAACAGGCGGAGAAAGTGCGGCGTATTATCACCATACGGATCACCTTGGCACGACGGAGACAATAACGGATGCATCAGGAACAGTCGTCTGGGATGCAAGCTACGAAGCGTACGGGAAACTCGTACATGAGAACGGAACGGTAAGTTTTAAGGCGTCGTTTACCGGAAAACAGGTAGACAGCGACACAGGCAGCCGTATTGCATCACGTAAAAATCTAACCGAAAGAAGCCGGTTACTCACATAAAAAAGCTAACCGAAAACACTACCGCCACGGAACAGCCATGGCGGAAAGTTTCTTCTGGAGTTCCTGTGTCCGCTCAAGGAGCGCCCGCAGGTCAAGACTGCTCTTACGCCGTTTCAACTCAGCCTTTGTACCCGTATCCAGCCCAGCACATTCCATGAGCCTTGTGTACGGCGTCTTTGCCGTATCATATTTTTTAATAACCTTTGCGTCTATACGTTCCTTCGAGAGTATTTTCATCGAAGGGAAGAAATAATTTACCAGCTTGTTGTACGATTCATACAGCTCCTCCATGACAAGCCGTGTCTCCTCTCCCTCGAACCGTTCATATCCGACGACACGGCGCACAACGCTGTCGTTCTTCTGCTCCACGAAGCAGTTGTCGTTCTTTTTGTACGGTCTGCTTCGGGTGAAGGCGATGGTATGCTCATTGCACCATCCCAGCAGCTGCGTGTTCTTCAGTTCACTCCCATTGTCGCTGTCGATACCTTTCATCGCAAACGGGAGACAGCTCCTTACATCTTCGACCCCTTCCTTTACCCATCGCTGAGCCTTGTTCAGCAGCGCTCTGTTCTCCGTCCAGCCGGAATAGACGTCAGTGAGCGTGAGGGTGGAGATGTATTGTCCCGCGGTACTCAAGCCGCAGTTTGCCACCGTGTCAATCTCGAAGAATCCCGGTTTCCGCTCGTCCCAGTCGAAGAACACGCGAATTGGAATGAGGGCGTTCAGATTTTTTGCCGGACGGGTGGTGGTGATTCCCCTGAGTACGTCTCTGCTGATTTCGGCCTTGAGCATCCGACCTGCCGTCGCACTCGAGATTCTGCTCAGTTTTGACTTCAGTTCAGGAGAATAAGTGAAAATACCGGCAAGGTAGTCGATGTTATCTCTGATGAACGGAACGAGCCGCTTTGCGCACAGATATGTTGAGAATCTCCAGAGCCTGATGATTTCCGCACGGACGTCGCTGCCATAAAATGGAACGTAAACCCGTTTCTTTTTCTGCCGGTGAACGATATGGATGCTTTCCCTTCGTACGTTGTTGAAACCGGTTATTCTTATTTGTGCGGAACTCTTGAGCAGGTGAATCGCATATTTCCGATTATACCCGGTTGTCGCCGTGAACTCGTCGATTATTTTTGTTTTTTCTTTTTTTGCTGCTTTGCAATAGCGTTTTGCTGTCTCTTCCGTCAATGTCTTTTTCGTTTTCATGTCTAATCCCATGCTTTTCCGCCCTCTTTTTTATTTTCGGGCTTTTTATTTTGGGTTAGATTTTTACGTGAGTAACGCTTTCTTTTTCGGTTAGATTTAACGTGATGCAATGCGGCAGCTGGTACAATAATATAGTGGATTATACACTGTGCGTACCTGCGGGGATTTTTAATCTTGCAGCAAGTATGGGAAATGTTGTAACGAACAGCTTTGGTGCAGTCAACGAAGGAATAGACTGGCTTGACGAGAATATACCTGCATGGTGCACAGCGACGGGAAGTGTACGGAGTGATATAGACGGGGTATTGTTTGCGCTTTCGGTCATGGCTCCAGAGATTGCGGTGTGTCGGCAGACTTTTGCGATAGCGGCAGAGCTCATGATTGTGTAAGCAGTTTCTAAGTTAGAATATTGGATTTCCTAAAAAATCCGAATATGACTTGCAGAAATTCCACATCATTACTTTAATGATGTGGATGCAGAGGCATTTGGAGCTATACGGGCTGATCTGGAAAGAAAAGGACAGATTATAGGTCCGTATGATATGCAGATTGCAGCTCAGACATTAACAAGAAATTTGATACTTGTAACGAATAATACAGCGGAGTTTGAACGGATCCCCGGATTGAAACTGGAAAACTGGGGGTAAATCCTGCTGACGGAAGGTTCGCCGCAATGCTTACCGTCGCGCGGTATTGCTGATACCCGTTGTCCGGTTCTGAATGTGTCAGCATCTGCACTTAGTATCGGGAAGAATGACCATATTTTTCTTCAAGACGTTCCTTTTTTATATCTTCTGCCGTAATAACTGTATTCGACTGAAGAATTCCTGTGAGCTCCCGAAGTATAGTCTGTACGGTCTGCTTTCGGTCACGTGAAGGAGGAATACAAGTATCACCGTCAAAACAGCCTGCTACTGCATTCATCGAGTACCTCCTGTCTATGTAAATATACCACAATTTTGGAAAAAAGTCAGTATTCCTGTAATTCCCTCGCAGCCTCCGGATGGTACTCTGTTTTCCACATCGACTACTCCAGTTCTACATCAACATCTTTTAAGTCTTCTTCCGTAACATCAGGATCTTTCAAGACAGCTTCCTGCGGAATGTAATCAACATTTTGGGATAACCGCTTATTTGCTTCCACAAGGAGAAGAGCGTCTTCATACTGTTCAACCATATTCTGATATGCCTGCGGACGATCAGAACACATTCGGGTGTATTATTTTTTACGACTATCTTTATTCCGCTTGTTTTAACTTCATTGAAAATTTTATTTGCTTCACCTTTATTGAATCTGCCGATTGGCACTATTGAATCCAGAATATTAACAGCATTAACTGTGTTCATAGTATTCCTCTAAGAGTGACGGCGAAGCCGCCCAGTTGAAGCTCAAGCGGATTGTTTTCTGCGGGAGTATTCCTTTTTTACAAGTGCACTCCAAAGTACCATTTTTTCAGAATTCCCGTGAATAATAACCGTACGGTTTCTTTAACACAGTATTCATGTAAACAGTATTGATATTTTATGTATCAACTATTGACGTTCTTTATAAAAGTATTATAATAAAATTATAAGAGAATGTTAAGGAGAGAACAAAATGAAGAAAAATAATGTAGTATTTTTACACAGTTATTCTATAAATTCAACAGAATATATGACACCCCATCTTACCTGCCTGCTTTTTACGTAATCTCTGATTATTTTTGAAATTATGCATTGTTATAGTACTTGTATTGCGTCTTTCTGAAAGCAAAATTCAGCAGGCGGTGTAATCCCTGCATATTTTAGTATATATATAGCTCTTATTTTACAGGGGAAAAGTTCCTGTAAATAAAGCAAGGATAATTAACATCATGAAAAAAATTTACCTTTTTTTACTTTTAACCTTTTTTATATCAGGACTCTGTGTATCGGAAGAATGGAGCTGTAGTGGTAAGTTGTACAGGCCTTTTAATGATAGCTATACCAATAGAATCAGCGGTTCTCCTTCTTACAGTTTAAGTATCAGTGATGAGTCTGCCTGTAAGGGAAATGAAACGGGAACGGGATATCTCAAAAAGGGTTCTATTGTAATAATTACTTATACTTCTGCAGCTCAGGACTGGTATCAATATCACGGAGGTGGTGCAACAGGAGGTCCTTCTGCAGATAATTATGGTGGAAATAGTACTCGACTTTTGATTAATGGTGAACGCATAAATGGATCTAGATCCTATACAGTTACAGGGGACATGCATATACAACTTCTGAAATATGGTTATCAGGGGGAAATGGGAAAGAGTGTCCCTGACAAAGAAGGCACCTTATTCGATATAACCCTTATATGTGACGGAGATGTACCTCAGCTGCAACTTGCAATGCAGACATCAGACGGCATCGACTATGCCGATAATTCATGGACCACGGAGAATGTGACATGTAAGCTTTCCGGCAGTGACGCAACATCAGGACTTAAAGGATATCAGGTATCGACTGACGGTGAAAAAAGTTGGGTCGATGTAACAGGGGACGCATATACCGTTTCAACGGAAGAAATTCACAAACTCTCGTTCCGTGCTGTAGACAATGTTGGAAATACGAGTGAACCGCAGAACTGCATCGTGAAAATAGACAGAACTCCTCCTGTCATCAAGTTTAATGCAGACGGATACGAAGCGGGCACATGGGTGCAGGATCCTGTAACCATACATGTGCACGCTGAAGATGCCAACAAAGTGGAATCCGTGGTGCTGTATGCTGACGGTGATGTCAGTACCGGCGTGTTTTCGGTGGCAGAAGGCGATGCCGGAATATATGAAGTCTCTGCTGTTGCTGTCGACGAATCGGGACTGAGCAGTTCAAAAACATTCGGCAGCGTAAAAATTGACAGGAAAGCCCCTGTTATAGGAACTGTCGGACTCGATTTTGAAGTACCTCCGGCCGGCAGACTTATGCAGTATATTGCTGTTTCGGGCACCGTAAGCGAGAAGGAGGTTAATTCGGGACTTACGGAAATTACCGTACAGTACAGAACCGGCTCAGGCAGTTTTATATCTGCAGAAGATACTGCCCTTCCGTCTGTTTCCGTGTATGACTGCCGCTGCAGAATACCGCTCGACGGTATAGACCGTTCGAGCGATAAAACAGTGTATGTACAGCTTACCGCGGAAGATGCAGCCGGCAACAGCAGTGTGCGGACGGCCTCCATCCTGCTGCCTGCAGCAATAAATGCGTCGGCCGGCGCTGCGGATTCGCGCGTTGACGACAGCCTTATTAAGACGAAGATAACGCTTGGTGCCATCCATCCCGGCAGTTACGGAGCAGTGAGATACAGGCGGACTTTTCTTGCAGGCAGCGTTGAGATAACAGAGGATAATTTCAACACCTTTTTTCAGGAGAAAGAGCGTTCCGTGTGGCGGAACCTGACCGGAATGCAGACTCTGTCCGCGGCTCAGCTTGTCAGCTCTGAAAACGACGGAGTGAGGACATATTATTTCGAAGACACCATCGCATCTGGCAGCGGGTTCGGCCATAAAAATATCAGATACGCGTTTTATGAAACTCCCCCGAACTGCAGTTTTACTGAATGCAACGGCGGTCCTGCTTCCTTTCTGCTTGCGGACAATAAGGGAATTATAGCGTGGAAAATTACGGGACGGGACGGAAAGGAACTTATACTCGGAGCGGACGGAAGTGAAAACCGCAGGGATACGGATTTTGTACTGCCTGCAAACGGTATGGTGTATTTCGGTTTCCGTGTGAAGGACTACGATATGGAACCGTACCGGCTTGTGTTAAAGCAGGTTACCGGCGTTGCGTCCGGCAGCGGCGGTACATATTTGCTGCGGCAGCAGGTTGAAGGTGCCGTTTCAACTGGTGCTACCGGTGGATGTACCGGCAGTGCAGGAGTCGCTGACGAAAGCGGCCTGCGGCTGTATTCGGACGAATCCTCCGGCAGCGGAGACGGCTGGGTTATGTTTAAGGAACCCGTGTATCTGACATATAACAAACCGTCGTGTTTTATACTCACCGCAAGTGAAGGATACGCCGGCTCTGAGTATGAAAACGAAACTGCTGTACTAAAACTGACGGCAGCCGCCCCTGATCTGGGAGGCTTTACGCTCTCGGTTAGTACCGGAGCCGATTACAGTTCCGGCGGCATTACGGTCAGGCCGTATCAGGCTGCCGCTCTTGAAATAGAACCTGTCTCCGCGGAAAGTTCCGGATGCGTATACGGCTGGGATTTCGGGGACGGAAGTACTGCGGAAGGATTGTCGGTGTCGCACGCGTTCAAACAGGATTCTGCACGTACGGGTGATACTTCGACTTACACGATGCAGATAACGGGGAACGGCAGTGCGGCTGCCCTCATACCGGTACAGGTAGTTGATTCCCGGTACGGGACGCTGTACGGAAATGAAACGTGGGTCGGCAGACACGTACTGCTCGGTACCGTCGTTATACCTGACGGAATGACACTCACAATCGGAGACGGAAGAGAAATTGAGGGAACGGACGTCCTGTGCTGCGGCGGAGCGGATATGAACCCGTTAAGCGGCATACGGGTGAAAGGCGGCGGAAAGTTAGTAATCAACAACGGGAGTAAACAGGTTGTCGTGACAGAAATGGAGAATACGGTGACGGACGGATATCAGGCCGTGTCTGCAATGAAGTACGGCTGGGGCTGTATCTGTCTTGAAAACGGGGCGGATGCGGCTGTAAAACATGCCATCATAACGTATGCGGAACAGGGGCTGGAGGTTTGTCCGGGAGCGTCGGTGACCATTAAAGAAAGTACCCTGAGCGGAAACAGGACAGGACTGCACCTGTTCGGCGGTGCATCAGCGGTTATGAACGACTGCAAAGTGATGGGAAACAGTGTATACGGTGTAAAAGAAGACAGAAACAGCACCGGCGGGAAAGTGAACATAACAATTGATGCGGTAACTGTCATAAGCGGCAATGAAGCAGATTATTATGTCTGGGATACCGGCGTGCTGAAGGCAGAAGAAATAGATGATAAAAAGGCGGCGGAGAGATGAGAAACGGACTGAATAAAAAAATAAGGACAGGAAAACTGCCGGCAGTCATTATGAGTATTGCCCTTTTCTGCGGGATGACATTGTACGGACAGGATACGACGTGGGGCGACAGTCTTACGGATGGTGTGAGGGAATCTGCATCGACCGGTATGTACACCCCGGCACGGTATGCCTTTGATAATGATACGGCGACATACTGGACGCTGGACAGCGGAGAGACGAAAGGCTGGGCGGAAAGTTACTGGGATTCGGTACATTATATAGACGGAGCAGACCTTATACTCGATACAGGTGCGGATACAACCGTCAGAGTTTATTACGAAGAGGACGGTACCTGGATACCGGTTGAAGGTGGTGTCATCCGCGGTGCTGTCAGCGGGAGTGTGAGCCTGCGTTTTACGGAAGATCTGCGGAGCACGAAGAAAATGCTTGTGACGATTGAAGGTAAAGACGCGGCGGAAGCAAAAATCTATACCCTGACCTGGAAAGAGCAGACGGATACGGTACGCTACGGAAAGATACTGCCGGAATCATACAGTTTTAACCAGAAGGAATATATAAACCTGAAACCGTCACGGTTATGGGACGGAATTATTTCGGAGACGTGGTATGAGCCTGTCTGGTCTATTCCCTGGGAAGTTCAGCAGGCACCCCTTAAAACGAAAGTGACTGATGTTTTTGCAGCAGCAATGGGAAATCCGTCGAATGAAGGTGAAATAATCTGGGAACTTGACGGAACGTACACGGTGGAGACGCTCAAAGTTTACTGCAGCGAGACGTGGCGGAACATTGCGTTTGAATTCTGGGACGGAACCGCATGGAGGGGGAAACAGACATTCAGCGGAAACTTCAGGACGGGATGGCAGCGGCTTGATATAAGCGGCGGTATCCGGACAAAACGCATCAGGATAACATTCCCCGGCGGTTGGGAACTGGCGCGGTACATCAATCAGATAGAAGTATGGGGAGAAGGTACACCGCACCGTGCCGTCCGTTCACCCGTATACGGCGGCAGGGACAGCAGGGGGCGGTACGGGGTCAGCATGTCCGGTCCGGGCGGGAAAACGTATGAAGCCGAGTATATTGTCAGGGGAACGGACGGAGCCGGCATCGCCGGAAGTATAAACGGGAAAGAATATACAGTATCCCCCTCCGCGTACATCGGCGATGAGTGCGTGTATACAAAAGAAATCAGTCCGGATGAGGAAAAGGCCGGTACGCAGTTTTGTGACGTTGATACGGGAGATGCGGAACTTGAAGGAATTATACTCCGCGGGACACGCGATGACGGTTCTATACGACTCGGTTCTCATTATTGCGACGGCTTTACAGGGGCACCTGTGAAAATGGACGAAAAAGCCGCATCCGTAAAGACATGGAAACTTGACCGGCAGTACGAGCTTGAAAAAATACGCGTATACGCAGACGGACTGAGTAATCTTTCGCTGTATGTTCAGGGCAACAGGTGGAATACAAAGAACCTCCGGTACGATGAACGCGGATTCTGGGAAGCGGACCTGAAAGGGCTTGCTGCGGATACGGTAACGCTTGAATCGGACTCGGATTTTTTATGTAACGAAGTACAGCTGTACGGCAGCCCCCTGAGCGATAAAACGGTATCGCTCGAACTGTGGTGGCCGGATGAGTCTGTCCGGATAACGGGGCAGGGGCGCAGCGGAGACTGTCTCATAGGATGGACGGGTAGCTGCCAGACTAAGCCTGTTATTAACGGACAGTATTATCCGCGGCAGATGGGTAATGTGTTCTGGATGCCGTTGAACCAGATGGAAGAGATTGCCGGAACTGGCGAACGGTACACGGTAAAGGGAACGCTCGGGAATAACGCTGCGGAAAAAACAATTACCGCCCGCATGGAAAGCGGTTCTGCGCAGTTCAGCCTTGACGACACGTCGTGTGAATATACAAAAAGCGGTTACGTTTCCGTGAGCGGAACGGTAACACGCAGCAATACAAGATGCTTCATCGGCGGAAAGGAAGCTGAAATTACAGACGGCCGCTTTACCGGTACAGCGGCCGTTCATGAAGGGTACCAGGTACTGGAAGTGACCCTGTGGGACAGGTCTCTGCGGTACGAACTTGCATCTGCGGAAAAACCTGTCTACCGCGCAGTCGGGAACGTACAGCTGACAATAGACGAACCGTGCGGAGCTGTATGGACGCAGAACAGCAGCATGACTATAAGCGGACGCGCGGGAAACGGTGACGGTTTAAGCCTTACCGTCAACGGAACGGCAGTCCCTCTTAAAGATGACCGGTATACGCTTGACGTCCCACTCGAAGAAGGTTCACAGACGGTGAGCGTGTGCGTTACCGACAGTATGGGCCGGACGAACGAACGGCAGGTGACAATACACCGTGACAGTACGGAGCCTGCAGTAACACTCCTGACCCCGTCGGAGGGGCAGTACATTGCGCGGTCCGACGTGGAATTCAAAGTGGACGGACATGAAGACGAACGGCTGTGGTGGCAGTTCAATAACGGACAGTGGGAAGAGGGAACCGGATATATAGAGAAGAAAATCTGTACGCTTGCCGACGGATTCTACACATACACGATACGCGCGGAAGACCGGAGCGGAAATATCAGTAATACGGAGCGTGTCCGTTTCTGTGTTGATGTGACGCCGCCGCAGGCTTTTGAAATAAAAGCAGACGTGGACGGGTGGACGAACAATACCAGTCCCGTCCTGTTATTTGCATCCGGAGACGGTACGTCCGGTATAGATCACTATGACTATAAAATCGACGATGGCTCATGGACGGAAACGACAAGCCCGCTGCAGCTGCCGGAGCTTGAGGACGGCATACGGACAGTCACGGTGAGGGCCGTGGACCGGGCGGGCAACATAACGGAAGCGGAACGGAAAGTATATATCGATACATCGAATCCGCCGGAACCTCAGAACGTCCGTCCCGTTCCGTCCGATGACAGCATAACGATGAAGTGGACGGGCATTGACGACGGAGAATCATATCAAAGTTACAGGATAGAGCGAAAACCTGCCTGGAGCGATGGAGTGAGGGAGCTGACCGGCCGGACATACGGCGCAAACACGTATACCGACACCGATGTAGAGCGGGAAAAAACGGTGTATTACCGCGTCTGGGCCGTAGACCGTGTCGGAAACGAAAGCTTTAAAAGTGCATGGTGTGAAGCGCAGGCCGGAGTTGCAAGTGTCGGAATAGCGGACAAGGGGAATACGGTCGTCGAGTATGAAAACGTTACGCTGACCGTTCCCGAAGGAGCGACCGCAGCAGATATCGTCAAAGTTCAGATAAACCGGATACCGCTTAATTCACTTGCAGACCAACCGCTGCAGCCGCTTGTGAGCGATATTTATTCGGTGACGGAAGTGCGGAAGTCGGGAGCGCAAACGGAAATAACGGATCACGCGGATTTGAAAAAGAAAGCAGTATTGGAAATTGCGTATCGTAAAGATGACATACCTGAAGGATACGATGAAAGGGATCTGAAGCCGTTTTATTATGACAGCCTGTGGGGATGCTGGCTTCCGATGGAAGACGGCCATATTGACACGGCGCATCATGTAATGCTCTTCCCCACGAATCATTTTACAGAGTTTTCAGTACAGACAACAAAGGAAGAAGTACTTTCTCCCCAGCAGATGAGGGAAGGTTCTTACAGTCCGTTTAAGAGCGGAATAGGTCAGGGAGATGTACGGATTGCAAGTAACAGCGGAACAGTTTCAACCCTGTTTACGGAATTACAGCTTCCCGGAAAAAACGGCCTTGATTTTTCAGTTCAGCGCATATACAGTACGACGGAAGCTGAAAAAGATGAAGAAGATGAAGAAAAAACAGGTATAAGAATAGACGGATCTGCGCCGTGGAAGATAGCGGACGGCTGGCGGATGAACATGCCCTATATGGGATGGAACGGAGCTCAATTGTGGCTGACTGATCCCGACGGAAATGTCGTACGACTTTCCCAGATGACGGAGAAGAATGAGAGCAAAGATGGAGATACTCTGACGCTGCGGATGGAAAATCATGAGTATACGGATGAAACGGTAGAGTTTCTATTTAAAAAGCATCAGCATCATCTTTTCAATGTTACAGCCTGGCTGGTTACGAGTACATGGTATACGTTCGACGGGGCTGCTCTGTATATGAGCGACGGAAGAAAAATTTCATTCGACAGCAGAGGGCGTGTTACAGCAATTACCGATGAGACGCGAAAGAACTCTATATCATTCGGGTACAATTCTGACAACATTGCAGTTACGGATTCAATGGGAAGGAAGATTATTTTCGGTTATACGTCGGGAAAAATTACTTCAGTGTCTGTGAGCGGAGGTGTCGGTGTTTCGTATACCGTTGAGGATGAAAAGCTGACAAAAGCGGCCGATATAGGCGGCCGTACATGGACTTACGGCTATACTGCGGAGGAACTGACTACAACAACCGTGCTGCTGGATGCACCGTCGGGATATAAGCAGAGTGATCCAAAAAAGAAAACGGTACAGGCTTTAAGCAGCGTGTCGGGACCGGGAATCGGAGTGATTACGGTAAAGTATAAGAAACTGGAAAATCTGTCATACAAAAATTCGGTGGAATCAAATAATAAAACGTATACCTTTGCTGTAACATTCGACAAACTGCTGGGAATAAGCAAGAGCATTGCATTGTCTGACGGCGGGACTGAACTGCGGAGTACAGCTTATACGTTTGATATAAATGTAGACGCAACAGAAAGGCAGTGCATTACGAATTCCGTCTTTATTGATGATGGGCGCATAACGACTGCGATGAAATTCAAATATACGTCGAAAGACAGGCCCCGCCTCAGTGAGGCACCGGAAACGCTCAGTAAAGCACTGGAATTCAAGGAGGTGGCGCAGTGTGTTGATGCATCGGAGATGCTGATATATGAAACTGATATGAGCCGTCAGGAGAAAAAAAGCGGCAAATCAGTTGATACCAGAAGCGTAGTTCTTGAAAGCACGACTATGCGCCCGGAGACCTGCAATACGACAAAGATAACGGGAAACGCAGAGGTCGATTCGTATGACTATGACGGTTACGGAAATGTTACGGAAGAGCATCATACGTATACGACGGACGGAAGGACAAGCGGCACGGCCGTATCGCGCACATTCCTGCCCCCTGCTGCCGGTTACCGGACTGATCTGCCTTCTGCCATAACCACCGAGAGTACCGGAACGGTTTCCTCCGGAGAGACAATTACAACGAACGTAACCGAATCGTATGCGTATAATGCATACGGCCAGATGACGGCAAAGACTACCGCAGGCGGCACGTGGCAGTACGCGTATACCAAGTCCGACGGACAGCTCGCAGAGACAACAAGCCCGTCCGGTCAGGTAACGTCGTACGCGTACGACTACGGAAACGATTCCTATACGGTGACGAAATCGGAACTGTCGGTACGGAACGCCTCTGGCGCAGACGGAAGCAGTACGCTGAAAACGACGCAGAAGTTCAACCTCCTGACTGGAAAGCTTGTATCTGATACGGACGCAGACGGAAATACGGCGGCATACGACTACGACAGTCTGGGGCGGCTCACCGGACAGAGTAAGGACGGCGGGAAGTCGACAGTAACGGTCGCGTACGACGACGTAAAACTGACGAGCACGGTTACCAATGAAAAAGGCGGAGTCACGGTAAATACCTATGACAACCTGGGACGGCTCGTATCGATTGTAAAAACGAACAATACCGTTCTGCCGGAAAGCCTTTCCGACGGCAGCGATACTCTTACAACAAATCTCAGCTATGACGGATACGACGAAGTCACAAGCGTACAGGGACCTGTCTCTGTACACGAGACATACAAACTTTCAGACCTTACGACGAAGTACGAGTATGACGCCCGGGGGAGAGTGACAGCTGTCACGAATCCCGACGAAACGAAGAAAGTATATGCATACGATGACGACACGAATACGGTGACAGTGACAGACGAAACGGGAAGAAAGACACGGCAGCAGACAGACTGGCCGGGGAACGTCATCGAAAGCGGAACGTATAAGGGAAGCGGCAGCTGGATAAGCCAAAAGAAATACTACGACGGAATGGGCCGTGTGCTCGAAAGTGTCGACGGAAACATGAACAGCACAAGCACCCGCTACAACAGCCTCGGACTTGAAGCTGTCGTGACGAAGCCTTCAGTGAGTGTAATAGAAAACGGCAGTACAAAAGAAGTACAGCCGACAGTTACAAAAAACTACAATACGGACGGATATCTCACGTCGGTAACGTCGGGATACGGAAACGTAACCACGACGACAACCTGTACGGTGAACGGACTGGGAGAAACAATACAGTCGCGTACGCCGGTGGGAAAGAGCATATATATAGAAGAAAAAGAGTATAACGGACGCGGCAGCGTCATAAAAGAAACAAGCGGATATGAAGGAGCAGCTGCAGACAGTCAGCATACGAAGAAATGGACGTACGGCTGGAAGGGAAATGTCCTGACACAGACAGACGAAGAAGGAAACGTCACGACGTATGCGTACGACGAAGCAGGAAACAGAACGAACGTGACCGACCCGCGCGAAAACAACACAGCCTATACCGGAGAGTTCTTCCTGCGCATGGAATACGATTTGTTCAACCGACTCGTAAAGGCATGGACACCCCATACGGCAAAACGCGGGGAAAGCCTTGGACAGGCTGACGTAAAGATTTCGTACGACGGGAGAGGGAACGTACTCAAACGCAGCGATCCCGAGGGAGTCACGACTGTCTGCACGTACACAAAACGGAACGGCCCCGCGGCGAAAACCATAGGCGGGTATGTAACTTCGTACACATACGACGATGCGGGACGTGAAATACAGGTAACCGGAGCAGACGGGAGCATACGGCTGACCACCTATGATGATGCAGGAAGACCAGTAAAAGTTCGTTCAGGCGAGAACGATCCGGGAGTCAGATACACATATGATGACAACGGAAATACGAAACAGAAGACTGACCAGAACGGAAAGGCAACAGCATATACGTACAATACGATGAATCTGCAGACTTCAGAGAAGTGCAGCGACAGCGGCACGGTGCTGAAAAACCTTGAAAAGAGCTACGACGCCTTAGGCCGTGTGGTACGGCAGACTGACGGAACAGGAAATGAGCGGACATACTGCTATGATACCCTGAACCGGGTGGTAAGTGAGACGACACCCACGGGCAGCACGCTCAGCTACGTCTACGACGCATGGGGAAACGTCGTAAGCTATACCGATGCAAACGGCACAGTCTTTACACGGGAATATACAAAGACAAACAGACTGAAAGATGAGACGGCACAGAACGGCAGCACGATGGAGACCGCCTCGTACGAGTACGACGAAGCGGGAGACGTAAAAACCGTCACAAACGACAGCACGACCGTGTACTACAACATGAAAGACGGAACGTATGAGAGCAATGCGTATGATCTTGTCACCTCCATGAACTGGGGAGCGACAGGACTGACCATGCAGTACGGCTACGACAGCCTGAACCGCTTTACCACCGTAACGACACCCGACGGAAAGAACGTGGCCTACACGTACAACACGAACAGTCAGGTGACGGGCATGGCCGGCTGGCTCGACGGAACCATCACGTACGAAAACGCGCTCATGAAACAATACACACTGCTGAACGGTGTGACGAAGAACTTTACCTATGACGACTACAAGCGTATCAGCGGAATAACATACGGCAGGGACGGAAGCACAACAGCGGGATACACGTACGTCTACGACAACGTATCGAACGTGACATCGAAACAGGTGTACGGAGCGGCTTCGTCAAATACCTATACCTACGACGGAATAAACCAGCTCCTGACATCGAGTGAAAGCGGGAGCTTCCTGAAGACACCCGACGCCATAGCTTCCTCATTTGCAGAAAAGGACCGTGACTACACGGGAGAAGCAGAACCAGCGTACACAGATACGTTGCCCGACAGCGTTACCCTTGATGCGCAGGCTAAATCACTTTCGTACGACATGAAAAGTACGAAGCGCGTGAACAGAGTTGAACTGTACCCTGAAAGCAGCACGCACCGGGTGAAAGAGCGTAACATACGGATATTCTACAAGACGGGAACGGCAGATGACGGCTGGATACAGGTGACAGGCTGGAACTTCACCAGAGACGATAAGAACGGCAGCCTTTCGTTCACCTTTAAGGAAGCGGTGGAAGCGCGGTACATAAAAGTAGTGACCGACTGGGACGACAGAAACTATGGCAACGAAAGCATTGAGAATTACGCAACGTTCAAAGGCACACCGCGCAACCTGCTGCGTGTATGGACGCTGTCGTCGAATCTTGCGGAAACATACGGGTACGATACTGCTGGAAACAGAGTGAGTCTTACAACAGGAGACACAGGGGGGAGTTCTTCATACGCATATACATATTATGCGAATACCCAGGGAGGAAACTCCACCAGAGTACTGTACGACGGCAGATGGTACTACACGTACGACGCAAACGGGAACCGCACTACCCGGGGAAAGGTTGCAGCAGTAAGCGGAAACAATGTGGTCATAGACACAACAGCGGAGTACTGGACGTATACGTGGGACTTACACAACAGGCTGACCGCAGTGAAGCAGTACAACGCACCGGACAAAGGAACGTGTGTAAGCGTGGCGTACACGTACGACGCCCTGAACTACCGGATAGAGCGGATGGGTTCGGACGGGACGACCGTGTACGCATACGGCAGAAGCGGTGCGTTGACGTACCAGAAGACGACAGGTACAACCGGTACGACGATGAGAAGTTATGCGTATCTGAACAATGAAGTTATTGGCTGGACGGAGACAGATACAGCAGGACATGAAACGAAGCTGTATGCAGTAACCGATATGCTCGGCAGCGTGACAAAGGTACTGGATAAGACAGGCCGCGTCCTATGGTCGAGTGAGTATACCGCGTTCGGGAACGTCGCAGGCACGGTAACCGACGCGATAGATTTTTCAGGGCTGTACACGGGAAAAGACATTGACGCGGAGACAGGGCTGACGTATCATTGGAACAGATGGCGGAGTGAAGACGGCTCGTGTTTCATCAGTGAAGATCCTGCACGAGACGGTAGCAACTGGTACGGGTACTGCGGGAATAACCCGATGACATATACAGATCCCACGGGACTGGCTCCTTATGTGAACGGAGTCTATGATGGACCATATGATCCTGATCATCAGACACCGGAAGTAACGTACGGGCCGGAGTATAAGTCTGGTACCTATTCAGGACCGCAAAGTCCGACATCATTCGATACAAGCAGTTTTACTTCGTTTGCAGAACATCAGATGGGGCTGTTTGTTGATGTAACGACAGCATATTTTAGTAATGCAGGCCGCGGATTTGCAGACAGTGCGGCCGGATTTGGATATTCACTATGGCATCCTGTAAAAACGGCAAAGACGTTATGGAACGAAGTCGTACAGACGGTGGCGCACCCGGTATTAACGGCACAGGGAATATGGGGAGGCTGGAAAAGCGGCATCTCTGATTTTATGCAGGCAGATGCAGCAGGGCGTGCCGGGATAATAGGGGAGACTGCAGGACGCAATGGGTTTGATGTGACGCTTGCGGTACTTGCGGCGGAAGCGCCTTCTGTGGTACATAATATACGGGCGGGTGTTGCAGGGAAGGTATCTCTAAACACTGAAAAAATTTTCTACCGAAGTATGAGCCGTGCTGAAGCCGATGCGGTTACTGATACAGGAATTCTGAGAGGAGGAAGGCCGGGCGATACTTTCTTTACAGATTCTCGTTTTAGAACGGCATCGCGAGCTCAAAATAGACTTTCTTTACCTTCTACTCCTGAAGTTCAGATGGAATTTAAGTTAACAAATAATCCAAATATGATTCGAAATGGAACTCGTGTCACACCTGCTTATGGGGGGATTGGAGGGGGGCGTGAATTTATGACAACTGATCCTGTTTCTGTGGAGGTTATAAATGTTCAACCATATTGAGAATTTCATTGGTTTATCTTTTAGTGCATCAATTGGGGAGCCTTGGGATTTTTCCTCAGAAGCTGGCGAAAACAAGATTTATGGTCGAGTGATAGGTGTTCATGAAACAAAAAAACATGAAATATTGTTATTATGCGAAATTAGCAAATTTAAAAAAGATGGGAAAACGATTGGTCAAGTTGTTGCTGTGAACCGATATAAAATGGCACAGGACATAACCATAGAAACTGCGAAAAATAAAGGACTCGGGATGAATTTTGTATTTTTGATTTCAGGTAGAGAATTATCAATAGATGATTTACAAGATTTTTTAAGTAGTAGTGATGAAAAGAGCTTTATTGTGGGAACATTCAAACTTAATAAGTAAGAGGTATTATTGATTTGAAACATATTGGTCTATTTACTCTCTTTCTCGCCGTCTTTACGCTGAAAGCGTTCTCTGTTGACATGGTTAATTCTTTATATTTCTCTAAACCTGTTGAGATTGTTGTCCTTCCAAAAGGAACGCAAGTAGTTCAATACCAAATTCCGGAAAATTCAATGGGAAATTACTTTGCACCTGTTGGTGCATCAGCTGATTCATTGGGTATCAATGCAGAAGGACGACAAACGATGATTTATACAACTACAAGAGATGTGACAGTGTTGCGTTCCATTGCTTCTGATACTATTGGAAATCGGAATATACCGGTATTTGCACAAGGAAGAGGTGGAGGAACTCAGTTTTTTACCAATGATTTATCGGCATTCGCTCAATGAGGTTTTTATGAGAGATAATGTTTTTGAAAAAGGAAAAGAATACAGAGTAACAAGGTCCTTTTCATTTTGAAAATCAACTTTCACTCAAGGCGAAATAGTGATTTATAGAAGTGGAGGATTTAGCCGTTATGATGATTGTTATTTATATGAATTTGATGATTTGAAAGGTTATCATAAACTGTGCCGACTTGACGCTGATTCTAATGAAGAAGAAATTCTTAGATATTTTCAAAGGGCGAAAACATAAATAATTTATGGAAAATGGACAGATTTCTTATATTAAATTACAAAATGGGAAATCATGTCAGCAATCAGGCAACTTGCAGGTTTACTCAGGGGGTAGCTGTTTACTATGGCAAGGTTGTTGATTATCTGGGAAAGTCAATATCAGTGCAGTCCCTAAATATTCCGAATTTATTCATGCAGCAGATTTTTCCGTCATTGTTTTTACTTATAGACAGAAACGCTTACCGGACTGGCTCCTTATGTGAACGGAGTCTATGATGGTGCATATGATCCGAACCATCAGGCACCGGAAGTAACGTACGGGCCGGAGTATAAGACAGAGACCTATTCCGGACCGCAAAGTCCGACATCATTCGATACAAGCAGTTTTACTTCGTTTGCAGAACATCAGATGGGGCTGTTTGTTGATGTAACGACAGCATATTTTAGTAATGCAGGCCGCGGATTTGCAGACAGTGCGGCCGGATTTGGATATTCACTATGGCATCCTGTAAAAACGGCAAAGACGTTATGGAACGAAGTCGTACAGACGGTGGCGCACCCGGTATTAACGGCACAGGGAATATGGGGAGGCTGGAAAAGCGGCATCTCTGATTTTATGCAGGCAGATGCAGCAGGGCGTGCCGGGATAATAGGGGAGACTGCAGGACGCAATGGGTTTGATGTGACGCTTGCGGTACTTGCGGCGGAAGCGCCTTCTGTGGTACATAATATACGGGCGGGTGTTGCAGCTAAAGAGGCAATTCCATTTATTAAGGGAAGTGGAATCTGGAAAGGTGATATTTTAAGTACAACGGCGGCTAGTGATCTAAAGATGTATCGGGTATGGGGAGGTGAATCTGGACAGGTAGGAAGCTGGTTAACACCAGTCAAACCGACTTCTGCACCAGGTGCCCGTTCATCTTTGGCGCTGCCTCCACAGAATGCTGCACAATTTTTCTCGGAAGTCACTGTACCTGTGGGAACCCGATTCCAAATTGGTATAGCTGGTTCTGGCTTTGGACAAGCAGGGGGAGGCATCCAAGTTCAATTACTTGAAAGTATTCCCAAAATAAACTTTGGCCCGGGGGGTCCACTCCGATGAGTAAATTTCTTCAAGAAGGTTCACAACTCCTGATTATTTCTGATTCGGGTACTGTGGTTTGGAAGGGTAATCCAAAGAATTGGACTGTCGCTAAAGTTATTGAAGTCCCAAATACTGAGTCAGCGATTGTTTTGCTTGATTATTACAAATGGGACACAAGCCGAGGTTATAATCTTATCTGTGTTGATTCTCACGGGGATACACTTTGGGAAGCTACCGAAGAAAGTGGCCAGTTATTGGGAGAATCAATAACTGAAATACAGGTTGAAGACGGGCGCTATCTTGTGAATACATGGAATGGCTGTCGCTTGCGTATTGATGAAAAAGACGGGCGAATGTTTTTTTTGAGCTTCTCCAAGTAATCCTTTCTCATCATGGGAGAAAGCCTAATTAACGGTTTAACTTGACAACGCTTTGCGTTGCAGGTAAATCGGATCATTATGCTCATAGGTGAGGTTACGAAGCGCGTCAGGGATTGGAGCACCGAAGTACCGCCAGAAGGCGGTATGAGGGCTGTGCCCGAAGTGCGCAAAGCCCGGCAGGACGGGAACCGTTCTGCGACGCCCGAAAGGAAAAGGAAACCAGCAGGCGGGTTTTTCAGACGCAGACTGCAAAACCCGGGAAGCAGAACTGCCGTGCAGTTCTGCGGCACGCAGAGGGAAAGTCATTGTCGTACGACATGAAAAGTACGAAGCGCGTGAACAGAGTTGAACTGTACCCTGAAAGCAGCACGCACCGGGTGAAAGAGCGTAACATACGGATATTCTACAAGACGGGAACGGCAGATGACGGCTGGATACAGGTGACAGGCTGGAACTTCACCAGAGACGATAAGAACGGCAGCCTTTCGTTCACCTTTAAGGAAGCGGTGGAAGCGCGGTACATAAAAGTAGTGACCGACTGGGACGACAGAAACTATGGCAACGAAAGCATTGAGAATTACGCAACGTTCAAAGGCACACCGCGCAACCTGCTGCGTGTATGGACGCTGTCGTCGAATCTTGCGGAAACATACGGCTACGATAAGGCAGGAAACAGAGTCAGCCTTACAACAGGGGACACCGGAGGGAGTTCGTCATACGCATATACATACTACAAAAATACGGAAGGAGGAAATTCAACCAGAGTACTGTACGACGGCAGATGGTACTACACGTACGACGCAAACGGAAACAGGACTGCACGCGGCAAGGCAGCCACAGTAAGAGGGAACAATGTTACCACAGATTATTTGATTTGCAGTGTTGCAAGGAACAATAATTTTTCAATTTTGACATTAGACAAAGATTTTCAGAATTATAAAAGATATATTGATATAGAAGTTATTGATGAAAAAGAATGGCGGCAGCAGGCATGAGAAATATTGTAACGAATGTGGCCTGCTCCGCTTTGCGCGTTCACTTTCCGATATACGCGCAGGCCGAATCTCCTGCAATCTTTCCGAATACGGTGATGTCCGCGACTGCGTTTCCGCCGAGCCTGTTTGCTCCGTGTACTCCGCCCGTTACTTCACCGGCTGCAAAGAGTCCCGGTATTGCCTGTCCTGATGTATTCAGCACTTCTGCTTTTGTATCTATCTTGAGACCGCCCATTGTGTGGTGCACTGCCGGTCCTATTTCAACGGCGTAGTACGGTCCCGTTTCAAGGGCGCGCGGCATATCGGAAGCTTTGCGGCCGAACGGGTCGTTCCCGCTTTTCTGGGCCCTGTTGTATTCGTCCACCGTCTGCACCAGCGTGTCCGACGGCATGGAAAGTGCTGCGGCAAGGCCGGCAACGGTGTCGGCCTGCGTGAGCAGCCCCTGCTGCACATAACCTTCTATGGCGCTCAGCGATTCGCGTACGCCCTGGTCGAAGAGCAGATATGCGGTTTTTCCGGTCTGTTCAAGGATCGCCTTCGACATTACGTCGCGCGTCGCCATTTCCTGCATGAACCGTTTTCCTTCCCTGTTCGCCACGATTGCACCGTTTCCGCGCACAGCTTCGGTTATCATTACGCCGCTTGAAGGCACTACCGTGGGATGCGTCTGGATCTGGTCCATATCGACAAGCGCCGCGTCGAACTGGGGGACCCACGCAAACGCATCGCCGGTAGCTCCCTTGTGGTTTGTCGTGCCGAATCCTGCAAGTTCAGGTTTATACCGTACAATCATGTCGGAGTTTGCACCGAATCCGCCTGTGGCGATGACAACTGCTTTCGCGTTGATTTTATAACTGCCCGACGGTGCGGAAACGGTAACCCCCGCAGCTTTACCGTCTTCATTGATGATGCCGGTAACCTTATTGTTAAGCCGTATATCCACACCGGCCTTTTTGTCGGCGGCTTCAAGCACCGTCACAAGGTGCGGCCCTACCGGTGCGCCTCCCTGCGGACGGTGCGTGCGCTTGTTTGTGGATCCCGCCATTTTGCCTACATCGGTCAGGTCGGCGCCGAGGCTTATAAGCCAGTCTACGGTTGCGGCGGAGTTATCGACAAGCGTTCGCACCAGTGCGGGATCGTTCAGATTGTGTCCGCCCGTCATTGTATCTTTGTAGTACTGGTCGTTGCTGTCTTTTATACCGAGTTTTTTCTGGATGGATGTTTCGCTTGCGTTAAGGCCGCCGGTCGCAGAGTTTGTGTTGCCGCCTGCGATGCCCATCTTTTCAAGTACGATCACTTTTGCGCCTTTCGATGCTGCCTCGACCGCTGCGGCCATGCCGGCACCGCCTGCTCCTGCGATCACGATGTCGCAGCTGGTGTCTTCCGGCGCCGCAGCCACCGCAGCTTTTCCTGAAACGGCTGCCATGATAGCCTGAATTGTACCTTTTGAAGTGAGTGTTGCCCCCGACACCGTATCGAGGCCGTCCGTGCTGCCGTTTTTAACTGCCTGTGCAAGCACTGCCTGTGCAGCCGGTTTTGCAAAATCCGTTTCCTGTTCGGATACGACTTTACCTGCGGTTATGCGTCCGTCTTTTACAGTGACTGATACGGTGATATCGCCGTTGCGGCCGCTGCCCGTTCCGATGTATGTTTCGCCTTTGCCGGTGCCGAAAGCAAGAATACCTGCAATTGCGGCCGCCGAAACGGCAAGAAAGACAGCTGCGGAAACGATGCCCGATCTCTGATTCATATTCGCTCCTTATTTAATTTGTAATAAAAATATTCGGTAATAATGATTTCATCGTACCGTAATGAAGCATTTTTGACCAGCGTAAAGCTGTGTCACGGCCGGGAGTCGTGCAAGGCTTATATGGGAACCGGACAAACCTTATGGAAGTCCTGCATAAGTCTTAGCCGATGATTGCACAAGTCTTGTTCGATCATTGCGCAAGGCATACACAGATATTATCCAAGTACATGGACAATGATTCCATAAGCCATACGGAGGTCTTGCGCATGTACTTACGCAATCATTAAATCAGTCAGGACATCAGACTGTTAATTTTCAGACAGGATTTCATTTTAAATTTTCATACAATTAAAAGAATTATGCCGTAAAACTGTAAAAAAGCACGAAATCTTTTTCTTTATCCTCCGGACAGCGGAAATTCTCATAGAAGTATCACTTTTTCTTATAATATTTTGAAAATATTTCTTGATATTTAAATAATATTGACATATACTATTCATATTATTTAAGTCGAAAATTATGAACCAATTCTATTAAGGTAAAAGTATTATTACTGGGGGTTTTTATGAAAAGAAACGTATTTCTGTCTGTCTCTGCGGCTTTATTTGCAGTTGCAGTGTGTTTTTCCGGATGTAAAATAGTGAGCAATGACGATAAGGATACGGAAACGTATACCGTCACGTTCAATGCGAACGCAGAGGCAGCCACGGTAACTTCCTTGTCGGCCCCTCTGTCCGGTATAGAATCCGGTTCAAAGGTAACGAAGCCCGCTGATCCTGTGCGAAGCGGATATATATTCGGCGGCTGGTACAGAGAAAGTTCCTGTACAACAAAATGGAATTTTGAAAGCGATACGGTCACGTCTTCCATAACGCTGTATGCGCAGTGGCTGGATGAAGGCAGCTACTGTGTCATATCATTCGATACGGGGACGAGCGGCTGGGATTGTGAGCCGCTCGTAGTGGAAAAAGGCAAGGTTGTAGATCTGGAAACGTATTATATGACGCGTGGTGTAGCATATTATTCAACAGATCCTGATTTCGGTATTGATAATGTCTTTACGGACAGCGGATACACAAAAGAGGCTGAGGCTACGTATACAGTGAATGAATCAATGACGTTTTATATCAAAATGATTCGGCGGTATGCGGTTACGATATATCCCAACGGAGGAGTATTTTCAGATTCCACAACTGCGGCAAAAAAGGTGAAGATGTCTGAGGGAAGTACGGTCGCTTCTGTCGACACATATATTGCAAAACCGACCCGCAGCGGGTACGTGTTTTCGCGCTGGACTAGCGACGAATCGGGGGAGACTGAAGTTGTCGATTCTGCGGAAATACACGAAAGTCTTACCTTGTACGCGCAGTGGACCCAGTTGAATACGGATATCAACGGATGGTGGTTGTATACGAATATAAATACACACAGTAACAAATGCTTTATAAATCTTAATACTACTGAGGGTACGGGGGTTATGTATGACGACTCTATTGAGTCCGGTCTGCAGCAGCTTACGTTGACTGACACAAAAATCACTGCCGGTTCGGACGATTATACGTATACCTACACAGACGATGTTCTTATTTTTAACGGTATTACCTGTGCGCGTCCGACGGAAACAAAAACGGCCGGAGGAACCGGCAGCGGGTCGTACCTTGTCATGGGCAGTATCCTTTCGCTCAATGAGGATACTACGTATACACTGACGTCCACGGATAATACGAATGTTTCCGTGAGCGGGAAATGGGGCAAAGACGATACTGCATTCTGTCTGCTCGACGAAAATTCGAAGCTTGTTATGCGGTTAACGGGTACAAAAAAGCTCGATTATGAAACGCTCGGCGGGCATTACTATAATTACGGCGGTTCTGCTGCATACAGCAATAAAGATGCATATTCTCTGCTCCTCAATAAAGACGGAACGTATCATTTCTATGTGTTCGGTAAAGAGATACAGGGAACGTGGTATGCTTCAACTTCCGGAATGGACACTGCCGTGTGCCTCTCGGGAGGATACGGCAACAGCTATGAGGAATCGGTAAAATATGAAGAATCGACTTTTACCACTTCGGGAAGCAGTGAAAATACACTTATACAGGCTTCGAAAAAGGGAGTTGTCTCCGGATTTACTGAAGATCCGGAACTAACCGGTACATGGATTTTAAGCCAGTCAGGCATAACTGAAGAATTTATGTTTGCATCTGACGGAACAGCCCGCATGACCATGAAGATGGGCAGTACGGAACAGATCATGGATGATTATTACTTTGTCGACAAGGACAAGGGCTTTATTTATGAAATAAATAATACGATGCCGAATATACTGTCCGGCATCAGCAGTGCATACGGATATGAGGTAAGTGCCGACGGTACAGTGCTTACGCTTACCTTTAGCGGACTGTCCGCTACGCTTACAAAAAAATAAAACGGGCAGGTACTGCCCGAGTTTCTGACCTGAAAAAACAGCAGTGTGTTTCTTTCTCTTTTGGAGAAGACGCACTGCTGTTTACATTGAAAATAAAGAGAGGGAGAGAGTTTATGAAAAAACGTTTGTTTTTCTGTGCGTTTTTTTTCTGGACGGTGTTTTTTGGTCATGCGGCAGGATATTTTGCGGGAGAGGGTGTAACTGATTTAAAAGTAATTCAGGACGGAAATAACGGAGAGTATGTTTTTTATATTCAGAATGGAGGCATAAAAGCCGTACATAAGAATCCCGGGGGAACTGTCGAAGTTTTCAAATTGTTCGCGGATTCCGATATGGAACCTGCAAATGTTACAGGTCTGCAGGTAAATGAAATTCCGCAGAATATAGTCACGTTTCTGGGAGAAATAAATGGAACTGTCTATCTGTTTTCGAAATTTATAAATGGTGCTGATAATCAAAGCTGTAGCGATCAGACGGAAGTAGGTAAAGCAGAGGATTCGTTTTCTGCAGTAGAAACAGTTCGTAATTATTCGGAAGACAGTATCCGGTATTTATTCATAAGGAATGAACAGCTTGTCTGCTGTACGGTAGCTTTACAGAACGGCGTGATAACCGGAAATATAAATTTGAGCGGAACAGACATTTGTGTGTCGGCTTATTCCGTTGTTGCCGCAAATGATCAGCTGATTGGGTATTTTGTTTCAAATACAGACACTCCGACATTGACATTATTTATTCTTGGCGATGGTACGTTCAGTACTGTTTATTCCGGAAGAATGGATAAAGAAAGTACAGTTGACTTACAGTGTTCTGTTTCATCAGGAATCTATTGTGTCTGGCAGAGTAATACGACTTCCTGCGTTCTGAAGTATGTCGACGGGGTGTTTCAAAAAATACACACGGAAGAAGGGAGCGTACAATATCCTCTGCTGCTGATGGAAAATGAGGACTTTTCAAAAAAGATCAGAGTGAATGAAAGTGAGGAAAAGAAATCCTTCACAATAAACGATAATTATCAAACCGAACAGCAATATATATATTTTACGGCCGTTCCCGTAAATAATAAAAAAGCGTATGTGATCTATAAAAATGAAACATGGAACGTTGCCGTTACGGATTTTTCGACTACGATGGTAAATAAAATCGCCATATCATCTGCGGCGGAATATGTCTCAACCTTTTATGATGATGGTTGTGTTCTTCTGTTTGCCGACCGGCAGGATAATCAAATCATTTTTATGCACATAGACAATAATAACAATTATACGTACAAAAGCGTGCTTTTCCCTGAAGGAAACCGAATCCTGTCGGATATTGCAGGCCCTGTCTACGGAGGTGGTTTGCTGATTGTTTCCGGCGGAAGCAGTCATTTGGTAATCGATCCCGCGCTCCAGCGGCTGCAGTTTTTCTCTTCGCCGTTATTCGCTGTTTCAATGAGGATAGACGGACATATTGGAGTATGTACGTATGCCGGCGGATATATAAACGTTGAGGAAAATGACAATGAATAGAAAAATTAAACCTTTTTATTTTATTCCGTTGTTTGTTTTTCTATGCGGTTCTCTCTTTTCGGAAGAACAAAGCTATAAGTATCGGTACTATAAATTTGATGACCACGGTTGGATTAAACTTTCTATTACGGGAGACAATATTTATAGCCCGAATGATTCAACAGCGTATTTTACGAATTCCATCTCCTATTCTTGGTCAGTAGATGATGATTATGGAAGAATTGACTGTTTAAGATGTAAAGGAAAAGGTTCCGGAACGCTGTCTGCATCCAAAACTATAAAAATGACCATTACGAAACAAAGATGGTGGACTAATGTATTTTCTTCTTGGTGGTCTGATGAAGAAACGAGGTCTCAGAATTTTTCTTTCATCAAAGATACAACGCCTCCGGCAGTTTCTATACGTGATGCTAACGCCGGTTCTTATTCAAACGGCGTGTACAGAACAAAAAATCCGCTTACGTTAACAACTTCATGTTCTGATGCCGACTCGGGAATAAAATCACTTACATATAAACTTAACGGTGTTGATTCATCGAATAGTATAAATATCGGCAGCGAAGGCACATATGTTTATACAGTGAGTGTATCCGACAATGTTAATAACGCGGCAACAGAAACGGTAACGATTATATATGACATAACGGTACCGACGTTCACTGCAATCAGTGACTCGTCGAATGGAAAATGGGCAAAGAACGCAACTTTGAAAGCGACCGCATCCGACGCCGTAGCCGGAATAGATGAAACCTCATGGAATTATTCTCTGGACGGCGGCGCGACTTGGCCGGGGGCATCGTCTCTGGTCAATCTGACTGATAATGGTATTTATGACATTATGTTCCGGGTTTCTGATATCTCCGGAAATACTGCTGCATCTTCCATAAAGACCGTCCGCATAGACAAGACTCCTCCCGTCGTAACCGTTGCTGATCCTTCCGCCGGGAAGTGGGTAAAGTCAGCCGTCGTGTCTGCAACGGCTGACGACGGATCGTTGTCCGGAGTTAATGCTTCAACATGGAAGTATTCGACAGACGGCGGAACGACATGGACTGCGGGAAGCAGCGTGCCGCTGACGAAGTCCGGCACGTATGCGGTCCGGTTCCGCGTTTCGGACAACGCCGGAAATGAAAGTATATTGGATTCGAAGACGGTAAAAATCGATGCGGAAAATCCGAAGCTTTCCGTACAGAATACGGCTGCAGCAGGGTGGAATGCGTCGGCCGTATTAACGGCGTCCGCTTCGGACGGATATTCCGGCATAAACGCTGCTGCGTGGCAGTATTCGACAGACGGCGGAACGTCGTGGTCTGCGGCATCGGCCGCGAATTATACGGTAACGCTGTCTAAAAACAATGCCGGGTATAATCCGTACAAAGTTCTGTTTAAAGTTTCCGATAACGCGGGTAATGAAACTGTCTCTGCCGAAGAAAGCGTGAACATAGACACGTCCGTGCCTCAGATTACGCTTTCAGGCGTGCCTGCTGCCGGGACATGGAGTTCGGGGGCCGTGACCGTTACGGCGTCGGCCTCGAACGGTAAATCGGGCATAAATGCCGACACGTGGGAATATTCGCTTGACGGAGGGGCAGCGTACAGGAAGAGCGCGCAGAAAAATGCATACACGTTCGACGGCTCCCTGTCCGGTACGTACGCAATACAGTTCAGGGTAACGAGCAATGCCGGCGTAACGGGAGTTTCGCAGTCCGCGTCCGTAAAGCTGGACAATCAGAAGCCTGTTGTCACAATCACGTCTTCCTCCGGCGGCAAAACGACGGTAAAGAGCTGTACGTTTACGGCCGCCGCATCCGATTCGGGTTCGGGGGTAAATGCTTCCTCTTGGAAATATAAAACTGACGACGGCGGCGAGCAGAGCGGTTCGAGCGTCGTTCTCACTGAGGACGGTACGCATACCGTGGTGTTTACCGTAAAGGATAATGCCGGTAATACCGGGACCGCGCAGGCTGTCGTTACAATCGACTGTACTGGCCCCGTTATTACGGTGAGTAAAAGCGTGAACGCGGAATGGGCGCGCGAGAATACGGTGTCTGCAAAAACTGCGGATACCGATGTCGACGCTTCCTCCTGGCGGTATACCGTAACTCCTTCAGGCGGCACGCAGACGGCGGGAAACGGCTCTGCCGTAACGCTCAGCAATCACGGAAAATATACCGTAGTGTTTTATGCGGACGACGTTCTGGGGAACACTGGTACCAGTCAGTCCGTGAACGTAAACATAGACAGAGTTGCGCCGCAGTTCGCATCGGACTGCGTGAAGGACGGAAACAAAATCACCGCGACCGCGTCCGATGCGGACAGCGGAATAGACGCCGCTTCGTACAAATACCGCAGGGACGGCGAATCGGTCTATACGTCCGGCAGAACGGCCGTACTTTCCGACGGTAAAGACGGGAAGGTGTGGTTCGTCGTCTCCGATGCTGCGGGAAACGCAAGCGACGAAAAACTGTACACGGTCACCGTGGACACGACGCCGCCAGTCGTATCTTTTACCTGCGCCGGAAACGTCCGGAACGGGAAACTCGTTCTCTCCGATTTCTGCGCGACGGACGCCGTAACGGGGCTTTCCAAACTGTTCTATGCAGTCGACTATTCTTCCGGCTCGTCATGGACTGCCGCGGCGCTGACTAAGAGTGAATATTCAAACGACGTGCTGACTCTCGATGCCGGAGATATTGCGGAAGGGAGACATACGCTCACCGTAAAGGCGCAGGATGCCTACGGAAACGGCACCGTTACACAGGCTGCCGTTTTTATAAACGATGAAACTGCTCCTGAAATTCACGCCGTACGTGCCCGGTATAATGAAGACGAAATAGATTCGGGCGCGTTCGTCGGCGGGTATGATAAAGATTCCGAAACGACGAATGAAATCACGCTTCTTCCCGACGCTTCGGATACGGCGTATACCGATAACGGGAATCCCGTCCCGGGTACTATTGCGTCGTGGACTGTCGGAATCGCGGACAGGGAGGACTCGCTTCCCGTAAAGTGGTATACGTTCCTTCCTTCCCGGGTCATTGCCGTAAACAACGGCTCGATCCCTCTTTTTTCCGGATCGAATTACGTGTATGTTCAGGCTTCGGATGAGGCGGGTAACGGAAGTGCGTATGCCGTATTCGAAGTAATCAAGGATATAGGCGTGCCGTCCGCACCCGTCGTGACGAGCAGTTCCCACCGGAAGGCTTCGAAACCGGAAGACGCAGAGTTATGCAGCGACGCGGTTTTTTCCGTTAAACCCCGGAGTACGGGAGAATCGGGCATATCGGGGTACAGGTGGAAACTCGGAAAATGCGGAATCGTAAACGGTACTGTCACTGATATAAGCGGATACAACGATACGGGCTATACGGTCGTTCATCAGAAGGAAAATCTTGCGCTTGAATTCGACGCGCTGCCCGATAACGAAACGGGCGAATATTATTGTCTGGCTGTGTCGTGCATCGGGGGAACTGGTGCGGAGGGAAAAGAAACGGTATATCCGTTCCGCATCGACACTGATCCGCCTGAAGGGATATTCCTGCACGTTTCCCCTGAAACCGATTCCGACTCGTATTACAATTCGAAAGTCACGGTAGTGCAGTGGAACAAACCCGCCGACAAAACGGGAATTGCGGAATACATTCTGACCGTTACGAATAAAACGACGGGCGTCAGTAAAACGTATACGCCCGCTTCCGGTAAAACGGAGCAGCGGATATACCTTTCCGACATGCTGCGGGCGGACGAGCTCACGGGAGAATTCGAAGCTGCCGTTGAAGCGGTTGATTATGCGGGCAACAGCGAAAGTGCGCGTCGCTCTTTCAAAATCGACACGGAATGCCCGGTGTTCGCTTCCGGTGCCACTGTTGAAAAGCAGGAAGAATCGTATAAGATTTCATGGGGCGCGCTGACTGATGCGTGCCCGGGTATTGAGAATATTTCGCTGAATATTGCGGGGCTGCTTGAATCCGACACGTCTTCCCGCTCCATACTGATTGACGGAGCGGACACGTCGTACGTTATTTCCACGCTGAAGAATAACGCCGCGTATGCCGTGACCGTCACGGGATATGACAGGGCCGGAAACTTCAGCGCGGTGCGGACGAACTTTACGACCGGTACTGCCGTTCTTCCTGCGGAAATACGCACGCCGTATGCCGAAACGATCGACGGGTATGTCATAAAGGGCACTGCCGTGGAAAACACGGCGGACGGCACGGGGAGTGTGCTTCTCGAAGACGGTGTGCTCGAACTGCCCGCTTCCGTAACGGTTTCGGAGCGTACGGAGGAAAGCGGACGCACTGTTGAAAAAGTACTCAAAGAGCTGCCGCTGCGGAACGATACTGTCGTAAACGGCGGCCGCAGTATAAGCTACGCTCTTTCCGCGGAGGGAACGTACACGGTCCGCACGGGCGGGTTTGTTCTGCGGGGAACGGGTTTTGAGTTTACCGATGCGCAGGGGCTGACGCTGCTCGATGCGGCGTATGACTTTGCCGTGTACGATACGAACGATACGGAAACATACACCGCCGTAAATGCGGGGAATGTAAATCTCGGAACGGGGGATAATCCTCAGGTGAACTCGGCGTCCGTTCCGCTTGCAGTGCCTGTAAAAGCTGCGACTGACGGATTTGCGCTGGAGCAGGTGAGCGGGATAACTCTTTCCGGTTCGGGAATCACCGTTTCGGGCACGGCTGACTCGCCGGTGACGTTCACTCCGCGGAATATCGACATACGCTGCGCGGACGGAAACAGAAAAATACCGCTCGACGGCGCGGAAATCAGCGCGGAGGACAGTATTCCCCGCGCCGCTGTGAAAAGCGATTCCGTAAAACTGGTGCTCAGCGATACGGTTCTGACGGTTAAGAAGTCGGGAATCACCGGCAGGTTGTACGAAGTATACGAGGCTGTTCTTGAGCTGCCCGACACGTACGAAATCGACGGTGCTGCAGACAATCACAGTCTCATTCTCCGCAATTTTACGATTAACGATGCGGACGGCGCTGTCGCGCAGGGACCGGATTTTGCATGCAGCAGCATAACGAAAATCTCCGGCACCACGCAGACAATTACAATCACCGGCATAACAATAGACAGCGCGGGGCGGATATACGCTTCCGGTGAAATTTCCGCGGGCGTATACGGCAGCGGTTTCGAGGCGGAGAACATACTGCTTACGAACGCCGGCGCCGATATGGAAACAGGCGGGCACATCACCGGTTTTGAAACGACCGTGTACGGATTCAAGCTGAAATCGGATGATGCGTTCATTACGGCCGGCGGCGTGTACATACGCTCAGGTCTGTTTACGGTATACGGCGGAGATAGAAAAATAACGGGGCTCGGCCTGCGGACGACGGAGAAAGACAGCGTCTACCGCACCGGAACTTCAGGCGACGTATTTGCGGCCGACACGCAGTATACGAAAGACGTGACTGTTAAGGGACTCTCCGTTACTTCAGGCGGAGTGTACGCGGATGAAATCGACGTTCCGCTTCCCTTCGCGCAGGAAGGCGTCTGGAAATACGAACAGGCGTCCCTTTTCAGCAACAATACCTGTAAAGGTACGAGTGCTTCGGCACAGACTGTCGTCATAGGCGGCTATACCGTATCAGGCGGAAACAGCAGCTTTACCGGAGATCGTATCGTAATCGAAAAAGGATACGTGAACGTTCCCTCCGGCTTCAGTACCGGCAGACTCGAGATGGAAAACATCGCGTTCAACGGGACGGGGCTGCTTTCGGGCGGGACAGTCGCTGCCGGAAAGGAAAACTCCTACGCGTATTCGTTCTCCGGATGGAACTATACGTACGGCGCGCTGCATCTTGCGCAGGACGGACTGCACGGTGCCGGATATGTGAATTATGCGGATGAAGAAGGCGGTGAAAGCTGGAGTATTTATTTTCCCGACTTTACGGTGACGGCTGACGGTTCCGTCGCACCGGGAAAAAGCGGACTGAAGGACGACGAGTACCAGTGGTGCCACAGCGGATATTATCTTACGCTGCCCGGCGCGTATATGCAGCAGGAGTCCGGCGGCGGATTTCTGATGTGCTGCGATCAGCCTGCCGTCGAATTCGAATACAGCGACGATACGGTTTCTCTCGGAAAAGTCGCGTTCGATTCGTCGGGGAAGCTTATTACTTCGGAGAAAAGCGCGAAAGAAAACGATTTTGTTTCATATAATAATTATTCCGTACAGGCCGTGAATGCATGCTTCGTGTCAGATGCGGTGAGTTTTGACGGAAAGATAAAGCCTGAAACGTGGACCTCGTATGTCCTGACGGGAAGCACCCGCATTGAACTGCAGCCCGCCGGGACGGTCACATTCGCGGACAGCGGCGCTGAAACAGACTACGAATATGAAGGCTGGAACGTAAAAGGTTCCGGCATTGCGTTCGACGAGGATTACGCCGCGATTGAGAACAACAGTGTTGTCTACAAGGGCAGCACCCTGAGTCTTGGCCGTCTGTCTTTTACCCCGGACGGCATACATATCGGAGAGGATTACGCATATCAGTCTGCTGCTGTTCCGATAGTAACTGAAAAATCGCAGATACGGGAGACGATTGTAGATGACGAAGGAATCAGAGCCGTAATCGACGTCGTTCTGCCCGACATGCTTAATAACGACAGCATGGTATACCGCGACGTGCGTCTGCATCAGGACGGAACGTATTTTATAAATCAGGCGATTGAAGATTATACAGTGGATCTCGGCGCCGTTAAATTCGAATTCGACCACATGCTGCTCACCGACAATGGACTCGAGATTGCGGATGCGGTCATAACGATTGCGCCGCTCGACAATACGCAGATAAAACTCCGCGGACTTGATATCGGAAACGACGGAAACGTGTCCCTGAAAGGCGCGGCGACGTCTCCGTTTACGCTGTGGAACATGACGTACTGCATCAGCAGTCTTGCCGTCGAGAATAACGAAATAAGTATCGCGGGGTATGTGTCTCTGCCGGAGTCGATGCCCGGCGCTTTGTCCGGGCGGACGCTCGGAATACGGAAATTCCGCATAGGACTCGACGGCGGCGTGAAGGAATTCGACGCGCGGCTGGAAGGCAGTTTCGTCGTTCCGTTCCTTGAAAACTGGGCGCTTACCATGAAAGGCGTCGGGACCGGATATAAGGACGGAGCTCCGTACATAGCGCTCGACGAAGCGGGACTGATTTTCCCGTCCGGTTTTATGGTGGATGCGGTAAAAATAAACAGCGTGCTGTACGATCCGGTGCACTGCCGGTTCGACTTCGATAAAATCACCGCAGACACGTCCATAGCCATGAACTGTTCCGGCATTCAGTTCAATCTGAATCAGCTTACGATCGATACGGACATGACTGTCGGTTTCGGTGGTACCGCTTCGTTCACCGGCGAAACTCTGCCGGGATTCATACGCGGAAAGAGTGCGGTCATTAAAAAGTTCGAAATAAAGAAGGACGGTTCGATCGGCAGCATCGCAATCACGCTCGACGGTCTTGCCGGCGAGATTGCGCCGGATCTGAAGGCGCTGCGGCTGGAGGACGGAAGCGTAAGCGTCGAGAAGGAAGACGGCGCCCATTTGTATTTGAATGTTACCGGTGCCCTTTCGTTCACCGGGAACGCGCCGGAATGCCTGCAGGTATTCGGGAACGGAGTTGCGCTCCGTATAGATACGTTTACGATAGACGCGTCAAAGCCTGAAATTACCGCGCTGTCCGCACGGCTGAGCAGGCAGACTGCCGGCGGTGCGTGGAGCCGGGACCCCTCGGTCATAAACTTCGATCCCGTGCTGTACGGAAACGAGCTTAACGACGTGTATGTGTCGTTCGACTGGGACGGAGCGCGTAACGACGGCACTATAGCGCTGGCCGGCGGTCTTATACTGCCGCAGTCGCTGCCGGAAGGTATCGCGGGAACGGAAATACGGCTCAATACGTTTGAAATAGGAATTGACGGCGCAATAAAGTCGTTCGGCGCGTCGTATGCCGCAGACAGGACTTCCATTCAGGCGCTGGAGCTGACAGGCGTGAGACTTGCCGCGGCGTACAAATCGGGTGCAGTCGAATATGCCGTCGCAGCGACGATGACGCTGTCGAAGAGTGCGTTCCCCGAAGGAATCGGCGGGCTTTCGACAACGGCGGATTTTGTATTCACCGCCGAGCAGATAAAATCGGCTTATGCGTCGTGCGCCGTTCCCGATCAGCTGCTTATGAACTCGCTGAAAATGCAGAGCGTGAAACTGCAGTTTGAGAAACGGAACGACAAGGGCCTCGTGTTCGGCTTTACCGGCGCGCTGCTTCTTCCCGACAGTTTCCCGAGCGGTCTTGCCGGAGTAAAAGTCGCGATACGGAATTTTACGGTAGCAGCGTCGGGAACCATCATCGACGCCGACATCGGTGTGGAGAATATGAGTACGACGCTGTTCAACGCGCTCGCGCTGCAGAACGGTGCGGTGGAATTCGCGAAAGGGCAGGACGGCGACTTCGACATCAACGTAACGGGCGGGCTTTCGTTTACGAGCAGCGGCATACCGGACGGTCTTAAAAACACGACATTCGAAATAGACGAGCTGCGGTTCTCCGCGAAAACCGGTCTTAAGAAATTTACGGCGGGAATGCATTCGTCTCTGAAATTTTCGATGCTCGGCGGACTTGATTTCACCGTCAGACAGCTTTCGTTCTCGGACACCGGCTTTACCGTCGGTGCAGAAGTGCGCGTGAATTTCAGTTCCGTCAATTTTGCGGACACGACGTTCAGCCTGCAGAAGCTCGAGATGGGATGGGACGGTTCGATCCGCTCCTTTGAAGGCGGTCTGAAGCAGACGAAAGTTTCGATAGCAGGATTTACGGGCGCAATAAGCGGACTGTATATTCTGAACGGTTCGGGCGGATATGAGGTTGCGCTGAAAGAATGCCGCATAACGATGCCGGACAATTTCGGTTCTCTGGGAGGAAAGGACGTGGCGCTGAAAAACGCCGTCTTCAATCCTTCCACGGGCGATTTCGACGGCGACATTGAAACGCCTCAGATGGAATGCGCGATAGTAGGTTTTACGCTCGTTCTCGACGGACCGACTATCAATTTCAAGGAATGCGCGATTAATTTTTCGACCGTCAGTCTTAAAATGCCCGAGTTCATGGGCAGCGGCACGGTCGCATTGAAGGCAGTGGAAGTTTCCGCCGCGAACGGATTCAGGATAGGCGGCGGCGGATTCACGCTCCCCGACTTCAAAGTAGGCGAAGTCGGTTTCTTCAACGTGGGTGCGGAGTTTGCCTTCGATTCCGACGGAAGTTATTACATAGCGGGTCACGGCGGTGCCCTGCTTCCCGGCGCCGGAATGATTGAGGCGGCGATGACGTTCACGAACGTGACCGCAACGTATCCTATCGGCGTAAAGTACGCGTACTTCAGCTATGAAGCGTCAGTCGGGGGCATTCCGCTCGGTACGACGGGACTGTATTTGTGCGGCATACGCGGCGGCTTTGCGTTCGGCTTCCCGGACGACGTACCGGAACGGTACCGGAGTATATTCGGCGACGGCGGAACGCGGATAGAGCTCGGACTTACGGTAAAGGACCAGAGCGGCGGACATCTTGCGCGTATGACTGCGGACGCATGGGTCGACGTAACGAAAGTCTCGTGGGTGTTTGAAGGAAACGCAACCATTCTGAGCGGAACGCTCAACATCAGCGCGCGCGCCGCGGCAATCATAAGGAACGACGCGTTCGCCACGGGATTGAACGTGCGGATTCTGTTCATCCGCGGTTCGATCGAATTGTACCTGTTCGGTAAGGACGGACAGCTGAAATTCTCGGGGAAAGGTACGGTGAGCTTCGGCATGCCGGAAGGATATCTGTACGACGGATACTGGCTGGACATTCCGAGCTCGGATATATGGTTCGGAGAAATCGGCACGATGTTCGGCGATTTTACGAACGGCAGACGGGGTTTCCTGGGGTACATAACTATTAATATATGCGGATACAATTTGGGAAGGGTCGGCGCGTTCGTCGGGAGCGGCGGACTCGATGTCGACGTTTCAAGTTACGAGATATTGAAACCCGACGGAATTGATTTGAGTAAAAGCGTCATGAGGTCCGTACAGTCAGTCGACATGAGCAGGTCCGTGAGGAACGTGCCGGACGGGAGCGGAAACGTCTATTACGTTACTATTTCTGGAAGCGGCGGTCCCCGCGCGGACGAGGGCACTCTTATACGGCAGAGCAGCCGTTCAGTACGGCCGGAGTCGGTGCGCTCTCTGTCCGCGCAGAGTACGGCGGCTTCGGGCGGTGCTTCTGACGGAACATATACGGCGGGCGGCCCGGGAAAAGCCGTATTCGTCATAGGATATACGGAAGGTTCTCCCGATTTTACGGTCGTGTCGCCGGGCGGCACGACGTATAAAGCCGGTGCCGAAGGCGTTCAAACTTCGTACATGGAGAACGGAATGATTATTGCAGTGGATGCGCCCGAGACGGGAACGTGGAGCATAACCGTTTCCAACCTCGACGAAGGGTTGTATGAAATTGCAGCGCTCGGCGTGAACAACGCTCCCGACGTGTCCGTGACGGAACCGGGTACCGGCGTTCAGCGCGCATCGGATACAGTCGCCGTCGCAGGCACCGTGACAACCGCAGGTGCGGTAGTGCACGTATTCGCGTGCGAGAGCGACACTGATCCCGATATTGAACTCGGAACGCTCACTGCCGGCAGCAGCGGAAAATTCGAAGGAACGGTACCGGCTGACGCGATAGCGGACGGCGAATACCGGATTGCAGTCCGCGCCGAAACGTCGGACGGGTTCTATTCTCCCGCGGCGTATTCGACGGGCAAATACCGCATAGACCGCTCCGGAACAGCGATGAATGCGCCCGAAGACGTGCGTGCGGCGGAAACGGAAGCAGGTACGGTGAGCATTTCGTGGAAGAACACGAACGGCGCACGGAACGCAGGGTATTATCTTATCTTGAAGAACGTGACGTCCGGTACGGAAACGAAAGACAATGTCGGAAACATTACGGCTGTTACGATAAAGAACTACGCGGACAAAACAGATTTGCAGTATACCGTCAGCGCGTACGACAAAAACGGTGCGGAAAGCGCGGAGTCGGCTCCGGTGTCCGTACGAATCGGTTCCGAAAAACCGGAATACAACAAACCTGCCGCGGCGGAGCAAACCGTTGCAGTTCCTGTCGAGTCGGGAGATTCCGTACAGGCGGAAATACAGGTAAATATAGAAAACTTCTATCTCTCCGGTACGTCTTCCGATTATCTGCTGCTCAGGAGAAAGTACGTAAAGGACGATCCCGCCGCGCAGCTTGAAATGCTTCCGGGAACTGACGTACTGATAACGGGACGGACGGCTTCGCTGTCCGCGTATATTTCCGCGCCCGACGGCTGTCCTGCGGGAGAATATACGATTCCCGTCGAAATTGTTAATGAAGGAAATTACAAACTTACCGCCGACTGTGTCTGTAAAGTGACAGTCTCGTATCCGCAGCCGGCTGTAACGCAGGTTGTTCCGTCGACGATCAACGGACTTTCGGAGAACGAAGTGACCGTGTTCGGGAGCGGATTCATTACGGGAACGCGGTATTATTTTGAAGGTAAGGAACTGGCTGCTGCGGAAAGTGAGAACAACGGTATGGGTTCAATGACGCTTAAAGTGCCGGTGTGCGCGCACCGCGGCAGCAGACCGCTTACGATTATCGGACCGGACGGGAAGACTGTGACGGCGGAGGTGAACGTCGTCGTTCCCGGCTGGCGCGCGGTCGTGTACACGTCGGAAGTTTCCGTGCGTCCGGGGGAGACCGCCGCATATCCGGTTAAGATAGAAAGTCTTGACGGCTACAGCGGGAATCCTGAGTTTACGATAACGACGGAAGGCGGACTGCTGGTGTCTGCAGCCGCACTGGCGGTTGATAAAACAGAAACCGTTTTAATTACCGTTCCGTCAGGCTGTCCGTCGGGAACGTACAAAACAGTGCTTGACGGCGGAGAGGACAGGACGATTACACTCACGACGAACGTTACGACAGAAAGTGTGAAACCGGTTATTTCAAGCACTGCTCCGGGAACGGGGTATGCAGGGAAGACCGTCACGGTATTCGGATACGGATTCGGTACGGACGGAACTCTGCTGTGGAACGGCGAAGCGGTAAAAACCGACACATGGAAAGACCAGGCGGTAACATTCACCGTTTCTTCCGGAATGAAGACCGGAAAAGGAAAACTCAGCATAGAAACCGGCAGCGGCGTGTCGAACGGAATATCGTTCAGCGTCCGGCAGCGCGGATTCGTCATGCATCTTCAGGATACTGCGCTGCAGGTTTCTGCAGGAAAAGCTCTGGAAACGAATCTTGCCGTAAACGGATACGCAGAACGTGTCGCCCTTACGGTAAATGTTACGCCGGAAGCTCCGTTTAAAGTACAGCTTTCTGCGGACGGGTGCGTACCCAACGGCGTTATTGCCGTGAACGTGCTGCCTGATACAGACGCACCGAACGGAACATGGAAATTTACAATAACGGGCACGTGCGAAGACAGTTCATATTCAGTTACCGCAGAAGTGCAGATCGGGGATGCATTTGAAATAACAACGAAGAAGATACCGTCAGGAACGGTGGGCGTGCCGTATTATACGGAACTTGCCAGCGCAAACGACGGTGGATCAAAAGTGGCGTGGAAGATTTCTGCCGGTTCACTGCCGCAGGGACTGAACCTTTCTTCCGGTGGTACCATAGACGGAACGCCGGAAGCTTCCGGTGAAAAGTCGGTGCAGTTTACTGCATATACGGCATCAGGCAGGGAAGCATCAGCGGAATTTACGCTGGTGGTACAGGACGATATCTGGGGGCAGAAGAACAAGAACGGCGGCGGCATACGCTCAACCGCGGCGGAAGCTCCGTCCACGGACCGTCTGGGATGGACGGCTGACGCCGGTTCAGAAATTACGCAGCTGTACGTCAATTCGCAGAGCACGCTTGCAGTGCGGCAGAAAGGCGTTACCGCATTCAGCGCGGGCGGCAGATTTATGTGGAAGGATAAGGGAACATATACGTGCTCCCTGCTTACCGGATCGCACTTTATCAGTCTGGCAAGCGACGGCGTACTCACGGCAAGATCGCTTACGTCCGGGCTTACCGCATGGAGCCGCGCGTCGGTTGACAGCATATCGTCGGACGGTTCGGTAGTGCTTGCGATGCAGAACGGAACGTGCAGCGTGCTTGACGCATCGTCAGGTGCCCTGCTTGGTACGTGCAGCGGAAGCTTTACGGCAAAGGAAACGCTTGTCTGGAACAACGGGTGCGCGTGGAAAGTAACCGCGCACGGAATAGCGGCAGTGTACGGCACGGAGCGTTCATGGACAACCGGAAAGAACGTCTTTAGCGCAGTATGCGATGCAGAAGGTTTTGCCGTTGCAGCGGAAGACGGAATAGTGCTTCTGGACTCTTCTCTGAACGAGCGCCTGAAGATTGACTATGCCTGCAGTAAAGATACTGAACTTGCAATGGACAGGGACAGTATAGCCGTAAAAGGCACCGCGGCCGTCGGAGTATACAGCCGGAAGACCGGAGACTACAGCTGGTCCGTTCCTGCAGATTCACAGTTTGCGCTTGCATATGAGAAGCTTATTACGGCAGGAAAGAAAGGCATGACCGTGTACAACAGATACACGGGAAAGAGCATATGGCATACCGGCGGCGTGTATACGGCAGCAGCCCTGTACGGACAGAATCTGTATGCGTCGTCAGACGGCAGCGTCAGAATGTACAACGGCGGACCGAATGCTTCGGCACCGGTGACAAAGATCCTGTATACGACCGCAGAGCCGGACGGCACGAACGGCTGGTACAAGACCCTTCCGGAAATGTACGTTGTTTCCGAAGATGCCGAAACGTACGTGTCTGACGTTCAGTTCCGCCAGGGCAGCGGAGCATGGCAGCCGTATAAGGAACGTGTAAAAATAGAAGAAGGATGGACAACTACGCAGGCGTACGGTACCGATTCAAAAGGATACCGCGGCGTTCAGGCGGAAAGCATGATAAAGGCTGATATAACAAAACCGGCAGGCACGTGCACGCTCAGCGGCACACTGAGCGCGACCGGCTGGTACAGCAGCAGCGTGACCGCAGCCGTAAGCGCCTCGGACAATCTTTCCGGCATAGCTTCCGTTCAGACAACGGAGGGCAGCTATGTATCTCCCGTCACCTGGACGGCGGAAGGCATTCATACGTTTACCTGGCATGCGGTAGACAACGCAGGCAATGAAGAGGAACCGCAGACTGTCGTTATAAAAATAGACAAGAGCGCACCGTACGTACAGGCGTCCGTGAGAAGTGAAAGCGGCATAGCAGAAGTAACCCTCACCGGAGGAGACACCGGGTCCGGCCTTGATTATATGGAATACCGTATTAACAACGGTGATGCGCACAAATACGAAACACCGCTCGTACTGCTTGAACAGGGAATGTACCGGATAGATTACCGCGCGACAGACAAGAGCGGCTGGAGCTGCGACTGGAAGCAGGTCTATGCGTACGTAAGCAGAAATGCAGGACGCATACGGCTGCTTGCACTTGCAGATGCAGACGGAGAAGCACGGACAGAACAGGTTCCGCTCTTTGAAGGCGGCCTGCTCTATGAACGCGGGTACGGACGGCCTGATCAAAACCGCCGTTACCGCCCGTCGGCAGATCCGTTTATCCACGGACTGACCCGGTACGCGCGCGGCGGCGAGTATATAGTGTGGAAAGAGACCGACGACGGTTCGTCAGAACAGAAGGCACGTTTCTACGTAAAAGAGGATGCCGTGCTCTACATGTTCGCGGATACGGCAATGCCGGTACCGGAAGGATGGACTTATATAGAAGACAACATAGACGTAAACCGGAACAGGTACAACGGCACGTGTTCAGTATACATGAAGCGCGTCAAAGCCGGAGAACAGACCGTTATACCGGCAGGCACAAGCGCGCTGCCGCTTATAGCAGCACAGAGCGTTGACGAACTGCGTTCAGCCGTGACGATTTCTGAACAGAATCCGTTCAGCTGCATCTTCCGGGGAATGTACGATCAGTGGTACCGGCTGCGCCCTGATACCTACCGGAGCGGAACAGTACTGAACCTGGACGTCGTAGTATGGCCGGAATACAGTGCAGAAAAACTTCCGCTTACGGACAAGTGGTATTATTCAGTTTCCGGCGGCGGAAAAACAGCACTGACCGGAGACGGATATGAAATACCCGCCGTAACGGAAGACACAAAGATAACGCTGTACGCAGAACTGGTCACGCCCGACGGATACGTCGTGACGTCGGCAGAACGGAGCATAACGGCAGAACCAAAGCCGGAAGAACGCCCGTACGACGACTGGTGGTTTTTTAACCCGCTGCCCGGCAGCAGCGGATGGAGATGGTAAATTATGAAAGCATATATAAAATTACTACGGAATGCGGCGGCGGCAGTCCTGCTGTATGCCGCGGCAGGCGTGTACGCCGCAGAAATTCCCGTAACGACGGGATACGAAATACGGAAGGATGTAAAGCAGACAGACGGAACAACAACAAAGCAAGTCTGCTGCAGCTTTGCGCTGTCCGTAGATAAAGTTCAGTACAATCTGACAGTTCCTGCAAATACTTACAGCGGGTATACCGCAGCGTACGAAGACAACAGCGGTAACTGGCAGGTACTGCAGCCAAAAAATGAAACGACAGAGTGGAATGCCGTAACTGATACCACAAAAAAAGGAAAGCTTGCAAAACTGTTCACTCCGGTACTGAATCAGAATATGGAGATAGCACCGACGGACGGAACGACCGCCGAGCTGACCAGCGCGGGATATATAGCACAGAGTGAAAGCCCCGCGCTGCCTGCAGAGATAAGCGGACAGGCGTATGCCGGTATAGCCCTTCCAACACTGTCCGGCGGGCGGTTTTACCTTGCCGAATACGGAGCAGGAACAACATACCTTCTTACATTCAAGACGTCGGGTTCCTTTATGGAGCTGGAAGAGGAAGCACGCTCAAAAGAAAAACTTACTAAAAAAAAGATAAGTGATAACATGTTTGCATGGCTTGACGCAAAAGACAAGAAAAACTGTGCCTACCCGGCGCTTTCGGAAAAACTGGCAGAGATGCTTGCAGAAAGCCTTATAAAGGATGACGCATTCGACGGCCTGTATGAGGCAGACGGAAACGAATATATCAGACTGTACCTGCAGAATGCGTTTGATAACGGACGCAGTATCTATGCAGACAGTCTGCACAACAGCGAACCTCTGTACAATCCAAAGGGCTGCGAAAAAATATCCCCGGACACAGGATCACTGCTGGCAGTAGAAGCGGAAAAATATCTGACGAACGGAGTGGAATGGGGAGAAAATACCGGAAAAAATATGATCTACGAGGCTTCTTCTGACAAGGAATATCCGTCGGATGACAAAAGTATGAATGGAAATCCCCTGCCGTACAGTAAGGACGGTATAGACACACCGGAAACATTTTGGTACAAGATGAAGACGCAGGCAGAAAAGAACAAATGGAAAACGACAGCGCTGACGAGGTTTTTCAGATGGAGCAGATATAACAAGGCCCTGTATATACCGGGAGACAAAGACGGAACAGCAGCCGGCTGCGGAACGGACAGCTGGGGACTGCTGACAGGATGCATAAAAGGAGCAGGACTTGCAGAAAGTATACGCTGTGTGGAAAACGGCGTGATAAAAGAGCCCGCAAAGGAACTTGCATCCTATGCAGATGATATACGCAGCGACGCGGCAGGACAATACGGAGACGGAAGCAGAAAGAACAGCGAAGCGTTTGCAGACATGCAGTATGACTATAAAGGACTGAAACAAACAAGCATAATAGTTCCATATCTGAGCAAAGTCCAGCCGGGAGATATACTGTACGGCAAACAGAAAGCAACAGGCGGAGAGCTGGTGGGAATAATCACTGAAAAAGGAACAGACAGTACCGATCCTGAAGCATTCATGAAAGGAACAAAAGTCGTATGGATGGACAGGAAATCGGGATGTGCAGTGAGTACAAGCTGGAAGACATTCAGCGACACTGTCGGAAACCTGCGGTGCCTGAGGCTGCTGCAAAGAAAGGAAACATCAGAAAAATACGAACAGGCGGAAAGCTGGGACGTGCTTGACAAAGTACCAGCGGGTGCAGAACTTGAAATAGGAAGCATGAGCGAAGAAAGCCAGGTGAGCAGCGATCGGTGGCGGTGGATACCGAATACGGGGGAATACTTAGTACTGAGAAAGCTGAGCGTACAGCTGAAAAACCGCAGCGGAATGAAACTGAAACCGGAGACAGGAAGTTCGTACAATATAAAACTGGCTGGAGCATATGACAGAATCGTAAAGTCAGAAACAGAGGCACCAAGCAGTCCGGGGAATATCGATAACAATAGGGCATCAGCGTTTGACGTGGCGTTTCTTGAAACAAGCTATACCATAACACCGGAAGGAACGATGAGCAGTACGGAACCGGACGGCAGCGACAAAAAACTGTACAGCTTCAGCCTTACGGCAGGAACAGACCCTGTTATGCATATAAGCGCAGCCGGGAGATTATGTACACCCGACGGAAAAGAGGCAGCGATAGGGATACGGCCTGAGAGTGCAGAAAGAGCATATCCGGGAGATGATTTATTTCTGTCGTTTACGGCCGAGAATTCGACCAACAAAAGTGATGATAAATTAGTATTTCAGGCAAAGGACAGTGATTACATAGCGGTATACGACAAGAAGCTGCTGTGGCGTGCGAATCTGTACATAGAGCAGAAAGAATCAGCGCTGGGAGATATAGACTGGAACAATGCGCACCCGTGGAATGTACCGCCTGCAGATGGAGTGGCCCAGGAGGGCGTATGTCCCAAGTCATGGAGCGATTCGTGGGGGTATAATGAGTGGAACAGGAAGATGGCTCCTGATCCCCAGTTTACGGGAACGGCAACCGTAGGACTTTCAAATCTGCCCGCCGGTAACGGCGGACAGGTAGTAACATTCCCGGAGTTTACACCGCTGCGGACAATACCAGCAGGTCAGATACCGGGTAGTGATAATGTACTTTCCAAAACAGTAGCATACAGCTATCCTGATCATCCGGAAGAAAAACCTGATAACAGTAAAGGTGATGCAGGAAGCATGGACAGTCCGTTTGATTTCGTGTGGAAAATGGAAAAACAAAAAACATTGTTGGCATCAGCATATGATACATCAGGGAACACAAAGACAGCGACAAGTACGTCATCGTGGGACGACACAAAAAGTCCTAAAGATACCTGGAACAAGTACAAAAGGGGATCTCCTGCTGCAGCTGGTACGGAAGCGAAACAGGCCTTTATACCGGGGCTTGGATTATATTACGGAGCCAGAAATAAAGGATATTCAACCATATATGATGAGACAGGTCTTCCCGGAAAGTCGGACGAAACATGGAACTGGAAGTATACGTTTGAGGCAGGAACAGACTGTGTAGGATTTGCACAACGTACTTCATCGTACAAATATTGCAGGCATTATGAATGGTTTACATTGCCGGATGGAATTATGGATGCAGGTAATGCTGATTATAATGCTGTACAAAATTTATATAATTCCAATCGACATATACCACGGGAGACGAGTTATGGGAATTCAATAATTCATAATAAAGTAGGAATAGAATCAAATGCCTATTTTGATACAAGTGAAGATTCAATTGCTTCGATGAATGAGAACCAGAAAAAATTACTTCACTGCAAACTGGAAAAAATAGTACCTGGTGATATTTGGATGAAAGAAAGTTCAAAGTCACCTGGCTCATGGAATGCACATATAGCTGTTGTGGCCTATGTACCGCAGAATGCATTAGAGCTATCTGTTTCTGATTTGATGAATCAGATAATTCTTGTTGAGGCAGAGTTTACTAATAAAATACAAAGTGTGATAAAGGTTCTGAGTGTTGGAGATTATAATGATAGTAAAATACCATTAGGACTTCAAATATACCCAAACTTTACAACCCCGGAAACAGGTGATGAAATAGACTTGAATTGTAAATCATGGGCAATAAGGAGATTAAAGTGGACAGAGTGAAATTGTTTTTTTCAGTTACTATATTGATATTAGCTGCTACTTGTCTTTTTTCACAGGAAATAATAACAGCGGAAAAAGAAAAGATAACCAGTCTAAAATTGGGATCTTCTGATTTGGAACTGAGTTATGATTCTTATGCTGACGGTTTTTATTCTCCTGATGGCCCGATGATAGATGAAAAAGGTAATATGTTGTTATATCCGGAGGCAGGAAACGGTGCATATGACTACCTGATTCAAATAGATCTCAGTGGAAAAGTCAGTAAAAGAGAACTGTTTCCGATTATGAAGGAATGGCGAGGAGTAACATCGCTTCTATTCGTTTCACAACAGGGGTATATCCAGCTGAATAATGTCTGTATTGATTTATCAGAATCCGGATATGGCTCAGCTTTTTATCCGCATGAAATTGAAGACATTCCTGTATCAAGAGAGACAAGATATTATCCGTTGCCATTTGGTTCATATATGGAATCTATAAGTCCTCCATTTATATATTCGACAGAAGCACAAAATGGGCATACGATGAAAGTACGTAACTTGGAAGAAACACGTAAATGGTTACCAACACAGCCAGGGGGATTCATTATAGGAGATGATGAATTATTATACAGGAACGGAGTAGTGTGGTCAGCTGTTCGTCCTACAGATAGTAAAGGCGGAACAATCTATGCTGGCCGTTTGATGAGCGGTCATACTGTATGGGTGGGACCTCGCAAATTAGAGTATCGATATATAGTCATAGCTAATACAAAAGGAAAAACAGAATTACAAGTTGAACTTCCTTGGGAAACAAAAGATGACGAACCATTATATATGTATAATGCAGGACTTGGACCATGGGGGGAATTATACTGCCTGCTGCCTCCTGATTTTAAGATTACAGGGAACTATAAGAATGGAGAAGGAGGTTTAATGCCTTTGTATGGCCCTGATCCCAATGGAACAGCTGAACTCGTGGTAGTGCGTAATTACCTGAAATACTTCGGACGTCTGAACGACGACAATGTACGACTGCGCAAAGGACCGTCAACATCAACAGAGAGCCTTGGAACATATCCTGTAAAGACAGGTTTCCGGATTCTTGAGAAGGGAACGGCGGAAGAGACAATCGGCGGACAGAAGAACGTGTGGTACAAAGTACGCCTTCTTGACGGAACGGAAGGCTGGTTCTTCGGAGCGTTCGTGCACAACCTGTACGACGGCCCGAACGGGAATCCCCCTCCGTGGCCGAATGTTGCAGACTGGTAACGGGGAAGAGAAGACAAACCGGAGAGAACTATATTCTCCCTGCTCAAGAATGCAATTCGACAGACTGATTCGTAAGTACGAATCAGCACCATCCTGCAGTCAGTTGCGGCGGCGCAGTGTGGATTTATATTTTCCCATGCAGGCATATGGGTTTTGCACAGCAAAACCCGGGAAGCAGAACTGTGAAACAGTTCTGCGGCGGGGACAGGTTGTAGCATATTCAAGATTCAGCGGATATACGTCATTACGGTCAGAACAGGGAGATCCGGCAGAGACAGACAGTGTGAGTTATGATTATAACAATGGAACAATGAATGCATGGGACAGCCCGTTTGATTTTATCTGGAAGATGGCAAAACAAAAGGAAGCGATAGTATCACATTTTCAGACGAAGATAAAAACTTCGGAAGAAAGCAAAAAGACGGGAGTATTTCCCGCGGCAGGAACGACAGAGATAGCAGGAAACGGAGTAACGAACAAAACACTATCAGAGCGGCCGTATACCCAGGCGCCAGATACGCGGTGGAAATTTTACCGGAAGGCATCAGAGAGCGGAAACAGTCCGTTTATTCCGGGACTGGGATTCTGGACCGAATACAAGAATATAACCTGTACAGTCGAGTAATGAATACCTGCGTGTCCGCGAATTACAGGCGGCGTGCCGGCTGTAATTCACGTGAAGCAAGCCTGCGGAGCAGGATTGCGGCGAATACTTAGTACTGGAAAAACTGAACATACAGCTGAAGAACCGCAGCGGGATGAAACTGAAGCCGGTGACGGGAAGTTCGTACAGCGTGACACTTGCGGGAGCGTACGACCGGAATTACAATAGTACCAAAACAGCAGAAGGAAACATCTACAACAACAAGGCAGAAAGTTATGATGTTGTATTTCTTGATGAGGAAAATACCGTACAGTGCCGGGGTAAACTGGACGAACCAGAAGTAAAAGAGGACAAGAGATTATACAAATTCGAGAAGACGGAAGGAACCGTACCCGTAATGTATGCGGATGCGACGGGGAATATATATACAGCGTCAGGAAAACGGGTACGGCTTGGAATACGGCCGGAGAGTGCAGAAAGAGCATATCCGGGAGATGACCTGATTCCTGCATTTCAGGCAGTGTATACGAGCCTGTCTGACGGAAGTATCAAGCATTTTGATTTTCAGGCAAAGGACAGTGATTACATAGCGGTATACGACAAGAAGCTGCTGTGGCGTGCGAATCTGTACATAGAGCAGAAAGAATCAGCGCTGGGAGATATAGACTGGAACAATGCGCACCCGTGGAATGTACCGCCTGCAGATGGAGTGGCCCAGGAGGGCGTATGTCCCAAGTCATGGAGCGATTCGTGGGGGTATAATGAGTGGAACAGGAAACAAGATGGAAAAACATTATTTAAATGTTTATCTGATTTATCAGCCGGAAATGGAGGTCAAGGAATAGAACTTGCTTCGTTTACACCTTTGCGAACTGTGTCAGGAACAATGTCGGTTCTAGGTGTAAATAATAAATTATATAATACAGTCGCATATAGTTATCCATTACATGAGTATGAAAGTAAAGAAGGTGATGCAGGGAGTATGGATAGCCCGTTTGATTTTAATAAGAAAATGATAATTCAGAAAAAACAACTAAAATTATGGTACTCAAGTAACACCACAAGAAGTGAAAGTTCTTCTGATGAAAATCGTTGGAATAGTTTTACCGCACCAAATGATATGTGGTGGCATTATGAGATATCTTCCATGCAGGGATTTGATGCTATGTTTGTACCGTCATTAGGATTAAAAATAGCATCAAATGCCAATCGTTTATATAGTGATGCGTATGATGAAAATATCCATGTTATAAATGGAGTAACACGCGCAATGTTTATAAATCAATCAACCAGTGTTGAAGCAGGTACGGATTGTATAGGTTTTGTACAACGATGTGCAAGTTATAAAGTAGGAACAAATGAAAATAATTATGGATGGAAAAAGTTACCAGCAGGTTGGACGGAATATAGTACAAATGGAACTAATTCCATTTATGATCAACAAACTTCATATGAAAATAACAGAATATATCCAATAGATGAAAGATCTACATTATATAGTTCAAATATTGTAAGTAGAATTTGCTATGATATTCAAAATGGTGTAGCTGTGCAGTCATCAAATCCAAAACCAGATATCTCTGCATTGAAAAAGATTGTTCCTGGTGATATTTTTGTAAAAGATAGTACAAACGATGATGATTCTGAAATGGCAAACCATATAGCAATGGTAGCAAGTGTTCCTGATAATACTGAAAATATAACTGATGCAGAAGAGTATATGGAAAAAATAATACTTATCGAAAGTACTTTTGGAGCGTGTATTCAAAGCGTAATAAAATTAACATCGTTGGCAGACTATAATAATAATAATTTTGTCACGACTAAAAAAATATATCCAGAATATACAATAGGTGCGAATAGTCCTAATTTTTCATTTTATTGTCAAGCATGGGCAATAAGGAGGTTGAAATAGTGAAGAAAAAAATACTATGCATTTTATTTTTTTTAAGTTCAGTTTTTTTAGGCGCGCAGGAACTAATAACTGCGGAGCCAGAAATACTTACATCCATTCCAGTAGGAGAAAAAGATACTGAAATTCAGTATCAAGCATTATATGATGCTTTTTATTCTCCAGGATCTCCTTATATAGACGAGAAAGGACGACTGGTTTTTATTCCAAGCGGAGGAAAGAATTATAAAGATCATTTGCTTATTTATGATCATGGTAAAATATCAAGTGATTACCCAAAATCATCATTAAAGAATCTAACTGTTGTGAATTCTGCATTTATTTCACAGAATGGAATAGGTTTAGCAGGAGGAAGACAATACTATTTTAATGATATAGATTTTCAAGTTTATGATTATACAAAAGAAAATGCTTCCTTGAATTGGATTTATAGGGAAATCGTTCCTTATGGAGTTATTTTTACTGATAGGGACAATAATTGCTTTGGTATTGATATTAAAGAAAATAGTAATAAATTTACAATAGTTGAAAACTTAAATATTCAATCTTGGTTGAATAATCAGCCAGGAGAATTTTCAATAGGTTCTGATGAAAACTTATATAAAAATGGCATTTTATGGTCGCCGATTTTTCCTCTTGGTAAAAGTAATTATTCAATGATATATATGGGACGCATAAAATCAGGACATTTGATTTGGACCTATGGAAATGGAGATGCTGCGAATAAATTTATTATTACTTCCGTTGATGGAAAAATCGAAATGGAAGTTTCTGTTCCTGTTCCAGAAAAGACAGGGTGTTTTAATTATGGGATAGGTCCTTGGGGGGAATTTTATTATTTGTGGGGACCTGAACGAGATGGAAATCAGGAATTGTACAAACCTAAGACCGGGAGTTTGTCAAAATTGATTGTATACAGAAGTCACCTTAAATACTTCGGACGTCTGAACGACGACAATGTACGCCTGCGCAAAGGACCGTCAACATCAGCCGAGAACCTTGGAACATATCCTGTAAAGACAGGCTTCCGGATCCTTGAGAAGGGAACGGCGGAAGAGACAATCGGCGGACAGAAGAACGTGTGGTACAAAGTACGCCTTCTTGACGGAACGGAAGGCTGGTTCTTCGGAGCGTTCGTGCACAACCTGTACGACGGCCCGAACGGGAATCCCCCTCCGTGGCCGAATGTTGCAGACTGGTAACGGGGGAAGAAGAAGGCTGAACTGTATATTCTTTCTCCTCGTGAATGAAATTTGACAGGTTGATTTGCAAATACGAATCGGCACCATTCTGCAGTCAGTTACGGCGGCGCAGTGTGGATTACTATATTTTCTCATGCAGACATGCGGGTTTTGCATAGCAAAACCCGGGAAGCAGAACTGTGAAACAGTTCTGCAGCGGGGACAGGTAGTAGCATATTCAAGATTCAGCGGATATACCTCATTCCGGTCAACAAAGGGAGATCCGGCAGAGACAGACAGTGTGAGTTATGATTATAACAATGGAACAATGAATGCATGGGACAGCCCGTTTGATTTTATCTGGAAGATGGCAAAACAAAAGGAAGCGATAGTATCACATTTTCAGACGAAGATAAAAACTTCGGAAGAAAGCAAAAAGACGGGAGTATTTCCCGCGGCAGGAACGACAGAGATAGCAGGAAACGGAGTAACGAACAAAACACTATCAGAGCGGCCGTATACCCAGGCGCCAGATACGCGGTGGAAATTTTACCGGAAGGCATCAGAGAGCGGAAACAGTCCGTTTATTCCGGGACTGGGATTCTGGACCGAATACAAGAATATAACCTGTACAGTCGAGTAATGAATACCTGCGTATCCGCGAATTACAGGCGGCATGCCGGCTGTAATTCACGTGAAGCAAGCCTGCGGAGCAGGATTGCGGCGAATACGGGCGAATACTTAGTACTGAGAAAGCTGAGCGTACAGCTGAAAAACCGCAGCGGAATGAAACTGAAACCGGAGACAGGAAGTTCGTACAATATAAAACTGGCTGGAGCATATGACAGAATCGTAAAGTCAGAAACAGAGGCACCAAGCAGTCCGGGGAATATCGATAACAATAGGGCATCAGCGTTTGACGTGGCGTTTCTTGAAACAAGCTATACCATAACACCGGAAGGAACGATGAGCAGTACGGAACCGGACGGCAGCGACAAAAAACTGTACAGCTTCAGCCTTACGGCAGGAACAGACCCTGTTATGCATATAAGCGCAGCCGGGAGATTATGTACACCCGACGGAAAAGAGGCAGCGATAGGGATACGGCCTGAGAGTGCAGAAAGAGCATATCCGGGAGATGATTTATTTCTGTCGTTTACGGCCGAGAATTCGACCAACAAAAGTGATGATAAATTAGTATTTCAGGCAAAGGACAGTGATTACATAGCGGTATACGACAAGAAGCTGCTGTGGCGTGCGAATCTGTACATAGAGCAGAAAGAATCAGCGCTGGGAGATATAGACTGGAACAATGCGCACCCGTGGAATGTACCGCCTGCAGATGGAGTGGCCCAGGAGGGCGTATGTCCCAAGTCATGGAGTGCCGCATGGGGGTATAACGAGTGGAACAGAGTTCATGATGGAACGTCAAACACGATAGTTCCTATTACGAACCTTTCAATGCTTCCTGCGGGTAATGGAACCCAGTGTATTAAATTGTCAACCTTTACTCCGGTAAGAACACTGGGTAATAAGAATAATCCGCCTTCGGCTAATTTCATAAGTAATACCATCGCTTATAGTTATCCTAATCATGAGTATGAACCGCCAAGTAGTAATAAAGGTTATGCAGGAAGTATGGACAGCCCGTTTGATTTTAATAAAAAAATGCAAAAACAAATTACCCTCATGAAAGATAGTTATAATGATGAGGGAATTGCTTTTGCCAAGCCAAGATCAGCATGGCCGTCTCCTGACGCGACGATTCCGGCAAACTTTTCGAGTTGGGGACAATTTAAGGAAAATGTCACAGGAGCTTCAAATCAAAATAAGATAATTCCTGATGCAACTTTTACCGCATTAAATGCAAATTCATCGAATTGGACTGCTAATTCAGATTTGAAAAAAGCGTTAAAAAGATGGACTCGCAATTCACCTCCCGGTGATAGATGGTGGCGATATATAGTAACAGCTCCTGCAGGGTGGAATGATGCTGCTACGACACCTGCGACAAATGTTTTTGTTCCGTCTCTTGGGTTGAGATATGGAAAGGCTAATATCGCTCTAGATGAAGCTACGATAACGGGTATACCTGTCGATAATTTTCTTAAAAAGAAATATGTCATCGAGGCAGGAACTGATTGTTTGGGATTTGTCCAGCGGTCTGCAAGCTATAGTAATGTAAGTAGTAATACCACCATTTCTAATGTTTATGCCTGGATAAAGTTACCGAAAGGGTGGACAGAAACGACATTCAGTAATATTTGGACGGTTTTGAATAGTTACGGAACTTTGTGCAGACATTATCCGAGTGATCAGAATGAGGCTTCGGCTTCGTATACTCCCGTTGAGGCGGATACAATAGTATCGAAGCAAAAAGATGATCCCATTGGGGACGATTTTGTTTCACAATTGAGATTAGTTGTACCAGGTGATATCTTTGTAAAGGAATCAAGCCTTGCAAAAGACAATGGCATAAAACGTGCACATATAGCAGTTGTTGCATATGTACCTCCGGATGCTTCAGAATTGCCTGTTTCTGAATTGATGAATCAGGTTATACTCGTAGAGGCAGAATTTAACAATAAAATCCAGAGTGTGATAAAGGTACTGAGTTTAGGGGACTACAATGCTTCCGAAATTCCTGTTGGAACTAGTTTTTATAATGGAACATTTATTGTAAAAGATCAATCGACTGTAGCAGGAGATCAAGGAATTGATTTGAATTGTGAATCATGGGCAATAAGGAGATTAAAATGGTAAAAAGAGTAATTTGTCTGTTGTTTACTGTTATAATTGGTGTAAATGTATTTTCACAGGAAACAGTAACAGCTGAAAAAGAACTGTTGACTAAGATACCCGTGGGAACGAAAGAAAATGAAGTTGCATTTTTGTATACAGAAGAAGGTATGTGGACACCGGGTGCACCAGAAGTTGATAATAAAGGAAATATTTATTTGTTTTCACATTCAAACGAAAATATTCTGAGATACTCAGCAGGAAAACTTGAAACATTGCCATATCCATCAGATTATCCAATGGAATATGTTATAAATCCAAATGGATATCCAGCCACAAGTCAGGAAGGAATATATGGATACAGCTGGCATTCTAATGAACTTGTAGAGAAATTGAGAGGATCAATAACGTTAGAAAAAATTGCAAGAAACGAAATACTGTATATGATGCCTTGGGGAGTAGCAATACAATATTCAGATTATAGAGGTAATAGTCAAGTTCTGGGAATAACATACGATCCAATGACATTTTCAAATGAGAAAGACATAAAAAGAACTTATACGGGATATACAGTTTCCGATTTGAAAACATGGCTACCGACACAGCCCGAGGGATTTAGCATAGGAGACGACGGATTATTATACCGGAACGGAATGGTGTGGTCTGCAAAACAGCCTGATGGATATCCAGGTAAATATCTGGGACGATTAGCTTCAGGACACGCTATTTGGGGGTCAGACAGCGGAGTTGGTGTAAGGCGATTCTATATTACAAATTCTAAAGGTGAAATTGAGGCGGATTTGCATATACCGTGGGCGTCAGATGAAAAACGCTGGTCCCAATCAGAGGGAAGACCATATAATTATGGAATAGGGCCATGGGGTGAAATATATTGTTTAATTCCTCCCCCGTACAAAGCTGCACCGGGATATGTTGCAGGACCTGATACATTGGAGTTCTTTACACCGGATCCCAATGGTACCGCAGAACTGGTGGTAGTGCGTAACCACCTTAAATATTTCGGGCGTCTGAACGACGATAAAGTACGCCTCCGTAAAGGACCGTCAACATCAACAGAGAGCCTTGGAACATATCCTGTAAAGACAGGTTTCCGGATTCTTGAGAAGGGAACGGCGGAAGAGACAATCGGCGGACAGAAGAACGTGTGGTACAAAGTACGCCTTCTTGACGGAACGGAAGGCTGGTTCTTCGGAGCGTTCGTGCACAACCTGTACGACGGCCCGAACGGGAATCCCCCTCCGTGGCCGAATGTTGCAGACTGGTAACGGGGAAGAGAAGACAAACCGGAGAGAACTATATTCTCCCTGCTCAAGAATGCAATTCGACAGACTGATTCGTAAGTACGAATCAGCACCATCCTGCAGTCAGTTGCGGCGGCGCAGTGTGGATTTATATTTTCCCATGCAGGCATATGGGTTTTGCACAGCAAAACCCGGGAAGCAGAACTGTGAAACAGTTCTGCGGCGGGGACAGGTTGTAGCATATTCAAGATTCAGCGGATATACGTCATTACGGTCAGAACAGGGAGATCCGGCAGAGACAGACAGTGTGAGTTATGATTATAACAATGGAACAATGAATGCATGGGACAGCCCGTTTGATTTTATCTGGAAGATGGCAAAACAAAAGGAAGCGATAGTATCACATTTTCAGACGAAGATAAAAACTTCGGAAGAAAGCAAAAAGACGGGAGTATTTCCCGCGGCAGGAACGACAGAGATAGCAGGAAACGGAGTAACGAACAAAACACTATCAGAGCGGCCGTATACCCAGGCGCCAGATACGCGGTGGAAATTTTACCGGAAGGCATCAGAGAGCGGAAACAGTCCGTTTATTCCGGGACTGGGATTCTGGACCGAATACAAGAATATAACCTGTACAGTCGAGTAATGAATACCTGCGTGTCCGCGAATTACAGGCGGCGTGCCGGCTGTAATTCGCGGGAAGCAAGACTGCGGAGCAGGATTGCGGCGTTTTGGTACAAGATGAAGACGCAGGCAGAAAAGAACAAATGGAAAACGACAGCGCTGACGAGGTTTTTCAGATGGAGCAGATATAACAAGGCCCTGTATATACCGGGAGACAAAGACGGAACAGCAGCCGGCTGCGGAACGGACAGCTGGGGACTGCTGACAGGATGCATAAAAGGAGCAGGACTTGCAGAAAGTATACGCTGTGTGGAAAACGGCGTGATAAAAGAGCCCGCAAAGGAACTTGCATCCTATGCAGATGATATACGCAGCGACGCGGCAGGACAATACGGAGACGGAAGCAGAAAGAACAGCGAAGCGTTTGCAGACATGCAGTATGACTATAAAGGACTGAAACAAACAAGCATAATAGTTCCATATCTGAGCAAAGTCCAGCCGGGAGATATACTGTACGGCAAACAGAAAGCAACAGGCGGAGAGCTGGTGGGAATAATCACTGAAAAAGGAACAGACAGTACCGATCCTGAAGCATTCATGAAAGGAACAAAAGTCGTATGGATGGACAGGAAATCGGGATGTGCAGTGAGTACAAGCTGGAAGACATTCAGCGACACTGTCGGAAACCTGCGGTGCCTGAGGCTGCTGCAAAGAAAGGAAACATCAGAAAAATACGAACAGGCGGAAAGCTGGGACGTATTCGACAGAGCACCGGCAAGCGCGGAACTTGAAATAGGAAGTATCAAGGAAGAAAGCCAGGTGAGCAGCGAAAGATGGCGGTGGATACCGAATACCGGCGAATACTTAGTACTGGAAAAACTGAACATACAGCTGAAAAACCGCAGCGGGATGAAACTGAAGCCGGTGACGGGAAGTTCGTACAGCGTGACACTTGCGGGAGCGTACGACCGGAATTACAATAGTACCAAAACAGCAGAAGGAAACATCTACAACAACAAGGCAGAAAGTTATGATGTTGTATTTCTTGATGAGGAAAATACCGTACAGTGCCGGGGTAAACTGGACGAACCAGAAGTAAAAGAGGACAAGAGATTATACAAATTCGAGAAGACGGAAGGAACCGTACCCGTAATGTATGCGGATGCGACGGGGAATATATATACAGCGTCAGGAAAACGGGTACGGCTTGGAATACGGCCGGAGAGTGCAGAAAGAGCATATCCGGGAGATGACCTGATTCCTGCATTTCAGGCAGTGTATACGAGCCTGTCTGACGGAAGTATCAAGCATTTTGATTTTCAGGCAAAGGACAGTGATTACATAGCGGTATATGACAAGAAACTGCTGTGGCGGGCGAACCTGTACATAAACAAGGAAGAGACGGTACTGGGGAATATAGACTGGAACAATGCGCACCCGTGGACGGGAGAAGAAGGATATGGAGCTAACGATTGGCTTGGAGCCGATAACTCGACAGGAAATAACACAGGTGGGCAGGGGAATATCCTGAGCTGGACAAGATGGAATGACAACGTCCATGTGGATAAATCGGTAGCGTACGGATGGGGATGCTGGGACAGTGTATCAGACTTTAACAGCAAACTAACAGCACAGAGCAGCGCAATAGCAGGAAAGAGAAGTACAGACACAACATACTCCCAGCTGAACTGGGCGGAGGGACAGACGACAGCACCGGGCACGAGCTGGCATAACTATTTATTCGGGCAGAGAAAGATAGAGGTTGGACAGACAACAAAAGACGGTGTCTCTGTAAATTATAATTACTACAAGTATGGAATTGCAGCTGCAGGAGTTGTACAGCATCCGTATGTATCCACATCATTGATAACGGTGCCCGGCTTTTCAACGTTTATGGCCTTTAACGGTACCGATGATTACAATATAAATAACATTAATAATATAAATTATGCAAGTATTACAGGTAATGCAAATACACCGTTCAGCGGCAGTTATCATCCTAACCAGGCAAATTATACAAGTGGTATTGACTGTTCGGGATTGGCACATATTTGTGCCTGTTATAATGGTAGTAATATCATGGTTGCGAAAAGCAAAAGTAGTAAATATGGGACATCTATATTTGCAGATAGTGATTATACTATGGAGATAAATACAGAAACATGGATGCTGGATGTAAAAGACACAGATCCTGATAATACAAAGATAAAAGAGAGGAATATCCAAAGAGTTTTGTTAACTCACGTGGTTCCTGGTGACATTCTTGTTATAAGTGGCAGTCATGTAGTAATCATACAAAATTTGAATTATGAAGAGAGCGAAATAGTGATGAAATCCTATGATGATGTAGATATTATACATGCGACACAGGGAGGACTAGGACAGAAAAATCTTTGGAATGTCCAGAGGGGTGTGTGGAATGATTTGGGAAATAAAAAAAGTGATTATCAATTACGGAGATATAAATGATGAGAAAAACACTAATAACAGGATTATCGATTTTTTGTATATTCCTCAGCAGAATATTTTCTTTTGATATAGAAAGAATAGGAACTATAGAAGATATAAAGTATAGAGGTGGAGTCGCAGGCGGGCCCGGGAAGCCTGTTGTATTCGTGGTTGACGAAAAAATACCGGAATTAATCATACAGAATAACCGTGGAAACGGGAATGTGTATACAATAACAAAAGGAAAGCTTGAGCAGCAGGGCGGATGCGGGCTTGGAATGAATTATGAAGGAACCTATTCTAAATTAGGTGAGTATATGATAGGTGGCAGTTCTATCGACTTATTAATATACAAAAATGCTAAAAAAATAATTGATTATGCGGAGCAAGCTGCTGTCAGTAATGGGATAAGTTTTATACTGAAAAAGGGAGATGGTTATATAGTGTATTTTGTCAACAGCGACGGAGTTCCCGGCGCTGTTGACACCGACGGAAAGGTATATAGCAGTAAAGAAGCCATGGACTATCTGAAGAAATATGACCCTGTGAAATATGAAGAAAGCAGCAAACGCGCTGCGAAACTTCATCTGGCGGTGGACTTTGAGGAGAATGATGCACTTGTATGGGGGCAAACTTATTATTCAACTGTAGATATTCTTGAGAAGTTCTATGGAGAAAGCCCCTATATAGTTGATAATCAGATACAATATGATGTGCAGGGATATGGATATCAGGGTGGTTTTTATAACAAAAAATATAAATCGTATTTATGTATAGTTTCTCCAGAGGGTAATAGAATAAATATTACACCGTTAAGGGAAAGTTCGTCTATTTTATCCACATATGATGAAGGTCATTATTTTTCATTTTCAGTGTATGCAGGCTTTGGCGGAAACATCTATTATTACATAGCAGGAGATGAATATACGGAGGTATTCCGCATCAGACGTACATGGGGGGAGCCCGATCTGTATGCAATGGCAGTGAACGGGTATACGGACGACAGCTACGGAAAGTATGTGAAGGAAACCCTTGCAAAAATGAGCAGGGCAGATATGAGAATACTGAGAAATACGGTGTATGTCCTGTACGGATGCAGTTTTAAGAGTGAAGATTTGAAGACATATTTTGACAGACAGGTATGGTACAGTGATGAAGGGAAAAATGCGGGAGAAATAAAGCTGCCGGAAGAGAGGAAACAGCTTGTAGAAATGATACAGACAGCAGAAAAGAAGTAGAACAGAATATAGAACCACAATTATTGAGCTGTATTAAAAAATAGAAATGCGTGAATTACAGGCGGCGAGCCGGCTGTAATTCACGGGAAGCAAGACTGCGGAGCAGGATTGCGGCGAGGACAGGTAGTGACATTTCCGGAGTTTACACCGCTGCGGACAATACCGGCAGGAACTGAGACAAATCCGACAGCAGGAAATGTAATCGGAAAAACGGTAGCATACAGTTATCCTGATCATCCGGAAGAAGGGCCTTCCTCTAATAAAGGATGGGCAGGAAGCATGGACAGTCCTTTTGATTTTGTGTGGAAAATGAAGCAGCAGCAGACGGCTCTGGAAGAAAGTACAGCGGGGGCATCAACAATAAGTTCCGTGCTGGCGACAGATAATCAGTGGAAAAACTATAAAAAGGGAACATCAACAAAAAAGCTGTTCATACCAAGCCTGGGACTTCTGCATGGATTCCCGACAAACGGAAATAATGAATCTCCATGGATTTCAACTGATAATACGACGAATACGATGGATGATGATAATTACTGGAACTGGAAGTATACGTTTGAAGCAGGAACAGACTGTGTAGGATTTGCACAGAGGTCTGCATCATATAAAAATTGTAGACATTATAAATGGGTAACATTACCGGATGGAATTATGGATGCAGAAAATGATGATTACAATGCTGTACAAAATTTATATAATGGGACTCACTACCGGGCACAGGTGCGTTCAGCACAAACAGGAATAAATTCGTGGGATATAATTAATAAGAATAAAGAAGTTACAACGACATCAACAGAAATACATCGGAAACAGCTGCTTCACATTGTTCCCGGTGATATTTGGGTAAAATACAAGTATCCTGTTGCAGAACAGGATACTCTGGTTTCGGCTCCGACCCCATGGAGAAAAAGTGCGGCACATATAGCAGTTGTTGCGTATGTACCGCCGAACGCTTCAGAACTATCTGTTGCTGAATTGATGAATCAGATAATTCTTATAGAAGCAGAGTATAATAATAAGATACAAAGTGTGATAAAGGTTATGAGTATAGGAGACTATAATCAAAGTGAAGTAGTTGGTCCATTAACTTTTTATCCAAGTTTTTCCCTGGGTAAGGATGTTGAACTTGATTTAAATTGTACATCATGGGCAATAAGGAGGTTGAAGTGAGAAAAAATATTCTTGTAGTTTGTCTTTTCTTTTCATCAATATGTTTGTTTGCACAGGAAATTATACAGGCACAAAAAGAAATACTGGGAAGAACAACAATTGGCAAAAGTAACAATCAAGTTGAATACTTCACAAATGATGAAGGATTCTTTTCGCCGAATGGCCCTTTTATAGACGGGAATGGAATTCTTTATTTTTTCCCGACTTATGATAGAAGCTATCTGATAACTTTTGATGGGAAAGAGTTTCAAAGTCAGTCTTTGACAGAGAATATTCCTGATTTTGATAAATTAATTTCCACAGGATACACTTTCACTTCTCAAGAAGGTACCATTGAAAGTCCCGGGAATGGATTAACGTTTAATTTTTATAATAATAAATTTCGTGCAGAACCATTTGATTGGGGTGAAGAAAAAGTTAGGGCTCATGATTATAGATTGACTCCTGTACCACATGGTATGTTTTTGGAATCAAAGGAAAAAGGAGTTCGTTTAATTGCAGAGTTTCTTGAGACCGGAAATATAAGCATTTATAATACAGAGAATGCAAAATCGTGGCTTCCGACGCAGCCTGGAGGATTCAGCATAGGAGAAGACGGATTATTATACAAGAACGGAATACTATGGTCAGCTGTAAAACCAGCAGATGTCAGTCATGGCTGGGAATATTGCGGCAAACTTGCATCAGGACATTCTGTTTGGCGAGGAGGAGGATGGTCCTATGCTCCTGGAGAATTTCTTATTACAGATTCACAGGGAAGAACCGAGCTGGAGATAACCATTCCCTGGATGGTTCAACCGGGAGAAAGTGCAAGTGAAGAGAAGAAAGAATATCAGTATAATTATGGGCTTGGTCCGTGGGGAGAATTATACTGCCTGCTACCTCCTGATTTTGAGATTACAGGAAGGGGAAGGGATGGAGAAGGCAGTTATATGCCTGTATTTGGCCCAGATCCCACTGGAACAGCCGAACTTGTGGTAGTGCGTAACCATCTGAAATATTTCGGACGTCTGAACGACGATAAAGTACGCCTTCGTAAAGGACCGTCAACATCAACCGAGAGCCTTGGCACATATCCTGTAAAGACGGGCTTCCGGATCCTTGAAAAGGGAACGGCGGAAGAGACAATCGGAGGGCAGAAGAACGTGTGGTATAAAGTACGGCTTCTTGACGGAACGGAAGGCTGGTTCTTCGGAGCATTTGTGCACAACCTGTACGACGGCCCGAACGGGAATCCTCCTCCGTGGCCGAATGTGGCAGATTGGTAACGGGGGAAGAAGAAGGCTGAACTGTATATTCTTTCTCCTCGTGAATGAAATTTGACCGGTTGATTCGCAAATACGAATCGGCACCATTCTGCAGTCAGTTACGGCGGCGCAGAGTGGATTACTATATTTTCTCTGGCTGGCATGCGGGTTTTGCATAGCAAAACCCGGGAAGGGGCTGTCCAAAAAGAATGGGCAGCCCCGTCAATTTAAATGTACAAACGGAGCTGAATCTGCTAAAATTCAATTATGAGCAGAGGAGTAAGTACCAAAATAACATTCAAACCATACAGCCAGAGCGAACAGTGGCTTCTGCCATCGAGTCTGGAGGAACTGGTTCCGAAAAAACACCTTGTAAGAGTCGTCAGCCAAACAGTGGACGAGCTTAACATCGAAAAAATATTTACGAAATACACGAAAGGCGGCGGAGCAAGCCGTTATAATCCGTTCATGCTCCTGAAAGTCATGATTTACTGTTACATGACGGGCATTTATTCTTCGCGGCAGATAGCAAAGCAGTGCCGCGAGAACATCGATGTGATGTGGCTGGCGGGAAACCAGAAGCCGGATTTCAGGACAATCAATCATTTCCGCGGGGGAAAACTCAGGGAATCAATCGAAGAGATTTTTATCGCGACAGTCAGACTTCTGAACCGGGAAGGCTATGTAAGCCTTGAAAAGTATTTTGTGGACGGAACAAAAATCGAGAGCGTGGCGAACAAATACACATTCGTGTGGAAAAAGGCCGTCGAGAAGAATGAAAGGAAGCTGGATGAAAAACTCCGCTTATTATTAAGAGAAGTAGATGAAATCACGGAAAACGAAAATCAGGAATACGGAGACAAGGACCTTGCTGAACTTGGAGAGGACATCACGGTGACAAGCGAAGAAATAAAGGCCGTGGCTGCGGGGATTAATAAGAAACTCGATGAAATCAGCGGGCGTGATGACGAAGACTCAAAGGATGTAAAAAAAAACTGACGAAAGCAAAGCGGCAGACTGAGAAGGACTTTCTTCCGGGAAAAGAAAAGTACGAGAAGGCAGACGCGACGTTCAACGACCGGAACAGCTACTCAAAGACGGATGATGAGGCGACGTTCATGCGCATGAAGGAAGACCACATGCTCAACGGTCAGCTCAAACCCGGCTATAACATTCAGGTCGGAACTGAAAACAATTTTGTAATCGGCTACGATGTTTTCCAGAACCCAACGGACACACGGACATTAAAACCTCATCTTGAGAACGTCATGAAGCGGCTGGGTTGTACATTCAAAACCGTGATTGCCGATGCAGGCTACGGGAGTGAGGAGAACTATGATTATCTGGAAGAAAAGAAAATCACGGGAGCAGTAAAATACACGTCCTACGAAAAAGAAATAAAACGCAGTTTCAGAAAAAAGACGTACAACGCAGAGAACTGGAAGTATGATGAGAAGACCAAAGAGTACACATGCCCGTGCGGAAATCCTGTTCCCTATAAAAAGACGGAGCAGAAGAAAAACAAATCCGGATACATTCAGACCTGTGAAGTCTATCAGTGCGACAACTGTGAGGGCTGCCCGTTCAGAGCTCTTTGTACAAAATCAGAATACGGTCGGATGATCCAGAGAAACGGGCACTGGCTTGAACAGAAATTGAAGGTCAGGGAACTTCTCGCATCTGATGAATATAAAAGTCTTATGAAAAGATGCTCAACGGAATGTGAGACCGTCTTCGGCCAGATAAAAGCCAACCAGAGTTTCAGGAGATTTCGACTTTGCGGAATAAAAAAAGTCGGGACAGAATGGGGTCTGTTGATGATAGGGTATGACTTTAAGCAAATTGCAAGACTTATGAATGCCTGAAAAAAGAGCAACACTTCAAGAAAAGAAAATACGACAAAAAAGGCTGTCCTTTTTGAAGTGTTCTTGAAACTTCCAGGACAGCCCCGGCGGGGACAGGTTGTAGCATATTCAAGATTCAGCGGATATACCTCATTCCGGTCAACAAAGGGAGATCCGGCAGTGACAGGCTATTTTGACGGAAACACGTGTATCCCCCTTGATCCGAAGGCTTTCCGGCCTAATCAGAAGGTCATAATTACGGGCCTTGATGAATATATACAGCCTCCCCGTAAACATGAGCAGACTGTATCTTCTATACTTAAAGAAATTACGGGAATTCTTCAGTCGGATAAAATTGTTACGGCAGAAGATATAAGAAACGAACGCCTTGAAGAAAAATATGGTCATTCTTCTCGATACTAATATTATACTTGATGTCCTTCTGCCAAATCCTGAATTCTATCCGTTGCCGGCATTGACGAATCTTGTATTCTCGCAGCACTGGATTCTGATTGGATTGATTTTGAGGATTCTGTTCAATATGAAGCGGGCAGACAGATAGGCGCCGGTAATATTATTACACGTAATATAAAGGATTATAGGCATTCATCCATTCCTGTATTAACTCCCGGAGAATTTCTTTCCTTAAAATAATTACGGCCGATAACGTGCATGTCTCCGGTTCTCCCTGATTTTGATTTATTGAATGAATCTTCAAAGACGAAGCAGTTCTCCGGCGGTATGGCAAAACAGCAGTTCCGGGCAGATATGGAAACTTAGACGGTTTTTACAATCTCCTCCGTCAGCCTTTCATACGTCATTCCCGTAAAATCGGGAATAACCATATCCGCGTACCCCCAGAGAGATTCGGGTGCATTCGTCGTCGACAGGCCGATAACGTGCATGCCTGCTGCCCGTCCTGATTTTAATCCGTTGAATGAGTCCTCGAAGACGAAGCAGTTCTCCGGCGGTATATTAAAAACGGTTGCGCCGAGCAGATAGGGATCTGGGGCCGGTTTGCTTCGTTCGAACATTTCCGCTGTCAGTATCCGGTCGAATAAGGTTTTCAGTTCGGGATGCTGCGGATAAACGATTTCCATTTTTGCTGTATTCGAGCTTGTGACGATTGCACACTGTACGTCGTGCGATTTGAGGTCATGTACAAAATCAGTCAGCCCCGGAATATAATCGAGCTTCATATTCCGTTCGAAGACTCCGAGAGCCGACGTTATTTCCCGCTGCTCTTTTTCCATACCGGAAAACCAGTCGGCGTATATTCTTTCGAGCGTGGAACCTTTTATTTTTTGAGCGGGAGAATCATCTCCTTTATATTTCCGCATTATATCTGCCCAGAAAACAGTGTATTGTTTTTCCGTGTCGAAAATGACTCCGTCAAGATCAAAGAGCGCTGCGATTTTTTTATGTGAATAAGACATGATGGTGGGAGTATAGCAAAAAACGGATTTTTATGCAGCAGTGCAGGAATTTTGTGAGCGGTACTTAAAACACACGGGCGGCCGGCAAAAAGGAGTAAAGGCGAAAACTTAAAACCGTCCGCCCGTGAATAGTTATTTGTATTTTATCCTATGCACCTCCTTCCTGCGTCTGGTCGTGCAGAATGAACAGTTTTATTCCTTCCTCAGGAAATTTCACTTTTATGTACCGCATGATGTGTCTTACGGTGTTTTCCAAACTATCGTCCGCATACGCAATCATGACGAAATTTGTTTCCGGCCACGTTACCGTTCCGAGTTTGTATGATTTTTTCCCGCGTCCGTTTGCGAGCGGGAGTATCGTGTAGAGAAAACCGGGAATTACTTCCTCAAGATTTTCTATTATTTCATCCTGCGTCGACTGGTTTGCTATTATTTCAATTCTGATCATTTGTTTTTCTCCTCTGTACCCTCTGCTGGAAAAAGTTCTTTCGCCAATTCCGGCGGAATAACGAAATCTTTTTTATCGTCTGCGTGCCTGTTGAACAAAGAATACAGCACCGGAATAATAAATAAAGTGACAAGCGTACTTGATGTTAATCCTCCTACAACACACAGGCCGATCGGCTGCGTGAGACTTGAGTTCGCGTCGCCGAAGAATGCCATCGGAATCATGCCGAGTATGGTTGTGAGAGTCGTCATCTGCACGGGACGGAACCGCGCGGCGCCTGCTTCTTCGCACGCGTCGAGTACTTTCCAGCCGCGTCCGACAAGCAGGTTCGTCCAGTCGACAAGGATGATTCCGTTATTGACGACGATACCTATAAGCATGACAACGCCGATCATGGATACCATGCTGAATGACTGTCCGGTAATAAGATAGATGAGTACGACGCCGACAAGCATGAACGGCAGCGTGAACATGTTGATGAACGGATTCTTGAACGACTCGTACGTACCCGCCATGACGCCGAACACGAGAATAACGGCCAGTATGATGATGACTATGAATACTTTTATCATGTCCATTGTGTCGCTCCATGAACCTTCGAAACTGACGCTTTCCGAGTCCGGAATGATCATATTTTTATCCATGAGCTGTTTGATTTCCGATTCAATCGCGCCGGCGCTGGAAGCACCCTTGAGGCTCGCCGTAAGGTGGACGGTGCGTATCTGGTTTTCACGTGTGACGGAAACAGGTCCGACGCCGCGTACGACCTCTGCAAAGTTCGCGACGGCATAGCGGCCGCTTGTTCCGCTTACGAAAATCTTTTCAAGGTCGGGAATATCGCTGCGGTCTTCATCGCGGAGGAGCACGATAACGTCGTAATCGTCGCCGCTTTCGCGGTATGTCGTCGCGGTGTTGCCGTTGACGCTGTAGTTGATTTCGTTCGCAATATCGGAAATTGAGATTCCGAACGAGGAAGCGCGTGCGCGGTTGATTTTTATTTCGACCTCGGGCAGACCGTTCTCGAGGTCTATGTCAGGTTCGACTATTTCAGGAATGTTGTCCTTCATCAGTTTCTTTACCTGTTCTGCAAGCGCGAGACTCTGATCCAGATCGTCTCCGCGGAATGCGATATCGATATCGCTTCCCGTCATCTGCTGCATTTTTCCTTCGTCGAACGTGAATGTTGCGGTAGGAAATTCCGCGAAATGTTTACGGAGCTTCTGCTTGATTGTCTCCGCGCTGTCTACCTGCCTCGAAGCGTCGGGCAGCGTTATTGATATTGAACCCTTGTACGACGTATCCGCGCTGAGAGACATGCTGCTTGTCGTTCCGACGCTCACGACGATGTTTTCATATCCTTTTATTTCCTTCTTGATGATATCGTAATACTGATTAAGAACGTTCTGCGTTTCGCTGAGTTTTGTTCCGAGCGGCAGTTCGACATTAAGACCGACGGACGTGTCGCTGAAATTCGACATGAACGTTATTTTCAGACGGCTGAACAGCAGTAGTGATGCCGCCAGAATACCGAACGAGACGACGACGGTCACAAAGCGGTGACGCAGTGCATAATGAAGTCCCTTGCGGTATTTTCCCGTAATCCAGTCTATTGCATCCCCGACTGCTTTGTCCGCTTTTGCAAGATATTTGTTCCGTATCGGTTTTTCCTTGTGGTTCTCCACGATAAGGAATTTTCCGGCGAGTACCGGGACTAGGAACATGGCGACGACCAGAGATGCAAGCAGTGCAAGAATAATAACAATCATAAGTTCGGTGAACAACTGTCCGAGCATATCGAGTTTGTTCTTGAAGACAAAAAACGGTATGAAGACGCAGATTGTCGTAAGGTTGCCCGAAACGACGGAGGCCATAACTTCCTGTGTTCCGATTGTCGCCGCAACTTTCGGTTTTGTGCCGCGCTCGCGGTAGGAATAAATATTTTCGAGTACGACGATCGATGCGTCTACGACCATTCCTATTCCCAATATAAGGCCGGTCATTGTAATAATGTTAAGCGTTATCCCGAACAATGACATGGCAAGCAGTGTTATCAGTACGCTGAAAGGAATTGAAATAGCCATGATGAGCGTACTCTTTACACTGCGCAGGAAAACGAAGAGAACGAGCACTGTAAGAACGAATCCTTCAAGAATCGACTCGATGAGCGAATAGAGCGTATCCTTCACCTGTGTAGAATCGTCGGAAATAATATCGAGACTTATGCCGGACGGAAGCGTCTTCTGTATCTCCGCGATTTTTTTGTGGACTGCATTTGCAACGTTTACCGTATTGCTTCCGCTCTGTTTCTGAAGCTTAATATAGACGCCTGGTTTACCGTTTATGTATATCATGCTCGTCTGATCTTTGTACCCCATGAACGCCGTTCCGATGTCGGACAGTTTCACGTCGTATCCGTTCAGAGTCCCTACGACTGTATTGTTGATTTCGTCGATGGAACTGAATTCGCCCGTTGTACGGACGAGATACTGGCGCATACCTTCCGAAACGTTGCCGCCGCCGATTTCTATATTCTGGCTCGCAAGCGTGGCTGCAATGGAAGAAAGCGTCAGGTCGTACGCGTCGAGTCTGTTCTGGTCGAGTTCTACGCGCACGATACTCTCGCGTCCGCCGCTTACGCTGGCCTGCGCAATACCTTCTGTCTGTTCAAGCTGGTCGGAAATAGTGTCGTCAGCGAGTTTCCGCAGTTCGTCCGCGGAACGGTTGCCGTTTACCGCCAGCGTAATTACCGGCAGAGAAGAGGAGTCGAATTTGAAAATCTGCGGTGCGTCCGCATCATCGGGCAGGTTGCCTTTGACCGTGTCAAGTTTGTCCCGTATATCGTTTACGGCGACGTCCATGTCAGTACCGTAATTGAATTCGAGTTCAATCAGCGACATACCTTCCGATGAAGTGGATGTCATTTTCTTGAGACTGCTTACGCTTACCAGACCGCTTTCAAGTGTTTTTGTTACGCTTTTTTCAATAGATTCCGGTCCTGCGTTATCGTAGGTCGTATAGACCATGGCGACAGGCATATCCATGTCCGGCATAAGGTCAATCTGTATACTGTTCAGCGTAAAGAAAGCGACAATCATGATGAGTGCGAATACGCAGATGGTAAGTACCGGATGGTCAAGTACTTTCTTTGAAAGGCTCATTTTATTTTCCTCCGATGTCGTTAACGGTTACACCGTCAGTAAGTACCTGCAGACCGGTAACGACTATCCTGTCGCCTTCCGCAAGACCGCTTTGCACCTCTGTTTTTGCATCGACGGTGATACCTGTTTGAATTTCTTTTTTTGTCACCGTTTGATCGCTGTTTACGATGTAAACATATTGTTTCCCGCTGTCCGTTACATATGAGTCGACGGGAATGACGATGATATTTTCATGCAGCACGGTATAGAGTTTGATCCGCACGTACATTCCTGCATTTATCCGCGGATCGGTCGTGTCGAAAATATAATAAATCTCTTTTGTCCTGGACGTTTCGTCGACAATCGGTGAGACCCGGAATATGTGCGCGGGAAATGTTTCGTCGGGATAGGCTACGAGCGTCACTGCTGCAGTGAGTCCGTTCTTCAGAACGCCGACGTCGCGTTCCGGTACTTTGGCGGAGATCTGCAGTTTTGTAATGTTTCCTATTTGAGCTATAGCGGAGGATGTTGAGACAGTCGTTCCCTGTGTCAGCGGGAGCGAGGTAATATACCCTTCGATCGGAGCGTATACAGGACTGCGTGCGTAGACCGAACCCGGGGTCGAAGGATCGACTTCGGCAATAATCTGTCCGCGCTTTACTAAGCTGCCGAGCGTTACCGGAACGTTTACCAGTTTTCCGCCGATATCAGGATATACGGAAATCGAGTTGTCCGCTTTTACATTTCCGTTCATGAGAAGATATTCCTGCATATTCTGTTTTGTTAATTCTTCCGTCGTGACCGAATATGTTGTCTGCTCTTCTTCCTGCAAAGCCGTACGGTGTTTCGGAATGATTGTTATGATAACGAGTGCTGCAACAACTGCTGCAACCACTCCGATGCGTTTCTTTGTTATTTTCATTTTGATACCTCTTCTGTCGTTGTATTTGTAAAGAATGCATCCGAAGGAAGGCTGAGTGCCTTCTCCAGATCAAGGACGTTGCATATAAGCGTGTACTGTTCGGAACTCAGCTGAAGCTGTGCGGAATGGTACGTATCGAGCGCGGACTGAAGTGTAATAAGATCTTTTGTTCCGCGCTGATATGCTTCCTGAGTCATTTCGTATGATTTTTTCGCAAGCCCTGCATTAAGATGACGCGCTTTCAGCGTCGCCTGCGACTGTTCGATTTGATCGAGTTTTTCGACTATGTCGGTGCGGACGTCTTTCTTTTTATCTGTCAGCTGCAGTTCGTAGTCCTTTATTGTGTCGTCCAGCTCCGCAACGGTGTCATGTGCGGAAGAGCCGGGAACCCAGCAGTCGACCGGAAGACTTATGCCGACCGAGACACTCCAGTACGGGGTACGTGTTTCCGTGTCCGATTTTTTTTCGAACGACTGATATTCCGGATAGACGGAAGCATCCAGATTCATAGACGGCAGAAAAGACGAATAAAACGTCTGGTTGCGCGAATATTTTGCCGTTTTTATTTTATTTTCGAGCGCTTTGACATCCGACGATTTTTCCTCGCAGTTGTCGAGAACCGATGCCTTATCGATTACTGCCGCCGATTCTGCATAATCGAGCGCACCGCTGAGCTCAATTGTGGTGTCGTATTCCATTCCGATCGTGTTGAGAAACTCAAGCATTTTGTTCATATAGGAGGAATAAGCGCTCTGTAAATCAGTTTTCGCAGTCTCAAGATCAACCTGTGCCGTAAGCAGATCAAGTTCGGTCGCTAATCCGCTGTTTCTCTTTTTCAGTGTCAGATCGTACTGCTGCTGATACGAGTCGACGCTTTTCTGACTTACCAGAAAATTTTCTTTGTAATAAAGCAGTTCATAATATGCCTCCCTGACAGTGTATTCGACACTTCTCAGCGTATCATCGTAATCCAGTATTCCGGCTTCATACTCTGATTTAAGTTTTGCAATTTTACTTCCCAATCCGGCATCAAGAGAAAGACTTGCACCGACGCCTGCCGTTACTGTAACGGTGTCGGATACGGGATCCGAATAGTAGTTGAGCTTCTTACCGTTTCCGTCCGCCGTAATTGCCGGTAGAAACGAATTCCATGAATGACGGTATTCGCGCTCGGTCTGTTTTAAAGAGAGCGAACTGCGTTGTATATCGACATGAGTCTTTAATGCCGTCCGGACAGCTTCGTCTACGGAAAGTTTTTTTACAGTCGTGCTGTTGGTAATTTCCTCCGAGCCCACTGGCCACAGCAGTAAAATTGCAGCAATCAGCGTTGTAACTGCTTTCCTTCCACAATACATACTTTACCTCCTCAAACGTAATCATCGCTGTCTGTGTCATATAGTGTAGCTAACTACATTTGATAAGCAGAATATACTGTAAAAATACGCTCAAACGCAAGTTTATACTGTAGCGTGCTTCACTAATATTGTGTTATATCCGGCATGCGGATGCTGTCGATTGACTTATTCCCGTATGACGGATATTCTGGAAAGGGGTGGAAATAATGAAAGAAGAAACGGAAGATATAGGCATGCTGTTCAAGAAAATTACTGAACGGCTCGAAAAAAGCGGAAATGAATATTTTTCGACACTCGGTGTGACTTTATCCCAGGTACGGGTACTGCATTTTATTCACGGGCAGCCGCAGGGTAAAACAACACAGAAAGAGCTGGAGGACGCCTACGATGTTTCCCACCCGACAATAAACGGAATTCTTAAGCGTCTTGAAAAGAAAAATCTTATAAGGACGAATATCACGACGAACAGGCGGCTATCCAAGGAAGTCTGCCTGACGGAAGAAGGATTCGCACTGTTAAAAGAAACAAACAAGTCGAAAATCAGCATGAAGAGAATTATGGCTAAAAATTTTACGAAACAGGAAATTGCCGCACTGAAGGATATGCTGAAGAGAATCGCCGACAATCTTTCCGAATAACAGCTTATTATTAAAATTTGATACGGCTCCGATATGGACATTTATACTGTAGCAGGCTACAATATATTTGCAAAGGAGCACTACCGTATGAATTCATCCAACAAAGCGGAACTGTATGCACAAATGCCTGTCGCTCAGGCTGTTGTAAAAAACGCAGTTCCTGCCGTCATCAGTTCGCTGATGGTGCTTGTTTATAATCTTGCGGATACTTTTTTCATCGGACAGACGCACAACGCGCTGCTTGTCGCGGCTGTTTCCGTCGCAACACCGGTATTTCTGTTTCTTATGGCAATAGGCACGCTTTTCGGCATCGGCGGCACGTCGGTCATAAGCCGTGCGCTCGGTAAGGGTGACAAAGCGTATGCACGTTCTGTATGCTCGTTTTGTTTTTGGGGCAGCGTTGTTTCCGGCGTTGTCTGCATGGTCATTTTTCTGGCAGGAATGACACCTATTCTTAAACTCATCGGTGCGAGCAGCGGGACTGCACCGTATGTCAGGACCTATCTGACTATCGTCTCGTTCGGTTCCGTTGCCGTTGTTATTTCAAACGCCTTCTCGAACATACTCCGTGCAGAAGGCCGGCCCAGAGAAGCAATGGCGGGCATGCTCATCGGTAATCTTGTAAACATCGTTCTCGACCCTGTCGCCATTCTGTGGATGAACATGGGAGTAGCCGGTGCCGCGGTTACAACCGTTATAGGCAACATATGCGGTGCATTGTATTACATCGTCTTTTTTCTCCGCGGGAAATCGATGCTTTCCATCTCGCCGAAAGAATGCAGAGCGGGAAACGGAATCTTTTCCGGCATAATTTTTATAGGGGTCCCGGCCTCGCTCAATACGCTGCTTATGAACATATCCTGCATTATCCTCAACAAGCTTATGTCCGTATACGGCGACATGGCAATCGCCGGAATCGGCGTGGCGATGAAAGTAAACATGATTCTTGTCATGTTCATCATCGGATTTGCGCAGGGAGTACAGCCTCTGTTAGGATACGCTGCGGGCGAAAAGAACTGGAAACGGTTCAGAAGTATGTTCGGTTTTTCTCTCATCACATCGACCGTGCTTTCCATTTTACTGACGGCAGTATGTTTTTTCTGCTGCAATCAGATAGTCCGTGCTTTTCTTACTGATCAGACTGCTTTTTCCTACGGCGTGCATTTTGCAAAAGTACTGCTTGTTTCGGGTCCGATATTCGGCCTGCTGTTCATGCTCACGAATACGCTTCAGGCTCTTGGTGCGGCGGTACCGTCTCTTATTCTTTCCATAAGCCGGCAGGGAATTATTTTTATTCCGCTTGTGTTCGTCCTGAATAAAATCGCCGGACTGAACGGACTCGTCTGGACACAGCCGGTTTCCGATATCGTTTCATCGTTCCTTGCGGTTATCCTTTATGCTTTTTATTTCAGAAAGATAAAAACATATGCGGAGATGTAGAACCCGCAAGAAGAATTGACGTATCAGATATCTTTGCTTAACTCTTGTTAAGTTCTCCGCACAGCCGCTCCAGGCCTTCTTCGAGATACGACCACGGACACGCGGCGTTGATGCGCTGGAATCCGTTTCCTTCTGCGCCGAAAACGCGGCCGCTGTCGAGCCACAGTTTTGCTTTGTTCGTGATTATATCGTCGAGTTTTTCCGTCGGAAAACCGAGCGGGCGGCAGTCGAGCCACACGAGATACGTTCCTTCGGGTTTGCTGACCTTGATCCGCGGTTCGTGTGCGGCGAGGTAGGAAATGGTGCGTTCTATGTTTTTTTCGATATATACTTTGAGCTGATCGAACCATTCTCCGCCTGAACTATATGCGGCTTCGGAGGCGGTGAGTCCGAGCGTGTTTTTCTGGCTGTAGCCGAACGCGTCGAGCGCGTTTCTGAACGCTCTGTTCATCGTACGGTCCGCTATGAAAATGTCCGACACCTGCAGTCCCGCGAGATTGAATGTTTTTGTCGGCGCTGTCGCCCATATTGTATTGTTTTCTATCTCTTTTGAAAGCAGGGGCAGTGCAGTGTGTTTGTTCGGCTCGAACACGAAGTCGCTGTGGATTTCGTCGGAAAATATTTTTACGTTGTGATGCAGACATATGTCCGCCATGCGCTCAAGTTCGCTCCGCTTCCAGACTCGTCCGACGGGATTGTGCGGGCTGCAGAGAAGAAAGAGTTTTACGTTGCCTGAAATTATTTTCTGCTCGAAGTCGTCGAAATCTATTTCGTAATGACCGCTGTTGTTGACGAGCGGATTGTCGACGAGCGTGCGTCCCTGCGCGATAATCGATTCGCTGAAAGGGTAGTACACGGGATTCTGGAGAAGCACGCCGTCGCCGGGCTGTGTATATGCGTATATCGCCGCGCAGAGAGCGAACACGACGCCCGGCGTAACGACGAGACTGCTGCGTGCGGGCGTGTATCCGAACCGCGTCGTGTACCAGGACGCGACTGCTTCGTAATAATGATTTTTTACGTCGGTGTAGCCGAATATGCCGTGCTGTGCGCGCTTAATAATCGCTTCGGTTATTGCCGGCGCCGTCGGGAAATCCATGTCGGCAATCCAGTATGAATGCACGTCTTCGGGAACGTGACGTTCCGACGTGAAGTCGTATTTGAGACAGTCCGTATCTTTTCTGTCGGTGATAGTGTCGAAATCGTATGTCATAGAGTATCCTGTGTTGTTTGGATGATGTGGCTTCATCCCGGAGTTTGTTCCGGGGTGCTTCTTCAGTTCAGTGCCTGAGCAAGATCCGCGATAAGATCGCGGCTGTCTTCTATGCCGACGGAAAGGCGCAGGAGCCTGCCGTCTATACCTTTGCGAAGCCGGTCTTCTTCGGGAACGTCGGCGTGAGTCTGAGTCATCGGATAGGTGATAAGGCTGTCGACGCCTCCGAGGCTTTCCGCAAAGCGGATCAGTTTTACGCGGCCGAGTACACGTTCCGCGCGTTCGACTGTATCGACATAAAACGACATCATGCTGCCGCTTCCCGTCGTCTGTGATTTGTTTACTTCGTAACCGGGATGATTCGTGAGCCCGGGGTAGAGTACTTTTTTTATATCGGGATGAATCGAAAGCCACGCTACTATTTCCTGCGCGTTTTTCTGCTGGGCTTCCATGCGGACAGCCAGCGTTTTGATGCCGCGCACGGTGAGGAAACTGTCGAACGGTGAAAGTCCCGCTCCCGTCGTTTTGCTCACAAAGGAAATTTTTTCCGCGAGTGTATCGTCGTCGGTCGTAATAAAACCGGCGAGCGTATCGTTGTGGCCGCAGAGGAATTTTGTTCCGCTCTGAATCACGATGTCGGCGCCGAGTTCGAACGGCTGCTGGAAATACGGAGTGAGGAACGTGTTGTCGACAATGAGGAGTGCGTTGTGCTTATGCGCAAGCTCCGCTGTCTTACGGATGTCGGTGATGAGCATAGTGGGGTTGCTGGGAGTTTCTATATATACGGCTGCCGCATGATGTCCGCTGCGGCCCGCGTCGTCGAGCGCCTTCTCTACGTTGCCGATGTCAGACGTATCCGTGTATTTTAACGTGATGCCGTTGCGCTTTTCGATTGAATCGAACAGGCGGATGGAACCGCCGTAAAGATCGTCCGAGGAAACAATACTGCTGCCGGTTTCGAACGTGTCGAATACGGCGGTAACCGCCGCCATTCCGCTGGAAAAGGCGAATCCGTATTTTACGTGGTCGAGAGCCGCCACAACCTGTTCCGCATATTCACGCGTCGGATTTTCAAGACGCGAATAATCATATCCCGTGCTCTCTCCGAGAGACGGATGTGCGAATGTCGCCGACTGGTAAACGGGAATGCTTATACACCCTGTGTTGTCGCGCGGCTTATATTCAGGGTTGCCCGCGACGCATGTAGTTCTAATGGAATAATTCATAATCACCTCTAAAAATAATCGTTACTCTCCGAATTGTTATCCTATTACTAGAGAGAGAGTCTGCCAAGTGCCGCAGTGTAAATATCCTCCAGCAGTTTCAATCCGCCGGAATATCCCGCGACGCTGCTGTTGATGACGAGCCGGTCAATCATCGGATATGAAATATTGATGAAATGCGCGCCGAGCTGTCTGGCTATCTTTTCTTCCCAGTTGCTTCCGACAATGAGCGGAGTTCCCGCGAAATCCATCCCGCGGATTTTGGTGTCGATGTCGTGGCCGTCAGTGTTCCATTCGACGTCGGCCTGAATTCCGTAGTTTAAGTCGCGGAATTGTGCCCTGATTGCATCCCGGTATTCTTCGGGCGTGTCGTCGGTGATGAACTGCGTTTCGGGGAATTGCCCCAGATCGTTTACGAGAAATTTCGTTACTGCAAGCGCGTACTGCGCGTCGGAGACGACGGTGAATCTTTTTCCCATAATGCGCGTTTCGAGAAACGTGTCGGCAAACCGTTCAATGTAGTAATAATATTCTTCCTCTTTTTTCTTTATGACTTCCTCGATGTTGTTTTTATCGATTTTGCAGAAATCCCCGACAGCGCGAAGGAATTTGCTCGTTTCAAACGCTCCGATGGGAAGAACAGGATATTTCAAAAGCGGTATGCCGAATTTCTTTTCAAGAAATTCGGCGCTTCCTGTTCCCGTCCACGGAGAGACAAGAATGGAATACTCGGCTTCCGGCAGTTTTCTGATATTTTCCGGCCCGCGTCCGAATCCGAAAATCGTATTCGGAGTAAGACCTACGGCGCGTAAAAGATTTTCAAGCTCCCGCAGATTTCCGAGCCAGAACGGATCCTGCTGCGGAACACCTGCGAATAAATTAACAAGCCCTTTCGTTTTTTGTACCGGCGCAGGCGTTTTCAAATACTGGTTGAATATGGCGGACAGAACCCAGTCGTGCCCGACGTAATTGTTGCCTTTGAAACCGGGGGCCTTTACCCAGATAACCGGTTTTTCTTCGTCGCTGAATTCCTGAGTGACTTCCTGAATGTCGTCGCCGATTATTTCACCGGTGCATCCGGAAAGCACGACGAACATATCGGCGTCGATTACTCTGAGTGCATTGCGTATTGTATTCCGGAGCTTATCAGCTCCTCCGAATACGACTTCCTTTTCACTGATCGATGTACACGGAAAAATATTCGCGGAATATTGTCCGCTCGTCCCGTTGTTGTCGTTCAGTTTCGCCGCACAGCCGGGGCCGGCGTGGAGAATCGGAATAGCGCCGGGTATGGACTGAACTGTCTGCATCGCTGCAAGTGCGCATTTATACCGCGGCTGATCAAGTATTTTTGCCATAAGTAAGCTCTCCTGTTAGTTGTTTGTTCCGTTCGTTGTCTGGCTGATGGTCATAAACTTATCGATGTTTTGCTCGTACCACCATTTCGTGTACGGCAGTTTTATGCGGGACGCGAGGTTTTTTTCGAAACTGCGGTTCTTTATCGTGTCGAGAATCGTCTTTGCAAAGCTGAGCGTTCCTTCGTAGCCGAAAATCATATACTCGTCGGCGACGAACAGCGCGGCGTATCCCTGCTTGATTGCCCAGACGGTGGAACCGGGATGACGGCTGAAGTACAAGTCGGGCTTATACCGGTTCAGAATGTTCATAACCTCGTAATTCTGCTGGTCGGAAATCGAAAGTTTCATGTCTTTCGGCGCCGTTTTCTGCAGATAGTCCAGGGCCGGCGGTACCTGACCGTTGTCGTATTTGTAGTCGTAATGCCAGGCGAGCGCCCAGACGACTTCCATTCCGAGTTCCTGCAGAACGCGCGTGACTTCATACGTGTATCCGGGGCCCATGCCGATGACACAGCGCAGACCGCGTAATTCCTTTTTGACTTCTTCAATCTGCGGAATATAGACGGCACGCTGTTTTTCAATATAGGCTTCGACTTCTTTCTGTTTACCGATAGTTTCGCCTATTTTCCGCAGCCATGTTTCAAAACCTGCAATGCCGTTCGGATTGATTGTGCGGACGTACGGGACGCCGTATTTTTCTTCAAGAGCGTTTCCGAGATACGTACCGAGCGTACCGCAGATACATACGGTGGCAAGCGATTCTGAAATATGAGATAATTCTTCAACCGTCGAATTCAAATACAAGAACTGCGGAGCAACGCCGAATTCGGCAAATAATTTTGTAATCTGCGGACGGGCGCTCTCAAAGAAGTTCTTGAAATTGATTACAGGACGTTTTCCCTTCGGCGGTTTAACAATCCCCTGCATAACGGCGTGGTCGCTGATATCGAATCCCGAAGCCCATATGCGCGATTTGAACCCTTCGCAATGAACCGGAATGACGGGAACAGGGTATTCGTCTTTAAGTTCCTCCGAAAGGTCGTCTATATTTTCCCCGATGACTCCGCTCACGCACGATGAAGATACGAACATCGCGTCAGGATGATACGTGTCGTACGTGTGCTTAATAATTTTTCTTAAAGATTCTATCGCTCCGAAAACGGTATCGTTCTCATCAAGGTCCGTGCTGACAACAACCGAATTGGTTGTCTTGTTGATTCGTGCAGCCAGTTGACCAAGCGTAATGTTCGCTCCTTCCGCGATAGTGGCACAACCCGACGGTGCATGATAAATAATCGCGATGTTGCGGATACCGAGAAGCTGGCTGAGCGCGCAGCCAGACAGACAGGAGCTTGACTGGCTGAAACAGCGTTCCTTGTTTTTAAGCGAACCGTTGTGCGAGCAGTACACGAGATTTTCCAGATCTCCCGCATATCCGGTGATTGAGCCGAGGCGCGTCTCGCGCGGGCCCACGTTTGAATTGTTAAAGTTGAATGGCATATCTCCTCCTATTTGCATGTATGCTGCACAATCTTCGGCGCAGTTTTCGTGCGGTATATATGAATCCTGTTAATCGCCTCTCCCACGCTCATGACGACGTCGAACGCGGTGATGCCGCGTCGGGCGAGTGTCTTTACTGCGTTCGGTCCGATGCGCGCGACGAGTACATACTCCACGTCCTTCAGATTTTCCGCAGCCTGTTCCATCGAATCCGCTTCGCATTCCCCTCCGCACGCTGGAACGGCTTTCCGTCGTTCCGTTTCCCTGAAGGACCCGTCGTCTTCAACGGTGAAGATCGTAAAGTCCTCCGCGTGTCCGAAATGCGTGTCGACGTTTTTACCGTCGCTCGTCGCAACCGCAACCTTATACATATACTCCTCCATACCGCGAAGTGAAGCGCGGTTCGCCCCCTGCCGCGCACGGATGCGCGGTCTGGTGAAGCGGGAAAATCATAGCAGCGGTAATCCACCCCGGGATTTTCCTGCAGAGGACGGATGACATGGATGTCATCCGTCCGACTCATGCCGCGCACGGATGCGCGGTACAGTGAAGCGGGAAAATCATAGCAGCGGTAATTCGCCCCGGGATTTTCCCGCAGAGGACGGATGACACGGATGTCATCCGTCCGTCTCAGCCGTGTGAAAATGTTTCTGTCTGCGCCGCATATATCTTTGCCGCTTCGTCGAACGCTGTGTCGGTCCCTGCAAGATGCAGACCGCTTGCTTCCGCTATCCGTTTCAGATATATCTGGCTGCCGATATCGTACACGCCCGGAACTCCGATCGCGTCGGCGCGGCAGTGGGCGCAGTGGCGGAAAACGTCGATGTATCTGCCCGCCGCGGTGCGTGCGTCGTCAAGCTGCCGGCACGTCGGGGCGGGATATCCCGCAAGCTCGTTCTGCGGAATGAGCGGAATGATGTTGTAAATCATTGCACCTGCTTCCGCGACTGCGGCGGCCGTTTCTTCTATATGCGTATCGTTTATTCCGGGAACAAGCACCGTATTTACTTTGACGAGCATACCTGCCCGGCATATCCGGCGGATTCCTTCAAGCTGATTGGAAATCAGTATTTCCGCACCTTCCGTACCTTCGTAGATTTTTCCGTGCCAGCTTATGCGCCTGTTGAGCTTCGATTCCGTTTCCGGGTCGACTGAGTTTACAGTGACCGTGAGCGTGTCGATTCCCACGTCGATTATTTCGCCGGCTTTTTCAGCAAGAAGCAGACCGTTCGTGCTCATGCATGTAAGGAGCTGCGGAAATTCCTTCTTTACTATGCGGAATGTTTCGAGTGCGTAGTCTGTCGCAAGCGTGTCCCCGGGACCCGCGATACCGACGACCGTAATTTCCGGACAGCGTGCAAGCGCCTCTCTGATAATGACGGGCGTGTCTTCCGGTTTTATAACGGCAGACGTTACACCCGGACGCTGTTCGGTTTCATTGATTTTCCGCGAGCAGAAGCGGCATTCTATATTGCATCCCGGACTTACCGGCAGATGTATGCGTCCTTTGTTCGGTTTGCAGTCTCCGAAACAGGGATGTTCTTTCCTGATAAAATCCTGCGTCTGCATGCTTGCTCCTCCCTGCTGATACTGAATCAGTAAACCTACTAAAATAATAGGAAAATAGTAAATTATGTTTCAGACTATACTGAAGGCAGTTTGTATTGTCAAGTGATTTAGTAAAAAATAGCCATAAATAACTACTGAAATACTTGACAAATCAATGATGCAACAGTATTATACCGAAAAACCTATAGAAATGGTAGGTAAATTAAAGTCCAACTGCTTCCGGCTGTATGTTCTCCTGTCGTACCGCCGGAAGCAGAGTTCTTATGGGAGGAGATATGGCAAAAAAGTTACGGCAGATAGCGATTTACGGGAAAGGCGGAATAGGGAAGTCTACGACGACCCAGAACCTTACCGCCGGACTTGCTGAGATAAAAAAAAATATTCTTGTAGTCGGTTGCGATCCGAAGGCGGATTCGACGCGTCTGCTGCTCGGCGGACTTCATCAGAAAACTGTTCTCGATACAATCCGCGACAACAAACAGGATATAAAACTTTCTGATTTGGAAAAGACGGGATTCGGCGGAATCCGTTGCGTGGAATCAGGCGGGCCTGAACCGGGTGTCGGATGCGCAGGCCGCGGAATCATTACGTCTATCAGCATGCTTGAAAACCTTGGAGCGTATACGGAAGATCTCGACTATGTGTTCTACGACGTTCTCGGCGACGTTGTCTGCGGCGGTTTCGCAATGCCCATCAGGGAGGGAAAGGCGCAGGAGATTTATATCGTCGCTTCCGGCGAGATGATGGCGCTGTATGCTGCGAACAATATTTCAAAGGGAATCGCGCGGTATGCTGCGAACGGGAAAGTCCGTCTCGGAGGTGTTATCTGCAACAGCCGTATGGTCGACCGCGAGATAGAACTGCTGAAAGCGTTTGCGAAGGAACTCAACACGCAGCTTATTTATTTTATCCCGCGTGATAATGTCGTTCAGCAGGCTGAAATCAGGAAGAAGACGGTTATTGAGTATAAACCGGAGAGCAATCAGGCGAACGAATATCGTACACTTGCGCAGAAGATTGATGAAAACGATATGTTCACCATTCCTACACCGATGACGCAGGAACGGCTTGAACAGATTCTTATGGAGCACGGCCTCATGGACAACGCCGATGACTACAAAATCTGACGACGCGACTGCCGCCGCAAGTCCTCCCAAAGGGACGTGCTGGCAGATGATCGAAGAATACGTACAGAATATTAAATATGGCTCCGTAACCATATACATTCAGGACGGAAAAATCATTCAGGTTGATAAGAACGAAAAAGTCCGTTTTGATAAATAATAATATTCGTTTTTAAGAACAAAACGTGTCGGAAAAAACAGACAGTTTCCGACGGACTGACCGGAAAACCGGAGGTCCCGATACCGCATATCTGACAGAGCGGTGTCGGGACCTTTTTTATTTACGGGAACCAGAGAGGCGGTATGGCAGAACCTGTTATTGAAATAAAAGATCTCGGCCTGACGTATGGTACTGAAGAAAACACGCCGTATGAGGCGTTGAAAGGAATCAACCTTACGATTGATAAGGGAGAATTTATCTGCATCGTCGGTTCAAGCGGCTGCGGAAAAAGCACGCTGCTGAGCGTGATAGAAGGATTGCAGAGCGCGACAAGAGGAACGGTGTCTATTAACGGCAAAAAAGTTACCGGTCCGGGAGTTGATCGTGCCGTTGTTTTTCAGAATTACTCGCTTTTTCCCTGGATGAGCGCGCTGCAGAACGTAGCGTTTGCAGTCTATGAGACGAATAAACAGCGGGAGAAAATCACTAAGAAAGATTCCGTCGTGATTGCGAAGGATTTTCTGAAGAAAGTGGAGCTGTGCGGATTCGAGGACTCGCTGCCGGGGGCTTTGTCGGGAGGCATGCAGCAGCGCGTCGCGATCGCGCGTGCTATGGCGTGCAATCCTGAAATCCTTCTGCTCGACGAACCGTTCGGAGCGCTCGACGCGAAAATCAGGGGGAATCTGCAGGATTTGCTTCTGAAATTGTGGCTCGGAGACGAATCGAAGAAAACAGTTGTTTTTGTCACGCATGATTTGAATGAAGCCGAACTGCTGGCTGACAGAATCGTTCTCATGATGCCGAAGCACATTCACAGCATTCTGGATGTTAATATTCCCCGTCCGCGTGTGCGCGACGACGTAATGGAGAGTAAAGAATATAAAGCGCTGAATCAGAAGCTGAAAAAATTATTCTATGACGATATTCCGGCGTTCATCAACGAAGACGAGGTGAATATATGAAGGAACGAATTATTAACATACCTAACGTTTTGTTCGTACTTATCTTCGCGTGCTTTTTGTTTCCGAGCAGATACGCAGTTCAGATGAGGCTTGGGTTGAGCAGTCCGCTCGTATTTATAATTGTTCTTTTCGTAATCGAAATAATTTTTATTGTTCAAACGGGCAATCCCGGGAAAAAACAGGCGGTAAAAGATATAGTCGGTTTTATTTATCTTTTTTTGTTTGTCTGGGAGCTGGTCGTTTCCCGGCTGAATCTGTTTCCGTATGTGTTTGTGCCCGCGCCGGAGAACGTTTTTAATGTTTTTGCAGAGGATTATAGGACAATCATTCTCGGTTTTTTCAGTTCGATGTATCTGCTTGTTGTCGGCATGACGACGGCTATGTTTTCGGCGGTCATCCTGGGAACGCTCGTCGGATGGAATAAAAGACTGACAAACGCGATCTACCCGGTTGCCAAGGCTATTTCCACCGTACCGCCGCTCATTTACACACCCTATGTCGTCTTAATAATGCCTACGTTCAGAACCGCGTCGCTGTTCGTGATTTTTCTGAGTATTTTCTGGGGAACGTTTATGGGAGCCATAAACAACACAGCTTTTGTCGAAGTGAAAATTATTAATTCGGCGCGTGCGCTCAATCTGTCGACGCCCGTGATATTGTTTAAAATTATTATTCCTTTTAATCTCCCCCGCATCATAAACGGGCTTCCCATACATCTGGCGACTGCGCTGATGACGCTGACGGCGGCTGAAATGCTCGGCGCCGATGCGGGAATGGGATATTACGTCCGCGTGTCGCTGAGCTTCGCGAACTACACGAAGGCCATAGCCGGTATTTTTTTCATTGCGCTTGTCGTGACGGGGTTGAACGCTATTGTCGATGTTATTCGGCATAAATTAATAAAGTGGAGCTATTAGGAAAAAGGAGGATTGCATGTCAGCAGCAAGAAGAAAGATTGGCATTATAGGAGCCGGACACGTCGGCTCGCACGCCGCCTCGGAACTGATCGCGCAGAATCTTGTCGAAGAAATCGTCTTTGTGGACACAAACAGACAGAAAGCCGTGTCGCAGGCGCTCGATCTTGAGGACGCGGTCGTTTATCACGGGAAACGGACAATCGTACGGTCGGGCGATTATTCTGATTTTAAAGATGCGGACTTCCTTGTGACGGCTTTTAAATCCGACGGACATCCTGTGTCGGAATCACAGCGGATGGACAGTCTTCAGGTTCAGATAGAAGCGGTGAAGCCTATAATCGGAAGCATAAAAAAATCGGGTTTCTCCGGCATCATCATAAGCATTTCGAACCCTGCCGACGTTATTGCGCACTACATCCAGCACGAACTTTCCCTGCCGAGGGAAAAAATATTTTCGACGGGAACGACGCTTGATTCCGCAAGGCTTCGGACAGAGCTTTCCGCGGTATTCGGATACGACGCAAAATCGATAAACGCGTACGTAATCGGAGAACACGGGGAGACGCAGTCAATACCGTGGTCGTGGGCACAGATCGGAGGAAAACCGCTGCTGTCTCTCATTCGCGATAATCCCCGGAAATATCATTCCGTCGATTTGGGTGCGATAGAAAAAAATGTACGGGAAAGGGCCTTTACGATTGCAGGCGGGAAAAAATGCACTGAATTCGGCATCGGTGCGGCGCTCGCGGAAACAGTAAAGGCCGTTTACGGCGACGAAGACCGCATTCTGCCGGTTTCGAGTTTGCTGGAAGGAGAATACGGCGTAACGGGCGTGTTCGCCAGTGTTCCGACAAAAATAAACAGAAGCGGCGCCGCGGAGATTTTATCGTTCGACTTAACGGAAAAAGAAAGAAGCGATTTTATGCATTCAACGGATTTTCTGAACGAACATTTTCAGAAAGCGCTGCTTTTGTGAAAACGAATTTGAGGGGAGTGATTGCTGTAAATATTTTGTGTGAAACACACGAGGAGGAACTATGAAGAAAATTTCAGGGAAAATTTTCACCGTTCTGGCTGCAGGAATTACGGTGACAATGATATGTACCGGCTGCGCGAAGAAAACGGCGGAGAAAAAACTCAGTTTGAATGTCGGTAAATTCACGAGTAATCCGATGCTGAATCCGCTTATCGAGATTGCCGTGAGCAAAGGCTACTACGACGAGTACGGGCTGAATGTCAACGTTAATAACGTCGACCGTTCGGGAGCATTCGAGTCGCTCAGTATAGGTAAAATTGATCTTACTTATTCTGAAATTATTCCCGAATTGAGTTACGGCGCACAGGGATCCGACGTAACAATCTTCGCCGGCACGTTGTCGGGAGGAATGGCCGTCATGGCGAATAAAACTGTTGCGGAGGAAGTGCGCGATATTCACAACTGGAAGAATAAAACGATCGGTGTAAAGCTGCTTTCGACTTCCGAAATGATTTCCAAAAACGTGCTCCAGACGCAGTACGGATTTAAAATCGACGAGGACGTGAAGTATAAATTTTTTGACGGAGACGAATCGCTGCTCGCCGCGACTACAAAAGGAGCTGTCGATGTGGCGTTCGTAAGTTCCAGCTACGTCGACAGCGCTACCGCACAGGGAGCCGTATATTTGTTTCCCGAGACGACGCTCAAAAAGGATTATGTCTGCTGCCGTCATACGGCGAACGGTACGAACCTGGTGGAAAACAGGGACGCATACGTCGCGCTGCTCAAGGGTGAAATCCGCGCGTATAAGGATTATCTAACCGATGAAAAAGGCGCCGTGGCGGCCGTTGTTAAGTCTTCCGGACAGGATGAGGATTATGTAAAGCGGTATATCTACGACAAAGAGACGAGCCAGAATACTTCGTATAACCCGGATCCGAACTACAACGGCGTGCTCGGCGTTTATTCGGTGCTGCTCGGCTGGAATTACGTGAAATCGCAACGTCCGCTTAACGAGTTTTTCGACATTTCGGTTTACGCCGATGCGCTCAGGGCAGTTATCAAACAATTTCCCGGCGATACGTTTTACAGGAATATGTGGAACTATTTTATCATAAATAATAATTCGTATCCTGATTTTTCTGAAAAATATCAGACGGCGCTGTGAAAAATAGTAATTAATAATATTCATATTTAAGGAGGTGTAAATATGAAAAAGAGTATGATTACCGCAGGGGCGGTGCTTGTTGTTTCGGCATTCGCATTTGCGGACGGATTTACTGTGAGCGGCTATGTCCGTGCAGGACTTGCTTCATCGTTTGAAAAAAATCCCGCGCTGAGTACGCAGAAGTGGCTCGGGGGTATTTATTTCAACGGGGATAGTCCGAATACGAGGGGAAGGGTAAACCTGAACTTCGACGGGACAAACGACAACGGCACGTACGGAGCGTTTCTCAGACTGCAGTACACCGGAGCGGACGATTCGGCATCTGCTTCGTGGGGATACGGCGGAGTAAGCTATGCGAACGCGTATGCGGGATTCCTCGGTAATAAAATCACAATTGCGGCAGGAAAACTCAACGACAAATGGATCGGCTCTTCCGGTTTCGAAGGTTTTTCGGTACTCGACGGAAAGTCGGGGGCTGCTGTGACGGTGTCGCCTGTTACCGGACTTAACATCACCGGTGCGGGAATTATCGACTACAGCAAAAATTCGGACGGCTCGTATGAGACGAAGGGTAATACGTTTCTCGGCGGAGTCAAATACACCGCAGATGCCTTTACGGCAAGTGTTTCCGGCGCGGGGTACGGACGGTTCACCGCCGATTTCGAATACACGGCGGTAGAAAATCTGCTTGTATCTGTTGAAGGGCAGTACGACACCGCGGACGGCAGAAGCAATACCGGCGACGAACAGGAACTTCTTTCCGATGTCTGGATTCAGTATAAGGGAATAGACAAGTGGACGTTCGGCGTGCTTTCTTTCCAGTATTTCAACCGGACAGATGTGTCTGCGGACGACGATTTCACTCTGAAGGTAATTCCTGCAGTTGCATATCAGGTAAACGATGTTGTCGGGCTTTCCGTGGAAGGCACCTATACCCAGCCGGTATACGACGACGCACCTGACGGATATGCGACGATTGTACCTGCGTTAAAACTGAGTGCTGATAAAACAGCTTCCGCTTCAATTTGGGCTTCAATTTCAACTGACAACGATCAGGAGAAAAGCAGTATAGGACTCGGAGTAATAAAATCGTTCTGATACAGTCGGGAGAGATTAAAATATATTTTCATATCAGGAGGAATAGTTATGAAAAAGAAATGCAATCGGACAGTGCGCGCTCTTGCGGCGGTACTCGTCATTGCCTGCTCGTTGTCAGGGCTGTATGCGAAAGACAAAAAGAAGGGCGATTCGGGAAAAGTGAAGACAATCATTGTCGGGACGGGAAACGCCTTTAAACCGTACTGCTATCTGGACGACAACGGAAATCTGAAGGGATACGAGAAGGACGTTCTCGACAGAATCGACGGGCTTCTTCCGCAGTATAAGTTCGAATACGAAACGTTCACTTTCAAGGACATTCTCATTGCTCTGTCCGCGGGAAAAATCGACATCGGTGCCCATCAGTACGAGACAAATCCCGAACGCCGTAAGAACTACCTTTTCAGCGATGAAACGTATACGTCTTTCATTCTCTACGTTACTGTTCTTAACAAGAACACCACGATAAACGGCATCGACGATCTCAGAGGAAAAACGGTGCTTGCGACAATCGGCTCTAATGAATCGTACGTACTCGAGCAGTACAACAAGAGTCACGCGGACAATCCGATAAAACTTAATTATCTTTCAAGTCCGTCAAACGAACAGGTTGTTGCGGGAATGCAGAACGGAACGTGGGACGCGTTCGTCACGATCAAACGCGAGGTTGAACGGTACAACAAACAGTACAACGTCGGCTTTAAATCAGTCGGAGAACCTATCGCGACGTCCTACACATACTACATATTTGCAAAGGGAAACACGGAGCTGAAAGACGCTGTGGACGGTGCGCTGAGACAGCTGAAGCAGTCGGGAGAGTTGTCCAAGATTTCAATTCAGGATCTCGGTGCTGATTACACGCAGAATGAATAAAGGGAACCTCTAAAAACTGAAGTTTTTAGAGATACCGTAAACAGGTATTTAAAAAAGAACGCCGTGACGGACCGGACACTGACGGTCCGTCACGGACGTTTCGTTTGAGCTTTTTACAGGAGGCAGCTGTGATTGATTTTTTTTCATGGCAGCGGTTGGCTGATAATTTTCCGAAATTACTCATATATCTTCCGGTTACTTTCGGCATCGTCGGAATAGCGGCCGCTGCCGGTATACTGCTCGGAATGCTGATCGCAGTTGTATGCATACGCAGAGTGCCCGTATTGAATCAGATATGTACGGTGTTTATTTCCTTCATGCGCGGAACGCCCATGCTCGTGCAGATGCTCGTCGCGTATTACGGAATACCGCTTTTGCTGGAATTATTATTCGGCGTTGATTCGCGCCGCTGGCCCAAGATTGTTTTCGTCTACATTACGTTTGCGCTGAATCAGGGAGCGTTCCTTTCAGAGCTGCTGCGCAGCTCGATTCTCGCTATTCCGCAGGGACAGACGGAAGCGGGTCTTTCTGTCGGACTTACTCCGTTCCGGACGTTCCGCAGAATTGTCATGCCGCAGGCCGCACGCATCGCGCTGCCGGGGTTAAGCCTCGACGTGGTCGGGTTGTTTCAGGAAACGTCGCTTGTCTATATGGTGGGCGTCATAGACGTTCTCGGGCGCGCACAGACAATCGCCGCGCAGACAGGCCACGTGCTTGAATGCTACATACTGATTGCGGTGTTTTTCGTTGTCATCAGTCTGCTGCTCCGTTCGGCATTTTCAGGATTTGAAGAAAAACTTACATACGGTTCACGGGAACCGGCAGCGGAGGATGCAGATGAACATTCAGCTGCCTGATCTGATTGCTTCGTTAAACTCAGGATTCCGGTATCTGCCCACGACTTTCATCCTTTCTTTCGTACCGCTCTCCGCGGGTCTCGTTTTCGGAACGCTTATAGCGCTCGTACAGGTTTTCAAAGTACCGGTGCTCAGGAAAATATTTGCGGTATTCGTGAGCATATACAGCGGAATTCCGTCAGTGGTTGCGCTGCTTATCTACAATCTGCTGTACATAACACAGTTTAATAAAATTGCGGCGTTTTTCGGAAGCTCCCTTACAGTGCGCGAGGTGAGCCCCATTTATGTTGCGCTGTTTACGTTTTCGCTTTCGAGCATCGTGCTCATGTCGGAGACAATCAGGGGTGCGCTGCTTTCGATCGACAAGGGACAGTTCGAAGCGGGGTATTCGGTCGGACTGACGACGCGGCAGATTCTTCGCCGCATTGTGCTTCCGCAGGTTGTCCCCGTAATTCTGCCGCCGCTTACGAATCACGTTGTCGGCTCAATCAAGAACACGTCGATTGTCATGACGATAGGAGTGATGGACGTTCTGAACGGTGCAATCGTTCCCGCGGAGACGACGTACCGGTTCCTTGAAGGATATATTGCGTCGGCACTGATTTACTGGGCGGTGAACGCACTGCTGGAATTCCTGCTCAGGCGTCTTGAAACACATACCGGAAAATTCAGGAATACGGAATGCACTGATTCCGCAACGGAGTATAAAAATGATTGAAGTGAAAAATATTAAGAAATCGTTCGGCAAACTGCGCGTTCTGCACGACGTGTCCATAAAAGTCGGTACGGGAGACGTCGTCGTCATTCTCGGACCGAGCGGATCCGGAAAAACAACGCTGCTGCGCTGCATCAATTTTCTTGAGAAGGCCGACGCAGGAAGTCTGACTATCGGCGAAAAAACAGTCGATTTTGCAAAATGCTCGAAGAAAGATATCCTTGAAATACGGCGCCGGACGGCATTCGTGTTCCAGAATTACAATCTGTTCAACAATAAAACTGCGCTGGAGAACGTCATGGAGGGGCTTGTCGCCGCGCGCGGCATGCCTAGGAATATTGCGCGGGAACGGGCGGAGCACGAACTTGAAAAAGTCGGACTGACCGACCGCCTCGATTATTATCCGTGCAGACTCTCCGGCGGACAGCAGCAGCGCGTCGGCATTGCGCGGGCGGTCGCGCTCGATCCCGACGTTATTCTGTTCGACGAGCCTACGTCGGCGCTCGATCCTGAACTTGTCGGAGAAACGCTCGAGGTGATAAAAAAAGTCGCGAAGGAAGGGCGCACGATGATTGTCGTGACGCACGAGATGTCGTTCGCGGAAGACGTTGCGGACAACGTCGTTTTTATGGACGGCGGATACATCGTGGAGGAAGGAACACCGCAGAAAATATTCACTCATCCGGAACAGGAACGCACGAAACAGTTTCTCCGACGCATATTGCCGCAGTCGGAATATACGATATAATGAGTTATGCAGACACTGATAAAGTTGCTCGGTCTTGATCTGGACGGAACGCTGCTCGACAGCAATAAGCAGATATCCGCCGTTACGCTGCAGCGTCTGCGGGCCGCCTGCGACGCGGGTGTGGTTATTGTGCCGGTAACGGGACGCCCCGAACGGGGAATTCCCGCCGTTGTCCGCGGCGTTCCGGGAATTCACTACATGATTACCACAAACGGCGCGGTGACGCGCAATACGGATACAAATGAAATACTGAACGCATCGTACATTTCGGAATCGTCAGTGCACAGGATTGTGGACATACTCGGAGACAGAGGAAATCTCATGGAAGTGTTTACGGACGGCGCGGGGTATGTCTCGCAGAAAAATTACGAGGCGCTGCTGAATGCGTATGCAGGTACGCCGCTGGAATCATACATGAAGCAGAGCAGGCGGCCTGTGGACGATATTTTTTCTTTCACGGCCGGTGCCGGTAAAATAGAAGACATAGCGGTCGATTTTAAATCGGCCGTTCCCGAAGACGTGATTGCCCGGCTTTCTCTGCTGCCGGACGTACAGATTATTTATTCGCGTTCTTCATATATCGAGATAACCGACGGGAATGCGACAAAAGGAAAAGCGCTTCTGCGTCTTGCGGAAGCGCTTGGCATAGATGCGCGGAACAGTATGGCGTGCGGAGACGACACAGGCGACATCAGCATGATTCAGGCTGCCGGTGTAGGGGTCGCGATGGCGAACGCGCGCGAAGATGTAAAACGGGCGGCCGCCTTTGTGACGCGCAGCAACGACGAAGACGGCGTGGCGCATGCCGTCGATAAATTTATTTTAGGCGGCACCCGCCGTATTTCTCAGACAGTCAGCTGACTGCCTGTACTGTACAGCGCGTAATTCGCGTAAAGCCGCGCGGCTACAGTAAGACACCTTTCGTCTATTTCAAAATGATCCGAATGATGTTCCTCACATGTTCCCGGCACGGTTTCGTTTCTGCTTCCGACATACGCGTACGCTCCCGGAATGTGCTGTATATATTCGGCGAAATTATCTCCGCCGAGCGACGGTTCGCGGGGAATAATATTTTCGGCGCCGAACAGACGCGCACCGACGGCTTTCACTTCCTCCGCGACCTGTGTGTCGTTCGTAAGCACGGGCGTAAAATCCTTAAACTCGGCGGCGACTTCCGCTCCGTACAGCGAGCCTGTAGCCCCGGCGATTTCGCGTATTTTACTTACCGTTCTTTTTCGCACGCCGCTGTCGAGACACCGGAGCGTTCCTTCCATGACGGCTTTTCCCGCGACAATGTTGTACGCGTCTCCCGCATTGAGCACTCCGATGCCTATGAGAACCGCTTTGAGCGGATCCGAAAGGCGGCTTACGATTCCCTGAAGCTGCGTGACGATAAGCGCTGCTATATACAGCGCGTCGACTCCCGACTGCGGCACCGACACGTGCACCGGTTTGCCGGTAACGGTGATTTTAAAATAATCGACAGAGGCGTTCACGCTTCCTGCGCTCACCGCCACTTTTCCGACGGGAACGTTCGATGCCAGGTGAATACCGAATACGCGGTCCGCTCCGTCGAGCAGTCCCGCTTCGACGAACGGTTTTGCGCCTTCTCCGAATTCCTCTCCCGGCTGGAACAGGAACAGTATCCTCCCGCCGATTTCATCGCGGTGAGCGGCGAGCAGTTTCGCTGCCCCGAGCAGGGCGGCCGTATGCGCGTCATGTCCGCATGCATGCATCACTCCGTTTGTTTTCGACGCGAACGGCAGCTCCGTCTTTTCCTGAATGGGAAGCGCGTCCATGTCTGCGCGCAGTACGACAGTTCCGGCGCCCGGTGAATTTTTCTTTCCGCCGTCGAGAGTTCCCGTGACACCAGTCTTTCCGATCCGTCCGACGGATATTCCGAATGATTTCAGTTCCTTTTCAACGCGGTCCGCCGTGTTGTATTCCTTCATGCTCAGTTCCGGGTGTTCGTGGAATTCCCTGCGGAGTGAAACGACATACTCTTCCAGTGACATGATGATTTTCCCCTTATTATTTCCAGGTCGGAATATACGCGCCCTTGTACTCGGCCGCGATTACGGCTGCGACTTCCGGCGTGCGGAACAGTTCGACGACGCGCTTATACAGCGGATTGTCTTTATCGGCGGTGCGTGCCGCTATGATGTTTATGTACGGATTGTCGCTTCCGCTGCTTACCGTTTCCAGATAGACGGAATCCTTCCCGGGGAACAGTTTGTTGTCAACCGCGTGGCCGCCGTTGATCACTGCCGCCGCCACATCGGGAAGAAGGCTCGGCGTGTTCGCCGCTTCGACTTCGACGAATTTTATATGGAGCGGATTGTCCGTTATGTCCGAGACGACCGGAGTATACCCGGCTGCCGGATTAACTTTTATGACTCCTGCGCTTTCAAGCAGCTTGATTGCGCGTCCGCCGTTCGTCGCGTCGTTCGGAATGGCGATTGTGTCTCCGTTTTTCAGCTCGGAAACTTTTTTGATTTTTTTCGAGTACAGCCCGAGCGGAGCTATAATCGTTTCTCCGACAGCCGAAAGAGCCAGATTTTTCTGCTGTATGTCGTGGCGGAAAAACGCATAATGCTGGAACGCGTTCAGGTCGATGTCGCCGTCGGCGAGAGCCTGATTCGGCAGCGTGTAATCCGCGAAAGTGACGAGCCGGAGCGTCACTCCTTCCTTTGCAAGGCTGTCGATTACCGGCTGCCACATCGCGTTGTTGTCGCCGACGACGCCGAGTTTAATAATTTTCTGAGCATTTTTCTGCCCGGATTTTTTTGAAACTCCTGCTGAAAAAGCTGTCCCTGCGATAATACTCATTACGAGTATTCCTGCTGCGATTTTCTTGTTCTTCATAGTTTTCTCCCTGCGGCCTTAATGAGTCGCTTTTTTTATGATTACATTGCCGAGTTCCTGTATGAGCATGACAATAACAAGCAGTACAACTATTGTGACATACGTCACGTCAACCTGATTCCGCTGGTGACCGTACCGTATGGCAAAGTCGCCGAGCCCGCCGCCGCCGACTGCTCCGGCCATCGCGGAAAGGCCGATTAAACTTACAGCCGTGATGACTGTTACGCGCGTTATTCCCGCGATGCTTTCCCTGAGATACACCCGGAAAATAATCCCGGCAGGAGAACAACCCATCGACTGGGCCGTCTCAATCAGTTTCGGATCAACGTCGGACAGCGCCGATTCGATCTGGCGGGAAAAGAAAGGCACCGTTCCGAATACGAGCGGTACTATCGCGCCGTTCGTACCGATTGCAGTTCCGACTATGAGCCGGGTGAGCGGAATAAGGCCTGCGAGCAGTATGATGAACGGAATGGACCGGAACAGATGAATCAGTTTATCGAGCACCGTAAAGACAAAACTGTTTTCCAGTATGCCGCCTTTTTTCATCGTCACGAGCATGATGCCGAAAACAAGGCCGATAAAAAAAGAAATTATTCCCGACACGCCGACCATATAGAGCGTTTCGCCTGTGCTGCGCAGCAGTTCCGGAATTTTCGTAACGACGTTCGGCATGAGTCTGCCGAGTAGTTCAGTTATTTTTTCCATCTTTTAATACCTCCACCTGTATATTCTTTTCTCTCAACCACGCGATCGCATCCTGAATGTCCTGCTCCGTACCGCTGATGATGACGACTGTTCCACCGAGCGGCGCGTTTCCGATTATTTCGATGCTTCCGAAAATGATGTTGCAGTCGACGCTGAATTTTCTTGAAACGGCGGAGATGAGCGCCTCCGACGCGTTTCTTTCGAGGTACTGCAGTTTCAGAATTTTTTCGTTGTCATTCAGTTTCGTCACTTCGCTGTTTTCCGCAATCAGCTCGTGTATTTTATACAGCACCGACGTCGAGTCGATGAATTTCCGGGTGATAGGCTGCTGCGGGGAAGCGAAAATGCTGAACACGTCGTTTTGTTCGACTATTCTTCCGTTTTCCATTACGGCGACACGGTCGCAGATTTCCTTTATCACGTTCATTTCGTGCGTGATTATCACGACTGTCAGGCCGAGTTTCTCATTCAGATTTCTGAGCAGCGAGAGAATGGAGTGAGTTGTCTGCGGATCGAGGGCGCTCGTCGCTTCGTCGCATAATAAAACTTTCGGATCTGTAGCGAGCGCGCGTGCAATCGCGGCCCGCTGCTGCTGACCGCCTGAAAGCTGCGACGGGTATGCGTCGGCCTTATCGGAAAGTTCGACGAGAGAAAGCAGCGAAGTCACTTTCCTGCCGATGTCCTCTTTGCTGATTTTCCGGTACTTCAGCGGGAACGCGACGTTTTCTGCGACCGTTCTGGAAGGGAACAGGTTGAAGTGCTGGAAAATCATGCCGATGTTCCGGCGCTCTTTCCTCAGCTCCTTTTCCGACAGCGCTGTCATTTCTTTTCCGCCGACAACGACGGAGCCGCTGTCGGGCCGTTCAAGCAGGTTGATGCAGCGCACCAGCGTCGATTTTCCCGCGCCGCTGTATCCGATAATGCCGAAAATTTCGCCGTCGTGTATGTCGAGCGACACGCCGTTTACGGCGCGAACTGTCTGTTTTTTAAGTTTGAATGTTTTGCTGATGTTCTGTATTTCTATCATAATTTTATTTTTTACCGTTCCGTAATTTTTTTGCTATGCTGTTTCCCGCTGTCTGAAGCGCCTGGACGAAAATAATAAGCACGACGACGGTGGAAGTCATGAGCGGGCGGTTGAACTGCTGGTATCCGTACGTGAGCGCGAGGTCTCCGACTCCGCCGCCTCCGACTGCTCCCGCCATTGCGGTGGCACCGAGCAGCGAGACTGCTCCCGTCGTAAGCGCAAGCACCAGAGAACTGCGCGCTTCGGGCAGCATGAAATGGATAATCGTCTGTCCGACAGTAGCTCCCATCGATTGTGCGGCTTCGATTATTCCCCCGTCGATGTCGAGCAGCGAGCTTTCGAACAGCCGTGAAAGAAACGGGGTTATGAAAAAGACGAGCGGCACTATGGCCGCAGTCGAGCCGACGCGCGTGCCGACAATCACTTTTGTCACAGGCATGACGTATACGAGCAGAATAATAAACGGCACGCTGCGCACTATATTAATAATTATTGAGAGTACGGCATGAATCAGTCTGTTTTCCATTATTCCGTTTTTCCGGGTGATGACGAGCAGTATACCGAGCGGCAGCCCCGCAGCCGCGCCGATGATGAGCCCGATTCCGAGCATGTACAGCGTCTGCCAGACGCAGAGTACGATGCGTGCGTACGATACTCCGAAAATCATACGGACACCTCCTGAATGCCTACGTTCCTCTCCGAAAGATACGATTCCGCTTTTGCCATTTCGTCCGCGGGGCCGGTGAGCTGCACCGTCTGGTATCCCAGTATGGTGTTCTGCAGCTCTGTTACCGTAGAAAACAGAATTGAAATGTTCACGTTGAATTTCTTCACCGTATCCGAAATCACCGGATCGTCCGCATTGCCGCCTTCAAAGCGGAGCCGGAGGATTTTCTGCGGGAACTGATATTTTGAAAGTCTGTCCAGCAGAGAACGGGGCAGTGAGTCGTTGATTATTGTCCTGACGAAATCCTTCGTTATCTGCATCTGCGGATTTCCGAACACTTCGCGGACAGTGCCGTCCTCGACGATGCGTCCCTGCTCGATGACCGCGACGTTCGTGCATATTTTTCTGACGACTTCCATCTGGTGCGTAATCATCACGATCGTCACGCCGAGTTCGCTGTTTACTTTCTGTAAAAGTTCAAGAATCGATTCCGTCGTTTTCGGGTCAAGGGCGCTCGTCGCTTCGTCGCAGAGCAGTATCGACGGATTCGTCGAAAGCGCCCGCGCAATTCCTGCCCGCTGTTTCTGTCCGCCTGAGAGTTCCGCAGGTCTTGCGTGACGTTTATCCGAGAGCCCTACGAAGTCGAGCAGCTCGGCAACGCGCGTCTCCGTCTGCCTGCTGCCCGTTTTATTAAGCAGAAGAGGCAGGGCGACGTTTTTGAACACGTCCTTCGATTCGAGCAGATTGAACTGCTGGAAAATCATCCCGATCGATTTTCTGTAGGAACGCAGCGCGCTGCCGCTGTATGTGCCGACGTCGACGCCGTCGACAAGCACTCCGCCTGACGTCGGTTTTTCGAGGGCGTTTATCATGCGCAGCAGCGTCGATTTTCCCGCGCCGCTGAATCCCACGATGCCGTATATTGTCCTGTCAGGTATGCGGAGTGAAATGCCGTTGAGCGCACGCACAGGTTCTTTGCCGTTATAAACTTTCACCACATTTCTGAATTCGATCACGGAAAATTCCTCGCTGAATCAGTTGCTGAAGTAGTTGTCCGGAACGTACCACAGCCCGTTGTTGTTCGCGTTGAAGTACTCGCTGAATTCCTTCGAATGATACGCCGCGGCTATATCCTTAACCCATTGTGCGTCTTTGTTTTCCTCTTTTACGACAAGCTGCAGCAGCAGGTGCTCGAGCACCGTCTCCTGAAGAAGCGCCGTAGACGGATCGATTTTTGCGTTGTAGACAATGCTTCCTGTGATGACCGCATAATCGAAGTCGCCGACGACTGCCGGAATGTTAAGGGAATTCATTTCGGTAAAGACAAGATGATGCGGATTTTCCGTGATGTCGCTTTGCTTCGCCTGAGCGGGATTTACACTGCCGTCGAGCTTTATCCAGCCGGCTTTCTGAAGAAGCACGTACGCGCGCGCCGTATTTGAAGCGTCGTTCGGAACGGCAATCGTATCGCCGTCGGCAAGCTGATCGGGACTTTTTTTCTTTCCGGGGAACAGTCCTGCGGGAACGGTCGGAATCGGCGTTATAGTGACGAGGTTTCCGTTCTGAGACTTGTTGAAATTATCCTTGTACGCCGTATGCTGTTCGACGTTGAAGTCTATTTCGCCTTCCTGCAGCGCCGTATCGTTCTGGACGAGGTCTGAAAATTCGACCGCCTTGAACGTATATCCTTCTTTTTCCAGAATAGGCTTTACGCCCGTCTCGAAGAGCACCGTATACGGCCCCTGGGATTTACCGTAGGTGAGCACCTTTTTATCGCCGGAATCAGGCTGAGTGCCGCTTTTTTTTGAACATCCTGTGCTGAATGCCGCTGCGAGCAGCATGCCTGCAAACACCGTCACAAACTGAATTGTTTTTTTCATAGTCTCCTCCCAAATAAATAAAATAGTAAGAGGGGCGGACGACTGCGCACGGAGGTGCAATCGTCCGCCCCTCTTGTGGTACAAAGCTCTCTTCCGTTTTTACATCTGTCCGCCTTCGACGACAAGGCTGTCTGCATCCGCGGCTTCACCGTATACCGGTCTCAGTGTTGCTTCGTAGTCTTTATGGAAGAACTGTTCGTCTGCGAGCGTCTTTATTTCGGCGTTTATCCAGTCGAGCAGCTCCGTGTTGCCTTTCTGCACTGCCGGCGCTATGGCGTCGAGGCTGCCGAGCGATTCTATGCCGACTTTAAATCCGGGATTTTCAAGAGCCCACGCAAGCACTTCCGTGTTGTCCGTGGAAAGCCCCGCGCCCCGTCCGTCGAGCAGCGCGTTATACGCTTCGCTGTACTGGTCGAATTTCAGGAGCTGTACGCCGGGATATTTCTCGGTAAAGTACGTTTCCGCGGTCGTACCCTTGCTCACGATGAGTATTTTTCCGTTCAGCTGCTCGGGAGCCGTTATGAGATCCTTCTCAGGTGAAACGACACCGAGCGCGACTTTCATATACGGAAGCGCGAAATCGACTTTTTCCGCCCGTTCCGGCGTCCGTGTAAAGTTCGCGAGAACGATGTCGACTTTTCCGGTTACCAGATATTCCACGCGGTTCGCCGCTTCGACTGAGACATATTCGGGTTTTACGCCGAGGTCCTGTGCAATGCGGTTGCCGAAATAGACGTCGTATCCCTGGTAGGCGCCGTTTTCATCGACGTAGCCGAACGGTTTTTTGTCGCTGAAGACTGCAATAATGACCTTTCCGCTCTTTTTGATTTCTTCCACGGAGCGGGCTGTCGTTTTTGCAGCCCCTGTTTCCGCCTGTTTCTTCGAGCATGCAGTCAGCAGTCCTGCTGCAAGTGCGAGTATTGCTGCTGTACCGGCAATTTTGTGTAATCTCATTCTGACCCCCTAAACATTCAGTTTTATCTGTATGCTTTAATACCTACCAAAATAGTAGCTATTTAGGGTTATGTCAATACCTACTAATCCTATAGTTAAATCATTATTTGATTTTGTCGAACTGGAAGACGTTCAGGAACTGCCGGGCGCGGGCAGTCTGCGGATTCGTAAAGAAATCGTCGGGCTTTCCCTGTTCAACGATGTTTCCGCTGTCGATGAATATAATCCGGTCGGCGACGGCGCGCGCAAACTGCATTTCGTGCGTAACGATGATCATCGTTTTTCCCTGTTTTGCGAGGTCTATCATGACGTCGAGCACCTCTCGGACCATTTCAGGGTCGAGTGCGGCCGTAACTTCGTCGAACAGCATGATTTCAGGGTTCATGCAGAGCGCGCGCACGATTGCGACGCGCTGTTTCTGGCCGCCGGAAAGCTGCCGCGGATATGAACGGATTTTATCGTACAGTCCGACGCGCTGCAGAAGCTCTTCCGCTTCCTTTACTGCTTCTTTTTTATCGCGTTTCTGCGCTTTACGCGGGCCGAGCAGTATGTTGTCGAGAACGTTCATGTGCGGAAAAAGGTCGTAACTCTGGAAGACCATGCCTATCCGCTGGCGGACGAGGTACATATCCTTCGTACGGTTGCTGATGCGCTCCCCTCCGAGCAGTATTTCGCCGCCCTGGATCTGCTCAAGCCCGTTCATGCATCTGAGCAGCGTACTTTTACCGCAGCCCGACGGGCCGACTATAACGATTACTTCGCCTTTTTCGACGGAAAATGAAATATCGTTGAGAATGGGAGAAGCATCGTACTGCTTTACCAGATGATTGATTTCAAGCAATGCCATGTCAGGCCTCCTGTGCCTTCTGACGTTTCTCGATATAACCGGCAGCCATTGAAAGCGGCCAGCAGACAAGAAAATACATAAAGAAAATGACTGCGTATATTGCAATCGAAGCGGTCGGTACGGTCAGGCGCGACGCCTCGATAATCTGCTGTCCGACCTTGACGACTTCGACGACGCCGACGAACACGGCGAGCGACGTCGTCTTTATCATGCGGGTAATAAGATTCATCGACAGCGGCACAAGTCTGCGGACAGTCTGCGGAATGACGATGAAAAAGAATATCTGCCGTTCGGTGAGGCCGAGCGCGCGTCCGCTCTCGTACTGATGCTGCGGAATCGACTCGAGCGCGCCGCGGACAAGGTCTCCCATCTCCGCCGTTCCCCAGAGCGTAAACACGAGCAGTACGGACGTCTCTCCCGAAATGTGAAAACCGAACGTCCTCGTAAGTCCGAAATACGCGAGAAACAGCAGGACGAGCTGCGGCATAATCCGCATAAATTCGAGATAAATTTTGCACATCACATGCAGCGGTTTGTTTTTTACCGTCATAAGCATGCCGAAAAAAACGCCGGATACGAGCGAAAGCGCGACGGAAACTGCGGCAATGCGGATTGTTACAAGCAGACCTTCGAGAAGGCGGACGAAATTCCGGCCGAGGAAGAGGACTCTGAACGCTCCGGCAACCGCATCAGACAGTGCCGAACTGACCATAGCGGAATCTCCTTTCTGCCCACGCGCTCAAAAGCGTTACGGGAAGCAGCAGAATAAAATACGAAACGACGAGAAGCAGCAGCGCTTCGTCTGTTTTGTAATACAGACCGATAAGGTCTTTTGCAACGTACATAAGGTCCGCGAGGGCGACTGCGCTGAAAACGGACGTTTCCTTTATCATGAACATGATGTTTGCACAGAGTCCCGGAACGGCAACGGTGCACGCCTGAGGCAGGACGACGTATCTGATGATCTGATTGCGTCTAAGACCGATGCATTCGCCGGATTCAATCTGTACGGGAGAAACTGTTTCGAGCGAACTGCGGAGCGTTTCAGCCATATAACTGCCGCCCAGAAACGTAAGACCGATGATTCCGCACTGTTCCGAGCTCATCCTGATGCCGATTTTCGGCAGCGCGAAATACAGGAAAAAGAGCTGAATGAGCAGCGGTGTGTTGCGCGACAATTCAATATAGAAAGAAACAATTTGATTCAGCACCGGGATTTTTTTATAGCGGACCAGCGCGCAGATGATTCCTACCGCGAAAGCCAGCAGTATGCCGGTGACGCCGATGGAAATTGTAAGTCCTGCGGCGTGTACATACAGCGGAATAACCTTACGGATAAAAGCTAAATCAAGCATATCTTTCAGGCTTCCAGCGCTCTGTCAAGATCTGCAATAATGTCGGCAGGGTCTTCTAGTCCGACAGACAGCCGGAATATTCCGTCTCCCGCAAAGCTGCGGTACACGGCTTCCTGTTTTGCCGTCATCTGAAAAGAGGTCCGCAGCATGTCGTTTGTCGCAAGATAAAAGATAAGGCTGCGCTGATGGCCGAGCGAAACCGCATAGTGGATTATTTCGAGTCTGTCCGAAAAACGCCTGGCGGCGGCGCCGCCGTCGCCTTTTACCTGAAAACTTATCATGCCGGAAAAATTTTTCATCTGACGGTGCGCAAGTTCCGCCTGCGGATGCGAATCGAGTCCGGGGTAAATGACACGCTTTACGTTCGGATTCGATTCGAGCGCACGGGCCACGGCAAAAGCGCCTTCCTCATGCGCGCGCATTCTGACGGGCAGCGTTGAAATTCCGCGCAGGATGAGCCATGCGTTGAACGGACTGATAATACCGCCCAGATGAATGCTCGCGCCTTTTTTCAGTTCCGCAAGGTCTGCCGCTTTTCCGAGCACCGCGCCGCCGATCGCGTCTCCGTGCCCGCTCATGTATTTTGTAAGCGAATGAACGACAAAATCGGCACCGAGTTCGAGCGGACGGGTGGCGACCGGCGTTGCAAACGTGGAGTCGACTATCAGTTTAGCGCCGGCTTCGTGCGTTATCGCGGCCGCTGCGGAAATATCAGTGAGTTTGAGTATGGGATTCGCCGGCGTTTCCGCATAGACGAAACGCGTGTTCGGCCGTATTGCAGCTTTCAGGTTCGCGGGGGCTGACAAATCGACTTTCGTCACTTCTATTCCGTGCGACGGCAGATAATCCTTTGTGAATTCCGCCACGCCTGCGTAACTCACGTCCGAGACGACGAGATGATCACCCGGTTTCAAAAACTGGAGCAGCAGGCCGGTGCTTGCGGCCATTCCGCTTGCAAACGCAACGGCGGCCTCCGCGTTTTCCAGTGAAGCAAGTTTCCGCTCAAGCTGCGCTATTGTCGGATTGCCCCACCGTGTGTAAATAAAGGGAGTGTTTTCTCCGAAATCCTCGGCAGAGAACGACGCGTCGGCCGTAGTGACGTATGTCGTCGACATAACGAGATTCGGGGCGGAAGCTCCTGTCGCCGGATCCGGCGCTTCTCCTGCATGGACTGCACGCGTTGCAAATCCGTTTTTTGAAAAATCGTGTATCATAACAGCTCCTGAAGCTGATAATAATATAAATTACCTATCGAGTAAATAGGAAATGTATCATTTTTTAGAAGATATGTCAGTGTCATAACTAAAATTTATGGCTTATACATAAAAAAAAGTATTTGCTGTTGATTTGTGCGGCCGGTATAATTTTACCAATACACATCGTAAAGGCAGGTAATTATGAGCACATTGCATACTCCGTTCAGATTCGACTTTGTCGGCAGTTTTCTCCGTCCGGCTTCATTGAAAAAAGCTCGTTCCGATTTTGAAGCGGGCAGAATCACGAAAGAAGAACTGACAGGAGCGGAGGACGAAGCCATCAGCAGTCTCGTCTCGGCGCAGAAAAAGGCGGGATTTCATGTCATCACCGACGGAGAATTCCGCCGCGCAACGTGGCACCTCGATTTTATGTGGGCGTTCGACGGTGTCGGGCATTCGAAAACTCAAACAGGCCTTCCGTTCCACGGCGAAGCCGCGATGATCGACGATACGTATCTTACCGGAAAAGTTTCGGTAGACCATCATCCGTTCGTGGACCATTACAAATTCGTACAAGCGTTTGAAGACGCGGAAACTGCCGCAAAGCAGACTATTCCGGCTCCGGCACAGTTTCTTGAACAGATGATTATGCCGTTCGCGCTGGAGAACACCCGGAAGTATTACGGGACTACGGAGGAACTTGTGCATGATATCGCCGCCGGGTATAAAAAGGTAATCCGCGCCTTATACGACGCCGGCTGCCGCAATATCCAGTTCGACGACTGTTCGTGGGGTATGCTTGTGGATCCGCGTGCGACGTCGCTTTTCGGCACCACGACGGCCGGTCTTAAGGAAATACAGGAGCAGCTTCTGGCAATCAACAACCTTGCCGTCGACGGAAAGCCCGGAGACCTCGTCATCAACACGCACGTGTGCAGGGGTAACTTTCATTCCACATATGCAAGTTCCGGTTCGTACGATGCTGTCGCGGCTGTGCTGTTTGCACGCGAAAACGTCGATGCGTACTACCTTGAATACGACGACGCCCGCTCGGGCGGCTTTGCGCCGCTATCAAAAGTGAGCGGAGACAAAAAAGTGGTGCTCGGACTCGTTACAACAAAGTCTCCGCATCTCGAAGATAAACAGGCTGTCATTGCACGGATACACGAGGCCGCCCGGTATATTCCGCTCGAACGGCTGTGTCTAAGTCCTCAGTGCGGTTTTGCCTCGTGCGAGATCGGCAATAAACTTACGGAAGCCGAACAGTGGGCGAAACTTGCGCTCGTAAAGGAAATAGCGGAGGAAGTGTGGGGCTGAACATGCCGCCGCATACTTGACAAATACCGGCACCCGCATTATTATCAAAAACATATTGGAATAGTAGGTAATAGTTTATAATTTTTAGAAAGGAACTGACTGGACAACCGGAGGTTCCGGCACTGAGATAGAAATATACCAGTGCCGGAACCTTTTTTATTTGTGCGGCATATGCGGCGGTGAGATCGATCAGGAGGCGGATGAAAATATATGTTTGAGATTAAGACTCCGGAAAAATACATAAGTGAACCAGGCGCTTTGAACAATGCGGGTAAATACGTCAGGGAGTACGGAACGACAGGATTAGTAGTGGCGGGAACGACAGCGTTCAGCGCCGTACAGGATGTACTCAAAAAAAGTTTTTTGGAAAATTACGTCTCTTTCACTTTTTTCCCGTTTGCAGGATATCCGACACTCGAAAAAGCGAAGCAGATTGCGGAAGAAGCAAAAGAGAACAGAGCGGCGTTCATCGCTGCTGTCGGCGGAGGCAGAGTCCATGATGCCGCAAAGGCTGCCGGCACGCTGGCGGGACTGCCTGTAATTTCCGTACCGACTATTGCGGCAACGTGTGCTCCGTGGGCTGCCGTTTCAATCATCTATACGAAAGATGGCGACTTCGAGCAGTTCTACGCAAATCCGCACACGCCCCGGGTTATAGTGGCGGATACAAAGATACTGATGGATGCTCCCGAGCGGTATATAAAAGCGGGAATTGTCGATACGTTTGCGAAATGGTACGAAAATTCTCTCGGGATGACAGGAAACGATGATCCGCTGCCTCTTCAAATTTCCGTTTACAGCGCAAAACTGGCTTTTGACCAGCTTGAAAAGAAAGCGTCCGCCGCTCTTGAAGAAAAAAGAGCCGGGAAAATAACAGACAACGCAGTCTGTACGATCGATTCCGTATTTTATCTCGCGGGTCTTGTCGGAAGTTTCGTCGGAGCCCGTGCGTATTCCGGTTTCGCCCATCCGTTTTACCACGCGTCGCGGAGAATACCTGCGTCGCGGGTGATGCTTCACGGCGAACTTGTGGCGTTCGGCATCATAACGCAGCTGGTGCTCCAGAAAAAATCGGACAAAGAAATCAGGGAGACTATACAGCGGCTTGCAGGGTTTGACGAAGCTTTCACACTTTCGGATTTGCAGCTTGAAGACAGGGACTTGCCGGTTATTGCAGACAGAATACTTGCGGAATTTCCCGAGTATACGCATTTCGGATTCGGCCGGACGACGGAAGAAATAGTTGCAGGTTTTAAAACGGCAGACAGTCTTGTCGGGGAGTATAGGGAAAATGTTCAGAAAAAATAATACGGCGGTGAGGGCGCGGACGGCTCTGGAAAAAATAAGCGATTACCGTCCGGCGCGGACGCTTGAATCGGTGAAAAGAGAATACGGTTTTTCCGACGTCATCAAACTTGCAGGGAACGAAAACAGATTAGGCTGTTCTCCCCGTGCAGCTGAAGCGGTGAAGAATGTCAGCCTGTTGCCGTATTATCCCGATACGAACTGCACGAAGCTCCGGGAAAAACTGTCGTCCGTGTATAAAACAGACGAAGCTGATTTTATTTTCGGGAACGGTTCGTTCGAACTGATTTCGCTCGTTGCAGAGACTTTTCTCGAACCGGGCGGTGAGTCAGTCATTCCCGTCCCGTCGTTCGGCTGGTATACGAACGTCACGCTGCAGATGGACGCCGTACCGGTATACGTGCCCCTGACGAATTTTAGAATCGATCTCGACAGTATACAAAAGAAAATAACCGGAAAAACGAAAGTTATATGGATATGCAATCCGAACAATCCGACGGGAACGCTGCTCGGTCAGAACGAGCTGCTTAATTTTCTTGAGGCAGTCAGAAGTGATATTATTGTTGTTCTTGATGAAGCGTATATAGACTTCATATCCGAAGAATATCCCGACACTGTGTACCTGTTGAAGAAATTTACGAATGTAATTCTTCTCAGAACTTTTTCGAAAGTCTACGGCCTTGCGTCTTTCAGAATAGGATTCGGAATAACGAATCCTGAAATCATACGGAATATGAACAAAGTCCGCATACCCATAAACGTGAACACGCTCGCACAGGAAGCGGCACTGGTGAGCCTCGACGATGCGGAGTTCAGAAAAAAAGTTCTGGAGAACAACAGGGAAGGGCTGGAACTCTACTATACTGAACTTGAGAAACTCGGCCTGAACTATATCAGATCGAACGGGAATTTTATTCTGTTCGATACGGGAAAGGACAGCACGTGGATCGAGGCCGAATTCCTGAAACGGAGAATACTGATACGTCCGGCTGCTGAGTTCGGTCTTCCCACGTGGGTGCGGATATCGATAGGCACACGGGAAGACAATGCCGAAGTGATCAGAGTACTCGAAGAAATCATAAAATAATAATTATTAATGGAGCAGGGGATGCCGGAAACATATTCGGGAATACGGGAGCGACGGCCGGAAACGTACAACGATCTCGGCGGAAGCAGCGAAGAACTGGCGTACAGTTTCGAAAAGAAATGTCTCAAAGCCGCCGACAGGACGTTTGCGCAGGGGCTGCAGTGTCAGGAGATAAACAGCATGGCGGCGCTCATGTCGCTCGACGACGCTGTCTTCATAGCCCATTCGCCTCAGGGATGCGTCGGGTGCACCGTTATGGCAGTGGATATGTACCGCGTCGGTCAGGCGCACCGCGGTGTAAAATACATACGCAATCCGCACATCATTGTCACCAATCTTGATTCGGACGATATTGTTTTCGGCGGCGGCAAAAAACTTGTGCGGGCGATTCACCAGGCGGAGGAACGGTATGCGCCGAAACTGATATTCATCTACGCGTCGTGCGCGTCCGGCATGATAGGCGACGACCTCGACGGCATAGTGGAAAACGAACAGGCGAACAGTAAGGCGATTCTTGTTCCCGTTCACTGCGAAGGATTCAAATCGAAAATCTGCGCGTCGGGCTTCGACAGCGCGTTCATTTCCATTTCGAAGTACATTCTGAAAGACAGGCACGTACCGAAGATTCCGGGGCTCGTCAATCTGTTCGCGCCGACGACTGTCAGCTACAAGGATCAGCTTGAAATGGAGCGGATGCTCGGGCAGCTCGGACTTACGGTGAACTACATTCCGTTCTACGGCAGCCTCGAGTCGATCCTTAAAATACCGGCCGCATCAGCATCGACGTCCATCTGCAAGGTGTTCGCGGACGAATTCATGATTGAACTGAAGCGGAAATACGGTATTCCGTATTCGCACACGGTCATGCCGATCGGAGTACGCAACACGGACGCGTGGTTCCGCGGCATCGCTAAAGTCGCGGGAAAGGAAAAGGAAGCGGAGGAAATAATTGCGCGCGAGCATGAACGGATTCTTCCGCTTGTCGCCCGCATACGGAAACGGCTCGAAGGAAAGCGCGTGTTCATCTGCGGAGGAACGGGCCGCTCGTTTGCGGCAGCCGCGCTTATAGACGACTTCGGCATGAAACTTGTCGGGCTCGAAACGCCGACGTACAATCAGGACGCGCAGACCGACATTGAATACCTCAACGGCATACACAAGGATTTTGTCGTCGACGTGGCGAACATGGAACCGTTCGAACAGGTGAACATCGTGAACAGGCTGAAGCCCGACGTGTTCATCGGCGTTCCCGAATGGTCCGCGCGTTTCGGCATACCGACGACGCACGTTCTCGACGGAAAGCGTCCGACGATGGGATACGACGGTCTTTTGTATCTCGGCAACAAAATGGCTGACCAGATAGAGAATCCCGGATTCAACGTAAAGCTCGCCGCTCACGCGCGCCTTCCGTACAGGGAGTCGTGGTACAGCGAAGATCCGTTTAAATATATTAAAGCAGCAGGAGAAAATACATGTCGGAAGTAACTGAGAATCCCCGCGGAGGGTGCGCGCTTGCCGGAATCAACGCCGTGCTCAGTGCAGTCGACCGGTTCTGTCCGGTGTACCATTCAGGTCCCGGATGCTGCATGCAGACGTGCGCGTCGGAGCAGGGACAGTCGTGCGGCAGGACTGCGTCGTTTCTTTCGGGAGTTTCACTGCCTTCGACGAACATGCTTGAGAAAGAGGTCGTGTTCGGCGGGACGGACAAGCTCCGCACGACTATTCAGGGAGCGATGGAGATAATCGACGCGGACGCGTATTTTGTGCTTACCGGATGCACTGCGGGCATAAACGGGGACGACATCCAGAGCGTCGTTTCGGAATTCAAAAATGCGCCGAAGCCTGTGTACGCTATCGACACGCCGGGATTTGCCGGAAACGACATGCTCGGATACGAGTCCGTCATAGATACGTTTATAGACAAAATCATGGTTAAAGGGCCGAGGCAGCAGAATCTCGTTAATCTGTTCGGCATCGTTCCCTATCACGATCCGTACTGGAGCGGAACGCTGGAAGAGTTTACGCGCATACTCAGGGCGCTCGGTCTCGAAGTCAACACGTTTTTTACGGAACATCAGGGAATCGACGCGGTGAAGCGGGCAGGCAGTGCGGCGCTGAACATCATCATTCATCCCTGGCTGCTCCGCGGTGCCGAGAAAAAACTGTCCGGGCAGTTCGGCATTCCGACGCTTCGAATAGAGGGAATGCCTGTCGGTGCGACAGATACGACCGCATTCGTACGTCAGGTAGGGGAAGCGCTTTCGCTTGATTCCGGAAAAGTGGAATCTGTCGTACGGAAGGAAGAGGAGTACGTCTACGATTATTTCGAGCAGGCGATCGGAAAGCTCAGCTGGAAGCGTTTCGCAGTCGTAAGCGATTCGAACTATGCGGTCGGATTTACGCGCTTTCTCGCGAACGACTACAGTTTTACGCCGCTTTTGACGATTGTGAGCGAACCGCTGTTCCGCGACAAAGATAAGGATGCAGTCAGAAAACGCATAACAAATTTGGAATATGCGCGTGCGCCGGAAGTGTATTTTGCCTCAGACCAGTACGACATTGAAAAACTGCTTGCGAAAAACGACGAAATCACGCTGCTTATCGGCAGCACGAACGAACGGGAAATCGGCAGCCGGAAAGGGTGTCAGTGCAGCGTTCTGTCGTATCCCGTAACCGACAAACTCGTGTTCAACCGCACGTACGGCGGATACAGGGGCTGCCTGACGCTCGTTGAAGACCTGTACGACGATCTGTAACTGTTTTGTAAAATTGTTTCCGCCGGCTACATAATTTATACACAGTTGTCCCTTATATTTGGATGTATCGGAACATAGAGGTTCTGAAATTCAGACAGTAAGGAACACAGAAATGAAATTTAATCCGTCCAAAAAGATTTTTCAGGTGCTTTTTTTCACCGGCATGTTTGCAGCTGCCGGTGCTGCGCGCGCCGCGGCCCAGTCAGGGACGTCCGCCCTTAACACGGTGCGGTCTGCGGTAAAAAACAGCGACATTGTCATCAACGTCTCCGAAATCGGCAAAAACGCGGTGTTCTTCCCGGCCGACATAGACGGCACGCGGATTGAAGTGCTCGCGGTGCGCGCTCCTGACGGAACTGTGAGAACAGCGTTCAATACGTGCCAGGTCTGCTACAATTCCGGCCGCGGATTTTACCGGCAGGAAGGAAGCGTGCTTGTCTGCCAGAACTGCGGCAACAGGTTCCGTATGAGCCAGGTGGGCGTGCGTGCGGGCGGATGTAATCCTGTCCCTGTTCCCGAACAGTACAAGCAGGAGACCGACACGAAAATCACCGTACCTCTTGCGCTGCTGAAGCAGGCAAAATCAATCTTCGGAAACTGGAAAAGAAGCTGATTATGGAACACAGTGAACAATCTCAGGAATCCACGGTGAAAACGGAGTTTTTCCGTATAACCGGTATGTCGTGCATCGCCTGCCAGAACAGAATCGAGCAGAAACTGGCGTCGACAGACGGTGTCAAATCAGTTATCGTCAGTTACCGCGCAGGTACGGCTAAGGTCGTCTACGACACCGCGATCGTTTCGTCGTCCGACATCAGGAAAATCGTCGAAGAGCTCGGCTACGGTATTTCCGGAAACGACGACGTGATTCAGACTCAGCCCCGGACTCCTGTCTGGGCACGGGCTTTCGGTCTGCTTGCAGTCATCGTCACGGCGGCGCTGCTGTTCGACCGTTACGGTGCGTCGATTTTCAGCGCATTCCCGACGGCGGAGGCGGGGATGGGACTCGGCATGATGTTCGTCATAGGGCTCATCACCTCCGTTCACTGTATTGCGATGTGCGGGGGAATCAATCTTTCCCAGACACTGGCGCGGAACGGCAGTCCGGCCGGAGTAAAAAGCTCTCTCTTTCCGAGTCTGCTGTACAACGGAGGCCGGGTTGTTTCCTATACGATAACAGGCGGCATTGCGGGCGGCATCGGCTCGGTGTTTTCGTTCTCCGGCAAAGCGCGCGGGGCGGTGCAGCTTGCTGCCGGAGTTTTCATGGTCATCATGGGAATAAACATGCTCGGCCTGTTTCCGTTTTTACGGTATATCGTGCCGCATATGCCGGCCCGTCTCGGTTCGAAACTGAACCGCATAAAAGGTACGAACACGAATCCTTTTGTTATAGGGCTGCTCAACGGACTTATGCCGTGCGGACCGCTGCAGGCGATGCAGCTGTATGCGCTTGCCTCCGGCAGCGCACTCCGCGGAGCTGCGGCTATGCTGCTGTTTGCGCTTGGAACAGTTCCGCTCATGTTCGGACTCGGCGTGCTGAGCACTGTGCTGAGCAAAAAGTTCACGCACCGCGTCATGACCGTAGGGGCGTGCATCGTGACTGTTATGGGAATCACCATGTTTTCTCAGGGCTGGGTACTTTCGGGCCTGTCGCTCGACAGATTTCTTCCCGCCAGCGCCGTATCGGCCGCACAGAGTACGGGAAAACCAGCATCCGGCAGCTCCGCCGCAAAAACGGAAAACGGAGTGCAGACCGTGAGCTCGACTCTCGCTTCCGGCAGATATCCGTCGATTACCGTCAGGCAGGGCGTTCCCGTAAAATGGACAATCAACGCGCCTCCCGGAAGCATCAACGGATGCAACAACAGGATGATTATTCCGGAATACAACATCCAATATCAATTTAAAACGGGCGAAAATACAATTACGTTCACCCCCGACAAAACGGGCACGTTCCGCTACAGCTGCTGGATGGGCATGATAAGGAGTTCCATAAAAGTCGTAGCCGACCAGGCCTCGCTCGACGCCGCAGCCTCCGAACCCGACCAGCAGGGGCCGAAGCCTTCCGGCTACACGATTCCGGTGGACGAAATTGCCGTTGCCCGGCCGGATACGTACGAAGGACAGAATATCCAGACAGTACGCATAACGCTCACCGACGAAGGATTTTCGCCCGCCGTCGTAGTGCTTCAGAAGGATATCCCTGCGCAGTGGATTATCAGCAACAAATCGGACGACGACGGCAGCGCGGAACTCAGAGTTCCCGCGTATACGACGATAGTGCCGCTTGAAAAGCAGTCCGAGAACAGTCTGTTCGTGATGCCCCGCGAAAGTTTCGGATTCTCGACAGGAGACAGTATCTTCTTCGGATACGTCAAAACTGTCGACGATATATCAAAAATAGACACGGCGGCGGTAAAAAAGGAGGCATCGTCGTTCGAAACACTTGTATATCCCGACGATTATTATAATACTGGCAGCAGCGGCAGCTGCTGTGCAGGCGGCGGCTCGGGAGGCTATTGATTGTGGCTTCGCGTGCAATCATCGGCTTCGTTTGATTTTTTGCGGGGGATACATGAACGACAAACAGACAATTCTGGCCGTCGACGACGAACCGAAAATTCTTGAAACGCTCCGCGCATATCTTGAACACGCCGGTTACCGGGTTTTGTGCGCTCAGAGCGGAAGCGGGGCCCAGAACATTCTGGACAGCGAGCAGATTTCATTCGTGCTGCTTGACCTCATGCTGCCTGACATCCCGGGAGAATTGCTGTGCAGCCGGATCAGGGACGGTTTTTACAGCGGATGCCGTAAAAACGTTCCTGTAATCATGATTACCGCGAAAACCGACGAGCAGAGCATTATCCACGGACTGAATATGGGGGCGGACGACTACGTAACGAAGCCGTTCAGTCCGCGCGAACTGACGGCGCGGATAGGCGCAATCCTCAGGCGGAGCGCGCAGCCGGAAACGGCGGGAACCGTTTCATTTTCGGACCTTGTGATCGACTGCGAAAAGCGGACGGTGCTGCGCTCCGGCGAGCCCGTGCTGCTTACCGGAAACGAATACCGGATTCTCGTGCTGCTCGTATCGAGACCCGGAAAGATTTTTACGCGCGATGAAATCACTGCGCATATCGGAAACGACGATTCGGGCAGTTCCGACAGGTCTATAGATCTGCATATTAAAAACCTGCGGAAAAAACTTTCGGACAGTCCGAAAGAACCGAAATATATTGAAACCGTGTACGGCATGGGTTACCGCTGTATACTGTAAGGCGGGGTATGCACGGTGAAACGTATATCTGCACTTTTCAGGCCGACGCTCAAACAGCGTCTCATTCTTATCTATGCGTTCTGCATCAGTCTTGCGCTGATTGTACTGACTGCCGGTATAAACCGTTTTACGCAGTCGCTGTTCTCCGGTCTCGTATCCGAAGCCATTGCAGAAAAACAGCAGGAAATTCTTCGTTCAATCTCGGAACTGTACGATCCGCTGTCCGAACGCTTCGACGTGAGGACGGTCGAGGCGCTCGGCATGCATTTTACGCATGAAGGGTACATAGTCACAGTGAGGGATACAGAGGGACGTATTGTCTGGGACGCCCGCGTGTGCGATATGGCGGAATGCAACCGGGTTTTGAACGAGATACGCAGCAGGATGAATAAACTAGGTAAAGCCGGCGGTACGCCTCAGATTCTGGAGTATCCCCTGTCGTACGCGGGCAGAGCTGTCGGTTTCATCACAATCGAGACGTTCGGTCCACTGTTTTACAGCAAAGGCGAATCCGTGTTTCTTTTTTCACTGAACAGGCTTTTTTTCCTTTCGCTTGCCGTTTTTACGGCAGTCAGCATCGTCATCGCCGTCGCGCTGGCGTCGCTTGTTCTGAACGAGGCGGACAAAAAACAGCGGCAGCTTACGACCGACGTTGCCCACGAGCTGCGCACTCCTCTTGCCTGTCTTCAGGGGAGTATGGAGGCGCTCACCGACGGCATCTGGGAACCGACCCCCGACAGGCTTGCCGGCTGCAGCGAGGAAATACAGCGGCTGTCGAAACTGGTGACGGACCTTTCGCTTCTGACCGACATTGAATGGGAGCATATTACGCTGCACAAGACGGAGTTCGACCTGGCTGACCTTCTGGAAGCAACGGCTGAACAATTCCGGGGCGCTGCGTTCAAAAAAGGCATCTCCATCAAACTTGATCTTCATTCAGAAACAGTGTACGCGGATTACGACCGCATCAGGCAGGTCTTTGTAAACATCCTGTCGAACGCGGTGAAATACACGGACAGCGGCGGCATCACGATCCGTTCCGACGGAAAGGAAACGGACATTTCCGACACGGGAATCGGAATAGCCCCCGGAGAGCTGCCGCATATTTTCGAGCGGTTTTACCGGACTGATAAATCCCGGGCGCGCGCGACAGGCGGTTCAGGCATCGGCCTTACTATCGCATATGCGCTCGTCAAAGCACACGGCGGCAGCATCAGGGCGGAGAGTGTTCCGGGCCAGGGCACTACGTTCCGCGTTTTCCTTTGAAAATAATAATATTATTTTCGTATAATTCTCCAAATCCCACTAAAATACTTGACAAACAGCTGAATCGATTATATTATGCTCAAAACCTATTGTAAAACTAGGTAAATAAGGAACACGGGACGGCTGATTGAACCGGCAGGATTTACTCAGCAGTCCCGGGTAGTATTACGGGATGTGTTTCCCGAGGAACTGACTGGATAACCGGAGGTTCCGATACCGCAATTTAAAAAGCGGTGTCGGAACCTTTTTTTTATTTTCACTTCATTTTCATATTCAAGGAGGCATCAATATGAAAAAAATAAATAATTCCGCAGTGCGTGTTCTGGCGGCTGTATTCATGATGACGACTGTTGTCTTCGGCGGATTTTCGAAGAGCAAAAAAAAGAACGACGGTTCTTCCGTTCAAAAACAGAGGATTGTCGCGGCAACGAGCGGAGGTCCTGCTCCGTTCGTAACGGTGGATAACAGCGGAAAATTAACCGGGTATGATATAGAAGTGCTCACGGAAATTTTCAGTCGCCTTCCCCGGTACGAATTCAGCATTCAGATAACTGAATTTCCTTCGATATTCACCGGCATCGATGCGGGATTATATCAGGTCGGATGCAATCATTTCGGCTACAATAAATCGCGCGGCGAAAAATACATCTTTACGGATGAATATGCTTTTGATCCGCACGCGCTTCTTGTTAAACAGGGAAACAGCGAAATCAAATCGTTTAAGGACATCGGCGGCCATACAACTGAAGTCGATTCGTCTTCGTATAACGCCAATTTGTTCGAGACGTATAATAAACAGCATCCCGAAAATCCGGTGAAACTGATATACGTCGACAACGTTAATACGTATCCGGTCGACGTGTCGGCCGGCAAGATAGATTTTTATTTCTTTACGACAGTTTCTATGAAGAGCCAGGTTAAGAATGCGGGAATAAAGGGACTTCAATTTATTGATGTAACGAAGGAGGAACTCGGAGCAGTCGGCGGCCCGCTGCTTACGCTCGGAAATTTTTTCATAGTTTCGAAAAAAAATCCTCAGCTTGCTGCTGACATGAACAAGGCATACCGAGAAGCGCTTGCGGACGGAACAATCGGAACTATCAGCGGAAAATATTTCGAAGGGAAAAACATTGCCCCTGCGCTCGCGGATGTGGAAAAAGCGCACGAAATTACCGACGGTAAATAAACAGAGGCCGCTATGCTGAATCTGTTCGATATAAAGGTTGTCGGCACTGATATTGCCGCAATGTTGAAATATCTTCCCGTTACGTTATATTTGACATTATGGTCGATGGTGCTGGGCCTGCTGCTCGGTTTCGTTATCGCGGTTATCCGCATAAAAAAAATCAAAGTGCTGAATCAGCTGTCGATCGTTTTCATCTCGGTGATACGGGGAACGCCGATTATTGTGCAGCTGTACGTTTCGTATTTCGGCATACCGATTTTTCTTCAGTACCTTAATTACTGGAACGGAACAGATTACAACGTAGCGGCCATTCCGCCGATTATTTACGCGATAGCCGCGCTTGCGCTCAATCAGGCCGCATATAACTCCGTTGTCATAAGCTCGGCGCTCGAAGCAGTCGACAAGGGACAGGTGGAAGCAGCGCAGGCAATCGGTATGACGGGGTGGCAGTCCCTCAGGAGAATCGTCATTCCGGAGGCCGTGGAGCTTGCGATTCAGCCGCTCGGCAACACGCTTATAGGATTAATAAAAGGTACGTCGCTTGCGTTCAGCTGTTCTGTCATAGAGATGACGGCCGCGGGAAAAATTCTAGCAGGGCGCGATTACCGCTACTTTGAGGCATACGTTGCGCTCGCGGTAATTTATTGGGCGCTTGTTATTGTGCTTGAACAGATTATCCGTCTTATCAGTAAAGCAGTGAAAGTGCCTGATGTTGTCGGAAAAAACGATTCCGCAAAAGTAGCCGTTGCCGAATGCAGGGGACAATAACATATGATTGAGATAAAAGATATTTACAAATCTTTCAACGGAAACACCGTGCTTGACGGAGTGAGCGTTTCAATCGGCAAGGGCGATGTTGTTGCAATTATAGGTCCGTCGGGAACGGGTAAGTCGACGTTTTTGAGATGCATAGACCTTCTTGAGAAACCGGAACGAGGAGCTATTTCATTGGACGATTTTCAATTCGATTATGTGCTGCATGCGAAGAAAGACATAATAGAGCTGCGGAAGCGGATCGGCATGGTGTTTCAGCAGTTTAATCTCTTTAAGAAAAAGACAGCGCTTGAAAATGTTATGGAAGGGCTTATTGTTGTTAAGAAAAAGAGTAGAGAAGAGGCTGAAAAGATCGCCGAAAAAGAATTGTCGCTCGTGGGCCTTTCCGACAGGAGCGATTATTATCCGCAGCATTTGTCGGGCGGACAACAGCAGCGGGTTGCCATTGCACGCGCGCTTGCTATGGAACCGGAACTGCTTCTGTTCGACGAACCTACTTCCGCGCTCGACCCTGAACTGGTGGAGGAAGTGCTTCAGACAATCAGAAAAATAGCAGAGAACGGCAATACGATGATTCTCGTTTCGCACGAAATGTCGTTCGTATACAACGTAGCGACAAAGGTGATTTTTCTCGAAAAAGGCAGAATCGTCGAAAGCGGAACACCGGAGCAGATTTTCAACGCTCCGCAAAATCTCCGTACAAAGGAATTTCTCGCGAAAAATAACGTAAGGATTCCGCCGGAATATGCAATATAATAAATTGAGTATATGTGGAGGCCTGTTATGGCAGCAAATTTACTTTCTGCAAAAATTACAGTAAACGGAAAAGGCGGACACAGTTCCGTTCCATTTAAATGTCATGATCCTATAGTCACTGCTGCGGAAATAATAAATATCATAACAGCAAGACTTGCGTATGAATTCGACAGTTTCGACAATTTCAGATTCGAACCTGTTGAATTCAATGCGGGGCAGAAATCGAATATTATTCCCGATACGGCGGATATAACATACGAGGGTGTCTTCGAAACGAAAGACGAAATAGAAAAAACAAGAAAAATAGTAACCGACACGGCGGAAAAAATCGCATCCGTAAATGCAGGCACTGTCGATATAGCGTTCGGTGAATAACAGGGAGCGTCGGAAATGTCACAGGAAGAAATAAGAAAACTTGTCGAAGATAATGATACCTATCTGAGAAAAAATTACGAGCATTTTCATGAATATCCCGAACTTGGAAGTCAGGAATTTAAAACCTGCGAATATATTGCAGGCGAACTCGACAGGCTCGGCATAAGCTATGAAAAAATTCCCGCAACGAGCATCATAGCAACGATAAAAGGAAGTAAAACCGGAAAGACAATAGCGCTGCGCGGTGACATTGATGCGCTGCCTGTCGAAGAAGAAACTGGTGTTCCGTTTTCGTCGAAGAACGAGGGCGTTATGCATGCCTGCGGCCATGACTCTCATATCACTTTTATGCTTGGAACTGCAAAGCTGCTCAATGAACTGAAAGAGCAGATTCACGGAACCGTAAAGATATTTTTTCAGGAAGGCGAAGAGATCGGCGCCGGAGCGAAAAAAATCGTTGCAGCCGGCGGACTGAATGATGTTGACACTATCATAGGACTTCATAATGCAACGACGCTCGATCTCGGCGTATTCGAAGTAGGATACGGAATTGCGAGTTCAATAGGCGCGAACATCGAAATCCATCTGAAAAAACGCGACAGCCTTACTTCCAATCTCATAATTACCGCGTCGCAGATAATAAACAACGTGAGCGCTCTTGCCGCATACGGGTATCCGCAGAACGAGCAGGTTGTTACCGTCCCGACTGTCGTAGCTACTCATCAGGAAAACGGCAAACCTGTATCTGTCGATATATCGTATAATTTCAGAACGCTTCAGGAATCAAATGTGTACATTTTTAATAAATCGGTACGGGAAATCGCGGCAAATATAGCGGAGACTGCAGGTGCCGATGTTGCCGCGGATTTCTGGGGGCCGGGTGTTTCCGTGAATAATGACAAAACCTGCACCGACAGGGCTGTAAAAGTCATACAGCGTCTTTACGGCAGCAAAGCTGTAAAATGGGGGAGACCGTTCATGGGCGGAGAGGACTTTGCGCTTTATCAGAAATTTATACCGGGAACGTTCATTCATGTGGGTGCTGCGGTCAATGAGAAATATACAGTCGGCCATACGAACAAAACGATAGTCGACGAAGGCGTTCTGAAATACGGAGTTGAATTTCTCATTAACTACGTTTTCGAGTATCTGAATGAAGCCGATTAAATAAGTTTGAATTTGTGAAACATTCCCTTTATTGCCTACTAAAATACTTGACAAATGGGTGAAACAATTATAATATACTAAAAACCTATTATAAAAGTAGGTAAATAAGGAGTACAAGGGACCGCTGATTAAGTCATGAGGATTTACTCAGCGTGTTCTGCGTAACTGTACGGGAAGCGTTTCCCGGGGAACTGACTGGATAACCGGAGGTCCTGATACTGCAATTGGAAGCGGTGTCGGGACTTTTTTTTGAGTCTTATTTTTAATGGGAGATAAACTATGAGTAAAAACATTCACAAGTCAATCAGTGAACTGGTAGGGAACACGCCGCTTCTGGAGCTTGTTAACTATGAAAAGCGGCACAATCTGAGCGCGTCGATTCTGGGAAAGCTTGAATATTTTAACCCGACGAACAGCGTAAAGGACCGTATTGCTAAAGGCATGATAGAGGATGCTGAAAAAAACGGAAGTTTGAAGCCGGGCGGTTCGTTCGTCGAAGTGACGAGCGGAAACACGGGAATTGCGCTTGCGGCGCTGGCCGCTTCCAAAGGGTATCATTTTAAAACGTATATTCAGGACTTCGTGAGCGAAGAACGCAAGCAGGTAATAAAAGCGTACGGAGCGGAGCTTGTGAATATGAGCGAAGTTCCCGAAGTAAAACAGAAGCTCGACGAAACGGGCGGTGATTTCATGGCGGCCGGTTTTCTTCTGTTCGACCTCTTGGCGCAGAGCGGCGACTTAAACGTCAATCAGCTCGCGAATCCTGCAAATCCTGCGAGTCATTATGAGACAACCGGAGAGGAAATCTGGCGCGATACGGGCGGAGACGTGGACGTGTTCGTCGCCAGCGTCGGAACGGGCGGAACGCTGAGCGGCACGGGAAAATATCTGAGAGGAAAAAACAAAAAAATCTACATCGCTGCGGTCGAACCGGTACTTGAGGAAAACGACATAACGGGCGTCCACCGTTTTTCAGACGTCGATCCTTCCCGCGTTCCGCCGAATCTCGACAAGACGATTTACGACGAAGCGATTACCGTTCGTGCGGCTGACGCCTTTAAAGCCGCTCGTGAAGTTGCAAAGTCGGACGGAATACTCGTCGGCGTTTCTTCAGGGGCTGCGCTCTGGGCTGCAACGCAGATTGCTGAGCGTCCCGAATTCAAGGGGAAATCGATTGCGGTGATTCTGCCCGACACGGGGCTGCGTTATCTGAGCACGGGACTGTTCGCCGAGTAGCGTCTGTCAGGGAAGTGCTGTGATGATACAGAAATCAGCTGTGGTAAAACAAAGTAAAAAAATTCTTCCGCCGACTTCAATCGGATTCGCGCTGCTCATCCAGCTGGCGCTTCCCGATTCGCCGCTGCAGAAAGCGGCCGCACGTCCGTATTTTCTGTATCTGCTTCTGATTCTGACGGGAATATATGCCGTTGCCTATGCGGTCTCGTTTTTTGCTCCGCGGCTCGATTCGTACCTCGCGTATCACGGACCTCTGTATGCCGGAATCATACTGTTTTTCAACATACTGAACGTGTTCACTCTGAAATTCGTCGTACTGCCCGTTCTTTTTTTTCCGTCGCTCGACCGCATCGTCGAGACGTTCCTGCACGACAGAATATTTCTGCTCAAGTGCGTTCTGTTTTCGCTGCGTCTTCTTGCGACGGGTTTCTTTTTCGGCGCCGTGGTCGGTTTTTTCTCCGGCGTACTTCTCGGATTCAGCAGGCGCGCCGCGTACTGGCTTAACCCCGTTGTTAAAGTACTGGGACCTATTCCGACGACCGCATGGATTCCGCTTGCGCTTTCGAGTTTTCCGACAAGTTATTCAGCGAGCGTGTTTCTTATTGCGTTTACTGTCTGGTTTCAGGTGGCGCTCATGACGAGCAGCGGCATTCAGTCGATCAACAAATCGTATTTTGAAGTGTCGCGAACGCTCGGCGCAAGCAATTCGTATCAGATATGGCACGTCGCCGTTCCGGGAGCTATGCCGAGTATATTTCTCGGACTGTTCAACGGAACGTGCGGTTCGTTCATAACTCTGATGACGGCGGAAATGGTCGGAACTTCTGCGGGCATCGGCTGGTACATCAACTGGCAGAAACAGATGATGGTGTATTCCGGCGTATACACGGGGCTGTTCATCATCGCGGTGGTGTGCTCACTCATTCTGACGTTGCTGTTTAAAGTGCGCGGCAGACTGCTTGTGTGGCAGAAGGGAGTCATCAAATGGTAGGAAACCTGAGCATCAGGCATGTGACGCGCGTTTTCGAAAAGACCCGTCCCGAAGAAGATACCGTAACCGCGTTCAGGGATTTGAGCATAGACATTGAACCGGGAAAATTCGTTTCGTTCATCGGGCCGTCTGGCTGCGGAAAATCGACGCTGCTGAGAATCGTTTCAGGGCTCGACGAACCGACGGAAGGAGAAGTTTTTCTCGACGGGGAAGCGGTGAAGGAACCGGGGAGTGAAATCGGATTTGCTTTCCAGCAGGCGAATCTTTTTCCGTGGATGACAATCAGGGACAACGTCGCGTTCGGCCTCAAAGCCAGACACATATACAAAGAAAAAAAGAAGGACGTGGACGAGTTTATCAGACTTGTGGGACTGGAGGATTTCAGGCACGCATATCCGCATCAGGTGTCGGGCGGAATGGCTCAGCGCGCCTCTCTTGCACGGGCGCTCGTCGGTCACCCTAAGGTTCTCCTGCTCGACGAACCGCTCGGAGCGCTCGACGCTTTTACCCGCATGAACATGCAGGATGAAATTATGCGCATATGGCGGGAATCGGGGATGACCATGCTTATGGTGACGCACGACGTTGACGAAGCGGTGTATCTTTCCGATCAGGTTGTCATCATGACCCCTCGTCCCGCGAAGATACAGGAGACCGTCGTTATAAATCTGCCGCGTCCGCGCGCGCGAAATCAGGACGTGTTCATTTCGTACCGAAAAAGAATTCTCGATGCGTTGAATTACGGCGGCGTCATTCATCAGCCGGAGTATAATCTGTAAGTTTATTAACAAAAGGAGAAAGTATGAAAAATAAGATTTTCATTTCAGTCGTTTACACCGCAGCGGCAGTACTTCTGCTTGCCGGGCCGCACACGTTGTTCAAAGTATGCGAACTCACGGAACCTCCGATGAAATGCTGGTGGACCGTACGCGCGGAAACAGGAACGGCGGTGCTGCTTTTTGTGTCGGCCGGATTGTATGTGTTTTCTTCGACAACACGGGAGAAAATTTATACATCGATTTTTGCCGCGGCTGATACGATTTTCGTCATTCTGCTTCCGTTTGTCCTTATAGGCGGATGTTCGATGAACACGATGCCGTGCCGAACGGTCACGTTTCCTGCGATTTATGCAATAGGAATAATTACTCTTATAGTTACGGCGGGAAACCTCATCGTGCTTATTATGAAAAGCGGGAGAGAGCATCTGCACTAATCTGATACACGCAACGGAGGCGACAGTATGAACGGACAGATAAAAAAAATAACCGCCGGACGGGCAGCAGTAAAAAATGTTATTCATCAGAGATTTCGTTCCGTCGTACTGCTCATACTGTTTGCCGTTACGGCCGCTCTGCTGTTTCTGAGCAGTTTTCTTTCGGAGAGCATGGGTGAAGGCATAGAGCGTGCCCGGCAGCGGCTCGGTGCGGACGTTATTGTCGTACCGGCTGCGTATGTTACGAATGTCGACAACGCTCTTTTTCTCGGAAAGCCGTGCACCGTCAATTTTGAGCGGAACTGGATCGACAGAATAGCGGCGGTAAAAGGCGTTTCAAAAGTAAGTTCGCAGCTGTTTCTGGCTTCGCTCGGAGCGTCGTGCTGCGACAATCTGATACAGCTGATTGCCTTTGACCCGGAAACTGATTTTTCCGTCGGCCCCTGGCTTTCTGAAAAAGGAATCGGCAGTATCAGCGACGATGAAATAATAGTCGGCAGGAATATACGAAAAAAGCCCGGCGAATCAGTACAGTTTTTCGGCAGACATTTTACAGTTAAGGCCGTCCTTGATGAAACGGGCATAGGATACGACAGCAGCGCCTTTATCACGTACGGTGCGGCTTACGCGATTGCCGGTGATCCGCGCTATAAAAATCAGCTGCCGTTTTCCGGAAATCGGAGCATATCCGCGGTTTTCGTCAAAACTGACGGAAGTACTGCCTCTGAAGGTCTTAAAACTGCTGTTGCCGAACAGTACGGTGCAGCGGGAATACGCGTGTTTGCCGGTGACGAGTTAGTCTCGAGGTTTGCAGACACGCTTAGGGATTTCCGCATATACGGAAAAATGCTGATGTTCCTTTTCTTTGTTTTCGCAGGTACTGCACTGTTCGCGCTGTCTGCGGTGACGGTGCAGACAAGAAGCAGGGAATTCGGAAACATGCTTACGGCTGGTATACGGAAGACGCAGATATTCCGCATGCTCTTTACTGAAACGGCGCTGCTTGCGGGAACCGGCAGTACGGCGGGATTCGTTTCGATAACCATATTTCTGAGGCTGTTTGATACGCACCTTAAGGAATTGTTTGCAGTTCCGTATGTGCTTCCGGACGTATATTCAATGACCCGGATTGTTCTTGAAATGTCCGCCGCTGTCAGTGTATTGTACCTGATTTCACTTACTGCACAATTCGTTCGTATTAACAATATGGAACCTGTTTCATTAGTACATGAGGTGAACGGATGACGCTTGAGGCAAAAAACATAGGCAGGAAATACATACGGCAGAACAAATCGTTCGATGCGCTTAATAATGTTAATCTTAGGATTTCCGGCGGCGAATTCGTCTGCATCTTCGGAGAGTCGGGCAGCGGCAAAACGACGCTGCTTAACTGCCTTTCTGGAATTTCACGACCGGAAAGCGGTACGGTTTTTATTAATGATTCTGATATTTTTTCGTTGCGTGAAGGCCGCAGGACAAAACTTCGCAACAGTGAAATCGGATACGTTATGCAGAACGGAGGGCTGCTCGGAAATTTTACCGTGAGCGAAAATATCGTTTTTCCGCAGACTATAAACGGCTTCTCCGTAAACGAAGAAAGATTGTACGAAATTTTGTCCCGGCTCGGGCTCGGCGACGTTGCGGATTCCTGTCCGGAACAGCTCTCGGGCGGCGAGTACCGGAGAGCGGAGCTTGCACGGGCCGTCTATGCTGCCCCTGAAATCATCATAGCAGACGAACCGACGGGCAATCTCGATGAGGACAATGCGGAAATAGTACGGAATTTTCTTGACGAACAGTACCGGTCGGGAAAGTGCGTCATTGTAGCGACGCACGACAGTGCATTCGTCAGAAACAGATATCGGTTCTACCGTATGAAACAGGGAATGCTTACGGCAGAAGGTTAATAATAAGAGGAGGTTCTTATGAAGTGTGTTAACAGAACGCTTTTTGCACTTGCCGCCGCGGGCGTATGTCTCGCCGTTGCAGGCTGCAAAGGAAAAACGAAGGCGGCGTCCGCGGAAGCGGAAAAACCAGTCGTAATTATCGGTTATGCGAAAGGCTCGCTTTGTCTTGCACCGCTGCATATCGGATACATAGACGGTTTCTTCGACAAAGAATTCAAGGAAGCAGGCATCCCGTACAAGATGGAAGAGGTGGATTTGAATCAGTCGGCGGAACTTCTCGCAGCGGGAAAAATAAACGCATGCGTCGGGCTTACGGCGAGTCTTATCCAGCCGATAGACAACGGGCTCGACATTACGTTCACGACGGGCCTGCACACGGGATGCACGAAATATTTTTCACGTGCTGATTCGAAGATTTATTCGCCGTCCGACCTGCGCGGAAAAAAGATAGGCGTCTCCGGCCTTTCTGATTCGGCGACGCTCAACATCAAGCGAAAACTTGAAGACGTCGGAATCAAGTCCTCCGGCCCCGATGCGGAAGTGACGTTCGTCGTTTATGCGCTCACCGACCTCGGGCTTGCCCTTTCGAACGGCGCAATAGATGCGGCCGGCATCCACGACCCTGTCGCGTATAAAGCGCAGCAGCAGTACGGTTTCAGAACGATTCTCGACACAGGTACAGACGACAAATTCAAGGGCGAGTACTGCTGTACCGCGTACGTTACGACGAAACTTGCAAAAGAACGTCCCGACGCTGCAGCCGCATATACGCGCGCGATTCAGAAAGCTGCCGCTTATATTCAGGCATTACCAGGCGAAGCCGCTAAAGAGCAGTATGACTCGGGATTCTGCGCAGGAGACCTTGCGACGAATGCACAGCTGCTCGCTTCGTACAACTATTCGCCGTCGGTGAGCGGGGGACGTAAAACTTTCGTTTCGGCTTCCGGGGAACTGCAGAAGACAGGCGATTTGAAGGCCGACACCGATGTTACAAAATTCGTCGCAGAACATTTCACCGTGCTGCCCGGCGTTCCAGAAAGCGTGACGTATGATCCTGCATCAAAAACTTTTTCATCAAAAAAGATCTGACAGAAGATGACTGAAGAAAACAGGAAAAAATTAGAATCGTATACGGCCGCAGCAGACGGGATAAGCAGAATATTCGGCAGCTGCTGCGACGTACGTATTTACTCTCTCGACGGCGGAACGCAGGCTCTCGTATATGAAGACAGCTCTGCTGATTCAGCGCGTCAGGACGAACCGCTTCTGACCGGTTCCGAAATTGAACTGGTGAAAAAAGCGGAACATACGCCGGAAAACTGCATAGGCCCGTATATATCAGGCAGTACTTCAGGAAAACAGTTCCGCTCCGTATTAATAATTATAAGAAACGACGGCGGAGAACTTATCGGCTGCATCCGTATACGCTTTGATATAAGTGCTCCGCTTAATCAGTTTATGAAAATACTCATGACTCCTGAACGGGGGGCGGAAGATAAATCTGCTGGAGAAAGTTATCCCGACAAAGTGGAAAATCTTGTCCACGCCGCCTTTCTGAAAGTGCTGAAAGAAACGAGCGAAGCTACCGGTATTGCTCCGATTGAAAAAAATAAAAGTATTATTCAGCGGCTTCAGGAACAGGGGATTTTCGACATAAAGGGGGCAGTCGATATTGTCGCTGCTGAGCTTGGTGTTTCAAAATACACCATATACAACTACATACGGGACGTAAAAATTCGGACAGAAAACAGCGAAGAACGCCGGTAACCGCAATCGGATAAAAATAATCGGAAAGCTATTGACAATTACCTACCGGTTTAGTAGTATATCCTCACTATATAAAAACCTACTAAACAAATAGGTAATAGGTATTTTAGGGAGGCTTTCTATGAAAAAAAGGATAGGAATACAGATGATTGCAGCCGCGGCTGCAGTTCTGGCTGTTACGTCGTGTGCAAAAAAGAACGCAGATTCGGCAAAGGCCGAAGGAAAAGACGTCAAAACGGTATATGCCGTTACGGGCGGAATGCCGCGTCCGTTTACGTACGTCAATGAAAAGAATGAACTTGTCGGCGAAAATATCGAACTGATTCAGGCGATTTTTTCAAGACTGCCCCAGTACAAACTCGTTATCGAAAAAACGGATTTTTCGTCTATTTTCGCCGGACTCGACTCCGACCGCTATCAGATCGGTGTGAACAATTTCGTACAGACTGAATCGCGGAAAGAGAAGTACCTTTTTTCCGATCCTATTTTCAGAAACAGGTACGTCATCGTCGTGAATCCGGGAAAAATCACCCTCGACAGTATTGAGGATTTTTCCCAACTGAGCGGCAAAACATGCGTCGGAGACGCGGCTGCAAACGTTACGACGTCGGTAAAGGAATACAACGACGCGAATCCTGACAAGCAGATAAAAATCCAGTACACCGAAGCGGATTTGATTTCACAGCTGCAGGACATTGAAGCCGGTAAATACGATTTTCTCATCATCGACAAACCGATGTACGGCGTCTACAACGAACAGTATCACTTTAATCTGAAGCCGCTTGAAGTTTCCGACACTGTGTCGAAGCAGATTATGGGTGAGCCGTACAGCTACCTGATTATAAGCAAAGGAAACGAGCAGCTCGTGCAGGATATCAACAAAGGACTTGCGGAAGTGATAAAAGACGGAACGTCGAAAACAATCTGCGAAAAATATTTCGGTGAGGACTACACACCGGAAGCGCAGCAGTAAGTGAACGAGGTCTCCGATGCCCAAGCTTTTTGATGCCGAACTTGTTTTTACCCAGATACCGCAGCTTCTTGCATATCTGCCGGTCACGCTCGAACTGACTGTTGCAGCGATGATTATCGGCTGGGTGCTCGGACTTATTATTGCGCTTGTAAAGCAGAACAAAATACCGGTGCTTTACCAGATTGCGGCAGTGTTCGTTTCCGTCATGCGCGGTACGCCGATTATCGTACAGCTCTATCTGTCGTATTTCGGCATTCCGCTCGCACTCAAGTATTTTAATTACTATCACGGGAGCAGCTACAACATCAACAGCATACCGTCGATAGTGTTCGCAATCGTCGCGCTCGGACTGAATCAGTCAGCGTTCGATTCGGAAACGATCCGCTCCGCAATCAATTCCGTCGACAAGGGACAGATAGAAGCGGCTAAGTCGATCAACATGACGAACATGCAGATACTGCGCCGTATTCTGTTTCCCGAGGCGCTTGCGGTGGCGCTTCCGTCGCTCGGGAATTCGCTCATAGCTCTTTTAAAAGGAACGTCGCTTGCCTTTTCCTGTTCGGTTGTCGAAATGACGGCGGAAGGAAAAATACTCGCGGGGACAAGCTACCGCTATTTTGAATCGTACTGTTCGCTTGCGATTATTTACTGGGGACTGACGCTCGTCATTGAGCGGATATTCCGCGTTCTTGAAAAACGCTTCACTGTTCCGGACAGCCCGGTTGTACCGAAGGGAGTTCCTTCAGGAGCGGAAATATGAGCACGATAGAAATACGCAGTCTGGCTAAAAAATTCGGAACGAACGTCGTACTCGACGGCGTGGACTTGAGCATAGAAGAGGGGACTGTCGTAAGCATTATCGGTCCGTCGGGAACAGGCAAATCGACGCTGCTGCGCTGCCTGAATCTGCTCGAGCAGCCGGAGCAGGGGAACGTCACTATCGGCGGGACCGAATTCAATTTGAGCAGCATTAAGGGAAAAGAACTTCACGAACTCCGCCGGTATACGGAGATGGTTTTTCAGCAGTTCAATCTCTTTAAACTCAAGACAGTCCTTGAGAACGTGATGGAAGGACTGATCGTCGTAAAAAAATACAGTCGGGCGGAAGCTGAGCGCACGGCTCGGGCGCAGCTTGAGAAAGTCGGACTCGGCGGCTGGCTTTATCACTATCCGGCGCATTTATCGGGCGGACAGCAGCAGCGCGTCGCTATCGCACGCGCGCTTGCAATGGAACCGCGGCTGCTGCTTATGGACGAACCGACGTCCGCGCTCGATCCGGAACTTGTCGGCGAAGTACTTGCGACAATCCGCAAGGCGGCGCAGGACGGAAACACGATTCTGCTCGTAACGCACGAGATGAATTTCGTACGGCAGGTTTCCAATAAAGTAATTTTTCTTGAGAAGGGAAAAATTGTCGAACAGGGGACTGCAAAACAGCTGTTTGAAAATCCTCGGAGCCAGCGTCTCAAAGATTTTCTGTATAAGACGAAAGCGCTGTCGAATCTTGATTACGTAATTTAAGGGGAGTATAAACAAATGATAACGATTATCCATGCAGAAAACGAATGGCAGCGCGCGGGCGTTCATTACGTGCGCACGCAGGCAATGATCAGGGGTTTCGGCGTCCGGCTCGATCAGGAATTCGACGAACGAGATACGCCGGAAACGAAATATATTCTCGCGCTCGATGGCCGTCTCCCCGTCGGAACGTGCCGTCTTCACATTCTCGACGGTGGCCGCGCTAAAATCGAGCGCGTCTGCGTTCTGGAAGAATACCGCGGTAAAGGAGTGGGACGGCAGGTTGTCGCGGGTGCGGAAGAGTGGCTCAAATCGTTCGGTGTGAACGATGTTATCATCACGAGCCGCGACGAGGCCGTCGGCTTTTACGAAAAACTCGGATATACCGCCGACTATGCGAATACCGACGACAGCGGTGTTTTCAAAACGATTTATACCGAGAAAAAAATTTAACGAACGGTGCGTAAGCTCCGCCTGATTTTCTTATGGGAACCTCTAAAAACTTCAGTTTTTAGAGGTAACTCTTATGGAGGTTTCGTATATGGCAGAAGGTAAAGTAGCAACTTCGGAAAGTGCACATGAGATAACGCCGACAGGCGCATTTCAGCGTCAGAAGAACAGGTTCACGACTCCGTTCGGAAGCGGACCGGGCGAGCTGCCCGTCGAGGCGGGCCGTTACCGGCTCATCTGGGCGGCAATCTGTCCGTGGGCAAACAGGCAGACAATCGCATTCAGTCTGCTCGGACTCGACAGCGTCATCAGCACCGGAAAAGTTAATCCGGTACGCACGCCGCAGGGATGGGAATTCTCGCTCGACCCGGACGGCGTGGACCCCGTGTTGAAGATACGGTATCTGCCGGAAATCTACGCGGAAACCGATCCCGAATACGACGGCAGGGCGACGGTGCCGACTGTCGTCGACGTTAAAACGCGCAGAGTCGTCAACAACGATTACTTCAAACTCACCAACTACTGGGAGACTGCGTGGAAGCCGTTCCATAAAAAAGGGGCGCCCGACCTGTATCCCGAAGAGCTGCACGGCGACATCGATTCGCTCAACGACGTTATTTTCAACGACGTGAACAACGGCGTATACAAAGCGGGATTCGCTGAAACGCAGCAGGAATACGAAAAAGCATACGACGCGCTTTTTGCCCGGCTCGATCAGCTTGAAGAACGGCTGTCGGCGCGGCGCTTTCTGTTCGGCGACTACGTCACCGATTCGGATATACGTCTCTACGTGACGCTTGCGCGTTTCGATGCGGCGTACTATATCGTTTTCCGCGTCAACCGCAACAGACTCATAGACTTTCCGAATCTCTGGGGATATGCGAAAGATTTGTACCAGACGCCGGGATTCGGCGTGAATACCGATTTCGATTCGATAAAACGCGGCTATCAGCTCGGTTCGCAGAGTCAGAACCCGTACGGAATCCTTGCGAAAGGTCCCGACGTTTCCATATGGAACGAACCGCACGGACGGGCAAAACTGAGCCGCGACCCTGAGCACAAATTCCGTGCGGAACAGCAGTGAGGCGCGGCGATGAGCAACGAATGCTGCACTGTTTCACGACCGGACGAAAGCTCCGGCGCACAGCTTTTTGAGGACACGTTCCGTCATCAGATGAACAGCGACGGAAGTATGCAGATTCAGGATAATCTGTTTAAAGGCAGATTCGGCAGCGGCCCGGGCGAATGGCCCGTGGAAGCGGGGCGGTACCACCTCGTCTGGATGCCGGCGTGCCCGCACGCGCACAAAGTCGTCATTACGCGGAACCTGCTCGGGCTCGACAGCGTCATCAGTCTGGGGGCTGCAGGTCTCATGCGCGACAGAGAAGGCTGGGTGTTTTCCGACGATCCCGGCGGAAAAGATCCTGTGCTCGGCATACACTATCTGAAAGAAATATACACGCGCACGAAAAGCGATTTTAACGAGCGTCCAACGGTGCCGATTATCGTCGACACGAAGACGGGACTGGGCGTGACGAACGATCATTTCCGGATTCCCCAGCAGCTCGACACAGAGTGGAAACCGTTTCACAAAAAAAATGCGCCGGATCTGTATCCGCAGGATCTCCGTTCCGACATAGACGAACTTGACTTGTTCATTTTCAAACGCGTGAACAACGGCGTCTACGATGTCGGCTTTGCGCGCACTCAGGCGGCGTACGAAGCTGCATACGACAGGCTGTTTCAGGCGCTCGATTATCTCGAAAAACGGCTCTCTTCGGACCGTTTTCTGTTCGGCGACTTCGTCACCGACAGCGACGTCAGGCTCTATCCGACGCTCGCGCGGTTCGACGTTGTCTACAACACTGTCTTCCGTGCGAACCGGAACAGAATCGCCGACTACCACAATTTATGGGGATATGCCCGCGACCTGTATCAGATTCCGGAATTCAGGGAGACGACCTGTTTCGACAAGTACAAGATTCATTACCAGACGTCGCCGCACCTGCGTGCGCTGGAGGGCAACGTGTACGGACTTGTCGCGAAAGGCCCCGACACAAGCGGATGGAATGTGCCGGCGGAGGAACGTTTACGGTTGAGCAGTCATCGGGAACAGAAATTCCGTGTCGGGGTATAAAACCCTCCGCACGAATAAGGAAGGACATGTATGTCAGTAAAAGAATGGATAGGCGGCGAGATTCAGAACGGCGGAGAATTCCACCGGCAGTATAACGAATTTACAACTCCGTTCGGAAGCGGACCGGGCGAGCTGCCCGTTGAGGCCGGACGGTACAGGCTGCTCTGGGCGCCTGTCTGCCCGTGGGCGCACCGTTCGGTCATTGTACGCAGTCTGCTCGGACTCGACAAAGTAATCAGTCTCGGTACGGCTGATCCGGTACGGCCGGACAAACCCGAAAGCGACTGGGCTTTCACGCTCGACAGGGACGGACTCGATCCGGTGCTTCACGTTGCGTACATCAGCGACGTCTATCTGAAAGCAGACCCGGAGTATACGGGGCGTTTTACCGTTCCGGTCGTCGTCGACCTGAAGACTGGAAAAGCGGTCAACAACGATTACTTCAATCTGACACGCTGGTGGGAGACCGCATGGAAGCCGTTTCACCGCGCGGATGCTCCCGATCTCTATCCTGAGCAGCTGCGCGGCGACATCGATTCGCTCAACGATATACTGTTTCACGAAGTGAACAACGGCGTCTATAAAGCGGGATTTGCCCGCAGTCAGGGAGCGTATGAAAAAGCATACGACACCGTATTTGCCCGGCTCGACAGCCTGGAAAAAGAACTGGGAACAAAACGTTTCCTTTTCGGCGATTTTATTACCGAATCCGACGTGCGCCTGTACGTTACGCTCGCCCGGTTCGACGCTGCGTATTACAACGGATTCAAGGTAAACAGGAACAGAATCCGCGATTACCGGAATCTCTGGGGATATGCGCGCGATCTGTACCAGACACATGGATTCGGCGATACGACTGATTTTGAAGCGATCAAAAAGCATTATCACCTGTGCGCCGTTACCGGCAATCCGTTCAGAATTGTCCCGAAAGGTCCCGACGCGTCGGTCTGGAATCTGCCGGCTGAGGAACGTTCACGGCTGAGCAGTCACCCGGAACAAAAATTCCGTATTGAACAATGAAAAAGCACGGAGGTACTGAATGAGCTGCGGATGCGATGTAAAAACGCCGGAAGAAAATTTAAAGAAACGGCCTAATGAAATAAAAGTTGAAATCGACGAACGCGGTGCGTTTCAGAGACAGCCGAACCGGTTCCGTACACCGTTCGGGAACGGACCTGAAGATCTGAAAGCCGAAAGCGGCCGCTACCGGCTCTTCTGGGCAAAAGGATGCCACTGGTCGAACCGTTCCTCGATTGTGCGCGAACTGCTCGGTCTTGAGAATGCCGTGAGCATAAATCTCGTAGGCCGCAGCCCGGAAAACAGTGCGTACGGCTGGGAATGCGTCTACGACAAAGACCGCCGCGATCCGGTGCTTGGCGTTCAGTTTCTCAGCGAATTGTATAACCGGACCGATCCTTCCTATACCGGCCGCTGCACCGTTCCCGCACTTGTCGACGTGACGACCGGAAAAGTAGTGAACAACGACTACAACAGGCTTACAAATTATCTGGAAGCGGCATTCAGGCCGTTTCAGAAACCTGATGCGCCCGACATCTACCCGGTTCATCTGCGCAAAGATATCGACGAACTCAACGACTGGCTGTTTCCGCATGTGAACAATGCTACGTACCGTATGATGTTTGCACAGTCGGTTACCGCGTACAACGAAGCGTTCGATGATTTTTACGATTCGCTCGATCTGCTCGAAAAACGTCTTGAGGACAAACGGTTTCTCTTCGGCGATTACGTGACCGACAGCGACGTACGCCTGTTCGTTACGCTCGCCCGGTTCGACACGCACTATTACAGGAATATCGGCCCCATCAAGCACCGGGTAGTCGACTACAAAAACCTGTGGGAGTACGCGCGCGACCTGTACGTGATTCCCGCATTCAGAAACAACACGTATCTGAAAGATATTGCGTCAGCAGGCACTCATAAGGAAAAACTGACAGACGGTTCGAACTTCATCGACTTTAATACGCGCTTCGCGGATCAGATCGATTACGACGCCGTCTGGTCCGTTCCGCAGAACAGGAGCAGACTGAGCAGAACGCCCGGCGAAAAATTCCTTCATTATTGAATGAAACACGGAAATACATTTTTTGTTAATGGGAGGAAGAACTGATATGGAAATTCACGCCGAGGGAGAACCTCTTTTTGAATTATTCAGTACACTCGTAAGCATAGACTCTCCGAGCGGGCACGAACGAGCCGCAGCGGATTACGTAAAGAAATTCCTCTCGGATCTCGGCGCCGGCGTTTCGGAAGACGATGCGCCTTCCCGCGATCAGTTTCTTACCACAGGCAACGTTCTCGGGCGCATGAGCGGAACGCTTCCCGGAGAACCGCTGCTTTTTTCCGCACATCTCGACACCGTCATGCCGGGCATCGGGAAAAAAGCAGTACTGCACGACGGCGGCCGCATCACGAGTTCAGGGAACACCGTACTCGGCGCCGACGACGCCGCAGGCGTAGCCGAAATTCTTGAAGCAGTCCGGATTCTGGAGACACGCCGTATTCCGCACCGCAGCCTCGAGCTGCTCTTTCCCGTCGCGGAAGAAGTTTACTGCAGAGGCAGCCGCGTGTTGGACTTCAGCATACTTCGTTCAAAAGAAGCGTACGTACTCGATCTGAGCGGACAAATCGGCAGCGCCGCAGTGGGCGCACCGACGCTTATTTCGTTTTCCGTTGAAGTGAAGGGGAAAGCGGCACACGCAGGATTCGAACCCGAGAAAGGCGTTCACGCCATACAGGCGGCGGCAGGCGCCGTACAGAAACTTCAGCTCGGCAGAATCGGCACGCACAGTACCCGCAATATCGGTACGATACGCGGCGGAACTGCAACGAATATTGTTCCCGACTCCGTTATACTTGAAGGCGAAATCCGCGGCGCCGTCCACAGCGATGCGCTTGCACTCATGGAGGAAACCCGCACCCTCTTTGAAACGGCCGCAGCAGCCTGCGGCGCGTCTGCCGCAGTAACGTCGGACATACGGATTCATGCATATACGACACCGCCTGAATCATCCGCTGTCCGTAATTTTTCCGCAGCGTGCCGTTCGCTCGGCCTGAAAGCGCAGTTTGCACCGACATTCGGCGGAAGCGACAACAATAATTTTGCGCTCTACGGCATTACCGGTATCGTCGCAGCCTGCGGAATGCAGCAGCCGCATACGACAGGTGAATACACGACGCTTGATGATCTCCGGCTTGCGACGGAACTCGTACTGCAGCTCATGACGACACCGGCATCTTAACATTTTCGGAAAAGACCAAAGATTTGAACAATTTTTATCTCAAATTCAGACTAAATAACAGGAAAATAAGAGAATTGATGCAGCCCCAGCTGAAAAACTAGCTTTTTCTGATATATGGGTATATAATGTGTTCATCTGAATACTGGATCGCTAGGCGGTTCGGTAAAATCAATTGATAGCACTATTATACGGGGGAATTTCATGAAGGTCATTGGCGAAGCAGCGTATGAAAATCAGGAAGAAAGTATACAAAATCTGACGGAGGAACCGAAACCCAGAAAAAAGCAGAAATTGATCGTGTTTTTTTTACTGACGCTCGGTTTTTCGTTTCTGGTGTTAACTGTGCTGCAAATTTTTCTTATTTCCGGCATATCGGGCAAATTAATTGAAAATAGTTATATCCAGAGCTGCCGGGAGATAACAGGTGCATATTCATTAGCAATATCCAACAAAGTAAGCGAATATATGAAAGAGATGAATCTGTACACGACAGCCGACGTTGTACAGACAGGTGACTCGCAGATGATTTTTCAGTGGCTTCAAGACCATGTTCATAACAGAAGCAGTGATTTCGATTATGTCCTGTACAGCGGGAAGGATGGAAGTGCTTTTATAGACGACGGTCATAGCGGATACGATTTGACAAAGCGTTCCTATTTCAAGGCTATAATGCAGGATGGAAAAGATGAAGACGTCGACAATCCTGTCATTGATATGGGAAAAGGAGGTCAAATACTGCATGTTACAAAAGCCGCAAAAGTAAATGGGAGGACGATCGGGTTCTTTTCCGGTGTCGTTACACTTTCCACCGTCCAGGATATCATTAACAGTGTAAAACTCGGAAGCAGTGGCTTTATGTGGCTGCTTGGGGGAGACGGAACCATTATAGTACATCAGGACACGTCTTTGATCATGAAGAAAAATCTGACCTCGTTAGAAGACTCTGGTTCCAGCGATATAACCGCAATGGCAAAAAAGATGATATCGGGCGAAACCGGATATATGTGGATAAACAATTTCAAAGGGCAGAGAGTCTGTGTTTTTTATGCGCCGATAGCAGGAACGCCATGGAGCTGTGCTCTTGAGATTTCAGCCGGACAGATGTACGAAACTTCTCACGAACTGGCTCGAAGTCTTGTATTCACCGCCGGCATAATAGTATTTCTGCTCCTTTTTATAGCAAGTCTTATTATACTAATAGCTTTAAAACCGCTGCAGAAGGTGGAAAAAGCAATCAATGGAATAGCGACTGGCAATGCTGATCTTACGCAGCGGATTTCCATCAACTCCAATAATGAAATCGGATCTGTTGTAAACGGATTCAATCGGTTTACTGAAAAACTGCATTCAATGATTTCTGATATAAAGAATTCAAAACAGTCTCTCGCTCTGGCCGGACAGGATTTGCAGACTACTGCAGAAGATGCAGGTACGTCTATTGAACAGATTATCGGCAACATCGACAGCGTCAGAGAACAAATTTCAAACCAGGCATCCAGTGTAGAAGAAACCGCAGGGGCCGTAAACCAGATCGCATCTAATATTGCTTCTCTTGAGCGGATGATAGAGACTCAATCTTCAGGGGTAACTCAGGCATCCGCTGCGGTTGAGGAGATGATTGGCAATATCGATTCTGTAAATCAGTCTGTTGAGAAAATGGCGGGTTCTTTTGATGAACTTCAACAGAAGGCTCATGAAGGTTCGAAAAAGCAGGATGATGTTAATAGGCGCATCACTCAGATAGAAAAACAGTCGGATATGCTTCAGGAAGCAAATCTGGCAATTGCGAATATTGCAAGCCAGACAAATCTTCTTGCTATGAATGCGGCAATTGAAGCTGCACATGCGGGAGAAGCAGGAAAAGGATTCAGTGTTGTCTCTGATGAAATCAGAAAACTGTCAGAAACATCAAGTGCTCAGTCAAAAACAATCGGGGAGCAGCTGAATAAAATCAGGGATTCGATCGATACAGTTGTTGCAGCCTCGTCAGAGTCAAGTGAAGCGTTCAAGAGCGTATCTGTGAAAATACAGCAAACTGATGAACTTGTACGTCAGATAAAAAGTGCCATGATAGAACAATCTGAAGGATCCAAACAGATAGGGCAGGCACTCAGTGCAATGAACGACAGTACCACAGAGGTGCGGACAGCTTCTCAGGAAATGTCTGCAGGTAATAAAGCGATACTAGATGAAGTAAAACGGTTACAAGATGCTACTGTAACGATGAAAAACAGTATGAACGAAATGTCTGCTGGTGCAACAAAAGTAGATGATATGGGGAATGCGCTTACCGCTGTATCACAGCGAATGAAAGACTCCATAACAAAGATTGGCAGTCAGATCGACACTTTCAAAGTATGATAGTATAAAAAATAATTTTCTCCCAAAAGAACCGGAAAATTACCCGGCGGCACTTTTGAAGATTATGCAGGCACGAAATAAAAGTATTCAGCTCCGATATCTGCTTATATGATAAATCGGCATGACCGTGTACATGCCGATTTATCGTGCTCCGGCCATAAATGTGCTGGTCAAATCCGGTTTTTGATAGATGTTGTTTTAATACTATGCTATAATAAGTAGTACGATTTCCTTCTATAAGATAAGAATTATTGCATGATGAAACAACATGGGGAAATCGTCGTTGGAATTCAATACATTTTTGATAACAGTGAACAGGTTAATGATATGAGTAAAAAAGATATTATTCCGATAAAGCGTATTTCAATGGTTGATCAGGTCGTTCATGAAATAAAAAATGCGATCATGAACGGAGAGTGGAAAGTGGGCTGCAAATTGCCTGCAGAAGCCGATTTGGCGAAAATGTACGGCGTAAATCGTCTTACCGTCCGATTAGCGTTACAAAAACTCAGTTCTATAGGTATTATTGAAACGCAGATAGGAGAAGGATCTTTTGTAAGAAGTTTTTCGTTTTCAAACTATATGGAAGCTGTTTCCGATATTTATCTGACTAAGCAGAAAATTGATGAAACTTGGGCTCTTCGGCGACTGATTGAAATAGAATGCGCTACTCTTGCATGTGAAAATCCGGGTAATGAAGAACTTACGGTGTTGAAAAGTAAAATGGAGAAGTATCTGCAGCTTCGGGATTCATATATTACGACAGGCGAGGGACTTGAAGATCTTGTCGAAGCCGATATGGATTTTCATTATCAGATTTGCATCATGAGTCACAATAATCTTTATCGGGATATATACAAACTGACATGGATGCTGATACGGACACATGTAAAAAATCTGCTCACAAAGCGTGATGCTATGTCGAAACAGCATTTGTATTTTGAACCTGATGGCGACTTGCATGTATTGCTTTATAAGGCAATTGCGGCGCATGACAAAGAGACGTGCAAAAAAATCTATATTCAAATTCTTGATACTAAGCCGTCGGCTGAATCCGCAGATACATAAAAAAACGGCCCTTTGTTTCGGAATGGCAAAGAGCCGTTTACGTGCCGCGCCTATTCGATTATTTTCCGCAAATACGCTTTTTCGATCGCTTCATTAAGGAATTCGTTCCCCAGACCGGGCAAGTCAGGAACGGTGAAAAATCCCTGCTCCGGTTGAAGATTATATTTTGTCAGACCGAGACAGGTATCCATGCGATTGCAGGTATGATGTTCATGAATGACAAAATTTGGTATAACGCATTCGATTTGGAGCGCTGCGTTTGTTGCAAGCGGACTGCCGGCAACATGTATCTGTACTGCGACATCATACGTATATGCCATATCGCATATTTTTTTTACTTCTGTAATTCCGCCACAATTACCGATATCCGGCTGTATCAGCTGTACCAGATTCTTTTCAAACAGAGGGGCGTATTGCCACCTGCTGAATAGTCGTTCTCCGTTTGCAATTGGGACGGAAAGGTTTTTGGTAATATATTCGGCTGTCTTAATTCCCGGAGTATTCGGTTCCTCGAATGCCCAAATTTTATATTTTTCGGCAATTTTACCCAACTGTACCGCACTTAATGCATCGGGATAGGAATGGTTTTCCATAATGATATCAACATCATATCCGATTTCGTCTCGGACCGCCTTTATTCTTGATTCGACCATATTGAGCATGCGGGGGGAAAGTAGTCCTGTTTGTTCAAGAGTTGTTAATTTCTGTCCTTTTTCATCCCGGTCAAAAAAATCGATTTTTACGGCATCGAATCCTTCATCCACTGCGAGCCGTGCGTTTCTTGCATAATCTTGAGGAGTTACCGCCCACAGATGCGGTGTTTTTCCTGTCTGTCCCCATCCGAACTGCAGTTGAGACGCATATGTTCTCAGGGTATCCCTCATTTTTCCACCGAGTAAAACGTAGCATGGAACATTAAAATACTTCCCTTTGATATCCCAAAGTGCTACATCAATTGCTGCAATACCTGAAAAAACGACAGGCCCGCCGTTTTGTCCCCAAAACGTCGTTTTGTACATTTTTTCCCAAATAGCTTCAGTTCGAAAAGGATCCATCCCGATAATAATTTCTGCTAAGTCACATACCATACCGAACGCAGCGGTACCTCCGACCCCGTAGGCCATACCCGCTTCACCGTCGCCATAGATTCCAGAATCCGTATAAATTCTGCATCCGATAGGACTATTCATTTTTGAACTTGCAGTACTGAGCCGGAATACATCGATCTTTGTAATTTTCATTTTACACCTCCTTATAGTTTGTGTCAGTTAATTCAAGCATGCCTTCTGTATCAATATGTGTCTTCCCAAGATTATGACGAACAACCGCATAAATAAAGCAGATAAGCAAGACTGCTATATTGGTTATTGCCACTGCCGGCGTCAGGTTTTTTATTGATTTGTATAAAATAAGAATTTGGAAAAAAGCAGCTAATATTATTATACCATAATAGACTGCATTATTGCAGTGCATTGTTGCATGGCTCCATTTACTGGGCATTTTTTTGGGTACCTGAAGCAGAGAATAATATAATAGAAATTGATACACAGAAGTAATCAGCATTATATTATTTACAATTGTTGCGACCGAAAAATTCAGTAATACCGGAATTACTCCGATAATAAGTTCTATAGTCAGAATAACTACCGCGGCACCATATTTATTCTTTTTTGCAAGTCCTGCAGGGAACCAGCCGTCTTTTGCAGCTTTTTCAAAAGGACCAACCATTGCTCCATACGTTGAATTCAGCGTTGTCAGTAATGCCATGATCGGTCCGCCGATGATAAATATAATGAACAGTGCTGACGGGAGTATTGCCTTTGCGGCCAGTGTTAAAGGTTTATTAATGACCTGGTCGAGAGGAAGAACACTTACATCCGCAAAAGCGACTAACGTGTAGATCACAAGAATAACAGGAATAACGGCAAGTAATGCGCGGGGCATGTTTTTTGTCGGTTCTTTCGCTTGTCCTCCATACATGACCGTCAGTTTATAGCCTTGGCATGAATAAACGAGAAGCATAACTGCGCTCCAGAAGCCGGTAAAACCATTGCTGAAAAATTGTTTTGATGCAATCGCTATGCTGCTGCTGAAATTTCCTTTTATCAAACCAACGATTCCAAACATGAGAAGGACCACCACAAGCAGGGCTGACATTACTTTTTGGAATTTTGCCATATTAGCAACTCCGAACATATTTACTATGTAAAAGAGAACAAGTAATATAAGTCCGACCATTTTTCCGTTTACTGCGGGGAACAGCGATTCTGTATACAGACCGATCGCTGTTACATACAGCGACATCGCAAGCATTTGGAGAATGAATCCGACGATGAACATGCCGCCTATTTTTTCACCTCCAAGCATGGTAATTATCGAGTAGTCACCGCCGGAATATTTGGTGACCGAAGAAAAAATAATAAGCGGTAAATTCGTTGCAGCGCCGAGCAGTACCGCAACAAAATAAGCAAGCCAGACTGAATATCCCGTTAGACCGATTGCCGGTCCGATGAGTGTAATAACTCCTGCGCCGATTACTTGACCGACTCCAAGTGCCCACAGTTCAGTGAATCCCAGAATGCCATTCTCGGATGCTGTTTTGTTAGTTGTATTCATAACGTATCCTCCTTTTAGATACCGTCGAAGCAGAAACATAAAACGAAAAACTACATGCTCCAGAAAGCGTTATCGCCTTCAATCGTTACTTTCGGAGATTCATTGAGCACATAATCCGATAATTCATTACCGAGACCCGGTAGGTCGGGAACTTTGAATTTTCCGTGTATCGGTTGATAATCATACTTACAAAGTTTTATATTGAAGTCACAAAGATTAGCCTGATGATGTTCATGTATAATAAAATTAGGAATAGCAGCTTCGACCTGAAGCGATGCTGCGGTACAAATAGGGCTTCCGCATGCATGAATCTGTATTGCAACATCATATGCATAAGCCATATCACATATTTTTTTTACTTCAGTGATGCCACCGCACGTTCCTAAATCTGGTTGCGCTATTTGCAGTGTATTATCCTGGAAATAATGTTTGTATTGCCAACGTGTGTAAATTCGCTCGCCGTTTGCAATCGGAATACGTATTTTAGAACTGATATATCTCGCTGTTTGAGGATCCGGAGTATTTGGTTCCTCAAAATAAAATATATTGTATGGTTCAACCGCGTTTGCAAGTTGAACTGCTGATTGTGCATCAAGGAAGCTGTGATTTTCGATGATTATATCGATTTTATCACCGACAGCCTCACGTACGGCTTTTACCCGCCCTACGACTTGCGACAGGATATCGGGACTGATCAGAGTTGTTCTTTCTTTATCCGTATAGGCACCTCCCTCCGGACGATAGGTAAAGAAATCGATTTTTATTGCCGTATATCCTTCTGCGAGTGCCCTTTTTGCGGCTGCAACATAATCTGCGGTTTTAAACATTGCCCCCATTTCTTTTGTCCAGCCGAATTGCAGTTGGGATGCATATGTCCGCAAATTGTCGTTTTGTTTTCCACCAAGAAGCTTATACACGGGAACATTAAAGAATTTTCCCTTTATATCCCATAATGCCAAATCTATGGCGCTTATTCCTGCGGTTACGATACTGCCACCATTCTGTCCCCAAAATGTTTTCCGGTACAATTTTTGCCAGATAACTTCAGTATCGAGCGGATCCATGCCGATCACCAGTTTGGCAAGATCTTGAACCATTCCAAAAGCTCCCGTACTACCGATTCCATACGCGATAGCCGCTTCTCCGTCCCCATATAAACCGTTGTCAGTATATATGCGACAAAGGACCGGATGCCAATTTGTGTTTGAAGGATCGTCCACTCGGAATACATCAATTTTTGTTATTTTCATATACAACCTCCACTGTGTGAGTAAGTCACTTGTTCGCTAAGTAGAATGATAACTCCGTTATTTGTATTTGTCAAATTTTTATACTGTTTTATTGCGAGAGAAAATCAGTCATAAATAAGCGTACCACGACATTAGAGAGGGAGGCGAATAATCAGCAGAAGAAAGAATTTCTGTCAGATGTGGTGAGTATTTTCTTGTTGTTTTGATTGTTCTTTTGAAGTAAGGATGTAAAATGGACGGTGAGGGATTCGAACCCCCGACACCTTGGGTGTAAACCAAGTGCTCTAACCGACTGAGCTAATCGTCCGGATGTTGTTCTACTATATAGAATAAAAAGCTGTGTGTCAATAAGCTCATTCAGAAATGCGGTACATTCCTAAAATCAGTCTTCCATCGGATTGCTCACATCGCTGCGGAACAGAAATAAATCCTGAATCTTGACCGAATACGACGTATTCATTTCCGTTTTACTGTCGGAATCGCTTACGACGGGAATGTCGAACGCATAGCTGACGGGCGAATACTCTTTCACCGCAACTTCTACCGTAAAGTTGAATTGCCTGCTTATTCCGGATTTATCCGCCCTGAACGGTTTAGCCCAGAAGGAATACGTGCCCTTTGTAGCTTTGTACGTGCGGCACGGATTCGGCCATGTCTTGTCTATCATGTCCACAATCATGTCTCCGTATTTGAGCGTGATTGCCGCGTCGGACAGCGGTTCAAAACTCGTTCCGTCGAAAACCGTGCCGATGAATACCGGAAAGTTGAATGACGGTTGCTGAATGTCGTTCTTTCCTGCCTGTTTGATGTTTTTATGGTAGGGGCGCTGAACAGCGTTGATAAGGCGTATCCCCTCGATTGCAAGCGCATCGACGTCCGCACGCATCTGAGGGTTGTCCAACACTTCGGAATTGTGCACGACGCCGCGGCCGGAAACTACGTACCGCGGCGTCGTGCGGTTAAGTACGTAATTCACGGCGTCCAGCCGGCAGTCCTCGCAGCTGCACGTAAACCAGACTGGTTTGTTTTCATTCAGCTGGTCGAACATGAGGTCGACGCGTGATTTGACGTATTCTTCCATTATGTTATGGACGTTCATAAAATCTCTCCTATAAAATATCAGTTACCGCCTTTGCGTGTGTACGACGCAAGTCCGCCTGAGATAAGAATCGCGCGGCTCCGCCTGCTTAAATCGTTTACACCTCTTATCGTTTTTCCGTTTACAACAATGGTGAACTCGCTGCCGGTTTTGAGCGCTTCCGCAATGTTGGTGATTTCAAGCGTATCTCCCTGATTCAGTATATCATAATCGGCAGGATTTACAAATGTAACCGGTATAATTCCGTAGTTTACGAGATTCGCCTTATGGATGCGCGCGAAGCTCTTCGTAATGACGGCGCGCACTCCGAGGTACATCGGTCCGAGAGCCGCGTGCTCCCGAGATGAGCCCTGTCCGTAGTTTTCGCCTCCGACGACGAAACATCCGCTGAATTTTGTCGCTTCGGCTCTGCTGTAGAACGTTTCGTCCAGACGTGAGAACGTGAACTTGCTGATTTCGGGGATGTTCGAGCGGAACGGGAGCACCTTTGTCCCTGCAGGCATGATGTCGTCGGTTGATACGTTGTCGCCCGTTTTAAGCAGCACCGGCAGTTTGAGCGAAGCTGCGCACGGAGGGCAGGGCGGGCACGGCTTAATATTCGGGCCGCGCACTATTTCGACTTTCGCTGCAGCCGCCGGAGTCAGCGGCGGAACAATCATACCTTCGTCTTTTCCTGCTTTTCTGATTGCAGCCGGGGCAAGGCGCTTGTCTTTTCCGTCGAGCATGCTCACGCGTACGCCGCGCACATACGCGTGGTCCGTATACGTGATTTTTTCCGCTTCGGTGAAGGTTCCCGTCACTGCCGACGCGGCAGCCGTTTCAGGGGAGACAAGATAGACGTTTGCATCCGCAGTGCCGCTCCGGCCTTTGAAATTGCGGTTGAACGTACGCAGCGATACTCCGCTGCTGTTCGGTGCGAATCCCATGCCGATGCACGGACCGCATGCGCTTTCAAGAATGCGGAATCCCGCTTCGATGAGCGTGCCGAGAATGCCCGCCTTGTCCGCCATGAGAAGCGTCGCGCGGCTGCCCGGCGTGATTCCCGCTTCGACGCCCGGCGCGATGTGTTTCCCCTTGACGATTGCCGCGACCGTTTCAAGGTCGTCGAGAGAGCTGTTCGTACAGGAACCTATGACAACCTGCGTTACCTTTGTTCCCGAAAGTTTCTTTACCGTCGTTACTGCATCGGGAGAATGCGGCTGCGCGGCCAGAGGTCCGAGCTTGTTCAAATCAATCTGAATTATCTTGTCGTACTCTGCGCCGAGATCAGCTTCCTGTTTTGTCCAGTCCTTTGCCCTGCCCATTGAAGCGAGAAACGTCTTCGTCTTCCTGTCGGACGGGAATATCGAGCATGTTGCGCCGAGCTCGGCTCCCATGTTCGTGATTGTTGCGCGCTGCGGAACAGTGAGGGAATCCACACCGGGACCGAAATATTCGTATACCGCACCGACGCCGCCTTTTACCGTTTCGCGGCGGAGTACTTCAAGGATGATGTCCTTTGCGCTTACGCCCCTGCGGAGTTTTCCCGTGAGCTGTACGCCGAACACTTTCGGCATGGCGAGATGAAACGCACCGCCGCCCATCGCGACGGCAACGTCGAGTCCGCCGGCGCCTATCGCAATCATGCCGATGCCGCCGCCCGTCGGTGTGTGGCTGTCGGAACCGAGCAGCGTTTTTCCCGGTTTTCCGAAGTGCTCGAGATGCACCTGATGGCAGATGCCGTTTCCCGGACGGGAGAAATAGAGGCCGAATTTTGCCGCCGCACTCTGAAGGTAGCGGTGGTCGTCCATGTTCTTGTAGTCGGTCTGGAGTGTGTTGTGGTCGACGTACGAAACGGAAACTTCCGTCTTTACGCGCGGAATACCGATCGTTTCGAACTGGAGGTACGTCATCGTACCGGTCGCGTCCTGCGTGAGCGTCTGGTCGATGCGGACCGCAATATCGGCACCGCGCTCAATAGGCGTACCGGGGATGAATTTTGTGTCCGCACATGCTTCCGGAACAATGTGGGCCTGAAGAATCTTTTCAGTCAGTGTAAGCGGCATAGAGCACCTCGAATAGTCAGGAGATTAATATTAATATGATAACTTTTATTTTATCAGAAAAAAGGCCGCCTTTCAATGACTGCGGATTACGTCGTCAGCGCAATACTATATTTTCAGCGGAAAATATAGTATACTTACTGCAAATGAAGTTTATGGAAAGAAGTATAGTATGTATCCTCTTTTTCTGCGCGCTTTTTTCCGTATTTTCATGCGCAAACGGTACTGCTGCCGCTTTTACCGATTCCTCCGGCGACACGCTCCGTACAGAGGCCGATAAAAAGGATGCTGAGATACTCTGGACGCGGGAACTTGAAAGCATGCGTCTTGTGCAGGATATTTCGACGGCGGATGCGGTTGATAAAGCTGTAAAGCTCACACCTCAGTCTGTCGCTGCTTCTTCGTCCGTCCCTTCGTCCGTTTATCCGTTCATCGACGGTTTCGGAAGTCTCGACACCTCGTTTATCCAGCAGGATTTGAGGACTGCGCTCGACACAGCCTGTGCAACCGTTTCGTCGCAGCAGAGCGCGGATTCCCTGATGGCTGACGGATGTCTTTTTTCGTACGTTCTGTTCCTTGATGATTTGAAAACGGGGTGGAAGCAGACGTTTGGTGAAGACCTGCCCGGTGCGGACGCCGGAGATTTATTTACGGGGAAAATATACGGCGCTCCGTTCATAGCGGACGATTATGAAATACCTGTCCGCTTCGAATGCGGGAAAGGATATGCGGATGTGCTTTTCTATTTTATAAAGAACGGCAGCGGCTATAAAATCAGTCAGATAGAAATACAAAGGTGGGGCAGAGCTGATGGAAAATAAAGATCTTACGGGAATTGAAAGACAGCTTGTACTTCAATATTTAATAGACGGCAACGTTCCCGTCACCGTGACGCCTGTCGATAAAAAAACGGAAGGTGATGACGATAAAATCAGACCGCTTTTGTCCGCCGTTTTTCCCGTCGCGCTGAAGGCCGAGCAGATTACGGTGCTCGACAAAGGAATCATTCTGCTGAAGAATCCTCCCCAGTCGGTGATCGGATTTGCGGGAAGACAGGTACGCGTGGAATTTTATTTTAACCGCGTAGGTCTTTACTTCACGACGGAAATGAAATCGATAAAGTCCGGTCTTGCCCTCGTGATTCCGGCTGTAATACACCGCATTGCGGATGTGGAAATACGACACGATTACGATTTTTCCGCTTCAATTTATTATTCCTGCAGCAACAAAGCCGAAGTGAACATCAACTGCATTCCCGGCGACGGGTTCGAGCTTTTCACGCGTCCCGCATGGAGCACAATTCCGCTTGCCGACCAGAAAAAAGCGAAGACATACCTCGAGCAGTTCGTCGCCGAAGCCAAAAAGGAAAAAACGGCGGGAAACGGGATTCAGCTCATTCCCGTATGCAGATATCTCGTTGAAGTGACAAACTCGCTGGAAGCGGTGGAGGGGCGGGTAAAACCGTTCAATATTCTGTATGTGGACCACGAGCGGATAGTGTTCGGCAGCGCCAACGAGACGTTCCCGCTGTCGCAGGGAGCCGAATACGCGCTCAGAATGTCATTCATGCTCAGACAGGGACCGGTGGCGAAGCGCGACGTATTCGCCACGTGCGTACCGGCGAAAATTTACTGCAGCGGCGACAGAAAGCGCGTATGCGCGGACTGTGTGTATACGTCGCTGCAGGAGGAAGACAAGCGCTTCATGTATGAAAAGGCGACGAAGAAGTTATTCCTCTGATTTTTCGTCAGTGGAAATTTTCCGTCCGGTTCACCCAGCCGATTACTTCCCGGCTTTCGGTCCGATTTTGTCGAATCCGCAGATCGGTCTGAGAACTTCGGGAACAGTGACCGAACCGTCCTCATTCTGATAGTTTTCAAGTACGGCAAGCATCGCTCTTCCGACTGCTATTGCAGTGCCGTTGAGCATATGAACGTATTTGTTTTTGCCGTCGTCGTCCTTATACTTTATGTTAAGACGGCGTGCCTGATAATCGGTGCAGTTTGAAGTGGATGTGACTTCGCCGTAATCTCCGTCGGGGTGAGCATCGTCGGTTCTTCCGGGCATCCATGCTTCAAGATCCCACTTGCGGTACGCCGGTGCGCCCAGGTCGCCGGTACACGTATCCACGACGCGGAACGGAAGTCCGAGACCGGTAAATATTTCCTCTTCAATGAGACGGAGCTTCTCGTGAAGTTTGTCCGACTCTTCGGGAAGGCAGTAGACGAACATTTCGACTTTATCGAACTGATGTACGCGGTACAGACCTTTGCTGAAGTGTCCTGCGGCGCCCGCCTCGCGGCGGAAGCAGTGGGAAAGTCCGCAGTAAAAAAGCGGAAGTTTCGACTTATCGAGTATTTCGCCCGAATGATATCCTCCGAGCGTAATCTCCGCCGTCGCGACGAGACAAGTGCCTTCGTCTTCAATGCAGTAGACGTTCGATTCGTTTCCGCGCGGATTGAATCCTATGCCCTGCAGAACTTCCTGTTTTGCGACGTCTGGCGTGATGAACGGTGTAAAACCGTGTTTGCGGAGCGTATTGAGCGCGTACATGATAAGCGCCTGCTCAAGAAAAACCGCCTCGTTTTTAAGATAGTAGAATTTCTGCCCGGAAACTTTCGTTCCGCGGTCAAAATCGATTATGTCGAGCGATTCTCCGAGCTCTACGTGATCCTTCGGTTTGAAGGAAAATTTGCGCGGATTGCCGACTTTTTTTACCTCAAGATTTTCCGTGTCGACTTTGCCGACGGGCGCTTCGGGATTTGCCATATTCGGAATCCTGCGGGCAGCCTCCTCGAGTTTCGGTTCAATGTCGGTCAGTTCCTTTTCAGCTGCGGAAATATCGTCCTTAAGCTGTTTTCCGGCCGCAATAAGCTCCTGCCGTTTTGCGTCGTCCATTTTCGCTTTCATCGCGGCGGCATTCTCGTTGCGTTTCTGCTGGAGCTGCTGCAGTTTTGTCGTAAGGGCAGTGCGCTCGTCGTACAGTTTTACGACAAGATCGGCGTCCGCGACCATGTTTCGGTTGATGATATTCTGTTTTACAGCATCGAGATTGTCTTTAATAAATTTATAATCGAGCATTCGGTTTTCTTCCTTAACTTATTTTATTTGATGAATCATTATATTAACTGCAAAAAGCTTTTATTGCAAGGCGTACGTTATTGTAACGTTCGAACTGACTTCTATCTTTCCGGCGGACACGGGTGTCGAGGCGTCCGCAACAGCCATTGCCGCTTCCGCTTTGAACGTTTTGCTCAGAAGACGCGCGCCGGAATTATTGTTTTCCGAAATGCTGACAACCTGTCCGATTTTACAGCCGCTCGCACCGGCTAAAAGGGATGCCGCATCCTGAGCCTGCTGAACGGCGAGCGTTCGTGCCTGCCGGACAAGGGAAGAAGTATCGGCGACACTGAACGAGAGAGAAGTAAGTTCGTTCGCGCCGGCTGCGACTGCCGTGTCTATCACCGTGCTTGCGAGAGACGTGTTTTTTATAGTGATGTTAAGGCTGTTCCGCACCTGATATTTTCCGGGCCAGCTGCGGCCGTTCGACCATGTGTCCTGGCGGGCAATGCTGTAGTCCGTCGTCGTGATGTCGTCTGCCCTGATTCCTGCGGCAATGACGGCGTCGCGTACTTTCGTCATCGCTGCGGCGTTTTCGTCGGCAGCCTGCTTTGCCACCCATTCCTGCGTAACGACGGAAACGATGATGGATGCCTGATCCGGTTCCGCACTTACTGTTCCCGTACCGTTCACTGTTATTGTCCGCGGTGCTTCAGCAGGTTTATTGACAGTGCAGGAAAACAACATGCATGCTGCAATAAGCAGGACCATCGATTCAAAAATTTTTTTCATACGACCTCCACATCGTTGAACACCGGTTATCGTATATCGATATACATACGGTGTAAGTAAATGTCACGCTGGCGGGCATTCTGCCAAAGCTGACTGTCCGGCCAGTTTTTCATAAGTATTTCATACGAATCTATCGCGCCTTTTATATTCTGAATTGAGGATTTTGCTTCCAGAATCTGCCCCTGCAGATATAATCCCTCGTCGATGCGCGTTACGGCTTTATCGAAGAAAACAGCGAGCAGTGCCTGCGCCTTTTCGTACTGTTTTGCATTGTATGCGTCCTGTGCATCTTTGAGCAGGCTGTCCGCGCTTTCGTTCATTGTTTGTTCATCCGGCACGGCAGGTGCACCCGAAGAGCCTGCCTGTGACGAGGGGGCCGCCCCCGTTCTGTCGGCTGTGTTCTGCGGCGTACTGCCTGACCTGCTTTCCGGCGCCGATTCGGTCGTCTGGATGACTGTTTTGACGGGAGCCTCTTCCGCTGATGCGGACGGTGTGCCCGCCGGCTGTGTTTCCGTATTCTGAATCCGGGAGTCTGCAGCAGCAGGTGCACCGGAATTTGTTCCGCCCGTTTTGAGCAAGTCGTCCGCTTCCCGCGATTCTGCAACTGCGGATGACGGGCGGGGCGGAACTGCATCGGCATACGAGGGAGCCGTAACGTGTTCCTGCGTCGAAGCATCCTTGTCCGCGACGTTCACCTCGAGATAATCGTCGATGTAATTTCCCGTAAGCGCATCGTTCTTGTAAAAATGAAGAAGCGATCTGCCTGTGTTCCGCGCGCGGAGCGTAAACGACGTGTCCGTTTCGCCGAGTTTCCGGCCGAAGAACGTCATGTTCTTCGTACCGTCAGTCTCGCCGAGATATATCCACCCGGTGCCGGGGTATGCGACGTCGAGATACTGATTTCTATCGAGCGTGACCGAGCGTGATGGAACGGGCTTTTCCGATTCCTCTGCCGCCTGCGTTCCGCCGCCGGCAGAAGTCGCCGCAGTCTCCGGTTCCGCCGGTACGGCGGTACTTTCCCTCTTTTGTACATCCGCGGTGGTTTCCGGCTGAGACACGGTTCCGCCTGCGGATGAAATCCGCTGTGCGTCAGCGGCGCGTTTTACGGGCGTTGTCTCATCAGCACCTGCGGCTGCGTCCGTCCGTTCTGCCGACGGCACCTGTACTGCAGGCTTTGTTTCAGAAGCCGCCTGTGTCCGTACTGAGGGCTTCGGTTCCGAAACCTCAGGGACAGCCGTTTCTGTCGGTGCAGCGGCCTCTTTTTCAGACGCTGCTGTTTTTTCAACATACGGTTCGTCGCGTACGACAGGCTCTTCAAATCCGCCTGAAGACGGGACAGCCGCTTCAGGCTCCGGTTGAGATGCAGCGGGAGTTGAACCTTCGGGAATATCGGAAGCAACGGGCTCGGATAAATCACCGTACGCTTCTTTCGTCCCTGCGTCCTGTTTTTCTGCATCAGCGGACTGCTCCTGAGAAATCTGTTCGGACGGTCCCGCCGGAACACTTTCAGCCGGCGGCTGTGTTTTCGGTACAGATGCGCATGAAACGGACAGGAGCAGCACGGCAGCCGCTGCGGGAAGTATGCTGATTTTTTTCACGGAGCAGCTCCTGTGATATCGAGAACCAGCTGATCGTTTGCGCGGCCCAGATCGTCGAGTTCTTTTTTAGACGGCAGCGTAAGCCACCGTTCCGCATCAGCGTCGTCCCATTTGTCCTTTGTCCGGCGTGCAGTGATGTATCCTTTCTGTACTTCAGGTCCGTCGGGAACGAGCAGTTTCTGGTCGGCAACGAGCTCCCGCTCGCCGCTCTGTACGGCGGCAGGTTTCTTTGTCTTCTGGACGATGAAAACCGTGAGCGCCGTACACGTCATGATAATAAGCGCGCATGAAACGTATGCGGTGATTTTTTTATCGCCTGTAAAGAGCTCCTTTATGTTTTCAAAAAAAGCGTCTTTGTCGAACATCCGTTATTCCTCGTCGCCGGCCTGTTCATCTCCGGCGGCAGAATCAGCTTTCATTTCCTGCTGATTTTTCTTTTCTTCCGGCTGTTTCTTTTCCGGTGATTTTACCTTTTCAGCAGCTTCCTTTTCGAGTTCTTTTTCGGCCCGGACCTGTTTTCCGCGCTCCGGGTCAATGACGGAACCGTCGGGGGTGTGAATCCGTTTTGCAGGTCTCGGCGGAATGACAGCCGTTTCGGGCTCGACGTCCTCTTCGACGAAGTCCCCGTCAGGTTCGGGAATTGCTGCTCCGAGCTTGATGTCCTTATCGAGACGGAGCGCGAGAATCTTCGACACGCCCGACTCTTCCATCGTTATGCCGAGCATGGTACTTGCGCCCATAACTGTTTTCTTGTTGTGCGTGATGACGATGTACTGGCTTACGTTCGCGAACGAACGAAGCGTCGTGACGAAACTCGAGACGTTCTTGTCGTCGAGCGCAGCGTCGATTTCATCAAGAAGACAGAACGGCGACGGACGGACCTGATATGTCGCGAAGAGGAGGGCGACAGCAGTCATCGTCTTTTCACCGCCTGAGAGCAGCGCGATGTTCTCCAGTTTCTTTCCGGGCGGCTGCGCAAAGATGTCGATGCCGCTCGTGAGCACGTTCTCCGGATCTTCAAGCCGGAGCTCTCCGCGTCCGCCGTTGAACAGCCTGCGGAACATATTGTGGAAATTTTTCTTGATTTTATTGTACGTATCGAGGAACATTTCGGACGATTTCGATTTGATTTCCTCCGAAACACGCTGCAGGTTTTCGAGGCTCTTCTTTGTGTCCTCGTAGTTCGCCTGCTGTCGTTCATACCGTTCCTTTACCTCGGTGAATTCCTCGGGCGCCATAAGGTTCACCTGTCCCAGATCCTTGAGTCTGTCCTTTGCCGCTGTAAGTTTTTCGCGGATATCGGCAGACGGCGTCGTAATCTTGTACATACGCTCCTCGAATTCCATAAGGTCGCGGGAATGCATATCCTGAAAGTTCTGTTTGACATTGCGGATTTCCGTGTCGGATGAGGCAAGCGACAGCGTGAGCTTTTCATACTGTTCCTGGCATCTGTTCTGTTCTTCCTGTTTTTTCCTGAGCGCGTTCTGTTTGCCGGAAACACTGCTGTTGCATTTTGCGATGCCCTCGTCGAGTGTTTTAAGCTCGTCCGCGAGCGCAATGCCTTTCTGCTCTATTTCCGCAAGCTCGTCCTGAACGTCTGAAATCTGATCGTTCAAATCCGCTGCGTGTTTGTTTTCATTAACAAGTTCGTCGTCCGTGTCGCGCAGCGTGTTCTGCTGCGACGTGAGCGAACGGCGCAGAATGGAGGCCTGCTGTTCGGAGGCGGAAATCTGCTCCTTCATCTGCACTTCGTTTATTCTGAGCCTGCCAAGCGTTTCCTTATATTCGTTGATTTTTTCGACGAGTCCGGCGTTTGCGGCGTGCAGCTCGTCTATGTGGGCGTTGATTGCCGCAATATGAGTGAGATTTTCCTGAATCTTCGAATCGATGGCCCGTTTTTTCGTCATGATTCCTTCAGGAGCGAGGAATTCCGTGATGAACGCCGGAGACGCCTTCATGTAGTCGCCGAGCGCACTTTCAAGCTGAGCAACGAGTTTTCCCGTTTCCGAAAAAGCGTCGGCCGCTTCACGCACTGTTTTTACGCAGTCATCGGCGGAATGCGAGCTGTTCGCGGCAAAATCGGAAAAAATGTTTTTGCGTCCTTCGGTGAATACTTTCAGTCTGCCGAGAACGTTGTCGAGCGTTTCCTTCGCGTTTGCCATTGCGCTTTCGGAAAATCCCGCGTCCTTAAGTTTCGCGTCGAGCATCGTAACGATGTCTTCGGTAATGGCTGCCAGATCTTTCTGAAGTTTCGCCCGCTCGTCACCGAGTGCGGCAATCTGTTTTTTCGCTTCGTCGGCCTGACTGTCGTTTTCGGTAATCTGACTGCCTGCAGTCTCTATATTTTTCTGAAACGAAGTGATGTTTTTCTGGATGTCCGCGAGCTGCTTCGTCTTTTCGTGAAGCTGCGCTTCCTGATCGTCGATTTCTTCGGTGAGACTGTCTATCTGGTCCTGAATTGCCTTTTTATGCGCTTCCAGCTGTCCGATTTTTTCCCGTATTTCGGAGGCGCGCACGTTGAACTGCTTGACGAGATCCTGTTTACCGCTTTTTTCCTTCTGTATACCGATAAGGTCGGCCTGCTTCGCGTACACCTGTTCCTGCATGGCCTTTACTTTGTCCATGTTCTCGGAAAGCGTGTTGTTGATTTCGTCTATTTCCCTGCGCACCTGATCGCGTTTTTTTTCAATAAGCTTGAGTTCTTCTTCGTTGTGAGCTTTATCCTGCACGAAGTTCTTGAGCTTGAGCAGCGTCAGATCGAGCTCGTCGTTGAAAATTTCGTCTTTTACGCTGCGGTATTTTGTTGTCTTGTCAGCCTGTACTTTAAGCGTGTCGTACGAGCGTTTTATTTCCGCAAGCGCGACTTCTATCTGCTGCATGTTTACGCGCGTGCGCTCAAGCTCCCGTTCCGCTTCCGCGCATTCAGCCTTGCTGCGGCTGATTCCTGCGGCCTCTTCAAAAAGATAGCGCCTGTCCTCCGGTTTGCTCGAAAGAATCTGGTCGATTTTTCCCTGTTCCATGACGGAGTAGGCCGCTTTTCCGATGCCTGTATCCATGAACAGCGAACGGATTTCCTTCGGACCTGCCTGTCTGTTGTTGATAAAGTATTCGCTTTCGCCCGAACGGTACAGGCGCCGTTTTATAGCTATTTCCGGCTCTTCCAGCGGAAGCAGCCCGTTTTCATTCATGATAGTGAGCGTCACTTCTGCGACGTTGAGCGGAGAACGCCGTTCCGTCCCGTTAAAGATAACGTCTTCCATTTTGTCCGCGCGCAGGTTCTTTGATTTGTTCTCCGCCAGTACCCATTTTATGGAATCGACGACATTGCTCTTGCCGCACCCGTTCGGGCCGAGCAATGCCGTAATTCCGTCTGAAAAATCAATATGTGTACGGTCCGCAAAGGATTTGAAACCGAAAATGTCTAGACTTTTAAGAAACACATGAACCTCGCATATAAAACTATCCTCTAATTATAACGTTTATAGGGAGGTCAATCAACATAGCGGCTTTTGAACGTATGTTTGCTTTTGAAGTACTCCTGATTTATTGTACGTCCTGAGGTACGGTTACTTTCCCGCCGTATAGTATCTTCGGATAAACCGTAATTTTAAGCTTTTTTTCAAGCGAACTGTACCGGCGCATTTCGTATTCGTCTCCGATAACGATATTAGTTCCCGTTCTGCCTGCTCTCGCCGTACGCCCCGCGCGATGGATGAAAAAATCGTCGTCGTCAGGGAGATCCATCTGAATCACGTGCGTTATGTCAGGAATGTCGAGTCCGCGCGCCGCAACGTCGCTTGTGACGAGTATGCGGCATTTTCCGCTGCGGAAACGGTCGATCGCGGATTTTCTGTCGGTTTTGTCTTCCTTTGCATGAAGTCCTGCGCAGTCGATTTTCTTGTACAGCAGTTTCGATACGATGTTCTCAACCTGATCGGCGCGGCTCGTAAATATGAGCGCTTTTTCCGGACGTAAAGCGACAAGCAGACTGCGAAGCGTATCAACCTTGTCCCGCTGCTCCGCATAGAGCGCCCAGTGCGTAATGCGCTCTCGGAGCACGTCCTCCGGCGGCATGACGACGGAATCGAGTCCCGAAAAGAACTGGCGGACTGCGCCCGTTATAGTTGCGGAACATCCGGTTATCTGAATGTGTTCGGGGAATGTGCCGAGGAGGGCTTCCGTGTCGGCCTTCGACTCGCGTTTCACAAGGCGGTCGACTTCGTCAAAGACGGCGGCTTCAAGGCAGTTTACCCTGAGTTTTTTCAGTCTGATAAGCTCGAGCAGCCGCGCCGGATTTCCGATGACGATGTCCGGTTTTTCCTTCAGTAAATCAGTCTGTCTTTTTATCGGAGAGCCGCCCAGAAAAAGCGCCGTTTTGAGCGATGTAACTGTTTTCGCCGCATCGCGTATCTGGGAAGCAAGCTCGAGCGTCGGTGCGCAGACAAGCAGCCGCACGGCGTGTTCGTCATTTCCGGCAGCCTCAAGTTTCTGAACAAGAGGCAGAAGGTAGGCAAATGTTTTTCCTGTACCTGTTTCCGACTGGAAAAGAATACTTTTCCCCGCGAGCAGTTCCGGTATTACTTTTGACTGTACGGGAGTAGGGGTTGTAACTGCGAGTGCTGCAAGGCGCTCCTGAATTGCACGGGAAAGCCCGGAAAATACGTTTGTTTCGTTCATAAAAAAACTATAGCGTAATTCCCGAAATGTTGCTATAATTACGAGCTATGAAAGTCGGTATTGACACGTTCGGCTGCGATCATGGTCGTTCCGGGATAGGTTCATATCTCCATTCCTTTACTGCAAACCTTCCTCAGCTGCCTGATGTTGAATTTGAACTTTTCGGTTCTGAAATTGACCGGTATACCTATACGTCAGTCCGCGAAATTCCGTTCAAGGCGGTTCCCGTTCCCGACAGTCTCGGTGCCGAACGTTTCTGGCACTTTTTCAAGCTGAATAACTTCGTTTCATCGTCCGGATATGATGTGGTTTTATATCCTGCGATCGAACGCGTGCTTCCGCTTTCTTTCAGAGTACCGGGTATCGCAGTCGTAAACAGCATCGTTTCGAACACGCTGCGCGAGGACAGAGACTGGGCGCTCCGCATGCAGGTAAAACGCGGTCTTGCAAAGGCTCAGAAAGTCATCGCACCGAGTCAGTTCGTACGCAAGGACTTAGTTCGGAACGGAGTCGATCCGGATAAAATCGAAGTCGTGCACAATGGCATAGATCACCGGCTGTTTTTTCCTCAGATGCAGATCGATGCGGAAACAGTAAACATAAAACCGTTTGCCGTAAAGCGTCCGTATTTTATTTACGGTTCGCGTCTTGCGGGACCGGATAAAAAACACATCGAGCTCATAAAGGCGTTCGTGCTGTTTAAGGAACGGACGCATCTGCCGCACCGCCTCGTGCTTGCGGGCGCAGAGGGAGCGTATTCCGAAGAGGTTCACAAAGCAGCGTTTCAGTCTGCTGCTGCTTCCGATATTTTCCTCACAGGTTTTTTCCCTCACGAAAGTTTTCCCCAGCTGTATGCGGGGGCGGATGCGTGTATCTTTCCATCCGTAAACGAAGGCGTCGGGCTTCCGGTTCTGGAAGCTATGGCGACGGGAATTCCGGTCGCGTGCTCGAAAGCGGGTGCGCTTCCCGAAATGGGCGGTCCTGCGGCAGTCTATTTTGATTCGAACAATATCGAGGAGATTGCCGCCGCTATGGAAAAAATAGTCACCGATTCGGCGCTGCGTGAAAAGATGATCGCCGACGGCATAGAGTGGACAAAACGTTTCAGCTGGGTGAACACCGTTTCCATGACGATCGACGTAATGAAAAAAATTATAAAAGAACGGAGAAAATAAAAAGACCTCCCTGTCGGGAAGTCTTCTTTGTTTTATGCGGTAAGCAGCGCGTTCACGTCGGGATGAATCTTGTTCTTCACGATGTCCGCCGTGATGACGAGCTTTTTCCTTTCATGATCCTTGATGCTCGGCACTTCATACATGATGTCCGTGAGCATTTTTTCCACTATGCTCCGCAGTCCGCGCGCGCCTGTTTTCTGGCGGATAGCCTCGTCTGCAATTTCTCCGATAGCTTCCGGCGTGAACTCAAGGTCCACGTTGTCAAGACCGAACGATGCCCTGAACTGTTTGGTTATAGCGTTTTTCGGCACCGTGAGAATGCTCACGAGGTCGTCGCGCGTAAGTTCCTTCAGAGCCACCGTAATAGGCATGCGTCCGATGAGTTCGGGAATGATGCCGAACTTTACAAGGTCGTCCGGCGTGCACTGATTAAGGAGATTCATCCGCTGTTCTTCGTCCATCATACCGACGTTGCTTCCGAATCCCATAGCGCGCTCAGCCGTCCGCTGCTCTATGATTTTTTCCAGCCCGACGAAAGCTCCGCCGAGAATGAACAGAATATTCGTCGTATCTATGTCGATCATTTCCTGATTAGGATGTTTGCGTCCTCCCTGCGGCGGAACGCTTGCGTGCGTTCCCTCGATAATCTTAAGGAGCGCCTGCTGAACACCTTCACCCGAGACGTCGCGCGTGATAGATGTATTCTCGCTTTTGCGCGAAATCTTGTCTATCTCGTCGATAAAAACGATGCCCCGTTCAGCTGCGGGAACGTTGCCGTTCGCGTTGTTGATGAGTTTCAGAAGCACGTTTTCGACGTCTTCTCCGACGTAGCCGGCTTCCGTGAGCGTCGTAGCGTCCGCAATAGCGAACGGAACCTTGAGTCTCTGTGCAAGCGTTTTCGCAAGAAGCGTTTTGCCGCTTCCGGTCGGTCCCATGAGCAGAATGTTCGATTTTTCGATCTGAACATCGTCGTCACTGCGCATATCCTTCGGAACGGACATGCGTTTATAGTGATTGTACACGGCGACCGAAAGCGTTTTTTTCGCTTCATCCTGGCCCACAATATACTGATCAAGATACTCTTTGAATTCTCTCGGTGTCGGGACTTCGCTCATTTCGATCGGAGCGAGATCGCCTTCCTCCTGCTCAAGAATACTCTGGCAGACAGCCACGCACTGATTGCATATGTGAATGTTCCCCGACGGGGCGGAAACAAGATGGCGTGTTGAATCGGCCGGTTTTCCGCAGAATGAGCAGAACTCTGTATCGCTGCCGAAATGTTTCATTATTTTTTCCTCCCTGGCATGATATGGTCGACGATGCCGTAATTGAGCGCGTCCTCCGCGGACATATAGAAATCCCGTTCCATGTCGGCAGCGACCTGCTCTCTGTCTTTTTTCGTATTGTTTGCAAAATAATCGATAGTAAGCTTTTTGAGTCTCATTATTTCCTTAGCCTGTATGGAAATATCGCTTTCCTGGCCTTCGACGCCGCCCCACGGCTGGTGAATCATGACGCGCGAGGACGGAAGTGCATAGCGTTTTCCCTGCGTTCCGCCGGCAAGAAGAATGGCTCCCATGCTGGCAGCCTGGCCCATACAGATTGTCTGCACCTGGCATTTCACATACTGCATAGTGTCATAAATGGCGAGTCCTGCGGTAACTGATCCGCCGGGGCTGTTGATGTACATGCTTATATCCTTTTCAGGATTTTCCGATTCAAGATACAGTATCTGTGCTACAATAAGATCGGCAGTTGCGTCGTTTATTTCACCGTCCACAAAAACTATGCGGTCCTTGAGCAGACGGGAGAATATATCGTAAGAGCGTTCTGTGTTTCCGCTGCGTTCAATGACGTAGGGAACAAGGTTATTCATTTGTTCATCCATAGTATAATCCATCCTGTTATATATAATATACTATATATATTGCATAAAAAAAAGTGGAATGTCCCGGCAAAGGCACATTCCACCTTTATAAGAAGTACTTTACGTTTCAGTTGCCCTGTTTGAAAAGGTCTGCGAAGGCCGTTTTGTCGCCTTTCGTGATTTTTACTTCCTTATAGAGCTCTGTATACAGCTTTTGTTCTTTCGTGTCGTCTATCAGGTATTCTTTTGCGCGCGCATCGGAGTAGTGCTTTTTCACTTCGTCCACTGATACGTTGCCGTCATCCGCAATCCGCTGATATTCGGCTTCGATTTCTTCCGGCGTGACCGAAATGCTACGCGAGCGGATAAGGTTGTCGACGATGATGCGGCTCTTGAGCATCTTTTCGCTCTCCGCCGACCATTGTTTGAGCATGTCGTCCTTTTTCTGCCCCGATGCCGTAATCATACGTTCGAGCTGTTCCTGAGTCGTCTGGAACTGCTGCGCCATCATCTGCCAGCGTCCGTCAAGTTCGGCTTTGAGCATCGACGCCGGAATCTCGAACTGATTCTTTTCAATAAGCTGGGAAAGAAGATCGTTGCTCTTGATTTCCCTGATTTTTCTGTCCCGTGCTGCTTCCAGGTTCTTCATGATGTCTTTCTTGAGGTCGTCGAGCGTCTTGTATTTTTCACTTACATCCTGCGCAAGATCGTCGTCGAGGGTGGGGAGATTGCGCGCTTTGATTGCCGTGACTGTCACGCTGATTTTCTTCGTTTTTCCGGCAAGCTCCTCATCCTTGTCGTCCTTTGCGTATTTTTTGGTAATTTCTTTCGTTTCACCTTTTTTCATTCCGATAACGTCGTCGTCAATCTTGTAAATATTTTCGCCGCTGCCGACGGTGAATACAAAATCCTGCCGCTTGCTGCCTGCAATTTCTTTTCCGTCGTCGCCGATTTCACTGTAATTTATTGTGACGATGTTGTCTTTTTCCGCTTTTTCGTCGTCCTTTTTGTCGATAACGACGGCGTTGCGTTCCTGAACGGCTTTAAGTTCGTCCTGCAGTTCTTTGTCGCCGATTGCAACCTGCGGTTCTTTTATCGTTATTCCCGAAAAGTTTTTGACGTCGACTTTCGGAAAAATGTCGTACATGACGGTAAATGTAAGCTCTTTTGTAAGGTCCATTTCCGGCATTTTTTCCATGACTGGCTGCGCGTAGGGAAGCGGACGATTGTCTTTTTCCGCATCGTCGCTGAAGATATCGTTGAGCGATTTGTCAATCAGTTCGCTTACCGTGTCGGCCTTTATTCCGTCGCCGAATTTCCGCTCAAGAATATTTGCCGGAACGTGTCCCTTGCGGAAACCCGGAATCTGAGCGCTCTTTACATATTTCCCGATTGTTTCGTTGTAAGCATCTGCGACGTCTTTCTGCGCGATTGTAACAGTCAGTTTGACTGCTGATTTTTCAAGACTGGTGAATTCTTTTGTGAGTTTCACGCTAGGCTCCTTATCAATAACATAATAAAATTGAAAAAAGTAAAAAAAAGCGACTCAGATTGCTCCGAATCGCCTGCTTTTAAGCGGGAAACGGGAATTGGACCCGCGACATCCACCTTGGCAAGGTGGCGCTCTACCACTGAGCTATTCCCGCAAATGGTCTTTGCGTTTTCCGGCCGCTTTATTAGTGCAGCAATAGAGCGGGAAACGGGAATTGGACCCGCGACATCCACCTTGGCAAGGTGGCGCTCTACCACTGAGCTATTCCCGCAAATCTGTAATTCGCAACACCATAGTGTTTACGGAATTGCGAGAGAAGGGACTTGAACCCTCACGCCTAAGGCACCAGATCCTAAGTCTGGCGTGTCTGCCATTTCACCACTCTCGCATAATGTTCAAGTGCGCCTTTACGACGGCTGACATTGTCTTGTAAAGGTTGAGCCATGGCAGCTTCGAACTGCCGACCCACAGATTAAGAGTCTGTTGCTCTACCAGCTGAGCTAATGGCCCGAAATCAGTATCCGCTTTCGCGGTGGCTGAATGTTCACTACTATAGCAAAGTACAAAAAAAATATCAAGTCCCCGTCCCTTGTTTTTTCATAATTTGTGTCGGCCGGTGTTAAAAATAAAAAGCCGTGTCATGCACGGCCTTGTTCTGCTGCGACTAGGCGGAGTCGAACCGCCAACCTACGGATTCGAAGTCCGTTGCTCTATCCAGTTGAGCTATAATCGCATTCAAAAAAGGGTGCCTGGTGGGTTTCGAACCCACGACAACCAGATCCACAATCTGGGACTCTACCGCTGAGCTACAGGCACCGAGTTGGTACTTTTTGCAGTACGCCGATAACTATAACAAATAAAAAGGGAATGAGTCAAGGGGACTGATTTCGAATATTTATATAAAGTCGTTCTTTCTTTATCCCGATAATGAAAGAGAGGTAGACTATATGGCAGAAGCAGCAACACTGGAACAGATTCTTACAAAGGAAAACGAACTTCTCGATAAAGTGCTTGTTGAGCAGGCTGAGCTTCGCAAAGCTGTTCACGACAAGAAATGGGAAAAACTTATGGAGACTGTTTCCGGCATAAATATGCTTGCCGACGATTTCAGAAAAGCTGAATCGGAACGGGAACGTATTACACGGAAGCAGACTGATGAAGCGAAAAAAGCTGCCATGCCGCTCCTTGCCCAGGTACGCGGCAAACTTGTCAAATCAAAAACAGAAAATCAGGCGCTCGGCGATTATATCACCATTACGCGCGGATTCATTCAGGGAGTACTCGACGAGGCTGTTCCTCAGAGTCGCAGTAAAGTGTATTCACGGAGCGGAAAAATCGTTCATTCGCAGCCGTCGAGCGTCGTTGTGAACAAACTTTATTAATTCAGGAAGTAAAGAAGGTACACTATGGGATCAACATTTTCAGGAATAGAACTTGGTAAACGGAGCATTATGGCTCATACGCAGGCGATTACGACTGCGGGCCACAATATTTCAAACGCAAATACGGAAGGATATTCACGCCAGCGTGTTGAACTGAAGGAGTTTGATCCCCTGTACCGTCCTGAACTTGAACGCCCGGAAGCGCCCGGAATGGTCGGACAGGGAATGGTTGCGGAGAGCATCACGCGCGTGCGCGATCAGTTGCTCGACGAACGAATCACCGAGCAGGCTAATCAGGAAACGTATTGGGATACACGCAGCAAATATTACTCGATGCTCGAAAAGATTTACAACGAGCCCGACGATATTTCAATACGTTCCAATATGGATAAATTCTGGGAATCGTGGCAGGAGCTTTCGATCCATCCGGAGAATCAGGCTTCCCGTCAGGCGGTCGTTACGCGCGGCGAATCCCTTACCGACTCGATAAACCAGCGCTACGAAAGTCTGCAGGGAATCAACACGCTGCTCAACGGCGACATCGACGCGACGATAAAGCAGGTTAATAATTATGCGAATCAGATTGCAGCGCTCAACGGCGAGATTGTACGTTCAAAAGGCATGGGCGACAATCCGAACGACCTGCTCGATCAGCGCGACAATCTCGTGGACAAGCTTTCAAAACTCGTGAACATCACGCGGAGCGACCGCGACGACGACGAGTTTATGGTGCATGTGGACGGACGTGTGCTTGTTCAGGGCGGTATTGCACGCGGATTTGATCTTAAAACCGTCGTCGACAACAACGGCAATTCGCAGCTCGTCTGGAAAGACACCGGCGATAATGCCGTTGTGAGAGGCGGCCAGCTCGGCGCGCTCATAGAACTCCGCGACACTGATGTCCGCAACGAAATGCAGTCGCTCAACACGATGACGATGAATTTCGCGGACCTTGTGAACGATGTCCACCGCAACGCAGTAGGCGCGAACGGTACAACCGGACTCGACTTTTTCACCGAGCATCCGTTCGTCGAAAACGTTAACGGCAACTACGACGTCAACGGGGACGGATTGATGGATCATTCGTACGTATTCCGTTTTACGGGAACGAACAGGCTCAGCGCTCAGGAACAGATAGGCCTTGAAGGTACGATGACGTTTTCCGCTCCGTCGGGAACTGTGAACGTCGCGTATCATTCGACGGATACTGTCGCCGACGTTGTGAGCAGAATAAACGACAGTAACGGCGAAGTAAAGGCGTATCTGGACAGAAATAATAATCTTGTCCTCAAGGCGACGACGGCGCAGGCTCAGGAAAACCCCGATTTCGTCATACGCCACGTGGAGGACAGCGGAATGTTCCTTACCGGATATGCCGGTATTCTGAACGGGAGCGGCGCCGCAGGTGCATACGACTTTAACCGGGCCGATGCGGTGAACAACCTTGCCGGAGCGCAGTTTGCGGTAACTCCTATGGTGAATCCCTCCGCATATATCACGGTGAATCCTGCCATTAAAAGCGACGTGATGAGCGTAGCCGCGGGATTCACCGATGCGTCGGGCGGCATTGCTGCGGGCGACGGAAAGGCGGCACTCGAAATCGCGTCGATCCGCAACACGCAGGTTATGATAGGCCGCAACCGGACGTTCGACGACTATTTCGCCGATACAGTGACGAACGTAGGTCTGAAGGGCGAGCAGGCGGAAACGCAGACGAAGAATCAGAACGCAATTATGGCCGATCTCCGCAACATGCGGGACTCAATCAGCGGCGTGAACATAGACGAGGAGCTCGCCGATATTATTAAATTTCAGCACGGATACAACGCTGCCGCGTCTTTTATCAAGACGTGGAACGAGATGCTCGATACGATTATAAACCGCTTGGGCGTCTAATCAGAAAAATACATCCATGTATTTTTCTGATATTGCAATTTTCTGGAATTGAAAATTGCAGGCGCAAACGGTCATCCATGACCGTAACATTTGTTTGGAGGAAGATTATGAGAAGAGTCAGTTCACAGATGGATAATATGGATACGCAGGCGAATCTCCGCCTGCAGGAATCGCGTCTTAACAAGCAGAACAATCAGCTCGGAAGTCAGCGGCGCATTCAGGAACTGCGCGACGATCCTATAGCTGCGGGTCATCTTGTGCGGTATCAGTCGTATCTTTCACGAGTGCAGAACTTTGAAAAAAACGCACAGACGCTTACCGACCAGTTTGCGCAGCGGGAAGGATACATGAACAATTCGCTCAACATCATGCAGCGTGTGCGCGAGCTGGCTGTTACCGGTGCAAACGGCGTTTACACAAAAGACGACATGAAGAACATGGCGACAGAGGTGGACGAACTGCTGAGGGAACTTGTTCAGAACGCAAATGCGACGGGCGAAGACGGGAATTCTCTTTTTGCGGGAACGAATACAAAAACGCAGGCGTTCGACATAGAGATGGGAAATGTTTCCGGTTCCGGCATTCCGCTTATTGAGAATGTCAGGTATAACGGAAACGTCGATTCCGTGAACGTTGAAATTGACGAACACAAATATCTTTCGACGGACAACGCGGGTAACCGCACGTTCTGGGCGGAAAGACAGCAGCTCTACGGAGGAAGAGACGGAAGCAGCTGGCAGGCGTCTGCTGACGGAGTTATTTCCGTCGACGGTGCGCAGGTTCAGGTGAATGCGGGCGATAATATTTATTCGCTTGTGTCGAAGATAAACGACAGCGGGGCGGCGGTGAAGGCGAGCGTCGATCCGGTAACCAGGGGACTGAATCTTGAGACGACCGACGCGCGCCAGCTGTGGCTTCAGGATGTCAGCGGAACGTCTCTCAGCGAGCTCGGAATTGTTAAGGAGCAGAGCCAGAAGCCGCCGTATAATCTCGGCACCAGCGTGCGTGTTTCGGGCGGTTCTCTGTTCGACACCGTTATTGCGCTGAGGAATGCGCTTCTTACGGGCGATCAGGAATCGATCGGCGGACGAGTGCTCGGCTCTCTTGATCAGGGGCTGGGAAATCTTGTTGCGCGCGTCGCTAAGTCCGGTTCGGAATACGAACGGGCGCGACTTAACGTAACGCGCAATTCCGGAACTGCGCTCAACGTAACGCAGCTTATTTCAAATGAAGGTGATCTCGATATTTCAAAAGCCGCCACCGACATGAAGATGATGGACTATACGCATCAGGCGACGCTCAGTACGGCGGCAAAACTCTACAGCAATACGCTGCTCAATTACATCAAATAATCAGCAAGGTGAAACAAAAGGTGAAACGGTATGGATATAAAAACAAAAACAATGGGCATAAAGACTGTCGAACAGAAGCAGATCGTCACATTTCCCGAAGGACTGTTCGGTTTCGAGGAATATAAGAGATATGCAATCATAGAATCGGAGTACAATCCGTTCATCTGGCTGCAGTCGCTTGATGATGAGAAACTCGCGTTTCTTATTGTCGATCCGTTTGTTATCTGCACTGATTACGAGGCGGATATAGACGACGAGAGTCTTGCGAAAATAGGCGTAAAATCTCCCGAGGACGTTATCGTCATGGCGATTTTAACAATACCGACCGACGGTTCTCATATAACGGCCAATCTCCAGGGACCGATTATTATTAACAAAAAGAACAATCTGTGCGAACAAATCATTCTGAGCGACAACAAATGGACGACCAAGCACGACATTATAAACGCTCTGAAAACACGGGAGGGTAAATGATATGCTTATACTTTCCCGTAAAGTCGACGAGCAGATAAAAATAGGCGACAACATCACCATAACGATTATAGAGGTCCGCGGCGATCAGGTAAAAATAGGAGTTGAAGCGCCTAAAAGCGTGAAAGTATTCCGCGAAGAAGTATTCAATGCGATTCAGAAGGAAAATAAGGCTGCTGCAGTCGGAACTACGGGCGCGCTCGACTCGCTTTCAAAGCTGCTCAAGCAGTAATATGCTCTTCAGCCTCGCTCGCACGAAGGTAAACCGGTCCGTCGAAATCTTTGAGCGGCGGAACGTTCCGTGCGATGCGCTCCTCTGCGAGCGCGAAAAGCGCATCCGTCGTTACTTCGGTGAACGGCATCACATACATTTTTTCAGTAGTACGGAATTCCGCAGTCCTCTCTGCAAACATTCCGGCGTCCGGACCGCATATTAACAATTCCTTTCTATCCTTCAATACGTCCGTAATCCGGGCGATTTCATAATCGCCGGCGGGAAGGAGTTCTTTTTCTCCGTCGTAAACTGCCGCGTAAAATTTATCTTTCTTAGCGTCGACGACGGAAACTACCGGGAGAGGGAGCTTCCGGTACGGCTGCGCATATGTTTCGAGTGTCGGAATGCCGTAGAGCGGAACGTTTCCGGCGTGTTCTACGGCTTTAAGGGCCGCGAACGCGAGCCTGAGTCCCGTGAACGAGCCCGGTCCCTCGCAGAGCGCCGTGTAGTCGAGTTCGGAAGGCATAAGACCCGCTTTTGAAAGAACATAGTCGACTGCAGGAAGAATCGTTTCGGATTGTTTCATGCCGATGTCGTACACGGCGGATACTGTTTTATCATCGTTTTTAGCGGCGACGGAAAGCCGCGTGACGGCTGAATCGATTGCAAGTGCTTTCATTATATTTCTCCATACGGCCAGTTGTCGAGCGTTATTTCGCGAGAGCCGTCTTCTTTCGGCGTAATCACGAGTTTGATTGTTTTTTTTGGGAGTTCACTCATGATTTTTTCGCTCCATTCGATGACTGAAACCCCGTCGCCGTAAATCATGTCGTCGGTACCGAGGTTGACGAAGTCCTCCGCACCGTCGAGGCGGTACACGTCCATATGATAGAGCGGCATTTTACCGCTGTACTCGCTGATAAGACAGAACGTCGGACTTGTGATGACGTCTTTTACGCCTAAAGCTGCGGCTATTCCCTTCGTAATTGTCGTTTTGCCTGCTGCAAGCGTTCCCTGCATCGCGATGACGTCGCCTTTTTGCAGCTTTTCACCGATTTTTCTGCCGAGTTCGACAGTTTCTTCTGCACTGTTTGTATGGAAAATCATCAGGGTAGTTTTCCTTCCGAATCTTCTATTCCGATGAATTCTTTTAAAGCTTTCTTCATCGGAATGACAGGATAATCAATCGGCTGGGTAAGATTGACTTCGATATTCTTTGTTCCGAGCGGACTTACTTCTATGCTGAATGTAATCGGAGTTTCCTGTGCGCCTAAAGGAAGTTGAACGACGGCATCTCCTTTGAATTTACGGAAATAATAAATGAATCCGTCTTCCCTGTAGACATTTCGAATTTCCAGCACTTTCATAGTTGTATAGAATACTCAAATGTATGAGGTTGTTCAAGTGGCAGTATAACCCGAATTTGTGTTGTAGCCGTAGACAAAAGCGAATATTTTGTTTCGGACACTCGGTTCGATTTGGATGAAGCTGATATGGAGGAAGAACATATTGTTCACGGGGTTTCTTCTGGTTGCGACTATCCTTCCGATCGTTTGGAATGTTTCGCCGCCGAGCGGAATTGATACGCATATGTTCTGGTTTTCCTTAATCGGCAGAGGAGTGATTATACAGCAGCCGTCTGCAGAGATGTTTGAAAGTACGCATTCATACTGTTTCTCGAGCGGAACAAAAGAAACCTTTTTTAGCATGTCGCTTTCTTTTACGGCAGAGAAGAGGCATGGAGTATCCATGTCTATGCGCTTTGACTGCCGTCTTGTTTGGGGACGAAGATCGTTTGTCTGTGCGAGCGCCATTTCATTCTGATTGTCGAGCCCCGTCGAATACCGGATGACGCGCGTTGAAAACATATAATGCATTCCCGTATATGCAACGAACGAAAACACAGCCTTTGAAAGCGGCGGAGGTTTTGTTCCCGATTCATAAAGCTGGGGCGGAATGGAAAGAATCATGTTTTCCGGGATGTTTTTTTTCAATGAACAGAGAATCTGCATGCCGTTCGGAGCTATATATGTAAGCGTCGTACTTTCGGGAATAGTCGTCGTTGAAGTTATGATTGAAGTCGAAGCTTCGGCAATCTCGAGACGGTACCTGAGCCGGAAAAGTTCCGTGATTTTTTCTTCCGCCTCATGTTTCGCTTTCATTTCCAGATAAGAGGATTTGAAAAGAGCTTCTACAGCGGCCGAATCGTGTATCAGGTAACAGATGTTCGGCGTCTTATTTTTTCTGCAGATTTCCCACAGAAGTTCCGAATCCGCACGCGTGAGCGAATGCTTCTGCGCAAAATCGGTAATGTCTTTTCTGTTTGTAAGCCGTTTTTTCTGAGCTTCTATCCATTCGGGAGTTTCGTGCTGTTTTTTTAACCGGTTGAGCAGAATCGACAATACGAGAAAAAAACAGATAACGACAAGAGGAATAATAAGAAAATTGTAAACACCTTTTGTCTGACGGGCTATGAGCGGCGTTGAGCCTGTACCCGTGTTAAATGTCATGGAATGCCTCCAGCGCTTTTGATACGGCTATGAGCCGGGGACATATTTCATATTCGGAAAGGTCTCCGACGAGAACGGTGTCGTTTGCCTGGAGTGCTTCTTCAAACTGCGAAAGTACCGGCGTGAAATCCGCAAAGAAATCCGCAAACGGTTTGTTGTCTATGAGCATTGATTTGTATGTTTCGGGGAAAAGAGAAGAGAGCGCGGCCGTATGGCAGAAAAGTTCGATGTTGTCCGCAAGCTGCGTAATCGACTCACCCGCAGCTTTCCCTTTTCCGCTCTGAAGGTCGACGGGAACCTGCTCCATGCGCTCCGCAAGCGTGTTAAAAAGCGTCGAAAGCCGCTTGAAGGCATCTCCTATGGCCTGCTTTGTGACGACGTCGAATTCGAATTTCATATTTTCCGTCAGCGGTCTCACTGCATACGAATCAAAGGAATCCGCATCGACCTTTTCATCATCGACCTTTATGCCGATGACAGCAGCGTCGTTCTGTTCACATGTCGATTCAAACGAGCGGAGTACGTCGCCGATTGTTTTTTCATTTTCGAGTGTTGCATCTACTTTTGCACCATTAACAAATAAATCCATGCTGCTGCCTTCCTTGTTATTACTGATTTCCGTTCTGTTTTGAGAAATTGGAAATCGTTGACTGCTGAGTTTCAAGACTGTTGAGAGAGCCTTCCATGCTTGCGTATTTCTGTCTGAGTTCCTGTTCCTTCTGGTCCATTTGCGTTTCAAGTTTCGCTATTTTTGACTCAGACGTTTTTATTTGGGAATCAAGACTGCTTGTCTTTGCGGCAATAATGCCCCCTGTCTGCACATATGCGGTCAGCTCCTTGTCAAGACGGTACGCTATGCCCGAATCGACTATGAGGTCTCCGTCGGAATCGTAACCGAACATGTTTTTTATGTCGTCGAGATTGTTTGCAAGCGCAGAATCGAGTTTCTTTTCGTCTATTTCGAGATAGCCTCGGAGTCTGCTTTCAGAATATCCCGAATAACTGCCCGACGCGCTCGTTGATACGCCTGCCTGCGAAAGCATTGTAATTTTTGCAGAATCGCTGGCCGCGTATTTCCCGCTTTCAATCGCCTGCAGACTGCTTTTGACGTTTGTAAGAGAAAAGTCGCTGAGAAATATTCCGAGCTTTTCAGTTTCTTTTTTTCGGTCATCATCGGAAAGATAGGTAAGTTCGTCCACAAGTTCCGGCTTATTTTGCGAAAGAATATTGATTTCCGCGAGCGCTTCGTTGTATTTTCCGACAAAAGTTATAAGAGCCTGCTTTGAAGACTCCGTGTCAGGTTTTACGCTTATTACCGCAGTTTTGTCCGTCTTTGCATGCACGTGCAGTGTCACGGAGGGAATGACGTCGTCGATGTCGTTTGTGGACCGTTTGATTGTTATTCCCTCGTATCTAATAACCGCGTCGCCTGCAGTCGTAACCGCGTTGTTCGGTTCGTATCCCGACGCTGCTTTGGGATCGTATGCGGAAACGGACGACATTGCAAGACTTACCCCCGTGTTTCTGTTGCGTACTGCTATTGACTTTATGTCGCTGTACTCTTTCATGTCGATGTCGACTTTCGTCTCCGCATCGGTAAGAATCTGCGGCGTCAGGATTTCTTTTTCGCTTCCGTCCGCCATGACTGCAAATACGACGCTGTCCGATGAAACGGGCGCGAGCGGTTCCCGTTGTGTCGGAACGGCATTCCCGATCAGCGTATCGGACGGGCTGTTGTTAATTGTTATGTCCCCGAACGAAGCTGAACCTGCATCGGGAAGCTGCGGTGTTGCCGGTACTTTATTAAGTTCCGCGGTAATATCGTCGACAGGCTGTTTTGTTAAAGTAAAGACGAGGTGCTGATTTGAGCCGACGTTCGACGGTATAGTAAGGGAAAAACCGCTCCTCGGCGGAATGGTAACTGTTTTTGAAGCGACCGTAATGTTTCCGTTGCTGATTTTCGGCATTCCGCTTTGTTCCGTGACGCTTTCCGCAGGAGCAGGGCGGAACTCTGTCTGCATCGTGCCGAATTCGGACGTGCTGTTTTTTACAGGGGAAATCATTCCCGAAGAGACGGCGAATGTCTTCGCATCGTCCTCAAATGTTAATCTGTTCGCTTCACCGGTTTTCAGCGACTCTATGAGCAGCGTTTTTTTTCCCGCACCTGCTCCTATGACGAGAGACTTCAGTATGTCGCCGCCCCGTTTATTGATTGCATCGGAAAAATCGGAAAGTGTCCCGCCGTTCCATCGGAGCGTTACAGTCTTGTCCGCCACTTTAAACGTATATGTTCCCCCCGGAACAGTAGAGTCCGCGGGAAGTTCTGAGGAAAGAAAGCGGTCCGCAGTAGCGGGCTGTATTACATCTATTTTGAATGAATCATATGAGGCTGCACGTCCTGCATCTGCAGTAATTGCATATTCATCGGTCGTCGATGATAGCTTGTTGTTGAACGGATTGTCATAAGAATAAAGAGTTTTAACGCTGTCACGAAGTGCCGACATTTTCCTGTTGACATCCCGCCACGCATCTTTCTGAGCCTTAAAGGTTTTCAGCGAATCCTGCTCCCTTGTCAGCGGGATTCGCTCAACCTTCATCAGCTTTTCTACCGTATCGTTCGTATTATATTGGTCAGTGACACCAGGTATATTTATTCCAGCCATAATCCGGTTTGCCTGAAAGAATACATCCTTAGATCAATTCATTGAAAAGCATTCCTATTGCTTTTTTCATTCTGACCTTTAATTTCTGCATATCTTCAGACGGTATCTCCTTTATCACCTTATCGGTGCTTGGATCTACAACATTAATGACGATGCTGCCCAGTTCCTGATTAATGCGGAACTGCAGTTTCGGCCCCATAACCATATCAGATAATTTTTGAAGCTGCTGTGCAGCCTCTTTTACTTCGGCAAGATTCTGGACAATGTTCTGAGCGACCTCGGCCCCTGTAGGAGCTATGACATTAATACCAGCGCTGCTCTCACTTGCCGGTATTTTTTTTGAAGATGCAGCTTTGAAGTAATTCTGGCCATCCATTGCCAAATTCTGCCCGTTTGTACTAATTGTATTCATGGGCATTTTCCTCCTGAAAAAAGAACGGGAAGGGGGCGCACCCTTCCGTCCACGTTGTTTACTGTCAAAAAGATGACATCCAGTTATCTCTTCAGCAGTAATCCGATTTTATCTCAGTAACGACAATACGTTCTGCGACTGGTTGTTTGCCTGGGCCAGCATTGCGGTACCCGCTTGTGTGAGAATCGAGTTCCGTGTGTAGTTGACCATCTCGGTTGCCATATCCGTATCGCGGATACGTGATTCAGCCGCCTGTGTGTTTTCTGCAGCAATGTTGATACCTTTTGCAGCCATTTCAAACCGGTTCTGGTATGCACCGAGATCCGCGCGCTGTTTTGTTACGTTTTTCAGTGCGTTGTCTACAGTTGCCAGAGCAGCATTTGCTGCATCCGGTGAAGAAATGGAAATCTGCTCATCAGCACCCTGTGCGCCCTTGAGCCCGAGAGCCTGAGCGGTCATTGTGCCGATATATACACGAACGTTCTGGTCAACATTTGCACCGACTTGGAACTGCATTGTGCGAGCACCGTCGCTGCGGCCGAAACCTCCGGTAAGAAGATTCATACCGTTGAACTGTGCCTGACTTGCAATGCGGTCCACTTCGGAAACAAGCTGTGATACTTCGACCTGAATCTGCATGCGGTCTTCATCGCTGTAGATTCCGTTCGCCGACTGAACAGCAAGCTCACGGACACGCTGAAGAATGTCTGTCGTTTCCGTCAGATATCCTTCTGTTGTCTGAATGAACGAAACACCGTTTTCGATGTTGCGTCCTGCCTGGTTCAGACCGCGGATCTGTGAACGCATCTTTTCAGATACTGCAAGTCCTGATGCATCATCGCCTGCTTTGTTAATCCGCTCGCCGGAAGAGAGTTTCTCGATGTTTCCCTGAATGCTGGCATTCGAGATGCCGAGCACACGGTCCGCATAGAGAGAGCTCATATTGTGATTAATAACCATAGTTGTGCCCTCCATGTTTACGTACCGCAGAACATCGTGTTCTGCGTCCTGCCTGTGCGGGCTGATTTCCGGTTATTGCGCCCCCGGTAATCAGTTTCAGACCCTTACAGCAGGAAAAATCAACCTTTTACAAAAGCCGATTTCTCCTGCCGCCATAGACAAATGAAAGACACTTTTTCAAAGAACAGGACATGTCTGAAAACATGCCGGATAAAGTACCGTATTTGTGGGTGTATTCGGGTAAAGAAAAGAGCAGAGCAAAAACACCGCGCAATGTAATAGAGGAAGGGCGGCTGCCCGCAATTCCTCTATTACAAAGTATAATACACTATCTCAGTAATGACAAGACATTCTGCGACTGCGTGTTGGCCTGAGCCAGCATAGCAGTACCAGCCTGCTGCAGAACAGAATTCTTTGTGAACTGTACCATCTGGGAAGCCATGTCCGTATCACGGATGCGTGATTCGGAAGCCTGCAGATTTTCAGAGGCGTTATTAAGGCCTTTTACTGAAAATTCCATACGGTTCTGGTATGCACCAAGATCTGCACGCTGCTTGTTGATCTTCTTCAGAGCCTCGTCGATAGTACCGATAGCGCGGTTGGCATCTTCCGGTGTCATGAGTGTAATTTTGTCTTCGGAGCCGACTGAGCGGACACCGAGTGCAGCAGCTGACATTGTTCCAACGTACACCTGCATGCGCTGATCCATGTTTGCTCCGATGTGGAACCACATGGATGCTGTGACAGTATTTTCACCTGTCGGCCGGGCGAAACGTCCGGTCAACATATTCATTCCGTTGAACTGAGCGGAACTTGCAATGCGGTCAACCTCGGAAACGAGGGAAGATACCTCAACCTGAATCTGCATGCGGTCTTCATCGCTGTAGATTCCGTTTGAAGATTGAACTGCGAGTTCGCGGATGCGCTGCATGATATCAGTTGTTTCCTGGAGAAACCCTTCGGTCGTCTGGATGAAGCTGATACCGTTCTGCGCGTTCTGCGAAGCCTGATTTAAGCCGCGGATCTGTGCACGCATCTTTTCGGATACAGCAAGACCGGAAGCATCGTCGCCTGCGCGGTTGATCTTCTCGCCTGATGAGAGTTTTTCCATGTCTTTATTGATTGAAAGACCGGTGATTCCCAGCTGGCGGTTGGCATACATTGCCGACATGTTGTGGTTGATAACCATAGTTTATTCCTCCGTGGAATAGATATACGGCAGAATCCTTTCTGCCGGTCTGCAAAAAAGTGCATCTGTTTACAAGGCCACATCTACACTTTTCTGCAATTGAATTATCCGGAAAGCTGCTTCATCGAAGTCGTGCCGTCCATAATAACTCCTCTATATTTTCGGAGAAACAAGGCGAAAACTTTAGCTGTTTTGTTTATCTTGTGCGGTATATCCTTACAGAAGTCCGCTGATTATCCGCTGTATGACGCGCGCGGCTTTTCCCCGGTGCGAAACGGCATTTTTTTCGTCGTCGGAAAGCTGTGCGGCCGTTCTGCCGTACTGAGGCAGAAAAAAAAGCGGATCGTAGCCGAATCCGCCTGTTCCCGCCGCATCTGCGGGCGTGGAGACGATCGTACCTTCCATTGTTTCCTCCGCGACGTACAGTCTGTCTCCTCCGAGGTACAGCACCATTGCGCATGTGTAGTGGGCGGAGCGCGGACCGTTCAAAAAGCGGGAGCTGTCGACGCCTTCCGCAAGCGCGTCGTTGAGCTGGTCTACAAGAAATTTGTTCTGTTCATTCTGCGGAATCCTGCTGCCGTCCGGTTTACCGTGAGGAAACGAAGGGCCGCCGTACCGCGCGGAATAGATTCCCGGTGCGCCTCCGAGCGCATCGACGCAGATGCCTGAGTCGTCGGCGACGACAGGGCAGTGCACGAGCTCGTACAGTGCACGAGCCTTCAGCAGACTGTTTTCGTAAAAAGTTGTGCCGTTCTCGACCGGGTCGAAGTCTATTCCTTCGTCGGACGGGATGACGACTGTATGACTTTCCAATATCTGTGCCATTTCACGCTTTTTGTTTTTGTTTCCGGTAGCCAGGTAGATTTTCATACAGCCATACTATCCCGATGAAGCGTTTTACACAATCAGTTTGTTTTCTTCAGAGAGTTCCTTTGCCCGCTTTATGTAGTAACTGACCTGCCGCTCGCAGATTCCGAGCAGTTTGGCTATCATTTTATTCGTCGGACAGACCCGGTACCTGCTTTTCTGAAGCAGTCTGTTTTTATTTTTCCAGTTTTCAGTCTGCCTGCTGTATTTATCTGATAAAGCGGGTATGTCGGTTTTATCACGGTTGCAGTACTTCAGCTGCATGAAGTATTTGCGATGAAAATAATATGCGTTGTTGCGGCGCTCGATAATAAGATCGCGCCGTTCTATTTTTCTGTACAGCAGCGAATTCAGCTCGCAGATGAGCCGGTGAAGCTCGGCGTTTCCGATGTTGCAGTAGGAACTTATTTCGTCGACATAATCGACGGGAATATAATAGCTTGATTTCAGCGCAAGGATAAGCGCCGTTTTTGCGTTTGACGTTCCGACTGCGCGGCATCTGTTTGAGAGCGTCCGCCAGATATCTCTGTCGCTCGAGGCCCTGTATTTTACGGGAGCACACCCTACGGAAAGCTGTACTCCCTGTTTGTATTCGGTTTCGACTTCTTCATTGCTGATGTAGTGCTTTATGCTGCTGTCAGCCATCATTTTTCTGATTTGATTTCGTTTCTGGGTGAGAATGAGTCCCTGCACAAATGCAAACAGGTACGATCGGAAACTGCTGCGTTCAGGAATATAACGCTCCAGCACGGGCCTGCCTTTCTGGAGAAAAGAAAGCAGCACCTCGCTCCTGAAATCTTCGTCGTATAATGCCAATCCGAAACGGAACGGAGTCTGATAGATTTCCTCTGCGATCAGATTCAGCGCTTCTTCCTTTGTGATTTTCCCTGATGCGACAAATTCGGGGATTTCCTCGATATCCCCGCTTTTTTTGTTATTCATACACAAATCCTGCTCAGACAAGATGATATTCACTGAGCAAGATTCATGCCAGAATTCTACATGATACGCGCAAATTCCTTAACTATGGCGGGAATAAGCGTATCGATTCTGCCCTCGACACTCATTCCTGATGCGTTTTTATGCCCGCCGCCGCCGAATTTTGCAGCGACCGCACTCACATCCACGTCATCCCGGGAACGGAATCCGCCGGTACATGACGCTTCCGTTTCCTGTCGAAGGAAGACGACCGCCTCGACGCCCTTTACGGAGAGAAGCAGCTGATACAGCGAATCGGAGTCGCGTCCTTCCGCCCCCCATTTCTGGGTGTCTTCGATTTTTTCGTATGTGACGATGAGTTTTCCGTCGAGATACCGTTCCGCACGGTCGAGCATAATGCCGAGCAGTTTGCGCGTCGTATACGGTTTGCCGCTTGTGATGAGATCGTACGTCATGCGCGGATCCGCGCCCGCTTCGACGAGCCGAGCCGCTGCACGGAATACTTCCGCAGAATCAGATGTCAGGAAACGGAAAAAGCCTGTGTCCGTACTCAAACCGAAGAACAGAAGTTCCGCAGCCTCTTTCGAAACTTTTCCCGCAATTCCTTCGTACAGCAGCTGTACGAGACTGCATGCAGCCGGAGCGGACTGATCTATGAGGCACGACGCGCCGGCAGGGCACGATGCCGTTTTATGGTGGTCTATGATGAACGAATCAAGATTTCTCGGATCGCCGTCAAGGTCGCCGAGCCTTGAGTATTCGGAGCAGTCGGAGATAATGAGCCCGGTGTGTCTGCGCTCCTCTTCCGACAGGAACTGCATGGACGAAGAGAACATTTTTTCATACTGATGAATTTCGGACCGTTTGAACGGTCCTGCCGAAAGGAGCTGGTATTGTTTTCCCTCTGATTTTATGAGCAGGCCCAGCGCAAGGCACGAACAGATACAATCGCCGTCAGGTTCCTTATGACCGACTATGTAAAAAAAATCGTGGTTCGCGATGAATCCGCGGAATGATGCAATCTGTTCTTCGGTGAGAAGTTTCATGAATAACCTCGTTAAAATGGCAGAATAATAAAAGGACAAAAAAAGCTGCCGGCAATCTGCGGCAGCCTGTAAAATCAGCCTATCGGTGCTATAGTTCCAGAGCTTCAAGCGTATCTTTGTCCGCATCAGCAACTTTGGAGTTGTCAGCAACGCCCCAGACTGAATTTGACTTCGATGTCGGAACGCTGAGTATGACACGGATGAACGAGCCGTCTTTTGTTACAACGGTCATGAACGGCTGAAGTTTACCCCCGACACTGCGGAACTTGAGCTTTCTCGGGTTCTCCGAATTTCCCTTCGCCCATTTTTTTGGAATAGTAGTGGAACCTGTTCCGGTGCGGTTCTTGCCGTAGATGACGACGTATGCGTCTTTCGATTCAAGTATTTTGTAAACCGGTACATCCACATATGTGATTGATGCCCATTTGCTCGGATCTCGTTCCTGTTCCGCCGTGACTGCCGTGCAGATCATGAATGCCGCAAAAAGTGCACATAAGATTTTCTTCATATTCCGCTTCTCCTGTAAAGTTATACTATTTATATAATACCGAGCATAATAGCCTTGATAGTATGCTTCCGGTTTTCAGCCTGATCCCAGACGCGGCTTGCAGTTCCCTCGATGACATCTTCTGTCACTTCCTGACCTTTTACAGCAGGAAGGCAGTGCAGGAAGATAGTCGTATCCTTGCCCGTCGCCTTCATAAGCTCCCTGTTTACCTGAAACGGTGCAAGCAGCTTCGTACGTTCTTCTTTGAGCGCTTCTTCACCCATCGAAACCCACACATCAGTATACAGGCAGTCTGCCCCTTTTACAACTGATTTTTCATCGCTTATAGTAATTTTTGCGCCCGACGATGCCGCGAACGGTGCGCATATGCCCTGAATATCCTGTGCCGGAAAAAGTTTTTTTGAACTGTATACGGAGAAATTTATTCCCATTTTCGAACAGATAACCATAAGACTGCGCGCAACGTTATTGCGCCCGTCTCCGCAGAAGCAGAGCGAAAGGCCCTTCAGCGTCTCAAAGTTTTCCCTGAGCGTCATAATATCCGCGAGAACCTGCGTCGGGTGATACATATCCGTGAGGCCGTTGATGACCGGAACGCCGGAATATTCTGCAAGCTGTTCAACATGTTCCTGCCTGAAACCGCGGAACTCTATGGCACTGAACATGCGGCCGAGCACTCGCGCCGTGTCCTGCACTGATTCCTTTCCTCCGAGCTGAATGTCTGCGGTAGACATGAATACGGGATGTCCGCCTTCCTCTCCGAATGCGGTTTCAAACGAACTTCGGGTACGCGTCGAGCGTTTTTCGAAAATGAGCGCAATCGTTTTTCCGACAAAACGCTGATGAACTTCACCGCGGTGAGATTCGGCCTTTACCTGAAATGACAAATTAAGAAGTGTTTCGATTTCTGCCGGCGTCCAGTCTATCCAGTTAAGAAGAGAACGGCCTTTGAACGGTGCCTTAAAAGTTTCCATATTCAGTAATAATAAATCTTTTCTATCCTGTTGTAAAGCTCCGGAACAAAAACTGTGAAAAACTGTATTCCCTGCAGAGGTCTGCAAGAACTGCAAAACGGCAAGGGAACTCATCAAGATTCATGCAGTTCTTGCACGGCATTGCTGTATGCTGCAGGGATGTTCCCGGTGCGCCGCCGAAAAACTCCCGCAATATGCAGGTTAATAAAAAAAAACTTTCAGTATAAACTGAAAGTTTTTTTAGCGGCATGTGGGATTGAACCACAGACACCACGGATATGAGCCGTGTGCTCTACCAACTGAGCTATGCCGCCGTAATGTGTTCGATAATACCGTTTTTTATTTGAACTTGTCAAGCCGGGAATATACACTTTTAATCAACAACCCCGCAAGCGTCGAGGTATGTTGTTCTCTAAAGGTATCGCAGTCGGGATTTAATACCCTTCATACGCCCCAAGGGCGGGGTATTAAATCCTCCGCACGAATAAAAAACTACCGCAATGCGGCACCGGGAATAAACGTCCTCGCATAATCGACAAGCTCTTTGAGTTCCGCATCGACATATGGAGGAATATTATTGTACGACGGATCCAGACAGTTTTCATTCCTGAACTGGGCGAACTGCCATGACGCATCTTTCGGAAGCAGGACTGCCATAGCCGCGATATCAGCTTTTGTAACAAGAGGCGGGACGAGCACTGTGCGCCACTCGCGGCTGTCCGCCGGATATGACGCGACAAGCTCAGCAGAGCGGGCGAGCAGGGAAGGTATGTCTTCTTTTGCGGCGACGGAACCGTGCATGCAGATTTCCCGTGCATAGCGCGCAGGATTCGTTTTGATATCCATCGCGATAAAATCAGGCTTCGTCGATTTATTTTTCAGTAATTTTTCAAGTTCTCCGGGCAGCGTTCCGTTTGTGTCGAGTTTTATCCGGTACCCGAGTTTTTTCGCACGCTCTATGATATACGGCGTGAGCGGATTGACGAGCGGCTCGCCTCCGCTCACGACAAGTCCCGTGAGCATGTTTTTCCGGAGTTCAAGATGTGCGAACAGTTCTTCTATCGTCGAAAGCTCATCACCTTCCGCAGCTTTGCCGCCGAGCACGAGACCGGTGTTGTAGCAGTAGGGGCAGCGCAGATTGCAGCCCTTTAAAAAAAACGTACTCGCCACGCGCCCCGGAAAATCAACAAGCGTTGTTTTTATGAGGGCGCCGGCGGGTACGTTCAGCAGGAGTTCGGGCCGATGTACAGCCTGTTCCATTATGCTTCAGCTGCTACCGGTTCGAAGATTGCAGCGAGTTCTTCAACGTTGTGGCCGCGGGCGATTTCCGTTCCGCTGCCGTTATAGACAATGACTGTCGGCGCTGCGAAAACGCCTTTTTTGGCCGCCTCTGCAAGACCTGCTTCCGTGTCGACGTCGATTGTTCTTCCCGTCATCTGCACGTTTGCCATATAGGATTTCACCGGCGGGCAGTTCGGGCACGTACGGCGGGCAAAGAACTCGTAGCTTCCGTTTTCCGACGATGTATTTTCAGAGGAAACAGACTCGGCCGCAGCCGGAGTAATGAGTTCCGCTTTTGAACATTCGCACGCGCTGTCCGCTTCGGAAATAGTATATTCCCTGCTGTCGGCAATGTTGAACATTTTGCGGTGGTCGTACTCTTCCCGCTTGCCTTTATTCCAGTTCCGGACCGCACGATAGTAACCGACGATGCGTGCATACACTTCCGTTTCGGAACCGTGAACGTTCTTGAGAGCTTCTTTCGTCGCGGTGATATCGGCATCGATTTCCGCGAGAGTTCGTTTTGTTATAACTGCAGCTTCCATACTTCTATTCCTCCCCTGATATGAATATTTGTACCTGTTGCATATATATTACCCAACCACACTAAATATAGCGTAGTTTGGTCGACTTGTCAAGCGAAACAACGCTATAGATGCTATGCTTCCGTTTTTTGTGCAGCCGTGCCGCCGGCAACGAGCGTACGCTCCTCTTCAAGTTTTTCGAGCTTGAGGCGGAGTTCCTGTTCTTTTTCGGCTTTGCACTTCGGACACTCGAACTGCTGCCCGTTGAGATAGCCGTGAACGCGGCAGATTGAGTACGTCGGCGAAATGGTGAGATACGGAATACGGTAATTCGACATAATCGTGCGCACAAGGTCGCGGCATGCGCGCCAGTCCTTAATCTGCTCGCCCATGAACGTGTGGAATACCGTTCCTCCCGTATACTTCGTCTGCAGATTTTCCTGATGATCGAGCGCTTCGAAAATGTCGGACGTATAGTCGACGGGCAGCTGCGTTGAATTCGTATAGAACGGACTGTCGAGCGTACCGCTCGTAATGATTCCCGGGAAATTTTTGACGTCATGGCTTGCAAGCCGGTACGACGTGCTTTCCGCAGGGGTTGCCTCAAGGTTAAAGAGGTCGCCGGTGCGCTCCTGGTAATCGGCAAGGCGGTTTCTCATGTGGTCGAGAATGTCGCACGCGAATTTATGTCCCTTCGGTTCAACGATGTTCACGCCGAGGAAGTTCTCGCAGCATTCGTTCATGCCGCACAGACCGATTGTGTTGAAGTGATTGTTGAACGTTTTGAGGTAACGCTGCGTATACGGATACAGTCCGCCGTCGAGCAACTTCTGAAGCACCTTGCGCTTTGTGCAGAGGCTTTCCTTTGCGAGGTCCATGAGGTAGTCGAGCCGTTTGTAGAATTCCTCTTCGTTTTTGGCGATAAAGCCGATCTGCGGCAGATTGATTGTGACGACGCCGAGCGAGCCGGTGAATTCGTCCGAGCCGAAAAGACCTCCGCCGCGTTTGCGGAGCTCGCGTTTGTCGAGACGAAGACGGCAGCACATGGAACGTACGTCGCCCGGATTAAGATCCGAATTGATGAAGTTCTGGAAATACGGAGTACCGTACTGGGCCGCCATTTCGAACAGAAGGCGGGCGTTCTCGCTGTCCCAGTCGAAGTTTTTCGTGATGTTGTATGTCGGAATAGGGTAGCCGAATCCGCGGCCGGCCGCATCGCCTTCAAGCATGAGCATGATGAATTGCTTGTTGATGACGTCCATTTCCTTCTGGCAGTCGCCGTACGTGAAGTCCTGTTCCTTTCCGCCGACAACAGCTTTTTTGTCTTTGAGATCGTCGGGGCATACCCAGTCGAGCGTGATGTTTGTAAACGGAGCCTGCGAGCCCCAGCGGCTCGGCGTGTTGACGCCGTAGATGTAGCTCTGGATGCACTGCCGCACTTCCTTTTCGCTGAGCGTGTCTTTTTTGACGAACGGAGCGAGGTACGTGTCGAACGAGCTGAATGCCTGTGCGCCGGCCCATTCGTTCTGCATAATGCCGAGAAAGTTGACGATCTGGTTTACGAGAGTTGAAAGATGCGTCGCGGGCGTCGACGTGATTTTGTCCGGGACGCCTCCGAGCCCTTCCTGAATAAGCTGCCGCAGCGACCATCCGGCGCAGTATCCCGAGAACATCGAGAGGTCGTGGATATGGAATGCGCACGTGCGGTGGGCGTCGGCTATTTCCTTCGAATATATGTTGCTGAGCCAGTAATTTGCCGTGATAGTTCCGGAGTTGTGCAGGATAAGGCCGCCGAGGGAATAGTTGACGTTCGCATTTTCCTTAACGCGCCAGTCGCTCTGTCCGAGGTAGCCGTCCATCGTCTTGTTTATGTCTACCATGAGGCTCTTAGCGTCGCGTACGGCTTCATGGCGCGCACGGTAGAGAATATACGCTTTTGCGACTTCGACTTCCTTATTTTCGATAAGGACGCTTTCGACGACGTCCTGAATCTCTTCGATTGCAGGAATCGAGTGGGCGCGGCTGCCTGCAAGCTGCAGCCGGAGTTTTTCTTCGACAAGGTCCGTGAGATGTTCCGCACGGTCCTGGTCCGCACGTTTTTCAACAGCCTGAATAGCTTTTCCCACGGCTGCTTCAATTTTTCTGCGGTCGTACGGAGCAATTTCCCCGGACCGCTTGACTACCGATTTGATAAAATTTGCAGTTTCCTTATCGCTGCTTGCTCCCAGAAAACTGCGCCATTCCGGAAATACTGACTGATTACTCACTTTTTCTTCCCCTCCACGTTGTTTACCTCGGTAAGAAATTCATCGAGGTTTTCGAAATGCTTATAAACGGAAGCAAAGCGGATATACGCCACTTTGTCGATTCCATACAGACGCTGCAGAACTAGTTCCCCTAAATCCGCAGTTGAAATCTCGCGGCTTACTTTGCCGCGCATGACAGCTTCGTCCTCGATTTCAGTCGCAAGCTGGTCGACCATAGACGTCGATACAGGTCGTTTTTCGAGCGCGCGCTCGATTCCCCGTTCCAGCTTTGCACGGTCGAACGGTTCGCGTCTGCCGTCACGTTTGACAACCATAAAAGGTTTTTCTTCGATGCGCTCATAGCTCGTGAAACGATATCCGCAGCTGTTGCATTCGCGCCGGCGGCGTATGCTTTCACCGTTTGCCATGGTCCTGGACTCGATTACTTTGTCATCAAGGCTTCCGCAGTAGGGACAGCGCATTTTTCTTAACCTTTCCTATGTTTGTATATAGCGTTTAGAACGCAATAATAATACTATATCCCACTAAATCTGATATTACAAGAAGAAAAATGGATATTTTGCCCGAATTTATAAATTCTACTGCCGTCTGTTGCGGAGTGCAAGCGACATTAAATAGGAATGTTTCATACACACTGAAATAAAGACTGGAAACAGCGCGGACAGCATTCTGATTCCGCCTCTGCCGTTCCGTGCTTTCCATGCACGGAACACTTCCTGCCAGACGTCGAAGACCTGCGGAATAAAGACAAGAAGCAGCGAGAATGTTTCTGAAAAACCCGGAATCGTGTTGTGCCCGGGTGATTTGAGATGGAAAAAATTACGGAATGCATCTTCAATCTGCTCAAGAGCAGTACGCAGCGCAAGCGGGCTTGTCGTGCGGTACAAAAGACCCGTGAACTGAACTGCCAGCGCAAGACGAAGGGAGAGAAGAATATCGGCGGACTGAGGAACGAGCAGTGAGGGGAATGGGATATGTTCGGCGAACGAGCTTATGAGAGAGACTGTATACAAAAGCCCGGCATAATATGCTGCAGGTTTGAGCTGGGTAAGCTGTTCTCCGAACGTAAAGCCTGAGACTGTTGATATGGCGGATACGGCGGCGATGCATACGACGCACGGGACAGACGGCAGGGAAAGCACTGCGTAACCGGCGGCGAAAATGAGCAGCAGTTTTATGCGGGCGTCGAGGCGGTGCAGCGGCGACGAACCGTGTTTGTAGCTGAAAAGCGGGACGGCTTTTACCATACGAGATCCTCCGCTTTTGTGTACGCGGTGAGCGGATTCCGTATATCCCAGCTTTCGAGCGGCTGAAGGAGGCCTTCTTCAGGTGTGCCGTCGAACACTTTCCTTCCGCGGTACAGAACGATGAAACGCCCGCAGAGTGCGAGCGATTTTTCGAGTTCGTGCGTGAGGATGATTACTGTGCGGCCCGTTTCCTTGAGCATGCGGATGAGCGCATTCACCTGCATGACGCCGGCGTAATCGAGGTTCGCATACGGCTCGTCGAAGATGACAAGGGGCATGTCGAGCGCAAGAATACCGGCGACAGCGAGCCGTCTTTTTTCACCGCCCGAAAGGAAGCGTGCGGAAGCGAGTTCCTTTCCGGCAAGTCCCGACTGTGCGAGAACTTCGCGCGCTTTTTTTTCGGCGTCTGCGCGGTTGTATCCGCAGTTTTTGAGACCGAACATGACGTCCTCGAGCGGCGTTTCTCCGAGAATCTGCGTTTCCGCTTCCTGAAAGACAAGTCCTGTGCGCGCTTTTTTACCGCCGAATGTAACGCTTACCGCGCCCGAGTCGGCGTCGTCGAGACCGGCAATGATGCCCATGAGTACGCTTTTTCCCGAACCGTTTGCGCCTCCGATGAGCGTGCAGGACCCGGCTTCAAGCGTAAACGACACGCCGTCGAGTGCTTTGAAGCGCCCGGTTCCGTCCTGCGGCGGAAACGTCTTTGTTACGCTGTCGATTGTGACTAGTGCGCCTGAAGATGTCATTTTCCGGCAGTCAGATAGCGTGCGGCAACAGGACGGAGCTTCGCCGCGACCGGAACAGTCACCACGAGTTTGATTATATCGCCCGGAATAAACGGAATGACGCATGCGGCCATTGTCGGTGCGAATTCTTTGCCGGTCAGATGCATGAACCACAGCACGCCCGGAATGTACAGAATTACGTAGCCTGCAACGGCCGCAAGAATCAGTCTGACGATGGTCATGCGGGAGAACGGTTTTTCTTCAGAAGAAGGAATGCGCGCGATAAGACCTGCGGCGAGCGCTGTGAATATATACCCGACGAGAAATCCTCCGGTAGGACCGAACAGGTGCGTAATTCCGCCCGTGCCGCCCGAATAGACAGGAAGCCCGAGCGCTCCTGCCGCCACGAAAATGACAGCGGCCCAGAATCCGCCGAATCCGCCGAGTATGAGGGAGGAAAGTACGACGAACATATTCTGCAGAACGATCGGAACGCCGCCGGGACCGACGGGAACTCCAATAAAACAGCCTGCGCAGATAAGAGCTGCAAACAGGACAACAAAAATTGAACGTAAACTCGTGTTTTTCATGATATTAAGTTTACAATAATCAGAAGTAATGTACAAATGGTTGACAATTAATACGTCGTCAGCAATGTATATGAATCAGTCTTTTTTCCTTTCCCTGCTTTTTTAGGCTGCTTTGCCCGTCGCTTTTTCGTCTTCTGCTGAAGGAAACGCTCGCCCGGAACGTCTTCCGGGCGGTTTCCCGTTGCGACGGCATACACGAAATAACAGGCTGCAAGCAGCGCAATCAGCCACGGAAGCCAGTTGCCGAACAGTGCGTACACGGTTATCTGCCGTTTGTAGACAGGGATTGACACAGCCGTCGAATCCGCAACAAAAAGAGGCATTTCCGAAAGTATCCGTGCCGCCGGATCGAGGACGACTGAAACTCCTGCGTTCGTCGAACGCGCAAGCGTCGTGCGGTATTCTATGGCGCGGTACGACGCAATGATAAAGTGCTGATATTCGGCGGAATTCATGAGTGACCATGAGTCATCGGTTATGTTCATGAATAATTCGCTGCCGTTCAGAAAAAGCGGCCGGCAGACTTCGGGGAACGAGTCGTCGAAACAGATGGGCGTACTTACGCGGACAGTCGGGGCTGTGTTTTCGCCGGAGCTCGGTCCCGAAGCCGTCCCGTCGAGCGGTATGACTTTTACGTCAGGTTTCCGGCTGTCTGACGCCCAGCTGCCCGGTATGTCGAAGTAGACGTACTGGTCTCCGGTTTTCCATCCGGCTGAAATGCCGACGACTTTCTGCATGACAGTCTGCACCCACTTGTATTCTATGCCCGGAATGACCTCTGCGAACGGTACAAGGTGGATTTTACCGTATGAGCCGCGGAACGTGCCTGTTTTGTCGAAAAGGAGCGCAGCGTTGTTGAAGCTGCGGTGTGCCGCGTCGGCGAGATACGAACCGCCGATGATGAACGGCGTGTTCATTCGTCCGATGAACGACGAAAGCGGTTCGTCGAAAGGAAACTTTGTATAGTACTCGGCGGAATACGGAAATGCGTGCTGAAGAACGCCCTCGCTCCACACGACAAGATCCGGACGGCTGCCCTGCCGAATCAGTTCATTTATTTTGTCTTCGGTGAGACGTTCGGAGAGCAGTATCGTATCGTCGTCGTTTGCCGAATTCCACGGATTGTAGTTCTGCTGGACCATGACAGTGTTGAGTATTTTTACCGGTCTGCGCGGAACGGCATATTGGACCGCACCGTACATAAATGCGCATGCAATGAGCACGATGCACGTCCGTGCGCAGTTTCGGAATGCGGTGAACGCACTGTGCGGATTCGGAGACATATACAGCCTCGACGCGAGCAGAATACCCTCCGCGCATACGGAGGAAAAAAGCGCGAAGAGAAACGTGACGCCGTACGTGCCTGCAAGATCTGCCGTCTGCATGAAAAGCCGCCAGCGGAATGCCGTACTTGAAAGCGTTCCCCACGGATAACCGAGGAAGCCCGTCGATTTGTACCATTCATACAACGTATAGACGCCTGCAAACCAGAAAATGCGCAGAGGGATGCGCCTTGTATCGGAACCTGCCGCCTCAATCATCCGCGTATGCGGCGTTTCGCGGGAGAACGGCAGATACAGGATAATGCCGAATACCGCACCTAAAAAACCTGTTGCAACGGCGGATGCGCCGAGCGTAAAAATCGCGAAATCCTTAAAAAATGCAAGCCATAAGCTTGAAATAAGATGAACAACTATAATCTGCAGACCCGAAAGCCAGAAAGCCTCGCGGTAGGAACGGCACCGGGAGAGTGCGATATAGAACGGAATAAGGGAAAAAAGCGCAATATATGGGGATCCCAGCGGGAGAATCTCATTCGGAATGGCGAGCGAAACAAGTACGGCGGAGAAAAGCACGTAAAAAACTTGTAAAAAATTACTCATTATATTATTATTCTACTGATATGAACGGAAAACGGCAATAAAGAAAAGTTGATATCAAATTTTTTTCAGGAAGGACTTATCATTTTATGAAGCAGGTGAATGACGCACATGAAACGGAGTACGAGGTTTTACCGGAAGTAACGGCAGCAGCGCCCGGCCGCTTTCATCTTATCGGCGAACATTCATGGTTCTTTAAGGATAAGACGCTTTCCATGGCCGTCAATCTTCCCGTTTATGTTGCTGTCTCGCATCGTACGGATTCTACATTGAAATTTTATTTTCCGCAGCTGAACGAACGCAAGCGCGCGAATCTGTCGTCGCTCAAATTCCGCAGAGAGGACAGGTGGGCGAATGCTGTGAAAGCAGTCGTGTACGGATACACGTCAGGCGGATTCGATCTCGGCGGCATGAACGTGACTGTGTACAGCGACATTCTTCCGTCCGCGGGATTCGGCATAACGACTGCAATAAAAGCGGCGTCAGCCGTAGCTCTTAAAGAACTCTTCAGAGTACCGTGCACCGACGTGGAGATGCTGCAGGCCATAGAACGCGGCAACAAGCTCTTCATCGGGACCGGAAATTATAACGCGGATAATTTTGCCGCTCTGTACGCAAAGGAAGGAACGCTCATCATCACCGACCACGCGCACAATTCGTACGATTATGTGAAATATCCGTTTACCGACAAAAAAATAATGCTCACCGACGCCCGTGTGCCCCGTATTTCCGTCTGGAACGAGGAGTCGATTCAGGAGTCGGAGAACGCGCTTCTGCTCGGCGAGCTCCGTGAGCGCAGGGACAGCGTTTACGGCGGATGGCAGTATGAGAACAACATTACCGACGTGAACGAAGTGCTTTCCGTCGTGAGCGAGGATACGAGGCGCAGGCTCATGTGCATCATGCGCGAGCACAACGACCTCATCGACGCGCGGGATGCGCTGGAAAAAAACGATTTCGCGAAATTCGCGCGTGCGGTAAACCACAGCCACGAGAGTATGCGCGAGATGTATGAAATTTCCTGCCCGGAAATCGACTGGATTTTAAAACGGGTGGGAGAGCTTGAACCGAATCTTGAGCAGCTGCGCAATCCTGTCACGTGCGGACGGATTACAGGCAAAGGTTTCGGCCGCTGTCTCTACGCGTTCATCCGCAGTTCCGACGAGAAGAATTTCAGGGATAAACTTTCCGAATACGAGCGGATTTTCGGTTTTCATCCGTCATGCTACGAAGTGACGCCGGCCGGCGGCGCACGCATAATCAAATAATATGAAACTGCTTATTACAAACGACGACGGAGTCGGCGCGGAAGGGATACGCGTTCTTGCGGACGTGCTTTCCGCGGAAAACGAAGTGTGGGTAATTGCACCCGACCGCAACAGATCAGCCGTGTCGCACTGCATAACGATGCACGAGCCGCTCCGCATCAGGAAACTCGGTGAGCGCACGTATTCATGTTCCGGCGTACCTGTCGATTGCGTCGTGACGGGACTGAGAAGCGGCATCACAGGCGGACCTCCCGATGCAGTTCTGTCGGGCATAAACCGCGGCTCGAATCTGGGAACGGACCTGCTGTATTCGGGAACGGCTGCCGCCGCCCGTCAAGCCGTCCTGTACGGGGTCCCGGGGATTGCGCTGAGCATTCAGACTCACGACGGCGTATGGCGTTACGGAGGACTGGCGCGTTTTGCCGCGAAAAACCTTCAGAAACTTATAGATCTTACCCGTACGACGAAATCAGACGGGATACCCGACGGCGTATGCGCGTTTGTTAATGTGAACGCCGACTCAAGGGAATCGTACGACGGTGTGGAAACGGCGGAAGAGATTTCGTTCCGCGAATACCGCGATACGGTGAAGCTTGTTGAAGGACCCGACGGAGATACGTACAGCTTTTTCAGCGGAGGAAGCATCGTATCGCACGGCGGCGATTCGAGCGATTACCGTATTTACAAAAAAGGATTCATCTCTGTTGCCTGTGTCTGCGCAGAACCCCGTTCCTGTAACGATGTGGACGATATCATGTTTTCGCTGTAGAATATTCAATATAAAGCAACAGAGAAAATTCTTGACGGAAGACGGGCGGGAACAATGGCAGACGGATTAAAAAAATCGAACAGTACGACGAATGCGCTGACACAGGGGACGCTGCTGTACAAGCAGAAAAAATATACCGACGCACTTACATTTTTTCTCGGACTTCCGCCCGATACAGGCGCCGACAGCATTGACCTTGCGTACTACATCGGACTGTGCTACGCGAAGCTCGCGCGGTATGACGACGCGCTGCTGTATCTTGAGCAGGTTGTCACGTCGGGTACGCAGCTCGACCGCGTGCTCCAGTGCCGTTTTCTTCTTGCAGTGATTTACGCGCTTTCGGGGCGGAAACGGCTTGCCGATTTCGAACTCGGGAAACTGCTTGAAACGGGATATCAGACTGCGTCCGTATACGCCGCAGGCGCGTACGTCGCGTGGGAGCAGAACGATACGGAGAAATGCCTTCAGTATTACGAAAAATCGCTCGAATCCGATCCCGGAAACAGTACGTCGCTCAACGGAATGGGATACGTGCTGGCATGCGAGAACAGGGATTTGACGAAGGCTCTTTCATACTGTAAAAAAGCGGTGGAGGCTGAACCTGATTCCGCTGCGTGTCTCGACTCACTCGGCTGGGTATACTTTAAACTCGGTCTTATGAAGGAAGCGAAGAAATATCTTGAAGAAGCAGAGAAACGTGATAAGGAAAACGGGATAATTCAGAATCACCTGACGGAAGTTTCGAAAGCAGAGGCCGGTCAATGAAAAAGACGGGGATAGCTTCTGCAATACGGAATATCAGCGCGATGACGGCGGCTGTCTTTATTTCCGCCGCCGTTATTCTGTCCGCACAGGACAATACGGCTGGCCTTGCCTCGAAGAACAGAATCCGCACAGCCGACGAAGGTCTTGCTTCGCAGGAATTCCGCAGGGGCGTGCAGGCGTATTACCGCGGCGCTTTCAACGAAGCGGTAATGCAGCTTGAAAAATCGCTCTCGTACAAAAGCAGCGACAATCTTATTCTTGACTGGCTCGGAAAAGCGTATTACCGCAGCGGCATGGAGGGAGAAGCTCTTTCCGCATGGCAGAAGGCGTACGACGGCGGATACGGCGGGCTGCTCATGCAGAACAGAATCGAGATAGTGCAGGAACGCCGCATCACGGGCTCGTCATATGAAAATTCGATGAGGTACACCGAGTCCGGAAGCTTTCCCGGAGTCCGGGGCGGCACGCTTATTTTCAGCGAGCCCGTATCGGTGCTGCCGAACAGCGACGGAAGCGTGTGGGTCGCCGCATACGGAACGAACGAGCTGCTCAAAATAAATGTTAATGGAACTGTCATAAGCCGTGCGGAAGGACCTGTCAACGGATTTGACCGTCCGCTCGACGTCATACGTCTGCAGAACGGCAATCTCCTCGTAAGCGAGAGTGCAGGCGACCGGCTTTCATTATTAAAACCGAACGGCAGTTTTATTAAATATATAGGCGCGAAGGGAAGGGGACTCGGACAATGCATCGGACCGCAGTACCTTGCCGAGGACGGCAACGGAAACGTTTACGTGACCGATTACGGAAACAGCCGCGTCGACGTATTCGACGGCGACGGCAACGGATTGTTCTCGTTCGGAAAAAAACAGGGCGGCTTCGACGGATTCAAGGGGCCGACAGGAATTGCCGTTATAGGCGGCAGCGTGTATGTCGCGGACTGCGTGACGGGCGCAGTGTATCAGTTCGATCTTGCGGGAAATTACGAGCGGCAGCTTGTACAGGACAAGACGTTCGTTCACCCCGAGTCGATGAAAGTGTGGGGCAGTTATCTTGTTGTCTGCGACTCCAACAAAGTGATTTCCGTCGATTCCGATACGGGTGCGACGAACGAATGCGCGCGTTCGGGAAACGCGCCGTCCCGTCTCACAAGCGCCGTACCGGACGTGAACGGCAACGTGCTTGTCACCGACATGAGGACGAACGAAGTGTACGTCATGGCAAAACTGCAGGAGCTTATAGGCGGTCTGTTCGTCCAGATTGAACGGGTGAACGCCGATTCATTTCCCGCCGTCACGATTGAACTGCGCGTCGAAAACAGACACCGTCAGCCGGTCGTCGGTCTGCGCGAGGAGAATTTCTATATAACAGAGGATAAACGTCCTGCGGCGCAGCAGAAGCTGCTCGGCGTATCTTCGAACAACACGGTGGAAGACGTCACGCTCGTTATCGACCGTTCGACGGAGAGCGCGGCGTACAGCTCGCAGATGGAATCGGTCGTGCGCGAACTTGCATCCGACATGAACGGAACAGGCACGCTGCGCATTGTCGCGGCGGGCGCCGTTCCGGTGACCGAATACAAAGGCAGCCCGCGCGCAGCCGAGCAGTTCAGCTACCGTTCGATAAAGACAGCCGTATCGGATACTGTGCCGATAGACCTCGCAGTGCGTCTTGCGGCGAACGATCTCATCAATGCGGAAAAAAAGCGGGCAATCATTTTTATTACGGCGGGAAAAGTGACGCAGAACGCGTTCACCCGGTACGGCCTCGCGGAATTGACCGCGTATCTTAACAATAATTCGATCGCTCTGTCCGTCGCACAGCTTACGCAGGGGGCGGGCGATGAGGAGATAGACTATCTGTGCAGAAATACGGAAGGAAAGCAGTATTACGTATTCAGACCTGAAGGTCTTTCCGCCGTTATCCGCGACTTGAAGAACCTGCCGTCAGGGCTGTACCAGCTTTCGTACGTATCATCGCTTCAGACGAATCTTGGCGAAGCGTATCTGCCTGTCGAGGCGGAGATTTATCTTATGAACAGAAGCGGACGGGACGAGACAGGATATTTTGCGCCGCTGCAGTGAGCCGGCAGAGTTTCTTCAGAACTGGACTTTGCCGCCGAGCTGAAGCGTAAGCGACAGAAGCATCGACGTGTCTTCGGTGCACGTATACGTACCTGTTGCTCCGCACGAAAGAGAAAAATATTTATTAAGTTCCGCGTCGAGCGAGTTTACGAGAATATACACCTGCTTAAAAACGCTGTCCGTCGACGAGAGCGTAGTGTCGATGCTGCTCGTACGCGTGAGCCTGGCGGCTGACGGATCGTACGATTTCCGGAAAAATTTTATTAATTGAGGAATCGGACTTGATCTGCCTGCGCGCTTCCAGACGACAGTTCCCTCCGTACTCCAGTCCCCGTCTGTTTCGAAACTTACTTCGAATCCCGTCTTGAGAATGTCGGAATCGCTGATATAGAAATTTTCCTGCGTGTACGCCGACAGCTGGAATGTCGCGGCGGACGCATCGTCTTTCGGAATCTTCACCGCTCCGGCCAGAGACGTGTTGTATTCATCCTGTTTATACCATGCGAACAACCCGGACCTGCTTTCGGAACCGAATATGTTGAACGCATTTGTGACGATCGTCGTTTTGAGCTGATATGTGTCGCTGATTTTTGCGGACGTTCTGATATCCCGCTCTACGGCGAACGACGCCGACGACGGTATGTAAAAGTCCGAAACAGACGCGGAGAGCGGTCTTGACCACGACGCGGAATAACATGTCGAATAGAACAGCGAATCGGACGATGTTGTCGTCATTGAAGTGTCAGCAAGAACTGCTTCCGACAAATCAGTGCTGAACATGTCGTAGAACGGCCATGAGGAAAAGTACCAGGAGCGGGAATCACGGGACGCGGAGAGCGTCCGGTAATCGGAGATGTAATTTCCCCCCTGACTGTATATCGAGACTCCGCCTCCTTTTTTGAGCCATTCAAGCGCAACGTTCTGGCTGCTGATTTTAAACGGTATGCGCGTCGTGAACGATGTTGAATCTGTGTAGAGAACGGACGACGAGGACGTGTATTTTCCGGCAGTTTCGAATATGAACTGCGGCGCAAGCGACATGAACGGCAGCTGCGTGCTGAGTTTCAGGGTGTTGTCGTTTGTACGCAGGGACGCGGCGACGCTTCCTGCGGAATATGCGAGTGCGGCGCTGTCCGTCCATCCTCCGAGGAAGCTGTCGGTGTCGGACGAAGGCGCGCCCGTTGTCGAGGGAAGAATTTTCTGTACGACTACAGCCGTTCCGCTGAGCGTTGAGCCCCAGTTTCTGCCGGCGAACGCCAGTTCCGCCGCTGCGCCCGATTTCTGATTGAGCGACCAGAGACTGCTTGAGGATGTAGCGTATGCGCTCAGCATGAGCGGGACGTACAGCGGGGAAAAATTAACGGACGCTTTATCGGAGTGTTCCAGCGACGAACCGGAATGGTCGAAGCGGTAGGCGCCCGAAAACGAAAAAATACCGAGCAGCGGGCGCGTCGTTGCTGCGCTGTAGCCGGCTGTTGAGACGGCGCCCGTTTCCGCACTCGAGAACGCAGCGTCGCCCGAGAGCGCGATTGTCGCCGCCGTCGCAGAAGCTGCGGAAGAGGCTGTTACAGTCTGCGCGTTGTTTGCCGCCGTTTTTGTTCCGAACGTCGCCGATTCCGTCGCGGTGGACGAAAGCGATACGTTCTCAATCAGCGGGAACGAACCTGCCTGAAGAACGGCACCGTCTTTTTTGTAGGAGACTTTCGTTATGTTTCCGAGCAATACGTGCGGCGTAAGGCCGTCGCAGTAGAGTTCGTCGACGGCCAGTTCGCCTGATTGATATACAGTACCGTCCACCGCCGTGTCGACGAGCAGTTTCATCCGCGACGGCACTACGGACGTGTTCACCTGCAGCGTATAGTTTCCGGAAGAAAGCGCCGCACCGTCGACAGAGACTGTTCTGTCGATTAAATTCACCGACAGCAGATGCCATGCGCGTGAAGACGTGTTCACTAGGTTTGCAAATTCCGACTGCTTTACCGCAACCCGCACAGCAGTCGAGCCGGAATCGTCGATCGACTCCGCCTCCGAATCAAGGATGAACGTGAACGCAGCTTCGTCCGTATCTGTTGTGGAACCGGTATATGAACTTTCCCCGTAATAACTGAAATACATGTTGACTGTTTCATACGGCGCTATATCGACTTCGGTGAAATAGCGTGCGGCGGCAATAACAAGTTCACTGTCGTCCGAAGGCGCCGTTTCCGCAGTGTTTTTCCATGTTACAAGCGCGGCGTAATTTGTGCTGCTGTTGAAACGGGATTTGTCGGGCACCGTCGTATCAGCAGTCTGTTTTGTCGTCACTGAGAGCGCGCTGTCCTGCGATGTAAATATGTTCTGCACGTCAGTTTCATACGGACCGGAATAGATGCACGGTGATGCGTCGTCCGATGAGGAGTAATTTTCGGACTTGACGATTATGAGACGCATGTCGTGATATTCGCTGAACCGGGCGCGGTCGTAATCGGTGAGAAGAACGGTAACCTTCTGCCACCCGTTGCTGTCCGCTCCTGTTCCGTCGGGATAGAAAGCTTTCTGCACGTCCGTACCTGTGTCAGCGGATGATGTTGCGGATATTTTCCACGTCGGTACTTTGTTGCGGACCTCATCAGAGAGATCGTCGTCCGCGTATACGCCGAGCTGCAGATACACGTCGTACCCGGTAACCGACGTGTCCGCCGCTTTCAGCGCGAAAGTGAACTGCGTCCCCGAGGATAGAAGCGAACCGCCGCTTATGCTTATCGACGCGGCCGCCCAGCTGTCGGCGGAACTCCCGCTGTCGAACGACGCTTCGACCGGCACCGCATATCCCGAAATTCCGGTGACTGACGTACCGCCGGCCGTTCCCGACGTACAGTTTTCGTCCGCGTCGAGCGTTTTGGGCAGCGCCGTGTCGGTGCTGTCCGGGCGTTTGTTCAGAATCGGCTCAAAGTCAGACGGAAGAACGATGCCGTCGCTTTCGCCGAGGTAGTACGTCTCCGAACTCTCGTCGTCCATGCCGAGTACGCGGTAGCAGCCGGTGACGTTTTCCGTTTCAAGAGAGACGATCGACGCGTTTGTCGCGGAGAGACCGTTTTTGTTGTAGGAGAGTCCGGCCGCGAGCGAAACGAATCCCGTTTTCGATTCGGAGTCGTCCGCAAATTTATTTTTAAGTGCAAGCGCCCACCGCGATGAAATCGCCGCGTCTCCGGTGAGTCCCGGGAAAAAATTCCATGAAAACCCGGCTTCGGCCGCAACAGCGCCGTTGTCGTAAGACGTCGTGTCCTCATACCACGTAATGTAGATTTTGTCTGTATCGGCGACCGACACGGAAGGCGTTACCGTTCCCGATTCGCTGTCGTACGTTGCGGCCTGATCGAGGATGCCGTTTTTGTATACCGATACCGACCCTGCGGCTGCGTCAGTGCCGATGTCGTACCGGCTGACCGGAGTGTACGTCTGAAGGAGGAGTTTCAGATCGCTTGAATCGCTGTATCCGAGGTAGCTGCCGGGCGACGTGACGGCGAGCGGGTAGCGTACGGAAGGTTCCAGCGCTGAAGAGGAAGATTCGTCAGTTACGTAGACGTCGGAATACGTGTGCGTGTCGGAAAAAAAATCGGTGGAGACGAACGTTATGTCGTTGTCCGAAATGACGGCGGAATATTCCGAAGATGATTTTTCCGTCGACGAAGATACGACTGCGGCATCCGAAGCCGTCGTTATTCCGCAGTCATATCGGTACGCGCACGCAAACGGCGAGAATCCTGCGGGAGACTGAATCAGCAGACCTGTGCTGCCGCCGATTGTCGTAAAAAGGCCGTAATAATTTGTCCCGTCGTCCGAATACGCGAAGTCCTTCAAATCGGGCGCGTTCGGACTGTCTGCAAACCATGTCTGAACGGCGCCGAGAAAACTGCCGCCAGGCGAATCAGCCGTACCGTACGAGCCGAGTTCGCTTTTGATATTCGCAATTGCGGAGGAAGAGAATGTGATGATGACATTAGGAAGCGTGTTGTTTTTTTTTACGCTTCCCGCATCGGACGCAATAATAATCATGCTGCGGGCGGGAAGCAACGCGTACTGGGAGCTCGAAAGCTTTTTGTACGTGCGGCCGTCCGCGTCGGAGTATGTCCCCGACGACGACTCTACGTACACGGCCGCAACTGCCGACACGTCGTCGGAAGAGGGAAGAACGAACAGCTGCCCGGTAAGCCAGCCGGAGAGCGATACGGAGATTGTCGACACGCTGTTCTTTCCGTAAAAGGTCGCATCGTGCTCTGCAAGCATGTCGTATCTGACGACCGCGTCGGCACGCCATCTGCCGTTTACGGAATCAGCGAACCGTGCTGATATGCCGGGCGCTTCATTGTCTCCGCCGCCGATCCCCCTGCCGAAAAGCGAAACTGAATACGTTGCGGGAAAGACGATGCCTCTGTTTGCGATGAGCACCTCCCTGATGTTGCCCTGTCCGTAATATCCCGCCGCGATAGTATTTTTGTTGAATTCGTCCGCGAACGACGCCTTGAAAAACCACGACTTGTTGAGCATAAACCACAGAGAAAGGTCGACGCTTTGTTTGAATACAGGCACACCGAGCGAAAGCGCGAACGGATTTCCGTACCCGAACGAAGCCGACGTCGTCTGAAGCAGCTTTGCCTCCCAGTAACCGTCCGCAAGAAATTCGACGCTATTGTCGCCAATCTGATAATTGAACAGCGATTCCGGGAGGTCCGTGCTTTCAGGTGCAACGTTCGTCTCGTCGGTGACGATGGAACCGGCTCCGCTTGCCGACGTTGTCGTATCAGCGGAAAGAGTCTGCTGATGTGAAAAAAGAGCGAGAAACGCAGCGAAAAACAGAATCGATTTGAGCTTCGACGCGTCGAGCAGACGCGCCTTGTGTATTTTTACCTCGGGATGTTTTTTCTCAAGGTTTACGATTGCCTTTTCGACGGCCCGCTTTTTATTTTCTCCGAAGTCGAAAAGTTCCTGCTGACGCGGCGCTGCAGTGTCTTCAAGATTTTCAGCTCCGACACCGAGCAGGCGGATGCTGCGTCCTTTTTCATATTTCCGTTCGAAAAGCGAGCAGACGCGCGCGTACAAATCGTCGACGGAAGTAATGTCGGAGGAACTCGTTTCCCGGACGGAGACTGTTGAAAAATCGTCGTAACGCAGTTTTACCATGACGGTGCGGCTCGTACAGCCTTCGCGGAGCAGGCGGAACATAACTGTATGCGATAGTTCCATAAGCGCGGTTTCCGCCGTGTACGTATCGGTGAGATCGTACGAGAACGTCGTTTCCGCGCTGAGCGAACGGGAAGACGCATCTCTGCTGAATGTCTCAGCTTCCTTTCCCCGTACCGCATTGTACAGAAACGTCCCCGTGGAACTGCCGAACAGAACGCATAGAAGGTCTTCGCTTTTTTCATAAATATCGCGCGCTGTAAAGATACCCGCTTCGTTTATGCGCCGGAGTGTTTTTGGACCGATTCCCCAGATTTTATTCAACGGAAGCGAAAGCATGAACTTCTCTTCGCTTCCCGCCTTTACTTCGCAGAATCCGTCGGGTTTCGAAAGCGCTGACGCAATTTTTGCAATATATTTCGAACCTGCAAGCCCGGCTGAAACAGTAAGCCCCGTTTTTTCCCTGACCTCTTTTTTGAGCCGTCGTGCGGTTTCCGCCGGTTCTCCGAAAAGAACCTCCGTACCGGTAAGGTCGACGAAGGCTTCGTCCACCGACATCTGGTCAACGTCGGGAGAATATCCGCGGAATATGTCCATGATTTGCGCGGAAAGCTCGTGATACCGCTGCATCCGGCAGTGGACGAATATTCCCTGCGGACAGAGGCGGTATGCCTCAGCCGTGGGCATTGCCGAGTGGACGCCGAATTTGCGCGCCTCATACGAAGCCGTCGAGACGACGCTCCTTCGTTCTCCCGGAAGGCCTCCGACTATAACCGGTTTTCCCCTGTATGAAGGATTGTCGAGCTGTTCCACCGACGCAAAAAAGGCGTCTAAATCGACATGCAGAAAATAGTGTACTGTGCCGTTTTTCATGTTTTTTCTACAGTCTGTTTCCTCGAGGCGGGAATCGTGACTTCGTATGTCCGCATCGTACAGGCAGAATCAGTTTCCCTGTAAAATGCGGTCACAGTCACGACTGAAGGAACAGAGACGTCGGCGACATACGAAACGGTAATCTTTTCCGGCGGCCAGACGGGAACGGGAAATGTATCAGTATATTTTGTTTTGTCAGATTTGTACTCGTTGTCGGAGTAGACGACGGAATTCCCGTTCATGCCGTTTACCGAGATAATACAGCGTTCCGCCTCCTTCCCCAAATCGACGGAAATAGTCCGCGTCGTATCGCCGAAAAATGTACGGTCCGATGAGGAACAGGAAAGAACTGCGTCATCTGCCCGGTTTATCCGAACGGCATTCTGCGTTCTCCGTTCGCTTCCCGGTTTGAAGTATCCGGAAATACGGCTGACACCGGCGAGAAACACAACGATGATTACCGCCGTTGCTCCGGAAAATGATATCACGCTCAGAATGCGCCTGCCTGATGCAGATGTTTCATAATAATTCCACCGCTCGGTGAAGCGCGCTATTATGCGGAGCCACTGGAAAAGAAACGGGAGCGACCCGATTGAAAGAAGCATATTCCCCTGAAAGCCGCTGTATACTGCGGAACCGAAAAAAGCCGGGTCCGCATAACTGATTATCTGCCTGATGTACGGAACATAGGGAATCATCATTGCAATGAACGCGGCGACGAGCATGTTTGTTTTTTTGAACGGACGGAAAATATATACGATGACGTACTCCGCCGCAAAGAGAAAAAACAGGGAAATATCTACTGCGCTGAATATGAAAATATTAATTACCGAATCTACGGTAAGAAGATATGCGTACGCGCGCTCTTCAAGGACGCCCTGAAATTTAACAATAAACAGATAGAGCAGCGTATTGATGACGAATGTTATGACGACTTTGACTATGAATTGATAAAGGATGGAAATTCTGAAAATATGATAGAGGAACTGCGTGAGCGGCTGGCTTACCTGAAAACAAACGGCCGAAATAACAACGGTGACGGGGAGAATATACCAGAGCCTGAATACATCGTGTTTGATTTCGGTTCGCCGTTTGTTTCGTATGAACGAAAGTTCCGACAGCATGAACAGACTGATGAATGAAACAGCGATAAAACACACGACAATGAACTGCTCGCTGGTCCACCACAGGGTTTTCCCCGCATGAAAAACAATATAGTGCCGGTCCCAGCTGCCGGTTCCTTCCGAACTATAGGCGGAAAGAAATTCAGCAGTGCCCGCACCGTATGAAGCTATGTCGGCCTCTTCGGGAATCGAGATGCCTGCGCACGGAATGCCCCGCTGCAGAAAAAAGGAAGCGCGTTCGTCGGCTTTAAGAATCCGCAGCCGGTACAGCGAGCCGAGACTCCCTCCGCGGATACGGTACGGCAGTCCGGAAGACGCGAACGAATCGCACAGCCGTTTGACGAGCCAGCTCGGGGCAGTGTCCCCCGCGCCGCCCGGAATCAGTACGGCTGTTTTTTCGGCCGTAAAACTTACGGAGACAGCGCTGCAATCGTCGGGTGCGTCGATGTTTTCGGCGAATATGTCCGTTCCGCAGAGCCTGTCGCCGCCGTTGTCCGACTGAAAGTCGCCGTAGGAAAAAAGCAGAACAAGGTCGTAATCCCGCTGCATTTTTTTCAGACTGCTCAGGATAACGCTTACGTAATTCCTGAACCGGAGCGCGTCTTCCATCGTAAAAGCGAGAATCAGCGTCCGTCTGTTGCCGGACAGTTCCGCCGATTTTTCCGCAGCGGCAGGAAGTGCAACTTCAATGTTATACGGAAATTCATTCGTTCCCGATTTTATCAGATCCGATTTTTGCGGCGTAAATCCGCTTGAAAAAAGAAAATTTTCAGTATTTTTACACAACGAAAGCCCGCGGAGTTTCACCCCCGGCTGCAGCAACGGCTCACCGGCGTTCAGCAGAGCGGAAAAGAGTATGAAGCAGGATAAAGAAAAAAAAACTCTGATTTCCTTCATATATTCAGTTTATAATATTAAGTGTTTACAATGCAAGTCCCATAGTGTATAATAAGAAGCAATAATAAACCAGTAGAATAGATGGAGAAAGGTGAAAAATGAGCGCTGCAGGTAAAAAATTCATGCTGGAACTGCCTTTGAAGATCATTCTGACAGAGGACGGCGCTTCAAATTTCATCAGCCATAAGAAAAAACTGCTCCGTTTCCGGCTTGCAGACAATATTGATGAATACGGCATCTCCCTGAATCGTTTTTCTCCCCAGTCTATTCAAAGCATGATACTTCTTGATTATATCTCGAAAATCGAGATATCGATGACGGAATTCGTTTCCGCGCGGCAGGAAGTCATGGATCTTTCAAAAGTCGTTGTCTATTCCCTTTTGTACAAGCAGTTCGACCGCGACATGTATTCTGCGGTCATCCAATGCGACTGCGTGCGTAAATACAACAGGGCGAATCCCGCTCATCTCATCGACGAAAAAACGAAAATGAACGACAGGCAGCTCAGGCTCACGCTTGCAAGTCAGGGCGCCGTTATCGATCAGACGCGCAAGCTTATTTTGTCTCCCGTCTGGCAGTCCATCATGGGCAATAAAGATTATTCCGCCGAGGAAAAAAATATTTATCTGCTCATGACTGAGAAATTTCTCAACAGACTCGGCCTCATGAACTGGTACATCATCACGCTGTTTCATAAGGCCGACGGATTCAACGAGATGCTCATCGCAATCCGCAATCTGCTCGGTTCGTACATGGATAAATCGAAAGTGGCGGAATATATTTCCGTTATGATTATGGAGCTTGCGCTCAACAGCGAGAATACGAATATCCGCAAGGAAGCGCGCAACATGTATCAGGGCGTAGAGGATATCGATTCTCTTATTTTCGATCCCGACATCCGCTCAAAAATTGTTAAGGAACTGCAGCGCAAGCACGAACTTGTCTTCCTGTCATGGAAACTCGGAGGAGGAACGTCGTCGATCGGAAAGCAGGGCCGCCTGCAGATAACGTTGTACAATAAGGACGACGAGTTCCAGGAAGTAAAAGAAAATATTGAAGCCAAGAAGACTGCCGATACGAGAAAAAAGACGCTTATCGATTTTTACCGCGAACTGCCCGAAGGTCAGGAAGGCACCGACCTCGGATTGTACTACCTGTCATACCTCGACGACGCATGCAAAAAAGTAAATGTTAAATTCGAATCGCTTGTGAATCAGTTTTCCACAAGCGATCTTACCGTTATAAACCTTATTTTCAATTTCTGACTATGTTCACTGTTCCGCACATTCGTTCTTTTTGCCTGTTTGCCGTATCCGTTTTCTTCTGCGGTGCGTGCGTGTCGTGCGCAAATACGACGCCGGAACTTCTTTCTTCGAACGCGACCGTGATTTTCGACTACCGCGACGACGCTTCCGTTCCGCAGATGCGTCTTTCTGTTTTCGCTGAGACGGGAAGCGATGTGCGGCGTGCCGAACAGATACGGATTGCATCGCAAACGAGCGGATATGAATGGACCGAGGAAGAACCGCAGCTTATCGGTTCCGGCAACAGACAGTGGGCCGGGTATACGAATTTTGCTGTTCCTGAATCGCAGCAGTTTCCGCAGGGACAGTATGATTTGTTTTACACCGACGCGGAGGAACACACGGTTCAGACTTCTTTTTCCGTAGCGTACCCTGAAAAACTTACCGGATCAAAATCTTCGGATGCGAGAAGTATTCTGGGAGCATCTGCAAAAGAAATGCTGGCGGTGTACATGTCAGACGGAACGCTTATATATTACAATACGCGGAAACCGGAGTGGAAAAACGACGACAGCATATGGAACGATATGAAACTGGCGTCGTCCATACGGATATGCTGGACATCGTCCGACGGTTCCGTCGTCTGCTTTATGCCCGCGGAAGAGCGGCCGTCGTCGGCCGGTAAAGAATAAACGAGGAAATGATTTTGAACGAAAACGAATCAGGAGCGGATAGTCGTTTTTTCCGCGATGTGAAGACGTACGTCGTCCGCATAGGACGCATGACCGATTCTCAGAAAAAAAATTATGAAGAGCTTTCTCCCGTATGGTGCATCCCTTATGCACCTGAAAAATTGTCGTACGCGAGCATATTCGGAAACGCGAATCCGGTCACCGTCGAAATAGGATTCGGTATGGGTGCCGCAACCGCGGAAATAGCCGCGCAGAATCCCGGAAGAAACTACATCGGTATAGAAGTGCATAAACCGGGCGTCGGTAAGCTGCTCGGTGAAATAAAGGCGCGCGGCTTGGAGAACCTCCGCGTCATAGAGCACGATGCGGTCGAAGTGCTCGGCAATATGATAGCGGACGAATCGGTCTGCGCGTTTCACGTGTTTTTTCCCGACCCGTGGCCGAAGAAGCGGCATCACAAACGTCGTCTCGTACAGCGTCCTCATACTGATTTGTTCGCGGCGAAACTTGCGCCCGGCGGCTATTTTTATATGGTTACCGACTGGCTTGAATACGCGCAGTCTGCACTTGAAGAATTGACCGCAACGGAGCATCTTATTAATAAGTACGACGGGTTTGCGGAGCATCAGGAATGGCGTCCCGAGACGAAATTCGAGGCCCGCGGAATACGCGACGACAGGCCTATAAGCGAACTTTATTTTATAAAAAAATAGAGGAGTGTATGAGCGATCTTTTTGACATAAATGAAGCGAAAGCACGCAGTGAAAAGGCAAAACGAGTCGGAGAACTCGAAAGGCTTATACAGAAATATCAGAAATCATATTACGACGGTGAAGGAGAAATCAGCGACGCCGACTTCGACAAGTTGTGGGACGAACTCAAAGCGCTTGAGCCGGAAAATCCTGTTCTGAAAAAAGTCGGACAGGATTCGGGAAATTTTGAAAAAGTACGCCACATCATGCCGATGGGAAGTCAGGAGAAGGCCGCAGGTCCGGAACAGTTCCGTGCGTGGGCCGAAAAGCACGTGTACGACGAATACCTTGTCGAATACAAGCTCGACGGGGCGTCTCTTGAACTGCAGTACAGCCATGGAGAACTCAGACGGGCGGTGACGCGCGGCGACGGTACGGTCGGCGACGATATAACGGCGAACGCGCGCAAAATGCAGGGAGTTGTCGCGCTGCTCGGAAAAAGCGACGGTTCGCGCATAGACTTTACCGGCGGTATCCGCGGCGAAGTCATTATGACGCATCAGATACACGACATGAAATTTGCGGACAAGGCGAACTGTCGCAATGCCGCGAACGGGCTTATGAGGCGGAAGGACGGCGAAGGCAGCGAGAATCTCACGCTCATCACGTACGACGTGTGGGCGACTGAAGGTGGGCAGCCGTATACGGACGAAGAGAACAAGATTTTGTGGCTTAAATCGTGCGGGTTCAACACGGTGACGCTCAGAATATTCCGCTCGATCGACGAAGTGATTGCGTACCGCGCGCAGGTAATGGAAATACGCAAAACGCTCGATTACGACATCGACGGCCTTGTAATAAAGGAGCGCCGCATCGACCATGACGACGCGGTCCGCGCGCGCCCCGACAGGCAGATAGCGTTCAAGTTCAGCCTCGAAGAGGCGGTGACGACGCTGCGGGAGGTCGAGTGGAGCCGCAGCGGCGGTACGTACACTCCCGTCGCCGTATTTGACCCCGTCGAACTTGCGGGAACGACTGTGCAGCGTGCAAGCCTTGCCAACCCCGATACGATGCGCGCGCTCGGCGTGAACATCGGATGCTCCGTCGTCGTCGTAAAACGCGGCGAAATCATTCCGAAAATCGAAAGCGTCGTGCAGGACGGGAAAAGCGGACTGGAACCTGTCGTCTTCCCGACGACCTGTGAAACGTGCGGTACGCCGCTTGTCGACGAAGGCAGCCGTCTTTTCTGCCCGAACAAATCATGTCCGAAGCGCGTGCTTCATCAGCTGCTCAAATGGGTTCAGGTTGTGGACATACGCGATTTCGGCGAAACGCTCGTCAACTCGCTTTTCAAATCGGGAAAAGTCGCGTCCATCACGGACATTTATTCGCTTACGCTCGACGATCTGATTCCGTTTTTTCTCAACGAGGAAAGCATCGCTGCGGAAAAAGAATCGCTCGGAGCAGCGAAGGTTATCAACTCGATCGCGTCGCACCGGAACATGAGTCTTGCCGTGTTCGTCGCGGGTTTCGATATCGAGGGAATAGGGGAAACGTCTGCAGAAAAGCTCGTCAACGCGGGATTCGACACGCTCGACAAAATGCTTGCGGCAAACGAAGAACAGTTTGCGGACGTGTACGGCTTCGCGGAGGTGATGGCGCATACTGCCGTCGAAGGTCTTTCGGAAAACGCAGAGGAAATGCGCGCGCTCGTTTCTTCGGGAACGATACGTCTCGCTTCTTCGTCTTCGGGCGTGTTTGCGGGAATGTCGTTCTGTTTTACGGGAGAACTTTTTACAATGAAACGCGCCGACGCGGAACAGCTTGTCAAAAAAAACGGCGGTTCATGCAAGTCGTCGGTGACAAAGGATTTAACGTATCTCGTTACGAACGACACGTCGAGCGGTTCTTCGAAAAACGCGAAAGCCGTGAAATTCGGCATAAAAATAATAGATGAAAAGGAGTTCCTGAAACTGGCAGGTATATGATAAGACAGTGGTCTGTTGGAAAATTTATTTTTAACAGTATTTTTGCCTGTTTTCTCATCGTGTTTATTGTCTACGCTGTAAAATTCGGCGGTTGTTTCGGAGCCGCAGGCCGCCTTCCGCGGGTAAACGACTATCAGATTATGCGCATTCTCGTCTACGGGACAAGCACCTCAGAAAGCGGCGATACTGTCAGCGCCGTCATATCGCTGCTCGATACTGCCGGAAACGAATGCGCGGTGCTCGAGCGTTCGTGGCGCGGCTCGTCGCTTGCAGTCGATTTCAGAAGCGCGGAATTTTCAGGGAAGAAATTTCTGTTTCCCGAAGTCATTTACGGCCGCGAGACAATCTATGAACACCGCGGCTTCGGGCTGTTTGAATCGGGAACGTATCTTGAACGGTATTATAACGAAAACGGGCAGTGCATGCTGTTCGGAACGGGCTCCACCTATAAAAACAGACACGATTTATACAGACTCTCGAGTTTTGCCTCCAATCCGGCGGCGGTCTTCAGCGCAGGTTTTTCAAACCGGTACACGGTGGATTTGTCCCGCTGCACGACGGGCGTGTATTACGCGGTGCTCACGGACTCGGGCGGACGGCTCGAAATCCGCCCGGAATAATCAGTTCTGTTCCTGTTTCGTGTACGCGTAATCTGTCGTAAAGAAATCGGGCGAAACTGCGCACATGTTGAGACGTAGCTCCCAGTGGAGATGCGGTCCCGTCGCAAGGCCCGTCGAACCGGAAAGGCCGATCTTATCACCCTGTTTTACAAGCTGACCTTCCTTGACGCCGAGCGAGTGCAGGTGGTAATACAGACTGTAAAATCCGGGAGCGTGCTCAATAACGACGCTCCATCCCGTCGATATGCGGTTTTCCGCCATGACGACGCGGCCGTCTCCGCATGCAGAAACGACTGTTCCTTCGGGGACACCGAAATCGATGCCGTAGTGAATCGTTTCGGACGTTTTGCCGCTCATATATTTATATGTCCGCCTGTCGCCGAAATCGGACGTACGGCGTGTCGACGCGACGGGCGGAACGAACGGTCTGACGAAATAGACGTCGGAAGGTTCGACTGTTTCGAGAATCGTATTCAGCTTTTCAATCTGCGCTGCATGTGCGGGAGTCGTATCCGTTTTTATCGCGGTATTTTTTTCGTCGAGTTCGACGATTTCTTCGGGGAATTTTTTTTCACTCAATGTAAACGGCAGAACGAATTCTTCCGCATCCGAACCGAACGCCGTGTAGATTACCTTGAGAGAATACTCTCCGCCTTCCGCAAGCCACGGCGAGAGCGGAACGTATGCGAGAAGTTCCTGAACGTTCTGGCGTTTTGCCTTCGGATTAACGAAAAAGAACAGAGAGCTGTCTATCTTTTTTTTCTTTTCGAATAATTCCGCCATAGCCACAGTATCCTGCGTGACCTTTCTGCGGTCGCGTGATTTGAGCGTCATGCGTATGACGACGGCGTCGCCCGGAGCGGCGGATTCGTTGTAGGTTAGGCCGATAGTACAGTTCGTCCCTTCGAACGACGACTTAGTTCCGGCTGCGGCCGGAACTAAAGCGATGCAGAGCGACGCAAGAAATGCGGTCACTGTCTTTTTATGATTGTTCATTAGTATTACTCCCCTGGCTTGATTTTTTTATATCGGTGATAATCATCTGCGGAGTAACAGCTCCGTTGAATGAATTCCTGTTTACCGTATACAGAACGTCGAGCCTGTCGCCCGTTTTGAAATCGCGGTTGAGCCGTCCTCCCTCGCCCCAGAACATCGCCGGAAATTTGTATTTTCCGCAGTCGAACGTGATCTTGAGATGACGCGGCTCGCTTTTTCCGACAAGCACGGCGTCCTGAACCGGCAGGCTTTTCGAATAAAAGATAATCTCGCGGTTCCCCTCGCCGAACGGTTCGAATCTGTCAATAATGTTGAGAAGGTCGGGCGTCATGTAGGAAACGGGAATTTCCGCGTCTATGTCTATCGTTTCGCATTCGGTTTCAAGGTTTACGGCCGACGAAAATGATTTGAGTTTATCGACAAATTCGTCGAGCTGCGAACACGGAAAGCTGAATCCCGCGGCATAATTGTGGCCTCCGTGATTGATGAAGAAATCGCCGAACCTGTCGAGGAACGTCGTAGCGTTGAATCCGCGGCAGCTGCGCATAGAGCCGACCGCTGTATCGTCTTCGGAAATTGTAACGGCAATGGAAGGAACGTTAAAACGTCCGACGAGCTTTGCGGCAAGAATGCCGGTGACGCCTTTGTTGATATGCCTGTCGATGACGACGCACATCCGGTGTCCGTACATTTCATAACTTTCGTCGGCCTGTTTGCTGATGAACACCGACGCGTCCGCGACAAGCTGTCTGCGCTGTTCGTTCATTTCAATTATTTTCTGCGCAAGCCTGTCGCGTTCGCCGGGATCCTTTGAAAGAAGCATTTCAAGCGCGACGTTCGACTGTCCCATCCGGCCGGCGGCGTTGAGCGAAGGAATGACAGTCCACGACAGATCCGTGGAGCAGATTTTTTTCCCTGTCATTCCGAGCCGCGCGAACAGCTCAGCGAGCCCGGGGCGAAGTCTGCCGCCGTTCATGGAGCCTATTCCTGCGCGCACAAGTATCCTGTTTTCGTCTTTCAGCGGCATGATGTCCGCGAGCGCCGCAAGCATGACAAGCTGCAGATCGTTCTGCTCGTCCGCCGTATTCTTTGCGTTCGCAGTCTGTCTTTCCGCGAACGTCACGAACAGATTGAAAAATCCTTCGATTTCAGTCGCTGGTCTTCCGCTGTATTTTGCGATGCGCGACATATCCTTTACTGCAAGCAGACTTTCGTCCGCAAGCTGCGGAATGAGCTTCGCAATCTGCGGCCGGAAATCCATCATGTTGAATTCGATGCCGCTTCCGAAAATTTCAGAAAGCTGCTTTTGTATGACAGGTTCGTTCCATACGAATATCTGCTGTCCGGTAAGGAAAGCCGGCAGCTTTGTATGAGTGACAGATGCCGCTCTCTGTGCGGTGCGCTCGGAAATTTGTCCTTTCTGCACCAGATTTCTGACTTTCAGACAGTCGATATAGTAGTCTTCGCCTTCGGCCGGACGGACGTTGAGCAGCGTTACCTCCTGCTTGTACAGCTCGGAATTTGAAAAGCGCAGGGCAGTGACAAGCTTGTAGGCGACGGCGGCGCCTGAAATGTCGGGAAACGGATAGCCTGATCCGGGCAGCTTCGGGTCGATTACGGTGTATGCGGCAGGGAGCGTTTCCGGCGGATTGTGATGATCGGTGACGATTACGTCTATCCCCAGTTCGTTCGCATGCGCTATTTCCTGCACGTTCGATATGCCGCAGTCGACCGTAATGATGAGCGAGCCGTACTGCTTTGCAAAGTCGTCGACCGCCGCGGTAGAAAGACCGTACGCGTCGCCGCCGAGCGGAAGACGCCACTGAACGTCGTATCCCTGATCCTTGAGATAGCCGTAGAGAACGGCCGTGCTTGTTACCCCGTCGACGTCGCTGTCTCCGAATACAAGAACCTTTTCGCCTTCCTCCTTAGCGCTGAGAATACGGTCGACAGCGTCTTCCATGTTCGTGAACAGAAACGGATTGTGGAGGAAGCGGAGGTCGGTCTCCTTGAAATAGAGAACGTCTTTTCCCTCGACTATTCCTCTTCTTGCCATGATTGACGCGGTAAGCGCGTCGACGCCGTATGTGTCGCAAAGTGCTTTAACAACCTCGCGCGAAATATTCTTTTTATTCCATGTTTTCAAAATATGCTTTTCTTCCTTAGCAGAGATTTTTACTGATGGGCACCTCTAAAAACTCACTTTCAGTGATTTTTTAGAGGTGCCGTCGAGTTTTAAGTCGTTGTAATATCACGACTTAAAACATCGCATTTTCAAAGTTACCTCTAAAAACTTCAGTTTTTAGAGGTTCCCTGATGTATTTCCTTGTAAACGAGCGGTTTAACCTCCGGTTTGTCGGAAGAGTAAGAGACTGCTTTTTCAAGGCGTTCGCAGGCGGGAGAAAGGCACGCTTCGTCTTTACCGTATACTTCCATAAGGACGTCTCCTGCTTTTACGCGGCTGCCTGTCTTTGCATACAGAATGAGGCCCGCATCCGGACAGACGGGATCAGTCGTCCTGCTGCGTCCGACTCCGAGATCGACACCGGCCATTCCCGTAAGATATGCGTCGAGACTGATGTATCCGTCCTGTTTTGCTTTGAGCATCGTATGGAACGGCGACCGTCTCTTTCCCTGTTCGCAGAGAAGCGTTTCAGGATTACCGCCCTGATCCCTCACGTTTTCAAGGAATTTCACAAGCGCCAGACCGGATGCTACTGCCGTCCGGCATTTCGCTATACCCTCTTCCTTCGAAGCTGCTTTTCCGCCGAGCATGAGCATTTCAGCACCGAGCGCGTACGTTTCGTCCATGACGTCTTCCGGTCCGTCTCCCTGAAGGCATTCGATCGTTTCCTCGATTTCAAGAAAATTGCCGACTTTCCAGCCGAGCGGCGTATCCATATTCGTGATGAGGGCCGACGCTTTCTTTCCCATCGCGCCTGCGGTCTTGACGAGAAACGACGCAAGCATTTCCGCATCGGGAATTGATTTCATGAATGCGCCCGAACCGTATTTTACGTCGAACACGAGTGCGTCGGCTCCTTCGGCGACCTTTTTTGAGAGAATGCTTGCCGTAATGAGCGGTACCGATTCAACGGTGCCTGTCACGTCCCGGAGCGCGTAAAGCAGCCTGTCCGCAGGGACAATTTCCTTCGTCTGTCCCGTCATTGCAAATCCGGTCTTCGCGATGAGCGAGCGGAATGTATCCGGTGTAAGGCCGACTTTGTATCCTTTTATCGATTCGAGCTTGTCGAGCGTGCCGCCTGTGTGTCCGAGCGCCCGGCCGGACATCATGGGCACCTGAATTCCGCAGCATGCGACAATCGGCGCGAGCGGCAGCGAAATTTTGTCGCCGACTCCGCCTGTCGAATGCTTGTCGACGAACGGTCCGGTTAGTCCGTCTTTTTCGTAACCGTGCAGGTTGATGACGTCGCCGGAGTGGAGCATGGCGTCCGTAAGCCATCCCGTTTCTTCGAACGACATTCCGTTGAAGTAAACGGCCATAAGCCACGACGACATCTGATAGTCGGGAATCGTGCCTGCGACGTAGCCGTCGACTAAAAATTTGATTTCTTCCCTGGAAAGCGCCGTACTTCCGGTAAGTGTCTGTTTTCCGTCTGCGGATCGGATGAACGTTCCGCGTTTTTTCATGATTATATCTGTTGGTCTCATAATATTCCTATTCCGGTTTCAAGCGTTTTTAATTTTGTTCCCGCAGCCTGTCCCGCAAGAAAGAACACAAGCCGCTTTATTTCGCTGAGCGAATCGTCGCTGAGCGGCAGAACGCGAACTTCTGCCGGCGTCAGTTCCGATACAGCATACAGATAGCGTGCAGCTTCAATGCTCAGCATAAACGTGCAGGTACTTCTGTCCTGTCCCGCGCAGGAACTGCACACGAAGCCGTTCTCAACTGCATTGTATGATACTCTATCTCCGATTGAATTTCCAGTGAAAAACTCACGGCCGCACAGAATGCAGCGCGAAACGTCCGGTCTGATGCCGAGCAGGTCGAGATACCGCCACAGGAACCGTACGAGGCCCGTTTCGCACTGTCTGCCGGCCGAAAGATCGAGTCCGTCGAGAAACCCCGACAACAGATACCAGCACTTTTCATTGCTTCCGGCGCACTTTGTTTTTAGGGCAAGTTCGGCAGCAAGTGAAGCTGCGTACGTTTTATAGAGACTTTCGCGGAACGACATGTGGTAGTTCTGAACGTCGAAATCGGTGATTTTTACATTTCGTGAGGAATCACTGTTTTCCTTACAATAAAAATATGCTGTCCCGCTGTTCCACTGCGACACGAGCGAGCGCAGCCTGCTTTTCGGACCGCCGTATAATGTCGCATAGACAAGGCCTGTGTCTTTAGTCACGAATCCGACCGAGCTGTTGTTCTCCCCCTGCGGTCTGATTGAAAAGACAATACCCTGTGTGACGTAATTCCGCGGCATACCGGTATCATACTCTGTTCCTGTATTTTTTTCCATACATAACATATATTGCCTGTATTTTGCATTTTTGTGCAGTTTTTACGTAGTGATATAATTCAGGGCAACCGCATTATGAAAAACCTGAAAATTGAATATAGCTTTGCGAGTATCCATCCCTGTTAGCGGGTGATGCCATTCCTTATTAGAAGGTAGCATACGTCCCTGTTAGCAGGCAGGCACCTTCCTCGATAGCGGGTAATGCACAAACATGCACTGTATGACGTGCGATCACGGCACTGTACCGGAACGCAGCCTGTGACTGTTTGTTCCCGCATCCAGTCACTGTACAGGAGGCGTTACAAACAGTGTGCAACCCCCTTTCATGCATGATATGTACAGCATATCGTTGCACAATCATTACGCGTATACTTTACATAACTGCGGAATTCGTCTATAATAAAAAAATATAGTAGAGGTACGACTGATGGTATTTCCCCTTGAAGAACTTGTAAAATATTCAGGCAATATCTATGAGATTACGGTAGCTGCAAGCCGCCGTGCATATCAGATGGCAAAGATTGAAGATCCCGAAATTGAACAGAACGACGGAAAGGTCGTTTCCCTTGCTGCCCGGCAGGTTTTCGACAACAAGGTAACGTTCAAGATTGAACAGCAGTAATCATACAGGCGGAAAGATACCGGTACTTGTTCTTTTCGCGCCCACTGCTACCGGAAAGACTGCTTTGCTGCGGACACTCTTCGCAGAGGGCAGTCTCTCTTTTTTTAAAGACAAAGCAGAGATCATCAGCGCCGATTCGATGCAGGTATACCGCGGTATGAATATCGGGACTGCGAAACCTGATGCGGCTCTTTTATCCGCTCTTCCGCATCATCTCATAGACATTTGTTCGCCGCACGAGCAGTTCTCCGTCGCGGATTTTGTTGCGCGCGCGGACAATGCGTGTGCGCAAATATATTCGCGTGGAAAAATTCCCGTTGTCTCAGGCGGCACCGGTTTTTACATCCGTGCGTTTCTTCTGGGGCTGCCGGAAACACCGGAGGCAGACGAAAACGTGCGTGCGGAACTCCGGCGCCGCATGGAGGCGGAAGGACCTGCGGAACTGTATGCCGAGCTTCAGACACTCGATCCCGAAAGCGCGGCCGTCATACATGTGCACGACAGATACCGCATCCAGCGCGCGCTCGAAGTATATGCGGCAGCAGGCAGACCGCGGAGCTCGTTCCGCAGAAAGTTCGAACTTCGTGAACAGTACGCGTTTTGTACGCTCATTCTCAGCATGGAGCGTACAATGCTCTATGAACGCATAAATCAGCGGGTGGACAGTATGTTCGACGAAGGCCTGGAACAGGAAGTCATTCATCTGCGGGAAAACGGATGTACGGCATATGATCCCGGCATGAAGGCAATCGGATACCGTGAATGGTTTTCCGTCCGCTTTGCAGGAGATGTGCGCGCCCTGATAAAGGCCGACAGCAGAGCTTATGCAAAGAAACAGTATACCTATATGCGCAGCATCCCGTCGGCCGTTCTGCTTCCGTTCGACGGCTCGGAAGAAGCCGTCGGTCAGGCCGCTGAAAAAATCAGGGATTTTTTTCTGTTACACTTGACGTAATACTGTTTTTAGGTGATAATTACTAACACTTATCTAAGTGAAAGGAGTGCCATCGTGCCCTGTGGAAAGAAAAGAAAGCGCCAGAAGATGGCGACACATAAGCGAAAGAAGATGCTTAGAAGAAATCGGCATAAGAATAAGTAGCATTTTCTGCTAACTTATTGATGTCAGATAAGACCGCGAAAGTTCCTGTAACTGACGCGGTCTTTTTTGTATTTACTACATTGTATGTATTTACTATCAGACTGTATTGGAGGTGCTTGTACGATTCTTTCCGGCATTCATTCACCTGCAGATGTAAAAAAACTCCCGGAAAAAAAGATTCCCGAGCTTGCCCGCGAGATCCGGCGTACGATTATCGAAGTCGTCGGCAGAAACGGAGGACATCTTTCGAGTAATCTCGGCGTAGTGGAACTTACTATTGCGCTTCACCGCGTATTCGACAGCCCGGAAGATGCCATCGTTTGGGACGTGAGCCATCAGTGCTACGCGCACAAACTTCTTACCGGAAGATACGATCGTTTCAACACGCTGCGCCGGCGGGGCGGTATTTCCGGTTTTACGCGCAAGGATGAAAGTCCGCATGATTTTTTCAACTGCGGCCATTCTTCAACGTCGATTTCCTCCGCGCTCGGTCTTCTTATGGCGTGGAATATCGAAAAGCGGCCGGGAAAAGTCGTTGCGGTCATAGGCGACGGCGCGCTTACCGGCGGTATGGCGTTCGAAGCGCTCTCTCATGCCGGTCAGCTTTCCAAAAACCTTATAGTCGTGCTCAACGACAATCAGATGTCTATAGACCACAACACCGGTTCGATTTCACGCTATCTTTCGCGCATGACAATGTCGGCGCACTATCAGACGTTCCGCTACAAAGTGGACCGCATGATTGACCGGGTACCGTACCTCAGCAAATATCTTGAAAAATTTATTTTCCGTTTCAAGCGCTCTATGAAAGGTCTGCTGCTCACGAACAATCTCTTTGTCGACATGGGATTCGAGTATGTCGGTCCGCTCAACGGGCACGACGAACATGAGCTTGAAATCGTATTCCGCAGAGTTGAAAAACTGCAGCGTCCCGTTGTCGTTCACATCGTGACCAAAAAAGGAAAAGGATACAGTCCCGCGGAGGACAATCCCGAAGTTTTCCACGGAATCGGACCGTTCTGCATAAGCGACGGAAAGGTCGAGAAGTTCGACACACTGAGTTTTACCGAATCGTTCAGCAATTCGCTCATGGAACTTGCCGCGAAGCGCAGCGACATAGCGGCAGTTACCGCAGCTATGGCAAAAGGGACGGGACTTGCAGCATTTGCGCGTCATTATCCCGAGCGTTTTTTCGACGTCGGCATAGCGGAGGAACACGCGGTTACGTTCGGCGGCGGGCTTGCAACCGGCGGGCTTACGCCCGTAATATGCATCTATTCAACGTTCATGCAGCGTGCCGTCGATCAGGTGATTCACGACATTGCCCTTCAGAATGTGCACGCGGTCATCGTCCTTGACCGTGCCGGCGTCGTTCCGAACGACGGAGAGACTCATCAGGGGCTGTTCGACATAGCGCTGTTCCGGCCCGTCCCGGGACTCCGCATTATGTGTCCTGCAAGCGCGGAGGATCTGAAACTTTGCCTCAACTATGCCGTGTCGTCGCAGGGAGCGACTCTCATACGGTATCCGAAGCTTACCTGTCCGTCCGAGCAGGATGCGTTTTCTCAGCCTGTCGTACAGGGACGGGGAACGCTCGTTACGTGCAGCAGTTTTGCGCCGTCCCTCGAAGCGGGATTTGAGCTGCACGACGACTGCGGCAACGGTCGTATTCTTTTTGTCTGCACCGGCGGCATCTATTCGGAAGTGCTCGTGGCGGCACGCGCGCTTCTGCTCGAGAATGTCTATGCCGACATCTATACGCTGCGTTTCATAAAGCCCGTTGATGAAGATTATTTCACGGATATTGCGTCGAAATACGACGGCATCGTGCTTGCGGAAGACGGAGTTGTGACAGGGGGTGTATGCGCCTATCTGCAGAATGTACTGCTTTTGGCCGGAATCAGAAATGTTGCCGTAAAAGCGTTTCCCGACAGATTTTACAGTCACGGTACGCGCGGGCAGATATGCGCTGACGCGCACATGTCTCCTGAATATCTCGAAAAGGCAGCTCTTGAACTCGCCGGTTCCGGCAGCAGCGTACATACAGTTGAAATTGTATCGCGGAATGCGAAAGGAGGCAGACAATGAAAAAACTCGTTCTTGCAGGCCGCGTCGTTACGACGGAAAATCCTGCGTTTGTTATGGGAATAGTGAACGTTACGCCCGATTCGTTCTGGAAGGAAAGCAGGGGAGGCGCAGAGCACGCAATGCAGCTTATAGAAGAAGGCGCGGACGTGCTCGACGTCGGCGGCGAATCGAGCAGACCGGGGGCGGCGTACGTAAGTGCGGAGGAAGAAATAGAACGCATCATTCCGGTTATCCGCAGTATCAGAAAAAAATCGTCGATTCCCATATCAGTGGACACGCGTAAAAAAAAAGTAATGGAAGCGGCCGTCTCCGAAGGCGCCGACATTCTCAACGACATATCGGCACTTGAGGACGACGATGAGCTCGGAGTGTACGCGGCGGCTGTAAAAATACCTGTAATACTGATGCATAAACGCGGAATCCCTGCTATAATGCAGACGAATACGTCGTACGAAAACGTGTTTACCGAAGTGGACTCTTATCTTACGCAGAGGGCGTCGTATGCGCTGTCGTGCGGTATTTCAGCAGACAGACTCATAATCGATCCCGGCATCGGTTTCGGAAAAAATCTTGCGGCAAACGTCGAACTTATACGGAACTGCGGAAAGCTCTGCGGAGGTACATATCCGGTACTCATGGCGCTTTCGCGGAAAACGTGTATCGGTGAAATGACAGGTCAGCCGGTTGAAAAACGGCTGTACGGAACGCTTGCGGCCGACATACTGTCCGTACGGAACGGCGCGTTCATGATCCGCGTGCACGATGTCGCTGCGGCGGCTGATACTATGAAAGTAATGAAATATCTGGAAGGTGCAAAGAATTGAAAGCGTTTGACAGCCTCGCGGCAGTATACAATGTAATCCGTCCTATTCTTGATTTGAGCATTCTCACGTTTATTCTGTACAAAGCGTACGAACTTATAATTAAAACGAACGGAATACAGATTATTAAGGCGGCCGTCATCGTTGCGCTTGCGTACGCGGGTGCGCTTCTGTTGAATCTTGAGACGATGGTATGGATTCTCAATGTCATGGCGCCGGGGCTTGTCATTGCGTTCGCAATCGTATTCCAGCCGGAGATGCGCAAGCTTTTCCTGAAAATGGGGCAGACGCAGTGGTTTGCGTTCGGCAACCGCTCGAAGCACACGTATGTCGACTCTGTTCTCATCGCTGCCGAAATGCTTTCGAAGCAGCGTCGCGGGATGCTCGTCGTTTTTATGCGCCACACGAAAATGGACGACATCATCAACACGGGAACAAAGCTCAACGCTGATCTGTCGTCGAGTCTTCTTGTTACGATATTCGGGATGGACACGCCGCTTCACGACGGCGCATGTTTTGTTCAGGGCGGTAAGCTCATTGCGGCAGGATGTTTTCTTCCGCTCAGCGAACAGTATGACATCAAGAAGACGTTCGGAACCCGTCACCGCGCCGCGCTCGGATTATCCGAAGTTTCGGACGCGGTGGTGCTCGTCGTTTCAGAGGAAACGGGCGCAATCAGTCTTGCATATGATTCGAAATTGCACTACGACCTGACTATGACGGAATTAACAAAAATACTCGAAAATCTTCTCGAAATCACACCCGATGCGTATCAGATGGAGGACACAATCGATGAAAGCAAACAGGCTGATTGAAAAAATCGCGGAGAACTGGCCTGCGAAAGTAATATGCTTTGTCATGGCGTTGTTCCTCTACATATTTCACAATGTTTCCATTCTTGAAAAAAAAACGTTCACTATTCCGCTGTCGGTCGTTGCTGACGGCGGAATGTATCCGATGACGGACTGCCCCGACTACGTGCGTGTAACAGTACGTTCCACCACGGAAAATATTGCGGAAGCGCTGCAGGCCGACATTACCGCTACGCTCGACCTCACGACATATGATGCGGAAGGTGTCTATTCGGTTCCCGTATCCGTTCATTTTGCACCGAAACTGCTTCTCATGGATCCGTTTGAAGTGACGGTAAAACCCGAGAACGTCACCATACGCATGGAGGAAAAAGCGCTCCGGTACGTTTCTGTAACGCCCTCACTGTCGGGGGAACCGGCCCACGGGTATATCATTAAGAATACGACGGTCGAGCCGGAAACAGTACAGATAATCGGTCCCCGTTCCGTCGTCGAAAAAACGAAGCAGGTTTACACGGAAAAAATCGACGCGCAGGGCCTCACTGACAGTAAGAGCTACGACACTGTCCTGCAGAATATTAATTCACTGATAGCAGTGCAATCAGCCGAGCAGAAATTTCATGTAAACCTGTCCGTTGAAGCGGAACCGCTCATACGTAATTTTACGAACGTTCCGGTTAAAATAATGTTCCTGTCTCCGCGTCTCGAAATAACCGGTACTGTTCCCGACATTTCGTTCGACCTGAACAGCACTGTTCCGCTTCTTGAATCGTACGAGCTGGACGAGAATGCCGTACAGGCTGACTGCAGCGCGATAAAAGAAGCGGGAACGTACGAGCTGCCTGTGCAGCTTTCGCTTCCGTCGTATTTCGCTGTGGAAAACAAGAGCGCGGATACGGTGAAGATTGTAATCGGGGAAAAGCCGGTTACGGAAGAAAAAACTGCGGCGGAAATAAGGAACTGATATGATATACGGTATCGGTACGGATATTACGGATGTTGCCCGTTTTACAAAGTGGGTGAAAGATCCGTCGATGACGGCCCGCTTTTTTAATGAACGCGAAGTGCAGAGATCCGGTTCCGAATCTTTTTTATGCCAGCATTATGCAGTTCGGTTCGCCGCAAAGGAAGCTTTTTCAAAAGCGCTCGGAACGGGCATAACCGGTTTTGAACTGCGTGATATATACATAGAAAAAAACGGGGAAGGGAAACCCGAACTGCGGACCTTGGGAACGGCTGCGGCGATGCTTGAAAAACGGTGCGGAAGAAACGCAAAAATACACGTATCACTCAGCCATGAAAAAGAGTTTGCGGTTGCATTCGTTGTAATAGAAGTGTAAAATCGGAGTCGATATGGTCAGTGGAAAAAGCGAACCTGATACTAATAAAAAAATAGCGCTCTCATACTGGTCGAAGGAAAAATGCCTGTGCCCTGTGTGCCATAAAGAATTCGACAGGGAAGTAATGCTCAGCGGACAGGGACGTATGATCGCCGGCGGACTTACCGACGAACTTCACCGCATATTCGAGCCGTCGAAAAAATACGGAAGGATTTATCCGCTTATTTACGATATCGGCGCGTGTCCGAACTGCTGTACGGCTTTGTTCTGGTCCGATTTTAAGGATATGAAAAACAAGGACGCGATGGATACGATGTACGGACATGCCGAAAAACGAAAGCAGGCGGTAAATACCGTCTTTCCGTATTTCGACCTTCACCGCCAGCGCTCGCTGTTCGACGGCTGTGCGATGTACTATCTTGCGCTCCTTACGTACGACGACGCGAACGCCGATATGCTCCCGACCATGAAGCGTGCAATCATTTCACTCCGTCTGGCGTGGCTCACAAAGGAATTGAACGAGCGCGGCCCCGGACATAATTACGACTATATTTCAAAAGTGCTGTATAACAAAGCGACGTTTTTTTACGAACAGTCCGTTATAAACGAAACGCAGCGCGTAGAAAAAAGTTCCACGCTTGCGAACTGCGGTCCCGATATGGACAAGAACTACGGATGGGACGGCGTCATCTATCTCTGCGGACTGCTTGAGTACAAGTACGGGCAGCGGGAGGATCAGCAGATTCGTCTGCGCAAACTCAGCGAATCAAAGACCGCAATCGCGCGCATCTTCGGACTCGGAAAGTCGTCGAAGGCGAAGCCAGGCCCGCTTCTTGAAAAGTCGCGCGATTTATACGACAAACTTTCGCTCGAAGTGAGCGACGACAACATTTAGCGCAGGAGGGGCTTCTTGCGCAATATTCTTTTAACTGTTTCATACGACGGAACATCTTTCTGCGGCTGGCAGCGGCAGGATAAAGCTGCGGGCGGAGCGCCCGTGCGCACCGTACAGGGAGCGCTCGAGAACGCGCTTGAAAGACTGCACGGAGGGCATATCACGCTTTACGGTTCCGGCCGTACCGACAGCGGAGTTCACGCCGCTGCCCAAGCTGCAAATTTTCTTTCTCCGATTGATTCGATCCCCGCCGAGCGGTACCCCGTCGCACTCAACAGCTTCCTTCCCTCGGACGTACGCGTCATGAAAGCCTCTGTTGTTCCCGAAGATTTCAATTCGCGGTTCGACGCGACAAGCAGAGTGTACCGGTACTTTTTGTTTACCGGAGCAGTTCCGTCCGCAGCCCAGACGCGGTACGTATGGCCGGTAAACCGTATGCCCGATATAGAAAAACTCAACGCGATGGCATCGTGCCTCAAAGGAGAGATAGACTGCGCGTCGTTTGCTGCGGCGGGAGATAAGAGTCTTTCCTCCTGCAGGTACCTTGAAGGTGCTCGTTTTTTCACGCAGGACGCGTTTCCGTACGGAACGCTCGTCGTTTTTGAAATTGAAGCGAACGCTTTTCTGTGGAAAATGGTGCGCAGCATCACCGGAACGCTCGTGCAGCTTGAAAAAAACGGAGCCGATGCCGGTTCGTTCAGGGAGATACTTGATGCGCGCGACCGGAAACGCGCGGGCGTTACGGCTCCGCCTCAGGGGCTGTTTTTGTGGCAGGTGAAATTCGACGGAGTTCGCAGGCACGTTTGACGGCCGGTGACCTGTAATCAGAGCGCTGCTTTGCCTACAACAGTGAGACCGGATCGACGTCGCATTCGATGTACACGCTCTGCGGATGAGAGTAACCGAACAGAAGCGTGCGTGCCATTTCCTGGAGAGGCTTAATGTCGGGACCGCGCAGCAGTATCTGCCAGCGGTAATTCTGCGAAATTTTTGCAACGGGACATTCCGCCGGTCCCATAATTTCAACGTCGCCGGCATTCTTTATTTTGCCGCGGGCATTCCGCAGCAGACCTGCGGCGGCTTCGGCTGTGCCGGAGGCTGCATTGTTGTCCGCGCTGCGGAATACGAGTCTCACAAGTCGGCTGAACGGCGGAAATCCGAGCAGCTCGCGCTGCTTCAGCTCGTATTCGTAAAAACCGTTTACGTTTCCTGCGCACGCATACGCAATCGGTTCCCGCGTCGGACTGTATGTCTGGACAATAACCCTGCCGTCGGGGAAAAAGCGTCCGGCCCGTCCCGCAACCTGCGTGATGAGCGCGAAAGTCCGCTCTGCCGCGCGGAAGTCGGGCAGATGAAGTCCTGTATCAGCAAGAACGACACCGACAAGCTGAAGGTTTGGGAAATTCAACCCTTTCGCAACCATCTGCGTGCCGAGCATAATGTCGTAGTCGCCTCTCCTGAACGAATCGAGCTTCTCTTCAAGTTCTCCTTTTTTAGTGAGCGCGTCGGTGTCCACTCTGATAATCCGAGCGTTGGGAAATTTTGCGGCAGTCTCCGCTTCGATATATTCGGTGCCGAAACCCGAATAGCCTATGTCGAGCGAGCCGCATTTCGGACACGACTCGGGTGGAACGGCGGACCAGCCGCAGTAATGGCAGCGCAGCCTGTTTTCATTCTTGTGATACGTCATCGGTACGGAGCAGTTTTTGCACGTCATTTCGTAGCCGCAGCTTGCGCAGCGGAAAAAGTGTGTGAATCCGCGGCGGTTAAGAAACAGAATCACCTGTTTTTTCGCGGCGAGCGTCGTCCGTATTTCCCCGGTCAATTGGTCCGAAAGACAGCAACCGCTCATTTCGCATTTTGTTAAGTCTACGCATGAGATGAGCGGCATTGTTCCGCCTGCAAGCCGCCTTGTAAGCGTGTGACCGGCGAGCCCGTGAGTCTGTATGAGATGCCACGACTCTACCGACGGAGTTGCGCTTCCCATGACGAGCGGAATGCCGAGGCGGGAACACCTGAACATGGCGACCTGACGCGCGTGGTAGCGCGGGGTAGTTCCGCTCTTGTACGAGCCGTCGTGCTCTTCGTCTATGATAAGAAGGCCGAGGTCGGGCACAGGTGCGAATACCGCGCTGCGTGCTCCGATGACGACTCTCGCTTCGCGGTGCATAATGCGGCGCCATTCGGAAAGTTTCTGGCTCGGCGTGAGACCCGAATGAAGAACTGCGGCAGTATTTCCGAATCTGCGCACGACAGCCTGAATGACCTGCGTCGTGAGCCCTATTTCCGGCACAAGGTAGATAACGCCCTTTCCCAGTGCAAGCGTCCGTTCCGCAGCCTGCAGAAACACTTCGGTCTTGCCGCTGCCTGTCGGACCGTACAGATAATGGAACTGCGCGCGGGACGTATTGTGCGTAAGAATTCCGTCTACAGCGTCCCGCTGTTCCTGCGACAGCTCGTGCGCCTGTGCGAAAGGTATTTCGCTGTCGAATGAAAATCCTCCTGCATTCGTTTCGCGCCTGCCGGACGGAAGCATTGCGGAGACAGTCTCTCCGAGCGTACACAGGTAGTAATCGGCCATCCAGCGCGCAATCGCGAACAGCTCTTCCGTAAGAAGCGGCTCAGCGTCGACGATGCGTTTTACCGGTCTGATTTTCGACGCGTCGACGGAACACGACGGCGGAAGCGTTTCGTGAACACCGGTGATGAATCCCGTCATGTTCCTGTTTCCGAAACGCACTTCGGCGCGTTTCCCCGCTTCCGGTTTATTTTCCGTTTTAGCGCTTTCGGGCGGAACGTATGAATAGGTGAAAGCCTGATTTACCGGAACATTGAGTATGACGTCGAGGTAGAGCATGTCAGCTCCGTTTTGCAAAACCTGCCGCATAGTCAGGAGCGGTTTCGGAGAGTTTTGCGCGGAAAGCCTTTAAATCCTCCCACGCAGGTTTCTTGAGCGATTCGTCGCGCAGCAGGGCGCTCGGGTGATACGTGACAAGGAGCGGAATGCCGCTGTAATCGTAAAACCGTCCGCGGAGCGTACTGAGAGGCGCGTCGGTTTTGAGCAGATTCTGCCCGGCTGTACGTCCTGCCGCGAGAATCATCTTAGGTTTGAGGATGTGAATCTGGGCTTCGAGGAACGGAATGCACGCCTCCGCCTCCTCAGGAAGCGGAGTACGGTTGTTCGGCGGACGGCACTTTACGATGTTCGCAATGTAGCAGTTCGTACGGCGGTCAAGAGAGATCGACGCGAGCATTTTATCGAGCAGTTTTCCTGCGGGACCTACGAACGGCAGTCCCTGCATGTCTTCTTCCGCTCCCGGTCCTTCTCCGACGACGAGAACGAAAGGATGCTCCGTTCCCATGCCCGGAACGGCGTTCGTACGGCGCCTGCAGAGGCCGCACCGCGTGCACGACACGATTTTCTGTGCAATCGACGCGAGCGTAAGCCCGCCCGATTCATTTTCGGCCGGTGTCTGCGCAGCCGGTACAGTCGCAGCAGTCCCGGAAAACTGCTGTACAGGAGGCGCACCGGCGGAAATCTCTTCCGATACAGCCGAATCGTCAGAAAATTCCGGTTCCGGTCCGGAAAATTCGGGAGAAGCGTAGCCTGCAAGCGAATCGGAGGTTGTTTTGAGCAAGGTGAAAAGAATTTTTTTATCTGCCGCCGTCATATCGTGACTAGAATATCATATTGCTTGCGGTTCATGCAAGAATAGAGTATATTTTTATACCAGTACTATGAAAAAGAATTATTTTGGACTTTTTATAATTGCTGCGTTCCTGTGTTCGTATCAACTTGCGGCGCAGGTGAGTGCAGACCCCTGTGACGAATTCTACACGGCGGCGGCAGGATGGTACGTCCGCGGCGTAATCGACGAACTTCCGCCGGTAAAACCGTATCCGCTTCCGGTCATTAAGCGCATTCTTGAGACGGCTGTCGAAAAGGGTTCCCGGAGTGATTCCGCGGTCGCAAAAGTCTATTATGAGCGCATATTCAACAAACCGTGGAATATTTCCGTTGAGGTTCAAGAAAAAAATTATTTTTCAAAAAATGCGTCGACTGACGAATATACGAACAACCTGCAGCTGAGCGGTACGCTCAACGGGTACGGCGATATCTTGTTCGGCGATGTTTTTTCTGCCGGATACCGCGCGGGTGTGTCTGTAACGGCGTTCGATTTGTCGGAGGAAGATTTCACTGATAAATGGACATCGAAGCGGTACGATACGCTCGGAGACGGTATACAGGCAGGCAGCGTGAATATCGACTTTAATGCCGACTGTATGGTTTCGTACAGCACGGATAAAGTCACTGTGGCTGCAGGATACAACAGGATAGGATTCGGGCCGTTTCTCGACGGCGGAAACGTGCTGAGTCAGTACGCGTATAATTCTCCGCAGGCGCTGTTCGTCTTCAACGGTACATACATTGATTTTACGCAGTATTTTGCAGCGCTGGAATCCTCCGATCTGAACGGTGAAAACAAAAAATACGGAAAATTTCTTACATTCCATTCGGTCCGTGCCGCAATCGGGAAAAAATGGCACGTTTCACTCTACGATGCCGTCGTGTACAGCAACAGGTTCGATCCGTCGTATTTTATTCCAGTGCCGAACATTCTGATTGCCGAATCGAACGGAAACAACGACAACGTCCTTTCAGGCCTTCTCCTCGAATACAATTTCCTCAGCGGAATTTCATGGAACACCGACCTGATGATCGATTACCTCGATTACACGAAGCTTGTAAAGCTCAAGCTTACAGGCGATTACCGTGCGGCTCTGAAGACCGGGCTTACGTATTCTCCTGTCGATTCGCTGTGCGAAATGATGACGCTCGATTACACTATAGTCACCCCGTACACGTATTCATACGGAACGATCGATTCGACCGACAGCAGTTACACCTCGTCCTTTACAAACGGAGGTACGAGCATCGGTCTGTCGCTGCCGTCGAACTCCGATCAGATAGCGCTGCAGATTCGTCTTGTTCCCGCCCGCAATCTCAAAGTTACGACGCTTGTTTCAATAGCGCATCACGCGAACGAATATGAATCGCTGTCTGATGAAAACGCGGAAAAAGTCTTCAACGCAAATTACGCGTCGGTGCAGAGCGGCGGAGATCCGGTGTATGCGACGGACGGCGGCATATACGCGGTGTACGGCGATACGGCGAGACTGTTGTCGGAAGACCACATAATGACAATCTGCCGGGGCGGCGTAAAATTGTCCTACGAATTTTCAGGCATCAGTTCCGGCCGCCTGTATCTGAATTCGGAATTTTCATATACGTATATCCATAATGCGGGAGTCGACACCCCGATATACAGCGGAAAAGATGCGTCAACATACACGGAATCATATAATAATTGGGTGAATCAGCTTCACGATGAATACAACACACATCTTACGTTCAGCGTGGTATACACGTATTAACAGACGGAGCAGTTATGAAGCGTAAATTTCTTTTCCTGTATTTAAATACGGGAGCCGGTCATATCTCAGCGGCAAAGGTCCTTGCGCAGGCACTTCAGGCGCAGGATCCCGACGTCGAAATCGAGATGGTCAACGGGTTCGGCAAAAACAACTGGTTCGGTCATTTTGCACTTGAGAAAGGATACAATTATGCGTGCAATTATATCCACGGAGCTTTTCCGCTCATATACGATATAGGTGCGTACCGATGGGGGCAGGATATGTTCGTACGTCCGCTCCGTTTTCAGACGACGAGGCATCTGCGCCACGTTTTTCTGGACAAGCATCCGACCGATATAGTTTCATTTCACTTTCTGCTTACACCATTCGTAAAATCAGCGCTCAGACACATCCCGTGGAACGTTAATTTCACAACAATTGTAACGGATCCCTTTACCGTACCGCACGCGTGGTTTTACGAGCGCGATTTAAAGTATTTCGTCTATTCGCAGGAAGCGAAGGATGAGGCAGTCAAAAAATGCGGCGTCCCGGCGGAAAACGTCACGGTCGTGCCGTTTCTTATGAGCGAAAAATACCGCATGCCGCCGTTTACGAAGGAAGAGGTCCGCGAACTGAAAATAAAACACGGATTTGATCCCGACAAAAAAATAGTGCTGCTTGTCGGCGGCGGAGAGGGGCTGCCCGGAGCTGTCGACATAATCAAGGAATGCGTGATTCACAAGGCGTCGTTCTCCGTTGCGATGGTGTGCGGACGCGACAAGGCGTTCAAGGAAACGCTCGACATTCTTGCCGCTACGTATCCCAAACTGGACCTGCACGTATTCGGTTTCGTCGACTATCTCGACGAACTTGTTAAGGTATGCGACTGCGCCGTCATCAAAGCGGGCCCCGCGACGCTCATGGAAGTGCTTTCCTGCAGGAAACCCGTCATCATCATCAAATACATCCACAATCAGGAGCTCGGCAACATGCGTTTCGCGGTGAAACACAACGTCGGTTATTATATCAGGAGGTCGGGAAACGTTTTCCGCAAAATAAACGAGCTCCTCAACGATACCGGCTTCGATGTCAAGATGAAAAAAAACTTCGACAGTATAAATCTCGATACGGACGCAGGAAAAATCGCTACTCTGCTGCTTGAAAAGTAAAATGCTTTATGCTGCGCTTTTCAAACGCCTCTTTGACGAGCGCGTCGATGTCCATGGATGCATAGATATGCTCCGCTTCTTCCGCAGCGGCGCGGAGTACGGGATGTTTCGGTGAAAAAAGCACGCAGCAGTCCTCGTACGGCAGAATCGACGTATCGTATGTTCCTATTTCCTTCGCAGTCGCGATTATTTCCTCTTTGTCCATTCCGACAAGCGGCCTGAAGACCGGATATTCCGCAAAATGTTCTGTCACCGAAAGGTTCGCCATAGTCTGACTTGCAACCTGCCCGAGACTTTCGCCCGTGATGATGCACTGCGCGTTGATCCGTTCCGCGAGTATGTTCGCGGTTTTCATCATGCAGACGCGCAGCATGAGCGTGGTCCAGTTTTCCGGAGCCTTTTCCTTTATGCGCATCTGAACGTCTGTGAACGGTATTACGTTAAGATAGGTGTCCAGTCCGTAATTCGCGAGATTTGCAGCGAGGTCCTCTACTTTTTTCTGCGCTTCCTCCGACGTGTACGGGTACGAATGGTAATAGACGCATTCTATTTTCATGCCGCGCCGTATCATCCGGTAGCCGGCGACGGGAGAGTCGAGCCCGCCTGAGAGCATGAGAAGACCTTTTCCGCTGCAACCGACGGGAAGGCCCCTGCACGCTTTTATCGCATCGGAAAAGACGAAGCATTTGTCGCGGACTTCCACATTGATTTTTACGTCCGGGTGATGGACGTCGACGGCAAGAATCCCCTCGTTGACAGTCCGGCCCGCGGCTTCACAGCATATGCCGTACGAATCGAGCGGAAAATCCTTGTCCTCCCGCCGTGCTTCGAGTTTGAACGTTTTTGCGCCCCGTTTTCCTGCGCGTACGGCTTCCTCGTAAACCGCGTTGCTTATCGCTTCGATGTTTTTTTCGCATGTCGTCGTCTTTGCCCAGCCCGTTATACCGATAAGATGGCTGAGCGCAAATTCGACTGCTGCAGCTGCATTGTCCGCGCAGTCGATATACAGTCTGCCTGCGTGAAGTCTCACGTCGACGTTATGCCCCTTCAGACATTCGCGCGCGTTAATCACAAGCTGTCGTTCGAATTCCCTGATATTAGATCCCTTGAGTGTGAGTTCTCCGACTTTGGCTAAGTATGTCATGGCGTCAGTATACCGAAAATGAATATCATTGACAAATGAAACTATATTTGTCAGAATGGAATAGTTTATCCAGATAAACCAATGACAACAAAATCAATGCGGGGTTTCCTATGAAGAGGATAAAAACTATTGAAAAAATCATATCGCTGTTCGACAGAAGCAGGGCCGAGCAGCTTCCGAAGAATATACCGCTCATGCTGCGTTCACGGGCACAGACATATCCCGATTACACGCTGCAGGTAGTAAAGAACGAAATCGGGGAATATGAATACCACAGCTACAGGCGCGTGTACAACCGCGTCGTCGAGATGGCGTGCGCTCTGAAAAAAATCGGCATACAGCGCGGGGAATTTATCGGCTTTATGTCGGACAACCGCCGCGAATGGATGATTCTGGACGAGGGGCTTCTTTCTCTCGGCGCCGCGGACGTACCCCGCGGATGCGATTCGACAGGCACGGAAATGGCGTTCATTCTCAACTACGTAAAATGCAGCGTCTGTATTTTTGAGAATCAGCGCCAGTTTATGAAACTCATCGACAGCGAAGAACACGTTCCGTCGTTGAAAACAGCCGTACTCATAGATTCTCCCGATGAGGCCACTGAAAAAGCGGCCGCGTCGGCCGGCATAAAAATCATAAAATTCGTCGAGCTTGAGGATACGGGACGTCACGCGACCGACGCCGAACGCAAGACCGTCGAGGCGGAAATGGATAAAACGGAAGGAGGCGAGCTTGCGACAATTATCTTCACATCGGGAACGACGGGAACACCGAAAGGCGTCATGCTCACGCACGACAACTACATTGCACAGTGCGAAGTCGTGAAACTGGCGCTTCCGAACACGAAAGACGGCGACATCTGGCTTTCGGTTCTTCCCGTATGGCACAGTTTCGAGCGTGCGTTCCAGTACTTCATCATTGCGCTCAAGGCGGGGATGGCGTATTCGAAACCGGCCGCAGCGGCACTTCTCGGCGACATGGCGAAAGTGCATCCGACGTGGATGTGCGGCGTGCCCCGTCTGTGGGAATCGCTCGCGCACGGCATTTTCCGTCAGATGAAGAAAGAAAACAGCGTTACCCGTTTCTCGTTCAACTTTGCAATACAGATCGGAAAGCGGTTTTCATGGGCCCATGACCGCGTGTACGGACTTGTCTGCCGCTACAGCAACGGCACTCGTTTCTGGGATTTCCTCTGCGGTATCATTCCGTTCATTCTGTACGCGCCGCTTTACGGAATATGCAAGCTTGTGGTATTCAAGAAAGTGAAGGCCGTGCTCGGCGGTCATATGGTTGCTGCTATTTCCGGCGGAGGCGCGCTCCAGAGCGATGTCGATGCGTTTTATCATGCAATCGGCTTCAACCTGCTTGAAGGATACGGCATCACGGAAGCAGGTCCTGTACTTTCCGTACGGAATCCGCTCAAGCCGCGCACCGGCTGCGTGGGCGTCGTTTTTCCCGCTGCGGAGGTGAAAGTTGTCGCCATGCACGAGGACGGAAGCATCGGTACCGAACCGCTCGCGCCGGGAAAAAAGGGCATCATTATGGCGCACGGACGCCAGATTATGAAAGGATATTACAGCCGTCCCGATCTTACCGAACAGGTAATAGATAAAGACGGATGGCTCAACACCGGCGATATCGGTATGCTTACGCAGGACAACGAGATAAAGATTACCGGCCGCGCAAAGGACACGATCGTTCTGCTCGGCGGAGAAAACATTGAACCTGCCGTCATTGAGGCGGCGCTGCTCGACAGTCCGTATATCGAACGTGCGATGATTGTGGGACAGGACAAAAAATATATTGCGGCGCTTATCGTGCCCGCGAAAGAAGCTGTTGTCGAATGGGCTGACAGTTCCCGCATTATGTACAGCTCGTGGGAGTCGCTGCTCGAAGCGAACGAAATTCAGATAATGTTCCGCGAGGAAATCGACCGCCGCGTCAGCGAAAAAACGGGATTCCGCACGTGCGAGCGTATAAGCCGTTTCGCGCTGCTTCCCGAAAGCTTCGAGCAGGGGAAGGAAGTGAACGCAAAAGGCGAGATGATGCGCTTTAAGATAACAAAAATTTACGACAAACAGATTAAGAAGCTGTTCAGCCAGGATAATACCGCGATACAGTAAAGCTGCGCTGCGGACAGGCCGATAATGGAAGTGTGAAATACGCTCTGTTACCGGCTTTTTTATTTTCCTCCGTACTGATTTCCGTTCCGCTTGCAGCTCAGACGGAGCTCGATGCTCACGCGCAGGCCGCGTCGTACGGAAAGGAGTATGTGCCGGTACCTGAAAATCAGTCGGTTCTGACACCGTCCCTCCTTGAAGGGATATGGCAGGGAGCCGACCGGTATGTTTTTTTCGTCGCACCTTCTGAGGAGGCTGCACTTGCCGCGGAGATAGAGCGTGCGCAGTCGGATGCTGTTGTAAATCCTATAGATACTCCCGACTCGGTTGTAAAAACCGCTGTGGCCGCGGCACAGCCTTCGGATCTGGCCGTCGTGCTCAAAACATACTACGGATGGTTCTACGACCGTGCAGCAGAACCATCATCGTATGCCGGTGATACGGCGCGGTTCCGGTGTACAGCGACGACAGAGGAAGCGGAGCACGTTACTGTAACGTATGAGCCGCTCCTGATGCGTACCCCGCTGTACGACGCTGCCGGCAATGCGGTTCCCGAAGACAGCGGAGCATGGGAGCTTGTCATACAGTACGGAACAAAGCAGCGGAACGTTACGCGTATCCCCGTTGCCGTTATCGGGAACAGCCTGTATCTTAATTTCACAATAAAAGGACAGACCGGCGACACGTCCGCCTCAACAGGGGCAGATCAGCTTTCAGGGTATTGGCAGGGAGTAAGCAGACAGAGCGGCATACGCGTGAGTCCGTTTCCGATGAATGAGAACATTACTTCGTATTACGTTACGGACGATGCAGTATATACGCTCAGGTACTGGGTGAGCACGATGGAATATACTGACGCAAACGCATCATTCTCCGACGGGGACCGGACGTTTCACGTACCGAAGCACATTGTCTCGGACGGCAGCGTGTTTACGTGCGTTACCGGGCGGAGCCTTCTGATACGAAACGTTGAGAAATCCGCCGCAAAACTTACTGACTATACGCTCGATTCGACGGGAACTCTATGCGCATTCGGAAAACCATACCTGACGAAGGTTACAGGAAAGGATAATGCGGCGTCTCTCATGCAGATAGTTGCCGAAGCGAACAAACGCCGGAAGCCCGACCCGAAACCGCTTTTTTCGCCCGGCGACGTAAACTGGTACTGGGATATAATCAATCTGCTCGAGAAGGACAATGCGCAGATTCAGGCTGTGCGGAAACGGCAGCAGGAATTTGCGTCGACGAACGGCAGGGAAGGCCGGACAGACGCAGTGCAGGCGGCCTCGTACAGCACGTATACGAAGCTTGAAACGGCGGCAGATTCCGCCGCAGCGAAATAATAAGCCGGAACAATTTTTACTGCGCATAGTAAAATTTATTAAAATATTTGAAATTACTACTGAATAAATTGAAATTAAATTAAATCTGTTGACACCCGTACGAAAATTAAATAAAATAAGCTTACTTTTTTATCCGGAGGTATGATATGAAAAAGCTTATTACAATGTTTGCAGCTGGTCTGGTAACGGTATCCATGATGGCTGCACTCGACGTAACTACCGGTGTTCGCGGAACATTCGGCATCGCAGCGGGAACGGATTTTGCCGGCGAAACGAAAGATAGTGTCGAATCAGAAGAAGAACTTATGTCTTATTTAGGCGTTGATTCTTCGCGTATTCCGAATCTCGGCGGCGGTTTCGGTGTCTATTGTAATCTCGGTTTTATACAGCTTGGCGCGGGAACACTCGGCGTACAGCCTGAATTCGACATGTTCTTCAACAACGGTCTCACGGAAAAATTTACACAGGACAGCTACTGGACGAGCGCTACATTCTCCACAAATTCAATCGATATTCCCGTACTTGTTACGTACACTATTCCGGCCGGTAAGGTTGCAGACTTCGGTTTCGGAGCGGGTCCGTATATTTCCATTCCAATCAGCTTAAATGAAACAGCGGAAGATTCCGACGGCACAGATTACCCGTATGATGATTATACGTACTTTGCTGACGGAGTGAACTTCGGTGCCCTATTCGACGTAAACTGCGGTTTCAAAGCAGGCCCCGGAAACATTGTTCTTGACATCCGTTATCTTTTCGATTTCACAAATACGAAAGGCCATATAGAATATAACGGTTCTACATCGGATACAGAGGATTTGTTTATACGCCGTACGATTATTATCGGTGCCGGCTATGAGATAAAATTCTAGGCTCTGTTTATTTATAATTTGTAAATAGTATTGATTATCAAAAAATCGTTCTTTTATATTTTAGAGGAAGAGTGGGCCTAAAGTGAATCTTTTTCGTCTGCTTTTCTTCATATTTACGGGGCCCGGCGGATGAATACCGGCGCTAGTAATTTTCCTCAATATATGGCATAATACACGATAGTATTTTACATTAAAAAGAGGTCTTTCCGTGTACAAGCCAGTTGATCCAAAAGCAGACTTCCCGAAACAGGAAGAAGAAGTCCTGAAATTCTGGCAGGACAACGACACATTCAAGAAATCAGTTTCCCAGCGCGAAGGTGCTGAGGAATACGTATTTTACGACGGCCCGCCGTTCGCAACGGGCCTTCCTCATTTCGGTCATTTTATTCCGTCGACAATTAAAGATATAATTCCGCGCTATCAGACAATGAAGGGAAAAAAGGTCGAGCGCCGTTTCGGCTGGGACTGCCACGGTCTTCCCGTCGAGAATCTTATTGAAAAAGAACTCGGTCTTAACTCAAAGCACGAAATCGAAAAGTACGGCATTGCGGCGTTCAACGACAAGTGCAAGGCGAGCGTTCTGCGCTACACGGGCGAATGGCGGAAGACGATTACCCGCATGGGACGCTGGGTTGATTTCGACAACGATTACAAGACGATGAATCCCGAGTACATGGAATCAATCTGGTGGATCATAAAAGCGCTCTGGGATAAGGGAATGGTCTACGAAGGAAAATATATTCTTCCGTACTGCCCCAGATGTTCTACAGTGCTTTCGAATCACGAGCTCGCACTGGGATATAAAGACGTCAACGATCCCGCAATCACTATCCGCTTCAGGATTACGCGCGCACCGGAAGGTGTCGACGATCCCGACATGACGAACGGCCGGACGTATTTTCTTGCATGGACGACGACGCCGTGGACGCTTCCGTCGAACGAAGGTCTTACTATGGGTCCCGACATCGACTATGTGAAAGTGCTCGACGAGGAATCAGGCGACTGCTACATTCTTGCAGAGGCGCGCCTTCACGCATATTACAAGGACGAAAAATGCTACAAAATCATATACACGCGCAAGGGCAGGGATTTTCTCGGTGCGAAATATGAACCGCTGTTCCCGTATTTTGCAAAGCTCGCCGTAAACGAAGACGGCTCGGACGGAGCGTTCCGCGTTTTCAACGCGGACTTCGTTTCTACGGAAGACGGTACGGGTATTGTTCATACGGCTCCCGGCTTCGGCGAAGACGACAGCAAAGTGTTCTCGGGTACAGGCATCCCGTACGTTGAGCCGATCGACGCGGAATGCAAATTTACGAATGAAGTTCCCGATTATGAGGGGCGGTTTGTAAAGGACTGCGACAAGGATATCATGGAGCGCCTCAAAAAGGAAGGTAAACTTATCAAACGCGACCAGATACTCCATTCGTATCCGCACTGCTGGAGATGCAATTCTCCGCTTATCTACCGCGGGATCGGCAGCTGGTTCGTAAAAGTTGCCGACGAGCACGACAGGCTGCTCAGAGCGAACGCACAGATAAACTGGCAGCCCGCCCACATCAAGGAAGGCCGGTTCGGAAAATGGCTCGCCGGCGCACGCGACTGGGCAATCAGCCGCAACCGCTACTGGGGTAATCCTATTCCGATATGGAAATGCGACGAATGCGGTGAGATGATATGCGTGGGGAGCCGCCAGGAGCTTAAGGAGCTTTCAGGCGTTTATCCGGAGGATATGCACAAGCAGTTTGTCGACAAAATTACTATTCCCTGCAAGAAATGCGGCGGAACGATGCATCGTGTAGAGGAAGTGCTCGACTGCTGGTTTGAGTCGGGCGCGATGCCGTATGCGCAGAATCATTATCCGTTCGAGAACAAAGAATATTTTGAAAAGCATTTTCCCGCCGACTTCATCAGCGAAGGACTCGATCAGACGCGCGGATGGTTCTATACGCTCACCGTTCTGGCGGCTGATTTGTTCGACAGACCTGCGTTCAAAAACTGCATCGTAAGCGGACTTGCGCTTGCATCAGACGGCCGCAAAATGTCGAAGAGTCTCAAAAATTATACGGACCCCGGCGAGGCAATCGATAAATTCGGTGCGGACGCAATCCGCCTGTTTCTTATGCATTCTTCCGTCGTAAAAGCGGACGATCTCCGCTACAGCGACGACGGCGTGCGCGACGTCCTCAAAAGCATCATCATACCGCTATGGAACAGCTACAGTTTCTTCGTGCAGTACGCGAACATCGACGGCATTCAGCCGACCGGGCACGAGTTCGACAATACGATGCCGCAGAATGTGCTCGACAAATGGCTTCTCTCCGTCACGCAGCAGCTTGTTAAGACTGTGTCGTCTGCGCTCGACAACTACGATCTTTCCAGCGCAGTCGATCCGCTCATCGTGTTCATCGAAGACCTTAACAACTGGTACATCCGCCGTTCGCGCAGACGGTTCTGGAAGAGCGAGAACGACAGCGACAAGAAAGAAGCGTATGCGGCGCTTTACACAGCGCTCAAAACATTCGCCCGTACCGCGGCGCCGTTTATTCCGTTCATCACTGAAGAAATGTGGCAGAATCTTAAGTGCACGGACGACAGGGAATCGGTGCATCTTGCAGATTATCCGTCGTACAACGGAGCGTGGCGCGACGAACGGCTTGAGTTCAAGATGGATACCGTGCAGAAAGCAGTCTCCATGGGCCGCTCTCTGCGCAACACGTTCAACATCAAGAACAGACAGCCGCTTGAAAGTGTCGCGCTTGTCACGCGCAATCCCGAAGAGAAAGCAGTTCTTGCGGAAATGGAGGATTCCATCCGCGAGGAACTCAACGTCAAAAAAGTGATTTTCCACGAGCGGGAGGACGAACTTGTCGAATACAAGGCGAAGGCGAACTTCCGCGTGCTCGGGAAAGAACTCGGGCCGCTCATGAAAGCGGCTTCCGCGAAAATCGAGACGCTCGATCAGGATGCAATTCAGAACATTCTGGAAGGTGCAAAACTTGCAATCGAAGTCGAAGGAAAGAGCGTCGGACTCGACAGCACGAAGGTTAATGTCGAACGGTTTGAAAAGAACAACCTCAAGGTACTCAACGAAGGAACGCTTACAGTCGGACTCGACACGAAGATTACCGACGAACTTAAAAAGGAAGGCTACGTGCGCGACCTTATCCGCGGCATACAGAATCTGCGCAAGGAGACAGGCCTCGACGTCACCGACCGCATCAGCCTGACTCTCGCCGGTGATGCCGAGCTGAAGGCTGCCTACACGATGTTCGCGGATTTCGTTGCGAACGAAACGCTTGCGACATCCGCGGTATGGACGGACAATCTCAGCGGCACCGAAGTGGAGGCCGACGACAGAAAATGGAGTGTTTCAATTGAGAAAGCCTGATGCTGCCTCACCGATACTGATATTTTCCCTGTGTGCGCTTGCTGCATGTTTTACTTCATGCAGATCCGCACCTCAGGGGAATGCCGTTAATCCGCTCGACATTCTGGATGCGGGCAGTTCGTTTTATCTGAAAATGCCCGAAAAAACTGATCCGGTGCTTGTTTCGCGTATTCTTCAGGGCAGCGTCGACGGTTTGAGCTCCGAAGATGCCGGAAAAATTGCGGAACGAATCGATGTTATTTACACGGGTCTTGAGCGGAAACGGAACGAAACGGTAATTCAGGCCGCCGTGTCGGGAAACGTTCCCCGAACCGCCGTATCGGGTGTGTTCAAAAAAAACAGCGGCTGGGAATCCGCTTCGGTGTATGAAAAGAATGCGGCCGGCGGCCCCGTCGAATACGTGTATTACACAAAAAAATCGACGGGAATGCAGATAGCATTTCCGTCGAACAATATTGTTTGTCTCGGCAATTCGGTGCCCGGCATGATCGCCGGGTATCATAGTCATGCATTCAACGGGGACACGTCGTATCTTGTAGCGGACGAAGTGTACGAATGGCTGAGCGGCGGCGGAGAACAGATACGTTTTTACGCAGTAAAGCCGCAGTCGTTTCTTACTGTTCTTACAGGAGCGAATCTCAATCTGAAACTTGCATATGTCAAAGGATATATGGTTACCGACGGGAACCGCGGCGATCAGTTCATCATGACTATAGAGTTCGAGTTCAACGATGAGCGGATGATAAAAGCGGGGGAAGGACTGCTGTCGCTTGCATTCGGTCTTACCGATTCGCAGACACAGCTTACGACACCGACTCATCTTATCGTTTCGGACATCAGAATCGACAAAAAGCAGCTGTACAGGCTGTTCATATTATAATAAATTCATTGGAGCATGGTATGGCAGACGACAAAGTAGTTCTCAAGGCGGAAGATCTTGACGGGTATCTTACAAGACAGGATCAGCAGGATCTCGACACGCTTGATAAAATGTATAAGGAAACGATGAAGTCTTTCGATCCGGTAAACGAACAGAAAATTATTGATGCATACGACAGAATGGGACATAAAATGCAGGAAATCTGCGCGGCCCATCCGCAGATACGGGTCTTTTCGTTCGTAACGGAAGAGGGCGCTCACGCAGAGGCTTCCCGCGTAATAGCGAAACTCCGCGATGTCAACACGGATCATCAGGAGTTCATGTACTACAGCCAGCGCGCGTACGAGATGCTTTTCCGTATGGCGTACACCGATGAACACACCGACAGAAAAAATCATATAATTGTTAAGACGCCGGTCACGAATCCGGTTCAGAACTACGCCGTCCATAAAATCCCCGACATCGACAGCGAGATTGAAAATTCCGTCATGTGCGTCATGCTCCGCGGCGCACTTCTTCCGAGCATGATAATTTCAAAGGAGATAGAGGAGTATTCCTCTCACGGCTACGTAACTCCGTTTGCACTTTTCAAAATCAACCGCAACGACCAGAAGAAAGAAGCGGACATGGAATATATCCTGAATCTGAAAAAATCGTTCTTCAACATCGAAGAGCTCGACGGCAAGGACCTTATTTTTGCGGATCCGATGAACGCAACGGGCGGCTCGCTCGTGACTGTCGTAAAATATCTGCAGAGTCAGGGCATCAGACCGAAATCCATAAAATTTTTCAATACGATATCGGCACTCAAAGGAAGCATACGCGTGACGCGCGCGCTCGAAAACTGCACATGCTACACGCTCTGGCTTGATCCGGCTCTCAACACGTCCGCGTACATCATGCCTGGACTCGGCGATGCGGGCGACAGGCTCAACGGCTGCGACACGAAGGAAATGCCGCGCAACATCATTCAGCTTATTGCCGATTACGGCAGCAACATCGCGGGACTGTACCGCTCGCAGCTCTACAGAATCGAGCAGACAGTTTTAGGCTGAGTATGAGAAAATCGTTCATTGCAGTTTTAATAATTGCAGCGTCGTTTTTTTCATGCAGCACTGATTCACATTTTCCTGTCCCCGGTGAAAATCATGTTGTACGGGAAAATGTGAGCACCGAATATCTTGCAATTGCGGATACATATGCTGATCTTGGGAAATATGACAAGGCTGCCGAATATTATCTGCTTGCGATGAGGGATAAAAGGCTGTATTGGAACGCCTACTATAAGCTCGGCAGAACGTATGCGCTTCAAAAGGACTGGAGCAGTGCCGAGACCGTGTACGGCAGACTTCTCCGCCGTGACCCGAAGAACGTGAATCTGCGGCTATCCCTCGCTTACATTAAGGCAATGTCGGGCAGCCTCGACGACGCAATACTGATTTATAAATCGCTGCTGGAAGAGCAGCCTGATAATGAAGCGGTCCTTGTAAACTACATTACGATACTGCTTTCGCAGGGAAGGGCTGAGCTTGCGGAGGAACAGCTCGCCGTGCTCAAAGAAAAATTTCCCGACAGCAAATCGATTTCGGATTTAAGTAAAAAAATAAACGATGCGCTTCAGAACGGCGGAAGCATACCGCTGACTCCGGAAGCGCCGCCTGAAGAACAAAGAGCAGATAAGGGCCCGGGACCTGCCGATTAAATCATTATAACTAATCAGTTTTTCCCTGATTTTTTGCTTCCGTTTCGATGAATTTACGGTATTTATCGGCGTTCGCACGGAACGCAATAATCGGGGAATCAGGTTCGCGGAATGCATGTTCAAGCGCCTCTGCTGCTTCCTGAATAAGGCGGCTTCCCTGAAGCATTCTCACGGAGCGCGATGAAATGCCGACGGCGCATTTCAAATCAGTTCCGCTTTCCTTCAGTATCCCCGAAATGCCGGTATATAAAGTATCCGCAAAAGAAACTGCCTCGTCGACGGCCGTATTTTCCTTTATGGCGGCGAATCCGTCAGTTCCGTATTCGAAGAGCATATCCTTAAATTGAAACTGTTCAAGAAGATACGTGCAGATTTTCAGAGTTACTGCATCGGTAAAGGCAAGGGCCGGAATCCGTATGATAAAAAGCGACAAATCCTGTTCCGACGACGCGGCGCGCACAAGCTCGCTGTCGAGTCTTGTTTCGAGATATTGCCCCCAGCCGAAACCGGTCACAGGAGAAAAAAGTCCTTCAGGATTCACCTGAGGGACGACTTTTTGCAGGGGAACGGCAGATGAAGAAACGTCCGTATCGGTCTGCGGTTTCTCAATGCTGATTGAAGCGTCTTCGCTGACTATTTTTTCCTCGAAAGGTTCGTTTTCATCGGGCGCAGGCTGCTCTTCTTCGCGGGATTCGCTTCCTGAACCGGAACCGGTAACAGGCGGTGCGTAGTATTCCGGTTCCTGCCCGGTGCCGGCGTCGGAAGGTCTTTCCGACAGATGCAGGTACAGGATAAGAATGACGGAGAAAACCGTCGCTGCGAGAATTATCAGGAATGAAAACCGCGCATAATAAAAAATTGAAGCAGGGCGGAGAAGATACAGAGATGCGGTGAGAACGTATGAAATGCCGTTCGAGGTAAAGCTGCTCGAATACACTCTGCAGAAACGGGAAACGTTCTGAACCGCTGAAACCGATGCATCGGGATAAACGTACAGCAGCGCTGACTCGTTTTTCAGGGTGATGAAGGAATAATCCTCATAATTGCCGCACGCTTTGTTGAACAGTGTATTGAATTCGGGAGAGGAGGCATCATATGAAGAGAGCGCCACGGAAGTATCGCGGACAAGGGTGTCGAACTCGTATCCGGTACGTTCGGAACCGTTCGCATATTCGTGACCTAAACTGTAACAGAAAAAAATAACGGCCGCCGCAAAAACAAACGCAATAATGAACGAATAAATAAAAATACTCTTGCTCTTCATATTAGTTAATTATATCGTAGAATTTCGGAGTATGCAAGATTTGCAAGCGCTTCGAAATCGCTGTCCTTTTCCGGCGCGTTTATTCTGAATGATGCGGCTGCGGGGATAAGGGAGAGCAGCACCGGCGGAAATTCTCCGGGGAGCAGGGACGAAAAATCGACTGAAGAAAAGTCTGACTTCAGCTGCTTTGTAAAAGACGAAAAATCGAAAGACTTTGCGGACGAAACCGGTGAGGATTCAGGATGTTCCGTGCGGCAGAATTTCAGAAAATCCCTTTCGTCCTTGCGCAAGTTGTTCGAATCCGCCCAGTTTTCAAAGGCAGCGTCGTACGACTGCAGTACCGCCGTTGTGAATCTTCCGGCATAGTCTTTGTACGGGATAAGCGGCGTACGGAACAGGAGTCTGTCGAATGCCGTCTCGCAGGGAAAAATCCTGCAGCTCTCCGTATTGTACAGTGCGTCGAGATACGTACCCTTCATGTATGATTTGCCGTTGAGATATGAAAAATCTGCGCCCGCCGCAGCAATATTCGAAAACCCGGCCTTTGCGGCAAAATCAGCAGCCGCTATGGTGACCGTTCCCGCGCCCGAGTCGAGCTGCATGAAAGCGCCGTTTCCCAGTCGTTCCGAGTACTGTGACGCATACTGAGAAAGCGGATGTCCTGTGTGAACGAACAGTATGCCGCATCCTCTTTTCCGCACTGCGCGGACAGCTGCGGGATTTGCACAAAGGTCGAAAACAAAGAGCGTGCCGGAAACGGTGTCGTCAAGTTCCATGAAGTGATTGTGCGATATTTCCTGCCCGTCGATGGAAACGACCGCATCGCAGTGTATGCCCCGTTTAACAAAGCTTCCGAAAGCGGTGTCGGTCGCGACGACATACAGTGAATCCCTGTTGTCCGTTATGTACGAGACGGTGGAATCAAGCGACGGTCCTGCCGCGGCGATAAGAGCTGTTTTATTAACGGGAAAACTGATGTCGACGGGCGGACAGTAATTCTTTAGATTCATACAGATGTTTCTCTGCCATATCCTGCCGAAATGCGCCTGAACGGAAAAGTCGGCCGAGATGATTCGCGACGCCTCGTCAACCTGTTTTCTGAATTCTGCAATTCCTGAAACATTCTCGGCCGCCCAGCTCTGATGTTCGACAATCCCCAGCGAACCGTACACGCAGGGAAGATAATAACGGAGAAGCATCCGCGCCGTGTTCTCGACGGGGAAAATAATAATTTTTTTGTCCGCGGAAATGTCAAGGAATGAAGGAATCCGTTTCAGAAACTCAATGTCTTCGAGCGAATTCTCCGCTGCAAGGATAACGCTTTCCGGATGCAGCCTGCGTACGGCCTGTATAAGATAAGCGCCGCCGATACCTGCAACGAGAAAAAAGCTGCCGTCTTTCATCAGCGACGCTGTTTTATCAGCCTCTCTGACAGGGTCGTAGCGTGAATGCATAGTATGTCCGTCGGAAAAAACCGGAACGGGAAGTCCGCTTTTGGAAATAAGGACGGATGTATAAAGCTTCTTACTCATATAATATCCTTTCAAGATGCGATAAAAGGATATCGTTTCTTTTTAACAGACTGTTTTTTTTAGCTTCTGCATCCTGACCGCCGGCTGGCCGCATGAACCCCAGGTATTCGGCGGGGAAAACGGAATGGAGCCATTCGTTGCTGCTTTTATTATTTTCAAAGAACTGCCTTTCGCTTTTTAATAATTCTGCCTGCGGCGGTATGTTTGCGTCGGTGAAGGCCGGAAATACGTTCCTGCCGTCGGCGGAATCCGCGAAAAAATCAAAATCAGTGTCGGCAACGGAACCGAGCGTGTCCGCGAATTTAAAGTGATCGGACAATCTGAACAGCCTTTTCGTTTTTTCCGCCGGAAGCGACTTGAACCAGCCGCTGTAGACGGAAAGCGACTGCGAGGAAAAACGGGATGCGGATATTCGTCCTTCTTTCGGCACGGTGCGGTTGTCGAAAGACGAATTGCAGACTTCTATGCAGTTCGGCTGCGCATGCTGATATCCTGCCGGCGCGTTCAGATCGAGTCCGCACAGGAACACCGGCCCCGACGTGATGTCCAGTGCAAACTCCGCGGCCGTTCCGCTTACCGTTCCGTTCCGTTCCGCATGCGCCGCCGGTATACCGCAGTACGAGAGCAGTGCGGACTCAAGGCCGTCGCCGTAGGAAAGCGGAATGACAGTACAGCCGGAAATAATACGCTTCGCGCAGAAACTTTCTGCGGAAAGTGCGAGCGGCGCGCTGCACGAACCGACTTCGTAGGGCGTAAGATGCTTTCCGGCGTAATAACCGCCGTCGGTCGAAATGCACATGTCGGGGTGTATGCCGTTGTGAAGCAGAACCGAAAGCGACGAAGAAACTGCAATCAGAAAAAACGACTGTCTGTACTTCCGCAGAAGGGGAAGCGCACCCGAAAGGCTTTGTCCTGAAGCGGTCACGACGACGGGACAGGAACCTTTCTGCGCAGGAACGGAAATTTTCGATATATAGCGGCAGAAAGAAAAAATATTGGAAGTCCAGCGGGACCCGAAAAAACTTCTTGTATACAGAATGTCGCGGCTTTTCAAAACAACTTTTTTTATTTCATTCCATACGAACCGGTCGGTATCGGGAAAAGCACGCGAGGACGGTTCCCATGATAAAAAGAGCGTAGAAAAAATTCCTTCTTCGCCGAGTTCCGCGAAAAGCACATCAGAGAGCGGTTCGGACGCATTGTGTACGGAAAAAATTTTGTCCCAGAGTTTGTCGCGGGACGAGAATGCGCCGTCGTAGCGGACTGCAAAAATTTCTGCTCCGGGAAATTTACGGCGGAGGAAAGGAGAACAGTAGGACAGCGCCGGTTCCGTCACTACTATAAAAGACGGATTGTACGAACATTCCGCAGAATTAACAAAACGTTCGGCTTCGCGTTCCGGATTGTATGCGGAATGAAGCAGTATATTTCCGCCGGAACACGTTTCCGAACCGTTCTGCGCTGTTGAAAATACAATGCCCAACTGTCAGCCTTCAAGAACAAAACGGCGTATTTCGTCTTCGGAAGAAGCAGTACCTGCCTTGAGAAGAATGATCGAATTCGAATGAGTTGAAAGAATGAAATTCAATGATTGTGATATATGATATTGGAGCAGTGAATCGTCCAAATTTTTCTGCGCGGAAAGGATGATTTTTATTTCGCCGTTACCGCTCCGCATACAGTAATTCGGCCTGATAAAATGTCTCCTGAGCATTGAGAAAACCTCTGTGTAAACAGTCGAAAAGATTGAGTCGTACATAAATTTATCGCAGGTATTTACAGCGCGTACTGAAGAATTTATTGCGAGCTTTACGGAGAGAAGCATCAGCAGGACGGCGGAATGTGCGAGGTCGCAGGTGATTTCCTGCGGCTGCACAGGGGCTTTGTTCCCGCGTGAAGACAAATACGACAGAACTGTTTCCTTAAGCTCTGCCTCCGATACGGACACGTCCTTATATGAACCGAAATCGGCATTAACAAAAATACAGTCGTCCGATATCTTCAGAAAATGAAGGCCGCCTAAGCTGTCTTTGAACTGCGGAGAAAAAAGCTGATAGAAGCCGGAAAATTTAGTGTCCGCCTTTGTATAATCACTGAAAGAGCCGGAATTTCCTATTGTCCCGTCCCAAAAATCACGCGAAGAAACGGAGGATGCGACGCTCGCCGCATCGATTCCTTTGCATTCTGTCATGACGAAAACACCGTCGACGACGGTAAGAAGCGCACTGTGCCGGAACGAATATGCATTACACAAATCAAAAAAAGACGAAAATACCGGTCTCTCGGCAATCCTTACCGTTTTTGCAAGAAGCCCGGTATTTTTTGATTCTGCGGAAGCTTCCCGCGTCGAGTCATCTTCCGCTTCGGGAAGTTCCGCAGAAATACGGCTCAACAGTCCCATAATTAAGACAATCCCAGATCTGAGAACAGTTTTTTATATGTTGCAAAATGTTCGGAACGGGCAAATTCGATTATTTTATCCTCGGGCAGATTCTCAAGCAGCTGATCCATGTAAAGAAGGACCGATTTTACTTCCTGCGTCAGGTCGCCCGGAAGACTTTGCGTTTTTTCCGCGGCTGGCGCCGTCTCTTCTTCAGGCGTACCTGTTTCCTCTTCTTTTTCTGCTGATTCGTCGGTGCTCAGATAATCGATGTTGTCTTTCGTAAGCGAATCGGCGACGGAAGGTTCCTGCGGAAAAATATCTTCCGCAGAAGCATCGTCGGCTTTCGGTTCCGCGTCGGAGCTCTCCGCGCCGGAGCTCTCCGCAGGTGCGGCCGACAAATCGACCGGCTCTTCTTCCGCGCCGGAGCCTTCCGTAGTATCCTTCACCGAATCCATAAAATCGGTGGAAGATGACTCGACGAGAATATCGTCCACTTTCGGAATTGAAATTTCTTCGGGGAGTTCCCCGGGTAACGTTTCGGACGATGTATCGGAAGAAAGGTCGTCAAGATCAGGCTCCTCCAGCTTTTCATTATCGAAATTCATAGTCAGGTCGGAAGATGTCGTATCGTCGACCGCCGGTGTTTCCGGTACCTGAACGGAAGAATCGATCGTTCCGAATAAATTTTCATCCGTAAGTTCCTGCGCCGGTTCCGAAACGGGCGCTTCCCGTGGAGAAGGTTCTGTTTCATCGGGAATACTTGGAATTTCTTCATACTGTTCGGCAGTTTCTTCCGAAGCCGGCGCCGTCTGTGATGAAGCCGCTTCCTTTCCGTCGCCGGAAAAATCCGTCGTGTTCATGATATTGTCGAGTTCGTCTCCGGAAAGCGAGATAGTATCGTCCTCGTCCTGTTCGGCGAAAAATCCGCCTTTTGCCGGTTGCTTGTCAGATGTTCCTGCCGCAACCTGTTCTTCGTGAGCCTTTAATTCTGCGAAATCATTTTTAAGACTTGAGATTTCATTCTTCAGACCGGAAAGGTCGGCAACAATCTGCTGAAGGAGGGTATTGTTTACGGTTGTCGTATCCGCTTTTTCGGAAGGAGCGCTTATCAATGAATTAGTTTCCTCGTCGAAAGTATCGGGAACGGCGCTGCCTGCGGCTGATTTTATTTCGTTTACGACGGGAGCCTGTGCGGTGCTGTCGTCCTCAGTGACGGCGAGCTCGTAGTCGACCGCTGCCGATTTCGGTTTGTTTTCGGCTATATTCGTTGTAATCGGTGTTTCCTCAGCCTCCGCATCGATGCCGAAATCGGATAAATCGATGTTTTCGGTTTCCATTGAAGATGAGGAATCCGAATCGTGTTCCGGTTCTTCGGAGGATGGCTCCGTGTCAGGCGTCGTGCCGGTATCGGTAATGGAACTGAACATGTCGTCGAAGGCGTCGGAGCCGGTTGTATCCGAGTCTTCCGATGTTTTTTCCTCTTCGGATGGTGTGATGAAATCGGATGCATCGACTGATTCCGTTTCGTTGAGGACTGATTCGGCCGTTTCTGCCGCAGGCTCGTCCGAACTGAATGAAAGATCTATATCAAGCGGAGTTTCATCAGGTGCTTTATCGTCTTTTTCCGGTTCGTCGGCGGAGAAATCAGAATCAAGGAAGTCGTCGAGAGAAATGTCCTCCGATTCCCCCGCAGCTGCGGGCGCCTCATCCTTTTCAGGAGAATCCTGTGCGGCCGCCGGCTTCGCGCCAGGATCCGAAAAGCCTTCGTCGAGGAAATCTTCAAGCGAAACTTCGTCGATTTTTTCGGGAAGTCCGCCTTCAGCGGATGTTTCCGGTTCTTCCGGCGTATTGATTGCGTCGGTGATGTCTGAAAGCTCTTCCGTTGAGAGGGTCGTATCGTCCTGAAGTTTGTCTTCGGTATCTGAGGAAATATCGGATGCGACAGATGAAATGTCTATTTCGGAAAAATCAGGCAGATCAGCGTCAAGGTTGAAACTTTCTGCATCATTATTAACCGGTGTTTCGTCTGAAGGCGCTTTTGAAGGCCGTTTTACCCATACGCCGTAACTGTCAAGTTCATTTGTATTGTTGTCTGTCGAATCGGTCATATCGTTCCTCTCATAATTCAGAAGATAAATAGCATTGCCCTATTAATATCGGCATAACCATGCTGAAAAAATAGTCCGTACAGTAATTTTTCAACTATTTACTTCATTGATTATAACACATCTTTTTGTTTCAGAAAATAGAAAACGCTCCGATATATAAAGCATGACTCGTACAAAATATCTTACTGCCGTTCTGCTCGGAACGCTTGTGTATACCGTGATTTCACTCTTTGCGGGGAGGGACGGCATATGCGTATACAGGCAGCTCGAAAAACAGAAGCGGGAAATAAGCAGGCGGACCGCCGAGATACAGAAAATTAACGATGAGCTTTCTCTTGAATATACTGCCCTCGAAAAAGACAGGGACGTTATTGCCGCATATGCGCGTAAACTTGATTATGTGAAGCCGGACGAAAAACTCGTAAAGATTACCGGCCTGCGTCCTTCCCAGACGACGCTGTACGATACGGGTACTGTTTTGAAACGAAGTCAGGTGACGTATATGCCCGAAAGCGCATGCAAAGCGGCCGGTGTCGCATTTTTTGCCGCAAGTCTGCTGCTCATGTATCTCGCTGAATACGGCAGAAACGGAAATGTGCACGGTCATGCCGCCAAAAAGATAAAAAAAGAGTTTATAAAGGGAGTACCTGTATATGATGTGCCTCAAGTCTGACAGCGATTCTGTTGAGAAATGCGCCGAATATCTGAAAAAAGGTAAAATCCTGATTATGCCGACTGATACAGTATACGGATTTTCAGGAATCGTGGAGCCGGCCGGAAAAATCGTTTATAATACCGACGCGCGCATCCGCGCAATAAAGGGAAGGGCGGAGACGAAACCGTTTATACAGCTCATAGCGCGGCCCGGGGACATTTTTAACCATACCGACGATAAGATTCCTGAAGAAATTTTTTCCGTATGGCCCGGTGCGCTTACCGTAATCGTGCACGATAAAAGCGGCGGAACGACTGCATACCGCTGTCCGGGCGACGAATGGATACGAAAAATAATACAGAAATGCGGTTTTCCCGTATATTCGACGAGCGTAAACAGAAGCGGAAGCCCCGTACTCGACACGGTGGAAGAAATATGCCGCGAATTTGAAGGCGAATGCGATCTTATCGTCTCCGACGGAGATAAAAAAGGCGCGCTTCCTTCGACAATAGTTGCCGTTCAGGACGGAAAAATATCAGTTCTGCGTCAGGGAAGCGTAAAAATATGAATTACGTTATTTCCGTATCCATGTGACAGGAACCGTTCCTGTTTCGGCGCCGTCTCCTGCAGGGACAAGCGTCGATTTTGTTCCGGTAAGGGTATTGCTGTTTTCCAGTGAAAGATTCCATTGTATGGGAAGAGCCGTCGTTGCAGCCTCAAGTGCCGTTTTGCGCGGAAGGTCGGGGAAGAAAGATGCATTTGCCTTGCCCGACTGCGTAATGACGACTTTTTTTTCTGCCCGGTTGACGGCAACCGAAATGTTCATCGTTGCACCGTTCTTGAATATGATGAATCCGCGGCCGCCGCGGAGTATGACTATTTTGTCGATATAGTCCTCTCCGCCCCATGTTCCGGCAAGCGCATCAGTCGAGACCTGCGGTGCGGAAATTCCTGCGTCAGGGGATGAAGCGGCAGACGCGCTTCCGTCGCTTTCCGGCGACAGTTCAGTCTGATGCGGCGTTAAAAGCTGCCGGAAAGCAGTCTGCAGCGACGTCTTCGATTCCATGAGTATTTTATAATAAGAGTCGTATTCTTTGCTGTATGAATGAATATCGCCCGTCGCGCTGTCCGCAATGTTCAGAATGCAGATCCATTTTCCCGTATCCTGACTGTTTTTTTCAATAAGAGCATAAAAGACAAGCGGCGAGACCGCATCCGAAAAATCAGGTTTCCCTTCCGCTAGGTATTTCTGTGCAAAACCGATTGCGCGTTTATCTATGACTGTGAGACCGGAAATTTCTCCCAGCTGCGCAAAATACAAATCTTCCGTCATCTTTACCATATTGCTGTCAGCGTCCGCAGAAACGACCCCGAAGAAATCGACGTTCCGTATTGTTTCTGCAGCGAGCGGATAGAGCAGAATAATGACAGCGGCGGCAGCATATGCTGTCCGGCGGAAGAACATACGCACTATCCGTTCAGCTCCCTGCGGAATTCCCGCTGTGTTTCGCGTTCGACGTCTCTGTCGCGTATCGTATTGCGCTTGTCGAACTGCTTTTTGCCTTTGCAGACTCCGAGGTTGACTTTGACGCGTCCGTTTTTCAGATAGAAATCGAGCGGAATAAGCGTGTATCCCTTTTCGTCCGTTTTGCGCATGAGCCGTTTGATTTCATCCCTGTGGAGCAGCAGTCTTTTCGGTCTGTCGGGATCGGGCGAAAATGCCGATGAAAACGCGTATTCCGAAATGTGAAGACCGCGTATCCAGACTTCGCCGTTCAGAATTTCCGCAAAGCTGTCGGGAAAGGAGAGATTTCCCGCTTTTATTGATTTTACTTCGGCCCCCTGAAGCTCAATGCCGCATTCAATGGAATCTTCAATAAAATAGTTGAAACGGGCTTTTTTATTTTCTGCAATAATCTTTTTTCCTTCGGACATACTGTTCCTGATTATATTATATCGGCCGGAACCTGACAAGCCGGAACTGTTTTCTGTTGTAAACCGTCACCGTTTGTGTTATTGTGAAACCCATGAATAAAGAATTATATAGATTATCATATACATTAAAAAAACAGCGGCAGCACCGGATTGTTACCGTTCTGACGTTTGTTCTTGTCATATTTGCGTGCATCATGCTCATACGGACGTTCCTGCTTTTTCCCGTACGCGAACGCTCAGTTTCGATGCAGCCTGATATTCCGAAAGATTCGAATGTTCTTTTTACACCGCTTATCGGTACGCCGGAGCGCGGCGATGTCGTGCTTCTGAAACCGCGTTCGGAAAAAAAGCAGCTGTTTTTGTACCGCGCTGCGGACACGCTCATCAGTTTTTTTACTGCGCAGCAGTTCACGTTTTTCGACAACAGCAGCACGATGGGAAATAAGTCTCAGATACGCCGCATTGTCGGGCTTCCCGGCGACACGATTTACATGCGCGGGTATATCGTTTTCGTACAGCCCGAAGGCGAAAAACATTTTCTCACCGAGTTTGAATGTGCGCGCAGCGTATACGACGTAAACATACTTTCGGTACCGGCAGGGTGGGACAGCAGCATCGGTGTGAGCGGAAACTTTGAAAAAATATCCCTCGGAAAGAACGAATATTTTGTCCTCGGCGACGACCGAAGCAGCTGCATAGACTCACGCCTGTGGGGACCGGTGAACATGAAGGACATAAAGGCAAAAGGAATCGGCATCTATTTTCCGTTCTCCAAACTCCGCTTTTTATGACCGGCGCCGTGGAACACGCTGTATCTCTGTATATCCACATACCGTTCTGCCTCTCAAAATGCACCTATTGTGATTTTTACAGTATTCCCTGCGGCAGCGGTGTCCCCGATTCCTACGTGGACGCGCTGCTTCGCGAGGCGTCGTACAGAGCGGAAAGTACAGGCTGCGATTCGTGGCGGACTATATATGCCGGCGGCGGCACGCCCAGTCTTCTTACGGACGTTCAGACAGAGCGGCTCTTTGCAGGGCTGGCCGGTATCGCAGGCGGAAAACTGCCGCGTGAAGTGACCGTTGAATGCAATCCGTCTGATGTGACGCCGGAAAAACTTGCCGCGTTTGAAAAATCGGGTGTGACGCGGCTTTCATGCGGCATTCAGTCGTTCAGCGGAAAAGTGCTGGAAAACGTCCGGCGGCGCAGCAGTGCGGACGATGTGCGGCGTGCCCTTGCGTGCATACGCAGATACTGGCACGGAATTTTTTCGGCTGATATGATTTCCGCTCTTCCCGGAGAGACAGACGAATCGTTCACAGCCGGACTTGCATCGCTCCTCGATTACGAGCCCGACCACGTGTCGCTTTATTCTTTGACGCTGGAGCGGGAAACGCCGCTCGGCGATAAAATCCTTTCCGGAAAGCAATCCTACGATTTCGACCTGGCCGACGCTATGTGGATTTCAGGACGTGATTATCTCTGTTCCCGCGGGTACGCGCAGTACGAGGTTTCAAATTTCTGCATAAAAGGAAAGGAATGTCTGCATAACAAAGCATACTGGAATCAGGAAGATTATATAGGCTGCGGCGCCGGAGCTACAGGGACACTGTACGGAAGCCGCGGCGCCGTATCTGTGCGCGAAACGAACACGCGGAATATAGCGGCGTATACCGGTTTCTGGCTGCATACCGGTAAAATACAGCGTGCGGAAATTCCGTCCGAAACTGAATATATTTCCTCCGGGACTGCCGGGTTTGAGTTTTTTATGATGGGGCTGCGCACTGCGTCCGGCGTATGCCGCGAGACGTATGAAGAAAAATTCGGTACGGCGTTTCCGCAGAAGGCGGAGCAGCTTTTTGCCGATTGGGGGAAAAACGGAAGATGCATTGAATACGAGAAAGATTCCCGCCGTTTTTATGCACTTACGGACAGCGGGATGCTTTTCCTCAACGAATTTCTCGAATCGTTATAACGCGGGTTTGCCCTTGTCTTTAGGAATCGTAATGATGAACGTCGTTCCTTTCCCAAGTTCCGACTGAACGTCTATTGTCCAGCCGTGCGTGTCGACGATGCTTTTTACGACGGTGAGACCGATGCCCATTCCTTCCTCTCGCCTCGAGTTAGTGCCGCGGTAGAACATGTCGAAAATGTGCTCCCTGTCCTTTTCCGCGATGCCTATGCCCGTGTCGCTGACGCTGATGACGCACGAGTCCGCTTTTTCTGTTCCGGTGATTACGACCGAATCTCCCTCTTTCGAGTATCTGATTGCGTTGCTGAAGATATTTTCCAGCGCACGCGAAAAAAGCTGTTTGTCCATAGGAACTTTGAGCTCAGGGGAGATGTTTACCGTACTGGTGACTTTCCGCTTGAATACCGTACCGGTCATGACGGCGCCTTTTGCAAATTCCTCGACGACGTCGTATACGCTTTGCGGAATAAGGTCCTGCCGCCAGTCGGCGTTGTCGAGCTTTACGAAATTAATAAGCGTGTCGATCATGCCTTCAAGCTGATTCGTTTTTGTCGTGATTATTTCAAGCGATTTTTTTATTTCCTCGGGATCGGTGACGACGTCGTCGGAGATGGCTTCCGTATATCCCTTGATGACGGCGACGGGAGTGCGGAGATCGTGGCTGATGCCCATGATGAACCGGGTGCGCCGTTCCTGCGATTCGAGCAGCGAGCGGCGCATTTTATCGAGGCTTTCGGTAAGGGAGATGATTTCATTGCTTTTCTGCTTTATCTTTTTAGGATCTCCTGCAAGCGACACGCTCAGGTCTCCGTCAGCAATCCTCTGCGTCCGCTGCTCAAGAATCGTAATCGAGGAAAAAATAGTACGGGATATGTGCGCGATTGCAATCAGCGTTATACCCACAAAACCAAGCAGTATGTATACGAGATAGAGAACAAAATCGATGCTTTTTTTTCGATATTTTTCGTCGCGCCTTGCCCGGCTTAATATGAGAAAAGCAGAACTGCTGTCGTTGAAATTCGGACTTGCAAACTGATAGAAATATTTATTGCTCGTCGTTCCTATGAGATTCCATAAATGTTCCTGAGTAAGATTCTCGCCGACCTTTAATTCAGGTATGCTTGAGAGAAATATGGTTTCGGTGTCGGTGAAAGAGATTAGTGCGACTTCCATATCGGGAGGAAGGCGCCGGAGCTGGCTGTACAATTCATGCCAGTCATTTTCGGAAAGCTGGAGCTCGTCGTTGCTGCGCATTTCCCTGTAGCTGCGGATGAGAATACGTTCCGGAGACGACAGATAATGATATACCGGAATAAACGCCGCACACAGAAGCGGAATAACTATTATTATAGCAATAAGAAAATAAAACTGCCTGCGGATTGTCATGCGTCTGTTCCTGTCGTCTTTTTATCGTAAATCAGCGCTTCCTTTGCGAAGCAGTATCCGAGACCGAACACCGTCTTCAGATATACGGGATTCGACGGATCCTTTTCGATTTTTTTGCGGAGGCGCTGCACGTATACGGCGACCGCAGTAATGTCACCGTATTGCGCTTTCCAGACATCAGCGTATATTTTTTCGGGAGACAGAGCTTCTCCCGCATGCTTCACCATATATTCCAGAACCGAATATTCCTTTGTTGAAAGAGGAATCTTCACCGCCCCCTGTTTGAGTACACAGCTGTTGAGCAGCAGCGTATAATCGCCGAAACTGATTGTCTCCTCGGCCGCAGCTTCGGTGACGGCCTGCCGCCGGAGATTGGCCTGAACGCGTGCGACGAGTACGCGTGGTGAAAACGGTTTTGTGACGAATTCGTCGGCACCGAATCCGAGTCCCTTGATTATGTCTTCGTCCGCATCGCGCGCCGAAACAATGACGACGGGCACCGTCGTTTTATATTCTATCCGGAATTTTTCCAGAAAATCAAAACCGCTCATTCCCGGAAGATTCAAATCAAGAATGATAAGATCCGGTAGCGGCGATGTTTTAAGTGTTTCAAGTGCGTCTTCAGCCGTACCGAACGTTTTTGCATCCATATGCGCTTTTGACAGATATATTGATACAAGATTTGCAATTTCCGGTACGTCCTCTATGACAAAAATCTGCGGATTCATACGTATTTCCCCTGCTTTCTCTCGGATTAGTATATCTTTAAAATAGAAAACCGCAACAGAAAGACGTATTCCGAATGCGGGAATAACGTAAAATTATCAAATGGAAAACAAAAAATTATTTCATAAACAATTAACCGGCAGCTTCCGATAGTAAAGAAGAGAAAACTACTTGACGTACTGTGAATAACCGGAGCATTATAAGAAATGATTGAAGTGATGCGTCTTAACGGAGAAAAATACTGGATTAATCCGCATATGATAGAAAGTATGGAGCAGAATCCGGACCTGACACTCTCGATGCTTTCAGGGAAAAAAATCGTTGTAAAAAATACACCTGAAGATGTTATAGAAAAAATTATAGCATACCGGCAGAAAATCGGTATAAATACACAGGAGGGATGATAAAAAGTACACGGACGTACTTTTTATCATATGCAGTTTCCGCGTTGCGGAAACTGCGATCTGCGCCCTCCCGGCGCACCGCTAACGCGGAGTTTTTATAGGAGATATAAGCAATGGATTTAGCAACTATAATAGGTCTTATAGGCGGCGGATTTTGTATCGTTTTGTCGATCATAACGTCGGGCGGTTCGATTATGGGCGTTTTTGATATTCCGTCGATTTTCTGTACTGTCGGAGGCTCCTATTTTTCGCTGTACCTGTGCGCCCCCTTAAAACAGTGCCTCGGGTTGATGAAGGTTGTAAACCGTATAAACAAGACGTATGATTACGGCGAGAAAAAAATCGTGCAGAATATGGTGGCGCTTTCGGAAAAAGCCCGCCGAGAGGGAATCCTTGCGCTGGAAGACGGCCTCGACGACATAGAGGATCCGTTCATGCGCAGCGGACTGCGTCTTGTCGTCGACGGTACCGACGGTCAGGTTATCCGCACCATCATGGAAAACGATATGAACCAGAGTGAAGCCCGGCATATGAGCTGGATCGGTATTGTTAATCAGTGGGCAGGATTCGCCCCCGGTTTCGGAATGATGGGCACCGTTATCGGACTTATCGGTATGTTGAAAAACATGGAAGACAAATCCGCAATCGGTCCTAACATGGCCGTTGCCCTTATCACGACGCTGTACGGCTCCCTCATGGCTAACTGGCTGCTCGGTCCGGCCGCACAGAAGCTTCTGGGACAGAACGCGGACGAAATGAAAACAAAGGAAATGATAATAGAAGGCGTTCTTGCCATTCAGGCAGGTGAAAATCCGCGTATTATGGCGCAGAAGCTGCTTACGTACCTTGAGCCTGCCGTACGAAAAGCAATCGAAGCCGACGTTCTGAAGGATTAAACATATGGGGAAAAAAAAACAGGAACCTCCGAAGCCATCCACAGCCTGGCAGGGCACATACGGAGACATGATTACGCTCATGCTCTGTTTCTTCGTCATGTTGTACAATCCGTCCGAAGTAGACACAACCCAGCTTGCAACGATTACGCAGGCGATTGAAATGAGCCAGACGGAATCGACGTCGGGCGGCATGTCGCTTTCTGCCGGCCGCCTTTCGGATCTCGGTAATAACATAAACTCGCTTCCATCTATGGAAAAAGGAAAATCGCTCGGTACGGCAAAGAAAAAAGCCGTAAGTCTGTTTGCTCCCGACGTAAAATCGAATAAAATCACCATTACGAGCGATGAACGCGGTCTTGTCGTAACGCTAGCCTCAGACAGTTTTTTCGGCGAAGGAAGCGCCGATCTTAACATGGATGAAACCCGCGATACGCTTCTGCGTCTGTCGGAGTTTTTCAAGGATCCCGGACTTAAAAACCGCCGGTTCCGCATAGAAGGACATACCGACAATACTCCTGTGGCTGATACGTCGAAATTTGCGAGCAACTGGGAACTTTCCGCCGCCCGCGCCGTGAACGTGCTGCATTACCTTGCCGATTTCGGCGTCAATGAAAACAGATTTTCCATAGCCGGCTACGCCGACACGCGTCCGATGTTTTCAAACGATACACCGGAAGGACGGGCATATAACAGGCGTGTGGATATAATTATTCTGGACGAAGGTCATTTTTAATGGTACACTATAAAGAAGTTACTGTTTCCAAAAATATTGTACTTGAGGAGGGAAACGATGGCAGAAGATAATGCTGATATAAACTTGGACGAGAGCGCCGGTGAAGGACCTGCGCCTGCAAAAGGAAAAAATAAACTCGGCGGTCTTATCCCTGGTATGCTTAAATGGATACTCATCGCTGTCGGCGCCGTCATCCTTATCGTGGTTGTCGTTTTTGTAACGATTAAACTGGTTACCAACAACAGCTCGGTTCAGACACCCATCGAAATGAGCGAAGAATACAAGGTGCAGCGCGAAATCCTCGACTGGTACACGTCGCTCGGTGCAATCCGCACAAAGACAAGCGACGACATTCCGGCAAGCGTCGTTGTGAATATAGCGCTCGGTTATAAAAAGGACGATAAAGCCACTGCGACGGAAATTACGGAAAGAAAGATTGAACTTACTGACTTTCTCCGCCGATATTTTACAGAGAAGACTATTGCTGAATTGAAACCGCAGAATGAAGACAAACTGAAGATTGAGCTGCGCAACGCCATAAACGATGAGATTCTAAGCAATTCGAAAATCAGGGATGTATCATTCCAGCAGCTCGATGTCGTAGAACAGTAGAAGCTGCGAAGGTCATAAGGTGGAAGGTGCATGAACGAAGTTTTGTCGCAGGATGAAATTGACCAGCTGCTCACGGCTATCAGCTCCGGTGATTCCGAAGCCGACGATTTTAAGCCGGTCAGTGATACCCGGAAAATAAAAATATACGACTTTAAGCGTCCTGACAAATTCTCTAAGGAACAGCTCCGCACTGTTTCCAATATGCATGAAACATTTGCGCGTCTTACGACAACGAGCCTTTCTGCTCAGCTGCGCAGCCTCGTGCACGTGCATGTCGCGTCTGTCGATCAGCTTACGTACGAGGAATTTATCCGTTCCATTCCGACTCCGACGACGCTTGCCGTCGTCAACATGGATCCGCTCAAAGGAAACGCCGTTCTGGAAATTGACCCGACAATTACGTTCTGTATGATAGACCGTCTGTTCGGAGGCCGCGGAACGACGACGGGAAATAAAAACCGAGACCTTACCGACATTGAGCAGTCGGTAATGGAAGGCATAATCGTGCGCATACTTGCGAATATGCGCGAGGCATGGACGCAGGTAATCGACCTCCGCCCGCGTCTCGGACAAATTGAGACGAATCCGCAGTTTGCACAGATTGTGCCGCCGTCGGAAATGGTCGTTCTCGTCACGCTTGAAACGAAAGTCGGCGACGAGGAAGGGATGATGAACTTCTGTATTCCGTATCTTACCATTGAGCCGATAATTTCTAAATTGTCTTCACAGTTCTGGTTCAGTTCCGTTCGCAGAAGTTCGACCACCCAGTATCTCGGTACGCTCAAGGAAAAACTTTCTTCAGTAGATATGGACGTTGTTGCCGAGGTCGGTTCGATTGACCTGCCCATCCGCGACGTGCTCAGCCTGCGCGTCGGCGACGTAATTCGTCTTTCAAATATTCGTGTCGGAGATCCGCTGACGCTCAGCGTCGGAAACAAAAAGAAATTCTATTGCCAGCCCGGTGTCGTCGGTAAGAAAATGGCCGTTCAAATCACCGGCAAAATAGAAGACATTCAGGCGGATGATTTTGAAGAACTGTCCGTAGAAGGAGATGATTCATATGAGTGATGGTGCAATATCGCAGGATGAAATTGACGCGCTGCTTTCCGGCGTATCTGTTGACGGCCTCAATTCGTCGGGACAGGTCGGCGGCGCTCCTGCTGTACATATCGACACTGCCGTACTGCAGAAATTTGCCGATGAACTAAAAGCTCCGCTTGTAGAGAATCTTAATAAGATGACGGGAGCGTCTTTTTCGGCGGATACGCCCGTCGTCGAAACCCTCGACCGCGACCGTCTTCTTGCAAAACTGCCGGAAGTTGTCGTCGACGTTCTTGCCGATTTCTCGAAAGGGCTCAGCGGAGATCATCTCTACATTCTGGCACCCGAATTTGCGCAGAAAATCGTGAGCCTCATGAATAAGGAGGAAAACGCGGATCTGGACGATATGGCGCTTTCCGTTATTTCGGAGGCAGTTTCAACTCATACGAACGATGAAATTCAGGCACTTGAAAAGACCGGCAAACTTTCCGGAATTGAATGCAACGTTCCGACAGCGCGCAACGATCCTAAGGCAATAATCCGTATACCGCAGAATATGTTCGCGCTTTTCAGTTATCCGCTGACGCTTAACGGGCAGGGATATACTCTCTGGGAAGCTGTGGGCGGAGAAGCTGCGGAACAGATAAGCAGAGCACTCGGCGGAAAAACGGGCGCAGAACAGCAGAAGGGGGCGGCCGGCACAGCGGATATGGCGGCCGGAAATATGGCCGGCGGGGCGTTTCAGACAGGCAGTATGCAGAATATGGGTATGAATCAGATGGGCGGCATGCAGCAGATGATGGGTATGAACCAGATGGGCGGTATGCCGCAGATGATGGGCCAGAATATGGGGGCAAATGTGCCGAACGTACAGGCGCTCCAGTATCCGATTCTGCAGGGAAACACATCCGGCGCAGAGCAGGGAAACATCGGCCTTATCATGGATGTTTACATGGAAATGACCGTAGAACTCGGCCGTACCAAAAAGCAGATCAAGGATATTCTGGGAATGGGGGAAGGAACTATCATCGAACTTGACAAGCTTGCAGGTGAACCTGTAGACATTCTTGTAAACCATAAACCTATTGCAAAAGGCGAAGTCGTCGTCATCGATGAAAACTTCGGCGTCCGCGTTACGGAAATATTGTCTTCATTGGAGAGGGTGACGGAACTGCGCTAGATTTTTTGCGGGTGGGGGAAAAATTTTGAATTGCTCAAAAAAAATTTGTACGGCGTGCGCTGTACTCTTTCTGTGCATAACGTGCGTGTTTGCGCAGGCTTCTGCCGAAATTACAGAAAATACAAAAGTTCAGCAGACGCAGCAGACCGAATCTGCGGTGGACGAAACGACACTCCCTATAAACACTGCTGCTAACCAGCAGCCCGGTACGTCGCGGGGCGCCACCGTCTGGCTGTTTGTACGCATGATTCTTGTGCTTGCAGTCGTCATTGCATGTATATACGGCGTGTTATGGCTTATGAAGCGCAACACCGGCAGAGTGAACAACACGGATCAGTTTCTCCGCGTCGTTTCCTCCGTCACATTATCCCCTGGAAAATCGGTGCAGATAGTTTCGCTTCTCGACGAAAAAGCGTACATCATCGGCGTAACGGACAATGCGGTGAACCTTATCGGTGAAGTTACCGACAAGGAAACAATCGACGCGATGAATCTGTACGCCGATAAACAGGCCAACACGAAGAAACCTCGTAATTTCAACGACATCCTTTCAATTTTCATGCCGAACGGTCCGAAAGAAAAAAACGGAAATGTATTCAGCAATGCGGGTGAAAAAGCCGCAGGACTGCTCAAAAAGCAGCACGACAGACTTAATCCGGGTAAATGACATGAAGCAGATTTCCCTAAAAATAAAAAAATACAGCCTGTTTGTCGTTTTGTGCACTCTGATAGGACTTATGTGCGCGCTGCCTGTTTCTGCGCAGCAGAGTACGCTTCCGAACGGTCCGGCACGCGGTACGACGGAGATGGGCAACACGATCCGCAGCGCAACGGTGCCGAATATCGACATCAATATTACGCAGCCGACGACGGGAAAACAGGCGGCGTTTTCCGTACAGCTCCTGCTGCTGCTTACAGTTCTGACGCTTGCGCCGAGTCTGCTTATTCTCACAACCTGCTTTCTGCGCTTCTCAATCGTTCTCGATTTTATTAAGCGCGCGCTTTCCCTGCAGCAGGTTCCTCCGACGTCCGTTCTGAACGGCATTGCGTTTTTTATGACGCTGTTCGTCATGTGGCCGACGTTCACGCAGATATACAACAAGTCGTTCAAACCGCTCTCCGACGGACAGATAAGCATAGACGAAGCGTATAAGGAAGCCGAAGCTCCCATGCGCATTTTTATGTACAGCCAGATGTCCGAGGATACGAGCTATATTTCATTGTTTATGGCGATGGGAAAAATGGAAAAACCGCGTACGCTCGCAGATGTGCCGACGCACGTTCTTATACCGGCGTATATTCTTCACGAACTGACCGTTGCGTTCAAGATAGGCGTACTGCTGTACATTCCGTTCATCATCATAGATATGGTCGTCGCGAGCATCCTTATGTCGATGGGCATGATGATGCTTCCGCCCGTCCAGATTTCCATGCCGTTCAAGCTCATGCTCTTCGTCCTTGTCGACGGATGGGGACTGCTCACTCAGCAGCTGTTCAATTCCGTTATAAAATAACTTGCTTTTTACAGGAGGTAAAAAATGTCGATCGGCCAGATAGTTTCGTTGATACAGGGAAGCGTTTTTGAAATATTCATACTTGCGGCTCCCGTTCTCGGTGTGGCGCTCATAGTCGGTCTTATAGTTGCCATTTTTCAGGCGACGACGTCGATACAGGAACAGACGCTCACGTTCCTGCCTAAGATGCTCGCGATGCTTGCCGTTCTTGCCCTTCTTGGCGGCTGGATGTTCTCACAGCTCGGCGGCTACACAATAAACCTGTTTAAAATGATTCCTGAGATGGCAAAATAGGGTAGATGCATGCTTGACCGGATAGTAGCACAGGCACCGGTTTTTCTCCTCATTGCAGTACGCTGTTTTGCGCTGCTTATGACGCTGCCTCTTTTTTCAATGCGTTCCGTCTCCCGCATTGCGAAAATTGCACTTGCCGGATATATGGCGTACATCATTCTTCCGTTTGCGGATTTCTCCGCATACACGCGGTATATCGCAAAAGACGGTTCGTTCGATCTTACCTACGTGATGCTGCTTATAGGAGAAGGCATGATCGGCGTAATCATGGGCTTTTATATTACAATCATATTTTCCGCATTCAGCACAGCAGGACAGTTTTTTGCGTTCCAGATGGGATTGAGCGCGTCCGAGGTATATGATTCGGTGTCGCAGGTGGAAAATCCGCTTATGGGACAGTATCTGAACCTCATTGCCATGCTGATTTTTCTGCAGAACCACTGGTTTCAGAAACTGTTCCTGAAAGGTCTTACCGGCAGCTTTACGACGATGAATGTGTTCAAGCTTCTGGATGCGCGCGAAAAAATTGTTAAATTTCTTGTCGGAGGACTTACGCAGCTTTTCGCAGACGCACTCGTCATATCGCTGCCGATAGTCGGAACACTCATGCTCGTAACAGTCTGCATGGCGATTCTTTCACGCGCCGCACCGCAGATGAACCTGCTTTCGGAAGGATTTTCAATCATGCTGCTTGTGGCGTTTTTTCTTATAACGGTGCTTATGCCGTCGCTCTGCGATTTCTTCGAGCGTTCTTTCAACGGCGGAATTACGAGTCTCATACAGCTTTTCGCTGCGGCAGGCGGTAGTTCATGACGTATGAAATGATCGACCTGCAGTGGTTTGCAGCCGAGGACGAAGGCCGCACAGAGGAACCTTCGGAATATAAACTTGAAAAAGCCCGCAAGGAAGGACGTGTTGCAAAAAGCCAGGAGCTTAACAGCGCGCTCGTCATGCTCCTTACCGTGATTGTGCTTGTTTTTCTCGGACCGTCGATGCTGAAAGATTGTGCGGCTTTGTTTCGTTTTTATTTTTCGCGCTGTACGAATACACAGGTAAACGATCCGAATCTGGTGAAGGCGTTTTTCAATTTCTTTATCAGACTTACGCTTCCGATCGGAATTGTAGGCATTGTAGGCGGAGTTGCGGGAAATATCATCCAGAACAGAGGATTTATTTTTACGACGAAGACTATCGAGCCGAATTTCAAAAAGATAATACCTAATTTCGCCGAATATTTCAAAAATACACTGTTTTCGTTCAGAGGATTTTTTAATATTGTAAAGTCAATCGGAAAAGTCGCTGTAATAACGGCTGTTTCTTATGCGCTTATAAAGAAGGACGTTCCTCTTCTTCTGCTTGAAATACAGAACGGCAGCATAGGAGCAGCTGCCGGATATATTGCCAGAATGGCGGCGCAGCTGCTGATTACCGCCGCCGTAATTTTCCTCATTATTGCAATTCCCGACTATCTTGTGCAGCGCCGCCAATTCATAGAAGAAATGAAAATGACGAAACAGGAAGTAAAGGAAGAGTATAAGGAAATGGAAGGCGATCCCGATGTGAAGAATCACCTGCAGCAGGAACAGCGCCGTCTGCTTCAGCAGAACGTGCCGAAAGCTGTCAGGGAATCGGACGTCGTAATAACAAACCCGACGCATTTCGCCGTTGCGCTCAAATACGACAGGACCGTGACTGAACAGGCGCCGCAGGTAACGGCGAAGGGAGAGGACGAAATGGCATTTACTATAAGGCGCATCGCGCGTGAGAACGACGTGCCGATTGTGGAAAACAGACCGCTTGCCCGCGGACTCTATACAGATACAAATGTTGGTGATATAATACCCGAACAGTATATACGGGCGATTGTTCTTGTGTATACGCATATTAAATATAACTCTAAGAAATAAACCGTAGTATGCCGGGTGGGGACTAATGGCAAACGAAGCGAGAGGGGTTTCAAACGAAGCCGTTGTGAATTTTATTCAGCGTAACATAGTTGGTGTCGCAGTTGTCGTCGTGGCACTTTTTCTTGTTATCCCCATGCCCCGTCTGCTCATCGATGTGTCGATGGCACTCAACCTTGCACTCTCAATAATCATTCTGCTCACAGTTATGTATACTCCGCGGGCGACGAATTTTACGACGTTTCCCCGCATCATCCTGTTTGACACATTGTACGGGCTCGGCATAAACATTTCGTCTACGCGTCTTATTCTTACGCAGCCGGTGAATGCGCGCGGCACATCGAGCGGCCAGAGCGTCATGGTGCAGGCATTTGCAAATATCGTTACCGGCGGCGGTGAAGGCGCCACTCCCGTCGTCATCGGCATGGTCATATTCATAATTCTTATAGTTGTCCAGGTGGTCGTCATCACGAAAGGCGCGACGCGCGTTTCTGAAGTTGCAGCACGTTTTTCCCTCGATTCCATGAACTCCAAAATGTTCGACATAGAGTCCCAGTTGAACAGCGGAGCAATTACCGAGGAAGAAGCAAAAACCCAGAAAGCCGCAGTCCGGCGGGAAAGCGACTTTTACTCGACGATGGACGGTGCTTCAAAGTTTGTTTCGGGAAACGTCAAGGCGGGCATCTTCATAACGGTCATAAACCTTGCCGGCGGTTTTATCGTCGGTATGGTGCTTCACGGAATGTCGGCCGGCGAAGCAATCCTGTCGTATTCAAAGCTTACGATAGGCGACGGCCTTATGTCGCAGATACCGTCGCTCATGATGTCGTTTGCAACCGGTCTCATAGTCACCGGTTCAAGCTCGGACGAACCGTTCGACAAGCAGCTTAAACAGGAATTTACCGTCTCGGGATACGTGTACGAGATAGTCGGCAGCGCTCTGGCTCTTATGGGCATTTCGTTCATACGCAACGGTCCGAGTGCGACGGTTCTGCTCGTGACTCTCGGTGCGCTGTTTTTCTACATCGGTTTCCGTATTGCCCGGTCGCAGCAGCGGGAAAAGGAAAAAGTCGTTGCAGCTGCCGCCGCGAAGGGAAAAAATCAGAAAGGCGGCGGACCTGCCGATACGGAATCGATTGCTCCGCTCGATACGCTTTCGCTTGAACTCGGGTACGCGCTTATACCGCTCGTGGACAAAGAGAAGGGTGCGGAACTTCTTGAGCGCATCACGCGTATCAGGCACGAGGCTGCTCTCGACATGGGGCTTATTGTTCCGCCCATACGCATCGTGGACAACATGACGCTCGATCCGAACGAATACAGTTTCAAAATCCGCGGTATCGAAGCAGGCAGAAGCAAGATACGGCTGGGCTACTACATGTGCATGAATACGGGTAATGTCGCGGAAGAGCTTGAGGGCGAAAAGACGAAGGACCCGGCTTTCGGAATGCCTGCGATATGGCTGCCCGAGGAAAAACGGGCGGAGGCCGAACGCAGCGGATATACGGTGGTCGATCCTCCGACGATAATAGCGACGCATCTCACTGAAATTATTAAATCCCATGCATCCGAGATTCTCGGCCGGCAGGAAGTGTCGACGATCGTGAACCGCGTGAAGGAGACGAATCCCGTCGTCGTGGATGAAGTGCTTAACGGCGACAAGAAATTTACGTACGGCGAAATAGAAAAGATTCTGCGCGCGCTGCTTCAGGAGCGCGTTTCAATACGCAATATCGTCGTGATCCTTGAAACGATTGCGAACTACAGCGCCATAACGCACAACACGTGGGAGCTTACCGAAAAAGTGCGCGAGGCGCTCGGCCTGCAGATATGCAGGCAGTATGTCGACGAGGACAACACGCTGCGCATCATGAGCCTGTCGCAGGATCTGTCGCAGATGCTGCTTGATCATACGGTGCGCATGCAGGACGGTTCCGAACCGTATGCGGCGCTCGACCCGGTGGATTCCCGGAAGTGGGACTCCGTCATGCATACTGCGTATAACGGTATACGCGGAAAGGGCTTTCTCCCGATCGTCATGAGCGCGTCGGTCGTACGCCGTCTCGTCTGGAATTCGACGGAACGGGAACTGCCCGACATAATCGTCATATCGGACAGGGAAATCGTTGCGGCGGGAAAAGACATAAAGGTCGAAGTTCTCGGGGAAATCGCAGAAGACAAAGGGGTGAACATACAAAATGTATAACGGAGAGCAGGACGTACCGGTACAGAAAATATCCGCAGCAACTCTTGCAGAATGCAAGGAGAAGCTGTTCAAAATGTTCGGACACGAATATACGATACGCGGGAAACGTCAGATTCTCCACGGCGGCTTTCTCGGTTTCGGACAGAAAGAATGGGTCGAAGTCACCTATACGGTGAACAGCGGCACAGACAGTTCTCAGTTGCAGCCCGTACAGCCGCAGAAGAATTCGAACGACGAAATTGCATCGTTCAGAAAAAACCGCGATGATTTTCTCAAAGCCGCCGCAATTTCGAGCCAGATGACGACGCTCGACACGAAATTCAGCGAGCTTCAGAACTCGCTTACGAAGCAGATTCAGAACATCTCCGTTTCTTCGGCGGACAAACATCCGACCATCAAAAAAATCGAAGAGCTTCTTGCGGACAACGAATTTACCTATTCGTATATCTCTGATATATCAGGCAGAATCAAATCCTCGTTTTCGCTTGAGGCGCTTGACGATTTCAGGACAGTAGAGCGGAAGGTCGTCGACTGGATAGGCGGGTCCATATCGATTGCCCCCGAACGGGCGGTGCGTCCGCCTCACGTCGTAGTTATAGTCGGACCGACGGGCGTCGGCAAAACGACGACGATTACGAAGTTTGCGGTAAAACTCGTGATGGATGCAAAAAAAGCGCATCAGGCACTGCCTGCGCTGTGCATGATTACAATAGATAGTATGCGCGTAGGTGCGTATGAACAGATTTCAAAATACGGCGACATAATCGGCACGCAGGTTCAGAAGGCCGAGACTGTCGAGGATATGCGCAAGATTTATGAAGAAAAAAAGGACAGTGTCGACGCAATCTTCATAGATACGAGCGGATACAGCCCGAACGATTCGGTCCATATCGGCGAGATGAAAACACTGCTTCAGATTGAAGGCCTGAATCCCGACGTATATCTGTCGGTTGCAGCTTCGACGAAAGCCCGCGACCTTGAAAATATCATGGAAAACTATGAGCCGTTCCATTACAATTCAGTCATCGTGACGAAATGCGACGAATCTCATCAGTACGGAAATATAATCAGCGTACTCCATGGAAAGCACAAAAGACTGTCGTATATAACTGACGGGCAGTACGTGACGAGAAACCTCCGGCATGCGGATGTCATAGATTTCCTTATCAACCTGTCAGGATTTGATGTAGACCGTGTTCATATTGAAGACGTATTTGGAGAAAAATAACGATGGAAGAGCAAGCAGAAGAATTGAGAGAACTGATGAAGAACGACACGCAGGACAAGAAACCTGCGCCGGCCGACAAAAATGCTCACAAGACACGCATCATTGCTATAACGAGCGGTAAGGGCGGCGTCGGTAAAACCAATATATCCGTGAACATGGCAATCGCATATGCACAGTTAGGAAAAAAAGTCATCCTTATCGACGGCGATCTCGGAATGGCCAACGTGAATGTGCTTCTCAACGTTGTGCCTACATACAACCTCATGCACGTCATAAACAAGAAAAAGACGATGAAGGAAATAATCCTCGACACCGAATTCGGAATAAAATTCATTGCAGGTGCGAACGGGTTTTCGAAGATAGCGAATCTTTCCGTGCAGGAGCTCGACGACTTCGCAAAACAGTTCAGTTCGCTCGGTACGGCCGACATCATCATCATAGACACGGGGGCGGGTATTGCGAACAACGTTCTTCAGTTCGTTGCGGCCGCCGACGAAGTGTACGTGGTGACGACGCCTGAACCGACTGCGATCACCGACGCATACGGAATCATTAAAATTATTACGACGGAAGTCATCGATCATCCGGTCACGCTCAAGCTGCTTGTGAACAGGGTTCATTCCGCCGACGAGGGAAAACGCATTTCCGAACGGATTATAACGATCGTGGGACAATTCCTCGGTTATAAAGTTGATTATATCGGTTTTGTATACGACGATCCCGTTGTGCAGGCGTCTGTTATCAGGCAGAAACCGTTTATCGTAGTCAATCCGACGTCGAAACCTGCCGTATGCATAAAGCACATCATCGGACGAATCGAAAAAACGGAACCGGCCGAAAACGAAGGCGTATCGAACTTCCTCAAAAAATTTCTCGGCAAAAAGAAGTAGACATATATACTGTATTTTTATCTATAAATGTAATATAATGAATAAAAATGGAGGTTCGTATGAAAAACAGCAAGTTTATCTTCGGTTTTGCAGCATGCGGCTTCCTTTTGTCGTTTGTCGCCGGATTATTTTCGCACAGCGGATTCGGTCATATTATCCTTATGGCGGCTGTTTTTGCGGTCGTTTTCGGCGCACTGGCATTCTTCATACAGTTCCTTATGGACGGAGTTCTCAGCATCGACGGTCAGACTGTTCCGGCGGAGGCTGCGGCCGAATCGGTACCTAAGACGGGCGGCGTCGTAGACATAACGATACAGGACGAAGAGCTTCCTGCCGAAGAGAATTCACCGCAGTTTTTTGTCGGCGACAATCATCAGATGCTCAATAAAAACGATTATTCGGCGGAAGGCAGCGACGACACGGGCTTCAGCCGTCAGTCTGAATCTTCGATTGCCGATGTGGATACGATTCAGGAGGCCGATACGGCTGTTCCTGAAAGTAAATCATCTGAAATCGGCGGGGAAGCCGATTCGGACGACGGTTTTGTTCCCGTTCCGCTTCAGGAAACCGCAAAGAATATGTCAGGTGCGGAGTCCGTTTCTCCGTCCGACGACGACATCATCAATCTCGAGGATGATACGCTCGATGAACTTCCTGAACTTAAGGATTTAAAGCCTGCCGGGGCGGCTGATTACGACGATGTCGATGTCGTGGAGGATTCCGATTTTTCAAATGCGGGCGATACGAAAAAAACGGATGTGAAAAATGAAATAAAAGATGCCACGATCATGGCAAAAGCGATAAGTACCGTGCTGGCGAAAGAAAAAGAAAATCAATAAGGGCGAGAATATATGGCAGATCAGGTCAACGACGAAAAAGAAGAAGATAACCTCTGGGCAGAATACCGAAAGACAAAATTACCTGCGCTGCGTGATAAATTTATCCGGCAGTATATGCCGCTTGTAAAATATGTTGCAGGTAAAATTTCTGTCGGAATGCCGAACAGCGTTGAATTCGATGATCTTGTAGGATTCGGTCAGTTCGGTCTTCTTGACGCGATAGAGAAATATGATCCGGAAAAAAATGTAAAATTCAAGACGTACGCAGTAACGCGTATCAGGGGCGCAATTTTCGACGAGCTGCGTCAGATAGACTGGGTTCCGCGTTCCGTACGTCAGAAATCGCGTGAAATAGAGGATACGATCAACGGTCTTGAGGCGAAACTCGGACGCACCGCGAGCGATACGGAGATTGCGGATGCGCTCGGATTGAGCGAGGACGATTATCACCGGACGATTATGAAAGTGTCGGGAACAAGCGTACTTTCGCTGAACGACGTCTGGTACAACGGCGATGATTCCGGCAATATGTCCATCGGTGACAGCATAGAATCTCCTTCGAGCATGAATCCCGATTCTGTCGTCGAACGCGAGGAAATAAAAAAGGTAATCGTACAGGCAATCAATGAGCTGCCGGAGAAGGAAAAAATGGTAATAGTTCTGTATTACCACGAGGATTTGACTTTCAAGGAAATAGGGCAGGTTCTAAACGTGAGCGAGTCCCGGATTTCCCAGCTTCATACGAAAGCGAATCTCCGTCTGCGCGCGAAGCTGACGAGTCTTCGCAAGGGAATAATGTAGGACATGGTATCGCTGGACAGAATTCGTGAAGACATGAAAAAGCTCCTCGAACGCGACGATAAAATGCACAACGTCGACGTCAATGCCGATTCGGTCGACGAAGCTCTTGCTGACGCGGCTGTCCAGCTTGATACGAAAACCGCGAACCTTGAATATGAAGTTGTGGAAAAAGGAAGCAACGGTTTTCTCGGAGTCGGGAAAAAACCGTGGAAGCTGCGCATTTATCAGAATCCGGCTACAATAAAGGTAACAAGAAAATCAGCCGGTGATGATTTGTTCGGCGATGAAAACGAAGCTGAGATACAAAAAGTCGTGAATCGCGACGGTTTGTATTACATGCGTCATTTCGGCTCGCAAATAATGCTCAAAGTACTGCCTCCTGCCGGGAACGGAAAACCTGTCGAAGAAAAGGAACTGATACAGCAGCTTAAACGTCCTGACACGATCTCGACAGAAGAGGACCTGATACGGAAATATATCAAACAGGGTACCGGAAACGAGTATCAGCCCGTAGGTGAATATAAACACATAGCTGCCGGCGATGCGATATTTTCCATAGATATTTCAAAAGACGAGATGAAAGCGACTATTACGGCGTCGGCGCCTGCCATGAGCGGTGCGGACATCACGCCGCAGATGATTGAACGTGCGCTCAAAGCACAGGGCGTCGTCGCGGGAATTGAAGATGATAAAATATCGGAATTTGTCGATAACCCCGTGTACAACGTGCCTTATGAAGTTGCGGCTGGTATTCCTGCTGTCGACGGCCGCGACGCATACATCGCATACGATTTTGAAACCGATCCGACAAAACTCCGCGCGAAGGAATCCGCGAACGGACAGGTCGATTTTAAGGAGCTCAACCTTATCCAGAACGTCATCAAGGGAGGACGGCTTGCCCAGAAAATTCCTGCGGAGCGCGGAAAAGGCGGGAAAACGCTGTTCGGCCGTTACCTTGAGGCGAAAAACGGGAAGGACATCCCCATACAGCTCGGAAAAAATGTACGGCTCGACTCGGACGGCGTCACGGTCATCGCGGAAGAAGACGGGCAGGTTATGCTCTTTGCCGGAAAAATTACGGTGGAACCGCTGCTGCAGCTTGACGGCGTCAACATAAAGACCGGAAATATTAAATTCCTCGGCACTGTTATCGTTAAGGGAAACGTGGAGGACGGATTCAACGTCGACGCGTCCGGCGACATTGAAGTAAGCGGGACAGTCGGAAAATGCAGAGTAAACGCAGGCGGAGACATCATCGTCCAGCAGGGCATATTCGGAAAAGACGAGGGATATATCACCGGGAAAAAATCGCTGTGGGCGAAATTTATTCAGGCGGCGAAAGTTGAAGTGGAAAATTCGGTCATTGTTACGGACAGCATCATGAGTTCCGAAGTGACTGCAATGAAGAATATTATTCTTAACGGAAAGAAAGCGCAGATTACCGGAGGACATCTTTTTGCGACTGAAGAAATTGCCGCAAAAAACATAGGGTCTCCGGGCGGCGGTGCGGAGACAATACTTGAGGTCGGCTTCGATCCTCATGCAAAACAGCGCCTTGACGAGCTTCTTGAAAAACAGGGAAATGTTGTAAAAGAACTCGAGAATACCGACCTCGATATTTCGACGCTGGAAAATCAGAAAAAAATACGCCGCACGCTTCCGAAGGATAAAGAGGAAAATCTGACAAAACTCAAGGACCGCAGAGCGCAGATCAGTACTGAAGCCGCGGAGATGACGACGGAAATTGAAAAACTGCAGAAGCATCTGCGCGAACTAAAGATAGCCGGCAAAGTCAAGGCATCGGGTACGGTATATGCCGGCGTAAAGATATATGTGAGGGATGTTCTCGATGAAGTTCATACCGAAGTCTCAAGTGTCACATTCTATTACGAGAACAGTTTTGTAAAGCGTGGTAAATACGAACCGCCTGCTGCGGACGTAAAGGGGCCGGATGGCTATTCAACCGATTGACCTTCAGACAATGTACTCTCAGTTGGCGAATGTTGCTCAGAACGTCGCCCGTGCTCAGGAGGGCCCGCAGCTTACAGAAGCGATGCAGCAGCAGAATGTCGTGCGGAAAAATAAGGAGCAGGCGCAGAAAGTTCAGCAGACTGCGGGAGAAGGCGTAAAACCATCCGCAATAAAGGACGAGGGGCAGAGCGGAACGCCGGGTGAATCAGCAGGAAAAAAACAGCATAATCAGACCGGCAACGGGGAACAGGAAGATAAACCCGCCGATACAGGAATACGCGAAGAGTATTTGGGACAGCATATAAATATTACGAGGTAGAATTGACGGCTTTCGTTGTTACTGTCGGAATTATTAATATTGTTCTCTGGATCATATTTCTTGCTAAATTTAAAAAATTATTTTCGACGGACGACGTCATATCGAAAACGCGGTCAGAAATGAACAACATGATAATGGACATGAACAGAAATACTGAACGCGATATAAATCTTATAGACGACAGGACTCAGAAATTAAAACTTGTTATCGCCGAAGCGGACAGGCACATAGCGCTCGCCCGGGCTGAGGAAGAAAACCGCGCGTCTGCTCAGGAACTCCGCACTGCTGTAAACAGAACGCCTGCTGTCGAAAGACGCGCAGTCGATACGTACAAACGGGCGGCGGTCGGTGAAAAACCGCGGCCGGAAGCTTCATATGAGGTGACGGACACCGGCATACGGGCGGCGGGCGTACAAAAAAGCCTTTTTGACGAAACCGCGAAAGCCGTCGATACGCAGGCGAAAGTTGTCGTTCAGGAAGACGGAGCGGCTTATGCGGAAGTTCCCGTCATAACGCCCAAAGTGTTTTTCTCCGAGACGCCCGTTACGCCGAAGAAGGATTTTACCAAACAGGTGACGGATTTAGCGGCAACCGGACTGACAGTCGAGCAGATAGCTAAAGAACTTTCGTGCTCGCTCTCCGAAGTCCAGATGGTGCTTGATATGAACGGTTAAGGAGAATGAATGGTTGCGGACAGTTGAGCCGCAATCACGAATGTCTCGCATTCAAAACAAAGCGGGGCTTTGTTGACTTTTATAGGAGTGTGGATATGAAAATTACAAAACAACGTTTCGGTACGCTGTCGGACGGGACAAAAGTTACACTGTATACGATACAGAATAAACGTATGGCATTTTCCGTAACGGACTACGGATGTACGATTACGAGCATCGTACTCACGGATTCTTCCGGCAGCTGTACGGACGTCGTTCTCGGTTATTCGACGCTCGACGGGTATATTAACGGAAACTGTTTCTTTGGAGCGTTCATCGGGCGTTTTGCGAACAGAATCGGCAAAGCGTCCTTCACGTATGACGGGACGAAATATCAGCTTGATAAAAACGACGGGACGAACACGCTTCACGGCGGATTTACGGGATGGGATAAGAAGGTGTGGCATGCGAAAACCGTGCTTACCAAAACGGAGGGAGGTGTGAAATTCACCCGTCTTTCCCGAGACGGCGAGCAGGGGTTTCCCGGTAACATGAAAGTCGAAGTGACGTATCTTCTCGACGACACGAACAACATTACCTGCAGATATTCCGCCGTGACGGACAAAGCATGTCCGGTGAACTTTACGAATCATTCTTATTTCAATCTTGCAGGCGGCGGAACTATAGAGAATCATCTGCTCAAGCTCAACTGCGATTCTACGCTCGACATAGACAGCAAACTGATTCCCACGGGAAAACTGCCCGGCGTAAAGGATACCCCGTTTGATTTTACGACTGATAAAAAAATCGGAAAGGATATAAAAGATGTCGGAAACGGTTACGACCACTGTTATGTGACGCAGGCGTATAACCCGGAAAATCCTCACGCAGGTTTACCTGTATCTGAAGAAAATATGGTGCGGGTGGCGGAGCTTACCGACCCTGTTTCGGGGAGATGCATGACAGTCGATTCGAACATGGAAGGCGTACAGCTGTATACCGGCAACTGGATAGGCGGCAAAATCGGAAAAAACGGACGGGAATACGAAAAACACGGTGCTGTCTGTCTTGAGACGCAGTGTTTTCCCGATACGCCGAATAAAAAGGAATTTCCGTCGTGCGTTCTTATGCCCGGCGAAAAATACAAAGCCGTAACAGTATACGGGTTTAAATTTTAGTTATTAATTTGAAAAACGGACCGCTATTCTTGAAATTACGCGGTTTAATCGGTATCATTTATTTTAGTACAACTTTATGGGGTTTTAGAGAGGTTTTTAATGGATGTCCAATTACAGGAACTGATCGACAGGATCAAGAAAGACGGTGTGGCGAATGCAGAAAAATCTTCTGAAAAAATAATCGCTGATGCCGAAAAAAAAGCTGCGGAAATAATTTCCGCGGCGGAAGGAAAAGCAGAGAGCATTATTAAAAATGCAAAAGTCGAAACAAAGCGTATGGAAAAGGCCGGCGAGGATGCTGTTGCACAGGCCGGACGAAACATGATTCTTGCTTTCCGCGAATCGCTCACGGCCGAACTTGATAAAATAATTCGGGCAGAAACTGTAAAGGCGTATTCCAGGGAATTGATGACGAAACTCATTCCCGAAACGGTCAAAGCATGGACAAAGAATACGGATGCCGGCGACCTTTCCGTTCTTCTCAGCGAAAAGGATTTGAAGGAACTCCAGTCCGGATTGACGGCCGCACTCAAAACCGAGATTGCAAAGGGACTCGAAATAAAGCCCGACAAAACGCTTTCGAACGGTTTCCGCATCGGCGTAAAGGACGGTGCCGCTTTTTACGATTACTCCGCAGAATCGCTTGCGGAACTTTTCGCTTCATATCTTAATCCCCGCACGGCGGAGCTTATGAAAAGTGCTGCGGAAGGAACAAAATAGTGGACAAAAAGTACTATTATCTTATAGCACAGCTGCCCGATATTTCGGCTTCCGGAGAAAAGGCTGTACCTATAACAGAAAAACAGTACCGCGAGCTCTGTTCCCGTTTTCTTTCCGCCGATGAAATGAAAATTATGGACACGCTTTCCCTCGTTCCGCCGAAAAAAAGCGTGGAGACGGAGTCGCACTTTCTCGATGCATGGTATGAAAAAGAACGGAATCTCCGTTTTGCACTTGCACAGATCCGCGCGCAGAAAATGAAGAAAGATTTTGATCAGGTACCCGGTTCATGCACTGCGGATATTCTGCAGGCGGCACGCACCGCCGTCGGAATGGACAGCCCTCTTTCTGCCGAACAATTCCTGTATGACTACCGGATGGGCGTCCTTAATAATCTCAGACCGTACGATATATTTTCGATTGATTGCGTCTATGAATACGGCATACGGCTTATGCTCACGCAGCGCATGAGGAAATTCAACAGGGAAACGGGAACTGCTTCCTATCATAAAATTTACGATTCTATACTTGGAGAAAAGATATGACGGATACTAAAGCTAAAGTAGTCGGCATCAACGGCAATATGGTTTCCATCAGCTTTGAGGGAAATGTCGCCATGAATGAAGTCGGTTACGTCAAAGTGGACGATAAAAAGCTGAAGGGAGAGGTGATCCGTATCCGCGGCAGCGTTGCCCAGATGCAGATATATGAAATGACGAACGGCATCAAGGCCGGCGACGACGTGGAGTTTACAGGCGACCTCCTGTCTGCGCAGCTGGGACCCGGACTGCTCGGTCAGATATACGACGGACTTCAGAACCCGCTGCCGCTCGTTGCTGAAAAAGCAGGTTTCTTTCTCGAACGGGGTGTGTATGTTGATCCTCTTTCGACGACGGCAAAATGGGATTTTACTCCGATTGCAAAACCTGGCGATACGGTATACAGAGGCGACGTAATCGGGTCCGTTCCGGAGGGACCGTTCACGCACAAGATTCTTGTTCCGTTCGATATGTACGGCGCATACACTATAAAAGAAGTAACCCCTGCAGGTTCGTACACGATTGAAGATACGATGGCCGTTCTTGAGGACGAAAAAGGTAAAAAACACAAGATATCCATGACGTTCAAATGGCCGGTCAAGCGCGCTGTCGACTGCTATGCGGAACGTCTGGCACCGGCCGAGACAATGGTCACCAAAACGCGCCTTATCGACACGTTCTTTCCCGTCGCAAGAGGCGGTACGTATTGTATCCCGGGGCCGTTCGGCGCGGGAAAGACAGTCATTCAGCATACGACGAGCCGTCACGCAGACGTCGACATCGTTATCATCGCGGCGTGCGGCGAGCGTGCCGGCGAAGTTGTCGAGACAATCAAGGAATTCCCGAAACTCTCGGATCCGCGCACGGGCGAAACGCTCATGAAGCGCACGATTATTATCTGCAATACGTCCTCCATGCCGGTCGCGTCGCGTGAAGCTTCCGTTTATACGAGCGTCACCCTTGCGGAGTATTACCGCCAGATGGGATTGAACGTTCTGCTTCTTGCCGACTCGACGTCGCGGTGGGCTCAGGCTTTGCGCGAAATGAGCGGAAGACTTGAGGAGATTCCGGGAGAAGAAGCGTTCCCCGCATACCTCGAGTCGTACATCGCCGCGTTCTATGAACGCGCCGGCGTTGTACGTCTCCGCGACGGTACAAAGGGTTCCGTCACAATCGGCGGTACCGTATCCCCTGCGGGCGGCAACTTTGAGGAACCCGTTACGCAGGCGACGCTCAAGGTCGTCGGTGCGTTCCACGGTCTCACGCGCGAACGGTCCGATGCACGAAGATTCCCCGCAATAGATCCGATTAATTCATGGTCGAAATATCGCGGCGTAATCCGCGAGGACTGGGTCGATTACGCCCGCAGCGCGTACAGGTACGGCGTCGAAGTAAACCAGATGATGAAGGTTATCGGCGAGGAAGGAACGACGAATGAAGATTATATCGATTACCTTAAGAGCGAATTCCTCGACAACGTGTATTTCCAGCAGGATTCCTTCGATCCGATCGATTCGTCGGTTTCGGTCGAACGGCAGACATATACGTTCAGAAAAGTGCTTACGATTCTCGGAGCCGATTTCGATCTCGAATCGAAAGACGACGCACGCGCATACTTCAACTCACTCCGTCAGGTATTTCTTGACTGGAACTTTTCGGAATGGAAAAGCGGAAAGTTCGTCGAAAACGAGAGGAAAATCGATGAGCTTTATGCACAGAAGAGCGGCAGACTGCAGAATGATGCAGCAAAATTACTCAAGGACGGTGAATAAGTATGAATAAAGTATATTCAAGAATCGAATCAATCACCGGCAGTGTCATTACCGTCAAAGCCGATAATGTCCGTTATGGTGAACTCGCCGAAATCGAAACTCGTTTCGGTAAGTCGCTTGCCGAAGTTAACAAGATTAACGGCGGTACGGTTTCCCTTCAGGTCTTTGCGGGCGGCCGAGGTGTTTCAACGGGCGACCATATCAAATTCCTCGGACACCAGATGGAAGTAAGTTTCAGCGAAAATCTGCTCGGCCGCATTTTCAACGGTTCTGCAGAGCCGCGCGACAGCGGTCCGGCACTTGCGGACAACCTCGTCACAATCGGCGGACCGTCCGTAAATCCGTCGAAGCGCATTATGGCGAACCGCATGATCCGCACCGGTATTCCGATGATAGACATGTTCAACACGCTCGTCGTTTCCCAGAAGCTGCCTATATTCAGCATCTCGGGCGAACCGTACAACCCGCTGCTTGCGCGCATCGCCATGCAGGCTCAGGTAGACGTGATCGTACTCGGCGGCATGGGGCTCAAATACGACGATTACCTGTATTTTAAGAACACGCTTGAGAACGGCGGCGCCATGAGCCGGACAGTCATGTTCATCCATACGGCCGCCGACCCGACGGTCGAGTGTATGAAGGTGCCTGATCTGAGCCTTGCAGTCGCCGAGCAGTTTGCGCTTCAGGGCAAGGACGTTCTCGTCCTTCTTACCGATATGACGAACTTTGCGGATTCAATGAAGGAAATCGCAATCACGCAGGAGCAGGTTCCGTCGAACCGCGGTTATCCGGGCGATTTGTACAGTCAGCTCGCCTCCCGCTATGAGAAAGCTGTCGACTTCGAAGGAGCAGGTTCCGTTACGATTCTTGCCGTTACGACGATGCCCGGCGACGACGTTACGCATCCCGTTCCCGACAACACCGGATACATTACCGAAGGTCAGTACTATCTCAAAGGCGGGAGAATCGAACCGTTCGGAAGTCTTTCCCGGTTGAAGCAGAACGTGAACAAAGACACGCGGGACGACCACCGGACGCTTATGGACGTTATGATCCGTCTGTACGCCGCGTATAAAGACACGCTTGAAAAGAAATCCATGGGCTTTATGATGAGCCGGTGGGACGAGAAGCTCATGAAATACGGCAGGGAATTCGAGAAAGAAATGATGGACCTTTCTAAAAACATACCGCTCGAAGATGCACTTGACCTCGGCTGGAAGATTCTTGCCGACTGCTTCGACAAGGAAGAGACGGGAATCAAGTCGGAGCTTATTAAAAAATACTGGCCCAAAAAGGACTAAGGGGACCGGTTCATGGCAAAAATAAAGCTGACAAAAAATGAGCTCAAGACTCAGAAAGATTCGCTGAAAATGTTTCAGCGTTATCTTCCGACACTGATACTCAAAAAGCAGCAGCTCCAGACCGAAATCCGCACCATCGACGCACGGGCGAAGAAAATCAGGGCGGAGCGCGAAGCTCTTGAAAAGGAATTCGACGAATGGATTTCCGTATTCGGTGAGGAGGATTCGTTCAAGCCCGGAATGGTGACTGTGCGCAACATACGCAAAGGAACGGGAAATATCGCGGGTGTGAGGATTCCTGTGTACGAAGGCGCCGACTTTTCACGCGGAGACTACGATTTGTATGAGACGCCTCTGTGGGTGGATATGGCCGCGGACCGCATGGAAAAAGCGCTTTCGCTCGATCTTGAGGCCGCCGTTCTCGACGAACAGGTGCGGCTTTTATCGAGGGAACTTCGTACGACGGCGCAGCGCGTCAACCTTTTTGAGAAAGTGAAAATTCCCGAAACGAAGAAAAATATTAAGAAAATTACCGTATTTCTCGGCGACGAACAGGTTGCCGCAGTCGTACGAAGTAAAATTTCCAAGAAAAAGCTGGAGGCGGCAGAATGATAGTACCTATGAAAAAAGTCTCCGTCGTTATTCTTGAAAAAGAAAAGCAGGAAGCGTTGGTCAAACTCCGCGGCCTCGGCGTCGTACACCTTGACCGCATTGAGGGGGCGGGAGAAAAACTTGCGGCTCTGAAAGAAGACGCGGCGAGCGCCGTCAGGACATTGTCCGTTCTTTCGGAAATAAAGCTGCCCAAGAATCACAAACCTGATTCCGTTCCGGCACTCAGCGACGGGAAGTTCGTTGAAAAATGCGCGGAAGTTATCAGTCTGACGGAACAGAAAAGATTCCTGTTCGACGAAATTGCTTCCGATGCGGCAGAGCTTGAGCGTTTTGAAAAATGGGGCGGTGTAAATCCTGCCGATTTTGCATATCTCGCAGAAAAAGGAATTCCGCTCGTCATGTACGAAATTCCGGCGGACAAGTACAGCGAAATCGACAAATCAGTCGATACGATACTCGTCAATTCAGGAAAAAAGGACGTGCGTTTTCTGTTTCTTTCGAAAGGAAGTGATCGTCCGGAAGGTCTGCCTCCCGAAGCGTTTGCCGTACCGCCTCCGCGCTGCTCGACGAATGAACTTGAGGCGCAGATCGAAGCGGACAAAAAACGTATAAGTGAAATCGAAAGCGAACTCGCGGCGAACACAGCATATATACGGCAGATTACGGCGTTTAAAGAACGTCTGGAGAAGCAAATCGAGTTTGAGAATGTCTATTCCGGAATGGGAAAGGAAGATACGGGAAAAGACACGGCGCTTGCATGGGTTTCAGGTTACGTTCCGGTCGACGGTTTCGAAAAACTTGCATCCGCTGCAAAGCAGAACGGATGGGCGCTTGCTTCCGACGATCCGGCCGCAGAGGACGACCCGCCTACGAAACTCAGAAACAACAAACTTGTAAGTCTGATTTATCCGCTTACCGATTTTCTCGGAACTGTTCCGGGATACCGCGAGTTCGATATTTCCGGATGGTTTCTGCTGTTTTTTACGATTTTCTTTGGCATGATTTTCGGCGACGGCGGCTACGGTATGCTCGTCGTACTCGGTGCTTTTGCGCTTATTATAAAGACAAAGAAAGAAGGAAAATCGCTCAACCCGGGGCTCGGACTTCTTCTGATGGTCGGCACTGCGACAGTCGTCTGGGGAATTGTTACCTGTTCGTGGTTCGGGCTCGGAATGGATCAGCTGCCCTCATGGATTAAGGCGATGTCCGTTCCGCCGCTTTCGAACGCATATACGCAGCAGTATGACGGAGTTCACAGTCAGCTTACGACTGACCAGAATATGCAGATATTCTGTTTTTCGCTCGCGCTGATTCAACTCTCGGTGGCGCATATAAAATGTTTCGCCCGCGACGTGAAATCTCTGAAAGCAGTCGGAGATTTGGGATCGCTGTTCATGCTGTGGGGAATGTTCTACATCGTGCTCCTGCTCGTCGTAAGCGGAACAATATTCAGTATCGACAGAGTTGCGGCGGGCATTCCGATAGGGACCATCGCCGTCGTGTTCGTGGGAGGAGGTTTTGCGATGAGCTTTATCTTCTCGAACTACGACGGCAGCATCGGAAAATCGGTGCTGGAAAGCTGCAAGAACATCATCTCCGTCATACTCGGAGTAGTGAACGTCTTTTCTGATATCGTTTCTTACATCCGTTTGTGGGCGGTCGCCCTTGCGGGAAGCGCGATATCGGGCACGGTAAACCAGATGGCGGGGCAGATGTGGGGACACGCTGTGCTGTTCCTTGCATTCGTCGTACTGCTTGCGTTCGGACACGGGCTGAACATCATGCTGAATGTTCTTTCGGTCATCGTTCACGGCGTGCGTCTTAACACATTGGAATTCTCCAGCCATCTGGGTATGGCATGGTCAGGATATAAATACCAGCCGTTCAGCGAAACGGCAAACAATTAAGTAGGAGATACATTATGAATTTTGGAATGCTTGGTGCTGGTGTAGTAATGGGACTTGCCGCTATCGGTTCGTCTTTCGGTCTTGGTATTGCCGGACAGGGTGCTATCGGCGCGTGGAAACGCTGCTATGTGAATAATAAACCCGCTCCGTTCATACTCACTGTTTTTGCGGGCGCTCCGCTTACACAGACTATTTACGGCTTTCTTCTTATGCAGCGTATGCTGTCGTCGCAGAAAGATCCGTGGTTCCTTCTCGGGCTCGGCGTAGCTTCCGGTCTTGCCATGGGTGCTTCCGCAATCGCGCAGGGACAGGCAGGCGCGGCCGGATCTGATGCGCTCGGAGAGACAGGCAAAGGATTTGCCCAGTACATCATGGTCGTCGGTCTCTGCGAAACAGTCGCGTTGTTTACGATGGTATTCAGCATGATCGTTTGTTGAAAAACCGCTTCCTGCGGTTTTTCAACATTGCACCATTTTTGGAACAAAAATGGTGCAACACAAGGTGCGGCATCCGTGCCGCGTACTTTGTATACAGTGAAATCCGGCTCGCAGAATTATTTCGCCGGAGTTCCCGCTTTTCAGAGTGCGGCGTCCGTGCCGCGTGATTTGGTTGACTTAAACGATAAAACTCCATTACTTTGGTAGTGGAGCTTTTTTTTAATAGGAAAATAAAATGACTACAAGAAAGGTATATATCGGGGGAGACGGAAAAACTAAACGGATCGCTATAGGCGGAGACGCTCCGGTAACTATCCAGACTATGTGGAAGGAATCAATAGCAGGCCTCGACAGCGACGCTGAAAGGCGGACTGAACTTGTGAGAAAAATCAATTCGCTGCAGATGCTCGGATGCGATATACTGCGTTTTGCAGTCCCTGATACGGACAGCGCACGGGCGCTCGACGCGATCGCTGCGGAGACGACAATGCCGCTCGTCGCCGACATACACTTTGATTACCGTCTTGCACTCGAATGCCTCAAGGGGCCTGTTGCCGCAATCCGCATCAATCCGGGGAATATAGGGAAGCGGGAATATGTCGAAGCAGTCGTGAACGCCTGCCGTGCAAAGGGCGCCGCAATACGAATCGGCGTGAACACCGGAAGCCTTCCGAAAGACCTCGAAGCGCAGGTTGAGGCGGGAACGCTCGGCCGTGCAGATGCGCTCGCTGAGACTGCGGCGAGGGAAGCGGCTGTATTCGACGAGCTCGCATTCGATCAGGTAGTGGTAAGCATGAAGGCGTCCTCTGTGCGCGAAACTATCGATGCGAACGAAAAGTTTGCATCGAAATACGATATTCCGCTTCATATCGGCGTTACCGAGGCGGGACCGCTCATTACGGGAATCGTAAAAAGCACGCTTGCGTTCAGCACGCTGCTCAACGAAGGAATAGGTGCGACGATCCGCGTAAGTCTTTCGTCGACGCCCGAAAACGAAGTGATTGCGGGGAGGGAAATTCTGTACGAATGCGGAAAGCGGAGCGGCGGCGTGAGAATCGTGTCGTGTCCGAGATGCGGACGGCAGGGATTCGACGTACATGCGTTCGTAAACCGCTGGCAGAACGAACTGCTTGCGCTGAATAAAGATATCACCGTTGCTGTTATGGGATGCGTCGTAAACGGTCCCGGAGAAGGAAAACACGCCGACATAGGCATAGCGGGAGCCGGCGGAAAGGCGATCATTTTCAAGAAGGGCAAAATAGTGCGCACGATTGACGAAAAAGATGCCGATAAAGTATTCAGAGAGGAATTAGGAACCCTTTGAATACGAAAAACATGAAAGAAAACATTCTGATTTTTACTGTCGCGGTGTGTATCTGTTTTTTTGCCGCAGCGGGCGAAAGACCGAAGAAACCTGCGTATCTGAATAACGACATACGGTTGCTGCGCAGCGCACGCGAAACATTCCGTTCGGGAAGCTACGGAAAGGCATTGAAACTCGCCGAAGAAGCGGAAATCGAACGGAAGAAGCAGGTCGCATGGGAAATATACACGCTGCAGAATTCCTTCAAGTCTTCCGAAGTGAAAAAAGCGGCTGACGTGCTTTCCGCAATAATACCGGTTCTGGAGAAAAGGCAGGAATATGACTCGCTTGAAATAATACGCAGATACGAGTCGAAGTTGTCTCCGTCGTATTTTGGCGATTCCGCATCGAATCTTATCGAGTATATCCGGAAAAGAAATGCATTTCCCGAAGCGGACCGGATTATCGGCGATGTATATAAATATGAGGGCGAATATGATCTGGCGAAGGAATATTTTCTTTCCGCGTGGCACAATGCGCCGCTTCTCGACGTGAGCGACGAGCAGTACGATATTCTTTACAGCCTTGCCGATATAGCGTATCTCGATAACGACAGGGAAAATTATGAAGCCGATCTGCTGCTCATTCTGAGCGACGACCGCTATTTCAGGAATGTCGATTTGAACGACGCGATGATCCTGACCGTACGGAATAAACAGACGGAATCAATGGAAAAATTTTTCAATCTGTTCCGTTCCGACGACTACAGATCTATTCCGGCATATTTCAAATTGGCTGATTTCTACAGTCCGGACAACAAGGATAAAGCGCTGAAAGCAAGTGCTCTCGGCGCGCTTACCGGATTCACAAAGATGTATACGGCGGTAAAACAGCGTGATCCGCAATTCGACTATACGGCGTTGTCTTCGCTTTTTGAAGAGGTTTCCCGGTATACCGACATTCTTAACTGGGCCGATGAGAATAAAATATGGTCCGGTTTTATCAGTTTTGCGCAGAAAGTATATGAAGACGGGAATACGGAGTTTTCAAAGGATTTGTATACGGCGTTGGCCGGTTATGCACCCGACGACTACTGTAAAAAACAGGCCGTGCGGGCACTTGAAAATTTCACTAATGAAACCCTCTAAAAGCTGAAGTTTTTAGAGGGTCCCTAATAGTACAATCCGACGCCAAATGTAAATTCATACGTAGATACAGCATCGCGCCAGTCGGTATTTATCCATTTTTTGAGGAGAATGCGTCCCACATCGACGCCGAGACTTGCCCTGACTTGAATGCTGCGCCAGTTGGCGGGATACACAATGCCCTCTAGTCCCGCCGCGTAAAATCCGTCCTTATAGTAGAAATTCGATCCCGTAGCGACGTTGTTGATCAGGGCAAAATCAACGAACGGGGAAATCTGCGCTTCAAAGTTAAGTTTCGAAAGCAGCTTCCCCTTTGTGAAATTTGTAGAAAAAAGATGAATCGGCAGATCGAGGTTGACTACAAGCGCGCTCGGAGTGGCGCATGCCTTTGTGTTTTCCAGACCCGTGGAAGAATTGAAATACTGGTCGTCCCTGATGCCGCGTAGACGATCTCCAATTTTTTCAGTATCGTTTACACTCGTAAAGAAATAAACATCAGTGCAGAAGCCTGCATATTTCCACCCTTTATACGCTTTTACTTCGACGGAAAATTTCGGAGCAAGCGTATCCTTCTCGAAGTTATACGTAAAAGACTGGGTGGTGGAAGCGGACACACCGTTGCGGAAATTGTTTTCCCAATTTACGCGGGAAGTGGATATTGTCTGCCCGATTGCTGCACGGGGACCGTAAAAATCCGAATCGTCAGGCGAAATGCCGTCGAAATCCCAGTAATAATCTGCGCTTATATAGGGTGTGTAATAAACTTTTCCCCAGTTCTCGATATACTGGATAACAGTAGGAATAGACAGCTCAGACGACTCGGAGAAGTACGTGTCGTCGCCGTACTCCGAATAATCAAAATCACGGGTATATCCCTGGTCGAACGAAAGATCGACGGAACATCTTTTACTTATAGGCACGGAAACAGATAAACCCGTCGACGCATCCCATTCGGGAGACGTATCTCCGAACGTATAGGAAAAAGCGTAATCGTTCGACCATGTGGCGTCAAGCTTGTTAAGAGAGAACGGATAGTCGAAGGAAAAATTGAATCCCGCGATAGGACTTAACGGTTCATCTTCGGAATCCTGTTCGAAACCGAAGTTGATGTCGCTCGACATGCTGTTCATGCTGCCGAGAAAATTCGTATCCTTCAATTTCAGCTTCATGAGAAAACCGGAGTTCGAATCGTATTTCGGATACGGAACGCCGACGAAGTGGAACGAATCTTTGAGATTGACGGTAAGACTTACAAGACAGAAATCATCGGCATCGGGAGGTGTCGTCGTATAGTCGACTTTTATCTCTTCAAAAAAACGCGTATTCTCAAGCTGCTGCGTGTAATCCCGCAGATACGCGGCAAGTGCATCCTCGTCCGGGAAAATCGTCGTTCTGTCCACCTCGACGTTCCGTTCAACGACGGAACCTCTTGTCATTCCCTTAATATTATATGAGACGCTGTTGATACGATACGAAGAGGAAAATACCGGGACGGCAAGAAGAAACGCCGCAACCGCAGCCAGAATGCCTTTTTTCATAATTAATATGCACCTTTACCTTTAATGACAACCCGGATGGTTTTTATTATTATCCAGATGTCGAGCCAGATAGACCAGTTTTGGATATAGTATGTATCGAGCGTTATGCGTTCCTCGTATTCCGTGTCGGAACGGCCTGATGTCTGCCACATTCCGGAAAGCCCGGGCGTTACCGAAAGGATGTAATCGGCGCTGTCGCCGTATTTTACAAGTTCGCCTTCGGTGACGGGCCGCGGTCCGACGAAACTCATCTGTCCGAGGAATATGTTCCACAGCTGCGGCAGTTCGTCAAGGCTCGTTTTCCTGAGAAATTTGCCGAATTTAGTTACGCGCGGATCGTTGATGAACTTGCGTTCCTTTTCCCACTGTCTGCGCATTTCAGGATTCTGTGAAAGAATTTTGTCAAGCTGCTTGTCCGCATCCCTGTACATTGAACGGAATTTCCAGCATTTTAACGGCTGCCCGTTTCTTCCGACACGCACGTGTCCGTACAGCACCGGTCCCGGCGACGTGAGCTTTACACATATACCGATAATAATACAGAGCGGCAGTACGACCGCAAGCGAAATAATTATAAGCGTGAGGTCAAGAACGCGTTTTGCAAAAAGGTTGCCTTTTTTTGTCAGGTTGTGTACTGAAGAAAAACCGACGATGCCGCCGATATCCTTGAGCTGAAGCGTCCCCGACGTGTACAGGTCCTGTTTCTTCGAAACACTGATGGTATACCGGTACGATCTCATAATGTTTGTGACATCGTCCTGATAATCGCAGAGAATGGCTACTTTTATTCCGAGCGAACGTATGATTCTGAGCAGCTGTTTGTCCGGCGCAAAGACCGGAATGCCGCGGTACATGTGCGTCGTAATAGTGCCGCTGTTTACGATAAGAGCGGGCTTGTAGCCTAAATCAGGTCTGTCGAACATGCGGTCTATAACCGTGTCGGCACTTGAGCCGGTGCAGTAAATAACGGCAGGAAGTCCCCACCATCTGCGCCGCCCGAAAGACAGACGCGCTGTTTCACGGGCCGTCGGAAGAATTACCGTAGCAACAGGGACCGCAATCAGCAGTGCGACGGCAACTGCAATCTTTTCCGAATTATTGTCGACAAAAATACTCAGCGCAATTCCCGTAAAACTGAAGAATGTGCAGATACAGAACCGTTTTACTTCTTCTGCAGGTGCGGTCATAATTCCCGGATACAGACCGGCAGCGTAGAACACGATGAGAATAAGCGGAAGATAGACACTGTATGTGACGAACGAACGAAAATTAATAAAAGAATTGTTTACGGCATTTATGATAAAAAAACTGATTCCGATACAGAGCATAAGAGCAAGTGCATCGACAATCATAAGTACAAGTCCGGATAAGAAAGAACTAGTGCGGTGAAAATGCTCTTTATAATACGGGAGAAATTCTTCGTTTGTCATAAAACCAGCTATTTATTGTATATAAAAGAGAAAAAACTGTCCATAGTTACAGGCTCGCGCCGGCCTTTACGCGTTCCATCGTACGGCTGACAGCTGCTTTGAACTCGGCGGTAAACCGTTCTTCCGAAAACGACCTTGCATGTTCCGCAATAATTCTGCCGTCGAACGCACCTGAATCATCAAGCGACTCGAATTCCCTGACTGCCTGTACGACGGAATCTGCGGTTTGTTCTTTGAAAAAAACGCCGGTTTTACCGGAAACGACAGTCTCGCACGCGCCGCCTTTTCCGAATGCGATGACAGGGCGTCCGCACGCCTGCGTTTCGAGCGGAACAAGGCCGAAATCCTCCTCTGCGCAGAAAATGAGCGCACGGCACTTTTGCAGATAGGACCGGAGGACTTCGTCGCTTACGCGTCCCGTGAATGTAATTGTGCTGCAGCCGGCAGCGAGTTTTCTCAGCGTTTTATTTTCGGGTCCCGCGCCAATGACTACAAGTTTTCTTCCGAGCTGCCTGCACGCCTCGACTGCAAGGTCCATGCGTTTATACGGGACAAGCCGGGAAAAAGCGACGTAAAAATCTTCATGGGAAAAATCGGCAGGGAAAAAACGCCGCGTGTTTACCGGAGAATAAATCACCTCTGCGTCTCTGTTCCAGTATTTTTTAATACGGCGTGCAATGTAGCCGGAGTTTGCCACAAGCGTGTCTATCCGCTGGCTCGAAATATAATCCCACTGACGTATGCCGCTCATCCATTTGTTCATGAAATGACGGACGACCGCATTGCTCCGCTTCTGGTATTCGAAGAACAAATCCCACGCGTAACGCATGGGCGTGTGAATATATGCAATCTGCGGCACGGAGGGCGGGGTGATGACTCCTTTCGCACAGCATGACGAACTGCAGACGACCAGGTCGTAGCCCGAAAAATCGAACGACTCCACTGCCTTAGGCATGAAGGAGAGCAGCTTCGTATAGATTTTCGGCGCGAAGGGAATCTTCTGCAGAGGGCTTGTGTAGATTTTATTAGTCAGAAAATGATTTCCCATGCGCTTTTTGTCGTAAACGAGCGTGTAGATGTCGGCGTCGGGATATATGCGGAGAAGCAGCTCGACGAACGTCTCCGCGCCGCCGTAGCTCGTAAGCCAGTCATGGACGATTGCAACTTTCATTGTGTCTCCTGAAATCTGCTTTTTACAAAATCAAGAAGCGTGAAAGAATCCGAAATAAGCACGTTTTCCCTGCAGCCTGCATTTTGTCCCGCTTCCGTGTCGCGCCCGCTGTCGCCGGCCATGTACGACTGTGAAAGGTCGATGTTGAAATCCGCGGCCGCCCGGAGCAGCATGCCCGGTTTCGGCTTGCGGCACGCACAGTCGCATTTGTATTCAGGGCGTTCTCCGGGAAAACCTTTGTCGGGATGATGCGGACAGAAATACAGCGCGTCGATGTACGCGCCTTCCTTACCGAGCAGCGTTTCAAGTTTGTTGTCGATTTCCTGCAGCTGCCCGAAAGTCAGTTCTCCTCGTGCGATTACCGGCTGGTTCGTGACGACTACCGCAAGATATCCCGACTCGTTTATTTTCCGGACAGCTTCCGCCGCTCCCGGAATCAGTTCCATTTTATCGATGTCCGTAAGAAAACCGACGTCTCTGTTCAGCGTGCCGTCGCGGTCAAGGAATACGGCCTTCTGTTTGTGCGAAAGATTCCGCTGCTGAACAAGACCGCTTTCGATGTCTTTTTCAACCTGATAGAAGCGGTCGGGCGTTCCCATATCCTTGATGTATTCGGGCGTGTCGTACGCGTAAATATGTCCGGCGGGCACGAGCGGCTTCAGAATGTCGCGGTCAAGGTCCACCTTTTCCTGCGTGAGCGATTTTTCTGCTTCCGCAAGAAGCGCCGGAGAAATAAGTTCGATTCCGGCATTGACGCGGTTTGCATACCAGAGGCGTTCGTCTTCCTTGTTCATCCACCGCACGACCTTATGACTGTTGTGCGGTATGCCGCCCGCTGTCTCCGGGGGAACTGTTTCCGTAACAAGCAGAGAGCTGTCGTACGGATGACCGTTCGGGTGCGCCATGAGCGTGGCCCGTGAGTCGTGAGCCTTATGGAACGCAATGAAACGGCCGAAGTCTATGTCGAATACCGTGTCGCCGCTCAGCAGCAGAAAATCTTCAGTCAGTCCCGGAATTTTATACAGCGCACCGGCTGTCCCGAGCGGTGTCGTTTCATCGTAATATGAAATAGTGACGCCGAATCTGCTGCCGTCGCCGAAGTACTCTCTGATAAAGTGTCCCAGATGCCCCGTGACGAGCGTAATGTCGGTAAGTCCGTTGCGCTTCAGGCATGCAATCTGATACTCCAGAATCGGTTTGCCGCAGATCCGTATCATCGGTTTGGGAACGTCGCTCGCAACAGATGCAATCCGCGTTCCCCTGCCGCCTGCCATAATTACCGTTCTCATTTGAAGAACCGTTCCTCCAGCTGGAGACAGAGCGCATGGTAGACCGGAAGATGGAGCTCCTGAATCTTGAACGTCTCTTCTTCAGGCACCACGATTGCAGCGTCGGCAAACTTTGCGATTTTACCGCCCGTTTTTCCCGACAGCGCGACAGTCTTGAGTCCTTTCGCCTTTGCTACGACCATGGCGTAGACGACGTCCTTCGAGTTGCCGCTCGTCGAAATGCCCAGGAATACGTCGCCTTTAACGCCGTAGCCGTTTACCTGCTGCGCGAACATGACGTTGCCGTCGACGTCGTTGAGGCTCGCCGTCATGAGCGCCGTCTGGTTGCACAGTGATATAGCCGGCAGTGCGCCCTGGAGCTTGTCCGCAAGGTATGAGCCCGTGTCGGGATCTATCTTCGCAAGCTCATCGAGAAAACTCTGTTCCGGCGTCCGTTTTTTTATGAAACTCTTCAGAAGCTCGCCGCAGATATGGTCGCTGTCCGCGCAGCTTCCGCCGTTTCCCGCAATGAGCAGCTTTCCGCCGTGAGCGTAGGACTCTTCAAGCAGTCCGTACGATTTTCTGATATCCTTTTCGCAGACTGCGAGGGCCGGATACCGTTTAATAAGTTCTTCAATATGGTCAATCATGCATGTAACCTCCATAAAATTTAATCAGTTTGTCTTCTGAATCAGCATTCGGCCGTGTAGTCTTCCGGATTATAGAAGATGATTTTTGTACCGTCGTTTTCGAATTTGAACGGAACGCACAGCTGGTCTTTAAGTGCATTTTTAACTGCCGCCTGTTTTTCAAGCGGCACGTAGAAGAGCAGGAAGCCGCCGCCGCCCGCACCGAGCAGTTTTCCGCCGAGCGCGCCTGCCTTCATCGCTTTTTCGTACTGTCCGTCGATCGAACCGGTGGAAATGCCCGACGAAATGCCGCGCTTGAGGCGCCACGTATAGTCGAGCAGGCGCCCGAAGTCGTCGAGATCCGCGTCCTTATTGACGAGCACCTGTTCCGCCTTGTCGACGAGTCCGTACATTTCAATGAGCTGCTGCGTCTTGTCCTTCATCGACTTTTCGGTGTTCTTCTGGATGTCGGAAGAAAAGCGCGAGAATCCGGTGAAGAAAAGCATAAGATGATCGTTCAGAAGCTTTTTACGCTCGGGAGAAATAATGACCGGATTAACCGTATAACCTTCCGCAGAAAAGTTTATGCGGTTAAAACCGCCGAAGGAAGCCGCTATCTGGTCCTGGATGCCGCCCGCTTCGGCGCAGAGCGTGCGTTCAAGATAGATCGCGTCGTCGGCAAGTTTCCGCTTGTCTGCGTACTTGCCCTTGAGCGCATAAAACGCCTCGAGCATGCCCACGGCGAACGAAGAACTTGTGCCGAGTCCGCTGCGTGCAGGCAGATCGCTCTCGTACGTCAGGCGGATTTCGTGCATGTCGAGCCACTTCATTGCGTTTCTGATGGCAGGATGCTGGATTTCTTCATAACTGTTCACGTATTCCGTTTTTGAATAGGTGAGATGCGTCTTGTAATCGAAGAAACGCGGAAGATGGCGCACCGTGACGTAGCAGTACTTGTCGAACGATGTAGAGAGAACGGCTCCGCCGTGCTCGTTGTAAAATCCTGAAAAATCAGTTCCGCCGCCGAAAAAAGACATGCGGAAAGGTGTCTGAGTAATAATCATAGTTCCTATTTTATATGATATAGTGAGAAAAAACAATCATAAACGGTAAAAGTCCATTGCGGCGGAAATGAGGTCGAACGTATGCCTGAACGAATACAGCTGCGGGACGTTCTGCGGCGGGGGAAGGTGTACGCACGACGGGAGTTTGAGCGAAAGGTCGCTGCTGTCGCCGCTTTTAAAAAACGTTACCGGATACTGCGCGTATATTTCCCTGAAAACGGGAATGTCGGAGATGAGCGCGTTTGTACCGAGCGTCAGGGCTTCAAGCGGCGGCAGACCGAAGCCTTCGTAGAGCGAAGGCTGGACAAGAAGCGAGGCGCCTTCGTACAGTTTTTTAAGCTCGGCGTCGGACACTTTCCCCGTGAACCGGACCGAGCCTTCAGGCATTTTTTCAATGTCGTGCAGAATCCTGTCGTCGCCGGTACGGAAGTTGTCCGCATTGCCGACAATAACAAGCTGCGATGCAAGGCCGTTTTCGACTGCGCGCCTGAATGCGGGAAGCAGCACGTGCAGTCCTTTGTGTTTTTTTATGTTGCCCACGAAGAGAATGCTGCCGTCCTTTTTTACCGGAGCGGACATACCGTTCTGCAGCCACGACGGGACCGCACTGTAGGTTACTACGACGGGTTTTCTGCATTTGAGCAGCTCCGTAATACGGCCTGCCGAAAATTTTGAGACGGTGAATACAGCGCGCGATTTCCGCACTGCCCGTTTGTAGAACCACCTGCGCACCGCGGTTCCGGTCTTTGAAGCAAGCCCGGGAACGTCGAGAAAGACAACGTCGTGTATTGTGGAAAAAACAGGTACTTTTATTCCCGACGGAATGTTGCAGTAGGGCGTGTAATACGCGTCGCACGCATTGATTCGCGCCGCAGCGGACTTCGGAAATGCAATCAGTTCACGGATAGAGAACGCCCCGGTGGAACAGGGACAGAGCTCCGCGTGCGGATTATCCGCATATGCGGAAATGTCTTCCCCGCGTCCTACGAGGAGACAGGAGTACTTCTCCAGAAAGAGAGGAATGAGTTCGGCAATGTACGTTCCTATTCCGCCCGTACCGAGCATGCGGCAGTCGACTGCAAGCTTCATTTACTTCACCAGCACTTTCAAAGCGTCAAGCAGCAGATTGTTGTCGGCCTCGTTCCGTACTGCAAGCCTGATATACCGGCCGTCTTCAAAACATTTCTTAGAGGAAAGATCTTTGATGAATATGTTGTATTTTTCAAGCAGATTGACGGTTAGTTTTTCCGCTTTTACCTTTCCTTCAAGTCTGCAGAGTACGAAATTCGCTTCGCTTGGAAAAACGGTAATGTTTTTTATTTTTGCAAGTTCGCTGCAGAAACGGCTGCGTTCCGTTGCAATTGCATTGCACGAGGAAGCATACGATTTACTGTATTTATCGTATATCTGCAGAAAATATTCTGCAAACGAGTTGATGTTCCATATTGCATTCGTTCTGCGGATTTTCATGGCGTAATCGGAATTTACGGTCGCTAGAACTCCGAGCCTGAGACCCGGTACACCGTAGCTTTTACTTATAGACTTTATAACGACAAGATTCGGATTGTCCGCAAGTATATCCTCGGAAAGGAGCGTATACCGTTTGTTTTTTTCTGCAAAATCAATGAACGACTCGTCAAAGACGAGTGTTGCATTCTGTTTTCTGAGCGACGCACAGAGTGTAAGAACATCTTTTCTGCTGATAAAGTTTCCGGACGGATTGTCGGGGTTTATCAGAAGCACGGCCTGTACCTGTTCTTTTTCCGCCGTTTTTATGATGTCTTTTACAGTGTAAGCGAAAGTATTTGTGTCGACAGGAACGGGAACGACGGTTGCATTGCTGAACCGCTCAGGATATTCGTTGAACGTCGGGTAGGGGACGGCGACTTTTCCGCTGAGCATGCCGCCCAGAGACGAAATAAGTTCCGCCGCTCCGTTGCCGACGACAATGTGTTCGGGAAGTACGTTGAAGATTTTTGATGCGAGAAGACTTTCCTGCGCGGCGCCGCTCGGATACTGCGTCAGAAGCATTTTAAAACTTGCAGTAAGCTCGCTTACCATTTTTTCAGGCGGAAAATACGGATTAACAAGATAGCAGAAATCTTTCATCTGCGGGAAACGCCAGTAGCCGCCGTACCGTTTCTGGAGCAGAGAGAGTTTTTCCTTTCCCCTTGCAAAACGGTTTTCCGCAATGGCAAGGTCTGCCGGATCGTCTATTTCGTACCACTCGTCTCCTTTTACGACAAGCCCTTTAAGTGTTGAAGCGGAAAGAAACGAAAGGACTTTGAGAACCTGTTCGTAGTACTCATTTTTCCCGAACGCTTTCTGATACGCTTCGAGAAACGGCACATAATACCGCTTTGAAAAATCTGCAGAGAATTTGTAGATGTTCACCGTTTTATAATAGTTTCCGGTATCTTCCCAGTTGAAATGGGCTTTGTCGAGCATACCCGTAATGTTGTTGTTCTCGTCGAGAAGCGTGCACGTTCCGTCCATCCACGGTTCGAACGGAGAGACAACAGCAAGATTCTTTTCCGGGCTCTCAATAAGTCTTGTTATCAGGGACGGATTGAATATAATATCGCTCTCAAGAAGGAGCGTATCGTCTTTCTCCATTTCGCTGCGCGCCAGAAAAAGTGAATAAATATTGTTTGTCTTGTCGTACACAGGGTTTTCGATGTATTCAATTTTCATGCCGTTAAGATTCGACAGGTTGAACTTTTCTCCGATAAAATCCCTGAGTACCTGTCCCTTGTAGCCGACTACGACGACAAGGCGGTTTACCTTATTGGAAGCAAGCGATTCGATAGTATATTCAATAAGCGTTTTTCCGTTGACCGGAACCATACATTTCGTAGCCTCTTTCGTGTACCGCCCGAGACGTTTTCCCATACCTGCTGCGAGAATAACTGCCTGCATATTATTTTCCTTCCTTAAATGATGCCGCTTTGGTAATCATGAAGTCCGCAATGTTTTTTCCGGCTTCTCCGCGGAACATCCACGCTTCCTCTTTTGCTTTTTTCCGTGCATTCGCAAGAACCGGACTGTCGCTTGCATTCCGGATGACAGTCTGAATGTCGGAAAAATGTTCTTCCTTCAATTCTATACCGATTTTTTTAAGCACATTGAACTGCCATATATTTTTCCCGCCGTCAAGATCATACGCGTCGTACGGCCTCAAGTCAAGCTCGGCGTTTACGTACATGACAGGCTTGTCGCAGAGAAACGTGTAGTCGTAAATAATACCGGAGAAATCTGAAATCATTATGTCCGCTTTTTTCATGGAGAATACGTTTTCGCGGTTGTAATCCCATTCAAGGTTCGGTGTGTTTTTATATGTTTCAGTAAGAGACTCAAGTATTTTGGGCTCCGATTTTTTCGACTGCGGATGAGGCCGTACGATTATACGCCACCCGGTTTCGGCGAGAGGTGTAAGCAGTTTCTCTCCGTATTTGGAAAGAAGTGCACTCGATCCCCATGAGGGAGAAACAAGCACCGTAAAAGGATGGTTTTCTTCAGCCGGGATAGATGCAATGCGTTCTGCAAGGACGTCGAGATATGTACATCCAACGGTGACAAGCTCCTTGGGGCTGAGGGAACGCAGAGCCTCAAGATGCCGAATGTCCGATTTCTGGTAGTCTCCCGTCAGCAGAACGGAATCAAAATAATCTATGCCGAACAGGCGGTACATCGTCGCGTCACTGGCCGCATGAAGAACGTGCGCATAGTGTTTTACGTTCTTACTCCGTTTCAGCTGATACACCTGAAGGCCGGGAGTAGTCATAAGGACTATGCCCGCACTCAGAAGATTAAGCCGTGCGAATGCGGTGTTTCCCTCGCCGATGTACTCCGGTTTTACATACTGATAGTTCCGTTCGAAAACCGGATCGTCCTGCGCAGAAGTGTAATACGTAAGCTGAATCTGCCGTCTTTCAAATTCATCGGTCACCGGCTTGAATACGTTCCAGTACTGCTTGCCTTCGCTGTAAATGACGTACGGTTTGAATGATGCGTCGTGCTGGAACGCGTCCCTGTTTTTTTTGCCGGAGAAAAACAGTTTGAGTTTGAGAACAGCCGCTTTCGCAAGAAAGAAAAGCGTCGCCGCCGCACCGATAAGAATAGAGAAGAGCATGCTTCCCGTGCCCGGGTCAATGTACAAAAATAATGAAAAACTTGTCATAAAAACCTTATCCTGAATAAAACATTTAATATTAAAACTAGATACAAATTCAATTATTCCACAGGTTTTGAAGCCCGTTTCCAGTTTTCAGCCTTGAATATATTATTCTTTACAGTCCACCATTCCGTGTCCTTTATTGAAAAAGCATATGTACCGTTATATGCCGGCTGATGCTGGTCGCTGGAAGTTATCGTTACTCCGTTTTTCTTAAAAGAAGATGTATCAAGCGGAATTTCTTTTTCTGTAAAGGGATTTACAGGATGTGCTATAAGTCCTTTAAGCAGCAGAGAAGAAACATCGACGTTCGTCATGAACGTGTTGTCCGTTTTTACTGGGTCTGCTGAATTAAAGTCTTTGAATAACATCAGCGGATGATAATGCCCTCTGCCGTGATATTGGCCTCCCGTTATCTGTGCGTCAAGCGCGTCGTCCTTTTCCATACAGTCCTCTTTATCGTCGCTGCCGTGATCGGCAACAAAAATAATCCGGGTATTATCATACACCCCGTTTTTCTTGAGCAGCTGTATCCATTTTGCCGTCAATCTAAAAGCCGCAATATCGCTGTGGTAATACGGCTGATGAGCATATCTTGATGTACCGTAATCGGTAACATGCAGCGCAGGTACGTAATCGGGAGCCTGAAAAAAAGAAGGTTCGTGAGTCAGTTCATTTACAATGCATGTATACGTGCCCGTATCCGAACCCGTAAAATCAGTAAGCTGGGGAAGCATATCCAGTACCGCGTAGTTATTGTACACAAGATTTTTATTCTGAACTGTTTTATCAGAATTCCAGTATGTTCCGTCTTTGTAGATTACTTTTCGGAGGAATAACGGAGCTCCCCGAAACAAGCTGAATATAATAAGATTCCGCTTTAATTCAGCTTCCGTAGTATCGGCAAAATTATATTCAGGATGTTCAAGATACCATTCTCCCGTATATTTCCCGATTGTGTGATATGCTTTTATCCGGGGATAGCCGTCAAATATACGCAGGTCCGGATATGTACTGTAATTCGCCCATGAAGGGTCTGTAACCGTTGCATCGTAGCCGAGCTGTTCGGAAAAAATCCGCGGGAGCAGCAGCAGCGCTTCATTGTTTTTTTCTACAAGCGGAACGTTTTTCCGCTTGTTCATTTCTTCGGGGATGTATTCGTATCCGCCGTACAGTCCTGGTGCACCCATAAGCGTATGTCCGTTGAACGAAACTGTATTGGGATAATAAACAAACCCGGTAAAAGCATCCGCAACGTCGGACGCTTCTTTGAAGATTTCCGGAATATACTGGCTTTGCGCACGGTCAACCATAAATAAAACAACGTTTCTGCCTGTTTTTGAAAGATGGAAAATCGGTGACAGAGAGCCTGATATGCCGTTGTCCGATGCAAGCTGGGACTTGTATACAGCATATTTTTTTGAAATTGAAACGGTGTTTGCCGTAGAAATTCCTGTTAACGCAATACTGCTGATGATCAGGACGGAAGAAAAAATTTTTCCTCTGCGGATACCGATAAAAAACAGACAGCAGAGTGTAACTGCAGCCAGTACCGCACCATTACACAGGGTTGTAAATTTCGATGCCGACAGGTTTGCCGCGTTGGAAAACATAAGCGTCTGGGAAATATCTCCGTATGAAAGGGAAAAACAGAACGTGTTTATGACAGCGCAGAGAGCCGCATCGCACAGTATAACGGTAAAGAACGTCTGTATCTTATTATTGAATAAAAAGTAAATGCAGAGCGGCCAGAATACCCAGAAGCCGAGCGCCTGTACGAACGGGTTGTACACTAACGAAAGCGGATCAGGATTGCTGCCGATACCTGCAAATTCAAGCGGGGATGATGCAATAAGGGATGTAGGTACCGCGGCGCCGGAGAGCAGAAACAGGCAGATGCAGCCTGCCGCAAAAATAAGCGTCCGCATCCTGCCGTCAGTCGAAATAAAAAGAAGAGACGTAGCAAGTAGTTTTTTTAAAAGTTTCAGAACAAGCGGAATTACAAAAACAAAAACAGTAAAAAGCAGGAAGGCTGCACAGTACACTTTTTTAAGCTTTGTAAAAAAAACAAGATAAATAAGGGCAATGGAACAGAATGTACACGTGCATATCCAGAAGCTTTTCAGCGGGCTGCGGAATTTATAGAACACGTTTTTTACAAGGCTGAAGATATTGTTCATTGTCCAGTAGAGTACAAGCCCCGAGGGGGAGGAATAAAGCAGTACAAGGAATATAAGCGCCATTCCGTAAATCTGGACCTTTTCCCTCGTTTTGAATCCTTTTGTGTAGACAGCGCCTGCAGCGATATTGATTACAGTCATCGCTACAGGAAGTACGTTCACCGGAAAAGAGCCGATACGGAAAAGAGCATCGGGCGCTCCCATATCACGGATGAACATGAAACTGCAGCCTTTTAAAACAGGGAGTTTTGAAAGAAAGATATACGCTGCAATAAAAAACGGAATCTGTATCAGCAGGCCGAAAGAAGATCTGAGCGCCATAATAGGATGATACGTATGCTGGCGGTAATAGACAGAAAGTATCATATACTGTTCGTCGCCGGTAAATGCTTCCTTTATGCGTCTGACACCCGGTTCAAGTTTTTTTTCGGTATCCCGTTCCACCTGCTGCCAGTGCTCCGCAACAATATACAGAGGAAGGCACAGCAGAGATACTGCAAAGCTGACACCGATAACGGAAATACCGGGGTTTTTAAAAACCGCAGTACAGAACATAAATGCGAATTCAATAATCAGTATCAAAGGATAGATGATGAGCGTGTAAAGAAAACCTGCCATAATGAAGGTAGTATAACTTTTCCCTTATTTAATATCAATAATTGATGAAAATAAACCAAATAACTGCCGTGCCGCATTTTTATACGTATATTTCTGCAGCAGTCCGTCCGGAGCGCGTACCGGTTCTTTGAGAAGTTCATCAAGATCTGCATCAGCATTGTCGGGATCAATATAATGCGCGCAATCTCCGTATATTTCCGGCAGACAGGCTGAATTTGAAATAATAATCTGCGCTCCGCACGAAAGAGCTTCCAGCGGGGGAATACCGAATCCTTCATAATATGAGGGAAATACGAAAGCTCTGCAGTTTTCATAGAGCGTTTTTATCTGTCCGTCCGAAAGATACCCCGGAAGAACGACATTCGGCAGCGTTCTGAGGACGGCAAGCTCGTCCGGAAGCAGACCCGATATGGCTTTTCCCGAAATAACAAATGTCTCCTGCGGATGTTTCGCTGCATGCTCTGCAATCCATTTCAGATTTTTTCTTTTTGACAGACTGCCGAGCGTAAAGTAATAATTTCCTTTCTGAATCTGCGGCAGGGAGATAAAAATACTGTTGTCCGTTTTTATAGATTCAAAATGATCCCATCCGTTGTAAATAACATGAATAGACTCGGGGTTGACGTTATATGTTTGTGCAATCTGCTGCCTGCTGAAGTCAGACACCGTAATGAGAATCTTTGCATGGCGGACAGTATATCTGTACATACAGTGCGTGTAAAACCTGATAAGCTTATCCCTGAAGGTTGTAAAATCGTCCGGGTGAATAACCGAATAAATATCGTGGATGAACGCAATTCCCGGACGAAAAACGGGTGTCATGTTTGAAAAATCGAGCGGCATGCCGTGATGTTTCCGGACATACGAGAGGAAACGGACGTGTTCCCAGACGGGATAGAAAGAAGCCTGTTTGGGTGAATATACTATTTTAATATTTGCAAGGTGCGGGACATCGTATGAATTCGACGGAGCAAATATCACCAGCTGTCCCTGCTTGACGAGCATATCGAGTTGAACGCACGTTTCAACTGCAAACCGTTCAACGCCTGTCCGCGGATTGCGGCTCAGAAAATCTCCGTTTATGATGATATTCTTTTTTTGCTGAGTATGTCTGAACACAAAAAGTTTCTGGAGAATGAAAGAAATGTATGCGATACATGCTGCCGTCAGCAGCTGTGCAAGATATTTATTCCAGTTTAACTGCCCTATGAGGATGTGCAGAGAAATAAGATTTAAAATAAATGAAGGAACATATGATAAAATCATTTTCAGAAACATTCCTGCAGTGATTTTGTCCTTGTTTTTGAATGTCAGGTATTTATTAAGGAAAAAACTTGAGCATATACCTATGCTGTAATCCATGCAAACCGCAAACGTATAATTGCTGCTTAGGAATACGGTTAGAGAATAGACACCGTAGGTGAATGCCGTGTTAATGAGGCCGACTATATTGAATTTAATAAATTCAATAATTGTTTTTTTTGTTTTTTCTCTTTTATTCATATCTTATTCTTTATCCTGAAAACTGTTTTTTAATGCGCGGGGATTGGAATATTCGAATACTTTGTAATACGCATCCTCGTAGACCATTCTGCCGCCGGAGAACACTTTGTTTGAGGACGATGTACCGTATTCAGATGTGTCTACGAGCAGAAAACATTTTTCATCCTGCCTGTATGAATCGGTGTAATATCTTGCCGGAGTGAGCCACTTTTCATAGCTGTAATAATTTTTAAGGGCGATCGCCTCCGTATCATCGATTTTATCTTTCCCGATATTGGCAATTTCTATTTTTCCGTTGCTTATAAAAGTAAGGACGTTCGCGTTCCAGAACGTCGCAAAACCGAAATTAAAATTATTTTTTTCAAGAAAAGAAAGGACTGCGTATCTGTTTGTGTTCCTGTCATTTGAGAGAACGGTCTGTATGGTCGTAAAGCTTCCGCCGAGTACGACTATTGCTCCCGATACACCGAGAATATATTTATGTATACGGTAAAACGAAACATTGTCGATAATAATCGCAAAAATGGTCGGAATAAAAGCAATTTCCATTATGAAGTAACGGGCGATATAGTCCATGTTTATGTATAAAAAACCGGTAAAAATAAAACTTACAAGCGAAAACGTAATATAAATAAGCTGCTTTTCGTTTTGTTTTTTTTTGTTTTTGTAAAAGGAGATGCAGCCGATTAAGAGAAAAACTAGAAAGACATAAATGAGAAGATTGATGACTCCGGCAGGGGTCATAGCAGAAATATTGTTTTTATATCCTAGTATGCCGAAAATATCGCTGTGAAGACGGGTGATCGAAATGTCGCCGATGGTATTGTATGCGGTTGAATTCCACTGGGTAAAAGAATACAGTTTTGCCAGAAGTGTTGAATTGAAAACGTAGCCGATACATCCCGAAATAAGTCCGCCGGCGGCGAAGAATATCCGCCTGTCATTTATAAAGAACGTTCTGAAAGAAAATTTCCCGTTTTTTTCGTACAGTTCTTTGACACCTTTATAAACGACAGTAAGTGCAAGCGGAAATACAAAAATAAGCAGGTATCTGATAGTAGCAAGCCCGTTCAGAAAAGATGCGGTCCAGAATAAAATAAGAAGAACGGTATATATTTTTTTTGAAACAGACTCAGGAGTAATAAGATAAAAATAAAGTGTAAGATATATAAACGAAAGTACAATATGCGGTATATAATAATTCCCGAAGGTTACATACAGCCACATATCGACAGAACAGGGACATATGCACATAATGCATACAAGAAATTTTACCCACGTTTTTTTTATTGCAAGGCTGTTGAGTAAGAAAAATTGAGAAAAGAAAAGAATGACGCATGAAATAATGGCAGTAAGTGTTTTTATTACATACCAGTTGTTTGTAAAAAGAAAAAGAGGGGTGCTGACGAGCTGAGTATTAAGAAGGCGTATTTCCGTCGAATAAAACCAGGAACGCGGCCAGAATGTTTTTTCCAGAAAACATTCTTTTGCAAGAAGTATTTCCGATGCCATATCTGAATCCATATAAGCTGCACTTCTGGTTTGAAAACAGTAAATCATAAGTACCGAAATACAGGTAAGAACAACACTCAAAAGAAATATTCTGTTTTTCCTGCTGAATTTAACAAAAAAAACAGCATTAAAGAACAATGCAATAAAAACGGGAAAACCGATAAGTGTTACTATCGTATCTTTCCATTTATCAAGAGAAAACGTGCGGTGAAAAACTGCCGTCTGAAGAAACGACTGTATAAGAGGGATCAGCCTGCCGGAGAGTAGTATAAGCGAGCATCCCGTGAAGAGCAGCATGCACGTGCATACATCCAGCACGATCATTGTTTTTTTAGAAAAATTATTCATTTTTTTTCTTTTCTCCTGAGTGATTCGGAAATACGTATATCGGAAACTGAAAACCGGAGATTATTATTAAGAGTCAGATACATTCGCCCTATGTATTCTCCGATAACCCCGAGTGAAAGCAGTATCAGGCCGCCAAGGATGAGAATAAGCAGAACAATTGTAGTCCATCCTTCAACGGTACTTTTTTCTATAAAGTGTTCAACAAGATAATAAACTGCAAGAATAAATCCGATAAGCGAAGAGAAAAATCCAAGTATTGAAGATATTTTTAGTGGAAGAATGGAAAAACCGAATAAAAGTTTGTTGAATACCTGAACGGATTTACGAAACGTATAATTACTTGTTCCTGAATCACGTTTATGGTGTTCAACAGAAATCTGGATGATGTTTTTGGTAACCTGAAAAATAAGACCGTCTATATACGGGAAAAGATTTGCACTTTCCAGCATTAACTTAACAACATCCGATTTTATAATTTTAAATGGAGAAAGATAGATACCAGATGGTTTATTTATAATTATTTCTGCTGTTTTACCGTTAAGCCAGCTTCCCATATTTTTCCATACTTTTTGTTTTTTACGGGGAAAATCAGCATAGCAGACATCATATCCTTTTTTTACTGCTTCATAAAGTTTCGGAATATCATATGGAGAATGTTGAAGGTCGTCGTCCATTATAACGATATAAGATCCTTCCGCCTGCAGAAGACCTGCAAAGATGGCATTATCCTGACCTGAATTTTTCCGCAGATTAACAGCTTTTACCGGAAAATTATCATTAACAACACTGCAGATATTTTCCCAGCTTTTATCGCGGCTGCAGTCATTGACCATTATCTGTTCATAATCAAAATTACGCAGTGCATCTGCAAGTTGTTCGGTCAGTTTCCGCACACAGGATTCGCTGTTATAAACAGGAATAACGACGCTGATTTCTTTCATAGATTTTTTACTATACATCGTAAACTGAGTAATTTCAACCAGCATTTTTTTTGTTATTGCTGTTTTTTATGAATGTCTTTATACTGAAAAAAAATCAGGAGATTCCATGATTCCTTTTAATGTACCTCCCTATACCGGCAGGGAACTTGAATATATAAAGAAAGCTGTAGAAAATCATAAAATCTGCGGAGACGGTGAATTTACAAAAAAATGCAATGAATGGATAGAAAAGAAAACCGGTACGTCCCGGGCAATGCTTACAACATCATGCACACATGCAACTGAAATGGCGGCGCTGCTGGCCGGCATTCAGAACGGAGACGAAGTAATAATGCCGTCCTTTACGTTCTGTTCAACTGCCGATGCGTTCGTGATGCGCGGTGCTGAAGCGGTGTTTGTGGATATACGCCCGGACACAATGAACATTGACGAAAAACTGATTGAAGCGGCCGTAACGCCGAAGACAAAAGCAATTGTCCCTGTTCATTATGCTGGTGTCGGATGCGAAATGGATGCAATCTGCGCCATAGCAGAAAAATATCATCTGTTTGTGATAGAGGATGCAGCTCAGGCTGTAACCGCTGTATACAAAGGAAAGCAGCTTGGTTCTATAGGTGATTTCGGCTGTTTTTCTTTTCATGAGACGAAGAATTTTTCTATGGGGGAAGGCGGCGCAATCATTCTGAAAGACCCCGGTTATATTGAAAACGCAGAAATTATCAGGGAGAAGGGAACGAACAGAAGTAAGTTCCTTCGCGGACAGATTGATAAATACACATGGGTGGAAAAAGGTTCGTCCTATCTGCCAAGCGATATGAACGCGGCGTACCTGTGGGCCCAGCTTGAAGTTTCAAAACAGATTACGGCAGACCGGATGGTTTCATGGAATATGTACAACAGGGAATTAAGGGACCTTGCAGACAGCGGAAAAATAGAACTACCGTATATTCCGGACTATTGTGAACATAACGCACATATGTTCTACATAAAAACAAAGGATATTACAGAACGTACGGAACTTATTTCATATCTGAAAGAAAACGGCATTACAGCGGTGTTCCATTATATTCCGCTGCATTCAGCCCCTGCCGGCAAAAAATACGGTCGTTTTTCAGGGGCTGACGTATATACAACGAAAGAAAGCGATAGGCTTGTACGTCTGCCGCTGTATTATAAACTTACACGTTCCGATCTTGAACAGGTTATCCAGAAAGTACACGACTTCTACAGAAACCGATGACCGTTCAATGTTCTCCGGCAATTCTGCAGTCCGGTTCCCTGAACGTAACAACAAAAACAGAATTTGTTCCCCTGATAGTTTCATACAATGTGTCTGATAAAACCGGAAGTTCTTTATCCGGCAGGGGCGCAGTTTTTGAATAGTCGATCGTTCCGAAATTATGCTGGCTGAGAACAAGTTCTCCTGACTGTCCCGGTCCGAGATCTCCGTTTATGCACTTTGCAGCAAGCGGGTAGGCACGTATCAGCTGCAGCGCTGCAGCTGCAGTCCCCACCGCGTTTGTAAAATGGATTTCAACTGTTTTACCGGAAGCAGGAACAAGACGTGAAAGTTCTGAAATAAGCATAGTCGTGCGGAAATTTCTGTATTCTTTCTGCGCAGCCTGAGCATTGCCGAACGCAAATGCAAAAACCAGAACCGAGTAGGAGAGTGCCGATACGACTATTTTTGCAAAAATATGTTTTCTGTCCTTTTCACTGAAAAAACGGGAAACCATAATGGACACAAGACCTGTAAAAACCCCGATTCCTATGAACGCACGGGGCAGCCAGAGCGGTTTTTTAAGTGCAAGATACGATCCGTACGAGAAAATAAGCGAAAATGCAATTCCCGTAATAATGAGGGCGGCTGTGAGTAATTTATTTTTTCTGCTGTGTTTGATTTCAAGGACGGTAAAGCAGATAAGGATAAGCACGGAAAAAAGTTTTATCGCGCTGTGCCCGAAATCTTTCCATACAAGAGACAGGTACGTTTTGCAGTTCGGAATGAAAGAAGAAACCGACACGGCCGTGTCGACATAAATTTCATGGTCGGGTTTTTCTATAAAAAGTTTTGAAAATAAAAAGAGCGCCCCAAGATAACAGAGAACGGATACACCTGTAAATTTCAGTATTTGTTTATCGGTCTTTTTCCCTTCAGTCCAGAATTTTAATGCGAAAATAACCGTGCAGAAAATATAAATGCCGGACGAAGCCTGATATGAAAGGCACATAAGAAAAAGTCCCGTAACGGATATGAACGCGTAGGTCAGAAGATTACCGGTAAAGAGAAACGGTACGACACTGAAAAAAACTGACAGCGCCATGTACGGTGAATCATACCGGTATGAAATATCGGAAAGAAAATACGGAAACAGGCAGACAGGAATCGAGGCAATGCAGCTGAATACAGTAACTTTTGAATCAGTACAGCTGTATATAAGGACAAACGCAGACGCCGCCATGATTAGTACTGCAATAAACTGTGTCAGAGGAGCTATATCCAAGAGTTTCGGCGACATATGAACGATAATGGACCCGAATTCGGAAACGTACCGGTAAAAATTACGCCATGCGCGTTCCCCGGTAATTTCCCTGAACAGATCATCGTTCGCCACATTGTAGAAATCCGCACGGAATATTGAAATGAGACCGAACGAAAAAAGGATGAAAAGGAAGAGAATGTATTTTTTATTTTCTCGGAAGATACCGCTTTTTGCGCGGATATCAGATGAAAGCTCAAGATAAAAACTGCGTCCTTTCCGGGTGAATACAAAAAATATCATACAGATATTGAAAAGCAGAACTATGGCAGAAAACGCAAAAATCTGCTGGCTCCAGTAGTTCCTGTTTAGTCCCCGGTGGAGCGCCCGTTCAAGGAGCGATACAATGAAACTGCGTACGGGAGGAAGGCAGACAAACAGACATACGGCTGCACAGCCTGCTGAAAGTACTGCAAGAAATATTTTTGCCTTTTTATTCATTATTCTTTTTTCTCCTGAAAACAAAAAGTATACTGAGTATATAGTTTACAAAGACGACAATTATTTCAGTAAAGAATTTGGACCAGAATTCGGTAAAATTAAAAAAAGACAGTCCGGATAGAAATGGCAGTGGTATGTATGAATTCATGACAGAATCGATATTCAGTACTTTTGCAAAAAGCAGCATGAAAACTACTTCCAGAACTCCCGAAAACAACCGCGCACCGTAAAACTTTCCGCATTCGACAAGCGAGTCCCTTTTTTTTGTGCAGGAATTGAATACATATTTCTTATTTGTAAAAAATGCGAAAAGTACTGCAAAAAACCATGCAATAACAGTTGCGGGCGTAAGAGAGATATGCATTCTGCGGCAGAAAAAATATACGGCAAGATTGACAAGTGTCGTCAATACTCCCCAGAAACAGAAGAGCAGAAATTGAATACAGCGTTCCTTTTTAGTCATCCGGTGATAACTCCTGTTTCTTCCAGAAATTTTGAATTTATTTTAGTCCAAGTGCGTTCGTCGAGATTAAATGAATAATTCCGTTCTTTTTCTGCGGCCGCTTTTTTTATTTCCGAAATAAAATCTTCATATATGTATGCAACGGGAATTCCCGCATTTTTCAGTTCCGGCGTATCCGAATACGCAACAATCGGTTTGTGCGCAGCCATAGCCTGGTAATACTTTGCCGTTATTCCCAGAGGCCTGTCTTTGAAAAATCCTGTTTCATACGGTACCATAACAACAGAACAATTGGTAATCCATGCGGGAACTTCACCCGGCTTTATGCCCGGAACGTACACCACGTTTACATATGATTTTATTTTTTTCAGAACCTGACTCTGAGGATAATTAGGACAGACGACGATGTAGGTAAGTTCGGGAGTTTCGGCAGCAGCCTTGAACAGGAGTTCCCATTCCACATCCCACGCGCCAACGTATAAAACTGTTTTTCTGCCTGAAAGTTCCTTCGGAACAGGATACTTTGCCGTATACGGCTCAATATCTATCCCGTTTGAGAGAATCCGGTATGAAACCTGACTGTCAAAACCGGGAACAGCCCTGCGGTACGATTCAAGCCCTTTGTCATTTACAATTAGTACTTTGTCCGACTTTACGAGCATAATGCGTTCTAGTTTTTTTACCCGTTCAGGAACGGAATCATATACCAGAGGATCGGACGGACGGTAAATCATTTTTGCCTCAGGGTACATTTTTTTTAGTCTGTCAATAAAAACGATACCTTCGCATGATTCAAAAACAAAACAGTCTGTACCATTCAGGTATTTTTTTGAAAAGTGCTTAAACGACCTGAACGATGCCGTAAGCATACGGTTCATGAACCAGTCGGGTAAAAATCTTCCGGCAGCGTCCGGCAGTCTGAACGTCGGAAACGCCGTATTCAGAATTTTTCTTCCCGGAGCAATCATATATTCTCTGCCCGATGAAAGCATACGGATAATATGGGCATTAAGCTGCTCACGGTGCATAAACAGCCCGTAATACGGCCTGGGAAAACTGAAAAAAACGGTTTCTACACCCACAAGGCATGATGCCTCTGCAAATTTATGGAATCCGCCCTGACGTTTCGTATCCCAGTTGTGCGTCGTAATAAAAGTGATTTTTTTCTGACGGTACGTTCCGAGTACAGTTCCCGTGAATGCTTCCATTTTTGTTATGTATTCATCGTTCTGATCTTTGTTTACATTCTCAAGATTAAGCCCCGTGTCCCGCTGCGCGGCTATCTCCACCGGATGAACATGAGGTGTTCTTTTCCATACGACCGGAATGTTGTTTTTGTCTTCCATAAATTTCAGCCATATGTCGTCGGCTTTACCGCATATGTTTTTTATATCGGAAACTGAGAACGTTTCATCCGGCAGAATATGGGGCGGGTAGAGTACGCCGCCGACACCGACCGCACACAGAAGAAAAGAAGGTTTCGTTTCCTTTGTATATTCTTTCTTCCATAATTTGTACGGATTAGTCTCTGATTTTTCCGTTTTTGTTATCTTATGGACGCGGAGGGCAGAAACAGCATACGGATATCTTTTATATGACTGAACAAGATGGTTAATTGTATTTTTTCGGTAAATAACGTCGTCGTCAAAAGTTATTACCAGCGAATCAGAAAATTCCTGCAGGGCAAAAAAATATTTTTTATGAGAGCGCAGGTCGTACGGAATCTTTCTGATGCTTAATCCGTTTTTTTCAAGTTCCCGGACAGTGTCCGGTATTTCCTCATCTGAAATAAAATCGTCAAGGTACAGAACGATTTTATCAGGTTTTACGGACTGATTCAGAATGCTTTTTATACACAAATACAGAGTGCTGAACCTGGCAGGATAGCTTGTAAGCGAAACGACAATTTGTTCCGAGCGGGGAGCCGTATTCAGACATGATCCTGAAAAAGTCTTCCGCGAATAATACCGCTCATAGAACGGCGTTATGAAATGATTGTATTTGGTTGTAAAATATGATCTGACTTTTGTAAGGAACATAGTAAAATTTATACTCAACGTAATTTTAATCCCTGAAGTAAAGGTCGCGCGTATATACTTTGTCTGTGACGTCCTGAAGTTCCTTCGTAAAACGGTTTGCTATAATGACATCGCTCTGTCTCTTGAAAGAGGAAATATCGTTTACGACTTCATAGCCTGAAAAGTCCTGTGCAGCAAGAGCCGGTTCATAAATAATAATCCGTTTGCCGTGTTCCGACAGTATGTGCATAACATCCTGTATTGATGACTGCCTGAAATTATCGGAACCGGCTTTCATTGTAAGGCGGAATACGCCGACGGTTCCCGGGGCACGATCTATAATCCGGGATGCAATATATTCCTTGCGCGTTTTATTTGCCGCGACAATAGCACCGATAATATTGTTTGGAACGTCCTTATAGTTTGCAAGCAGCTGTTTTGTATCTTTCGGAAGGCAATAACCGCCGTATCCGAACGACGGATTGTTGTACCCCTGTCCGATGCGCGGGTCAAGGCATACTCCGTCTATAATTTCTTTTGTAGTAAGTTTCCGTACTTCGGCATAGGTGTCGAGTTCGTTAAAATAGGCGACTCGGAGTGCAAGGTACGTGTTCGAAAAAAGTTTTATTGCCTCGGCTTCCGTCAGATGAGTGTACAGCGTAGGAATGTCCTGTTTCAAAGCGCCCTCGTGAAGCAGCTGTGCAAAAAGTTCTGCTTTTGATTTGAGTGTTTCGTCATCCTTTGAGTAGCCTACGACAATACGCGAAGGATACAGGTTGTCAAACAGAGCGTGACCCTCCCGGAGAAATTCCGGAGAAAACAGAATATTTGGAAAATCCAGTGTTTTCCGTATGTTTTCGGTATATCCTACCGGAATAGTTGATTTTATGACGATAGTTGAAGCAGGAGAAACTGTTTTTACCTGTTTTATGACACTTTCCACTGATGAAGTATCAAAATAGTTTTTTTCAGGATCATAGTTTGTCGGGGTGGAAATTATTACAAAATCAGCACCTCTGTAAGCGCTGTCCCCGTCCGTAGTTGCGGTAAGATGCAGTTCTTTCCCGCCAAGGTATTCTTCCAGCTCCTTATCAGCAATGGGAGATTTTCTGCTGTTTATAAGATCTACTTTACTTTTCACAAGATCAACCGCATGCACTTCATTGTGCTGGGATAGAAGTACGGAGAGAGAAAGACCGACATAGCCGGTTCCTGCAACAGCAATTTTCATACGAACCTCATTAATGTAGTAATGAATTCTAAGTTTAACATACTAGGCAAAAAAAGTATACAAACATACGAATGATATAGTACTAAAGCTTAAAATGATGTATAATCTTAAAATATTTCAAGTGGAAAAAAATGAGAACAGCTCTTTTTACAATAATCATTTATCCAATACAGCTGATACTTGAGTTTGTGTATGCTTTTGCAGATCACGTTTTTTTAGATCCCGGCATATCGATCATAGCAGTAAGTTTTGCGGTCTGTCTTTTATGTCTTCCTTTGTATATGATTGCAGAGGAAATGCAGGAAAACGAACGGGATACGCAGAAACGGCTTAAATCCGGCATTCTGCGCATTAAAAGTGCTTTTAAAGGCGATGAACAGTATATGATACTATCCGCTTTTTACCGGCAGCATCAGTATCATCCGGTAATGGCACTTCGAAGTTCGGTAAGTCTTATTATACAGATACCTTTTTTTATTGCCGCGTATGTTTTTCTGTCTGAACTTTCGGCCCTGAAAGGCGCTTCGTTCCTGTTTATAAAAGATCTGAGCGAACCGGATGAGATTATACGTTTTGGAAAATATACGCTGAATCTTCTGCCGGTACTCATGACCGTAATAAACTGCATTGCAGGCGCTGTATATACAAGAGGATTCCCTGCCAGGGAAAAAATACAGCTTTACGCGATGGCGTTTATTTTTCTTATCCTGTTGTATGGGTCTCCGTCGGGCCTTGTTCTGTATTGGACAATGAACAACGTTTTTTCTCTTATAAAGAATGTTTTTTATAAACTGAAGAATCCCCGGAGAATTATAAGTATTCTTGTGTTTATATCATGTATAGCTCTTGCATATTATCTGTTCTTTATCAGGAAACCCGCAGCAGTAAGGGTATCAGGATGTGTGCTTGCTGTTTCAGTACTGCCGGCTCTTATTTTCAGATTAAAACGGATGGTACAGCGGAAGACGGTACCGTCAGCCGGCTCTGTCGTCGGATGCGGCGGATTTTTTGCCGCAGAGATAATTCTGCTGACGGTTAGTGCCGGTATACTTATACCGTCTTCGGTTATAGCTGCATCTCCGGCAGAATTTATAAACCCCGACGCATACAGAAACCCGTTATATCTTATAGGAAAATCACTGTACATTTCCCTCGGGATGATTATATTCTGGCCCGGTATTATTTACTGTATGACTCCGGTGAAACAGCGTCGTACTCTTACTTTCGCAGTGCTTCTATGTACGTTCTGCGGTATCATAAATTATTTATTTTTCGGAACCGGACTCGGTTCTCTGTCTCCGCAGCTTGTATTCGGACGCGGAATGTCCTTCTCCCGGACAGAAAAGATCCTGAACAGCGTTGTATTATTCTCCGCAGCAGGTGTGTTATTTCTGCTGTATAAAAAGAAACAGCGTGTTATTCAATTTTTACTGATCCTCTTTATTCTTCCTGCCGGCCTGCTGTCGGTAATCAACATACATTCGGTTAATACAAAACTAAACTGCATGCAGTACGTAAAGGACAAGAGCAGTGATAGAATAGAGCCGGTTATCCGCCTTTCAACGAAAGGTAAAAATGTCATTGTCTTCATGGTTGACCGGGCAATAAGTTCTTACCTTCCGTATATTTTTGACGAAAAACCGTACCTGAAGAAGGAATTTGCGGGGTTTACGTATTATCCGAATACTGTTTCTTTTGGTATGCATACCAATTTCGGCGCTCCGCCGCTGTTCGGCGGGTACGAATACACGCCGGAAGAGATGAACAGACGGAGTGGAAAAAAACTTGTTGAAAAGCATAATGAAGCGTTAAAGTTGCTGCCCGCATTATTTTCAAAAGCCGGATACGACGTCGGCGTTGCCGATCTGCCGTACGGAAATTATCAATGGGTGAGCGACCTCTCGATTTTTGACGGATATCCGCGGGTGCGCAAATATCATACAATAGGCAGATATGCCGATATCTGGAAACGGCAGCACGGGATAACCCCCGGATGCAGCTTCAAAACAGACGAACGGAATTTGTTTCTGTACAGCATGGTAAAAATGTCTCCGGTAATACTGCAGCCGCTTGTCTATAATTCCGGGAACTACTGGAATCCTGAAAAAGAAACATTGAGCAGTTCGTTTATTAATTCTTATTCCGTGCTCGATTATTTACCGGAACTGACGGATGTCCGCGACACGCCGGACAATAATCTGTTCATGATAGACAACGATACGGCGCATGAAGAATGCTTTCTCCAGCTTCCAGAGTATGTTCCGTCGCCGGTAATCGACAACAGTGCATACAGGGACCACAGATTTTATAACGATAAATTTTACCATGTAAATATGGCAGCTGTTATGGAACTTGGAAAGTGGTTTTCATATATGCGGGAAAAAAATGTCTATGATAATACCCGGATTATAATTGCCGCCGACCACGGTTACAGCAACGGTACGTTTAAAAAACTGCTTTTTAATGGAATAGATGCGGAAGGGTACAATCCGCTTCTGATGATGAAAGATTTTAACAGCAGAGATTTCGTAATTTCGAATGAATTCATGACCAACGCCGACGTACCGTCGCTGGCATTACTGAATATAATTCCCGATCCCATAAATCCTTTTACAAACGAGAAAATAAATACAGCGGCGAAGCGTGCCCACCCTCAGCTGGTTACGACTTCAAGCAGATATGACGTTGAAAAGAATAATGGAAATGTCTTTGATACGGGCAACGGCTGCTGGTTTACCGTGCATGACGATATATTCCGTAAGGAAAACTGGAAAAAAATAAACTGATTTTTTACAGGAGAAATTATGAAACTTTCAATAGTAGTACCGTGTTATAACGAGCAGGAAGCAGTCCCGATTTTTTATACTGAGGTTAAAAAGGTACTTGTACAGATTCAGAAAACCATTGCCTCCGGCCTGACCTATGAACTTGTATTTGTCGACGACGGCTCAAAAGACGGGACTCTGACGGAACTGAAGCAGCTTTCTGTTCATGACGAATCAGTACGGTATGTAAGTTTTTCCCGTAATTTCGGAAAAGAAGCAGCCATGTATGCAGGACTCAGAAAAGCTCAGGGAGACTATGTTGCTTTGATGGACGCGGATCTGCAGGATCCTCCGGGACTGCTGCCGCAGATGCTTGAATCACTTATGGGCACGGAAGATTATGACTGTGCTGCCTGCAGAAGAACAACCAGAAAAGGGGAACCTGTTATCCGTTCGGTATGTTCGAAGCTGTTTTATAAATTTATGGCAAAGCTGACCGATATTCAGGTCGTTGACGGTGCGCGCGATTTCAGAGTTATGAAACGGCCTATGGTTGATGCAATCCTGTCTCTTACGGAAGTGAACAGATTTTCCAAAGGAATATTCCAGTGGGTGGGATTCAGAACAAAATGGTTTGAGTATAAAAATATCGAACGCTGTGCGGGCCGGACAAAATGGTCGTTCTGGCAGCTTTTTATGTATTCTCTCGACGGTATAACAACATTTTCCACAAAACCGCTCGCCATGGCAAGCTTTCTGGGCATACTGTCGATACTTGTTTCTTTTCTGCTGATTATATTCATAATCGTACGGACAAACGTATGGGGCGACCCGACGAGAGGCTGGCCGTCGATGATATGCATTATTTTCTTTATCGGCGGTGTCCAGCTGTTTTCGATCGGCATTCTGGGACAATATCTGGCTAAAATATTTACAGAAGTAAAACACCGGCCTGTATATATTGTCAGAGAAGAAAAATAATAAGTTATATTTCCTGCAGCAGTCTGCCGAGTTGTTCGGTAAAATTTTCCATTGAAAAGTCTTTGCTGCGAAATACGGCATTATGCGACAATATGTCCATCTGTTGAGGATTTTCTGCAGTTTCCTCAGTAAACCTTATTAACTCGGCGGGGGTATTCCACGTAAAACCCGTTCCTTCCGTGACGATTTCTTTTTGTCCGCCTTTACTGATAACGACCGGAATGCAGCCGGCACTCATTGCCTCGACCGTTGTAACTCCGAAATGTTCAAGTTTGTACGGATCCTTTTCTTCATCCGTCCCATATCCCTTACAGTGCCAGAAAAAAGACGCTCTGTTGTAGAAACGGGCCAGTTCTTCATGAGAAACATCCGTGTAATACTGTATGTTATAGCCGCTTGAAAGTGCATCCAGTTCCTTTCCGTATGACGGGTCAGAGGCATCTTTTCCGCCGACTATCCAGAGCGCATAGTTTTCCGCAAGATATGCTGATTTTTTAAATGCTTCGACAAGAACTTCTATCTTTTTTGACCGCTCTATACGGCTGCATACAAGAATACTCTTTTCTTTTATATCAGAAGTCTTTTCAATGGGAATAATAGGAGGATAAATCAGTTTTATTTTTTCATCGTTTATTTCCGGCCAGCGTCTTTTAAGCCAGCTCTCCGTATATTTGGAATTCGGAAGGAACAGATCATATTTGTCCGCATAATTTTTGTCCTTCCGCCTGATATATGTTTTAAAGTACCTGCTGCCTGCAATTTTTTTCTGTTCTTCTATTTTTAAGACCGGAAAATGAATTATGGTTACATTCTTTTTTGCTTTAAAAACAAAGTTACCGCGGGAACAGTAAAAGAATAAATCAAAATCTCCGGAACTGTCCTGAATTTTTTTATACATAATTCTGCGCTGAACGGCGTTTCTGTCTGAACAGGAAATAAATTTTATATGAACAGTTTCCGGTGTTATACTGGTACCGTATAACGTATTTATTTTAGCTGTAAAATCACGGTCGCTTACAGAATCCGACTCACTGTATAATTCTGAAACAAAATAAATATCAGCCTTCGGAAAAATATGCTGAAGAGACTGAACTATTTTTACTGTATATGATTCCGTGCCGCCGCATCTGTATATTATGTTACAAATATACAGTCCTATTTTTTTTACTTGTTCAAACTGCATTGGTACATAGTATTATTGATTGTAAAAAAAAACAAGTACAGATATAATAAGCCAATTATGGATGTTTTTACTATATTCAGAGTTATAAAAGGCAATTTTTGCGGTTTTTGCAATTATATCAATTTTGAAGATAAGAAAAGAATAAAGGGAATAAAGTACCTGTTCGTGGATGTAACAGAAATTCACCGGCAGTACAGCGGGACCGGTGTTCAGCGTGTTACCGATAATATTCTGAAGGGGCTGTATAAAGAGAATCTGCCGTACAAAATTGTCGAAATATATGCAAAACCACATCATGAAGGATTTTATGTCTGTGAATCTAACAAACCTGTAAAAATCCGTAATGGAGATTTTTTCTTCGGTCTTGATCTTTCAAAATGCCTCATTCCATGCAGCAGGCTGTTTCTTGATAAAATGTACGGAAAAGGAATACCTGTGTGGTTTTTTCTGCATGATTTAATTGCCGTTCATTATCCGCAGTATTTTAAGGATGATGCCGTAAAACAGTACAGAACATGGCTGAAAACAGTTATACGGTATACAGGTATAATTGCAAATTCGGATTCTACTGTTCGGGATTTAAAACAATGGATCGGAACAAATCATCCGGATTTATTAAGAAAACTCAAGACCGGTTATTCGTATCTGGGGTCAACATTTTCACCGGCAACGACAAAATCCTGCACCGGCAGCGAGCCGGAGAGTAAACCTGTATTTCTTATGGTGAGTACGGTGGAACCGAGAAAAAAATACGACCAGTGTGTACGGGCTTTTCAAATACTCTGGGATAAAGGCATTGATTCAAGACTTATTATAGTCGGAAGAAAAGGGTGGAAAAATGAAGATACTTTTTCCCTTATTGAAAACAGTCCGTATTATGAAAAAAAACTATTCTGGTACAGCAGCGGAATAAGCGATAAAAAACTTTCCGCACTTTATCAGAGCTGCACGGCAGTCATTTTTGCTTCTATTGCTGAGGGGTACGGCCTTGCCGTAGTCGAAGCAGCCTCGTACGGCAAGCCGCTGATTCTACGGGACCTTCCCGTTTTCCGGGAAATTGCAGGAAACAGTGCATTTTATTTTACCGGTCAGGAACCTGACGTTCTGGCTGCAAAAATAGAAGAATGGCTTCTGCTTTATACGCATAAAAAGCATCCGCTCCCTGACGTTAAAATAACATCATGGGAAGAATGTACGCACACTATATGCAGAATCATGCTGAATATTAAATAGTCAGCAGCCTCCAGAAATATTTCTTGTTTTTGGTAAAAAGGAATGGATTGCACCATAACATAAACGTGAGAAGTTTCATAAGAAATATTTTATATACAGGTATACCGTATTTGCTGAAAAAGTATATTCTTGATAAGGTATAATTAACATATGAAAAGCTAGCTTTTTGTGAAATTATGTTTTCTTTTCTCTTTTTTGAAGAAGCTCCTTCTAAATGTATTATTTCAGGCCCGGAAATGATGAGCCTCTTTTTTTTATGTCTGCTCATTCTGTACTGTAAATCTGTTTCTTCACAATAGAGAAAATAATTTTCGTCAAATTTTGCATATAAATCATTTTTTAGAAATAAGTCAGCCCCTGTAATATATTCTACCATGCCATATTTATTAATAAAAATTGTATTATTGTTAATATTCGGTATTTTTTTATCGAAAAATATATTTAATAACGCTAGTTTGTTATAACCATATATGTTATAGATAAGGGCTTTTATATCATTCCAGATATTGCCAAAATCTGGAAAATATCCATATGAGTGAGTCGTGTGTAACACTTTATTGCATAGATTTGATCCTAATGCGCCTATTTCATCTTTATTATCTGCGCTTTCCCAATAATCAAAAAAAAATTTTACAGCATTATTAAGTAAAATTGTATCGCTGTTCAAATAAAAAATATATTTTCCTTTTGCTATACCAAGCCCTCTGTTATTTGCTCTTCCGAAACCCAAATTTTCTTTGTTTTCTATAACAATTACCAGAGGATAATACTTATGAAGCATTTCTATTGAGTTGTCTGTTGACCCATTATCGCTTACAATTACTTCAAACGAAATATCTTTTGTGTATTTGTATACCGATTCAAGACAATTAAAGAGAAGTTGTTCTGTATTGTAATTAACGATTATTATACTTACATTGATACTCATACGGCTTGATATCATTATTTTCTCTAAATATATAGCAAATTATATATTAAATAAATCATTATGTTTTTCATAATATTTTTTCATTTCGAAATTTTGCTGACCAAATGAAAGATGTCCAACTACAGTATTTTCAGCAATTATAATTGCTTTTGAATTACTCATACACCAACTGCATATCTGTACTTCATCGAGTCCCATCCCAGAACCTTTTTTGGGGACTTCCCATCTTCCAAATTTGTCCCATGATTCACGAGTAAATAGTATAAATCCTATACTAAAACGAATAGGACATGATGTATACTGGAAAGGCTCTTTTTGCAATAGATCATTAAGAATATCAATCTTAGGAAATACACCATTATCAGACCAAAAAAATTTAGCAACAGCAGGATCTTTTTCAATAAATCTCGTATTATAACTTGCATAAATTGGTCTTTCAAAATGAGTTTCATAATAATCAACAAGCTTCAATTTCTTCAAGATTCGTAAATGTCCATATCCATTAATAGGAATGAGTGGTGCTACAAAACCAACATTATAATCTCCGCTTGTTGAAACTTTTTTATATGTATCCATCATTGTTTCAAAGCTTTTTTTCGTAACGAAAATATCTTCATCCATTTTGTAAATATATTTAGCATTCTGATGAAATCCAATCGCGATGTTTTGTGCAAGTGTAACGCAATTACGTTTTGTATATAAGTAAGACCATGAATTATTTACGGCAATTTGTTTTAAAGTATCGTCATAAAGTCCTGAAGAAACAATACAAACATCAATGTTTGCTGGTAAGAATTTTATCAATCGAGCGAATACATTGTGGTAAAGGTAATTCTTATAACCTGCAATTACAATACAAACAGTATCATAATTTTTTCGATTATCAAAAAAATTATATTTTCCTTCTTTAGTATAGTGATATATTTTTTTTAATATATTGTAAAACAAAAAAGTAATTTTATTTTTTTTTATAAACTTAAAATCCATAATATCTCCAATTTATTATAAAAATACTAATACAAATAATTGTTTATGTTCCATACCAATATTATCATCTATTGTTATTAATCCATTTAATCAATACTAATATTTTTTCAAGATGAAATGTATGTAGCATATTACTAATATAAGTACGAAACGAAGGAGCTGATGAAAGATATAGTATATGTGCAGAGAAACTGTTTCTAAGGTTTTGTATAATATATTTTTTTTTGCTTCTTTTTTTGTTTTCATTATCTTTGTACCAAAGGATAGGAAGAAATGCTGCCTTCAAGCTATTGTGGTATATATACAAATTGAAAAGTCTCTCTGCCATATAGCCATAGATTCTTGCCTGACTTTCTGAATAGCCTTTTATATTACATTGCTTTTCAATTTCAAAAAGCAAAGGAAAAAGCCAAGTACAATATTTCTCAAATTCTTCATAAGATGTAATGAACATATTACAGGGGAATATTTTATTATTGACTTCAAATATATAATAAAAAGATCTATCATATTCTGGATATATTTTATGAACTATTTTTTTTAATAATCGAAAATCGTCGCTTACATGACACATACAGTAATCAATCTGTAAGGTATATGGATAGATTTTCTTATTACAAAGAATGAATTTATTATGTAAAAGTAATTTTCTGATTTTTTCTGATTCAAGTGAATAATTAATTACTTCTTTTTCATTATTTAAAACATAGTCGAAACATTTATCCTTTCTTGCAAAATCAAAAAATCTTCGGTAATGAAACAGACCTATATATTCCAAATCGGGATATTCTTTTTTTATGTTTTTCCATGCCCAGTATAAGGCTGTAAGCTCACAGTAGTTTTTGTTTTTACTGCTTATATTGTCACCTGTATCATCTCCGGTAATACCTAAATCAAAATCAGATATTGCTTTTCCAACATGTATCGGGAGGAAGAAGGGGCTTTCCGGTAATACGCTGGGTTTATGGCAGCAGATAAGTATTTTTGTATTTTTATCTGTAAGTTTAATCATATCAGTTATTGTTCCCGAACGATATTTGTTTGAAGTCCTTATGAACTTTTTCAATTATATCATCCATATCATAATACTTGTATTCGGCAAGTCTTCCGCCGAATATAATATTCTTTTCTTTCATTGCTATTGTACTGTATTTTTCAAATAACAGCATATTTTTTTCATTATTTACAGGGTAGAACGGTTCGGAACCTTCTTTCCATTCTGTCGAGTATTCTTTTGAAATGACAGTCAGACTATCAGTATAGCAGTCAGATTCAGGTTCAAAATGTTTATGCTCGATTATACGTGTATAAGGCACCGAAATATCGGTATAATTTATTACGGCGTTCCCCTGATAATTCGGAACAGGTATGCATTCCGTTTCAAATGAAACGGTACGATATTCCAGTTTGCCGAAGCGGTAATTATAAAATTCATCAATTCTGCCGGTGAATACAATGGTATGTGCGCAGTCTTCAAAATAATTCCGTTTTTCAAAAAAATCAGTATTAATTTTTGTATCAATTCCGTTGAGCAGGCCGTTTATGAGTATATTATATCCGCCGCAGGGAATCCCCTGATATAAGTCATTAAAATAATTATTATCGAATGTAAAACGTACCGGGAGCCGTTTTATAATAAATGAGGGCAGATCGGAACATTTCCGGCCCCATTGTTTTTCGGTATATCCTTTTATCAGTTTTTCATATATATCTTTTCCGACAAGGCAGAGTGCCTGTTCTTCCAGATTCCGTGGTTCCGCAGCGCCGTCTTTTTTCAGGCTCAAAACGGCATCTGAACGCTGTGCATCAATAACTTTTTCTGCTTCTGCAGGAGTTTTTGTTCCCCAGAGTTCATAGAATGTGTTCATGTTGAACGGAAGATTATAAAGTTTGTCTTTATAACAGGCAACGGGACTGTTTGTGTATCTGTTGAACGGTACAAAACTGTTTACAAAATTCCATACATCTCTGCTGCTGGTATGGAATATATGTGCACCGTATTTGTGAACGTTAATTCCATGTACGTTTTCACAGAAAATATTGCCGCCGGTACAGGACCGTTTGTCTATTACAAGGCATCTTTTACCTGCTTTATGTGCAAGATATGCGAATGTTGCTCCGTACAGGCCTGCGCCGACTATAAGAAAATCGTATTTCATCTGCCTGCCCGTTTATAAAAGAATTTAGTTTTGAATATTTTTGCAATTTCGATTGCAATCTCATTTTTTAACAGGAGCGTTACCGCAGCATAAACGATACAACCGGTAATAACAGAAATAAGTGTCTGAATGAAAGTCGTTTTGAATATTTTATAGACGACAAAAACGCAGACTGCCATAACAATGCATGCGCCGGCACTCTGGAGAAAAGATACGAATTGTTCCTTAATATTAATATATTTTTTAGCACAGAACATCTGGAAAATAGTAACTGACGATTCTGCAAAAACTGTTGCAATCGCAGCTCCATTGGCTCCGTACCTTGGTATAAGAAGAGAATTTAATGTAAAGTTTACAACCGCTCCTATAGAAACCGAAAGCAGAGTCAATTTTTCTTTTCCGATAGATGCAAATAATTGAGTTCCGATGAGGCCGCTTAGTGAAATCAATAGAATGATTGGGGAAATCACCTGCATGGTAAATACTGCCGGTAAGTAGGCCTGTCCGCTCAGAAGAAGCATAAGAGGTCTGCTCAGAAGACAGAGTCCTGCAATACTTGGCAGGGACAGATAAGTTGAATATTTAAAAGATTTGTTGAATAGTTTCCACAGTTCATCATTCTGCTTTGTTACCGCATAGTAAGAAAAACGGGGGAGCAGGACGCCGGTTATTGATGTAATTACTGAGATAACTATTCTGGACAATTTTGTAGCAGCCGTGTAGAATCCTACCTGCGTGTCGTTTGACAGAAAGCCGAGCATCGACGTATCAAGCATCGTATACAGACTTACGACAAGCGTCATTCCGAAGAATACAAAGATAGGTTTCAGATGCTGTTTCAGGTTAAGCTGGCATTTCTGATGCCATGATATATACTTATTGGAATAGATAAAATTACAGATATCCGCTCCGACACTGGCAAATACACCCATGGAAATATACTGAATACAATCTTTTGGTGTTTTTACGAAGAAAAACAGAATAAAAAGGCTGAGTATTTGAAATACAATCGATCTGATTGTAGGATATTCAAAATCTTCTTCAGCCGCATATAACCATCCTATATTCAGGAACGAGAAAATAACCGACATACTTGAAACAAGCAGAAGCGGCCGATAGGTAGAAAGTTTTGGGATAAAAAAGAAACAGACCAGAAACAACAGATAAGAAATTACTGTTGAAAGTAAATTTATTAAGAATATTTCTTTCGTAAATTGAGAAAGTTCTTCTTTTTTGTCGCGCCGTCTTGCAGCTTCCCTGGCTGCGTATGTTCCTATACCAAGTCCGGCCAGCATTGTAAAATATGAAACGATGTTGTTAGCAAAATTTACCCGTCCGATTCCTTCCGGCAGAAGTATTCGGGAAGCATAGGGAAACGTTATAAGCGGGAACAGAAGCGCCATAACCGACTTGAGCATATTCAGAAATGCATTTTTTTTGACAGAAGTTTTCGACACTTTATATGATTCCTTATTTTTTAGAAGTTGTACTTACCGCTTATTTGAACGATGCAATTATATCTGTGTATTGATTGCGCACCATTTCCCTGATTTTCCGACACGTTCAGCGGATTATGCTCGTCCTCAAAAATAAATGTACCAGTTATTTGTAACGAAGGAAGTACCCAGTATGAACCTCCTATACCGATGTCGAATATTGCGCGTATATTCCCCTCTGCAGACCATATTTTGTTTTCATAATTTTCGGCATACTTTCTACTGTCTATATACATAGTATAATCCAGATCAGGGTTACGCCGCTGCACAAATATTTTCCCTGATCCTTTCGGAAAATATAATTCATATCCCAGATACTGGCTGTTGCCTCCTGTCCCGATACCTGCACCAAGCCATTGTCCTTCGTTTGTATATCCCTGCGTAATTACATTGTGTGCATAGAAAGTCGAATACCAGTTTATAAGACGGTCATAGTCGGCTGAACATTCAAGAAATGTTACTTCAAGAAGAATTTTTCCTTTTATCGTTTCTGTAAAATCTGTTGTTTTCTGCAATCCGGCCGACCAGCCGAGTGTATGGAACGGATACCGGAAAAGATAGTCAAAATTCGGACTGAAGTCATTCCGTGCAAGTTCTGTATATATGTCTAATCCTATTTTCGGAAAAAGCCAGTCGGCTGTGAATGAAATACGCTGGTCGCTGGCGTCGCTTCCGCCGGAAGTAAGATTAAATGCATCGTAAATTCCGAAGAGTGTATATGAAGAAAAATTATTCCATTTTGACAGCATGGTCCTGTTCAATCCGAATGTAAGACCTTTTAGATGGGGAACTGCCCACGAAAGAGAATATCCGGTAAAAAGGTTGTGGTCGTCAGTGTCGTCTGTATCAAAATAATCCGATTCAGAAAGATATCCCCACCATCCGCGGAATTCAATATCTCCCAGATACCACCCGAGCCACGGCATATAAACAGAAGTCCTGCGGAGACCTATGTCGACTTTAGGATAGCTTGCAGCATTATTTGAAGACATGATAGGGTTAAGCTGTGCAGGACCCAGCCATACAGCCTGCGTACCAAAACCAGCAGTGAGTGTTTTCCACGTATAACGTATTTCCGTATCACCCCAGTCGAAAGTAAAGAACGGGCTGTCGCCGAACCGCTGTGGTGCATCTACATGCGGGACACCGTAATATCCGTACGTTCCTGCTTTTCCTGAATAAAGACTGTTCCCTGTATAAGCTGAATTTGGTGTAATATAATCGAAATCCAGATTCTGCGAAAAACTCAGCTGCGGCTTGAGCGTTACCTCAAAACCGTACGCTTCAAGCCGTGCGCCTGCGGTCAGGCTTGAGTTGTATCCCTTTCCCTGCCACAGTGCGCCGTCGTTCTGTCCGTACGGTGCGGCCGTATTGAACGAGTTGTACCAGTCCGGTCCGAACAGTTTGTATGATATATGACCGGTAATGTCTTTCGTTGAGCCGAGATTGTTCCCCGACCAGATATTGCCTTCCGCATCTTCAGGAATCGTCCAGACGGAGTCGCTGAGCGTGCGGTAGCCAAGGGTAGGGCGCTGTACGATTCCTTCCAGCGCGAGAAAATCGTAGTATTCCTCTTCCGTGCTTTTGAGCGCTTCCTGTGCAGGGACAACAAAAACTGCGGTCAGGAGAAATGCAGCTGTAACGAAAATCCGTTTATTGAACATAGTGTTCTTTATAATACGGGAAAATGATGCTTTTTACAATAGATAGTCAGAAACGCTCAACAGCAGCTCTCATGAATATTTTACCAGCCTTTCGTTTTTTACATCTTCCAGAGTCGTTGACGGTGGAAGAATACCGAAAAGCGATTTCATTGCTGCTGTGTTATGGGAAATACGATGATTACAGGCCTGCAATCTCCTCTTCGGAAAGGCCGGTACACTGCGCTATGGTTGCAGCCGGAACAGCTGCTTTTTTCATATTGCGTGCAATATCAAGTTTCGCCAGCTGCGCTCCTTCCTGTTTTCCCTGACTAATCCCCTGACTAATCCCCTGGCGAATGCCTTTCTGAATACCTTTCTGAAATCCTTGCTGTATGCCTTTCTGCATACCCTGTTCCAGCCCTTGTTCCATACCTCGTTCCAGCCCCTGCTGCATGCCTTTTTTAAGCGCATTTTCAAGCCCCTTCTCCTGCTGTTCCTGCCTATACGCAAGCTCGGTATTCCGGTCGCTTTCAATAATGTCTCTGTCAAATTCCCTCTTCCAGAGTACCCAGTCAGTGCTTATCCTGTCGAGCGTCTCCTTTGCTTCCATAATGCCTCCTTCCTCCGCTGCAAGCTTTCTCACATATTCCTGCCTGTCCGGATTATCTGCATCCAGGAAAAATTTACACCATTTCTGTTCCGAATTCAAGCTTTCCGGCGGCACGTCTCCCAGTGCGTCTATTTTGGGCAGTTCGAGAAATATGACAGTCAGTATGCCGGAGAGCAGATGCCCGTTGCGTTTACGCATGCAGTAGCAGCCTTCGGCCGCTTTGTCGTCTTTGTCGAATATAAAGTTCAGCAGTGAAATCTGGTAGACATGCGGCATATTCTGCCACTTGTTTCCCCGGTGAAATACCGAGTTGAGTAATCTCGCGCACATATATTCGGCACGGGAACCGAACGAGTGACTCTCGTTCACGCCCTGCATCTCAACATCCGCTGCTTCACCGTCGTTGAACGTGCACGAAACGTCGAACCTGACGGCTTTGTCGCTGTCGTCGAGGACGGGCGGCTCGTTGGGCCGCAGCCGGACGTCTTTCACCTCTTTATGCAGGACAGCGGTAAGGAAACAGCGCAGCGCTGTGCGTGATTCCTCCGATTCGTTCGTAAAGAGCGCCTTGAACACTTCGTCGCGGCACGGATTGAGCAGCGCGTCCGGCGAGGGACGGTAGCGCTGAAGTTTTTCGTCAGTATTCATACAGGAAATCCTCCTGTATATAATTCGCTGCAAAGTGTCGTTTTCGGAGTACTTTTGGAAAAAAATTATTTCCCGGTTCCCTGCATAACGAAAGTATGAGTTTCAGAGCGCCGGAAGACTGGAACAAATTCTCCGGAAGCACAGAGGTATTTCCCGTATCAGCAGGAGATTTATTCCGGATGTCCCGGATATTCCTTTGCGAATCAGTCTGATTTCAGCGTGAAACCAGTCTGATTTCATGGTGAAACCAGTCCTGTTCCAGCGTGAAACCAGTCTGGTTTCATCTTTTTACGGCTGCTGTTCTATTCTGAAGTCGCGTGAGTACGCGGTGAGCAGCGTTTTAGCAGGACGAGTGCTGATGCACAGCATGTAGTCGCCGTCGGGAACGGCGTACGGTATGTTGAACGTAAGGGTTTTCCTTGCATTCCGTGAAAAGCTGCTTATCCGGTACAGTTTTTCACTGCCTAATCCGCCGCCCTTACAAAGGTACAGTCCCTGCTCCTCGTCCGAAAAGTCGATTTTAAGGTAGTCTCCGTGTACGGAAAGAGGCTGCCCCTGTTCTATTGTACGCACATATGAATTGTCTATCGTATAAAGGGCGTCGAAAAAAGGCCGGCAGACAAGCCTGTTACTTGTTTTTTCATATTTTACGTGATATCTGAGATCCTTTTCTTTTTTTCTGTCCGGCTCAAAAAGCAGTGAAATTGTATGATCTTTTTTTGGTGTATTTGGGGAACGCACCGGTTTCGGATGGAACCTGTCGTCGGGAGATTCCGCCGTACCGGATGCACCGGCCCGGAACGTTCCCATGGGAAGCTGTACGGCAAATCCCTCGTTTATAAGTTCGTCGAATTTCTGTTCAATAAGCGTCATGACGGCGATTGTGTCGGCTTCGGTAACTGTTGTGTTCGCATCCGCAATCATCTGCACGAACTGCTCCCGGGTGATTGTGCCGCAGTTCCTGCTGCGGTACGTGAACTCTTTTTTTCTGTTTTCAAAATTGTTTCTGCTGACATACACACTGAGCATGGTTTACTCCGATAAAATGAATATTAGTATAGTATATCGCTTTAAATATTCGTTTTCCATTCTGCTATGTTGCGTTTTTCACTGCTGAACGAAACACCGATTTTTATAATTTTATGCGGATCGGCCTTGAACGGTTCTGCGTATCCTTTTTCTTCAATCTGCCGGAGTGCATCGTCCGCACCGGCATCAACCTTGAACTCAAAAATATATACGGCGTCTTTCGTTTCAAGAATGCAGTCGGCCCTTCCTTTTGAACTGTGTACTTCGTTTTTAACGAATTGTCCCAGCAGAGTGAACACAAGATAAATCACAATCTGGAAATCCCGTTCCGGTGGTTTGCCGCTGCTGTACGGGAGGCCTGCGTACACTGTCTGAAAACGTTCCATAACTGAGTCGAGTTTTCCCGCACGGATATCCCGTACAAACTGGCCTATATACAATGTCTGTTTTGTTTCCTGCAGTCCTGTGTAGAACGGGGTAAGAAAATTGAGAAATCCGTATTTTACTTCATCGTTCGGGTAGGTGAGCGTGAATATCCGCAGTTCCCTGTCGTAGTCCTTTATGGTAAGGTATCCGCTTTGATAAAAAAGCGGGACAGGATCAGGATTATCTATACGGTAGTCGGAAAGGATCTGTGCAGTTGCTTCGACACCTTCCGTAAAGTCCCGGATGTCGTAGTCGGCTTTTTCCAGCTGTCTTACAAGAAATGTCGGCGTGCCCGTTGCGAACCAGTATGCCTGAAAATCCCTGTTCGCAAATGCGTTGAGCAGGCTGAAGGGATTGTAGAGGCCTTCAGTATCGGGATAAAAATGATACCCGTCGTACATACGTCTGAGTTCAGCAAGACATTCTCCGTGAGTCAGATGCTGCTGTCCGGCGAGTGCACTGATTTCAGGTGTGAAATTTTTTTCAAGTTCGTTCTGCGTAATTCCGCATATTGCACAGAATGCCTCTGTCATGCTGATGTCCCGCAGCTGGTTAAGATCGCTGAATATGGAGACGTGACTGAACTTTGTGACGCCCGTAAAAAAGGCAAAACGCAGCCACTGGTCCGTTGCCTTGAGCACCCCGAAGAATCCCTTGAGTAGTGCACGGTTTTTTTCATGCAGTTCGGGGGCATTGATTGTCTCGAGCAGCGGTTTGTCGTATTCATCCGTAAGGACAACGACTCCGTGACCGGTCTTTTTACATGCCGTCTCTATAAGATGACGGAAACGGAGCTCAACCGGCTCCTGTTTGAACTCGGAACCGTATATGGATTCCCACTGCCCCAAGTGATAATCCAGCGTTTTAAAAAGGGCATCGGAGGTAGAATAATCTTTCCCTGTAAAATTAAATTCAAAAACGGGATATGCAGTCCATGCGTCGGGATACTGCGCCTCGATTTTTTCCGCGGCGAGTCCTGAAAAGAGGTTTTTCTTACCCTCGAAGTATGCATGAAATGTAGAAATAAGAAGACTCTTTCCGAAACGGCGGGGACGGAAGAGAAAGTATACTTTTCCGTTGCGCGCAAGGCTGCTTATGTAGGCAGTCTTGTCTGCATACACGAAATTATTTTTTCTGATATATTCGAAATCCTGAATACCAATCGGCAGTTTACGTATATCCATTTCTATAGTATAGCACAAATTATCTTTTTCTGCTCTCTGTAACTATTGTCTTGTTTTTTTCGTTCTATTTCGGTAACATAAATTGAACGAAGGAATAAATTGACACCCAGGAATATTATAAAAACGATCATTGCTAATTGTTTGTTCGGTTTTTCTACTGCGGAACTTTTTGCATTGCGGTGGGCCCGCACGCAGTATCCGATGCAGAAAGCGTACAATGTCTTTTTTGTCGTGAAATCGGATACAAAAGGCCACGATTCAGGTACGTTTCTTTCATTTTGCATACATGTCATACTGCCGACATTCATCGTCTGTATAATTGTCCGTCTGCTGAGCTTTCTGTTCGACAGACTGTATGAAAAAAAACACGGACGCAGGCCGGTAACGTATTTCAACGACATAAAAAAGCATCTGCAGATGAACATCGTGTATGTCGTCAGCGCAACGGTGTTTACAATTTTTATGCTCAAGGCGTGGAAATATCCGGTGATTTTCTACCAAGTTCATAAAAAACCGGTGCAGTCGGCTTTCTATGAGCAGAACTACGTAAATCCCAAGAACGTTTCCGTAACCTTTCCCGATAAAAAACGAAACCTTATCGTGATTTTTATGGAATCGATGGAATCGTCGTATGCCTCGATCGGAGACGGCGGTGTGTTCGATGAGAATCTTATTCCCGGTCTCACCTCGCTTGGGCAGGAAAACATCAACTTCAGTGGAACAGAAAAGCTCGGCGGAGGAGAGAACCTTGAAGGAACTTCATGGACTGCCGCCGGCATGATTTCAAAACTGGGCGGTCTCCCGTATTTTTCGCCTTTTTCAAAAGACTCTGACGGAAAAAAGATGTGTCTGCCGGAAGCCGTGATAATCACGGACATACTTGCGGAAAACGGTTACAAAAATATATTTTCCATAGGTTCCGAAAAACAGTTCGAGAACCGCGACATCATCCTTGAGGACCATCATACGGAGGTCCACGATATAAACTGGTACAAAAAACACGGCGACATTCCGCCGGATTATCAGGTTTTCTGGGGATTCGAGGACGAAAAACTGTTCGCCATGGCACGCAGCGAACTTACTGATTTGGGAAGCTATGAGCAGCCGTTTTTTTACGGCATGCTCACGGTCGACACTCATTTTCCCGACGGATACAAAAACTTGAACACTCCGCAGATCTACAAGCGGCAGATTATGAACGTCATCAGATATTCGGATACACAGGTTTGCTCGCTTATAAACTGGATAAAAGAGCAGAGCTGGTACGCTGATACGACGATCATAATTATGGGCGACCACAATTTTCTCAACGCGCCCGACAACAATTTCATTGCGGAGGAAAGCCCGCTTCCCGGCGCCGAATCGGAACGCAGATGGCTCGATATCATCATCAATTCTTCCGTGAAAGCTTCTGATAGTGTACAGAAAAACAGACGTTTTTCACCGTACGACATGTTTCCGACGATGCTTGAAAGCGTCGGATGCACTATCGACGGCGGCGCACTCGGATTCGGCCGCTCACTGTATACAGGCCGGAAGACGCTTGTAGAGCAGTACGGAGCGGCTACGCTCAATTCCGAGCTTATGCGGCGCACCATCGAGTACGAAGCGCTGAAAAAATAAAAAAAGGTTATAGTGCAGCGATCTCGTCAGCCGATAATCCCGTAGCTTTCGCGATGATTTCTTGAGAGACACCGAGATTTTTCAGGCTGCGTGCGTTTGTCAGCACGGCTTCTCGGACACCTTCGGAGTGCCCCTGTGTACGTCCTTTTTCAAGTCCTTCTGCTCGTCCCTCTGCTCGTCCCTCTGCTCGTCCCTCTGCCAGTCCCTCTGCCAGTCCCTCTGCCAGTCCCTCTGCCAGTCCCTCTTTCCGTGCATCGGCCTTGTCCTGTGCTCTGTCGTGAAGCCACATTTCGTGCCGGAACTGGGCATCGCGGAGCTGCTGATTCTTCAGAAACTTCTCGTACTCCCGCTTTGCCTTTCCGACAGAAACATCTGTCTCTTTATATTTCTCCATAAAATCCTCCCGCGCCCCGTCCGAAAAAAAACGAAGCCATCCGAATAATCCGCAGGAAAGTTTCCTCTGTCTGCTGCTGCCGTCTATATCATACAACGCTTCCGCATTATTTTCAAACCGGTCGAGTTCCAGTATGTGATATACCTGCGGATCTCCGCCCGGATAAAACGGCGTCTCGTGATCGTCATAATGTACCATATGCGAAACGTGATGCATCTTCTCATTCGGCATGACGCCCGTTCCGTATCCGTAGATGTGTGTCCGTAGAAGGCAGATTATGATACAGTGTTTGAGCCTGTCATACTGTTCCGATTCTCCGATCTGGTCGAAGTACAGATGCGTTCCGTAATAGTTCAGGCGTTCCATGAGTTCGGCCGACGTGACATTTTGTATCTCAATATCGTAGGAACGGCCGGCAGAATCCAGAACTTTCACATCCATGATTGTTTCCTTGTCGCGGACTGACTGGCGCAGGTTGAACGGTGAAGTGATTTTTACCGACTCTACGGGTTCTGTTCCGGCGTCTTCCAGTACGGCGTTGATGAACGACTTCGTGATATCAGTGTTTTTGGGAGATGCAAGCAGGTAGCGTACGAAGATATCGCTTGTAGGCGAGATGTGCCGGCGGGCGTTTTGTTCCGTCCATTCTTTTTCCATCGGAAGCTCCTTATATAATGAAAATAATTCACTATAATAAATCGCTTCAGATGATTCATTTTCGGAGAAAATATTCTGCTATTTCAGCGAAAATCTGTCGCTCTTCATAAAGCGTTCAAGGCCCGACTCCCATGACGGAATTTTTATGCGCAGTTCTTTTTCTATTTTATTTTTGCTGAGTACCGAATATGCAGGCCGTACCGCTTTCGAGGGATATTCAGCTGTCGTACACGGCTGGACGTCGCAGTCGTGCGAAATGCGGCCGTATTTCTGCCCGTACTCGTATATGGTTTTCGCGAACTCATACCATGTCGTTACGCCTTCATTCGTGAAATGATACGTACCGTAGGGGGCCGCGCTGTTTCTTCCGAAGAAACTCGTTGCGCCGTCGGCCTTCTCGATGAATCTGAGTATGACCGATGCAAGGTCTCCGCAGAATGTCGGACTGCCTTTCTGATCGTTTACGACTTTTACGCTCTCGTGCGTATTCATAAGATTCGTCATCGTATAAACGAAATTGCGGCCGTCGAATCCGTACAGCCACGACGTGCGGATTATGTAATACTGCGTCATACCTTTTGCAACGTTGTCTTCACCTTCCGATTTCGTGCGTCCGTATACGCCGAGCGGAGCCCTGGGGAAATTTTCGGTGTAGGGTACGTTCGCCGTGCCGTCGAACACGTAATCCGTCGACAGGTGGATGAGTTTCGCGCCGTGCGCGCGTGCGACGCGTGCGATGTTCATCGGTCCGTCAGCATTTACCGCATGTGCTTTTTCAGCGTCGTCTTCCGATTTATCCACAGCGGTGTAGGCCGCACAGTTTATTATCCAGCGGATTTTACCGTTGTCCGCATGATTTTCGGTATTATGGGAGGACAGATATGAAGCTGTTTCGGTAGAGTTGAAGAAATTCTCGAGCGACTGCACGTTTGTTATGTCGACTTCTTCTCCTGTTCCTGTCCACGGGATATTTGCCTGTGTCAGCTGAAGCGCGAGTTCAGAACCGAGCATTCCTTTAGAACCGATAACCCAAATCATTTTATTTCTCCAGTCTTTTTTTATCAGATTTTGTCGAACATATAGTTGCAGAACGTCTTTATTCTGTTTATAAATGACGTTTCAATCCGTTTTTCGAGAAACGGTATTTTGATTGCGTTGACGCCGCCTGCTCCGTAAAGCACCCAGTTGTCTCCGTCGCGGAAAAGAAGAATTGCGGACTTCATTTTCTTTGAGTTGATGCTTTTGAATTTATCAAAATACCAGAGCTCGTTGTCGTTCGTCGAGACGTAATAGACATAGTCGGGCGTATTGTACAGTTCTATAGTCGTATGAATCATTCCGAACGGCTCCATTATCAGGTCCGCTTTGACATCGCGTGCCGTGCCGTCCGGCCGCACCGCGTCCGACACGATCGACGCTGATGAATACAGGTCGTACCATTTGTCGCCCTGTTCGGAGTAATACGGAATGCCGACATAGTCCTTGATGTTCATCAGCTGTTCAACGAGCCGTTGCGGAAGGTCTTCGTTTCCTGCATACGGGCGTATCTGAATGACCTCTGCGAGGTACGAAGGCCGTAAACCGGCAATGTCGCCGAGAATTTTTTGTGCCCCCGCATTATCGCTTTCAAGGCACATCTTTGATGCGTAATCGATGTTTCTGATAAGTACTTTGCCTTCCGCAAGCTGTTTCTTTTCACTGTCGGAGAGTCTGCTGTTAAACGGAAGCGCTGCAGCCGCAGCTGCACACAGAAGAGCTGTTCCAAGTACGTTCATGCTGAAATAAAATTTGTTCATAACACTTTCTCCATTATAACCACTTAAATATTCTCATTCAAGAGTAAAAGAATCTTGCCCAACAGGATGGGCAAGATTCTTTTACGTCTCCTATAAAAAGGAAATGCCGAAGGCATTTCCTACCTACGACTTCCAATCTACACTTGCCCAACAGGATGGGCAAGATTCTTTTACGTCTCCTATAAAAAGGAAATGCCGAAGGCATTTCCTACCTACGACTTATAATCTACACTTGCCCAATAGGATGGGCAGGCCTTTTACGTCTCCGATAAAAAGGAAATGCCAAAAGCATTTCCTACCTATGACTTCCAATCTACACTTGCCCAACAGGATGGGCAAGATTCTTTTACGTCTCCGATAAAAAGAAAATGCCGAAAGCATTTCCTTCCTCCGGCTTCCGCTTTCTCTTACCGGAAAATCTGAGACGGGGTAATCGGTTTTGACCTTATATTCGTGATGTTTTTGTGATATACTTTTTAGTATGGTAGCAGAACATATTAAACAACTCGTAGAGAGCCCGACTGCGGGAGTTATCCGCAGGATGTTTGAAGAGGGCGCAGTGCTCAAACAGAAGTACGGTGCGGAAAACGTATATGATTTCAGTCTCGGCAACCCGGATCTTGATCCGCCGGAGCAGGTCGTACAGGCCATACTGAAAACCGCGCAGGACACGACGCACGGATGCCACGGATACATGCCGAACGCAGGGTATCCCGCGGCACGCGACGCTATGGCAAAGAAGACGTCTCTTGAGCAGGGAATATCCGTCCCGGGAAGTAATATCATTATGTCGGTCGGAGCCGCAGGTGCGCTCAACGCGGCGCTCAAGGCGCTGTTGAATCCGGGCGACGAAGTAATAGTCCCGTGCCCGTACTTTACCGAATACGATCACTATATTCACAACCATAACGGCGAAATACACCGCGTATCGACAAAGGCTGATTTTTCACTCGATACTGACGCAATTGCCGCAGCGCTCAGTGAAGTGACGGCGGCCGTCATTATCAACTCGCCGAATAATCCGACCGGACATATTTATTCCGACGCGGATATTGCAGCGCTTGCCGCCGTACTCAACGCGCACGGAAAGAAAACCGGCCGGTATCCGTACATTATCTGCGACGAACCGTACCGTGCGATTACGTACGGCGGAAAAAAGGTTGCATCCGTTTTCCCCGCCTATGAAAACACCGTCGTCGTGACGTCTTTCGCAAAAAACCTGAGCCTTCCCGGCGAGCGCATCGGCTACATAGCGCTTAATCCCGCGTGCAGGGAATCGAAGGATTTTCTTGCCGCGGCTGTTTTTGCAACCCGCGTGCTCGGTTACGTAAACGCGCCTGCGTTCTTCCAGAAAGTCGTGACGGAATCGTGGGATGCGGTGTGCGATTACTCACTGTACGAGAAACGGTGTAAGGAACTTACGGAAATCATGGACTACGCGGGATTCAGCTACGCGCGGCCGGACGGAGCGTTTTATTTATTCGTAAAAGTACCGGAGGAATGGAACGGCGACGACATGGCGTTTACCGATCATCTTAAAAAGTACAACATTCTGTGCGCACCGGGGAGCGGATTCGGCGGAAAAGGCTGGTTCCGCATAGCGTACTGCGTTTCGGAAAAAACGATACTTAATTCGAAGGAAGCTTTTTACAAAGCTGCCCGTGAAAAGTAAATTCGTGCCTCACGGTGCGAAGATTCTGTGTAATTTTTTATAGGAGGACGGATATGAAAATACTGATGATATCTGCAGAGGCTGTGCCTTTTGCTAAAACCGGCGGACTGGCCGACGCTGTTTCGGCTATGGCGATCGCGTTGAGCAGACTCGGACACGACGTTCGTATCGTTCTTCCGCGGTATTACCGGATAGACCGGAGAAATCTTACGCCGCTTCCGGGAGCGCTCGGTATTGCGGCAGGTCAGACGGAAGCGTGGGCCGGTCTGTATATGACCGAAATGCCCGGCTGTCCCGAAGTTACCGTCTATTTCATCGACCACGAGCAGGCCTTCGGCCGCGACGGAATTTACGGAACTAAGTCAGAGAGTGACTTTCACGACAATCCGTACCGGTTCGCGCTTTTATGTCACGGCGCATTCCAGATATGCCGGAGGCTCGGCTGGTATCCCGATATTGTGCACGCACACGACTGGTCGGCCGGGCTCGCCCCGATTATCCTCAAACACGTCGTGAGAAACGGGCCGTTCGAAAATACGGCCAGCGTCCTTACCATACATAACCTCGGCTATCAGGGGCAGTACGGCAAAGATTCGTTTCCCGCGCTCGGCGTAGACTGGGGGTTGTATTACGGAGCGGGACTTGAGCACAACGGCGGAATAAATCTGCTGCAGGGTGGCGTATCTTCGGCGGATATGATTACGACTGTCTCTCCTACGTATGCGCGCGAGATACAGACTATGGAAGGCGGATTCGGCATGGACGGGCTGCTGCGTGTGAGAGGCGACGTCGTCCGCGGTATCCTCAACGGTGCCGATCTGAAAGCGTGGAATCCTAAGACTGATAAGCTTATCCCCTCAAATTTCGACGAGAAATCCCTTGAGAATAAAGCGGTCTGCAAAGCGGCGCTTCAGAAAAAACTCGGACTTCCCGTCAGAGCGGACGTTCCCGTCATAGGAATAGTTACACGGCTTGTCGACCAGAAGGGAATTGCGGAACTGTTTGCGCCGTCGTACGGCTGCATGTACCGCATGTGTTCCCAGGTAGACCTGCAGTTCGCCGTACTCGGGAGCGGCGAGAAGTGGTGCGAGGATGAAATCCGTACGCTTCAGACAAAACTTCCGAACATGCGCGCGTATATCGGCTATGACGAACAGCTGAGCCATCTTATCGAGGCCGGCAGCGACTTTTTCCTTATGCCGTCAAAATACGAGCCGTGCGGCCTGAATCAGATGTATTCGCTGCTGTACGGAACGCTTCCGATTGTGCACCGCACCGGCGGACTTACCGATACGGTGGAAAACTACAACGAGCACACCGGCGAAGGAACGGGCTTTATGTTCGACAGTCTTACCCCCGATGCTGTTTTCAACACGACAGGCTGGGCCGTCTACGCGTATTACAACAGAAAAGAACACATAAAAAAAATGCAGGAACGCGGTATGAAAAAAGATTTCTCGTGGGAGCGTTCCGCCAGAGCATACGAAAGAGTATATACGGAAGCGTTAGCCCGGGGCATAAAAAAATAATGATGACGTACGCCACACGTATTTGACAAGTGTCGTTTTTTTGTGTACCTTATAAAAACATAAGGGAGTAGTCGGCACCTCGTGTGCGATGCTGTCAACATACTGGAACTTATCCTGGCATCATCTGAATGACGAGACTTATCTGCGACAGCGGGTGAAGTCTCTTTTTTCTTCATATCCTGTTGCAATCAACATTTATGGAGAAAAAGCAGATGAGCTTTCCTGAATTATTTATCATTGCAGTCGGGTTGTCTATGGATGCCTTTGCCGTATCAATATGCAAAGGTGCTTCTGTCCGGAAATTTCAAAAGAAAAACGTTCTGATCAGCGGAGCCTATTTCGGCAGTTTTCAGGCTCTCATGCCCTTTCTGGGATATATATTAGGTACCCGTCTTCAGCACATGGTAGAAAGTATTGATCATTGGATAGCGTTTGCACTGTTAGTTCTTATCGGTGTAAACATGATACACGAATCGCGGGAAAATGCCGGAACAATGAGGGATTCCTTCTCTTTCAGGACCATGTTTCCTCTTGCGGTGGCTACCAGCATCGACGCATTTGCAGTCGGTATAACATTTGCTTTTTTGAAAGTACAGATTATTCCGGCCGTCTGTTTTATTGGTATTGTCACGTTCGTATTGTCTGCAGCCGGAGTACTTATCGGCCGGACTTTTGCCGCAAAATACAAATCAAAGGCCGAACTGGCAGGCGGCATCGTGCTGATTCTGATGGGCACAAAAATCCTCCTGCAGCACTTAGGCATTCTTTAAACTGCGGAAGCATCACCCCGCCGTGCCTGAAACCGGCCGAGCCGCGTTTCAGGGTCGCAAGTGATAAAATCAAGTTTTCAGATGGTACTTATACGCAAACCTGTGACAATACTAGAATTCGTACCAGTTTCCGTCTTTCGTCAGGTACCAGTCCGCAAGAACCTGCCGGATGTCCGTATTGTACCACGATACGCTTCCGTCTTTGTTCAGCACGACAAGACGTGATTCATTCTGCGAAACTTTTATCGGAAGAGATGCGGAGCGGTTGTACATAGTCGTTTTTCTGGTTGAAAGATTATAGGAAAATACTTTGTCCCGACCGATATTCGTATAGATTTCATTTTCACGGAGATACGTAAAAGCGTCCGTATCCTCGTCGGCAAGGCTTAATAACGTCGTTGTCCGCATATTTTCAGGATTAAACGAGAAAAGGACCGTTTTCTTTGAGTTTTCATCCGATTCGACCGCAATACCGTACATGTTTTCGTCGGTGCTGCACAAAGCGTAAATGACGTTTCCGTCTATTTTTAACGGGACCGTTTCTTTCGTCGTCAAATTGACGCTCAGCAGAGGAGATGCGGGATTTGTCGCCGAAGACTTTGCGACGTACAATATGTCGCCGATGATGACGGCATCCTGCAGCGCGGCACCGGAATACAATTCTTCAAACTGCTGCGTGTCAAGATGGTACGCGTTCACATACATGTTGCTTTCCATTTCGAGAAGAATATTGCCGAATATGCGCACCGACTGAACGTTCGTCTTCGGTGTAAACAGCGTCGCCATATTTTTTGTGTCAAGATCGAGCAGCTGCACCGGCCTGCGGGTTCCTCTGGACCAGAGTATTACGCTGCTGCCGTATGCTGTAATCTGTGTCTGCCCCGGATTGTCTGCGCGCCTGTCGACGATTCCTTTGTCGTATGACGACTGATACACTGCGTTTTCCGTAAGAAAGTAAAAATCCTCTCCGGCGGGAGCCATATCGTATATTTTGTCGTAGATATCTTCCGTCAAAGGGTAGAAGGAAAGCAGCGCCGTATCAGGGGAATTGTCCGTGCGGAACAATGCGCCCGACTGCGAACCGAGCATAATGTATGAGCCTTCCTTCGCACCGCAGATGATTGTGTCGCCTGTAAGAGTCTTGAAATTCCTCACACTCTGAGGAGCGGAGACATTCTTGTTGTCAGGACCTGCAATCAGTTCCCTGAGCGCGTATCCGTTTCTGCCGTTGTTCTCAAGATAATACAGATTCTTGTCGGTTTTGTCGGCAAGAATAATCGGACGGGAGGAAGAATAGGACGCAACAGTGCTGCCGCTGAGAGCGGAGACAACAAAGACCGTATCGTCCTTTACACCTGCAAGAAACATATCGTTATTGAACGTCGTGACGTGCGACAATCCGCTTTCCGTCGGAAATTTTCCTTTAAGTTTTCCCGTCTGCATGTTGAAGTAGGAGATTGTTCCGGCAGGAGAATACGTGCAGAGCGTTTTTTCCGAACTGCTTGTCGAGGCAAAAGAAAAAATACCGGTAGCGTCTTTTATTTTGTCGACGACCGTTCCGTCCGACGCGCGCATGAACACTGCTCCGTCGACGGCCGCCGTACCGACAATAAGGTACGTGCCGTTCGCGGAGAAGGTGAGCGAAGTGACCGAGTCGGAAAACCGGCGTGCGTATTTTCTCGAAAGCGTGTTGAAATCCCAGACGCTTACCCGGTTAATAAGACCGCTGTCGGTCTCGTACACTGCGATCAGATTTTTTTCCGGATATACGGCGGCAAGTTTTATCGGCAGCTCCGAAATCTGATAATGTTCTCCCTGATCGTCGTCCGTCCATTTTATGAGGAAACCGTCTTCTCCAGCGCTGAAAAACGTTTTCAGGGAATTTCCGGAATTCGCGGAAACGACCGAAGAAACGACACTCTGATGGGACTGCGTCGATATATGCGACTGGGCGGAAAGCTGCAGAGAAAGCGCCGAAAAAGCCAAAGCAAGTAAAACTGATTTTCTCCGTAAATTCTTTTCCATAATTATCTACCCCTCAGAATCGTACTGAAATAATGTATGTCGCTTGTCATACCGACGACGAAAAGAACTGCGATGAACGTCAGTCCGACATATTGAACGTAATACTGTATTTTCGGATGAATCTGCCTGCGGATCAGCCATTCGACGAGCGCAAACAGAATAAGCCCTCCGTCGAGAACAGGAACAGGCAGCAGATTCATGATGAACAGCGATATGCTTATGAACGCCATGAGGTCGAGCATTCCGGCCACTCCCTGCCGGGCTCCTGCGGAAAAACCTTCCTTTACCGTGCTGCCGAGCATATCAGTTATGCGGACGGGCCCTGAAAGCGCGTTCTGTACGTCTACGCCTTTGAAGAGTACGCCGATGCTTTTTACGGTAAGGGCGACGTACTGTCCCGTCTGCTTCAATCCCTGCCAGACGGCGGGGAAGAACCAGTACCGCTGCGATTCATATTTTACCGGTTCCGTGCCGGCGACTGTTACGCCTATTTTTCCCGTTCCCTGCGATTTGTCGAAATCGCTGTGCACCGAGAATGAAAGCGGTCTGCCGCCGCGGTCGACCGTAATTGTTAAATTCTCATCAGGATGCGAACTCACGATTTCAATAATATCGGAAAAATCCCGGACTTTCTTTCTGTTGATCGATGTGACGATGTCGCCCGTTTTCATCCCGGCGTCGCGCGCAGCAGAATGTACTTCGGGATACACTTCGTCGACGAGCGTTATTTTAGCCGGATATGAATAATACGTATACCCGGTCATCGAAATAACGGTGAATGCGATACACGCAAATATCAGATTGAAAAACGGTCCCGCAAATCCTATGAGGGCGCGCTTTCCCGGATGAATGCCGTACATGGAATCGGCCGTACCGTCGATGTGATTAAGCCCGGCGTCGAGCGCCTTCCGGAAATCCTGCTCTCCCTTCATGCCGCAGTAACCGCCGAGCGGAAGAATCGACAGGCGGTAATCAGTCGAACCGTACTTTTTATGAAGAATAACAGGTCCGAATCCTATGGAGAAACTTTCGACCGTTACGCCGAATAACTTTGCCGCGAGAAAATGTCCCAGCTCGTGAAAAAAAACGATGAACCCGAGACACAAAATACCGTATACCCATTTCATATCAACTGCTCCGCAAGCGTTCGTGCTTTTTTATCCATATCAAAAACGCTTTCAAAGCTGTCTGGTAACAGCGTCCAGTCGTTATCCAGAACTTTCCGCACGGTCCGTGCAATTGCCGGAAAGCTGATTTTTCCCGCAAGAAACGCGAGGGCCGCCGCTTCATTCGCCGCGTTATACGCTATCGTGTACGATCCGCCTTTTTCCGCAGCCTCATATGCGTAGGAGAGAAGGGGAAAGTCGGCAGTCCGCGGACGAAAGAACGTGAGCGACTTGTCGAACAGGTCGAACGGCTCAAGGTAATTGTGTACGTTTTCCGGCCATGTGAGCGCGGAAAGAATCGGATGTTTCATGTCGGGATCCGAAATCTGTCCGTACATCATGCCGTCGTTCGTTCGGACGAGCGAATGCACGATGCTCTGCGGATGCACGACCACTTTCACCCTGGCGGGAACGACGTCGAAAAGGCGGCATGCCTCAATCACTTCAAGCCCTTTGTTTGCAAGCGTTGCCGAATCGATTGTGATTTTTTTCCCCATCTTCCACGTCGGATGATTGAGCGCCTGAGCGACGGTAACATGCGAAAGCTGTTCCGCTGTGTATCCGCGGAACGGGCCGCCGCTCGCCGTAATGACAAGCTCCGAAACGCTGCCGCTCCCGATTTGTCCGATCAGATTGAAGAGCGCCGAATGTTCCGAATCGACGGGAAGAATGCGCGCATTGTTTTTTTCCGCGAGCGATTTAATAAGCGGCCATGCCATCACGACAGTCTCTTTGTTCGCAAGCGCAAGATCGACTCCCGCTTCGAGAACAGTTTTCGAGGGAAGAAGACCGTCGCTGCCGGATATACCGTTTACGACGATGTCGGGCCGTGTTTCGATTATTAACTTTCGGATACAGTCGGGATCTTCGGAAGTGAGAGCGCCGGCACAGTTAAACTCCTGCGCAAGCGTCCGTACCTTTTCGCGGCTCGCGTGTGCGACAAGACCGCAGGCACAGAACGATTCCGGCATATTCTTAATAATGGAAAGTGTGCTGGTTCCGATGGAACCCGTGCATCCGAGAACAAGAATTTTCTTCATCTTTTCTAGAAAAGTTCCACTCCGTAAAACAGGTGAAGCGCAACGTAGAATACGGGAGCGGAAAAGAGAACAGAGTCGATGGAATCAAGAACGCCGCCGCGTCCGGGCATGATAACTCCGCTGTCCTTAACGTTCGCGCTTCTTTTAAAGACTGATTCGACAAGGTCGCCGACTATTGCCGACGTCGCAATGAGCGTGCCGAATATGACCGATTTCCACAATCCGCCGGGGAAAACCACAGGCCAGAGCCACTGAGTCAGAACTGCAGCTCCTATGCAGCCGATATATCCGCCGATAAAGCCCGCAGCGCTTTTGTTGGGACTCGCAGAGACTATGCCGCGGTTGTTTTTGCCGAAAAGCATTCCGAACAGCCACGCGGCCGAGTCGCAGATAAAAACCATGAACAGAAATACCGCAATATAGTATACGGCATAGTCGTCGATCGTCATGCGCGAAATAAAGGTAATAAGAAATCCGCAGTAAAAAACGATGAAAACGGAAAGCGCGACAGCCGTGTTCGAATGTTCGAACGTTTTTGCGGTAAGCACCTCGTATCCCATCAGTATGAGCGCTCCGAACATGAAAACCCAGCTTATGTAGCTGAACGGCAGGCCTAAAAGAATGAACACGTAGGTGGAGACGGGGAGAACGGCGGTCAGCGTTACGACGAGCGGTTTCGGAAGCATCGGACTGTTTTTTGCAAAGATATCGTACAGTTCCATAGAACCGATGACAGAAAAAACAAAAATGACAATGTGAAGCGGAAGCTGATGGTACATTCGCAGAAAAACAAGCCCGAGGATTACCGGTAATCCGATAAAGAAGATTAAAAGCCGTTGTACAAGTTTACTCATCTGTGCTTTCCGTCCTGTGGCCCGGGAACAGCTCCGAACCGTCTGTTCCGTGCCTGGTATTTTTCTATGTCGCTGTAAAATTCTTTTTCAGTATAATCCGGCCAGAGTGTGTCCGTAAACAGCAATTCTGCGTAGGAAGCGTGCCAGAGCAGAAAATTGCTCAGCCGCAGTTCGCCGCCCGTACGGATAAGGAGGTCTACGTCGGGAAGGCCGGGAACGTCGAATGAACGGGATACGGCTTCCTCGGTAATATCCTGCGGCAGCGTTCCCTGCGCAACAAGTTTCCTGATGCCGCGGATAATTTCGTCCCGGCCGCCGTAGTTAATCGCCATGACGAGCGTCGTCCCTGAAAAACCCGCAGTTTCTTCCATCGCGCGGCGGAGGTCGCTCTGAATATCGGCAGGGAGGCCGGAGGTATCCCCTATATGAAGAAGACGTATTTTATTTTTTTTGTAAAAGTCGAATTCCGCCTGCAGGTGATTTCTGATAAGGTTCATAAGATAGCCGACTTCATCCGCCGTCCGTTTCCAGTTTTCCGTGGAAAAAATATACAGCGTGATGTATTTTATGCCGAGTCCGGCCGCAGCTCCGACAATTTCCTTGGCTTTAGTGAGCCCTGCATAATGCCCCATGCTGCGAGGTTTGTTCTGGTTTTTCGCCCACCTTCCGTTGCCGTCCATAATAATTGCGACGTGAGCGGGCAGATTGTTCATATCAACAGACATCAGCCTTCCAGAATTTCCTTTTCCTTTGCGTCGTATACTTTCTGAATTTCTGCAATATATTTGTCGGTAAGTTTCTGGAGCCTGTCGGACTCTTCTTTCAGACCGTCTTCGGTAAGCTCGCCGTTTTTCTGCTGTTTTTTGAGCTCCTCGTTTCCGTCGCGGCGTATATTGCGTATCTGGGTGCGGTAGTTTTCCGCGTCCGCCTTTGCCTGCTTAACAAGGTCCTTGCGGCGGTCTGCCGTAAGCGGCGGAATTGAAATGCGGATAACCTTGCCGTCGTTCGACGGATTAAGTCCGAGGTCTGCTGCCTGAATCGCTTTTTCAATTTCACCGATAAGCGATTTGTCGAACGGCTGAATAACGATAGAGCGGGCTTCAGGAATAGAAATCGTAGCAACCTGATTGAGCGGGGACTTCTGTCCGTAGTAATCGACCCGGACTTTATCAAAAATGGCAGCCGACGCACGGCCCGTACGAATCATGTTGAAAGTTTCTTTGAGCGAAGTAAGTGCTTTCTGCATCTTTTCTTCATTGTTAGCCATAGCATACCTCTCATTAAATAAAAAGCGGCCGGGAATGCTGTCCGCCGAACCGCTTTCTGGAATACTTATAGTATAAGCCTATTTACCGAGAACGTACAGAATAATCTGTCCGAACTCAAGCTTTGCGCCGACTTCTTTACCGATTTCGGCAAGCTTTGCAGAAACGGACACTTTGTCGTCTTTCACAAACATCTGGTCCATAAAGCAGATTTCGTCGAGATGTTTTTCAAGTTTTCCCTTGAGAATACCGTCTTTGACGTTCTGCGGTTTGCCGGCCATTTTCGGATCGGCGTCGAGCTGCTTTGTGAAGATCTCCATCTGCTCGTCGATATACGCCTGAGGAACTTCCTTCTTCGTGATGTACGACGGTGTGAAAGCAACCATATGAAGGCAGCAGTCGTTTGCAAATTCCTGTACTTTCGGATCCGTAGAACCTTTTACGACGCAGAGCGCGCCCGTTTTGAAATCGCTGTGAACGTATGTACCAGCAACAGCGTTTTCCGGAACGTCGACAAGAGCAACGCGGCTCACGGACATATTTTCGCGGACTTTCGTTGCAAGAAGCGTAAGCATATCCTTGTGTTCCTGCGTAACTTCCGTATATCCTTTTGCGAGCGTGACGTCTACGAGTTTTTCACCGAGAGCGATGAACTCGTCGTTCTTTGAAACGAAGTCCGTTTCGCAGACAAGCTCAACCATGGCAATCTTATTGCCCTGACGGCGGATATACACGCGGCCTTCTGCTGTCGCACGGTCGGCGCGTTTTGCGACGGCGGCGAGACCTTTTTCCTTAAGCAGTTTTTCCGCCTTGTCGATGTCGCCGCTTGTATCCTGCAGCGCTTTTTTGCAGTCCATCATACCGGCACCCGTCGTTTCGCGGAGCGCCTTAATATCTGATGCTTTGATATCCATCATATACTCCAAATAAATCAGTCTTTGTATACTTTGTCTTCGTCGACGAGGTCCTGATCCTTCTGATCGGCCGCAATATCTTCTTCCTTCTGTTCAGTCGGCTGATAGTTGCTGTAGTCCTCGATTTCGACGTCGTCGTCCTTTACGGAAGCGTCAGTCTGAACTCCGTCCTCGTCCTCGTTGAGGTTCTCAAGAATCCTGAGTCCCTGCTCATTATCCGAATCAATGACTGCGTTTGCGATAATCGACGTAAAGAGAGAAATTGCGCGGATAGCATCGTCGTTGCCCGGAATAGGGTAATCGATTCCCTCAGGATTGCAGTTCGTATCGACTACGGCAATGATAGGGATGTGCATGCGGTGTGCTTCGGCGACCGCAATCTGTTCCTTGTGCGTATCGATGATGAAGATTGCGCCCGGCAGATCCTTCATTTCCTTGATGCCGCCGAGGTTTTTCTCGAGCTTTGCCTTCTCCTTCTGGAGGGCCGACACTTCTTTTTTCGTAAGATTTTCGAATGTTCCGTCGACTTCCATCTTTTCGATTTTCTTAAGTCTCTGGAGTGATTTTTTGATTGTAGAGAAGTTTGTAAGCATGCCGCCAAGCCAACGGTTGTTTACGTAGAACTGGCCGCAGCGCTCCGCTTCTTTCTGAATGGCCTGCTGCGCCTGTTTTTTTGTTCCGACGAACAGGATTGTTTTTCCCGACGACGTAATTTTGCGGACGACATCGTAGCTCTCTTTGATGGCCGCGATTGTTTTCTGCAGATCGATAATATGAATTCCGTTGCGCTCTGCGAAGATATACTTCTTCATGCGCGGATCCCAGCGTTTTACCTGATGACCGAAATGTACTCCGGATTCAAGCAGGTTTTTCATGGTTACAACTGCCATGATTTGCTCCTTCACCGGCAGTTTTCTGGAAACTGCCCCTTACTCTGTTTCTCGATGCGTTGTACTCTTATAATTAAGACTATAAAAGAATGGACGTACGGAAGATCGTTTACCTGTTAAGCCTACGGCCCGAGGTAACCGGCAGAATCAATCTATAATAGAATAACCCTGTTTTTTGAGGATATCATAAAGCTCAAATATTGGCAAGCCCACGACACCCGTTATGGAACCGTTGATTTTTTCAATAAAGCACGAAGCAAGACTTTGGATACGGTACCCGCCTGCGGCACCGTGCCATTCACCCGTTTCGATATACCATTCGATTTCCTTGTCCGACATTTCCTTGAATGTCACTTCCGTCGAACAGGCTCGGGTCGAAGTAGTACGGGTTCTTCCGCAGTACAACGCGATGACAGTGCGTACAACGTGCGTTTTCCCGCTGAAAAGATGAAGAAAGCTTTCTGCTTCCTCCTGATTTTCAGGTTTTCCGTATATTTTATTGTTAAAAATTATAACGGTATCCGCACCGAGCACCCATTGTATTTCGCGGTCCGACGGCAGCGAGCGCACGACAGCAGCGACCTTTTCCCTCGCAAAAAGCTCAGGAACTTCTTCGGGAACAAGACCGGCAGAAACAGTCTCGTCGATGTTCGGCATAATTACCTGATACGGTATGTTGAGGAGTTTAAGTATTTCCTGCCGGCGCGGAGAAGAAGATGCTAAAATGATTGGTTCCATATTATAAATCCTTGCTTGACAATAAGAATAAATACCTATAAAGTAATTATCACGTTTGAGAGATTAGCTCATCTGGATAGAGCGTCAGCCTCCGGAGCTGAAGGCGGTGGGTTCGAATCCCATATCTCTCAAGAGTAAAAAAAGGCCACCACCGACGGTGGCCTTTTTTTACGTCTCCTATAAAAAAGAAAAATCGTCAGATTTTTCTTACCTACGACTTAAAAACCAAGCCACCACCGACGGTGGCCTTTTTTACGTCTCCCAATACAAAAAAAGCTGTCAGATTTATCTGACAGCTTTTTTTGTACGTTTACGGCTCAGTTTGCAGCCGTGCTGCCAGATGATGCGGAAGCACTGCTGCTTTTTTTATCTCCCGATGTATCGGAATTATCAGCTTTCATATTCTTGAGGATATCGAGAGCACGTTTGCGCACGGCTGAATTATAGTGATTGTCCGCAGCGATGCGTGATATTTCATCTATCATCGTTTTTTTGTTCTGCGTGTTGCCGGCCAGCTTTTCGAACGAGTTAAGAACTTCAAACGCCATGCTGCTTGCCGGGTTGAGGACTCTGTTGCGGAGGTTCGCATATGCAATGGCCTCGGTCGTTTCGTCGTTTTCATTGATGCCGATATCCCCGAGCGATCTGATCGCGGCTGCCTGAACCATCGGTTCGTTGTCCGCTATGGCGATATTCTTGAGCGTATTCTTTGAATGTTCTCCGCCGACTTTACCGAGCAGCAGACATGCCTGCCTGCGGATATCAGGGAAGTTGTTCATAAGGCGACCGTTTTTGCGTGTCTGCGTGCTGATTCCTTCGCCGGCAAGCTGGTCGAGAGCTGCCACAACTTCGTCAGACGTGTTGCCTTTTTCTACGGAATTTTCAAGATACTGAAGGGCGACAAGCTTGTTGTCGTATTCTTCGGATTGAGCCAGTGTAAGGATAACCGTACCGTCCATATCGTTGAGGTATTCATTTTCGACAGACGTTTCGGACTTTGCTGTACCGCTGCTGCCGTCTTTTTTCTGGACTTTCTGCTCCTGTGCAAACAGTCCTGCACATACGGCCGCCGCTGCTGTACCAAGAATTATTTTTTTTGAAAGCTTCATAAATCGGGATCCTCCTGGGGAAACACTATATACTTTATTCTATACGCTCTGATTGAAAAAATCAACTTCAAAGAGGGGGAATATGAACAAGCCAGGAGCCTGCGACCTTCGTGAAATAGTAGTACACAATATCAGTGCTGCCGCTTACCTGAACCGCTTTCACACTTTCTTTTGATATATAGCGGATTTCGTCGACCTGACGGCCTTTGCGCGACGGTACGAACACATACGTAAAATAGTCACGCAGATTATTCATTCTTAATCCTTTTACCGGCAACATCTTTGATGCCCTGCCGAGGTTCTGCGAATTTGACCAGTATTTTACAGACTCGCTGTCGATGTATTTTATCCATGAGTTGTAGTCGCCGTCCGACATGATGGAAGCAAGTTCACCGATGATTTTCATTATTTCCGTCTTGTCTTCCGCAAAAGTTTCTTTCGTGACTTCGATATCGTTTACCGAGCGGTGATACTCATCGTCATTCTGTGCAGAAGACTGTTGAACCGGTACGGAGACTTTCTGAACGCTTTCGGGAACGGATTCCTGACCGGCACTCTGCGTCGTTTCGCAGGAAAGAAACAAAAAAGAAGAAAATGTCCATAACAGTAAAAATATCTTTTTCATTTATAATCGAATATACAACCGTTGCAGGTTTTCGTCAAACCTATTACAATTGGCACATGACAACGGCAGTATTTCCGGGATCGTTTGATCCGCCGACGAACGGCCACATGAGCATCATCCGGCGTGCGACTCTGATATTCGACAGAATAGATGTTGTTATTGCGGTTAATGCAGACAAAAAATATCTGTTCTCTCAGGAAGAGCGTTTTTCCATGATGGCGGAGCTTTTGAAGCCGTACAGCAATGTATCGCTTCATATCTGCAATGAGCTTATTGTTAATTATGCGAAAAAGACCGGTGCGAAGGTGCTGCTGCGCGGTATACGCAACACGAATGACTTCGCATACGAATTCGATCTGTCGCTCATGAACCACACGCTTAATCCCGACATCGAAACGCTTTTTATTCCGACGGAGCAGAAGTACGTTATTGTAAAGTCGAGTTCGATCAAGGAACTTGCCCAGCTCGGCGGCGATATTTCTTCAATGGTTCCTCCGATTGTTGAAGACGCTCTTAAGAAAAAATTTGCCTCATAAAAATGAATGACATTTTTTTAAAAAGTGTTGACTAAACAGGTAAATCTGTTATAATGGATTGACACTCTGACGGAAACTGTTGTACTATTGACCGCAGTTATATCAGAAAACTAACATAGCGAGGTTTATATATGGCAGTACCCAGATCTAAAACATCTAAGGCCGTGACGAAAAGACGTCAGGGAGTGAATATGCATCTTGAAGCTCCGCAGCTTGTTGCGTGCAGCAACTGCGGTAATCTTGTGCAGTCACACCATGTTTGTCCAAAATGCGGTTTCTACCGCGGTCGTCAGGTAATTACGCCGGAAACAAACGGCTGATTTAGGGAGAACGAAAATGGACGAATTGTTCAACAAAATCCAGAAACTCATCGCAGAGAAACTGGAAATCGATGAAAGCAAGATTACTATGGATTCATCTTTCAGAGGTGATCTTGGTGCAGACAGTCTCGATACATATGAGCTTGTGTATGCTATTGAAGAGGAGCTTGGTGTAAGCATCCCCGACGACAAGGCGAATGAGTTCGAAACAGTCCGCGATGCTTATGATTTCATCAAAGCAGAGCAGGAGAAGAAATAAACAGACCTCACAGTCTGTTTCAGAGGCAACTTTGTTGCGCAAACACAAGCTGTTAAAGCTTGTGTTTTTTTTTACTATGGACTTAAACGAAAAAGATATATCTTCCGGACGGAAAAAAGAACTTCTTGCTTTCTGCAAACCGCTCGGGCTTAAATTCCATGATCTCTCACTTCTTGAGCTGGCATTCCATCATCGTTCATATTCGAACGAAAACGAATCGCATCGTCATCTGAATAACGAGCGGCTTGAATTTCTCGGCGATTCAGTGCTCGGTCTTGCCGCGGCTGCGTATCTTTTTGAAACAATGAAAAATCCGGAAGGCGACCTTGCGAAGATAAAGTCGGTCGTTGTTTCGGAAAAAACGCTTGCACCTGTTGCCGTGCGGTTCGGCATCGACAGTATGCTCGTTCTCGGACACGGTGAAGAGCTCAGCGGCGGCAGAAAAAAGCCTGCGATACTTGCCGACTGTATGGAAGCGATAATCGGAGCGTATTATATAGACTCGGGCTATGAAAGCGCGGAGAAATATATCCTTTCTTTTCTTGTGCCGGAGATAGAGAAAGTTCAGCATGACCGCGGAACAAAAGACTATAAGACGCTCCTGCAGGAACTGTATCAGAAAAAAGCGAAAGAATGTCCGAGGTATGAGACGGTAAGCATAACTGGTCCGGACCATGATCAGACGTTCAGTGTCTCCGTGCGTCTGGGAAACGTAACATACGGTCCCGAAAGCGGAAAAAGCAAAAAGGAAGCGGAACAGAACGCCGCCAGAGCTGCGTACGTAATCCTCACAGCTGAATAAAGTCACGACACGGACGGAGTCGATTTTACGTACGTGACCGCGTCGCGGAATCTTATTAAAATTTACAGAACAGCTTTGGTTCCATACGGAATATGACGACGAAATAATTACTTTCGAAAGCGGCTTGCATAAAATCAGGAATTACATAGAATGGATAAAGATGCCCTGCAACCGAAAGTCTAAAAGCTGGAAACTGAAAAGCTCCCGGAAGCAGGGCGGATTTTTTTTACTTATCTTTTTTCAATTGTTATTTTGTCGTTTCTGCAGACGCTTCAATTTTCTTGTTTCTGAAGTACAGGCAGATATCAGTCGTCACCATGACGATGTTCGGAAAGTAGAACCAGAACGCAAGATTGTACGTATGCGTCATAAACTTCGAAATAAGTCCGCAGATATATCCGAATGCGATGAAGCACATGAACATGAGGCTTTTGCCCTTTGTCGATTTTGATTTTATGGACCGCGCGATTGAGAGCGGCCATGAAAGTCCGAAGCAGATAATCATGATGCCTTCGAAAAGGCTTGCTGCTGTTGCTGTTGTCATATCAATAACTCCTGATAAATTAAAATTACAGTTCACCGTTTTTGTGCGTATAATGAGGAAGAAGACGTGGCGACTGCGTTTCGGTGACGATACCGGCAGCCGAACGTTCCTTCTCGAAATCCTTTACGTGCTGCAGCGAGAGTTTCTGCGGCAGTGCTGTCTGTGCGGCTTTTGCTGCTGCGGCCGTCCCCGCAACGCGTCCGAACACGACGACGTCGAGCAGCGAGTTGCCCATGAGCCGGTTCGTACCGTGGATGCCGCCGCTCGCTTCGCCTGCAACGTACAGGTTCGGAATGTTCGTGCTGCAGTCGGGATTGATGTCGACGCCGCCGTTCTGATAGTGGAGGGTCGGGTAAACGAGAATCGGGTCCTTTCTGATGTCGATGTCGTATTTTGCGAACATGCGCATCATGGCAGGAATGCGTTTTTCGATTGTGCCTTCGCCGTTCTTGAGCTCAATCATCGGAGTGTCGAGCCATACACCGCTGCCCATTCCGGTCGGTATGCCTTTTCCTTTTTTTACTTCGCGGATAATTCCGGCTGCCTCGACGTCGCGCGTTTCAAGCGGATGGATGAATACGTCGCCGTCGACGTTCACGACCTTTGCGCCGAGAGAGCGGACTTTTTCGGTAACGAGCGCGCCGAGCACCTGCTGCGGAAACGCGGCTCCCGTCGGATGGTACTGCAGAGAGTATTCGTACAGCAGTTTAGCTCCCGCACGGTACGCGAGAACGAGCCCGTCCGCTGTCGCACCGTAGTGGTTCGACGTCGGGAATCCCTGATAATGCATGCGTCCCGCACCGCCCGTCGCAATGATGACTGTCTTTGCCTTCGCGATAAGCAGCTGCTTTGTCTCCATGTTCATGAGGACAGCACCCGCGCAGTTTCCATTTTCATCTTTAATAAGTTCGATCGCTGCAGTGAAATCGACGACCGTGATGTTTCCGGCGCGGTTGAATACTTCGTCGCGGAGCGTGCGCATGATTTCCGCACCGGAATAGTCCTTGCACGCGTGCATGCGCTTGCGGCTTGTTCCGCCGCCGTGCGTGGTAATCATAGTGCCGTCGGGTGCTTTGTCGAATTCCACGCCGAGCCCGTTGAGCCACTTGATTGTTTCCGGCGCTTTCGTGACGAGTTCGTAAACAAGTTCTTTCTTGGCCATAAAATGGCCGCCGCCGAACGCGTCGAGAAAATGCTGCTGCGGTGAATCGTTTGCTTTGTCGGCAGCCTGTATGCCGCCCTCCGCCATCATCGTATTTGCGTCTCCGACGCGGAGCTTTGTAACGAGAAGCACTTTCTGCCCGGCGTTGTCAGCCTCGATGGCGGCAGAAGTTCCCGCTCCGCCGCCGCCGATAATAAGAACGTCTGTTTCGTAATCGGTTTTTGAAAGGTCAATCTGCTCAGGTTCGACGCGCGGTTTTCCCTGGAGAATATCCGCCAGTTCCAGAGGAGCTTTCTCTCCTTTGTTCGGCCCCATTCTGAGCTCGGTGAACTGTGATTTTATATGGTCGGGATGATACTCATTGAGGACGGCATCTTTTTCGTCTGCCGTCATGCGGCGAGGTTCAAGCGCAGCATTTGCTTCCCGTTTGGCGGCAACTTTCGCCGCCGATTCCTGCATAATTCCTGTATACATATTTGTTTACTCCCTGGATGTCATTTTCCGGTTATTTTTCTATTTCCCTTGTGTTGTACAGTTCCTTAAGTTCGGCCACAGGTTTGTCCATAACAGCTTCAATGAGCGCCTCGAATTTTCCGTCCTTTATTTCCTGCACGCGCGCGGTAAGATGCTTTGATTCCGGCTGGATGTATTTACCGTTGAGACGCCGTGCAAGTTCCGCGACCTGCGGGTGGCTGATGCCGGCAGGACAACGTGAAGAGCAGATGCCGCACATGACGCAGTCGAACGATTCGTCCGCGCATTTCTGGAATTCACCGCGCTGCGCATAGGCGATATACTGCATCGTTTTTAATCCCTGAGGACATGCGCGGGTGCATGCGTTGCAGCCGACGCATGCATAGATTTCCGGGTACAGCTGCATCATAATCTGCTGTTCCGGTTTAATCGTATTGATGTCGTACACCTGCTTGACGAGCGGAAAGAAGGGGAGCGTCGCTATGTACATGTCGTCCTCGACTTTCGTCTGGCAGGCGAGACACGTACGGAGCTGATTCTTTCCCTTGATGCGGTAGATTGTGGCGCACGCGCCGCAGAAACCGTTGCGGCAACCGCATCCCCGCACGAGCTGATATCCGGCGTATTCCATCGCGTTCATGATAGTGAGCTGCGACGGAACTTCATATTTTTTCCCAAAAAGATAAATATTTACCATTACTTTGTTTTCGTCTGGCATTTATTAACCTCGTAATAGATGTTGTATACTGAGCGCCATGAACGACGCATCAGATTTTATGGTTACCTTCCCGTCATAAAAGACGGAAAGGGCAAAACTTGCCGGACAGGATGTCCGGCCAATGCGCTGCACGTTTTCCGAAGGAAAAGGTGCACACCAACAAAAATACATGGATGTATTTTTGTTGGTTAATATTCCGGAGGCAGTTCTCCCAGCTGGTCGAAACTGAATACCGGACCGTCCCTGCAGACATATTTGTCGCCGATGTTGCATCTGCCGCATTTTCCGATACCGCACTTCATGCGCATTTCCATAGTTGTGAAGACCTGTGTATCCTTGAAACCGAGTTCCTTAAGCCCTGCAAGCGTCAGGTGAATCAGAATCGGCGGTCCGCACATGATGACTGTATAGCCCGGATCAGGATTAAGCTCTTTCACGTACGTCGGAACGAATCCGACGTGTCCGTCCCAGTCGGGCTGTGCATTGTCTATCGTCAGACATACGTTGAAGTCCTTTTCCTTCATCCATTCTCCGCTGATTTCTTTATATGTTACAAGGTCCTGCTTTGAGCGGGAGCCGTAAACAATCATCACTTTGCCGTAATCGCTGCGGTGAGCGCGCACATAGTTTATCACGCTGTGAAGCGGAGCAAGTCCGATTCCGCCTGCGACGAACAGCAGGTCTTTACCCCTGAACGCAGTGTCGACGGGGAAGCCGTTCCCGAGCGGACCGCGGACTGCGATTTCCTGACCTGGTTCCGCGCTGTGCAGCCACGAGGTGACGCACCCGCATTTTTTTATCGAGAACTCCTGATAGTCGGGGATTGTCGGAGAAGATGTGATCGAAATCATCGATTCGCCGATGCCCGGAACTTCGAGAATGGCGCACTGTCCTGGAATATGCCCGAACAGTTTTTTCCCGTCGCGGCCGATGACGCGGAACGTCTTTACGTCGCCCGTCTCCTGACGGATATCGGTTATGACGCCGATGTACGGAATCAATGCATCATGTTCCATTTATCTTCCTCCTTCCGGCTGATCGGGCGTTTCATTGATTGTCTTAATAACTTTCACGATATTCATGTGAATCGGGCAGCTTTCAAGACACCTGCCGCAGCCGACACAGCTCTTAACTCCGTTGTGCTCCATAGGATAGTAGACGAGTTTGTGCATGAAACGCTGGCGGAACCGCTCCTTCTGCGTGAGGCGGGGATTTGCCGCGGCCATCTTTGTAAAGTCCGAATACATGCAGCTGTCCCAGCAACGGAACTGTTTGATTCCGTCTCCCGTATCGAAGCTGCGTACGTCGAAGCACATGCATGTCGGACAGACGTAGGTGCACGTTCCGCATCCGAGACACGTTTCGGAAAGATTGTCCCAGACTTTCGAGTTGAAAAGCGCAAGCATTTTGTCGCCGCTGTATTTTGAAAGATCAAGATTCACAAACGGGAGTTTTGAAACTTTTTCCCTCGTTTCGCTCTGCTGCGTTTCCACCGTTTTTGCGTCGTTTTCTTTGAGCAGAATTTTTATGCCGTCAATCAGTCTGCTGCCTTTATCGGTGTTCGACCGGAAGTAGACGCTGCCGTCCGTAATCCACGCGCTCACGTCTCCTTTGGGATCGGACGCATCGATGTCATACAGTTCGCAGAAACACGTCTGTGCCGGTTCCGTACAGGCGAGCGTGACGACAGTGCCGTGTTCGCGCCTGTTTTTGTAATAGGTATCGACCGGTTTTTGATTGATGTAGACGTCGTCCACAATCGCAAAACTCGCCGCATCGCATGCGCGCACGCCGAAAACGACGAAGTCTTCAAGTTCTTTCCGCGGATCCTCAACTTCGATTTTTTTGCCGTTCATCCTGAAATTAACAAGATTTTCCGTCTTCGGGAAAAAGAAATCCTTAGCGGAGCGCACGGTCTTAAGCGCACTGCTCATCCGTACGCCTTTTTCCCAGCGTTTGAAATCAGCTTTTCCCGATGTGTTGTCGACCGGAATATAGAGCGGTCCGTTTGCGCCTATTGTTTCGAATAATGTATCGAGCTGTGATAATGGTAACGTATACATTACCTGCCTCCTTGCGCATCTGCTTTATCGCGTGCGTACACAACGTTCGGTTCCGCATCGTTCTTTGTCCATGTGAGCATAGGGGGTTTCGTCTCCATGTCGCTGCCCGCCGTATACGGTCCGTACAGCTCGTTGATGTCTTTAATAAATTTCCGGTTGAGCAGATGAAGCGGAATATTCTGCGGACAGACGCGGGAGCATTCGCCGCAGTCAGTGCATCGGCCGGCAACGTGCCATGCGCGTATGATGTGATACATGCTTTCTTCAAAGTCGTCAGCGGCGACTTTCTGTGAAGCGCCGCTGTTCGGATTGTCAAAAATGCAGTGTTCGCAGGTGCATGCCGGACAGATGTCGCGGCACGCGTTGCATCTGATGCAGCGCGAAAGTTCTCCCTGCCAGAACGCGAACCGTTCGTCGGGAGTCATTCCTTCAATTTTTTCAACCATGTCGAACCGCTTTGAATCCTGCACGCCGCCGTCTTCGCCTATAAGCTCGTCGTACGTGACGTGTTTTTTGCTTTTGCAGACAGTGCACCGCTCAGATATTTCCTTCTTCGCAGGGTCTTTCATGCCGTCGCACGGAATGCCGACAGCATACACGTCCTCTCGGTTGATGCGGTGTTCCTTTAATAATTCGGTAAAGCTGTACGTATCGCACGGTTTCAGAAAGACGAGAATTTTTGTCTGAGGTTCCGGCGCATCCTTTGCGTCCGGATTTTTAGTTTTGGCCATCCTGTTGTTCATGCGTACGGTATCTTTTGCCGTTTCGATTTTGCGCGTTTCCTTTACAAGATACTTTGAAAGATTTGCACCGCACCATTCGTCGTACACGAAATTATTCTCGAGGTCTTCTGCGGTTGTAAAAAGAGAAGGGGTGACGTCGTAGTCAAAAAGACCTTTACGCCAGCCGATTATTATCTGCACTTTTCCGCCGGAAAGAAGTTCCTTTGAACGGGAAAGAAGCTGGTTCGTTATTTTTCCGTCTTGCATCTTAAATCCTCCAGCCGTTTATTTTCTCCGAGCCTCGTCACCGTTTCGACGAACTCGTGCATCGTTTTTGCAAACTTTGCGCCTTCCGCCGCGGACACCCACTCGACGCGTGTCCGTCCTTTTTCTACGCCCATAAAGTCGAGCATGGAAAAGAGCAGCGTCATGCGGCGGCGCGCGAAGTAGTTGCCGCTCGTATAATGGCAGTCGCCGGGATGACAGCCGCAGAGAATGACGCCGTCGGCGCCGCGCTGAAATGCGCGCAGAATGAAAAGCGGATTCAGCCTGCACGAGCAGGGAATACGTATGATTTTTACGTCGGCGGGGTACTCGAGCCGGTTGTTTCCGGCCAGGTCGGCGCCTGCATATGAACACCAGTTGCAGCAGAACGCTACAATCTTCGGTCTGAAAGTGTTATTGGCTTCTGAGCCGTTTTCTGTTACCGGCATATTGCGTCGACCTCCGCCATGATTTCTTTATTGGTGAATCCTTTGAGATCCATAGCGCCTGACGGGCATGTCACTGTGCACGCACCGCATCCCTGACAGACGGCCGGATTTACCTGAGCGACACGGCGCGTAACTGTCGTGCGGTTCGGTCCTCGGAAGTCTTTTTCAATGTAGGTGATTGCGCCGTACGGGCAGACGTTCTCGCACTGCGAGCATCCGTTGCACATATCCTCGTTCGGTTCTGCGACGCACGGATTGTTTTTTAGCTTATCCTTGACAAGCAGTCCGATCACTTTCGACGCAGCGGCGCTTGCCTGCGCTACTGTCTCCGGGATGTCTTTCGGTCCCTGACAGCAGCCGGAAAGGTACACGCCCGCTGTCGGACTTTCGACAGGACGGAGTTTCGGATGCGCCTCGGTGAAGAAATCGTTCGTATCCATACTGGCCGTAAGCATCGTTGCGAGCGGTCGTGCCGACTTATCCGCTTCGATTGAAGCCGCAAGCACGACCATGTCGGCCTGTATGTGAACCTGCTTATCCATGATAAGGTCCGAGCCCTGAACATCGAGCGTGCCGTCGGCCTGCGGCGTCACTTTGCCGACCATACCTTTAATATAGTGGACGCCGTACTGCTCTACTGCGCGGCGGTAGAACTCGTCGAAGTTCTTTCCCGGCGTGCGCACGTCGATGTAGAAGACGTAGCATTCCGTGTCGGGATAATGGTCGCGCGTAAGAATCGCGTGTTTCGCCGTATACATACAGCAGATTTTAGAGCAGTATTCGTGCCCTTTTTCCGCGTCTGCAGAACAGCGGCTACCGACGCACTGGACGAACACGATTGTCTTCGGCGGTTTTCCGTCCGACGGACGGAGCAGCGTGCCGCCAGTCGGACCTGCGGCGTTCATGAGACGCTCGAACTCCAGCGAAGAAACGACGTCCTTACTCTGCGAATACGCGAACTCGTCGAACTTCGAGAGGTCTATCGGATTGTATCCCGTCGCGACTATGACGGCTCCGTATTTTTCTTCAAGAAACGTATCTTTTGCGTTGTAGTCGATTGCTTTTGCCTGACAGACCATCGAACAGACTCCGCATTTTCCTTCCCTGAGTTTCATGCAGTAGTTCGGATCGATCGTCGCGACCTTCGGAACTGCCTGAGCAAACGGAATGTAAATTGCACGCCTGTTGTCGAGTCCCATGTTGAATTCGTTCGGAACATTTTTCTGAGGGCATTTTCCGGTGCATTCTCCGCATCCGGTGCATTTCGCCTCGTCGACGTAGCGCGCCTTGCGTTTAATCGTCACGGTGAAATTTCCGACGAAACCTTTTACCTGTGCTACCTCGCTGTAGGAAAGTATGCGGATATTTTCGTTCTGTCCGCATTCGACCATGCGCGGCGTAAGAATACAGGCCGCGCAGTCGAGCGTCGGGAACGTCTTGTCGAGCTGGGCCATCTTTCCGCCGATTGTCGGTTTCGATTCGACGATGTCGACGGGGAATCCCGCTTCCGCAATGTCGAGCGCTGTCTGAATACCCGCGATGCCGCCGCCTATAACGAGCGCGCGTTTCGTCACGGGCGTTTCACCTGCCGTAAGCGGCGCGTTGAGCGTCACCTTTGCGATTGCGGCTTTTCCGAGCGCAATCGCTTTTTCAGTCGCGGTCGGCATATCCCTGCATATCCACGAGTCCTGTTCACGGATATTCGCAATTTCGAGCATGTACGGATTTATTCCCGACCGCTCTGCGCATTTCCGGAACGTGTTTTCGTGCATGCGAGGAGAGCACGAACAGACGACGACTCCCGTAAGATTCTTTTCTTTTATAGCATCGCTTATGAGCTGCTGCCCTGAGGCGGAGCACATATACGTGTAATCAGTCGCATAGACGACGCCGTTTTCTTTTCCGAGCGTTTCGGCGACAGCTTTCACGTCGACGGTACCTGCAATGTTTGTGCCGCAGTGGCACACAAAAACTCCAATTCTCTGCATGGCTTACTTCCTGTATTTCCGGAATGCGCTTACGACCGCCTGTTGCGGCATATCGCTGTCGAGCTGTTCCGGTATGTTTTCCGCTTCAAGATGCTGCGGACCGCGCTGGCGTTCAACGACCATGCGGACAGCCTCAACGAGTTTTGCCGGTTCAACCTGACGCGGACAGCGCTCGATGCATGCAAAACAGGAAAGACACTTATAGATTGATTTTGTGTTGAGCAGCGGCGCGATGTCGCCCGTCTCAACCATATGAACGAATTCGTGCGGATGATATTCCATTTCATCGTATGAAGGACACGTGCCGGAACATTTGCCGCAGCACATGCACTTGCGCGGATTCACACCGCTGATGGAAAGTATCTCATCACGGATTTTATTTAATTCACTTTGCAGCATAAGCCGCCTCCATTACTGCGGTAACTTTGTCTTTTACGTCAAGAGCTTCCGCCAGTAATTCGGTAAAATACAGTATGTCGAGTCTGCTGCCGCCCTTGTTTTTAATAAGATTATACCGGCACAGCGGGCACGCCGTCACAAGCATATCCGCGCCGTGTTCTTCGGCATCCGCGAGAATCTTCCGGCTGCGCTGAGCAGGAATGTTCCGGTCTTCAAACACCGTGTATGCGCCGCAGCATTCGTTGCGCTGCGAGTATGCCACCAGCGTCGCTCCGATTGCCGTGATGAAATCCTCGAGGATCTTCGGATTTTCAGGATCGTCCATCCGCATCACTTTTCCGGGACGGAGAAGCAGACACCCGTAATATGCGCCGATTTTTTTACCGGTAAGCGGATGAGTCACTTTAGCCTTTACATTGTCCCAGCCGACGACGTCGCGGAGCACTTCGAGATAATGGAGCACCTTCGTTTCGCCGTTGTATGAAATCCCGTCTTCCCTGAGATAATTATTAACCTTCAGGACGACATTTTCGTCCGTCCTCATGTCGTTATTAACCTGCTTGATGACGTTATGGCACGCGGAACAGATTGTGACGAGCTCCTGCTTTGCGTCCCGTGCGGAAGCAAGCGCGCGGACGGACGAGAGTTTCGTCGCAATCTCGTCTTTCGCAAGCGGGTAGGTGCCGCCGCAGCACTGCCAGTCGGGAATTTCCTCAAGAGTGAATCCCAGCGCTTCTGCGGAAGCACGCGCGTAGCGGTCAAGATCGAGCGCCTTATTGCGCAGCGTGCATCCGGGAAAATACGAATACGTGATATGTTTTACGTCGTTCATTTTGCACCCTTCTTAAGAACGTCGACTCCTGCCATAGCTTCGGGCTTGAATACTTCGTCGAATTTTTCAGCAGTAAGGAATCCGAGTGAAACGCATGCATCCTTGAGCGAAATATTTTCTTCATAGGCTTTATGGCTTGTCTTTGCGGCGTTCTCGTAGCCGATGTACGGATTGAGCGCGGTCACGAGCATGAGCGAGTTGTACAGATTGTAGTGCATCTTTTCCCTGTTCGCCGTAATGCCTACCGCACAGTTGTCGTTGAACGAAACCATTACTTCAGCGAGAAGCCGCACCGACTGCAGAAAATTATACGCGATGACGGGCATGAACACGTTGAGTTCGAAGTTTCCCTGGCTCGCACCCATGCCGACCGCAACGTCGTTGCCGATTACCTGAACGGCGACCATCGTCACGGCCTCGCACTGTGTGGGATTTACTTTTCCCGGCATGATCGAGGAACCCGGTTCGTTTTCCGGAATGCGGATTTCGCCGAGACCGTCGCGCGGACCTGACGCAAGCCAGCGGACGTCGTTCGCAATCTTCATAAGGTCCGCGGCAAGCGCCTTGAGCGCACCGTGCGCAAAGACAATCTCGTCCTTGCTTGTAAGCGCGTGAAACTTATTCGGCGCGGTAATAAAATCCTTTCCCGTCAGTTTTGAAACTTCCCCGGCAACCTTCGTGTCGAAATCTTTCGGTGCGTTGAGCCCGGTTCCGACGGCCGTTCCGCCGAGGGCAAGCTGCTTCAGTTCGGGCAGCGCCAGTTTCAGCATTTCCCTATCTTTCTCAATCGAAGTGCGCCAGCCGCTTATTTCCTGACTGAACTGAATCGGTACGGCGTCCTGCAGATGCGTGCGTCCGCTTTTTACGATTCCTTCGTTGTCTTTCTCGAGTTTTTTGAATGTATTGACGAGCAGGTCGATTGCGGGGAAAAGTTTGTCTTCGATTTCTACAACAGCGGCAATGTGCATCGCCGTCGGAAACGTGTCGTTGCTTGACTGGCTCATGTTGATGTCGTCGTTCGGATGGCACAGTTTTTTCCCGGCTATTTCGTTTGCGCGGTTTGCTATCACTTCGTTCGCGTTCATGTTCGACTGCGTTCCGCTGCCTGTCTGCCAGACAACGAGCGGAAAATGATCGTTCAGACTGCCGCTTATCACTTCGTCGCACGCCTTTGAAATGCAGGAAAGTTTTTCCGCCGTCATTTTCTCCGGCTTGAGCGCGTTGTTCGCTCCGGCTGCAGCCTTTTTCAGATAGCCGAATGCCTTTGTTATTTCGCGGGGCATAGTTTCAATACCCACACCGATCCTGAAGTTCTCGTGACTGCGTTCCGTCTGGGCACCCCAGTACTTATCCGCAGGAACTTTCACTTCACCCATCGAGTCATGTTCGATTCTGAAGTTATCCATTACGGTTACTCCGTTAATAATGTTGAGAAGGGGTGTCTGTCATCCGCTGTCCTGGACGAGCAGCGGACAGCAGACACTATTTAGAATTTAAGCTGTTTGATGACGTCTTTGAGACAGTCGGCGCTGTGGCGCAGCTGAACTATTTCGGCATCGGTGAGCGGTGCGACAAGGCGTCCTTTAAGACCTGTCTGACCGACGACTGAAAGCGTCGAAAGACAGACGTCCTTAATGCCGTATTCGCCGTTCATCAATGAAGAAACAGTAAGCGTCGTATCCATTGCGTCGCTGATGCAGTCTATGATGTGTGCGACTGAAACGGCAACGGCATAGAATGTCGCGCCCTTTCGTTCGATGATTTTTCCGCCCGATTTGCGGATATATGTTTCGACTTCGTCATGTACGAGCGGCGGAACAAGTTTGTCCTTGTCTTCGATGCATGATTTGTATTCGTCGACCGGAATAGTCGCTATGTTTGCGAGCGACCACGGAACGAATGAAGAATCGCCGTGTTCGCCGAAGACGTATGCGTGCACATTCTGCTGTGCTATATGATAATATTCTGCTATGCGTGCGCGGAGGCGGGCAGTGTCGAGAATCGTTCCCGAACCGAAAATCTGATTTGCAGGAAGTCCTGTAGTTTTGTAAAACTGATAGGTCAGAATATCGACCGGATTCGCAACGAATACGTAAATCGCATTCGGCGCGTTTTTCGTGATTTCAGGAATAATGCTCTTCATGATGTTTACGTTTGTCTGGGCAAGATCAAGACGGGACTGTCCCGGTTTTCGTGCGACACCCGAAGTAATAACGACGATGTCGGAATTCCGCGCGTCCGCATACGTGCCGGCATAAATATTGACCGGATCGCAGAACGGCGTTCCCTGTCTGATATCAAGAGCTTCTCCGAGCGCTTTCTGCGTGTTGATGTCTATCATCACGATTTCAGAAGCGATTCCTTTTACTGTGAGCGTGTATGCGATCGTAGAACCGACCGCACCCGCGCCGATAATGGTGACTTTGTATGCCATTATTATCCTCCGCTGAACATAGCTACTTTGCTTAAGCAAGTCTCGTATGGGGAACATGATCTTTCGAACTGTCCCTGTCGTACCAACGGTACCGTTTCCCACTATAGAACTTTGTACGGTTTATGTGAATAGGGTACGAACATTGTTTTTGCGGAATTCCGGGATATACTTACTATTAAATAAAACATCCTCGGGAGTAATAGTACACATGGTAGGAGAACAACTTTACGGATTTCAAAAAATAAACGGTATGATGGAGATGTTGAAAAGTCCGGTCATGAGGACGCTCTCGATCCGCCAGCTGCTTGCAATGAACTATATTTCACGCAGCAGCAAACTTACGCGCGTCGGCGAGAGGATTTACATGAATACATTCACACCGTATTTCCCGTCTGAGGCGTACGAACGGTACGTCGCAGGCATAGTAAAAACAGTAAACGGACAACCGACTCCGGTAATGATGAATTTTGCGGTAACTGCAAACTGTATCTGCAACTGCTGGCACTGCTCGTTTGCCGACCGCACGAAAAAAAATCAGCTTACGATCGGAGAGTTGAAAGATGCCATAACTCAGGTGCAGGAACTCGGCACGAGCATGATCGGTTTTACCGGCGGAGAACCGCTGCTGCGCAGCGACATTTCGGAAATTATTTCGCTAGTCGGAAAAAAATCCATGTCGCTCATGTTCTCGACGGGATTCGGCCTTACGCGCGGAAAAGTGCGGGAACTCAAGGATGCAGGTCTCGGAATCCCCGTAGTTTCGCTCGATCATTACAACGCGGATATCCACGACAGGCGGCGCGGCCGCGAAGGTATGCATGCGACTGCAATAAAAGCTATCGAAATGTATCAGGCTGAAGGCATGTACGTCGCAGTTTCATTTGTGCCCGACCATGAGCTCATTTCGAATCCCGAAGAATTGTACAAGACGCTTGATTTTTTCAAATCGCTCGGCGTAAACGACATGCGCCTTACGTCTCCCATTCTGAGCGGACACCTCAACGACCGACCGGAGGAAAAACTTTCCGCTGCGGATGTAAAACGGGTGAACGAAGTACAGAAATTTCTTGTTAAACATAAAGGATATCCCGCCTGTTTTGCGTACGACGTGTTCGAAAGCGAAAAATTCTACGGCTGCGGTGCGGGCTTCCATTTTATTTTCGTCGATTCGGCGGGAAACGTCTGTCCGTGCGATTTCTGCTCCGTAACGCTGGGCAATATGCGCGAACGTCCCATACGCGACATCTGGACCGAATATTCAGGAATATTCCGCGCACCGGGCTGTTCCTGCTACGCGAACAGAATAAGCCGGCCGATTGCGGACCTTCACACGGCGGTGCGGCCGCTTACGGTGGACCAGTCGAAAGAAATAATACGGACATGCCCGACGTTTACGCGCGGTACTGTTCCGAAGTTCTATAAAAAAATGGGTTTTAACTGGGGAGAAAATCCGAAATGAACACAGAACTGCCGGTAGTCTTCTGCCACGGTCTGCTCGGCTGGGGCGACGACGAGTTGAACGGCCATCCGTATTACGTTTGTGCCCACGAACTGAAAGAAGAAGACGACAGCGGCCTGCCGCCGTTTCTTTTTCCGACGACAGGCCCCGTATCCTCGCTTCACGATCAGGCATGCGAGCTTTTCTTTCAGCTGAAAGGCGGACTCACCGACTACGGAGCGGAACACAGTGAAAAGTTCGGACACAAACGGTACAGCAGATTCTACGGCAACAAGACGGACTACGATCCGAAGGCAACGAGATACGGAGGCCCTGCACTCTGCACCGTATGGGACAAACAGCATCCGCTCGATTTCGTCGGCCATTCGATGGGGGTGCCTGTCATACGGATGATGCAGTATATGCTCGCGGAAGATTATTTTTACACGAACTGCGGATTTCGCGGGCACACCGATGATTCGTGGGTGCATTCCGTAACTTCCGTAGCAGGCTCTCAGAACGGCTCTCCGCTTACGTGGATACTCGGTGCCGACACCGATACGGGCATTCTAAAAAAAAGCGCATTAACAGTTCGTTTTCTCTGCATGCTTTTGAGAATGGAGGGAAAATATCAGAACAACAGCAGACGAAATCATTTTGTTTTCGACCTTCATCTTGATCAGTGGGATTTCGACGACGACGGGAAACAGGCTCACATGCTCGCGTCCCTTGCCGCCGCAAACGGGGAATTCGACGACGGTGAAGACTGGGCCATGTACGACCTTACGCCGAATGCAATGGAACAGTATAATAATTTCCTCATCGAATACCCTGATACGTGGTACTTCAGCTACACGACTGACGCTACTTTTTCCCTGTTCGGCCTTACAGAACTTTTCATGCCGTTCGTCTGCCATTTTGCACTCTGCCTCAACGCGCTTCTTATCGGAAATTACCGGACACGGAACGAAAAATGGAAAGACCTCATCAAAACGTGGCATAACAACGACGGCATGATTCCCACCGAAGCGCAGCGTTTTCCTTTCGTCGGTCGTACCGGAAAAGCAGAGGAAAAAAGAAACTGCACCGGGCTGCCGGGCACGTGGACAGAGCTGCCGTACGCGCTTCTTATGGACCATGCAGAGCCTGCAATGATGCCGCACCGGTATCTGAAGAAAATTGAACGGAAATTTTACCGGAAACTTTTGGAACGCATAATGGACACAAGGTTGTGAAAATGAAAGAAGAAAACAGACGGTACAGCCACTACAAAAACATCCCGAAACGCATACGGCAGGCGCTGTTCAGACTGTGCATTTACGGAGCGCTGCTCGTTGCAGGCGAAGTTTCCTTTTATTCGATTACGAAAATCGGCAGGAAGGTACCGCTGCTTAAATACATTTTCGAATACCAGTGGTGGGTCGATCCGAAACTGAATCTCAATCAGATATGGACGTGCCGGTTTTAACATTCTACGGGCAGGCGAGCCTCTACATGTTTTTCGTGTACGGTCTCATCTGCGTTGCCGGCCTTGAACCCGCATACCGGTGGATGAAAAAAAAGGATTTTCCGCTGCTGCTGCGGGGATTTTTCTACATGTGCATCATCCTCTGCATGGAATGCCTGCTCGGATGGATTTTATTCTGGCTGACCGGATATAAAATCTGGTACTATACCGGCTGGGGTTCGTTTCCCGTGTTCACAAGCTTTGCGATAGCTCCCATGTGGTTCATCTGCGGGCTCATTTCGGAAAACGTCATAAACGTATTCGATTCGTTCGACAATCTTAAACTCACGTTATACGGACTGGCAGCTTCCGCCGGCACAAAAAAGAAGAACGGAAACAAAATAGCAGTCATAAGCGACGTCCACATAGGAAAGAAAAACGGCGGGTGGTTCACGGGACTGTATCCTGCTTTTTTGAACATAATCCTGTACAAGATCGCGCTCGACAGCAGCATTACAAAATTAATAATACTCGGTGATTTTTTCGATACGTGGCTCTGTCCGCCGGAGGAAAAACCGTTCCGCAGTGCGGCTGAAGCGGCGGATGCATGGAAGGACGCTGTTTTTATGCCGGCCCTGGAAAAATGCATAGAGCTTTGCGGCGAAGTGTGGTACATTCCGGGCAATCACGACATGGGAACAACGCAGGGCGACCTGAACACTGTTTCCGTAAACGGCAGAACGATGCTGCTCAAGGAACCCGGCACATATCAGGCGGAAACGCTGTTTAACAATCCGTCTGCGACAAAGTCCGTCAGATTCGAGCACGGCCATGCGTCCGACCTGTTCAACGCACCGGTAAGCCCTGCCGACACCGACGCGCTCCAGGGGCTGCCGTTCGGATACTACGTAACGCGTCTTGCGGCAACTGAAACGTACGATATAGAAAAAATTCTGCAGAAAGCATACGCGTCATCGGCTTCGTCGTCAGGGAAGGCTGAAAACAGCGAACCGGGCGCCGTTTTCATAAAACTGTTCGTCGACGCACTTGTCGCGATGTCGAACGTTCGTCGTGCCGACGACGACAAGCTTACTGACAATTCCGTAATACGGATGGCGGAACCGTATACCGACGTGACAGTCGCCGACGTAAAGGGATGTTATCATTCTCTGCTTACGAAGTACGAAAAATTGAGAAATAATCCGGTGAATACGGATGATCCGGACGCCTTTCATCATTATTATCTTTTTTCAGCCGCTAAAAAAGGGTTGTGCGGATATGCACACGAGAAATTCGGCAAAAAAAACATACGACTGTGGTTCAAACGCATTTTCACGAACAAGCCGCTTGAAAAAATCGTGATCATGGGACATACGCATTACGCGATGAAGGAATATGTGATGGATGCGGAGATTACAGGGATGTATGCGAATACGGGCTGCATCTGTTCATGCAGCAAGCAGAAAACCCCGTCGTGGATTGAAATAATAAATACCGGCAGCAGGGGTTGCCGCATAAAAATGAACAGGCTGTAGAATTATTCCAGCATCTGCTTGAGCTCTGTGATGACGCAGATGTTTTCTTCCGAAGCGCTGCGTATTTTGGAAAGGTTGTTTTTCAGCTCCTCGATGCTTGTGTTTTGCTCCTTTGAAGAGGTCAGCACCGAATCAGTGATCGACGAAAGAAGCTCGAGCGAATGATTCAGCGACTCTCCGCTTTCCTTCTGTTCCGCTGTCTGCGCGGCAATAGTGTGCACTGTTTCCATAAGGTTTTTTATGATCGAACTGATATGGTTGCTCTGTTCGAGCTGCGACTGAAGGACGTTGAATATCTCTTCTATTTCGGATTCAGTCTTCGTGTTTTCCGTTATAACATCCTGCAGCCGGGAAGACACGAGTTTTTCCTGATTCTGAATATTATTAATTTTTTCGATCATCGTCGAAAGAATGGCGTTTATTTTGTTCGCACTTTCCCCCGACTGAGCGGCAAGCGAGCGTATTTCTCCTGAGACGACGCTGAATCCCTTGCCGGCTTCTCCCGAGTGGGCAGCCTCTATCGCCGCATTTATCGAGAGAACGTTCGTCTGCTGTGAAAGTTCGCTTATTGAATTCGCAATGTCGTATATGTGCTTCGAATAACTCGCCAGATCGTCGATGAGACGGGAAGAATCAGCGACGTCCTTGTCGGCGGCGGTGCATATCTGCGTCAAAGTTTTGAGCGTTTCCGACGATTTCCGTATGAGCGTGTCTGTCTTGTGAATTCCCGTCGTAAGACAGCTCACATCGGAAACCGTTTCGTCGACGAACTTCTCATGTTGTCCGACCATTTCGGACATTTTGTCTATCGCGTTGAAAATGTGGGAAACGCTTTCCTTGTTAGTCGTTACCTGATCGTGCTGTATCTGTATGTTCGAATTGACCTGCGCAATACTCGCAAGGTACTGGGACATAAGCGTGCTTACTGACGAAATGCTCGTGTCGAGAATTTTTCCGGTCGAATCGGCTTTTTCCGAAGCTCCCCTGACGTGCTCGAATATGGCGTCCTGTTTGTCTTTGTCGCGTTCAAGCTCTTCGGCAAAAACGATGCACTTTCTGTTCGTGTCCGCGACTTCCTGCGAAATACTGTAAAACGTGCCGATGATAAGCCCCATGAAACCGGGGCCCTGAAGAAGAATAATCGGCGTAACATCGAGCATATAGTTGTACATGTCATATCCTGAGAAGAGAATCGCAATAAGGAGTCCTATTCCCGTGCTCAGATTGCGAGAACCGTTCTCTTTGAGCGATTTTAAGAAACCGTATATGCCGTATCCCAATCCTATAAACGGATAGACGAGCATGACCGAATGCCACGCATCGAGAGCGGCCGTCGAACGCTGGAAATAATAACCTGCTATAAAAATCAGTCCGAGAATGTTCAGTCCGTATTTTATTTTCTTCGAAGTCGGTATTACAAAATACAGTCTGAAAAAATGTATGATGAACAATATCGACGCGGGGAAACACGAATACAAAAACGCCTTGAGCAGCAGATAATTTATGTCAGCGGAATATATGGTAACGTTCAGAAGATAAACGGCAAAAAAGAAAGACGAAAGCGAGAGATGCAGGAATTCCTTTTTTTCCTTATAATTGACGAACATGAAAAGAGAATATACCGCGACGAAAAAAAGCAGAACGCTCGCAAAACGCGGGAGCTGTATGTCGAGAAAATTATAGATGAGAATATCGCGCTTATACGTGACGCTGTCGACAACATCAAGCTGTCTGATTTTATACGTTCCTGTATCGTTCCATAATTCAAACCGCACGGTGTTTTTTTCTTTGAGGATGGAGAGTGGAACAAGCACACCGCCTGATATGTACGGCTGAAAGAAAAAATCCGGTCCTGAACGCCCGAATGTGTCTATGAGTTCGCCGTTGACGTATACTTTGCACGACATAAGATTTTTGTACAAAAGGATTCCCGCGTCACCGTTCCAGTCCGGCGGAAGAATCAGGTTCCCCGTAAGCGTTATTCCGTCAGGCTCGGAGCACGTTACTCTGAGCGGAAATGATGAAAGACTGCTTTTCGTAATACCGTTTCCCTGTACCGAAAAATCAGTGATTGCAGCCGTTTTCCTTTGTGAAGCCCATAAAACAGCCGGCAGCAGACAGACGATAAAAACAACAATAATTCTTTTCATAAAATTCCTTGAAAGCCGCCGCCTGATTTTTCGATAAAAACCATGTTCATGTTCTCTCCTCTCAAATTTTAATTATAGTAAGATTCTAACCTCTGAAATTGTGTTTTTCAATTTCGTTTGACTTATTCTTTTCTGCGTGTAAAATGAACAGTATGGATACGATAACCATTTGTATGGGCAGTTCCTGTTTCAGCAGAGGAAATTCCCTGAACGCCGATCTTGTGCGCAGGTTTATAAAAGAACATCATCTGGAAAACACAGTAAAAGTGCAGGGATGTCTTTGCCGCGGATTATGCAAAAACGGTCCGAATATAGAAATTAACGGGAAAATCTACAATAAAGTTTCGGAAAAAATGCTTGAACAAATCATTACGGAAGGATTGGGACTGAAAAAATGAACACGATGTCTCCTGTCTATACGATTCAGACTGAATGCCAGGACTGCTATAAGTGCATACGCCGCTGCCCGGTAAAGGCAATCCGCGTCGAAAGCGGACATGCCGCCGTCATGAGCGAGCTGTGTATTGCCTGCGGGCGCTGTGTCATCAATTGTCCCGCGCACGCAAAGCAGTACCGGGACGATACGCCCCTTGCAGAGAAACTGCTTGAATCGGGTAAAAAAGTAATCGTGTCTCTTGCACCGTCGTTCCGTTCCGAATTTCCGCACTACACGCCGAATCAGCTGATTTCAGTGCTCAAGCAGCTCGGTTTTTACGGTGTGTCGGAAACAGCGCTCGGAGCGGACCTCGTTTCGTACGAAGTTTCTTCAAAACTTTCTCAAAGTGTATACAAAAACAGACAAAAGCTGTTCATTTCGTCGGCGTGCCCGGCTGCTGTTGAATTTATAAAACGCTACATGAGCGGATATGCGCCGTATATTACCGACTGTGCGTCTCCGCTTCTGGCGCACGCCCGGTATCTGCGGAAAATATACGGAAACGACATTGAAGTGGTGTTTGTCGGTCCGTGCATCGCAAAAAAACGGGAAGCTGACGTATGGAATGAAATAAGCGCCGCCATTACGTTTAAGGAACTCAGAAAGATGATGACTGATGCGGGTATAGCCGAAGTGCAGACAGAAGGTCATCTCGACGAGGACGGCAATTTCGTACCGTTTATATCGGCTAAGGCGCAGGATGAAAAACCTGATTTTATTCCGCGCCGGGCGGCGAAAGCCGAGCTTTTTCCGCTCGAAGGCGGTATGATTGCCGCCTGTAAAAAATATAAGCAGCTCAGGGATATACGGACAATCGCCGTATCGGGCATAGAAGCAATCCGCGATACACTCAGCGGGCTCGACGTCTCTTCGCTGAGCGAGCCGCTGTTTCTTGAGGTTCTCTCGTGTACGGGCGGATGCGTGAACGGCCCCGGTACGGAACAGACGAGTGCCATGGCTTTGCGCCGCATGCAGACGATCGATTTTGCGGAAAAAGCGGACAACACGCTCGACGACAGAACGATCAGGGCGATCCCCGAAATGCAGGGAACGCTGCCGGGAGATCCTGTTGAAGAGAAAGTATTTACGGAGTCGCAGATTAACGAAGCAATGCGCTCTGTGGGTAAATATTCCGCCGCTGATGAAATAAACTGCAACGGCTGCGGATACGAGACATGCCGGAATTTTGCGGTTGCGATGCTCAGCGGTGTCGCGGAGAAGACGATGTGCGTCTCATATATGCGGAAACTTGCGCAGAAAAAAGCGAACGGGCTTGTGCGCGCAATTCCGAGCGGCGTCGTCATCGTCGACAAAAACATGAACATAGTCGAATGCAACAAAAATTTCGCAAAGCTGATGGGACAGGATATTGCCGACATGTACGACGTAAAGCCGGGACTTGAGGGCGCCGACCTCGCGGCGATGACGAAGAGCGCGAGGCTGTTCAAATCGGTTCTCGTGCCGAACGGACCCGACGTTGTCGAGCGCGAAGTCCACGAGGCAAAAAAAATCCTGCACTATACCGTGTTCGTGATAGAAAAGGAAGAAATCGCGGCGGGTGTCGTCGAAGACGTAACGGCGCCGAAAAATCAGAAAGAACGGACTATTTCACAGGCACAGAAAGTCATAGACAAAAATCTCGCAACGGTCCAGAAGATTGCGTTTCTGCTCGGTGAAAATGCGGCCGAAACAGAATCGATGCTCAACTCCATCATCGAATCGTATTCGATAGACGACGAGCAGGATGGAGACGACGACAAATGATTACCGACGGAACTATACAGGATAATACGGGCGAGACATTTATAGAGGTTGACCACTATCAGCTGTGCAAGCACAATCAGCATTCTCCGGGCGACGTATTTCTTTCGGAGAAAAATCCGGCCGACGGCCACACCATAACGACGCTTTCGGACGGGCTCGGTTCCGGGATAAAAGCCGACGTACTGGCGACGCTCACCGCGACGATGGCGACGAAATTTATTGCGGCGGATATACCTGCAAAACGTGCGGCGGAAATTATCATGAATACGCTGCCCGTATGCAAGGACCGCGGTATAAGTTACGCGACGTTCACGACGGTGGACATAGAACCTGACGCAACTGTGCACATTCTCGAATACGACAATCCGCCGTATCTGCTCGTACGGCAGAATACCGCAATCGATCCGGTGAAGGAAGACACGGAATTCGAACGCAGGGATAAAAAGACGGCGCCGAAAGTGAGGGCCGTGCTTCATTACTCGACATACGCGGCAAAACCCGGCGACAGGCTTGTATTTTTCAGCGACGGCGTCACGCAGTCGGGTATGGGAACTCCGGCATTTCCGTTCGGATGGGGCGCTGAGAATGCATACACGTATATTTTAAACCGCATTAAGGAAAAACAGGATATAAGCGCGCGCGACCTCGCTCATTCAGTCGTTCAGGAAGCGTGCATACACGACAGCTTTGTTCCGCAGGACGATATTTCGTGCGGAGTCGTCTATTTCCGCAATCCGCGCGATACGCTCATACTCACCGGTCCGCCGCTCAATCCGAAAAGCGACGAAGTACTGTCGGGTGTGTTTAAACGCTTCAACGGGAAAAAAGTCATAGCCGGCGGAACGACCGCGAACATCATGGCCCGGGAACTCGGCGTGCGGGTTACTGTCGACATGGACAACCTTGACCCCGATATACCGCCGTATTCGGAAATGGAGGGCGCCGATCTCGTGTGCGAAGGGATCATCACGCTGGGAGCAGTCGCGGATATTCTCGAATCGGGAACAGTTCTGCAGGGAAAGGACAACGCCGCAACCCGTCTCGCCGATATTTTCCGGAACTCCGACCGCATCTATTTTATAGTCGGCACACGGATAAACGAAGCGCATCAGGACCCGAATATGCCGGAAGGCCTTGAAATCAGGCGGAATATAGTGAAGAGAACGGCGTCGCTGCTGCAGGAAAAATATCTCAAGGAAGTGCATATTCAATATATGTGATTTTTATGATAGAGTATATTTTAAGGAAATATCTATGAAGAAAATCAAAGTAACTATCTGTACAGGAACAGCCTGTTTCGTAATGGGAGCGTCGGATCTTATGCTTCTTAAGGAAAAACTTCCCGACGAACTCAGGGATAAAGTCGAAGTCGTCGGCTGCACGTGTATGGGTGAATGCAAGGGAGACAAGAACGGCATGCCTCCGTATGTGAAAATCGAAGATAAAGTGATGCATGCTGCAAATATACCCGACATTATTTCGCATCTTACAGAGATTGCGGAGAGCAGATAGTTTATGCTTAATCTGAATAATAACGCCGCAAATATCAAACGGGAGATTCTCGTACGCATAGCAAAACTTGAACTTGAGGGAAAACTCAGGGAAGGTGTCCATTACATTCCGCGTGAAATAGCGCCGATCGACAAACCGCCGTTCCGCTGCTGCGTGTATCACGACCGCGCCATTCTCCGCATGCGTGTTCTTGCAAGCCTCGGCTGTTCCGTCGAGGAATACGACGACGACAATCCGCTCTCCGAATACGCGGAGGAAGCTCTCAAGCGGAAGAAACCGACGTGGCCGATGCTCACCGTTCTTCACGACGCGTGCAACGGATGCGTGCGCTCTCATTACATGGTGACGAACGCATGCCAGGGATGTTTTGCCCGTCCGTGCATGATGAACTGCCCGAAAAAAGCGATCACCGTGGAAAAGCACGCACGCATCGACGAGACAAAGTGCATCAACTGCGGATTGTGCATGCAGAACTGTCCGTATCACGCAATAATAAAAATACCGGTACCGTGCGAAGAGGCGTGTCCTGTCGGCGCTATAAGCAAGGACGAAACGGGTCACGAGCGCATCGATTACGACAAGTGCATTTTCTGCGGGAGATGCATGAGCGAATGCCCGTTCGGCGCCATGATGGACAAAAGCCAGCTCGTCGACGTCATTCAGCACATCATGAAAAAAAAGCACAAAGTCGTAGCGATGTACGCACCTGCTATTGCGGCACAGTTCAAAGCGCTGCCGGGACAGCTTGAAGCGGCTCTGCTCGCGGCGGGATTCGACGAAGTGCTTGAAGTCGCACAGGGCGCCGATATCTGCGCGGAAAAGGAAGCCGAAGAATTTGAGGAACGAATGGCCCGCGGCGACAAGATGATGACTACGTCGTGCTGCTCGGCATACGTGCGTGCAGTGCAGATTCACGTGCCCGCTTTGAAGCCGTGCGTTTCCGCAACGCGCAGCCCGATGCATTACACCGCGGAAATCGCAAAAAACGAAGATCCGAAATGCATAACTGTTTTCATAGGACCGTGTCTTGCAAAAAGAAGGGAAGGGCTCGACGACAAGATTGTAGATTACGTGCTTTCAATCGAAGAAGTAGGCGCACTTTTTGTTGCGGAAAAGATAGACATCGCTTCCCTTGAACCGAAACCGGGGAAGAATATTCCCACGGCGACGGGCCGGGGATTTGCAAAAAACGGCGGAGTCGCGGAGGCCGTAAAGGTACGGCTTCACGATAAAAGCATTCTGCGCACCGGCTATATAAACGGCCTCAGCAAAGCCGGCATGAAGACGCTCAACATGTACGGAATGATAAACGCCGGAAAAATACCGCAGCCGGTTGACTGCCCGAATCTGATTGAAGTAATGGCGTGCGAGGGCGGATGTATCGGAGGTCCCTCCGTCATTACGAATCCGAAAGTAGCCGATACGCTGCTTACAGCGTACGTAAAGAACGGAATGCAGCAGAAAGAAAAATAGTTAAAAAAAAATGCCGCACGCGAAGTGCGGCATTTTAATAATAAAAAGATATCATGAATAATATTTTTATTATTTCCCCAGCGGAACAAGTACATTGCTCTTGAAAAATTCGTTGAAGCCGGCTTCAGTTACGCCTGTGACGACGTTTCCGTCGATACGCATATTCACGCCGTCCGATTTGCACTGTCCCAGGCATGTTGTACCTGCAAGCGTCACCTTATCTTCAAGGCCGTTTTTATTAATAGACTTTTTAAGAAGGTTCAGAACATCCTGGCCGCCTTTTACGTGGCATGAACTTCCGACACAAACTTCGATTTTCATATTATGCACCTCGTTGCCATGGATTATACGAATAATAATGAAAAAACGCAATGGTAATTTCAGGTAAAAACGGCTATAAACGCTGTAAATTCGCCGTCAGCGTCTTGAGCTCGCCGGCGTACATCGAAATGCCGTTGTTCCAGAATTCTTTCGACGTGATTTCAAACCCCGCCCTGCGGCACAAATCCTCGCAGCTCATCGAACCAGTGTCGGAAAGCAGCTGTGCGTATGTTCCTGCGAAAGACTGACCTTCGCTTTCCGCACGCCGGTACAATCCTGCGGCAAACAGCTGACCGAACGCGTAGGGAAAATTATAGAAATCGAGGCTCGTACTGTAGTAATGCGATTTTACCGCCCACATATATTCGTGCCGTTCGCCGTTGAGTCCGTCGCCGTAACTCCGCTGCTGAGCGTCGCGCATAAGGCGGCAGAAAGCATCGGAGTTGAGCTCGCTCGAACTCCGCTCCTCGAATACGCTTTTTTCGAAATAGTAACGGCAGAGGATATCCACAAGCACCTGACACACGTCCTGCAAATCAGTTTCGATGAGCTTTATTTTATCAAAACCGTCAGTGTTCCGTATTGCGTCCTGCTTGACGATTGTTTCCGCAAAAGTGCTGGCTGTTTCCGCGAGCGTCATAGGATAGTTGAAAAACAGTGCGTCTTTTCCCTTCATGCAGCTGAAGTGATACGCATGTCCGATTTCATGCGCAAGTGTGATTATGTCGCTGAACGCTCCTGTGAAATTCGTAAGAATACGGCTCTGATGTCCGAGCGCAAAATCCTCGTCGTATGCACCGCCGACTTTGCCCGCTCTGATTCCCGCATCTATCCAGCCGTTTTCGAACACGCGTTTTGCAAAATCGCCCATATCGGTGCTGAAAGAATAGTATTCCCTGAGAACGTATTCGCGCGCCTCCGCGAAAGTCCACTTCTTTGAAAGCAGAGACGTTCCGCCGTGTGAGTCAGCCTGCGGCATATCGGGAAGCGGAGCAAAAAGATCATAAAACGCGATTCCTCTGTCGCGCTCCGTACCGGCGCTGGTGCTTGCGGTTTCTCCTGTCTTCCTAAGAAACGCAGCTTTCGTCCGCAGATATTCGCGCCATAAAGGCAGACTGTCTTCTATCGCTCCGATAAGCGAATCGAGCGTCCGCCGTTCCATTCTGCCGGCGGAAAGGGCACGGTCGACAGCCGAGTCCCAACGGCGGCGTTTGTTAAGCATGACTGTTTCGCCTTTCAAATTGGAAAGCGCCGCGGCTATTGCGATCTCGTTCTGCTTCAAAAGCGTAATTTCTTTTTCCCACGAAGACCTTCGCAGCAGTGCGTCAGGCGAATATGCGTCGTTTCGGAGCCCGTTGAACGTCTTTCCGTCCGCGTCGTGCAGATTGCTTATTATCTGTTCGTGCAGACGTCCCCACGCGTCTCCGCCTGTGCGCTGCATGTCGGACGCGAGATTTTCCTCTGCAGCCGTCATAAGGTGGTGTGTTTCCGTAATTATTTCGTGCAGAATATAGCGGTAGTTTTCATATTTCAGGAAGCGCGAAAAAAACGATTCCAGGCAGTCTTCGCGGGAAGCGAGCAGCACACTGAATCGTATATCAAGCTGCTGAAAGCGCAGCCCGAGTTCTTCGATATGCGACAGATTGTTAAGATACTCAGTATTAGTCGTGTCGACGGAGTAGATGATATATGCGTACGCCGCGAGCGTTCCCCTGAGCGCTGCAATCTTATTGAGCACTTCAAGGTACGACGAAAGCCATGCAGGAAAATCAAAATTGCCGCCGGCTTTTTTTTCGAGCGTCTCCGCTGCAGTGAGGAGAGAGTCGGCTTCATCCATGCCGGATGTATAATCGGCGAGCGACTTTTTATATTCCGGCGAATCAATCCCGGTATATAACGTGTCTAAATTCCATTCAGGAATATCAGGAGTAGAGGTAGTCCGCATAGTATATATCGACCTTTCCGGTTAAAATAAAAAAGAGCCGGTATTCGTACCAGCTCTTTTCAGCGGCTGAAGGGAGTCGAACCCTCGTCATAAGCTTGGAAGGCTTAGATAATGAGCCGTTATATGACAGCCGCAGGATGGTTTGTACTATACCGGAAAAAATTGTTCCTGTCAACTCCTGTAAACGGTTTGTTTTTTCCTTTACACAATGCTATAATTTGTTCCTGATTTTCAAACTGGAGGTTCCATAATCTATGGAAAAGTTTTTTAAACTAAAGGAACGCGGAACGAACGTCCGCACTGAGATCCTTGCAGGAATCACGACATTTCTTGCAATGGCTTACATTCTTTCGGTAAACCCGGGTATGCTCGGTCAGACGGGAATGAGCGCCGGCGGCGTTTTCACCGCTACAGCCGTTTCTTCCGGTATCGCAACGCTCGTCATGGCATTCATAGCGAATCTTCCTGTAGCGCTTGCGCCTGGCATGGGACTCAACGCGTTCTTTACATATACCGTCGTCATGGGCATGGGCTATACATGGCAGACAGCGCTCACCGCAGTTTTCCTTGAAGGTATAGTTTTCATCATTCTTTCACTCTGCAGAGTCCGTGAAGCCATCATCAAAGCTATTCCTGCGAACCTCAAAAAAGCGGTTGCCGTCGGCATCGGGCTCTTTATAACACTGATAGGTCTTTCCGACGGCGGCATCGTCTCCGGCAGTACGGGAACCATCATCGGATTTGTTCCCCTGAAAGGCGCGGCTCTTGTCACTATCATCGGTCTGATTATTACAATCGTCCTCATCTGCTGCAACATTCCCGGAGCAATCATCATCGGAATTATCGCGACGACAATCATCGGTATTCCTCTCGGCGTCACCAAAATTCCCGCAGGATTCTCTCCGGTGTCGCTCCCCGACGCACCGATTTTCTGTCAGTTCGATTTCAGTAATATTGTTTCACTGAAATTCTTTACGGTATTCTTCACGTTCCTTTTTGTCGATATGTTCGACACAATCGGTACGCTTATGGGAGTGGCCGAGCAGAGCAATCTCAAGGACAAGGACGGAAACATCAAGAACGTGAATCAGGCGCTTCTTGCCGATGCTGTCGGAACTGTCGCCGGCGCGATGCTCGGTACTTCAACCGTCACGAGCTACGTTGAAAGCACAGCCGGCGTTGCGGAAGGCGGCCGCACGGGACTTACGTCGGTTACGACGGCCGTCCTGTTCTTCCTCGCACTATTCCTGAGTCCGCTGTTCCTGCTCGTTCCGAGCGCTGCGACGGCGCCTGCGCTCATCATCGTCGGATACATGATGATGAAGGCCGTGACAGGCATTGAGTTCAAGGATCCGACGGAAGGAATTCCCGCGTTCGTCGCAATCATGACAATGCCTTTCTCGTACAGCATTGCGACAGGTATTTCATGGGGCGTCATCAGCTACGTTCTCTGCAAAGCTGCGACGCGCAAATTCCGCGACATCACCGTTGTAACGTGGGTCCTGTTCGTGATTTTCGTCGCGAAGATCGTCGTCGACGCTGCGATGGCAAAGTAACCGGTTATGGCAGACGAAAATAAAAACGGCGGAAAATACGTACGCCCCACATGGGACGAATACTTTATGGAAGTCTGCCGTACTGTCGCAAAGCGCGCAACCTGCGACCGGGGAAGGTCCGGCTGCGTGATTGCACGGGACAACCAGATTCTCGTAACAGGCTATGTCGGGTCTCCCGCAGGCCTGCCGCACTGCGACGACGTCGGACATTTAATGAGGAAGGTAATCCATTCGGACGGCACTATTTCCCAGCACTGCGTACGCACTGTACACGCCGAGCAGAACGCCATATGTCAGGCCGCAAAGCGCGGCATTGCAATAGACGGCGCAACCGTTTACTGCAAGATGACACCGTGCCGCACGTGTGCCATGCTTATCATAAACTGCGGAATAAAGCGGGTGGTGTGCGAGATGCATTACCACGACGAGGAAGATTCGCTCGAAATGTTCCGCCAGGCCGGCATCCCCATAGAACACCTGAGCGACAGAACCCAGGAGTATGCTAATATGTAAAAAAAAGAACGACACCCCTGACGGTGTCGTTCTTTTTTGTCTCAAATAAAAGAAAAAAATCGCAAGATTTTTTTCTACTTTCGACTTATAAATCCAAGCCCCAAGATTAACTACAGATTTTTCAGCAGCCACGCTTTGAACTGTTCATAATCATTCGGCATCGGGACGGCGCGGTCTTCAAGCTTCAGCACGTCTGCAAGCCGGGCGGGAACGGGCGGCTCGCGCCCGATTGCGGCCGATACTGTCGCACCGAACTTCGCCGGCTCAGCGGTTTCAAGAAGAATGCCGACGGTTTTCTTTTCGACAACTTCCTTTGCCCAGTCCGGCACATTCGGGGTAAGTCCCGGTTTTTCGTAACTGCCCGCCGGACCTCCCATAAGACTTTCCATCGAACCGCAGCGAATGTCGTCCCACGCCTTCCAGCCGATTGCGCCGTGCGGATCGATGATGTAGCCCGTTCTGTCATAGCACGACTTAATAGCCTTTATGATGCCGTCGTTATCGAGCCAGTACGACGCAAAAAGATGACGCACCTGCTCAAGCGTGTACATGGCGGCTATGCGCTCGTAGTTGCTCGGCGCACCGACATCCATTGCGTTTGCATACGTTTCGACTGACGGCCGCGCGTTATAACTGCCCGTCGCAATCCAGTCGGGAATAGTGCGGTTCGTGTTCGTCGCAGCGACGAAACCTTCGATGGGCGCGCCCATTTCGCGGGCTATGAGGCCGGACGTAAGATTTCCGAAATTTCCCGACGGAACGACCGCTATAATCGACGGATTGTCTATTTTATTGTCGAGTACACAGCGGTCGCGTACGGCAAGCGCAGAATACATGTAATAGAAACTCTGCGGAAGGAGGCGTGCGATATTGATTGAATTAGCCGATGAAAGGCGGAGCGTTCTGCGGAGCTCAACGTCAGTAAATGCTGTTTTTACGAGTTTCTGACAGTCGTCGAACGTACCGCGGATTTTGAGCGCGCGCACGTTGCCCGTAAACGTCGAAAGCTGTTTTTCCTGAAGCAGGCTCACTTTTCCTTCCGGATAAAGAATGGTGACGTCAAGGCCCGGAACGTTGTGAAATGCGCTGCCGACTGCGCTGCCGGTATCTCCCGACGTGGCGACAAGTATGTGGAGCGTTCCGTTTTCGCTGCGGTTGAAATACGACATGACCCGTGCCATGAAACGCGCGCCGAAATCCTTGAACGCGCATGTCGGTCCGTGAAACAGTTCGAGAACGTATGTGATTGCGTCAAGCGGAACGATTTTCGGTGAAAACGGATAGGCGTCCTGGATAATTCCAGTAAGGTCGCTGTCGGGAATTTCTCCCTCGACATACGGCTGAGCCATTCTGAGCGCAATATCGCGGAAATTCGGTGCCGGATTTTTGTTGATAAACGACTGGTCCAGTTTCGGAAATGAAACCGGAATATACAATCCGCCCGTCGCAGAATTCATTCCGTTCATGACTGCAGTACGGAAATCAGTTTTTACAGCCTTGTCGCGCGTGTCCGTGTAAATCATTCGGGTATCCTTTATGTAGTTTTTACATACCGTATAAAATGGCATGTGCGGTTTTTGCCGCTAAAAGCTGCCGGCAGTCGTCAACGACTTTATATTTTGATTCAGCGGCAGCAGACTGGGTCTGCTGCGTCGTATACACGACCGATCCGTCTTTCATGTCGACGCATTGTATGTCCGCAACAAGCTGGCAGACATATTTCCCGTCTTCGTTCTTTTCTATCGGCTGCACGTATTTTACGGAACCGCATATCATGAACGAATATGCGCTCCCTACGATGCTGTAGGTCGCCTTATACAGCGACTCGACCGGTTTCGACAGATAATTCGACGTAGGAATAGGAGCGTTTCCGACGCGGACTCCCGAATTGATAAGTTCCCGCAGAAGATATTGTGAATTTGTCCCCGGTTTACTGTCCTCGTTGAAATCGAAAACGTAGATTACACCCGGCTTGCGGGCGTAATCAGACAGAACTTTATACGGAACGGTGACGCCCGCTGCAAACGCAGCCTGTATGATTGAAGGGTCGGAACTTACGGGCGTCGGATAGAACGTTACTTTATCGTCGAAGGAAAATTCGGGTACGCCGGGCTGAAACGTAATCAGACCGTCCGCATCAGTCGCGGCTGTTTTCGTTTCGTACACGATTGAATCGTTCGTCCGGGACGCAGGGCAGGAAATTGTAACGGAAAAATCAGGAACGGGATTTCCTGAGGCATCGGTAACTTTTACGACATACGCCGATGAAAACGCCGTTTTTTTCGTCGTCTGCTTCGGTGACGATTCGACCGAAAAATCAATACCTGCAATTTTCTGCTTGAACTCTTTTTCTGCAGCGAGAGAAGCCCGCTGTTTCACATCGTCGTCGGAATCAGTCTGTTCCGTTAAATTAACCGGAACTTTCTTTTTCTCCGTGCTCACCACAGAAATCTTTCCTCCGGCGGTACGTTCCGACGGCGCTGTTGTCGAGCATGAGCAGAGCAGAAAAAAAACACATACATGCATACACGTCAAAATTAAATACTTCTTAAGATAAAAAACCTTTTTCATAGTAATTGCCCTGGATACATAAAAGAATATGAAACAGTATATCGTTTTTCTAAGTAAATCTCAACATTTTTCTGAATAGTATTGGGCACCTCTAAAAAGTCACTTTCAGTGACTTTTTAGAGGTGCTGTCGAGTTTTAAGTCGTTGTAATATCATGACTTAAAACATCGTACTTTCAGAGTTACCTCTAAAAACTGAGGTTTTTAGAGGTTCTCTATTGATAAAATTGTGTTATAAACCTAAAATCATATCCTATGAGAAGTACTCGTGCTTTAATTTATCGTGACAATCTGCGGCATAATCTCGGAGTAATCCGTTCATTTATAAAACGACCTCAAACAAAGCTGTGTATCGCCGTAAAGGCCGACGGATACGGCTGCGGTGCGGTTTTTACTGCACGGACTGCGCTCGAATGCGGCGCTTCGTATCTTGCAGTCGCCACTGTCGACGAAGGCATTGAACTGCGGGAAAACGGCATCACGTGCCCTGTTCTGATGCTCAGTCTGTGTACGAAAGACGAGATGGAAGCTGTTATAAAGTACAACATTACGCCGTTCGTATTCGACAGGGAATACATCGGCGCGTTCGACAAAGCTGCCGGACGGTTCGGCGGTGCAGCAGCTTTCCCGGTTCATCTTGCAGTCGATACGGGCATGGGACGCATCGGATGTCTTCCGGAGGAAGCCGCGGAAACAGCGCTGCTCGTAACGCGCTCGGAACACCTGTCGCTCGGAGGCGTGTGCACGCACTGTTCGTCTGCGGACGGAACGACGGACGCGGACCGCGCCTACACGAAGATGCAGTTCGACGCGTTCGTGTCGGCCGTGGACGCAATAAAGGCCGCCGGTATTGAGCCCGGAATATGCCATTGTGCAGCGTCTGCCGCGCTCCTCGACCATCCGGAAATGCAGCTCGACATGGTGCGTTCGGGCATCATCACGTACGGGTATTACGCCGGGCAGATCGACAGGGAATACTTTGCCGCAAAAGGTACTCCGTGCGAACTGGAGCCGGTTATGGCGCTCGAATCCGAAGTGGTTGCAATCCGTCCCTTCAAAGCGGGGAAATGCGTTTCCTACGGACGCACATGGACTGCGGAACGGGACACGGACATTGCCGTGCTTCCTATAGGATACGCCGACGGGCTTTTACGCAGGTTTTCACCGGGACTCACCGTTGCAATCAGCGGAAAATCATATCCGGTCGTCGGAAGAATATGCATGGACCAGTGCATGGTCGACATCGGAAAAAACAATTCCTGCGTGCACCGGTGGGACAAAGCAGTCTTTTTCGGCCCGGCGAATTCAGGTGCGCTGCAGGACGCTGAAGATATCGCGAAACGGACGGGCACGATCTCGTATGAAATCATGACTGGCATCACAAAGCGTGTGCCGCGCGTTATTGTGTAGAGAAAGCTCCGGGGACACGCTGATTAATTTGCGGCGACTGTCAGTGTTTTTCTAGATATACTTTTTTACCTCCGCCACAAGATAGAACGAGCCCGTCACGAGCAGTACGGCATTGGCGCTTTCCGCCTGAGCAAGTGCGGCCGGTATTGCTTTCGTAAAGTCTGCGTCGGCAGTAAAAGGCAGTTCCGTATCAGTGAACGCCGATTCGGCCTTTGCGATATCGGAATGTTTCGTTTCTCCCGGACGGGTAAGCGTAATATGCGAAAACAAATTTTTGAACAGCGGCGCGATGTCGCGTACATCTTTGTCCGCCGCACATGCAAAAAGCAGGTGCAGCGTGCTGCCTGAAAAAAGTTTTCCGAGAGTCTCGACTGTGTACCGCACGCTGTTTACGGTATGAGCGCCGTCAAGAATCAGATAGTGCAGCCTGGGGTATTTTTCGGAATACGTTATTTCAAACCGTCCGGGCAGAACGGCTTTTGAAAGTCCTTTTTCTATGACCGACTCATCCATGCCGGGAAATACGGTTTTCACCGCGAACGCAGCCTGAGCCGCATTCTTTGCCTGTATCGAGCCGAGCAGCTGCAATACCGTGTCGACGGGGCGGGAAAAAAGCGGACTTTCGATGTGTACGTGCATTCCGCACGTGATACGGCTGCCCGTTCTGCCGCCGGGAGCATAGACTGCGGAGTAGGAATAATCAAGAAATGTTGTAAGGTCGTCTACAAAAGTGCACTTTGTACCGGTTTCCGAAGCTTTTCTGCGGAACACGTCGCGCACCGATTCCGTCTGCTGGGCCGCGACAATGACGGGAATATCTTTTTTGATGATACCCGCTTTTTCTCCCGCAATTTTTTCGAGCGTGTCGCCGAGATATTCCGTATGTTCCAGTTCTATAGGCGTGATGCAGCAGACATCCGGCTGTACGACGTTCGTCGCGTCGAGCCGTCCGCCCATTCCCACTTCATAGACTGCGTAATCGACTTTTGCCTGCCTGAAGCAGAGAAAGGCGTACAGCGTCACGAGTTCGAACCACGTGATGGGACGGCCTTCCGGAAGATTTTCAGGAATTATCGATTCAATACGGGGCACCATCTCTCTGATGGCCGCTTCGTAGATGCCTTCCGGGAAATAATCAAGCGCAGTGCCGATGCGCTCGCGGAAATCGATTATGTGCGGTGACGTGTACAGCCCGCACGACAGGCCTGATTCCTCAAGGATGCAGGCTATCATTTTTGAAACGGAACCTTTCCCTTTTGAACCTGCCACGTGAAAGCAGGGAGAGGCGTTCTGCGGGTTTTCGAATCTGCCGCACAGGAACTTTATTGTGTCAAGCCAGAATATATTTTTCTGCGGAAGGCGCTCGAAATCGAGGTATCCGTCAAGCCATTCCTGGAATACTTTTATTGCTTCTTTTTCACTCATATTGTTTTGCTGCTTAATTGAGTATATCACATATAGCAAAAAAAAACATTGTGTGATACTTTGTATGAAAACATTTTATTTCAGGGGAAGGATACATCATGTCTGATGAATTGAACGAAGCGGATATAAACGGAACGTACGAAGCTGCACTCGAAATGAGCAGAAAAATAGAAGCTGACATTCAGGTAAATCCGAAAAAATACCGCGTGCTCACCGGCGACCGTCCGACGGGCCGGCTTCATATCGGCCATTATTTCGGCTCCCTGCAGAACCGGGTGCGGCTGCAGGATCTCGGTGTTCCCACGATGATTCTTATTGCCGATTATCAGGTGCTGACCGACCACGACGCATTTCAGGAAATAAGCCAGAACACAAAACAGCTTGTAATCGACTATCTTGCGGCAGGGATTAAGCCCGGAAAAGACGTCATCATCTATCCGCACAGTTACGTACCGGAATGCAACCAGCTTATGATTCCGTTTCTTACGCTCGTATCAAACGCGGAACTTTCACGCAACCCGACGGTGAAAGAGGAGATACAGTCGGCAGGCATTACGAACGTGAACGCGGGTATGTATACGTATCCCGTTCATCAGGCGTGCGACATTCTTTTCTGCAAGGGCAACGTCGTTCCGGTCGGCAAAGACCAGCTGCCGCATCTTGAACTTACGCGCAAGATAGCCCGCAAATTCAACGAAAAATTCTGCATAAACAGGGAACCTGTGTTCCCCGAACCGTACGCACTGCTTTCGAAAACGCCCAGCATAAAGGGACTCGACGGCGGACAGAAAATGAGCAAGAGCCGCGGAAACGCGGTCATGCTCTGCGCGTCCGAGGACGAAACGGCAGCACTCATAAAAAAGGCGAAAACCGATGCGGAGCGCACCATAACATACGACCCGGAAAACAGACCGGAAGTCGCGAATCTGCTTATGCTCATTTCGCTGTGCACGAAAGAAACGCCTGAAGCAGTTGCAGCGCGCATCGGAGACGGCGGAGGCGGAAAGCTCAAGGCCGAACTCACGCAGGCGCTCAATACTGAACTGCGCCCGCTGCGCGAGGAACGGAAACGGCTCGAGGCGGATCCCGCATATATCAGGCAGGTTCTGCTCGACGGCGTAAAAGCGGCCCGTGAAATAGCAGTTCAGACGCTCGACGAAGTGCGCAGTGTCATGAACATGGAAATCTAGCGGCAGTGCCTCACACATGTGCTGGTTTGTGTCCCGCACATGTGCATGTTTGTGTCCCGCACATGTGCATGTTTGTGCCTCACACATGTGCTGGTTTGCATCACACACATGTACCTGTTTACACCTCACACATGCGCATGTTTATGACACACACATGTGCATGTGTGTGTCATAAACATGTCACGGATCATAGTTCTTTCCGGGCGTAGATATTTTTTGCGATTGTCAATAATGCCTCTTTTGTGTTCTGTGCGGGATCGTCGAGTACGGTGCTCAAAAGCTCGTTGAGAATTCTGCCCATGTCTTTCCCGGCAGGGATACCTGCCTCCATGAGATCTTTTCCGTTTACGGCGAGTTCCCTGAGGCTCATCGCAGATTTCTCCGCAGTCACTTTTGCAATCCTGTTCCTGAGTTCGACGAGATTTTTTCCCGCTTCGCTGTCGTGCACGCGCACCGCCAGCCGGTGCATGCCGTACATGTCGGCAAGACGCAGGTCGAACAGATCGTCCATGTACCCGGTTCCCACACGCACTATGAAACGGCGGACGGCAGCGTCGCTCCAGCTGCTTTCGTAATGGAACATGTGTTCCTTCACCAGGTGGACGACGTCGTTCACGATTTTCGTCGGATAACGGAGGCGGGTGAGCACTGTCTCCGTTACGGCGGCACTTTTCTGTTCGTGATTGTAGAACGTATTCACATCGCCTGCTTCGGTATGTTCGGTTCGTTTTACGGCAGGTTTGCCGATATCGTGGAACAAGGCTGCAAGACGCACGACAAGATTGTCCTTCGGTGCGCCGTCGCATGCATAAAAGAGATGGTCCAGCACGTCGAACTCGTGAAAGCCCCGCACATCCTTCTGCTCGCATCCTCTGCACGGACTGAACTCGGGGAGGAACATGTTCATGATGCCTGTCTCTTCCATCATTTTCAGAGCGACCGACGGGCTGTCCGACGCAAGCATTTTCGTAAATTCGTCGCGGAATCGTTCTATCGATATTTTACGTACGACCGCGAGCGTTTTTTGCTCGAAAATATCAGAATATGTATCTTTTTCTATACTGAAATTGAGCTGAGCTGCAAACCGGAGCGCCCGCACAGGACGGAGACCGTCTTCGCTGAACCGTTCGTGCGCGTTTCCGACCGTACGTATCAGCCGGGCCTCAATGTCGCCGCGTCCGTGAAACGGGTCCACGATTACGCCGTCGGAAAGATTCACCGCGATCGCGTTCATGGTAAAATCACGGCGGGACAAATCCTCTTCGATTGTCGCCGCATATCTGACACTGTCGGGATGGCGGCCGTCGCTGTAGCCGCTTTCAGTGCGGAACGTTGTCGTCTCTATGCTGTATCCCATAAGGAGAACTGTCACCGTGCCGTGTTCTATTCCCGTCGGAATGACGCGGTTAAAAAGTTTCATCACGTCCTGCGGCCCCGCGTCGGTCGCAACATCGTAATCGTGCGGCTCCTTTCCCATAATCATGTCGCGCACTGCGCCGCCGACAAGATACGACTGAAATCCTGCGGACGCGAATATATCGTGCATTTTTTTGAGAACTGCGGGAATTTTTACGGCTTTCGTGGTACTATTCATGTATGGCTGATTATAGTTTTTTACCGCAGGAAAAGTCCATACACATAGTTGTCTTCACCGGCGGCGCATATCCGGAGCCTGCCGTCACGGCAGCGTACTGGCAAACGCATACCCCGGGGTACGTGATTGCCGCCGATTCGGGGCTTGAAGCGGCGGAACGCTACGCGCGTTTTTATGCCGGCACCGCAGATTTTACGCCCCTCAGGATTCTCGGTGACTTCGACAGTCTTTCGGACGGAACTATGCTCGCCCGGTATCCTGCCGGCATAGTTGAGCGTTTTCCCTCCGACAAGGACTGGACCGACACGGAACTTGCGCTTGACCGCGCATACAGTACCGCAGCGGGAAAAAACTGCGTCCCGTTCGTAACGCTCGTCGGCGGCGACGGCGGACGGCTCGACCATCTGCTCGCGCTGTACGACACGTTTGCCTCCCCGCATCATGCGCACGCATGGCTGCTTTCCGCTCAGACGCTCTATTACGTCGCTGACGCAACGACGGTTGAAATTTCAGGGCTTGCGGAAACAGATACAGTATCCGTCGCACGCACGGGCGTATCGCGCACCGGCGGCACGCTCGTGTCTCACGGTTTCAAGTGGGAAAGCGGCGTATTCCGCAGAGAGGGCATGCCGAGCATCAGCAACAGGATTTCGGACGAGTACGCGGCGGAGGGAAAACCGGTGACGCTTTCAGCGGACGGAGTGCCGGTGCTGCTCATTGTGCCGTATACGGCGGAAGTCAGATTCCGCCGGACAGAAAATCGATAATGCGCGATGCAAACATGCATGCAAATCCGTAGACAAACGCGGCTGCCGTCCTGACAAAGGCAAACACATACCGGTACCGCTCATGCTGCCGGAAGAAAAGCAGCACCGAGCCGGCGAGTCCGCACGCGGAAAAGAAAACGAGCAGAAAGGACGTAACAGTCACTGCGTCGAGTATGAGATTCTGATTTTCGTCCACGAATTCCTGATAATTTCCGATTACGTAAAAAAGCAGCAGAGATGTGAGAAAAAGCGTAAGAAAAAGCACGGTTCGGCGTACAATCCTGTATAAAAGCGGTTGTTTCTCTTTGTTTTCGTTTTTTTTGTCCATAAATAACGCCTTGCCGTCTGTACTCAAAAAATTATATACTTCAAAAGTCATGATTACAATATTATAATGCTGACTATATTGCAAACAGGATGTTCACGCATCAAGAGGATGAAAAAAGATGAAAAAAAGAAACATTGCAGAAATAGTTCTGGTGATTATTTTCGCCGGATTTGTCTTTTTTCTCGGCTGGACACAATTTAAAGTCGGATCGGACAAATGCGGCATTCTCGTCTCAAAAACGGGCGGAGTAAACAGCGAACCTGTTCTTCCGGGAAAATTCAGCTGGCACTGGGAATTTCTCATTCCGACGAATGCGGAGCTCCGTCTGTTCGGCCTTACTCCGTATACTGAAACAAAAACAGTGCAGGGGACACTTCCTTCGGCGGACGTATACAGCGCCGTCTACGAGTCTCACCCCGATTTTTCATACTCATTTGATTTTTCAATTTCAGGAAAAGTCGCTCCGGCTGATATTGCGGAACTTGTAAAGAACGGCGACATCTCCGATTCGGACGGTCTGAAATCATATCTTGATTCCGCTTATACGTCTCTTGCAAATAAAGCGGCGGTGTTTATTCTCGACAAGGCGGCTGCGGCAGGTTCATCGTTCCGCCCGGAATCGCTCAAACCGGACGATATTCTCAACGGCATCGAAACCACGCGAGCCTGGCCGTATATCGTATTCACTGATTTTTCAATCACTTCGTCGAAATTGCCTGACCGTACGCTCTACAACAGCGCACGGGACACCTATATCGAAGAGCAGAAACGACTGCAGGAACGTGCGGTCGAACGCAAAAAAAAGGTAAGCGAGCTGCTGCAGCAGTTTCCTGAGCTGCAGGATCTTTTCCCGGGAAACAACTAATGAACACAAACACCAGACTTTACGGATTACGGGGAGCAGTGTGTGCGGAGAACAGCGCTGCGTCGATTACCGATGCGGTATGTACCATGTGCAGCGGGCTGTTCACGCTCAACGCCGTTTCGCCGGCGGATATTGTCTCGATTCAATTTACAATTACGCCCGATCTGACGGCGCTGAATCCTGCTGCAGCCCTTCGCAGAGGAAAATGCAGCATCGATGTCTCGCGCTGTGCGCTTTTCTGCAGTCAGGAACCGGTTGCGGATCATATGCTCCCGGCAACAATCCGCGTGCTTGTGACCGCGTACATGCGGGAGGACGCAGAACCTCGTCACGTCTATATGCGGGGAGCGGAAAAACTCCGTCCTGATTTTGCCGGAGAAAAATAATGAACATCTGGATTGTGTCTATGGAATTTGCAGGCATATCCGAGGCAGGCGGCGTAAAAAACGTGGCGCGTTCCCTCGGAGAAGAGCTTGCACAGTGCGGAAATAATGTAACGCTGTTCATTCCTCAGTTCGGCTGTACGAACTTCGACGAAATAACCGATATCAGGGAAAATGCGTTTCCGCCGTTTTCTCTGCATATCTGCGGACTCGGCGAGACTGTTTCGTTTACTTCAGCATCTCTCGTTCACACCGGCATACGGATTGTGTTCATCACGAATCCGCATTTTTCTGAAAAACTCGGCGTATACACGTACACGGAAGAGGAGGAGAAGGCCGACCCGTCGCATAAACGCGGCAGCGGACACACCGATTCGCTCCTGCTTGAAGCGTTGTTCCAGCGCGCAGTCGCGTCGTTCGGCGGAAATATCCCGCAGGATCCGCCTGACATCGTTCTCTGCGAAGACGCGACTGCCGCTGTTCTCCCGTCGTACATTGCATACGGCGGACTTTCTGTCTACAAAAAGACGAAGTGTGTCGTTACTGTTCACAACGCAGGACCTGCGTATCATCACAGTTTCGCTACAATTGCGGAAGCAAAACAGTATACTGACCTTCCCGAATCCGTTCTCTACGGCGCTCTGAACGGCGACAGAATCGAACCGTTTCTGCTTGCCGCCGGATGCGCCGCCATTTCGACAGTATCGACGCAGTATGCGGAAGAGCTTACCGATCCGGCGAACAATGCGGACACGGGCGGACTTTCAGGGATTTTTGCGCAGCGGAGTATCCGCGTGACAGGCATTACGAACGGTATAGATTACGAACGGTACAATCCCACTCACAACACGGCTTCGCTGCTGCCGTTTCAGTACAATCCCGAACAGGGGGACCTCGACGGAAAATACAAGTGCAGAGATTTTTTCCTCGCGCATTTTGCCGCCGAAAAACAGGCTGACCTTCACGCGCAGAACGTCCGTTACCTTACCGGCATAACGCGTTCAGGCTACATTCGTCCGTGCAGCGACAGCGGGCACGAGGTGTTTTTTTCCTACCACGGCCGCATTGTCTCGCAAAAGGGAATCAGTGTGCTCGCGCAGGCCGCGAAAAAAATTACCGCAGCATATGAAAACGTGCGGTTCGTCATAATCGGGCAGGGAGAACCGGGACTCGAACATGACATGGAAAACCTTGCCGCATCGTCGGGCGGCAGCATCGTATTTTTCAAAGGATACAACCGCGCCATGGCGCGCCTTGCTTCCGCCGTATGCGATTTCATCGTTCTTCCGAGCTATTACGAACCGTGCGGACTGGAGGATTTTATTGCGCAGATATTCGGAACAATTCCGGTTGCGCACGCTGCGGGCGGTCTCAAAAAAATTATCGACGGAACTACGGGCTTTCTCTACAGCCCGAACACGCCGGAAACGCTCGCGCAGATACTTTCCTCGCTCATAGAGCGGAAAAATGCGGAACCGGAACTTTTCAGAAAGATAATCGTTCAGGCAGCCGCATATGTTCATGAAAAATATTCATGGCATGAAGTTACAGCGAATCAGTATGTGCCTTTTTTCAATTCGCTTACGGCAGGTATGTAACTCGGACTCTCAAGCTATTGACAAAAGAAACCGATTCATTTATTATGCAACACGTTCGATATGCCGCTATAGCTCAGCTGGTAGCAGCGCGTGATTTGTAATCTCGAGGTCGTGGGTCCGAATCCCTCTGGCGGCTTAAAGCGAACAAAAACCTGGGGAGTTTCCAGAGTGGTCAAATGGGACAGACTGTAAATCTGCTGGCTATGCCTTCGTAGGTCCGAATCCTTCACTCCCCATCGTAAAAGGACTGAAAGCATTGCTTTTCAGTCCTTTTTTTATTTATAATACTTCTGAAAATGTCTTTTTTTGATAACGGACTTCATTTTACGTGCACTCAATGTTCCCACTGCTGCCGCATCGAACCGGGGTTTGTATTTTTGTCCCGCGACGATTTGACAAAGCTGTGCCGATGGTTTAATTTGACGGAAGAACGCTTTATAGAAAAATACTGCCGCAGAGTCCCGTACTACGACGAAACTGATGTGCTTTGTCTCAGGGAAACTGCCGCTTACGATTGTATACTCTGGAATAGCGGGTGTACAGCATACGGTGCCCGTCCTGTGCAGTGCTCGACATATCCTTTCTGGACGCGTCTTCTTTCAGACAGAGCGGCATGGAACGATGAAAAGAAATCATGTCCGGGGATCGGTACCGGCAGATTATGGGCAAAGAACGAAATAATGGAGCAGCTTGCATCGTACGCTCACAACGAACCGCTTCATTTTCCGAAAAACGATTCGAGAGGGGAACGTAATTGAGAATTCTTTTCTGGGGCGTCAGGGGGTCCATTCCTACACCCGTAACCCCGCAGCAGATTCAGGCCAAAATATCGGCTGCCGTACAGCGTATCACGCCGAAAGACATCGCATCTGAAGATGCGCGGGAACGATTCGTCACGTCGCTTCCGTCATGGCTGTACGGGACGACGGGCGGAAACACTCCGTGCATAGAAATCAAAACCGACGACGGGACGGAGATAGTGCTCGATGCAGGCTCCGGTCTGCGCGTCATGGGCAAAAACAGTGTAAAGCCTGCCGACAATCACTATAATCTGTTCCTTTCGCATTTTCACTGGGATCATATTCAGGGACTTCCGTTTTTCGATGCGGCGTATAATCCCGACACGACGATGGACGTTTACTCAGCGTTTCCTTCGGCGGAACGGCTGCTGCGGGCGCAGATGGCGGGACCTTTTTTCCCCGCTTCGTTCGATATGTTTACGAAGAATCTCAGATTCCATACGGTTTCTCCCGGCGTGCAGTTCTGTGTCGGCAGTCTCAAAGTAGACTGCTGCAGCATGTCCCATCCGGGAACTTCCTATTCGTTTGCATTTACCGAAAACGGGAAAAAATTTGTCTATGCGACCGACGTGGAACTTTCGCAGAAGGATTTCGACCGTACGCCGCAGTATACTGCCGTTTTTGAAAACGCGGACTGCGTCGTGCTCGATTCGCAGTATACTGTTGCAGAGGCCTATCAGAAAAAAAACTGGGGACACTCGGCTTTCTGCTATGCAATAGACTTCGCCGTACACTGGAACATCAAATCGATCTATCTTTTTCACCACGAACCTACGTACGACGATAAAAAACTCAATTCGATTCTTCTTGCCGCCCGGTGGTATGCTGAATATATTGAACATGCGGAGATGAAGATTTATCTTGCAACGGAGACTTCGGAAATACAGTTATGATTCGTGATACGACAAAAGAAACCGACACACTTTCTCTTTCGTATTCTTTTTCCCCCCGGGAAACGGCGATACTGGCGCATTTTCTGCGCAAGCACGAGGATGAAATTCCCGACGGACTCGCAGACTTTTCAAAAGCCGTGGAGGACGCTGTCTATAATTCCATGTCGATCGAGGAAGCGGAGAAATTCTACTCATGAGAAAAAACATGCGTATTTTCGGCATCTGCATGCTGATTTTAGTCATACTTGTCTGTTCGGCTTTTATTTTTTTCCTGCACGAGACGAGTCCGCTCACATCCGAAAAGAACGAGAGGATTGAACGCATCGAGGTTCCTTCCGGAATGAAAATACGGACGCTGGCGGACATGCTCGAAACAAAGCAACTCATACGAAGCGGCCTGTCTTTTTACCTCGCCGCACGTTATCCGCTGCTCGGAAGAATTGCCGGCTGCAGTCCTATCGGGCTCGAAAGCGGCATATACCGCATAAAAAGCAGCATGAGCACGGCGGAAATATTCAGTCTCGTCTCGTCGGGCAGACAGGATTACGTCCGGGTGTCGTTCCCCGAGGGACTGACTGTCTCGAAAACAGCGCAGCGGCTCGAAACTGCAGGCGTATGTTCCGCGGCCGATTTCACAGCCGTGGCAAAAGACAGGGGATTCATTGCAGGGTACAACATTACCGGAGATTCGCTTGAAGGATATCTGTTTCCCGACACCTATTTCTTTACTCCGGGGATGGATGCGCGGGAAGTGGCCGCCATTATGGTGAACAATTTTTTCAGGCACGCAGAGGAAATTCCCGCATTCAGGACGATGTCCGCCGAGGATTTCAGGCAGACTGTCGTTCTTGCGTCGATCATCGAGCGCGAATACCGGGTCGACAGCGAAGCGCCGCTCATCGCCAGCGTTTTCCGCAACCGCATGAAAAAAAACATCGGGTTGTACTCGTGCGCAACAATCGAATATATCATCACGGAAATAGAAGGGAAGCCTCATCCCGACGTCATCACATATCAGGACCTCAAAATAAACAGCCCGTACAACACGTATAAATGGGCAGCTCTTCCGCCGGGGCCTATCTCGAATCCGGGAATGGTTGCGCTCGCCGCCGCCGCCGCCCCGGCTCAGACGAATTACTATTATTTTCGTCTCATAGACCCCGATACGGGCCGTCACGCGTTTTCCTCCGACTTCGACGCGCACATAAAAGAAGGCACGCTTTATCACACAAAGAAGTAGGGTACTGTAATGCCGGGACTTATTTCGCAGCAGACAATCGAATCGGTTCAAAACTCTTCTGATATTGTCGCGGTCGTCGGCGAATACACGAAGCTTGAACGGCGTAGCGGCAACGACTGGTGGGGATGCTGTCCGTTTCACAACGAAAAGACCGCGTCTTTCCATGTCGACGGCGATAAAAAATTCTATTACTGTTTCGGCTGCCATGCGGGCGGCGACGTCATCAAGTTCGTCATGGAAATGGAAAAGGTCTCATATACCGACGCAGTCCGTGCGCTCGCAAAACGGGCCGGTATTGAAGTGCAGTATTCCGGCGGAGAACTTCCCGAACGCTCTCACGACGACGACCTCCGAGAGCAGTACATCGACCTGTACGAACGCACTGCGTCTCTTTTTCACTACCTGCTGACGCAGACTGACGGGGGAAAATCCGCGCTCGCATACATCACGGGACGCGGTCTCACGATGGATACGATCGACAAGTTCAAACTCGGGTATGCGCCAGCGGACCGCCGCTGGCTCAAGAACTTTCTGCGAAAGAAAAATTTCAGCGACGAGTTCCTGGGCAGTTCAGGCCTCTTCAGCAGAAAATATCCCGATACGGCTTTTTTCTCCGACCGGCTTATGTTCCCCATTTTCAACCGGAGGGGACAGTGCGTCGCGCTCGGCGGACGGATCATCAACGGAGACGGTCCGAAATACCTCAACTCAGGCGATCTGATTCAGTACAAAAAAGGAGAGACGCTGTATGCATTCAATTTCGCGAAAAACACGATCCGCGAACAGAAAAAAGTGATTTTCTGCGAAGGATATATGGACTGCATCGCCTATCACCAGTGCGGAATTACGTACGCTGTCGCTCCGCTCGGAACAGCATTGACTGAAGATCAGCTGAAAATAGTGCGAGGTTTTGCGGATACGGTACTGCTTTCATTCGACAGCGACGGAGCGGGGCAGAACGCTACAATGCGCGCCATTTTGATGTGCCGGGCTCGCGGGTTCACTGTAAAAATCATCAGACTTTCGGGAGGGAAAGACCCTGCGGAAATTATGGTGAATTTCGGCGCGGAAACCTTGACAAATGAAGTTAACGGTGCTATCTTAGATAGCGACTTTCTATTGTCTAAACTGGGACAGGACTATGCTGTCGACACACCAGAGGGAAAAACGAAAGCTTCGCTTGCATTTTTCCCTTATATTGATTCGCTTCAGTCCGATATACAAAGAGAGTCATGCCTGGAACAGCTATGTCAGGCATTTAATCTAAAGCCGGAGGCTGTTAAGAGAGACTTTGATAATCGTGATCAGGCCCGCGAACGCTTAAAAATCCGGCAGATAACACCAACAGACAAACAGGGTGCAGAGATAAAGCTTAACGCTGAATTGCGCGCTGTTCTTGCCGTCATTGCCGATCTGGACCAATATAAAGTCATGCGCGCGGAACTCACCGTTGACGATTTTCAGGACTCGGTAGCAAAAAAGCTATTCATCATTCTGGAGGATTGTTTCAGAGAACAAACTGTATCGGTAAGCAGTATTCTGAATCACTGCGGCGACGAAGAAATGGAGCGGATGATTACACGCGTAATCTCTTCCGGGGAATTTTCCCAAAACAGCAGCCGCGTCGTACATGACAGTATACAGCTTATAAAACGGAACACATTGGAACGGAGGCGTGACGAACTTATGAACAGAATCAGGCTCTTTAATCCGGTAACCCCGAGCGATCAGCAGCAGCTCAACGAACTTCTTGCGGAAAAGATGGATCTCGACAGCAGGCTCAAACAGTAAAAAGACCAAAGGTGTCATCACATGGATCAAAAAGATCAGAAAATAGACCCTAACGTAGAAAAACTTCTGGAATATGCAAAGGCAAAAACAATCATAACATGGGATGAAGTAACGGATATGCTTGGACAGAATTTCGTTAATTCTCCCGAAATGGAAGCAGTGCTTCAGCTGTTTTCTGAAAACAAAATACAGATTGTCGAACCTGAAGATATTCTTACAGATGATGAGGAAGAAGAAAGCGAAGCTGATTCTGAGGACGACGATATTGTCGCGGCGGACGAGGAAGTGCCTCTTGAGGAGGAATCCGACGACGGCAAGAACGGTCCCGATCACAGCAAGCTCGTCAACAGCGACAAAGAATCAAACGTCGACGATCCTATCCGTCTGTATCTGCGCGAAATAGGCAAAGAAAATCTTCTTACGGCAGAACAGGAAGTCATTCTTTCAAAAAAAATGGAGAACGGCAAAAACATCATAAAGGATGTCATCAAGAACTCCGGCATTATGATACCTGAGTTTTTTGCCGTCGCCCAGAAAGCGTTTACACGGATAGACCCGCACGAGCCCGGCCGCCCGCGCAAGGAAATAAACGAAGAGATGGCTGAAAAACGCCGTCTGAAAAGCTGCTACAGCGAATATATCAAACCCGTACTGCCCGAAATGAAGCAGTACATGAACATAAAAAAGCAGCTTTTCGAATCCGATCAGTCGGCCGGAATTTTCGACAATCCGCAGCTTGTTTCGCTGCGGAGAAAAATTCAGCCGCAGCTGCAGAAAATAGACATTCAGACGGAAGAGCTCGACAAATTCAATCAGAAATTCCGCGACGCCTGCCAGAAGATCGACGAGTATCATCAGAAACAGGAAAAGAAGATGAAGGAGCTGCACGTTGCAACTCCATCGGAACTCCGCAGCATCGGACGCCGCATATCGATTCGTTCGGAGTCGCGGAAACTTGAAGACGAACTCGGCCTTACGACAGACGATACGCGCGATATCTACACGCAGATTCAGAAAATCGACCGCAAGCTCCACAGGCTTGAATACGAATTCGAGAACAGCGTTGAAGAAATTGTCGCGATGGGCAAGGAAATCGAACGCGGCTCAATCATGATGGAGCAGGCGAAGAACCGCCTCATCAACGCGAACCTCCGTCTTGTCGTTTCCATCGCAAAGAAATATACGAACAGAGGCCTGCAGTTCTTTGACCTCGTCCAGGAAGGGAACATCGGTCTCATCAAGGCTGTTGAAAAATTCGAATACCGGAAGGGATTCAAATTTTCGACATACGCCACGTGGTGGATCCGCCAGGCAATCACCCGTTCCATCTCGGATCAGGCCCGCACGATACGCGTCCCCGTACACATGATCGAGCAGATAAACAAAGTCGTGCGCGAATCCCGCCAGCTTATGCAGAAACTCGGACGCGAGCCGACCGACGACGAAATCGCACAGCAGCTCGGCTGGCCCGTTTCGCGCGTGAAGCAGGTTAAGAATGTCGCGCGGGAACCGATTTCGCTCGAGACGCCGATCGGCGAAGAAGAGGACTCTCTCCTCGGCGACTTCATCGAAGACAAGGAAGTCGAAAATCCTGCGTCTCAGACTGCGGAAACGCTGCTCAAGGAACAGATTCGTTCCGTCCTCGACACGCTTCCGCCGCGTGAACAGGAAGTTCTTAAAATGCGCTTCGGTCTTGAAGACGGCTATTCGCTCACGCTTGAGGAAGTCGGACTGTATTTTAACGTGACAAGAGAGCGCATACGGCAGATTGAGGCGAAAGCTCTCAGACGGCTCAGACATCCGCGGCGCGCAAACGGTCTCCGCGATTATATTGAGATCGGGCCGTGAGTTTCGTCCGCATCGGACAGCGGACAGTAAAAATACCGCGCAGCGTGTTTGTAGACACGACGCCGGTTTTATTATATAGTTAGATATTTAGCAGACATTTTATTAGCAAGGAATAGTTACCATGGTAATGACAGAGGTTTTCGACAAACTAAAAAGTCTTCAGGATATTCTTGTCAAAAAGTATGACCTTGAAAAGAAGATAGATGAAGCTCCGAAACAGCTCGGTTCTCAGGACGAACTGCTTGAACGGATGAAAAAGGAATTCATCAGCAAAAATACTGAATATGAAGCAGTAAAGGCAAAGGTCATGCAGCTGCGTGCCGATCTCGACGACGCGGTCAAATCCCGCGAGTCCGGCGAGAAAAGTATGGACAATATTACGACCCACCGCGAGTATGAGGCGCTCGACAAGCAGATTGCGGAGGCATCGTCAAAAGAACAGGATATCCGCAAAGAACTTCAGAAAGAGGAAAAGACACTCGCCGATTTGAACGACAATCTCAAATCGTACGAGACCATGATCAAATCACAGGAATCGGATCTTAACACGAGCAAATCATCTTTGAACAAGGAGCTCGATTCCTATAAAAGCGAACTTGCCGGGCTTGAGAAAAAAGAAGGTAAAATCGCTCCCGATCTTGATCAGGAAATCCTTTTTAAATTCCAGCGCATAATTCAGCGCAATACGGAAGGTATTGTCGCTGTAAAAAACGGCGTCTGCACAGGATGCCATATGATTCTTCCTGCCCAATTCGCCAACGAAGTGCGGAAAGGTGAAAGCATCCTGTTCTGCCCGTACTGCAGCCGCATTCTGTTCTATGAGGAAGCTGCCGAGGACGAACAGGAAAGTTACTTCAAGCTTGAAGATGCAGGCAGCCTCGCCGATCTCGACGACGAAGAGAACTACGATTCCGACGAAGAAGAAGACAGAGAAGAGGACACAATCTCCGAGGATGGAGAGAATGAGGAAGTCGACGACTCCGAAGAAGGAAGCGAGGGAGAAGACGACGATTCGGAAGATTCAGGGGAAGAGGAAGATTCCGAATCCTGAAGTGGTGTAATTTGACAGATGGGATATAACCGCGTCGTTTTGTCCTCATGGAAGGGCGGAACGATGAGGCGAAAGTCCGGGCTCCGCCGGAAAAAATGCCGGATAATGACCGGGCAGCATACGGAAGCTGTACATTTCCGAAAGGATTTGTGCAAAGCCCGTAACTGACAGACAGTGCAGCAGAAAATATACCGCGGACGGCTTCGCCGTACGCAAGGGTGAAAAGGCGGTGTAAGAGACCACCGTGCATCTGGTAACAGATGCAGCCTGTAAACCTCATTTGGAGCAAGATCAAGCAGCAGTTGCTTTTCCGGGCTTATACTGCAGGTAGATCGCTTGAAACACAGGGTAATCTGTGTTGCGGATAGATGGTTATGCCGGTGGCAACACCGGTAACAGAACCCGGCTTACAGTCCCATCTGTTTTTTTTATATAAACGGGAATAATGAAGCACAACATAGCTGATGACACTACTATTTTTAGACGGAAGAGCAGATTCGTACCATATCTCATAACGATTTTCTGCGTTGCTGCAGCTGTCGGCGTCGCTTCATTTTTCATATACCGCATAATCAGTAAAAAAATACACAGCGAATCGTCCGTTTCTACGCTCTATGCCCGGTGGAAAGGCTATGACTATGCAGGCGTGTACGAGACAAGCAAACGGATGCTTGAGCGTAAACCGTTCAACAATACCGCGCTCACATATCACGGATATGCGTCTTTTTATCTGGGCGTCTCTCAGCTTGATACGTCTACCGCACAGAATTACCTTGACGAATCGATAAACAATCTGCGCCTCGCCCTGCTGAGCGCAAGGAAACCGCTGAAACCCCAGCTTGAGTATATGCTCGGAAAAGCTTATTTCTACAAAAATACAATCTCGTCATATTATTATGCTGACCTTGCCGTAAAGTATCTGCAGATGGCGAAAAACGACGGTTACAAAGCCGACGACATACCGGAATATCTGGGACTCAGTTATGCTTCTCTTGATATGACGATGGACAGCATTTCCTCCTTTACCGAGGCGCTGCTTGTGCGCGAGTCCGATACGCTGCTGCTTTCGATTGCCGAGCAGTATTGCAAAGCGGGACAGAATGCCGCGGCGGAACAGTATCTTTTCCGCATTGTGAACAACTGCAAGGACGATACGCTTGTATTGAAAAGCCGCGTGCTGCTCGGCAACATTTACATCGATGAAGAAAAATACTCTGATGCTGAACAGGAATTTACAACAGTTTTGGGAAAAAACGAAAATTCTGCTGACGCGTACTATGGACTTGGTGTAATATATGAAAAACAAGGCGATCTGGTGAAGGCCCGTTCGGAATGGCGAAAAGCTCTCCGCATTCAGGTTAATCATCCCGGCGCTTTGAAGAAAATGGCTGATTATAAATAGTTTTTTTTCCGGGAGGATTATAATGAGTTTTTTTGACAATTTTTCGACCGACATAGGAATTGATCTCGGTACATGCAATACGCTGATTTACGTGCGCGGCAAAGGAATCGTTATAGACGAGCCTTCCGTCGTAGCTGTCGAAAAAGGAACAAAACGTATTGTGGCCGTCGGTTCGGAAGCAAAGAGCATGCTCGACAAGACGCCGAGCAATATCATCGCTATCAGACCGCTTGCCGACGGTGTCATTGCCGACATCGACAGCACTGAAAAAATGATAAAGTATTTTATCTCGAAAATCACACCGCGCCATCAGTTCTTTAAATCGACGCGGATGAAAATAGGCATTCCTTCGTGCATCACCGACGTCGAGAAGCGTGCCGTTATTGAAGCCGCGCTCAAGGCGGGAGCGAAGGAAGTCGAGGTCATTGCGGAATCGCTTGCAGCCGCAATCGGTGCGAAAATTCCGATTTATGAACCGGCCGGCCACATGATATGCGATATCGGCGGCGGTACAACGGAAGTAAGCGTCATTTCTCTGGGCGGGATGGTCATCACAAGCTCTATCCGCATAGGCGGCGATAAATTCGACGAAGCGATCGTGAAGCACGTTAAGAGCGTTCATAACCTTATCATCGGACAGCAGACTGCGGAGCGGCTTAAAATTCAGATAGGAAACGCTGCCCCCGACAAGAACATCGAAAAAATGGAACTCAAGGGAACTGACGCAATCACCGGTCTGCCGCGCCGTCTTGAAATAGACAGCGTCGAGGTACGCGAAGCGCTCAAGGAACCCGTCACGCGCATCGTCGAGGAAATCAAGAACACGCTCGGACATACACCTCCTGAACTCGCCGCCGATATTGTCGAACGCGGCATAGTCATGACGGGCGGCGGTTCAATGCTCAAGGGGCTTCCGAAACTTATTTCGAAGGAAACGGGCGTACCGGTCATTCTCGTCGAGCGGCCGCTCGAATGTGTCGCGCTGGGAGCGGGAGAAGCGTTCGAGCTGTTCAAAGACATGTCGACCGACCGCTCAATCTACGACAGCCTCAACGAATAGCAAAGACAGTTTCACATGGCAATGCGCGTAAGACTATCTTTTAAATTCAGATTTCCCGAATTTCTCCTCGTCATACTCATGCTTGCCTCGGGAGTGTGTCTCGGATTCAGTTCGGGAGGCTTTTTAGTTAATTTCAGCCGCATAGGATTCTCGATTATTTCAACGGTGGAGAAGGGCGTTTTCGCCGTTTCCGATACGGTGAAAAATACGTTCGGCGCCGTCAAAGAGCTTTCGGAATTGAAAAAAGATTACGACGAGCTTTCTAAAAAACTTGAAAACTATCAGCAGATGCAGCGCTCAAATGCCGAAATCAGAAAGGAAAACGAACAGCTCAAAACTCAGCTCGGATTCTCGCAGTCAGTCGAACAGAAAAATTTTCCGGCACAGATTATCTCGCGCGACGTGGACAAGCTGTATGCGTCGTTGACGATTAACAAGGGAAGCGCCGACGGCATTAATAAGAACATGCCCGTCATCGCGTATCAGAACGGCAATATCGGTCTTGTCGGAAAAATAGTAGAGGTCGGAAAGTTTACGAGCAAAATCATGCCGGTATACAGTCTGGACTGCACGATTTCCGCGCGCATTCAGAACACCCGCGACCTTGGCCTCGTTTCCGGTATGGGAACGGCCGACGAATCGTTGTCGATGAAGTATATCAAAAAGCGGGTGCTCAGCGAGCTTCATTTCGGCGACGTTATTGTTACTTCCGGCGAAAACGGGAATTATATGCGGGATGTTCCGCTCGGGACAATTTCCAAAATACGCGTACTTGATTACGATTCCTCTCTTGATATTGAGCTGATTCCCATTATTGATTTCTCGCGTCTTGAAACAGTAATAGTCGTGGACCAGAGCCGGACAAACGACGGGAAGGCGGCACAATGACAAAATCGTATGTGACAAGCATAGTAATCATATTCTGCACGGTGCTTATTGAAACGGCAATTCTTTCGAACATTTCCGTTCTGCCGGCCGTTCCCGATCTGCTTCTCCTTTGTACGCTTTACATAGGAATTCTCAACGGAAAAGCCGCAGGAGAAATAGCAGGATTTACCTCCGGCGTTTTTCTCGACTTTCTTTCGGGCGCACCTTTCGGATTCAACTGTTTGTACCGGACTGTTCTCGGATTCATCTCCGGACTGCTGGGCATATCGTTCAATTTCGAAGGCATACTCATGCCTGCCGTTGTCGGATTTTCGGGAACGTTTATAAAGGTGTTCTTTGTCTGGATTATTTCTCTGCTGTACCCGAACGTATCCGTGTTGTATCATGTGGCATCGGTGCCGTTCCTTTTCGAACTTGCGTGCAATACTGTTTTCGCACCGCTCGTTTTTAAGTTCTTGAGTCTGTTCAAATCGTCATTGTCGCTGAAGCCGGAGGATGATTAATAATATGTCAGGAGGTTTTCGCAGAGGTCCTTCAGGAAGCTCCTTTACCGAAAAAAATGTCCGTATTATTATACTCGCTGTTATTCTTGCCGCAGCGTTTGTTGTGTATGTATACCGGCTTTTTGCGATGCAGGTTATTCAGGGCGAACAATACCGCAAACAGTCGCGGACTATCTCAAGTCAGGTTAATATAATACCGGCGCAGCGCGGTGAAATTTTCGACCGCAATGCGAACATGCCGATGGTTATTAATACCGATTCGTTCGCAGTAGCCGTTACTCCGGGGGAAATTCCCGCAAAACAGTACGACACAGTTGCGACCCGTCTTGCCCTGTATCTCGGAATTTCAAAATTCGACATAGATAAAAAAATCCCCGTAAAATTACGCAGATCGTACACGCTCATAACAATCAAATCGAACGTGCCTTTCTCGGTTATTTCTGATATTGCGGAAAACAAAACGGACCTCCCCGGCGTATCGTGGGCTTCAAAGCCGATCAGGAATTACGTCGAAACGGGTTCACTTTCACATATCATCGGCTACGTCGGCGATATTACGCAGGAAGAAATGAACGTCATGTACAACAGGGGATACACTCAGAACAGCATCATCGGAAAGACGGGAATCGAAAAACAGTACGATTCGCTGCTGCAGGGAATTCCGGGGAGCGAAAGCCGTACGGTCGATGTCCGCGGAAGAATCATTTCGGATGCACCCGTCGTGACTCCGCCCCAGATGGGAAAAAATCTTGTCTTAACAATCGATTCGACAATCCAGACGCTGGCTGAAAAAACGCTTGGCAACAGGGTAGGGGCCGTCGTTGTTCTTAAGCCCGCAACTGGTGAGATTCTCGCGATGGTATCATATCCGTTCTTTGATCCGAATCTGTTCAATACGGATAACGCATCGTCGGAATATCTGAGCCTCGCAAACAGCCCCGACAAGCCCCTTCTGAACAGGGCAGTCAATGCGGCGTATCCTCCGGGGTCGACTTTCAAAATCATCATGTCGGCCGCCATGCTTCAGGAAAAGGCATTTCCCGCAAACAAAAAAATCGAATGCACCGGCAAACTGGTATACGGCGGACGCATATTTCATGATCACATCCCCGAACCAGGACACGGATGGCTTGATTTGAAGAACGGCCTTGCACAGTCGTGCGACATTTATTTCTGGACAATCGGACGGGATTATCTCGGAATAGACAAAATCGCGTCTTATGCAGACGAATTCGGACTCGGACAAAGCACTCAGATCGATCTGCCGAGCCAGTCGACGGGATTTATCCCGACTGCAAAGTGGAAGGAACGGCGCTACCACGAAAAATGGCTCGGCGGCGATACGATGTCCGCATCGATCGGTCAGGGGTATATTCTTGCAACTCCTCTGCAGATTGCCGACATGATGGCGATGGTATGCAACAGCGGGACCATTTACAAGCCGCATCTGCTGAAGGAAGTGCGCGATCCGGTGACAAACGCCGTCATTCAGGAAATAAAACCGGAAGTGCTCTTCAAATCGAGCATTGACTCGGATGTATGGAAAACAGTTCAGGAAGATCTCCGTTATACGATTACCGACGGTACACCGGCGTATCCGATGCACAATAAAATTGTACAGAGCGCCGGAAAAACGGGTACCTCCGAAGTTGCCCAGTATAAAGACAGCTGGCATTCATGGATGGTCGCATATGCGCCGTATGATGCTCCGGTAGAAGATCAGGTAGTTGTTGCGACACTCGTAGAGGCGGTCAATCCGTGGGAATGGTGGGCTCCGTACGCTACGAACATCATTATTCAGGGAATTTTCGCCAATCAGACGTACGAAGAAGCGACAACTGCTCTCGGTTTTCATTATCTGCTCAAAAACGGCAACAGACAGGAGTGACGCCGACATGAAAATAAAAATTTTTGAAGTCTTCGATTACGTTCTTTTTGCCTGCGTGCTTATTCTTGTCACAATGGGCATCGCTTTTATTTATTCTTCGGGAATAAACTCTGAAGGATCGCTTGTAACAAACGAATATATCAAGCAGATAATCTGGGCGTCGTTCGGCATCATCATCATGATTTTATCTTCGCTGCACGATTATAATAAATTCGAGCGGTATTCGCAGAATCTTTACATAGGTCTTCTTGCAGTGCTTTTGTATACATGTCTGTTCGGCCGTTACGTAAACGGAGCACGAAGCTGGCTCGGAATAGGCGATTTCGGAATACAGCCGTCGGAATTCGGAAAAATCGTCTTTATTGTTTTTCTGGCGCATTATCTCTCGGAAACGAAAAACGGGAACCAGCTCAAACGGTTTTTTACAGCAATAGGAATTCTGATTCTTCCGGTCGGTCTGATTCTTGCACAGCCCGATCTCGGAACGGCAAGCGTCTATATTCCGATTTTTCTTGTAATGTGTTTTATGGCAGGAATCCCCAGCCGATATATAGTATTCATACTGGGAATCGGTATAGGAACTATATTTCTTACGATTATTCCTGTATGGAACATCGTGATAGCGAAGAACAGTTTTGCAGTCATAGGTGCGCTTACGATGCCGAAACTCCGCCTGTTTTTTATCATGGCGACTGCACTCATCACGGTAATAGGCGTTATAGGACTCAGATACCTGCCCGGGAAAAAATATTTCTACTGGATTTCATACTCTTTCCTGATTCTGACGATTTCGCTTGTCCTTTCATTTGCAGCCGGTAAAGTTCTCAAGGATTATCAGATAAAACGTCTTATTGTGTATATGGATCCTTCAATCGATCCGCTCGGAGCGGGCTGGAATATTATTCAGTCAAAAATAGCCATCGGTTCCGGAGGTGTCTTCGGGCGGACGTTCCTGCACGGTACTCAGAGTCATTACCGGTTCCTGCCGCAGCAGAGTACCGACTTTATTTTCAGCATTCTGTCCGAGGAAATCGGGTTCGTCGGCGGATTATTTGTGTTCGTTCTGTATGCGGTTATTATGCTGCGCACTCTGAAAATCATGCGCAACTCATCAAGCAGCTTCGGGTGCTACATTGCATCGGGAATACTTGCCATGTTTGCGTTCCATTTCTTTATCAACGTCGGAATGGTTATGGGAATAATGCCGATTACCGGCATACCGTTGCTGTTTCTGTCGTACGGCGGTTCATCTTTATGGACTGCCATGATCTGCTGCGGAATACTGATGAGCATCAATTACCGTAAATACGACAAGTAAAGCAGGCAGAAACGGGAGAAAAAAACACCAGGGAAGTTTTTTTTCGTATTTTATAACATCTTGTAATGTATATTCTGTCTACCAATGCATATATTCCACTCTGCCTGAGTGTCTCTGCCCCGTGCTGCGGCAGGTGGCCGGCCGGCATATCACACACGCAGACACCACTGCGAATACGACTATGCAATTTTGTCCAATTTTTCGCGGATGAATTCGCTCTTTTCCTTGAGTCCGATTTTTCCGAGCTTGAGGAACATCATGTTCGGATGCGTCGGATCGAGCGTTACAGAACCGGCGCTTTCTTTTATGAGACGCAGCACCTTATCGACCGATATGTCCGAAACCTTCGAAAACGAGACAGCCACGACTCCCTGATGTTCCTTGATTGAACTTATGTTGAGTTTTCTGCACAAAATGCGTATCTCTGCAAGAGACAGCAGGCTCGACACTTCGTCCGGCACGGGCCCGAACCTGTCGCCCAGTTCGTTTATGACGCTTCCGAGTTCATCATCCGTCTGAATGGAGGCGATTTTCTTGTAAATTTCCATCTTCGTCTGCGTATTCTGTACGTATGAGTCGGGAATGAATCCCGTATATTCCATTTCCATGAGTACTTCGTTCTGCGCTTTATAATCCTTCTGCATGGTCAGGCGCTCAACGGCCTCGTTGAGCAGTTTCAGATACAGTTCGAAACCGACCGAATAGACATCGCCCGACTGGTCCTTTCCGAGCAGATTTCCTGCGCCGCGGATTTCCATGTCCTTCATGGCAATCTTGAACCCGCTGCCGAGCTCGGTGAAGTCGCTTATGACCTGAAGACGCTTCATCGCAACTTCGGACAGCGACACGTTCTGCGGATAAAACAGATACGCGTACGCCTTACGGTCGCTGCGGCCGACTCGTCCGCGGAGCTGATAAAGCTGAGACACGCCGTACATGTCGGCCCGGTCGATTATTATTGTGTTCACGTTCGGAATGTCTATTCCGTTTTCAATAATCGTAGTCGCGACGAGCACGTGGAATCCCCCCAGCTTGAAACGGCGGAATATATCGTCGAGCTGCTCGCTCGTCATCTGTCCGTGCGCCGCATCGATGAGCATTTCGGGAAGCAGCTGTTCGAGTTTGCGGCACGTATCCTGAAGCGATTCGACCCGGTTATGCAGGTAAAACACCTGGCCTCCCCGTTCCACTTCCCGCCTGACTGCAGCAGCAACGCGTACGTCGTTGTACGGCTCTATCACCGTTTCTATGGACTGACGGTTCTGAGGAGGCGTCGTCAGTAAACTCATGTCCCGTATTTTGAGCAGGCTCATGTGAAGCGTGCGCGGAATCGGAGTTGCAGACAGTGCAAGACAATCTATATTCGTCCTCATTTCCTTAAGCTTGTCTTTATCCTTGACGCCGAAACGCTGCTCCTCGTCGATTATCATAAGCCCGAGATTTCTGAATACGACGTCCTTCTGGATAATCCTGTGCGTACCTATCAGTATGTCGACTTCTCCGGCAGCAAGTTTTGCAAGCGTCTTCTTCTGTTCCGCAGGAGACACGAACCGAGACAGCTGTGCGATTTTTACGGGAAAATCACGGAAACGGTCGAGACACGTTTCATAATGCTGTTCCGCCAGAATCGTCGTCGGCGCAAGAAACGCTACCTGTTTTCCACCCATGACGGCTTTAAATGCGGCGCGCATGGCGATTTCCGTCTTGCCGTATCCGACGTCTCCGCACACAAGACGGTCCATCGGCACGGGTTTCTCCATATCGCGCTTTACTTCCTCGGAGACGGATGCCTGATCGGGCGTATCTTCGTACGGAAACGCCGCTTCGAACGAAGCCTGCCACTCAGTATCCTTCGGAAAAGGAAATCCGGGAGAAGCTTTGCGCCGCGAATATAAATCGATGAGTTTCTGTGCAAGGTCTTCCACCGCCTTCTGAACTTTATTTTTTCTGTTTTCCCAGTTCTTGCTTCCGATGCGGTCGATTTTCGGTGCTTCTCCCTCGCTCCCGATGTACCGCTGGACCATATTCACCTGTTCGATCGGAACAAACGCATATTCACTGTCGGCATATTCAAGTTTTATGTAATCGCGCTCGTTTCCGGCGGCCTTCACGCGCTCAATACCGCGGAAAATTCCGATTCCGTATTCGACGTGAACGACGTAATCGCCAGGATTGAGCTCGACAAACGTGTCTATCGCCGCACTCTTCACTTTATGAAGCGATTTCGGCACGTAGCGCCGCCGGCCGAAAATCTCATTCTCCTGTATTACGAGCAGCTTTATGTCGGGGACAGAAAATCCCTCGGAAATTGCTTCAGGAAGAACGGTAACGGGATTTAAATATTCGGGCGACGTATCTTTCACGGACGGATCGTCCGTATCTTTCGCGCCCGTGTAGTCCCGGAGGATTTCCTTTATACGGAGAGACTGATTTTCTCCGTCTGCAAAAATAAAAATTTTCCAGTCGTCTTTCTGCAGCTTGCCGAGTTCATCCTTGAGAAAATTAATATTGCCGAAAAAACTGCGCGCAGGTTCGCAGGAGAAAACAATATCGGATGACGCGTCGTCGCCGGCTGAGTTGTCATCGCCTGTATCAGAAAGCTGTGAAAGTGTACGAAAAAATATACACCTTGAGAAAGTTTTTATCATTTTCCGGAAATTCATCACCATTTCTGACGGCGGCAGTACGGGAAGTTCGGCACGGGAGCGACGGTACATTCCTCCGTATTCGCGCGAAATGCTTTCCTCTGCGTTCACAAGCCGGTCGTAATCAAAAAAGAATACCGGCGTATTTTCACTTATATAGTCTGCGATTGAATATTTTCTGTCCCAGAGAACAGGGTAAAAAAGCTCCTCTCCTTCCGTCTCTCTTCCCGCTTCCAGCTCCGCAATCATGTCCGCAAGTTTCTCTTTTGCCGCACCGGTAAACGGCAGGTGTACGCTGCTGTCGTCTTCAGACTGATTTCTCTCTTCGTCTCCCGACACGGCTGTCGATTCGTAGTCGGCAAGTCTTTTTCGCAGTGTGTCCACAAGAGCCGTATCCCATATCACTTCTTTCATCGGCACAACGAGGACGCTTTCGAGCGTTCCCGTTGTGCTCTGCGTCTCCGCATCGAACGACCTGATATTTCCGATAGTGTCGAAATCGAAAATAATGCGTACGGCAGAATCGTCTCCCGGCAGGAAAATGTCGAGCACTTCGCCGCGCAGGCTGAACTCACCGCGGACAGACACTCGCGGAACGCGCATAAAACCGAGCGACGCGAGCATTTCCGCAGTCTTCACCGTGTTTATCTGCTGCCCTTTTTCGAGCCGGAACGTATGGCTGCGGAGATGTCCGGGAGGCGGAAGCGGAGACTGAAACACGCGCTGCGTAAGTATAAAGATGCGCGGCCGTTTTCTGAGCGGGGCGCTTATGTCCGAAACTGCAAGCTTTGCAAGGGCAGCCGCGCGTTCGCCGAATACGGCCGCACCTTTCGCAGCGGGCCGGTAGGGTATCATACCCCACCACGGAAGAACGACTGTTTCCGCTTCCGGAAAAACAGTCGCAAGGTCCGCGGCGAGGCTGTCCGATTCGTGCTCGCCCGGAACGACAATCACTGTATCGTACGAATGAGAATCGAACGTACGGATTTCCGCTTGCGGCCCTTTTTTCCCTGTTGTATACTGGAAAGACAGAAAGGCCCGCTGTGCGGCCTGCCGGCAGTACTCGGCGGTAAAATAGCTGTACATCGCTCCCTGCAAACCGCGTACTGTCGCGGGAAATCCGCAGGAATCGTCCGAAAGGGCCGCGATACCGTTCCTCATTTCCGGCCAGGAGCGGATAAGTGCTTTAATGGAATTTGCTGATAATGTATTCATCAATTTGTCCGATAATTAAAGAAAGGTGTTGTTTTAAACATATATACCTTGCTGGAGAACTACATTGAAACGTAAAATTTTTTTGATTATATCATTTTTAGCGTTGTTTGGACAGGCTTTCTATGCACAAACAGAAAATACTGCTCCGTACAATACTGCATCTGTCTCAATAAAATTCTACGACAGAACAATGTATTATCCCGGAAGCGCTGATACAAATCCCGTTTTTGTGCATATTACGGTAAAAAACACCGGGACCGATACGCTGCGCTTTAAGTTGGCCGACGACCGTGCGTTCAGCGTCGATTTTAATGCCTATACGATAAAAAACGCGCAGCTTCAGCAGACCCAGTCGTTAATCAGAAAGCGGACGACGAATCAGACAGTTTATTTCCGCGAAATTTCACTCGAAATCGGAGAGGAATATTCGTTCGTCGAAAATCTCAAGGATTATCTCGACGTGACTGAACCGTCGATTTACTATGTTGAACTCAATTTTTATCCGGCGCTGTATAAATCAAAAGACATTAAGCTGACTTCCAACCGTCTTACGCTTGAAGTACGCCCTTCTCCGTCCGCGGCGGCGGCTTCAATTCTTCCCGTTAAGGCCGATACGGCGGAGATTCTTAAACCTGAGGAAATATCCCCGGACAAAGTCGTCGAGCAGACAATCATTGCAAGACAGAAATCATTGTGGAATCAGTATTTTCTGTATATGGACGTCGAATCGATGCTCGAACGGACGCCCTCCTCGAAACGGAAATTCCGCAGCGTTTCCGCCGACGAACGAGAACGCATGATCGAAGCGTATAAATCGGACCTGATGGAAGCCCGCATCGACGGCGATATAGTCGCTGTTCCTGAAAAATATCAGATCGAGAAGACTGTTTATTCCCAAACGGAAGGGACTGTTCTTGTTACCGAATGGTTCAACAACCGCACGTATTACGAAAAGAAAAGTTACACGTATAAACTACGTCAGCGCGACGGTATCTGGCAGATTTACGATTACACCGTTGTCAATCTGGGGACGGAATGAAAGCTGTAATTATCTCGGATGACGACGACGTCATCGGTAAAATCAACAACGTACTCACGGCGCGTAATTTCGACACGATAATTTACCGCTGGCTTCTCAAGGCTCTGGACAACGTTGAAGAAATACGGCCCGATGTCGTCGTCATCAGCACATGTGATTATCCGCGCCACTGGAAGACGTTTGCGCAGTTCGTAAAGAGCGGAATAGGCGGAACCGAACCGCAGATAATTCTCTATACGCCCGCTTTTTTCCCCGCCAGTGAGACGGAAAAAGCTTCAATGCTCGGAATAAAGGGAACATTTTCGTCCGTAGATGAAGCGGGCCTCGAACGATTTACCTCGATATTAAATGCGGACAAAACGACGATTGCGACTCCGCAGTCGGGAAAAAATGCGGAACCTTCCTCTGTCCCTGCACAAAAAAAACAGTACGGAATGATTTTCACGCATCCGAAGACTGAGGCGTTTGTTACCGGTACGGTCCTTTCGTACGACGGTGAACGAATTGAATTTGCACCGGATGTTCCGCAGCTTGCAGAAAGGCTGGCTCCCGGCGACCATATCAGCGAAGTATCGCTAAAAACCGGCAACAGCTGTTCATACTCCTCTGCCGATATTGTCAGTACGGGAAAAACGATTCTGCTGAAAGTCGGTGAATAACTATGAAGACAAAAAAACAGCATGCGAAATTTTTCTGTGAAAACTGCGGAGCCGAAGTTTCCGAAAATGCGCGCGTATGCAGATACTGCGGACGTTTTTTTTCTTCCGTCCGCTGCCCCCGCTGCGGCGTGTCGGGGCCGGCATCGATGTTCGACAAAGGGTGTCCCAACTGCGGTTACGCAATGAACGATACGCAGATTATTTCGTACACAGCGAAGGACGGCGATGAGGTGAGAAAACATCTGTCGTCTTCCGAAAAGAGAAAACTGAAAACCGCATTCAACAGCTACCGCAGCAGGAATCAGTCGGCGGTACCGGGCGACAGTTCGCTTCCGGCATGGATATATATTATTACGGCGTGCATTCTTGCCGCCGTGCTCGCCGCGGTCTTCAGCTGCATAAAATGATGGTGTTCCGCGACGGAAGTGTTATCCGGCGTCTTGACCAAGGCGATGCTTTCTGATAGTATATCAACATACTGATTAATAAGCCCGGATGGTGGAATTGGTAGACACGCTAGCTTCAGGTGCTAGTGAGCCACGCTCATGGGAGTTCAAGTCTCCCTTCGGGCATTTTCAGACCGTAGAAATACGGTCTGTTTTTTTTATGCGCCGCCGCTGATTGTAAATACTGTCTTTTCGCCTGTAAGCGGATGCGGAAAACAGAGCGCACTCCCTTCAAACTGCAGCGTACGTCCTTTCCCGCAGCGGGAATTGTACAGTCTGTCTCCGAGTACGGGAAGTCCCACCCATGCAAGATGACAGCGGACCTGATGCCGGTACCCGGCGGTAATGCGGCAGCGCACGGTGGCTGCAGTTTCTTCGACGCTCACGATTTCTATTTCCGTGCGGTATATCGTATTACCGCCCTTTCTGCATGCAGCTGTTCCCGATTCGGACGTTACCGGCCGCACCTGTCCGCGCCCTGCTCCGAACGGTCGGAAAGCGGACTCTGCCGTCGTTTTTTCACCTGATGCAATAGTGAGGCTGCATGGCACCGGCGGAAAGCCCCCGAGTTCAACCGCGTTGTTTTTATTAGGAAGACAGACAACATCGTACGTCTTTTCAAAACTGCCGTTCCGCTGCGATTCGTTCAACGCATCGTACGACTGCTGGGTCGACGCAATTACAAGAAGCCCGCATGCGTCGTTATCGAGCCTGTGGAGCAGACCGTGCTCTATTTCCTTCCTCCCCCTGACGCCGGAAAGCTCAGGGAACAGCAGGCAGGCACGACAGAACGCGCTGTCACTGTCGCCCGGTACGAGGGGTGCGGACGGCATCCCGTGCGGTTTATACAAAACAACAAACGGATCATGCGCTGTCGGCGCATGCAGTATTTTTATTCCGACCGCACTCATCTTTTATCCTCCGGGACTATCCGGGGATATTTTCGTTTCAGAATTTTAATAACTTCCGTAAAGCGCTCGGGAACAGCCGCGCGGAAAATCGTGAATTTCCGCTTCCCGGGAAGTCTCACAATCAGTTCGCGGGCATGAAGCATAAGTGTTGCGCCGGGAAAAAGTTCGTCCTTTTTTCCGTAAACGGCGTCGCCGAGAATCGGACAGCCTATATACTTCATGTGCACGCGTATCTGATGCGTCCGCCCGGTCTTGAGGCGTACCCGCACGAGCGAATAGTTTCCGTAGCACGCCAGACAATGGTACAGCGTACGTGCGAATTTACCGTCCTCCGTATCCGTCACGGCCTTATAACGCTTGCGGTTCTTCGGGTCGCGTATGATTCGCGTGCGGATATCTCCGGCAGCTGCCGGAGGACGTCCTTTTACGATCAAAATATATTCCTTACGCAGCCTGCGCAGTTTAAACTGCGTCTGGAGCCATTCTTCAGCTTCTCTGTTTTTCGCGGTAATAATAACACCCGACGTGTCTTTGTCGAGGCGGTGAACTATTCCGGGCCGCCGCGCAGCAAGTATTTCGGAGGCAGTACCGTCTTTTATCTGCGCGACAGATTTCCTGTCCCAATGGTACAAGAGGGCGTTTACGAGCGTGCCCGTCCAGTTGCCGGACGCAGGATGCGTCACCATGCCCTGTCTTTTATTAACGACAGTAACGTCATCGTCTTCGTAAATAATATCAAGGGGGATGTCTTCCGGACGTATGTCGTCGGGAATGTTGTCTTCCCATTCTATGTCTATCTGATCGCCTGCTTTTACCTTAAACGAGATTTTTTCACGTTTTCCGTTGACAAGAATTTCGGAAACCCCGGCTTTCAGCTTTGAACGGTTCATGCCGTTCGGAAGGGATGCAATATATTTGTCAAGCCGTATGGAATCGGAAAAGCCGTCAGGCACTCTGGTACTGAAAAACGGCATCGTTTATTCTCCTGCCGCGTCGCTTTCTTCAGCACCGTTTCCAGCCGCATCCGTTGTTCCGCCGTCTCCGCCGTCTCCGCCGTCAGGAGGCGGCGGAGGAAGCGACAACTGAACAGCGTCTTCATCCTGTTCAATCGGTGTAATCTGAATCGGTCCCGTGTTTTCACGCAGAAGCTTCTGTTTTTTAATATTACGCTTTACAATGCTGACGATAAGGTCCGTGAGACCGATGCCCACGCTGATACCTATCGCTGTAAACAGGATTGTCTTCTGCTCATCTTCCGTATAACTTGAAGTTTTTGAAAACGGATTCGGAAAATAATCGGATGAGAAATCGTGCTGGCAGTACCGCACAAAGGAATATCCGAATGTTGCGTTCAACGTCACGAACGGCATAGCGCCTAAAGTTATTATTTCCGCGCGGCGGGCGTCTTTCATAAACTGCGGAAATTCGTCATCGGTATACGGTTCCGGCGTCGTAGTCGTCGAGTCGTCGGCGTAGGACGGCAGCACAATCGTACAGGCGCAGATAAGAATCAGTATCTTCCGCATCAGTTTTTTCATGCCGCCGGATACTCCCTTTCTCCGAATATTGCGGTTCCTATGCGCACTTCCGTCGAACCTTCCGCAATCGCTATGCGGTAATCGCCCGACATCCCCATAGAAAGCGTTCCCAGAGCGAACTGCGGAAATTCACGCCTGAGCTGTTCCGCAGTTTTGCGCAGTCCGGCAAACGACGCATGTATTGCTTTTTCGTCCTGCGTAAAGGGCGCCATCGTCATAAATCCTGAGGGGAGTACATGAGGTGATTTACCTTCGGCACAATATTTTACTGCTTCCTGGAGGCTTTCGTATGAAGTAAATCCTGATTTTGATTCTTCACCGGTGTGATATTCGAACAACACCCGTATCGTTTTGTTATTCAGCAGAGAGTATTTCTCTATTTCCTGAATAAGTTCCAGTCTGTCGACCGATTCAATGCACGAACATATTTTTACTGCGCGGCCGACTTTGTTCTTCTGCAGTGTGCCGATGATGTGAAGTTCTGTTTCGGGGTGCGCTTTGCAGATTTCCTCAAACTTTGAGCACGCCTCCTGCACGCGGTTTTCTCCGAACATTGTCTGTCCGGCGTTCAGTGCGTCTACGACCGACTGCGCGGGATGGAATTTGCTTACTGCCAGAAGTTTCACGCTTCCTTCCGCTCTTCCCGATAAGCGCTCTGCATCGGAAATCGATTTTTTTATTTTTTCGAGATTTACTTTGACGTCAACGCTTTTCATAGCTGTAGTATACCAGCATTCAATATGTCAGACAACTCCAGCAGTTTCCCTATGCTGAGCGATTCTGCGCGCAATGAAGGGTCAATGCCGGCTTTTTCAAGAGCGTACGCGGTTTTATCTCCGTCCGCCAGAAACATAGTCAGATTGTTCCTGATATTTTTCCGCCGCGATACGAAAAGCGCGCGCTGCATTTTCATGAACAGCGCTTTGTTTGCACAGCACGGAAAATCAGTTTTCCGCGTCAGAATGACGGCGCGCGAATCGACGTTCGGACGGGGCCAGAAATTTCCTCCGGCCAAATCCATAAGCGGCTGAACGTCATATGCCCACTGACACAATATGGAAAACGACGAATAGTCGCCCGTGCCGGGCTGTGCCGACATGCGCTGCGCAACTTCCTTTTGAACCGTAACCACAGCCCTGTCGAAGCGCACATCCTGTTCGATTGTATCTGCAATGAGTGCGGCCGCAATATTGTACGGAAGATTTCCGAAAAAGCGCTGCGGAGTTCCGTCCTTTTCCAGAACTGTTTTCCATGTCTTGAGTACATCGCCTTCTATAATCCGAAGGTTCCCCTGCCGCAGATACTGCGCAAAGAATCCGTTAAGCATTTTCACAAAACCTCTGTCTATTTCAAAGACGGTGGCGTTTGCTCCGCGCATGAGAATTTCTTCCGTCATCGAACCGAGTCCCGGTCCCACTTCCCAAACGCTCATGCCGCCGGAAACGTCGAGCGAATCAGTAAGTCTTTTCCGCGCAGCTCCGTTTATTAAAAAATTCTGTCCGAATTTTTTCTGCATCGACATTCCGCTTTCGTCAAGCAGAGCCTTTAACGCCGCCGGTGAATTATAATCTGGATGGTTCATATTTATTCCTTAACTAACGGGTTGCTATTCCCGGTATACGGGCGAATGCCGTAACGAGCATTTTTATAACGGCGTATATGCCGTTCATGACAGCCCCCGCCGGAACAACGAAGATTGGAAAAACAAGACAAAGCACAATGCAGAAAAGGCCCGCGTAAATAAACAGCGTAACGAGCGGAGACACAACGGTAGACGCAAGTATTCCGCCCGGCATGAATGTTCCGAACAGTTTGAGCGACACAGGCGCAGTCAGCGTCTGTGCGGCAGCCGATGCTGAAATGCCGGACGAAACGCATCCGGGCAGTATGTGCGACAGTTTACCGTTGATTAATTCTCCGAACACGAGAATTCCGGCGAGCGCTCCGTACGAAAGCATGAACGCGGCGCTCGTACAATCAACCGGAGCAATAACAGTGTGACAGAGAAACGATGCGCACAGCACCGTCATCATGCTGACGTTCTTTATGCCGCAGAACGACAGCATCATCATGCCGATGCTGCAGAGAAGAGCGCGGAACAGGGAAGGAGAAAATCCCGCGAACCACACAAAAAACAAAACGGCGCATGCCTGAAAAACGTACGCAGTTTTTTTCCCGCATACACTGCTGCCCGCCGAAACGGCAAGTCCCGAAAAAATAGAAAGGTGCATTCCCGACAACGCCAGAATATGCGACAGTCCTGCATTTCTGAATGCATCCGCGGCCTGCCCCTCCGTATATTCCCTGATCCCTGAAAGCAGCGCAAGAAGCAGCCCGCCTGCCGCCCCCCACGCGTACATAAGCCGTCTGAACTGCAGACGGCTCAGCGCGCGCGCGTGCGCAATTTTTCCGCCCGGCGTATCGGGAAACTCCAAAGAATATCCTTTATCGGCAAAAAAAACACCGTCGCTTCCTGCTCTGCCGGACAGCGCTGCAGGCGCTCCCGTTTCACAGATAAGAGCGCCGCTTCCCCTGCTCGATGAATACAGCTTTCCCGGAAAATAAGCTTCTGTCATTCTGCCGTCGAGCATGACGGTGAGTACACCCGAACAGGTACTCGCAATTCCGTCCGCAGTCTTAACAAATTCCGGTTCAAACGATGCGGCGTATTTCTGTGTTTTTGAAAGTTTTACCGGATTTGAAACTATTCTTCCTTTCATGAAAACAACCGACGAAAACGGCACTGCGGCGCCGAATTGTTTTCTGTTTTTCATCGGAATACCGCAATACACTGCCGCAGCGCAGACCACAGCTGCGCAGACGAGAGGATTTTTTGCTGTTTTACAAATCACCATTTAAGCCTCGCGAGCGCATCGCGGGCGGCGGCTATGACATTCTCAGGATAATCAACGTACGTGACATATAACAGAGAATCGAATGAAGACTTGTCGCCGATCGCACCGAGCGCATTGATTACGGCAAGCACGGCTTTATCGCTCACTTTCGTTCCGGCTTCAGTCTGCTTGTTCAACTCCGTCAGATAAGACGAAAGCACCTGAGAACTGTCCATAGGTGCGACGGCTGCCGTTCCGTTCACGACTTCGACGAATTCGTCGTCTGTCATTACACCCGCAGTATATTCGCGTTTCGCAAGGTTGAAGAATGAAATCATCACTGCGGACGAACGAGTCCACTTGAGCTGCGAAATAATGCGCATGGCGTCGAGCTGAAGACCTACCGTCTCTTTCGTCACTGACGAAGAGTTGTCTGCTATATATATCGTCTCGGAAAGTACATTTTCGGCGATTTCTGCTTTAAAAGATGCGGAAGTCTGGTTTCCCTTGCAGAGGAGCTCAAACAGTGTCCGTATGGTTTTTGTATTTCCTTCCTGAATAATGCCGATTATCTGGGGAACGGATTTGTCCGCAAGAAGCGCAAGCGCGTTGTTCATTTCGTTCTCATACTGCGGCCATTTCTTCTGCATCATACAGCCGTAAATGACAGTAAAAGACTGACTGTCGCCTATCGTCCCGAGCGTATTGAGGACGGCTTTTACCACGCCGTTGTCGGGCTCTGTTCCGCCGTTCTGCAGAAAGTCGTTGAGCATCTGAACGAAAGAATCGAGCCGGACCGAATCCCGGAGCATCGTCACCTTGCTGAGAACGGCAATCCGGACCGTATCTCCCGTAAAACCGGTGAACAGACGTTTGAACTTTTCGACGAGACTATCCTTTCCGCTCTGATCATAAGCTGCGACGCTCACGGACGGCAGCGCAAGCACGCCCGCGACTGCAAGTCCGTCAAGATCGCGGTCGTCACCGAGCTCCGCTTTATTTGCGAGTGCAAAATCGATCGCCGCGACAGCAAGACCGGACGCCTCGCTGTCGGAGGCCTCGCGGACCGCCGCGGTTTTGTCGCTTATATTCCCCTTAATAAATTTTATCCGGCTGCTGTCGGCCGCAGACAATACACATATACATGCTGCGGAAATTATTAACATAGCTGCAATACGTTTTTTCATTCATACCTCCGGCTGCTGTCAGCCGCGTTCAGTGTGTCGTCCGAAACCGTCTCTCCGGCACCGGCAGCTGCGTCCACTGAATATGCCTGATTTTCCTGCGTCAGATTCGGCAGAAAATCATCAGTCGTATTCTGAGTTCCCGGCTGCTGCTCCGGTTTCTGCTTTTTACCGACGTCTTCGTTTTTTTTATTATCTTCATCGCTGCTCTCGTTCTGATCTTCATCAGTAAGGGAAAGCGCATCGTAAATTTCCTTTTCCTCCTGCGGCATAATGTTGTATACAAAGCTGAGGACCTCGTTCTTCATCTGCGGCTCAATGTGGATGCATTCGAAATGAAGACGCGACTGATTGATAGTCCTGTTGTATTCGATCGTGCGGACAATGCCGAACATAATAATAAGTTTGTCCTCAATCGTGAACTGAAGTTTCATCTGAATGTTCGGCACACCTTTTCCGCCGATACGGACCATTGCACCCGACTCTGAAATGTCCTCCATGAGACAGCGGTACCCCTGCCCGGTTTCAACCGCGTTGTAATCGATCACGCGGTCCCTGATGATAAACAGACTCGCATAAATCCTGCATTTTGCACGCACGCTGTTGCGTTTCTGCGTGCGGAGCAGTTTGTCGGTATGGCGCAGATACAGCGACGGTTTACCCAGAAACAGACCTTCTCCCTGAACTGTCGTATCGAAGACATACATGGCGTCACCTTTGCGCCACAGATACACGCTGATTGTCTTTCCGATCCAGTCTTTACCCTCTACCGGGATCATGCCTTTCTGCGTCGGAACGCTGATTGTCAATTCCCGTGCATTATTGACGATGCGTGAAAAAAAGACGCCCTTTCCCGGAAGGATGATTCTGAGGCGCTGTTCCATGGCGAGTGAATGAGTCGATTCGATTCCTTTTTTTTTGTCGGCCTCTTTTTCTATCTTTGTGCGGTACGAATACAACTTTGCAAGCAGACGCTGAGAGTCGGGGGAATTCAATTTATTTTTCTTATCAGCATCGGATTTTATCTGCGAAATGCATCCTGTCAGCGACGGAAGCGACCAGTACAGTGAAAGCGGCTGTTTAATATTGCAGACTTCCGCTGTTTTCCAGAGCAGCCTGATTTCCGAGAAAGTAAATTTCGAATCAAACCCCGTCAGAAAAAAATGTATTTTATCCTGATAAATCCGGCAGAGTTTTACTGCAACGGCGACAAATACCGCTGCAATTACTATTCCCACAATGTACACAAACGCCTCAATATTATATACTTTATCACAAGTCTCTGTTTTTTCATAGTGCACCGGTTATGGATAAAAAATCATTCACGGACATGCTGTTTTTTCTCTTTATCTTCTGCCTCGTCATTCTGCCTCCATTGTTCGTGCGGAACGCGTCGCCTGAAATATTCACCGCCTGGTCGTTTCCGTTTCAGCAGCTTCTTTACGCATACGCGGCAGGAATGATTCTCCGTTTTTTTTACATGAAAAACGGACAAAAAAAAGAACGCAGCAGTGCAGTAAAAAGAATCACCTTTTTTATCAATTCAGGATACACGCTCGTTACGTTCGGTTCGCTCTGCGTCATTGCCGCAGGTACGGAACTTTTATTCCACCTCAGCGGATTGCAGCCGTCCGTAACCTCAGTGCGTCCGTCATCCGCAGTACAGTATCTTTTCTGCGTTCTCGACTTTGCATTCGCGTCATTTTTCGAGGAAGTGCTGTACCGGCTGTATCTTCCCGACATGCTCCGCAAATACGCCGCATACATCCCCCGTCTTACTCCCCGGGCGGCGGCAATCATCAGCGAGAGCCTGTCGGTCGCTCTTTTCGCGTTTGCACACCGGTATCTCGGCGCCGCATCTGTAATAAACGCGGCCCTTGCCTGCGTCGCTCTGCGGATATGCTGCAGAAAAAGCGGTTCCGTCTGGACAAATACGGCGGCGCATTTCGCCTACAACATACTCTCTCTGATTCTTTTCACCGCAGTCTGATCAGTTCCGAGAAGGAGGAAACAGTTCTTCGATTCTTCCGAATGTCCAGCTGCTCACCGTGACTGCGTAGTTGTAATCGTATTCTTTACCGCTCAGCGTGTCGGTAAAAGAATATGCAAGCACCTTCCCCTCGCCGGCTTCATACACCCGTATATGAACGTACAGTCCGTCGCCGCACTCTGCTTCAATCGTATACAATTGTTTTCCGTCACGCGGGACTGCGGACAGTTCTCCGTGACGGAGCTCCGTAAATTTTTTGCAGTTTTCATCGAAACCCGCGCTTTTTTTCGTATAGTAAATGCCGTTTATCCTTACACCCTGAATAGTTTCCGCAGATGATGAAGCGGCAACATTTCGCGGTAGTATATACGGATCATACCAGAACGATTCTTTTGCAGTAAGAAACATATCAAAATCGGAATCGATTTCATACGACGTAATCCGGTTTTCAGTCCTCAGATACCGGCGTGTTTTGTCGAAATTCTGGCCGCCGAAGTATATTTTTGTAGACATATTGTCACTATTTTTATATGTAAACACAACGGCGGACCGGTCGGTAAGAGCAAAATTTTCCCACTTTTTCCGACTGTCTGATATTTTATACATGTTACGAACTTTTGTTAACTTATCTATAAGCTTCCCGATTTGCTCGTTGTCCGCGGGAAAAACAGCCCCATCCCGCTCTCCTTCCCACACGCCTGTTTCATTAAGGCGGAACAGGCGGACCATACTTCCTTCTTGCGATATCAGTATTTCTGTCAGCGTGTTTTCGTATTTTTTGTTCAAAAGAGCGGACTGTATGAACTGTTCCGGATTTCCCCCGCGGACGGCAGGAATAAACGAAACCGCGTAAAGCGCAATCAGTACGGCTGCTGCGCATTTTAATACGGTGCTATTGTTTTTTGTCATTGAACAGCCTCCTGCGGAACTCTTCATTCATTTTTCTTCGCCGAAGGACGGATATGATGTACGCCGCTATGTACAGCAGCGGCATGACCGCAAACAATACGACGTTCGTTTTTATCATCACGGATCTGAATGTAGCAGTATCCGAAATCTTGTAAAGCGACGTCGACAATGCATTTTTATTCTGAAGAGACTCCAGTCCTTCCTCCCCGTCGAGTTTCAGAATCATATGAGTCAGAAAATCGAGATTCCTGTAATCACCGGTTTCCCCGCCGGTATATTCCATCATGAGGCTGTGGGCAAAATACTGGTCACCCAGCACGGCTATTTTCGTATTCCCGCTTTCCTGCGGCGTAAAGTATCCCTTTATTTTCCCGTCGAGATATGCGCCGAGAACGAGCTGTTTTTTACTGATGTCGGGACGCGCGTTCTGAACGATGAACGGATTCGTTTCAAACAATTTCGTCTGCCCCGAATCGTCCTCGTCTATTGTCCACGCAGAAGTACTTGAAACGAGAAGCGGCGTTATGCTGTCGTTTTCAATCGTCAGCGGGCTCGTCCAGAACATGGTCATTCCCTGTCGCGCCTCTTTCTGCGGAAGCAGGCTTATCCACAGCGGATAATTAATCTGAACCGAGCGGGTCGAATCAGCCGGATTCCCCTGTTCGTCCGTGTCGCTCGTCATTGTTATCCGTGCACACGAAATGTCCGCCGCCAGCTCCGGCGTAAAGCCGAATCCGTACGAAGCAAGCATTTCAAGCAGCGCACTGTTTTCGGCCTTTGTAATTGCCCAGTCGCCGGAAATATCAGCGAGGTACGGCGAAACTGCAAAAAGAACCTTTCCGCCGCGCAGTATGAACGACTCGACAGCAGCGGCATCGCCTCCGCTCAGTTTTGAAGAGCCGAACACAAGCAGCACCGTATCAGTGTCAGCTGCCGACAGCTCTTCAGGCAGACTCTGCAACGAAAGCTCAGTACATGATATTCCCTGAGACGTGAGCCACGGAATAATATAGGTATAATCGCCGGACGTATTCATTCCGTTCCCGCAGAGCACTGCGGCGCTCATACTTTTTCCGGTCAGCAGGGCATCAACGTTGCGGGTAAGATCGTATTCAAGTGTGTTCGCGGAAATTATGAACGGAATAACCGCTGTTTTTCCAGCATACTCAATCGCAACAGCGGAATACACATTCAGATATTCAGTTTTATTAATTCCGCCGGTCCGTATCTGCTGGCTTTGAATGCCGTAATCGTCGAGCAGGCCGGAGACTTTCTCTTTGTCGGGATCGAGCAGCCTCATGCTCACGTTTTTATTTACCGAGGCGTATTCGTTGAGGTAGTCGTAGATGTCGCGCACCTGCGGATAGAGCCGTACGAGCGACGGAGAACGAAAATACGTTATTTTCAACGGTTCGTCGACCCGTGATAAAATCAGCATACTGTATTTCGATATAGTGAACTGTTTATCGCGAGTGAAATCAGTACGCTGATAATACCGAGTGCTGTCGAGAAAAGAAAAAACGATGATTATCAGTGTTACAAAAAATGTTTTTTTATCAGTCCCGGTAAATTTCTTTCCCTTTCTCTTTTCCTGAACATAAACGGCGGAGAGAAGAAAAAACGCCGTCATGCAGACGTAAAACAGCATATCCCGCGTGTCGAAAATGCCTCTTGAAGCTGCGTCGAAGTGATAAGAAAAACTCAGCATGCGGAAAGGTGCCGCAAGCTGCAGAAAATTCGTCAATGCAATGAAAACTGCGGAAAAAACGAACGCAACCGGCTGACTAAAAAGCGAAAACGCGAGCACGCAGAATGAAATGACGCACGCCTCGTAGATGACGACGAGGAGAAAACCGGTAAAAATCTGTCCCGGATCTATGTCGCCGAACAAGCTTACGCACGCAGGAAGCAGCAGCATTGTGATGCTCATCGCGCAGAACTGCGCGAGCGCGGTGAGGAACGAAATCAGCGTACGCTCTGCGGAGGAAAGAGGAAACGTGTCGGAAAATCCGGAATCGTCGGCTCCCGACGATATGACGGGAATGAGCAGTATGCTCACATACGGAATGGCTGCAAAAAAAAGTCTGAGATCGGTGCTGCCTGTACCGGAAAAGAATCCTGTTCCTGCAATATAATAAAGCGAGCATACTGCGTTGTACAAAACCGCTGCAATAAAAAAAACGGGGCGGCGCAGCGCGCGGATAATCGAATGGCGCAGAAACGGCGCGAACGGATTTTTACGCATCCTCACCTCCTGTTCCCGTCAGTTTCAGAAACGCTTCTTCAAGTGTCTGCACGCCGCACGAATCAGCAATGTTTTTTTCAGTTCCCGCCGCCGCAAGTTTTCCGCGGGAAAGTATAACGACCGTATCGCAGACGGCGCTCACTTCCTGCATTATGTGCGTCGACAGAAGCACCGTCTTTGTGCGTGAAATTTTTTTTATGAGAGAACGGATCTGCGCAATCTGGGCAGGATCAAGTCCGCTCACCGGTTCGTCGAGGACGATGTTCGGGGGATCGGCGACGAGCGCCTGCGCAAACGAAACGCGCTGGCAGAAACCTTTCGACAGCGTCCTGATTTTTTTCGTATATACCGATTCAAGGGAACATTCTTTTACGACGCGCAAAAGCGCACTTTTTTTTTCTTCGGGGGAAAGTCCGCGGACATCCGCGCATTCTTCAAGCAGTTCCGCTGCGGTAAGCTCTTTGGGAAGCATCGCCTGCTCGGGAACGAATCCCACAAGCCTTTTTACAAACGCGCTTTCTTCGGCGGCGTCGTGCATAACGCCGTCGTCCCCGCTTACCCGGACGTATCCGCCCGTCGCGTAATGAAGCGCGCACACGGCACGCAGTATTGTTGTTTTTCCCGCGCCGTTCGGCCCGAGCAACGCCGTTACGCCGCCCTGTCCGGCGGAAAACGTCACGTGGTCCGCGGCAGCAAAGCTGTTTTTTCCGCTGCCGTATGTTTTGGAAAAATCAGCAAGTTCTATCATTTTTTTCCTTAATCAATATACGGGATATCGAAGTGCATGCGGTCCTTTGTAAGTTCCGCATGCGGATATATTTTCCGGGCCTGTTCAAGCAGCACTGCAAGTTCCTTGTCGGTATAGCGCGGACTGTAATGAATCATTGCCATCCGGCGCACGTCCGCATCGCGTGCTATTGTCGCAGCCTGACTCGCTGTCATGTGTTTTTTTTCGCGAGCCTGATCTATGAGAGCGTCCTCGAACATTCCCTCGCAGATAAGCAGGTCGGAACCGCGCACTTCGTCAGCAATAGAACTCCGGTAAAGCGTATCGGTTACATAGCTGAACTTCCGTCCGCTGCGCGACGGTCCGAGCACCTGTTCCGGCATGATTGTTTTTCCGTCGCCCGAAGTGACGCTTATGCCCTGCTGGAGTTTTCCCCAGAGCGGTCCCATCGGTACGTTGAGTTCCTTCGCTTTCTCAGGGCTGAATTCCCCGGGTCTGTCCAGTTCCTCCAGCGTATAGCCGACGCACGTCTTCGTGTGCTCAAGCGGAAACGCCCTGATGTAAAATCCGTCGCCGCCGTGCACGACGCAGGGAGCCGTAATTTCTTTTACTACAACGGGATAATTTATATACATGTCGAGCACTTTGCGGCTCGTTTCGATGTATTCGGCGATTTTCGGCGGACCGTAGATATACAGCGGTTCCGTCCGGTCAACCTGCGCGGAAAGCATCATGATTCCCGGAAGACCCGTCACGTGGTCGGCATGCGTGTGGGAAACGAATATCGCGTTTATTTTTTTCCATTTGAGGTTAAGCCGCCGCAGGGATACCTGCGTTCCTTCTCCGCCGTCGAACAGGAAAAGATCCCCGTCTCGTCTGAGCAGTACTGATGTAAGATGGCGGTACGGAAGCGGCATCATTCCTCCGCATCCTAAAACAAATGCTTCCATGTTCATTATTCACGTCCTGTACGGGGAGATGCAACGCAATGAGCGAACAGTTTCCTGATTTTTTTATGGTAGAATGCACGGACATCTTCCGCGGCCGTATACAGCGTATACGACGGAGAAAGCGGTATGTCGATAGAGCCGGGCCGGTGTATGATATTTCCGCCGAAACCCGTCTTGAACAGATACAGCCCGTACATCGGATGATTTTTATCGTCCGCCGGAGGCATGCCGTAGAAATCGTATACGGGCGAGCCGTACGCTTTCGCGTCGTTTATCGCCGTCCACTGCAGAAGATATGCGGGCATGAGATTGCGCTTCAGGTTGCCCGAGGCGCCGTACAGATATACGGCCTCGCGCTTTGAAAAAAGCGTGATGATTGCGGCAAGATTGTCGTTTTCGTGGCGTGCCACGTAGAGCGTAACAAGCGGCGCATCGTTCTTCGCACGCTCGGATGCACTCAAAGAAAACAGGTCTGCATAATACTGTCTTGAGTGAATGGCTATGCCGTCGCGGGATGCAGTCGTCCTGTACAAATCGTAGAAAACATCAAGCGCCGCGCTGAGGCCGTCGTCACCGGCTTTATACGCGCACACGGCGACGCCTTTTTTTTCCGCAAGGCGGATGTTGTACCGCCACTTGCTGCGCATGGCGGCAAGCATCTCGTCGGGGCTCTGCGTAATGTCGAGCAGCACGGTGTCGGGAGGCTGTATATCAACCTTCGTTTTAACAATTTTCAGGCGTTCGGCGAGAGCCAGCGTCTTAAGAGAATTAACAAAAAAGTCGCGATCCCCGCATGTTTGAAAATCAAGCGGCGGATCAAAGCGCACGCAGAGCGTATTTCTCGGAAGATACGGCTTGAGCGCGGCTGCAAAATCCATAAGAAGATGCGCGTATTCGCCGAGCTGTTCAACACATTCCCTGTCTTTTACCGGCAGTTCGGGCATCATGGGAACGTATGCAAGCGAAAAAACGACCGGACTTTTACCGAACGTGCGGAGCAGCACGGAACATGAAAACGGGAAAGATATGTCTTCGCTTTCCGCAGCAGCTTCGAAGCGGAGCTGCTGCCAGCCGTGCGCCGCTTTGAATGATGCCCAGAACGGCGACTGAAGAAAACGTCCGCCGGAATCAGCACAAGAGGCTGCGGGAGACGGCGCTATGGTAAACGTAAACACTTTTCAGTTTACTCCGCTGTTCACAGCATGCGTTGTCGTAAGCGTTTTCCCGTCGGCGACCAGTTTTTTGCCGCCAATCATCACCTGACGGTCGTTTACTTTGATTTCCACCTGGAAAAAGACGTCCGCACTGATTTCCTTTTCCTTGACGGCGGACGGCTCGGTTCCTTCGAGAACGACGGGAGTACCGGGAGCGGCCCACGGAGCCGTAAGAGGTTCGACGCACGCTTTTCCGCTTTCGTCTGTATAGTCCGCAGCGAGAAGCATGCCGCGGCTTTCGATGCCGCGCAGTTTACGCGGTGCAAGGTTGTCCGCCAGGATGATGTGCCTGCCGAGCAGGTCTTCCGGCTTCAGATACGGAACAAGTCCGCTCTGAATCACGCGTTCGTTTCCGCTTCCGTCGTCGAGATGTTCGATATACAGTTTGTCTGATTCGGGGTTGCGGTCTACCTGTATGATTTTTGCGACTTTGAGCGCAATGTATTTGTTGAAGTGCGCGGGCATGTCGGCTGCAAGCGGAAGTTCTTCTTTTTTCTTCTCCGTCTTTTTTTCCTGATGTCTGTTTTTATTTTCGTTTTCCTTACGGTCCTTCTGGTTTCCGGAGAATTTTTCGCGGAATGCAAGCATCGTCTTCTGATCCATCGGCGTAAAGTACACTTCCGTCGGACCGATATCAGAAAGTCCATCGGTTTTCCCGAGATCGTTCCACGTAAGCGCACCGGATGCGGCAGGTTGTCCCGTACGGCTGTCGAAAATCGTTTTCCCGAAGAAAGACGCGACCTTCTGTGCGTACTGCGGCAGGTACGGCTGAGCCATAATCATAAGGTCCTTAATGACGTAGCAGAGATTGTGGATGAGGTATGCGGCCTTTTCAGGCTCTGTTGTACGCGTCTTCCACGGTTCCGCGGCCTGAAACGCTTTGTTAGCGATGTCGCTTATAACGAACAGTTCGTGGAACGCGTCCCGCAATTCAGCCCACTCGAGCAGGCCCGTAATTTTCTGTTCGTGCCCGCGGACCTGAGCCCACAGCTCTTCATCGACAGGAGCATCGGGGATTTTGCCGTCGTAGTATTTACTTACAAAAAGCAGCGTACGATTAACAAGATTGCCCAGATTACCGATAAGCTCGCTGTTGTATTTTTCCTGGAAATCCTTCCATGTAAACTGATAGTCCGATTTTTCAGGCCGGTTGTAGAAAATGTAGAAACGCCATGCATCGGCCGGAATTCCGCTTTCCTTCGCGTCCGTTCCGAACACGCCAATGCCGCGCGACTTGCTGAATTTTCCGTCCTCATAGTTGAGGAATTCGGTCGAGCTCATGTGATACAGCTTCGTCCAGTCGCGTCCCGAGCCGATAAGGCTCGACGGGAAAATGACCGTATGGAACGGAATGTTGTCCTTCCCGATGAACTGGAACAAATCCACATTCGGTTTTCCCTTTGCTTCCTCCGATTCGGACGGAAGCCACCAGCTCCTGTAATCAAACGACGTCTTTCCGTCCGCATCAAGTTCGTCCGCGAGCTGTTTCGTAATCGAAATATAGCCTATAGGAGCGTCGAACCATACGTAGAATACTTTATTCTCGTATCCCTCTTTCGGAACAGGAATGCCCCATTTTAAGTCGCGTGTAATGGCGCGTTCGTTGAGTCCGTCGCGTATCCACGCCTTTGTCATCTGGATTGCGTTTGCAGACCATCTTCCCTCGGAGCACGCCTTCTCCATCCATTCGTTTAATTTCGGAGCGATTGCGGGAAGGTCTATATAGAGATGCTTCGTTTCGCGCACTTCGGGAGTCGCGCCGCATGTGTTGCACCGCGGATTTTTAAGGTCGATCGGATCGAGCAGCGAGCCGCACTTGTCGCACTGATCTCCGCGCGCATCTTCATAGCCGCACTTAGGGCACGTGCCGCGCACGTATCGGTCCGCAAGAAACATTTTACAGTTGGGACAATAGAGCTGCTTCGTTGTGTGCTCGTGTATGTAGCCGTTTTTATCCAGGTCGATGAATATTTCCTGGGTGATTTCTTTTATTTCCTCGTTCGACGTGCGTCCGAATTTGTCGAACGCAATGTCGAACCAGTCGTAAATTTCTGTATGGAGCTTGTAGTAATAGTCGCAGAGTTCCCGGGGGCTCTTGTGTTCTTCGAGCGCCTTCGTTTCGGTTGCCGTACCGTACTCGTCCGTTCCGCAGATGTACAGCGTGTCGTAACCGCGGCTACGGCAGAAACGGGCAAAAACGTCAGCAGAGAGCATTTGTATAAGGTTTCCGAGATGCGGAACGTTATTTACGTAAGGTAAAGCAGAGGTAATAAGTCTTCTATTCATGGTGAACTATTATAGATTTTTTAGGATATATGGTCAACGTAACGCAAAAAACGCATTATTTCCGCTTCTCAGTTTTTTTCGTCCCTTTCCGGTTAATGTTGAGAATGCTGAAATTGACTGTCTTTTCCATTTCCATGCCAGGTTCGAGCTGTACCGGCCAGAACATGGCAGTGGCAAACGTCATTTCCGCAGGCACTATTTTTGTTCCGTTGTATTCAGGGCGCATGAAAATAATCGGAACAAAAGAAAACCCGCAGTTTTCGTTCGGCTCGAACATGAACGAGAGTCCGTTTTCGGAATCCGAAATCTGGACTGCGGAAACGTCAGCGAGCGAACCGGAGCGGTCTAGTTCGCTCGCTGATTTCGTCGTATCTATTTCCTGTTTCTGCGCGGAAGTGACTATTTCCACTTTGTACGGTGCAAAATTCTCTTCGGCGTAATTTGTCTGGGTAAAATTCGATTCAACGACGAAATTCGCATGCAGAGGTGCGCCGCTTTCATTCTTCAGGATATACTGAATCGTGAATCCGTTCGAATTAGCCAGATACTTTTTCCTGAGACTCACGCCCTGCTTCCGTTCGCCGAATTCGGCCTGCGCCTGAAGCTGAATCTCATTGTGCTGACCCGAAAAACGCGTTTCACAGTACTGCATCTGTGAAAATATTCCCGTTCCGGCAGGTTTATTCTGCAGATAATTCTCCATATCGCCGTCGGTAAAAATATGGTCGACGAACATTCCGCGGTAATAATCGTCGGTGCATCCGTCGAATTCTTCAATGCGGCTCGGATTATCCGCATAATTGCTCGCGCTCTGCATAACGTCGAGTTCGCAGATTTCACCGCCGCGGAGTTTTATACATGACGTATAGTTGAGCATCCGGCAGATGTATTCGTCCGTTCCGTCACTGTTGTAATCGAAACTTGAAACAGATTCATCAAAATCGCCGCAGCAGCGGATGATGCTTTCCGCTTCATTCAGATATCTGTACGCTTTCTGGCGGTACAGCGAATTGACAAGCGAACCTTTAGATGTACAGACGAAACCTTCGCCGTTCTGCGCCGCCCACAGTTTTTCGCGCGCAGCCTTTTTCCGCGCCTTGTCTCCGTGGCACTGATTTATAAGCATGCTCACATACAGCATGCGGCAGCACAGCGCCTGACTCTGCGGATATGTCTGAAGAAAATCGTAAATGGTAACGGGATATCCGTCGCTTTTCGTCACCGCCGTATAGGGAATTTTTGCCCACTGCGCAATATCTGCGCTCATGCCTGCCGTAATAAAAGCCGGCACGCGGACCGGCACTGTTTTCAGGTATGACGAGGGATACGAAAAACGTATTGAGCCGCTGAATTTCTCTTTCGCGGTCTCATGGATGGAAAGAAGATATCCGCTTTTGAGCAGTTCGCGGAATTCTTCGTGAGTAAACTGCACGTCGATGTACCGCTCGCTCACTGTGTTGTCGTAATCGTCGCCGCGAACGTTTTTTTTCACTGCGGTAAACATCGACGACAGGTACTCTTCCGCAGGAAGCTCCGCCGACGGTTTGAATTTCCGGTACAGCGGTATAATGTCGATCGATTTTCCGCGGTCCGCCATAATGACGGGCAGATACATACGTTTTGCGGGAGGTATGACCGAGCTGTCGAGCATGACGTATTCCATACCGCACGTTTCGAGACTTGTAACAAGCGACGTATCCCAGCTGCTTGCACAGAGCGTCATACCCCGCGGACGTTTGCCCGTCGTCTGACGTATCTCCGCCGACAGCATGTCGACCTGACCGCTGCGGTCAATCGGAAACAGAAGCGGAAAAACGGGATTATAAAATCCGCCGCCGAGTACTTCCACCTGTTTTCTGTTCGTAAGCTGCTGCAGGATTTCCAGAAATTCAGGATGATTCTTTTTAAAAAACTGAATCTGATTCCCGTTAAACGAAAAAAACATGCTGTAATCAGGATGAGAATATAAAAATGTAGCTGCGGGTTTATACACATCCAGATAATCTTTTTCACTATCGGGAAGTGTCATGCCGGCCGGCGCAGATTCCAGACCGAAACAGACACAAACTGAATTCATCTATAATTTATTTTACGAACTAACTCCTGGTAAACATTCTATAGCAAGTCCGCCATATTTTAAAGCCTTTTTTTATAGGAATTTCTATATTCTGCATTTTTTTATAATCGGAGCATTCAGTGAGACTTTCTTCCGTATTGCTGCACATTTCATACGCTTTCGTATTCAGAGGCAGCAGCTTTATTATGTGCTTAGGGCATGCCTCAATGCAGTTACCGCAGCCGCAGCATAAATTTGTAACTACAGCCGTGTCGTTTTTTATGACGATTGCTTCCTGCGGGCAGACTTTCACACAATCGCCGAGTCCTATACATGAAAATCTGCAGTCGTTTAGGGACTCGTACGTCTGGCTGATGATTTTACAGCTCTGCCCCGGGTTATAATTCAGTCTTTGAGTGCTGAATTTTTTGTCCGGAGAGCATAGAACGACGGCACGTTTCGTTATGTCAGTATGCTGTTCGGTATCGGGAATGACATATTTTAACTCCATCTCCGAAAAAAGCGGATTGTCGACTGAAAAAGACTGCGTTTTCAATGCGGGCAGCAGAATGGCAAACATAAAAAACAATATGAGGACAAGCAGAAGAATAAGCAGAAATACGAGAACCATTGAAAGAATCATCAAAGCACCCCCTGGTTAAGCCACGACACGTTCCACACAGCAAGACTGATGATAACGACCGCCATCGTAAGCATAATAAGGCTTTTTTTCTTCATCCTGTCGTTGCGCGGACGCGCGCATTCAATCCGTTTTCTGAGAGCGGACATGACGGGCAGAATTATGAGGAGCGACAGTATGCAGCCTGACGCGGCAATGACCGCGTTTATCAGGTCAGTACTTTCATTCAGCGCAAGCAGAATCACAAGGTAGGAAACACCGAATTCCGACGTTTTGAATCCTGTCGTGATTCGTATAAGCACTTCCACAAAAACCGAAACAGACAGAAAAATCAGGAGCGCAACAAGCGGATACAGTTCCACGAGACCTGCGGGAATGAGCAGTTCCATGATTATTACCCATGACAGCGCCGTTGAACAAAGAATTGTTATCGCGTTTTTTATTGTCAGAAAGAACAGCGTTTTGTCCATCGAGCGGCTCAGTACGGTCGTTCTGTTCAAACCTATTCCGTAGACAAGCACTGCAGAACAATAAAATAAATAATACAGAATTATATCAATCATTTTCCTGCTCCGCTTTTTCGACAATTGCAAATTTATTAATTATGTACACATACAGAATAAGAATACCTGAAGTGCAGACGAGTGCTCCGGGAATGGTCGCAAAAAAAACAAGTGCGTTGATTTTACCTGAATCAAACAGAACTTTCTCGTACACGCCGTGACCCGTCAGTAACGTTATTGTCCCGAATCCCGCGACATCCCTGAAAAGGAAAAAAACAAGCGCAAATACCGAATAGGACAAACTGTGAAGCATATTCCGCGAAACGGCCCTGCCGAGGGACTGCTGTTCCTCGCCGAACATATACCCGATCAGAAAGGAAGATACGGTTGGTAAATACAATACAAAACCAAGCTGCACGGCCATTTCGGGAACAGTCGTCACGAGAATCTGCCGCATAAACATTGTCACTGCAATCATCACCGAAAGAATCAGCACGTTTCCCGTCGTCTGAAGATTGAACCGGTTTATAAAAGCCCTTACGAGCGTTCCGACGAGCATAAGCAGGTTGAGTTCGAGGACAAGTACTACACCGCATGCAAATCGTCCCGGAGCGGGAACAATCATGGCAAGAGTTGCCGCAATATATACATATATTGATTTTTTATTCATTATTTCCCCGCTCCTCCGCATTCTTTACAATATCGGGAATGCGTTTAATCCAGAAATTTATTTTAGCATTGTCCGTCCCGTTCCCTATCAGTTTCCTGACTCTTCCGTGAAGGCCCGATATTCCGACAAATCTCGCGCCCGCTTTTTCAGAATACACAAAGACAGCGGGAAACGGACCGTACATGGTTTCAATTCTCAGCATCAGAACGTACCCTTTCGCTCCGCTGTCTTTTCTTCGCACCTGAAAACAGGCCGCACTCAGCGCTGCAGGCGCCTTTATTCCGACGTATTCTCCTATAATCCATTCTCCCGGTTCTTCTTCCTCCAGAACGGTGCCGACTTTCTCTTTTAGGCCGGTCCGCCATTCGTTTTCGGATAGAACGACGAAAACAATAAGAAGCGCAAATATTCCCACAAGGGCACCCGCAAGTATCCCGTATTCTTTCAATAATTTTTTTGAAGAATTTTCCGTATCCATCATACGCTCCCTTCGTTTTTTAAATTTTCATCAAGCATACTGTACAGGGCTTTTTTGTCGCTTCTGTCTTCAGCAGCCTGAATCAGAGGAGAAATAATATTTGCGCAAAGAATCGTAAAAACAATACCGACGGAGGACGTCCCGCAGCCGGCAATGAGAAATGCGAATACGCCGCATATAATTCCGTATACCGTCTTTCCGGCGTACGTGAGAGGTGTCGTTCCGTACCACTGAACGACAAATACGGAACTAAAAAGCGTTCCGCTTGTAAGAAGTGCAAGGAGTATGTCTCCCTGTCCCGCCGCACCTCCGCAGATAAGAGGACCTGCAAAACGTACAAGAATGCCGTATGTCGCAACAAAGCATACAGGTATGAGCATGCTCAGCATTCCCGATGAGAACAGCACAATCGAGGAAATAAGCGTAATAAGGTTAAATCTGAAAGCGGGAATAATTGAATGCGTATCCCACAGCATTGAAATGTATCCGTCGGGGATTGACACCTTCAGCGTTCCGAAAAGCGTATTGTTCAAAGCTTCCGTTACCGGCGGATCGAATTTCAAAACAGGAAAAATTCCGCTCTGAATCAGTGTGTATGAGGGATTCCGCATCTGCAGCAGATCTTTTGTTAATACCTGGCCGGGAAACGCGTTCATGCCGACTATCCATGCGACAGCGGCAATAATCACAGATACATTGCCCCATGCATTCGCAAATCCTCCGAACATGTACTTTAAAAGAATCATCGTAAAAAACGTGATGAAGAAAACGGCGGCGGGCGGAAAGTTCGACGGCAGGAGCATTCCCGCGATGATTCCCTGCACTGCGCTCGTCATATCGGACAAGCGGTATGATTTATGATACAGTTTGTCCGCAGCGTCCGCGCACAACGACCCCGCCAGAGCGCAGCCGACGACGAGAAGCGCGCTGTAGCTTTCCGTTATTAACAGCATGAACAGCTGCACGGCAAGAAGAATTAACAAAGTAAGCGACGTGTTTCTGACTGATTGCGATGCATACGTAAACGGTCGTATAAGGGTCTTATTATACAAAGTGTCTTTCGATTTTCCGAACATCACTTTACTCCTTCTTTTATGAACTGCAATTTTAACATTTTCACGGCCTGGCTGACAGGAAGGCGCGACGGACAGACGAAACTGCAGAGTCCGCAGCCGGAACAAAGCTGAGCGGATCTGACATACGCTTCACCGGCCTCCGTTCCGCCTGCTGCGTGCCTGTACAATATGTCGGGCGTCAGATTTCTCGGACATACGCTGCGGCACATGCCGCACCTGACGCAGACCGACTGGCGCTGATCGGGCACTTTCGACGCAGGAAGAAACGACACCGATTTTACATATTTCGTTATCGGGGTATCAAGACTGCCCGCGGACCATCCGCTTATAAGGCCGTTAATAATTACCGCGGCCGGAGGCACCGTAAATCCGCCGCACTGCTGCGCGAGAAATCGTACTGTCGAACCGATGCGTACTTTGAGCATGCCTGAAGCCGGAATGCATTCGCCGGAAATATATATGTATTTGTCGATGACGGGAATACCGTCCTTAATAACGCTGCAGACTTCATACATCGTGGATGCATCGGTATATAAATCGTCATCGGAAATATCAGAGAGCGGATAGTCCTTTGCCGATTTTCCGACAGCCTTTTTTATTTCTTTCCGAAAACCTGCGGGATATTCCTTAATGTTGATTTTTACAAAACGTATCGGAATTGATTCATCTCCGCCTACAGCAGGAACAGGAGACTCCGAATCGATCATAAAAACGATTCCGCCCGCTTCTGCGGCGCGCGCCGTTATAAGCGCACCGGTATATATCTCATCGGGAAACGCCGACGACAGGAGCGAATCAGTCACGCGCGTCGGATCGTCGTCGTACAGCCGCACAACGAGAAGGCGCGGTTTTCTTTTCCGTGCAGCGCCGATTTCCATGGCGAGCGAAACAGGTTCCGTCGTGTTGAACGTGTTTACAACGCCTCTGTCGGAAAGCTGCTGAATAATAGTGGCGGGCGGAAGAATCGTCCAGTCGACGGTGATTTTTTTCTTGCCGAGATACGTAAATGATCCGGCCAGCCTTATCTTTACAGCTTCACCCTGCCGTCCGTCGGGGCACGTGCATAATACGATATCTTCCACGACACCCGGAACGGGAGAATGTATTTTTGCAGGATTCCCGGACAGCGAATCGGTACGGGGGACTGCGATAATCTGCCCTTCGCGTACTGTGTCTCCTTTTTTTACGAGACTTGAACACCTGTATCCCGTTTCCTGCGAAAGCGGTACCGTCACAACCCGCGGAAGAAATGCATTGACTGCGTCTTTAAGAAGTCTCCGCTTGTCTGCATAAACAACAGGAATTATTTTCATTTGGTCTTACTCCATCTGCCGGTCAGTAAATAAATATGTGCCAGAAAAAACATCGGTATACAAAAAGAAATAATCATAAGCAGAAGATACGCCGTTCCGCCGCCCGATGCGGAAAACGCGTATCCGGCACGGGCCCTTCCCTGCTTCTTCAGCAGCTTTTCAACTGCGGGAAAATTCAATTCGTCTATCTGCGCAACTGCCTCTTTGCGGAATGACGCGTCGAATTTCATCGCAGTATCGCTTTCAGTTATGCCTTTGTCGCTCTCCGAATAATGCGTGAAGACGACGGAATCGCCATCCTTCGGTTTCTGCTGCTCACGTTCATCAGAGTCGTGCAGCGAACGGTACGGCATAGTCCGTGCATTCCAGCACCATGCGACGTAATCGTCGAGCGACGGAAGCCCGTCGGTAATGTTTCCGGTCCGCGCCGAAGGAAGCTGCAAACGTTTTGAAACGCGCGAAAAATCCGCAGAAAGAAGCAGTATGCCTGTGAGCACGACAATAAAAGCGGCGCAGGCAGCAAGACCGCGCTTTGCTTTTTTCGTCCTGAACTGAGCGGCGTCGGCTGAACGTATCATAACAGGAACAAAAGAATATTTTTCGTCGTGCTTTTGTTCCGCCTGAAAGAGCAGATATACGACCGCCGCGGTTCCGGCAACTGCATCCGCAAAAATCAGCCCGCAGCTGACTGAAGTCATAACCGCAATAACGAGGGACGATACGGTAAAAAGCAAAACGGTGCCGTTCGTCAGGATGAATTCAGCCGCGTTTTTTCTGCCCCACACCTGCTGCACCAGAAAAAGTGCGTACAGCAGAAGACAGACCGACGAAGCTGCGGAATAAAACGGCATGCACGTCGAGAAAAAAACGGGAACGGCCGAAAAACATGCAAAAACGACGCGGTGAGCCGACAAAAAGACCAGAAATACGGCAAACAGAAAACAGATGACGGGAATCATCCACGGATAGTCGGTCTGCGTGTCTATACCCGCTCCGATTCCCGCCTGCAGAAAAGATTGAACGGCAGCTTCCGCTTTCTCCGTCTGCCCTTCGGGAACGTAATAAAGCTGATATTTTCCGCCTTTATCGAAAAAATACGCGGTGCGTTTGGAAAGGTATCCGTCCTTTTCGGCTGCACCCGCGGCAGCGAGAGACACCTCGGGAGTATCGGCCGCAAGCGTAAGCGGAATGTACTGGGATGCTAAATCAATAACGCCGCTGCAGCCGGCTTCTTCAATAACAGTTTCGGCATATTTGTTGTCGCAGTCAGCTGACACATATATGATACGGTATCCTTTCCACAAACTGCCTGATTGAACAGTTCTGAACAGAAAAATAACGATAATCGAGACTGCCGCAATACCTGCCGGAATAAATATTTTTTTGACTGATGAGCGCATACTCTTCTTACTTCACAAAAGAGAAAATGCAAGTCCTATAGAGAACCCCAGCAGACAGCCGACAAACACTTCAAGCGGCGTATGCCCCTGTACTTCCTTCATCGGTTTATAGTGAAGTATGCCTCTGCCGTCGAGTGTCTTCCCTATTTCGTTTAACTTTTTTGCCTGAATACCGTTTGCCCGCCTGACACCGAGCGCATCCCGTATTGTCACCAGAAAAAAACAGAGCGCAAGAACGAAGACGTCGGAATTTATACCCGAATGAAATGCAATCGATGTGCAGAGCGCCGACACCATTGCGGAATGACTCGACGGCAGACTCCCCGTCCGCCAGAACATCATCTCAAACAATTCATTGAAACTGTGTATTCTGCCGTAACAGAGAGAAATTATCGTTTTCATGAACTGGGCGCAGAACCAGCTGCATATACATGCTAAAAATACGGGATTTACAAAAAACAGTTTCATCTGTTCTTTTACTGACAGCAACATGCAGATATTTTAGCATTACAGCATGTTTTTTACTAGCCCCGCAGTTCCGCCGAACGATGTTCCGCGTTTCCCCCGTTACTCCGTGGTTACTTTGTCGATTATGATATTGACTTCCTCAATGAAAATTCCGGTACTGCTCTCGATCCTGTCGATTATCTTTTTCTGCAGATTGTCGACGCGTTTCGTAAGCGGCAAATCAGTCGACGCAAAAGCGTCCGACGGAATATCGAGTGTGATGACAAGACGATAGCCGCGGCTGTCCGCCCTGACAATCATCTTTTTTACGCGTATGCCGCTGTCGAATTCCCTGATGCAGTTCACGGACATCTGCGTAAGAGCCGCCTCCGAAATGGCGATGCGGCTTTTTTTCGAGAATTCCGGCTGGACTATCGATTTTTCAACGACTTTGCTGTCCTTCTTGTTGTCGGTCGGAACAACCTGCAGCGGATTCGAACGGTGGAATGTGAAACGGATTCCGTTGGAAAAAATTTTCGGATACCTGCGCTTCACTTCGATCGAGGCTACCGGTATGACGTGTTTCCCCTCTATCTGCCGCGATTTTACCGCGAGCTCAATCTCTTCCTTTGTGGCAATATCCTCAATGTGTATGTATTTTGAAGGCGGCGGCAGCTGAAGGCGTGTCGCTATCTTCGTCACCATCTTTTCGGACGTTCCGATAATGAGCACGCGGCGGATATGATAATGTTTTATTTTCCGGGCGATTTCGTCGCGGTGTTCCTTGCTGTCGAACAGAGCGACGCGTACGGCCCCCATGTATGTCTGTTCGCTTTTTGCCGAGCGCCCAGCGAGAATCTTGTCGTCCTGAATCAGCAGACCGTCGTCAATAATGGCGTTAAGACCGAAACGCTCAGCTACAAGTTTTGCATTGTAACTTTTGCCGGTGCCGCTTTCTCCGACGAGCGCATAAACTGTATCTGTTGTTAACGATTGAAAAAGCTCGTTTAAGATTTTCAGTAAAAAATGCACATTTCAAACCCTGATTCAAATTATAGACGAGTTTTCCGGGTTTATCAACGTTTTATTCAGCATATTATTGAAAAAAACGGGAAGCGGTGCCTCAAGCGCACGGGGAAGCCCGAGCGTATTGCCGGGAATGCGGACCTCATATGCGTGAAGGAAAAAATCCTGCTTTTCATGAATCGCCGCTCCTCCGTACGCCGTATCGCCGAGAAGCGGAAAACCGCGGAACGCCGCCTGCGCCCGTATCTGATGCATACGGCCGGTGCTGATGGTGAATTTTACGAGCGTCACGGGACGTCCGTTATACGTACCGGAAGATACGGGCTCCGCTTCCGTATGCGCGCACTTTCCGCCGCTTTGTACAATGCGGACCGTATGAAACGAAGGACGTGAATCATCTTCCTTTTCGATGAAATCCTCCCATTCTTCCGCCGAAGAAAGAATTCCCTGAACAAGCGCCAGATACTTTTTTTCCAGCCCGTGCGCCGCCATCTGCCGGGAAAACCACTGCGCTCCTTCAAGACTCCACGAAAAAAAGAGTATGCCCGTCGTTTTCCGGTCCAGCCGGTGCAGGGGACCGGGAGTGAACGACAATGATGCCGCCCCGCTTTTTCCCGCCGACCTGTAATATGCAGCGACAGTCTCCGCCAGCGACAGCCTTCCTGCTCCCGCCTGTTGAACGGAAATATCGTACGGTTTATTGATGACGAGGAAATGTTCGTTTTTGAAAATTATTTCATACGGCAGTACGTTTTTTCCGGAAGATTCCGCCGGCGCCACGTCTTTCTGCGCGAGAAGAAAATCGGCAACAGACAGCACGTCTCCGCTTGCGACATGCGTTTCGGGCTTTATCCGTTTGTCGTTTATGCGGATAAAACCTTTCCGCAGCGCGCCGTATACTGACGAAAGACGTTCGTCCGGCAGCAGACGGCGTATCACTCTGTCTGCGCGTCTGCCGTCGTCTTCCGGACCTGCTTCAAACTTTCTGAACTCCACGTTCCTGCTCTGTATTCCGCATCAGATGCCGTCGTCTGGGCATGCGAACGGCCACACCAAGCGACGAAAGAACGGTGCGCACTGCAAATTCAAGTTCGCTGCGCTGCGGGTTCATAGGCAGCACGAAACGGCGGCACTCGCTCCACGTGCGCATATACAATTCTCCCGACGAGGCATCGGACGAAATTTCTTTTTTCCAGTCCGTAAGAGTTTTTACAAAATCCGAAATCAGAAAGACGAGCTTTCTTCCCAGGCGTACATCGCCTTCCGCCCCGGAAAGTCCGTCAAGTTTTTTGAGATTTTCCATGTACGCGCTTTCAAAACCGCGGTCCGCATACATGAGGGCAGTCGCCGCAGGCTGCAGATACATGTACAAGTCGGTATCGAGTGCTTCCCGCACAATGTTGTACGCGTGTCCGCTGTTGATGATTTTAAGCAGTTCCTCAGTAAGGCGCGAAGGCGATATGTCCGAAAGGAGATTTGCCGAATGACGTATATTCCTGCGCAGCGCGAAAGACATTTTTGCGTTCGTCGTCGCAGAATATTTCACGGCCCGGAGCATGCGCACGGGGTCTTCAACGAAGATTCTGTCCATCGAGATTACGGGACGCAGAACGTGTTTCCGTATGTCGTGCACGCCGCCTACATAGTCTATAACCTGCTCCCTGAGCGGATCATAATAAAGCGCGTTGAGCGTAAAATCCCGGCGACGGACATCCTCGTCCATCGAACCGAAATCGTTCCCGACGGAACCTTCCACCGTGGAACGGAACGTGCTGACTTCAAAAATCTTCGGTCCGACGAGCACGTGGACAAGACGGAACCGTCTGCCGATAATCCGGGAATTTCTGAAAATCTTTTTTATTCTCGAAGGAGTCGCATCGGTAACAATATCGAAATCCTTGGGAACGTTGTCCACAAGCAGATCGCGCACTGCTCCCCCTACAATATATGAATTGAAACCCGCGTCGCGCAGGCGTTCAATTATACGGAGAGCATCACTGTCTATTTTTTCTTTCGGAATACCGTGTTCTGACTTTGTATAAATTACAGCTTTCTTAACAGGCTTACCGTTTTTGTCAGTTCCATAACGAATCAGCACAATATACTGATAATATGACTTGTAACGCTGTTTCGTCAAGTCAAGATTGAATTCTGCTGTTTATCCATGCCAGAAAGTCGTCAGTAACGGTGTCTTTGTCGATTTCATTGAAAATTTCATGGCGGTCTTCGGGATATTCCTTCAGAGTGACGTCAGTCATTCCGTTCCTCCGGTAAACATCGAACAATTTCTTCACTGTTTTTCCGTAGCCGCCGACAGGATCCTCGCTGCCGTACGCAATAAGGGCAGGCAGATTCTGCGGTATTTTCTTCATATTCGCCGCCGTATGCACTTTTCTGAGACCGTACATCATGTCGCAGTAGAAACTTACAGTGGGATTAAACCCGCACCATTTATCCTCGAGATACATCTGTACGTTGTCTTTGTCGCGGCTCAGCCATTCCTGCCCGTTTACGGTGTCGGGAATGTGTTTCGTATATGAGCCGAACGCCAGGTGTTTCAGGAACGGCGAGCAGTATTTTTTCCCTCTGAACAACGCCGTCAGATGCGCCGCGGCTGTTCCTGCAAGTACAAGCATGTGGTTCGGACCTGCGGTTCCGCAGAGTACGCACGCGTCAATATGACTGCCGTATGTCTCGATGTACGACTGTGCTGCAAAGGAACCGAACGAGTGCCCGAGGAGCACGACTTTATATCCGGGAAAAGACGTTTTTGCTCCGGCAATCACTTCGTCGATATCCTGCACGACGCGGTCGAATCCGCCTTTTTCCGCAAGCATGCCGAACATTCCGCTGCCGTTCCGTTCGGCATGCTGCGCCGTCTTTCCGTGCCCGCGGTGGTCGTGCGCGCTGAATATCCAGCCGTTGTCGGCGAGAATCGACCCGAGACGGTCGTACCGCATCGCATGTTCCGCCATGCCGTGGCTCAGCTGTACAATTCCGTTTATTTTACTGCCTTCATCGGGAATCCAGCGGTTTACCGACACCTCTGTTCCGTCGCTCATTTTCTGATAAAAATTCTGTATCTGCACGATTACTATCCCCTGTCTGAAAAATCTGATACACTGTGTAAAATGTGTTCGCAGACTATTATAACAGAAAAAATTGTTTTCGGGGGAGACTGCATAGGGAAAAATGCAGGGAAAACAGTCTTTGTGCCGTATGCCGTTCCCGGCGAAAAACTGGAAGTCGAAATTACGGCTTCGAAGCGGGACTACGATACGGCCCGCATAGTAACTATCATCGAGCCGTCTCCCCACCGTGTCGAGCCGGTGTGCGCATACTACGGACTGTGCGGCGGCTGCAACATGATGCACATAGAACCGTCGTACCAGAGGGAACTGCGCAGACAGGTGCTTTCCGACTGCTTCAGACACTGCGGCATCGCCGTACCGGAAACAGGCGTGATTTCAGGGCCCGACACCGGTTACCGCAGCCGTTTCCAGCTGAACGACGGAGGGCTTACCGGAAAAAACAGCAGCACGATTGTCCCCGTCACGAGCTGTCCCGTCGCCGATGCGGAAATAAACGGATGGCTTTCAGAAGTAAAACCGTCCCTCCGGCCTTCGGGCCGCGTTCACCTTTTCGGTGCGGACTGCATCGTGTCGGCGGGAGGAAAAAACGGTGAAAAAGTTGCCGTCTCCCTTCCCGAAACTGATTCCGCTCCGGTGCGTACGGGCGGCGGCAGAAAGGCGGTAAAAACCCGCGTCGTAAAGCACTTCGCGGGCACAGTCCTTTCCCCTGAAGATATCGTGACTGTTTCACTGCTCGGAAAAAACATCAGCTTCGACGTGAGGGGCTTCTTTCAGTCGAACATGACTGTCCTCGAGTCCGCAATACAGGCACTGTGCCGCGGACTGGGCGGTGCAAACGTACTCGACATGTACAGCGGCTGCGGCACGTTCTCCGTGTTCCTTGCGGACAAATTCGACAGCGTGACGCTCGTCGAGCATAACCGCGATGCGCTTGTGTTCGCGGAACAGAACATGGCCGGGAAAAAACACGCAAGTTTCGGCGTAAGCGGTGAAAAATGGGTGCAGCAGTTCGCTCCGTCCCAGCCTCACTTCGACGCAGCCGTCGTCGATCCTCCGAGGAGCGGAATGGAGAACGCAGTATGCAGCTGGCTGTGCAAAAGCGGAATCCCTGTGATACGGTCGCTCTCGTGCGATCCCGCGACACATGCGCGTGACATATCCATGCTCGTTGCAGCAGGATACAGGCTTGAATCGCTTTCGCTGCTCGACTTCTATCCGAATACCTGCCATATAGAAAGCCTTGCGTCTCTCGTTCTGGAAGCCGGCGATGAGAAAACTGTCTGATTTTATATACATTATCACAATATTTCCACTCTTTATTCGGTGCGCTTCCTGTTTTTCCGCTGAACTGAATGCCGGGCGGCAGATTGCCGTTTCCTCCCAGGAAGCAAGCTGGAATACAGTCATAAGCGGAGAAGCAGTCTGTGCTCCCGTACAGACGTCGTACGGATTCGCCGTTCTTACCGACGGACGCATGATTTCCGCATGCACCGACACAGGCACCGTTCTCTGGAAGCGCGCCGTCCCCGGCAGGCCGGATCCGTTTCTCACTGTCCTCGACGGTGATTTTCTTCTTACGGTAAACGACGGACAGACACTTTCGCTCACAAATCCGGGAGGATTCACACTCTGGTCCGCAGATGTGTCGTTTCCCGTAATCTCAGCTCCTGTACAGGGACGGGACGGACGGATTTTCGTACGCGGCGAAAAAGACATTTCATGCTACAGCATCAAGGGAATATGCAAGTGGCATATTTCGACTGAGCAGCAGAGCATGCTTCCTGCAGGAGAACTTCCCGACGGCAGCCTTGTCGTATTCCTCATGCAGCCGGCCGGCGGTAAAACGGCCGCCGTACGGGTCTCCCCGTTCGGAGACGTGCTCGAGCAGATAACGTTTACGGGCATCGTGACGTCGGCGGCGTCATGCGGGGACGGACTGCTGCTTACGTTTGCCGGCGGCGGTGCGGGATTGTGTTCGATTCAGGATGCCGAAGTCCGCTCCGTATGGGCCGTTGCCTCTGACGACAGTATATTTGCAGGAACCGCAAAAGACGACAAATCGTTTTTTCTTCCCGCAGGTACATCCCGCGCGGCCCTCGTACAGCCCCTGTCGGGAAATGCAAAAATCACGCTGTTCGATACGGGAAGCGGCAGTGTTTCAGCAACGCTTACAATTCCGAACATCAACATGAGCAGACCGGCGTATACGGCGTCGTACGAAAACGGCATCCTTCTTGCAGACGACAGGCACGCCGCCTTCGTTTCCGTTGACGGCATATGCGAATGGTGCGCCGTTCTTCCCCAGAAAAGCAGCAGCGGCGAATCATGGAATTATCTTACATATACATCAAGCGGCTTTCTCGTTTTCTGCAGAACTTCGTGGGCAGTCTCAGGATACCGCGTGGCGCAGGACATGCAGACACGAAGCAATTCAGGAAGGAAAAAAGTCCTGACGGATTACAGCTCATTCATAAAATCAGAAGGAACGGACAGCACGCCGTTCGACGTCCGGGCGATTACCGGCGAAATCGGAAGCGGATTGACGGGCGACGACAGACGAGGAGCGCTGATTCAGGGGATGTACGGCAGAAAGGAAATAACGTGGACGCAGGAACTGCTTGACGCCGGCCGCGCATATCTCTCATATCTGCACAGTTCCGGTTCGGGGGGCCGACCGGCTCCTTCCGTATTCAACAGCGATATGACGGGAACCGACCGCATGCTGAGGCAGCTTTCACTGTATGGCACAAGTACGTTTCCCCCGCTTATCGCGCAGCTGCTCAACTCGGAGAAAAACAGCGCGCACATGCGCACGCTTCTCGAAACAGCCGCCGACTGCGCCTATGATCCTGACGGCTCACTGCTCGATGCGCTCGACAGGGCGCTTTTTTCCATACCGGTGCAGGACGCCGCTCTGCAGCTTTCTCTGTGCGATGCAGTTTATTCCGTGTGCCGTTTTATGGGACGCCCCGCATTCTACAGACACGGGCGCGATATCCTTTCAAACCTGCTGTCCCCGCAGTACGACAGCCGCGTGCGCACGTATGCGAGGAGGACTCTTACACGCATAGCGGACCTCGAATTATGAGTAGCGGAAACATACGTATGATGCTATACTTTTATTAATATTAACATGGAAAAGGTGCCTTTCCGGAGGAATTATGAACAGACATTGTATTTTGACGAAAATTGTTTCTGCAGTAATCTGCATGCTGTTTTTCTCACTTTCCGTATCTGCGCTTGAAGTGGATAAAACAGAACTTGAAAGCGCAGGCGGTGCGGATACAGTCGTATTCATAAACTACACCGGTCCTCACGCGGTCATAGATTCCGCCGCAGGCATCAGGGCAATAGGTTCCAATATGGGGACGGTCGTCGGCAGAACCCCGGCGTCAGCATCGTCCGCAGGAGACAGGAACAGATACTATGTCGTTCATGCAGTCGATCCGTCAGAAAAAGGAAAACTCGATGCCGATATCATGTTCATCGGAAACGGCGCCACTGTCGACCATATAGACAATCTGCGCCGCATTATTTCCGCATATCTCTCGACAGCGTACAACTATTCAGGCAGGGACGCCGACACGCTTGCGGTATTCATCACCGTCTACAATGCAGTGTACCGCGGAAAAATCGACGCATATCGGACAAAATACAAGAATGTCGTCATGTCGAACATTACGGCCGCGTCCTGCGGTCTTGCGCTCAGATACAGCGAATGGCCGGGAAACACGCAGATTGTCATTCCGCTCTTCGACGCCGCAGCAGGCGGACTGAGCACCATCGACACCTCCGTTATCAGCGACACGAAAGTCGTAAAATCGATGCAGGAAGACGACGGCAAAAACATTGAAAACCGCAAGCAGATGGTCGACATAAAGGAGCGCGAATCGGACAACGCAACCGAAAAAGCCCGGACTTCGCAGAAAACCGCGACCGAAGAACAGAAAAAGCTTGATGCCGAACAGAAACAGAACGACGAAAAAAAGCAGGAAGCAGCTCAGGCGCAGAAAAACGCGGACACCGCGGCGACGGAAGCTGCGGCAGCTCAAAAAGCCGCCGAGGCGAATCCGAACGACGCACAGGCGCAGAAAAATGCAGAGGAAAAGCAGCAGGCTGCGGAGCAGAAACAGCAGACTGCAGAACAGAAACAGACCGAGTCTGAAAAACAGCAGCAGAAAACGGACGAGCAGCAGCAGAAAACGGACGAAGCAAAACAGCAGGCTGCCGACGCGCAGGCGCAGGCCGATAAAAAGCAGACGGAAGCTCAGGCTGAACGCACCGAAATCGCAAAGGACCAGCAGCAGGTTATGGATGCCTCAGCGGCGGAACAGGCGGCTCCCGCAGTATACGGTATGCAGCTCATCGATGAAAAAGAGCTGCTTTCCGGCATGGTGAAAGTAAATGCGGACACAGGCAGCATAATCCGGTCGTCGCCGGTTACGTATATCAGAGGCAGAACGGTTTATTCCGCCGGCAGCAGTTTTATCGCCGTAGCCGGTAAAAACGGCGGCAACGGAGCGGTAAAACTTATTCTTCTCGATCCGACAAATATGGAAATGACGAAGGAAAGCAGCGAAATCGTCGCGGATAATTCGGTGCTTGTGCAGGACGGCAGCGATTTTTACTGCGTCATACAGGACGGAAAAAACTGGGTGCTCGGCAAATACGGCGCCGACCTTACGCTCAAGCTCAAATCGCCTGTCGCCGTAAAGAGCAGCACGCCCGTCACAATTTCCGGAGATAAAATCATAGTTACCGGAAACGACGGCAAAATCAGACTGCTGTCAAAAAGCGATCTTACCGAAAAATAACGTAAATTACTGTTCCTGCTTGTTCTCGTATTTCGTGCAGGCGGGAACGAACACGATGTCCACCGGTCCCGTCGCACCGTTGCGCTGCTTTGCAATAATCAGCTTCGCAGGCTGTACGGGATCCTCGCATTTTCTGTCGCGGTGAATGAAGATAACGACGTCGGCGTCCTGCTCGACGGAACCGGAGCCGCGCAGCTGGGCCAGATTCGGTTCCTCTCCTTCTGCTTCGCGCGAAACCTGCGACAGCGCCACAATCGGAATGTCGAGCTCGCGTGCAAGCGCCTTGAGAGACTTCGATATTTCCGCTACCTGTTCGTATACGGGCGCGGATGCGTCTTCCGTTGTAATGAGGCCGATGTAATCGATAAAAATTATTTTTACGTCGTGATTGGCAACAAGACGGCGCGCCATCGCCCGTAAATCTATGAGCTTCATGTTCGGCGTGTCTATGATAAAAAGAGGCGCCTTGAAGCATCGTCCCGCAGCATCCTGCAGTTTCTGGAAATCTTTGAGCTGCAGCAGTCCCGATTTGAGTTTTCCGCCGGGAATACGCGACTCCTGCGAAAGAAGACGCTGACCGATCGACTGGTACGACATTTCAAGCGAGAAAAAACCGCACGGTATGTTTTTATCAATCGTTATGTATTCCATCATCGAAAGCGCGAGCGCCGTTTTACCGATTGAAGGACGTGCGCCGATGACAATCAGCTCGGAATTCTGGAAACCGCTCGTCATCGTGTCGAGCTGATGGAAGCCCGACGGAATGCCGGTGAACGCATTTTTACTCTTATATCGTTTGTCGATGAGGTCGATCGTCGTCGTCATGACTTCGTTCATATCGTGGACTTTCGTCGTCTCGTTGCGCTCGGACAAGGCGAAAATTTTCTTTTCCGCCTCTTCGATGAGCACCTGACTGTCGTGCGTCTCATCGAACGAGGAAGCATGCATTTCCGACGATATTTTTATGAGATCACGGCGGTATGACTGGTCGAGCACAATCTGTGCGTAATACTGAACGTTGGCGCTTGTAGGAACGGTATCAGTCAGTGAAGCAAGGTACGCCGCACCTCCCGCTTTCTCAAGATTTCCCTCTTTCGTAAGCTCATTTATGACAGTCAGCGTATCGCCTTTTACGCTCTGACCGAAGAGAGTTATCATTGCCTGATAGATAATCTGATTCTGCAGCGAATAGAAACGGTCGGGTCTGAGCATAATGACAATATCCGACATAGCGCTCCAGTCGAGAAGAAGCGCACCGAGCGTCGCCTGTTCTGCTTCCATGCTGTGCGGCGGCACTTTATCCTTCAATTGTGTCTCAGTTCCCATTCCCATACTCCCACATATTACTTATGAACAGGATATCAACAGCTTATGAGCATGATATCCACAACCGGGTCCGCATACCTAAAGACACAGAGAGCCGGCAGTTCTAACCGCCGGCTCTCGAAACAACCTTCACGCTGACAGATTACTCTGCCGCGCCCTTCGCCTCATCGGCGCTCTCGGTTGATTCTGTATCCGCTGTTCCAGCGCTCTCTGCCGGTTCAGCCTTTCTTTCTTTCCGTTCTCTTTTCTCTTTCTTTCCTTCAGCCGATTCTTTCGTCACGGCATCCTTATCTTCCTGACCTTTTACGGAAATCTTCATTTCTGCCGTCTGAGTTTCATACAGCTTTATGGAGAAATGATAATTTCCGACAGACTTTATCGTCAGGCCGGGAATATCGATGCGTTTGCGTTCGATTTCGAACCCCTGTTTTGCAAGCAGGTCGACAAGAACCTGTGCAGTAACAGCTCCGAAGAGTTTGCCGTTCTTTCCGCTCGGCATGACAATTTCAAGGCTGAGCGCTTCAAGCTTTTCCTTGAGGCCGGCAGAATCACTGCGTTTCTGTTCCTTGCGTGCTTCGATTTCCGCTTTGCGGCTTTCGAAAGCGGCAACAGTCGCATCATTGTACGGAACCGCAAGATTACGCGGTCCGAGAAAATTGCGGTAATAACCGTTGGCAACGTTCTTTACATCACCCTCTTCGCCGAGGGACTTAACGTCTACATTAAGAATGACTTTCATATCAAGCTCCTATTTCCTTTCAGGCTGCGTCACCAGGAGTTGGATCGCAGTCCTGATAATTTTTTAGTCCGCTACGAACGGAAGCAGACAGATTGAACGCGCGCGTTTGATTGCGCGTGCGAGTTCTCTCTGATGTTTTGCGCATGTGCCGGTTATGCGGCGAGGAAGGATCTTGCCGCGTTCCGTCGTAAAGCGGCGGAGACTGTCGGAATCCTTGTAGTCGATTTTCGCTTTATTTGCGCAGAAACGGCATACCTTCTTGCGGAAGTATGTCTTTCCCTTGCCGCGTCCGTTTCCGTCGCGGTCTTCTCCGTCGCTGCTCTCGCGGTCAGTTTCGTTTATACCGACATCGAGGTTTGCATCATCCATTTTTTCGTCAGCAGGGGCATTTGTCTCTACTTCGTTATCTTTTGTTTCATCTGCCATAATTTACTCCGTTAATTTAGAAAGGAATATCTTCCGGGAAACCGCCGTCAGAGGAAGGCGCATTGTCTGCGCTGTACGTATCCTGCATGGCGCCGCCCTGAGGCGTATTCACCGCAGGTTTCGGCTGGAATCTCGGAGCACCCCCGGCACTCTGGCCGCCATCCGATTTTCCGCCAAGAAGCTGTACATTGTTCGCGACGATAGTAACTTTACTGAAGTTCTGCCCGTCTTTCTGCCAGCGGTCCTGCTTTAAATACCCGTCAACCGCAATCTGCTTTCCTTTAAGCAGATACTGTTTCAGGTTTTCAGCTGTTTTTCCCCAGATTGTAATATCGAAATAATTCACTTCATCAGTCCACTGGTCGCCTTCTTTTTTACTTCTGTTGACAGCTATACTCACATTTGCACGGGCCATCTGACCGTTCCCCACATATGCAAACGAACGCTCATCGGCTCCGAGGTCTCTTGTAAGACGTCCTATCAGGAATACGTGATTCATGTCTGTCATACTTCCAGCCTCCAGTTTTCTGATTTATTGATTATTTTGCTTCTCTGTCGTCAAGTTTCACGAAAAGATACTTGAGCAGATTCATGTTTATTTTGAACTGCCTGTCAAGGTCCGAGATTTTTCCGGGATTAAGTTTAAGTGTAAACAGGATGAAACGGCCGCGTTTCTGTTTGTCAACTTCGTAGGTAAGCTCACGGTCGCCGAACGGCTCTTCTTTTTCGATTTCCGCACCGTACTGTGCGAGAACACTGCGCACATCCTCTGTGCCTTTCTTCGACTTCTCCTCGTCAATCGGGAAGATAGTCATAAGTTCATATTTTCTCATATAATCTCCTTATGGACATTCGGGAGCCCGCAACGGAGCTCCAAGGGGTGTTCGTATATATTAGCAGAATGATTTTTCAGGGTCAAGACGTGATTCAAATAAAATACAAGCACTTGCGTCTTTTTCGTTCTGTACTATAATAAAGAGTATGTTTCCGAAAACTGACAGAAGCTGTATTCATTTTATCCCACTCCTGTTTCTCCTGCTTGTTTCCGCGGCGGGCGTATATGCATCGGGAAAGAGTGATACGTACGCCGCTCTCATACGGAACGGTACGGCCGGTGATATAAAAACCGCATTAAAAAAAGACGGCGACCTCATCACGTATTCCGTCGGCGGAAACGACGATACGCTGCTTATGAGTGCCGTCGAATACAACCGCGGCAAAGACGTCATAAAACTGCTGCTCGACGCGGGCATCAGTCCGGCTAAAAAAAACAAGCTCGGCCAGTCGGCCGTCACCTATATCTGCCGGTATTCCGGCGACACCGGCACCGCATCGATGGTTCTATCGTACGGAACGTTTTCAAAAAGTCAGATACGCACGCGCCTTATGTCGAAGGATAAAAGCGGAAAGTACGCTGCCCAATATATTGAGGAAAACAGCTCTGCGGAGATACAGCAGCTTGTAAAATCCTATCTGCGCAAAACAGATATTGCACTTCTGTTCCCGGCGGAAAGCGGAATTTCTTCCGCCGGCGCTGATCAGTCTGCCGAAAGCAGCCCTCCGGCCGCTCCTGCTGATGTTTTACCGGAAACTGCATCAGCTCCAACAGCCACTGCGGCAACCGTTTCCCCTCCCGCCGCGGCAGTATCCCCTTCGAACGAAGCCGCTGCGGTCCCTGCTTCAGGGGATACAGCCGAAAAAACGGAGCAAAACGCTCAGACCGTACCGCAGACACAGTCAGCGGATACACCTCAGAAAGTTCCGCCCGACACTGATGCCGCAGTCAGGCTGCCGCCGTCGGACACTGTGCCCGTTTTACCGCCGAAAGTTTCCGCATATCAGAAAACATCGGGGTATCAGAAAACGTCGCTCTACGATTACGCTTCGGACGACGAGACCGGCAGCAGTACACAGGATGTTTTATCCGGCAGCGAATTTATTCCCGACGCGAACAAAGCTGATGAAGCCGGTGTAACGCCTCTCATGACGGCACTGAAAGACGGCAACGACTGGGAGGTTGATGCGCTGCTTTATTCGGGTGCGGATGTCAATGCCGCGGACAAGGAAGGCTGGACGCCTCTTATGTACGCCGTACGCTATCAGAACAGCGAAAAGCTTGTAAGTACGCTTATCGGGCACGGCGCCGAAATCCGTGTCCGGAACAAATACAACGCTACTCCTCTTATGATTGCAGCACAGTATTCGGAAAATCCTTCAATACTTTCCCGCCTGCTTGCGGTATATTCCGCGGGAGAGAAAGAAGTTTTCAAATCGCTTATATATGCGATTACGGGGAATGCTTCGTCTGACAGAATCCGTCTTGCAAAAGTTCAGCTTTTTGTTGATAAAGGAACGCCGCTGAACAGATTCTGGGAGGGAAAAACGCCGCTTATGTACGCGGCGGAAACAGGCAGTTCGACACCGCTCATCGCTCTGCTTGTAAAAAGCGGCGCAATTATCTCCATACGGACGTCGGACAGAAAGACTGCATTCGATTTTGCTCAGGTAAACACTACGCTGCCTCATGACCAGATTTACTGGTCGCTCAATACAGGACGGTAATAAATTATGCGCATAACAGGCGGACAGCTTGCAGGAAGAACAACAAAGTGCCCCGACGGTGTCATACGTCCGGCAATGGACAGAATGAGGGAATCAGTATTCGCGGTTCTCGGCGATTTAAGCGGAAAATCATTTCTCGACCTTTTTTCCGGCTCGGGGACAATCGCAATCGAAGCAGTTTCACGGGGAGCTGCCCGTGCAGCGCTCTGCGAAAAGGATAAGATAAAAATTCCGACCATTCTTGAAAATGTTTCTATGGCGGAAAAAGACATGGGAGTCAAAATCCAGTGCCATTTCATGCCGGTGGAATATTTTATAAAACGCTGCAAAGAAAACTTCGATTATATTTTCTTTGATCCGCCGTTCGCCTATAAATTTCATGAAGATCTTGTATCGAAAGTCTTTGAAAACAGCATGCTTGCACCGGGCGGTACAATTCTTGTCCACCGGCCGGAGGAACATTTCATGCCCGATACAATCCAAGGACTGCACCGGATTGATCAGCGTGTTTACGGAAGGTCGATTGTTGATTTTTACTCCTGCTGATTTTGAAAATTCCTTGACTTTTGTACAAAAAACGTTACCATAGTAGAAAGGATATAGTTTTTTTCAAAGAGAGTTTTCATGACGGATGATTTAAAAAATCAGATTCAGAATAAACAGGGCTCCGACGGATTCATAAAAGTCACTGATTCACCCGTATCTTCACTTACGGCAGAGCAGAAAGCGGTTCTCAACAGGAAAGGCAATATTCTTTATAACGAGGGTGATATTGAAAGCGCCCGCAGAATTTTTGTAACGACAGGATATTCGGACGGTTTGACAAGAGTCGGGGACTCATATATGGAAAAAAAGGAAGGTATAAAGGCACTCAAGCAATATGTTCTTGCACACAACAAAAAAAAGTCGGAACCGGTCTACGAAGACCTGGCAAAAATCATTTCAATCATGCTAAAAGAAGAATGAGTTAAAAAAAAGGAGTTCAAAATGAATACTGAAGATATTTCAGCAAGCGAACAGCAGGGCTTTATGGAGGATGAGTCGTTTCCGGCAGGAAACGATACTGAAAGGACCGATAATCCTCAGTCCGACAAGATTTCGGAGCTTTCAAAAGAAGGATATCAGTTTTTAAAAAATAACAAAATCACTGAAGCGGAGGATGCATTCCGGAGAATTCTCCAGCTGGAGGACAACAACAACTACGCGCTTGTCGGTCTGGGTGATTCCGAACGCAAGCGGAACAACTTCAACGAAGCCATACGGTATTATCTGTCGTGTCTTTCATATCATCCGGGAAACAATTACGCTTTATTCGGTCTTGCCGACTGCTATAAAGCGCTCAATCAGTATCATAAAGCGATCGAAATATGGGAACAGTATCTTGTCCACGACGACCGCAACATCACCGTTCTTACGCGTGTTGCCGACGCATACCGTAAAATCCGCGACTTCAAAAAATCGAAGGAACTGTACCTGCGTGTGCTCGACATGGAGCAGAACAATGCATATGCGCTTATCGGCCTCGGTCATCTGCACTACGATTTTAAGGAATACAAGGACGCTCTTTATTACTGGTCGAAGATGCTCGAAATCAACAAGGATGCGGTCGACATCCGCGTGCTCACATCAATCGGCAACTGCCACCGCAAGCTCAAGACGTTCGATCAGGGGATTTCATATTTTGAACATGCGCTCGAGATGGATCCGGACAATTTTTATGCGCTCTTCGGACTTGCAGACTGCTACCGCGGCATGAATCAGCAGTACCGCTCAATCGAATACTGGAACCGCATACTGAAACTGGATCCGAACAACAAGGTAATTCTTACGCGCGCGGGCGACGCATACCGCAACACCGGCGATTACAAGACTGCCACCCAGTATTACAATAAAGCGCTCGACATCGATTTCGATATTTACGCGGCGCTCGGTCTTGCCCTTATCTGCAAAGGTGAAGGCAAATATGAGGAAGCCGTCGACCGCCTTTCAAACCTTATCCGCAACGACCCGAAAAATTACCGGCTGTACATCGATCTTGCGGACTGCTACGTTAAGATGAACAGAAAACAGGATGCGATGACCTGCCTCGAAACGTTCCAAAAACAGGGTATCCGCAGCCAGCCGATAAACGAGATGCTCGACAAGCTCAGAAATAACAGACCGCTTTTCTGACAACAGCTATGGATAAAATTCCTCTTACCGGCCTTATGCCGGAAGAAATATGCAGTTCTCTCTCACTTTCACCCGCCTTCCGGGGTGTTCAGATTTTCAAATGGATCGGCAGCGGCGTAACTTCTTTCGATGAAATGACGAATTTGAGCGCACAGCTCAGAGCGGACCTCGCGGAAAAAGCGGTTCTCCGCTCTTCATCCGTAACAAACACGCTCAGCGATCCCGACGGCACGATAAAGCTGCAGATTACGCTCCGTGACGGGCTTGCAGTGGAAACCGTGCTGCTCACCGACCGGGAAGACAGAAAAACAGCATGCGTTTCATGCCAGGCCGGCTGCGCCATGAAATGCGCATTCTGTAAAACGGGAACGCTCGGGCTCGGGAGGAACCTCACGGCGGGAGAAATTACAGAGCAGTTCCTTTTTCTCGAAAAAGCGGCGGGACCGCTCGACAATATCGTTTTTATGGGTATGGGCGAGCCGATGATGAACCTTGGGGCAATCCGAGGGGCAGTCGCCGTGCTTACCGACAAACGCGGCAGAAATCTCTCCGCAAGACGCATCACGCTTTCTACATGCGGCATAATAAAGGGGATATACGACCTTGCGGACAACGGACCGTTCCTGCGCCTCGCTCTTTCGCTCACCACGGCTGACGATGAACTCCGCTCGGAACTCATGCCCGTTTCACGTACGAATCCGCTGCCGGAATTGAGGAAAGCAGTCGCATACTATATAGAAAAGACAGGAAAACGGGTCACGCTTGAAGCCGCGCTGCTTTCAGGCAGAAACACCGGCCCGGAAAGCGCGCGCCGTATGATCGATTTTGCAAAAGGACTCGACGTGCATATTAACCTTATTCCGTGGAATCCTGTCGAAGGACTGCCGTTTACCGAACCGTCGCCGTCCGAGTCGGCTGCTTTTACCGACATGCTCGAAAAGGCCGGTCTGAACGTTACACTGCGAACGCGGCGCGGCCGTAAAATAGGCGGAGCCTGCGGACAGCTCGGAAGGACAGCGGCCACTTGAATATATGAATATTATCTTCTATAATTCTTGGACGTGGGGCGTAAAATATGCAGAAGAAAATCTATGTTGCCGGTATGTTTGATGATGATACAGCCAAAAAAGTAGACGCAGCTGTGCGCAGTGTTTCTGGTGTAACGAATGTTGCTGCAAATGCTGCTAAAGCGCAGGTCCTTGTCGATTTTAATGACGGAACATCCGAAGAATCAATCGACAATGCTATAAAAAGCGCCGGTGTAGACGTATTGAACTGATGAAATTAACTGTTCTCGACGGTCATGCAGTAAATCCGGGCGATCTCAACTGGGATTGTTTTAAGAAATTCGCTTCCGTGACTGTCTATGAACGCACTTCAACCGATTCAGTAATCAGCCGCATAGGCGATTCTGATGCAGTCCTTCTGAATAAAATTGTAATTACTTCCGATATTCTCAAAAAGTGCCCGAAATTGAAATATATAGGCATACTTGCCACGGGCTATAACGTTGTCGACGTTAAGGCGGCACGCGAACTCGGCGTTACCGTAACAAACGTGCCGTCCTACAGCACCATGTCTGTCGCACAGCATGTTTTCGCGTTCATCACAACATTTACGAATCATGTGCAGCTTCACAGCGACGGGGTCATTAAGGGAAAATGGACTGCATGCCCCGATTTCTGCTACTGGGACGCGCCGCTCACCGAACTTGCAGGTAAAACGCTCGGAATTTTCGGCTACGGCCATATAGGTGAACGCGTCGCACGTATCGGACAGGCTTTCGGTATGAACGTTATATGCTGTCCTCATCACATAAAGGACGGAATGCCCTCCCCCGTTTCCCGCGACGAGCTTTTCCGCACATCTGACTTTTTGACGCTTCATGCACCGCTTACGCCCGAAACGGCCGAAATAGTCAATGAGCACACGCTTTCGCACATGAAAAACACGGCTTACGTCATCAACACTGCGCGCGGCGCCCTTATCAATGAACGTGACGTACGCGCCGCACTCGACAGCGGAAAAATCGCCGGCTATGCTTGCGACGTTCTCAAGGACGAACCGATGAAAATCGACTGCCCGCTCCTCGGCGCTCCGAATTGTCTCATTACCCCTCATATTGCGTGGGCTCCGAAAGAAACCCGTATCAGGCTTATGGATATTGCACTCAGGAATATTGAATGCTATTTGAACGGCAGCGCACAGAATGTTGTATCATAATGAGATGTTTACAAATATAAAATCACTCTATTTATTGACTATTGTTCGGTATTTATTTATACTAAAATTATTCAGTCATATTAAACAAGAGGTATTTATATGGGTAAAACAATAGCACAGAAAATATTCGATTCACATCTTGTAGACTCTCCGTTTCCGAACACGTATGTTCTCAGGCTCGACCGGGTATTCTGCCATGAAATTACGACGCCCGTCGCAATCAACGATCTCGTCGAGCGCGGCAAGGATAACGTATTCGACAATACAAAAATTAAGGCTGTTATAGACCACGTTACGCCGGCAAAGGACAGCAAAACAGCTGCTCAGGGAAAAATCCTCCGCGACTGGGCGCGCAGACAGAACATCAAAGATTTTTTTGATATCGGTGCAAACGGTGTCTGCCATGCAATTTTTCCGGAAAAAGGATTTGTCCGGCCCGGATTCACCGTCATCATGGGCGATTCACATACATGTACGCACGGTGCGTTCGGCGCATTCGCGGCGGGAGTCGGAACGACTGACCTCGAGGTCGGCATTCTCAAGGGAGTATGCTCATTCAGGGAACCTAAGTCGATAAAATTCGTTCTTAACGGAAAACTGCGGGACGGTGTGTACGCAAAGGACGTGATTCTTTCGCTTATTGCAAAAATCGGTGTGAACGGCGCGACTAACTGCGTCGTCGAGTTCACCGGTCCCGTCATCGACAGTTTCGGCATGGAAGAGCGCATGACGCTCTGCAATATGGCTGTCGAGGCTGGCGGAACGTCGGGAATATGCTACCCGGACATGAAGACTGTCGACTACCTGTGGGAATTCATCAGGGACGAATATAAAACAAAAGAGAACGCGCTTGCCGATTACCGTACGTGGGTGTCCGATTCCGACGCGGAGTACGAACAGGTGTTCACCATGGACCTTACGGATCTTGAACCGGTCTGCACATTCGGATACAAGCCGGATCAGGTAAAAAACGTTTCGGAAATGGCAGGTGCGAAAGTAGACCAGGTATATATCGGAAGCTGTACGAACGGACGCATCTCCGATCTCCGCATAGCAGCGGGAATACTCAAGGGGCATCACCTCGCGGACGGCGTGCGCGGCATTGTGAGTCCCGCCACACCTAAAACATACAAAACGGCGCTCGACGAAGGGCTGCTCGACATTTTCATGGACGCCGGATTCTGCGTAACAAATCCGACGTGCGGCGCGTGTCTGGGCATGTCAAACGGCGTTCTTGCGGAAGGTGAGGTCTGCGCCTCTACCACAAACCGCAATTTTAATGGTAGAATGGGAAAAGGTGGTATGGTTCATCTGATGAGCCCTGCCACTGCGGCTGCTACTGCAATCGCAGGAACAATAACAAATTCACCTCTGTACAAATAACTAAAATAGGAGAAAACGAGATGAAACAGTTTGGCGGTGAAGTTCTTTTTCTGGATCGTTCGGATATCAACACGGACGAAATCATCCCTGCAAAATACCTGACGGAAATTTCCAAACAGGCACTTAAACCGTATCTGCTTGAAGACCTGAAACTCGACGGGTTCAATCCGAAAACAGACATCGCGGGCAAAAAAGTAATCATTGCCCGTGAAAATTTCGGCTGCGGCTCTTCGCGCGAGCACGCCCCCTGGGCACTCGAAGTAAACGGCATATACGTCGTTATTGCTCCGAACTTTGCGCGAATCTTCCGTCAGAATATGTTCAACTGCGGACTTATGGCCGTTGAAATGGATAAAAAATCGATCGACGACATGTTCCACACATTCGCAGACAAGGACACCGAATGTAAGATCGTGCAGAATGAGGACGGAACTGCCAAAGTCAAGCTTATTGCAGGCAGTCTGTCGAAAAGTTATCCGTTCAAACTCGACGACTTTGAAAAAGCGCTTGTCGAGGATGAAGGCTGGATAGGATACGCCGACAAAAAATATTAAGCCTCAGCACACATAATAGCCGAAACCCCCGCTGCTTGACGGGGTTTCGGTTTTTAACGGGACATCCAGGCGGACGTATCCTCAAACAAATCGTTTATCGATTCCCGCATCTGCATTCGTCTGACGGCTTCCGCAAAAAGCGGAGCGACGGAAACAATCTGCAGTTTTTTCATCCCTATTGTATTCGGATTATAAAGACTGTCCGTCGAGATTACGGTACGTATGCAGCTGTTTTCAATAGCATCGACACCTTTTTTACAGAGCGGAATGTGGGAAAAACAGGCAATAATGTCTTTTGCACCGCGTTTTTTCAATTCGGCTGCAAGATTGACGACAGTTCCACCGCTTATGCTGAAATCGTCCACGATGACGGCGTTCTTTCCCGACACATCGCCTATTACTTCAAGAATTTCCGCGTTTTCATCATTGCCGCGCCTTGTTTTATCTCCGATGGCGACAGGCAGCCCCAGATCGTCGGCATATTTCCGCGCGACTTTCGCGTTGCCGGAATCGGGGGAAACTATCACCGCATTGTCGGGCAGATTTTTTTTAAGGTAATCTACAAGAACGGGACGGGCAAACAAATGGTCGACAGGTTTTTTAAAAAAGCCCTGAATCTGCGGCGCATGGAGGTCCATCGTAATAACGCGGTCGGCGCCTTCAAGTTCGATACATTCGGCGCACACCCGCGCGCGGATTGACACGCGTGGTTCGTCCTTTTTGTCGCCCTTCGCATAGCTGAAATAGGGAATGACGGCCGTTACGTAGTCGGCTCCGGAGCGTTTGAACGCGTCGAGCCAGAAAAGAAGTTCGACAAAATCGTTGTTCGCATCCTGACCGATAGGCTGCACAAGGTATATCTCCCTGCTTCTGACATGCTCCCCTATTTTTACATAGGTATTTCCCTCGGAAAAGTGAATCACTTCGGTTTGCCCGAGCGGTATGTTCAAATACCGGCACATCTTCTCTGCAAACGGTTTTCCGGCTGTTCCTGCAAAAACATGTATTTCAGGTTCCATTATTTTTCCCGTATTTTATTTATAGCGCTTTTTTACAGGGTGGTAAAGATACTCAAACTCAGCTTCGGAAACCCGATATCAGGATTTTTTCAACTATTATCGTTCCAGAAACCGTATTCCCCCAGTTTTTCACCGACCGCGTAATAATTGTAGGGCGCGTATAAAACAGGATCAAGCGCCTTCATATCTATCATTTTCGTGTCAATATTTTTCAGATTTTCCGCTATCTGAATGTTTGCTATTTTTGCGAGTCGTCCGATTCTGCTTTTCTGCAGTTCTCGAGCAGCCGGGTAAGCAGTTCGTCGGTCATATCCCGCTCTTCTTCCGTCATATCCCCGTAAAACAGCTCTGTCATACGGCCGCTGAGTCTGGTGAACTTTTTTCCTATATCTTCCGGAAATGAAGGTCCGGGCACGACGAGGATAATCCGCTTGTCGCCCGGAGACGGAACGCGCGAAACAAGTCCGGTCTGTTCCATTCGGTCAAGGATGCCGCTCAACGTCGCTTTGTCGAATCCGGCTGCAGTACCGAGATCGCTGCAGGATAAACCATCCGCCGGTGCCTCATGAAGCGCATAAATAACGCGCCCCTGTCCTTCGGTAAGATTCCCGATTCCCTCTTCGTCGAGTATTTTTTTAAACAGCCGCCCGCTCTGCCTGTTTATACGGTTTACGAGCGAGCCGCCGCTCCTGTATTTCTTTTTCATACACCGTTTTTAGTTTAGGAAACCGCGCTGAACGTATGCTCTGCGGAATGATACCAGCTTCTTATGTCTTCCGACACGAACTTGATCAGTGCGTAGTCGGGATCGGAGGGACCTTCGTGGTAATAAATCAGCCAGCCGGGCAGCCAGAAGTCATCCTTTATTTTTTTGTCGGTAATTTCCGTCATAACTCCGGACAATCCGACGCCGAGAAATTTGCCGGGTATACAGAAATAGAGAGATGTTTTCGGATTCGCACGGAGCTGCGTGACTTTCCGCGACGAAGTGTTCGTCGTAAAATAAAGCGTGATTCTGTTCCCTTCCGCAGCGAGTGCTTTTCCGACTAGTTTCGGATACTGTTTTCTGTTCGCCAGATTGAGCAGCGCTCTGCTTTCAGGAAATCCTTTCTCACCGATTGTGGAAAACACGGCACCGTCGGATTTTTCGATGATGTCAACAACGTCTTCAATTTTCATTTGTTTCTCCTCATTTGTATAAATAGTTCGTATACAAACTATTTATACAAATGATACGCATGCGAACTATTTTTGTCAAGATAATTCAAAGCAGATTATCGTTTTTATTCAATTGCCTGAGGTGTGATTGTTGATTCTGATATTCTGTACACGCCGTTCTTTTCGCACACAAGTTTTTCCGCAGTCAGTTTTTCCGCGGCCTTTTCGAGGCGGTACAAGTCGATGTGCTCCGTTTCGGCGATCCGCGAAAGCGTTCCGCTTCCCGTCTCCGTAAGCTGACGAAGTATCGCCCCCCTTGCCTGACGCAGAGAACCTTCGAACTTCGACTGCTTTGCGTACCGTGCGCTTTTCCGGGACGGATTCTTCACGCGCTTCTTGAGTTCGGCGCCGTAATCCATGAGCGCGTAGTACCATTCGCGGGGATTGCGTCTGTCGAGCGTCTGTTCCACGAGCGGAAGAAGCTGTTCGTCGGGAATTTTTTCTTCCGACCCGTTGAAAAAGAAAAAAATAAAAACCGATCGTATATTCGTTTCGATAAATACTTCCGGATTGTTATAGGCAAATGCCGAAACGGCGCCTGCCGTATACGGCCCCACGCCGGGAAGCGAATCGAGTCCGTCTTTCGTATCAGGAAAAATCCCGTTGTATTTTTCACACACTTCCCTGCACGCGTTCTGCAGGTATTTCGCACGGCTGTTGTACCCCAGACCGTTCCATGCCGCAAGTACGTCGGGAAGCGGCGCATTCGCGAGAGCCTGAACATCGGGAAAGCGTTTGAGCCACGCTTCGTATTTCGGAAGGACGCGCAAAGTCTGCGTCTGCTGAAGCATCATCTCTGAAACGAGAATCGCATATGGGTCACTCGTTTCGCGCCAGGGAAACGACCGTCCGTACAGCCTGTAATTTTCAAGGATAGTACTGCGGAAAGCTTCCGCCTGTTCATCCGAGAGCATCACGCTTCTGATTTCTCCACCAGGCCGCGCGCAACAAGTTCCTCAAGAATATTGTGCACTATTTCATCGGGAACGTTGCAGCTCGTATCGACTTTCAAGTCGGTAACACTTTCATAATCGTTGTTGTCTATGCCGTACAGTTTCTTGTAACGTCCTGTATCTTCTCTGTCGCGCATTGCAGTAAATTCTTTTATCTGCTGCAGATCACCGCCTTCACGTCCGAAGATACGTTTTGCGCGGAGTTCGTCGTTCGCAAGAAGATATATCTTCACGTCCGCTTCCTTCAACATCCAGATGGCAAGTCGGGACCCGAGCACGCACGATTCTTCCCGTGCAAGCTCAACCTGGTGCATGTCGACGTATTTGTCGTAACTGTCGTCGGATTTCGCATTTTCTATAACCTGCGCAAGCGTAAGTCCCTTTTCCGCCGCCAGCTGCCGGAACGTGTAGTTTATAAGCTTGATTCCGAGCGTCTGCGCAAGCAGCGTGCTTATCGTCGTGTTTCCGCAGCCGGATTTTCCCGAAATCGCAATGCGGAGTTCCCGTCCGGGTTTTACTTTGTACACAGTCATACTATCCTCCATCATTATTAATAATTCCCTTGTAATGCGCGTCCCGCAGAGCTCCATCTCACACAGGCAAGCGCATGGAGGCGCGTCCCTGTGAAGCGGGAAAATCATCGCGCAAATACTTTTCCCTAAGATTTTCCCGCAGAGCTGGAATTACACGGATGTAATTCCAGCGTCTATTCCACATTCCTCGCCTGCTCGCGTATGTTTTCTAGCGAATCCTTCGCCGTTATAACCATCGCTCCCACTTCGGAAAACTGATTTTTGCTGCCTATAGTATTTATTTCACGGTTGATTTCCTGGCAGAGGAAATCCATTTTTTTACCCGGCGCAGGATTGTCCTTCATTTCCGTACGAAGCGCCGTAAGATGACTGTGCAGTCTCACAATCTCTTCGTTAATCGTATATTTTACGAGCATGGCGGCGGTCTCCGTCATGATGCGCTGCTCGTCTGCGTGCTCGCCGAGCAGTTCGTTGAATTTCTGTGTAATCTGCTCTTTGAACAGCGTTTCCATCTTCGGCTGCCATTCTTTGAAAAACGCCGCACATTCGTCGAGTTTATCGAGCTTCACGAGCAAATCTTTGTACAGATTTGCACCTTCTCTCTCCCGGTCGGCACAGAACGTATCAAGCGTTCCGCTGAAAACGGGATTTATCATGCTCCAGTATTTTTCAACGTCGTAGTCGCGGTCGCTGTTAAGCACGCCCGGCTGTGCGAGTATGAGCGAAAGCGGCACATCATCCGCCGTCTTTCCGAGCGCTTCCGCTATCCGGCCTATGGCATCCGCATATTCTTTCGCAGCTTTCACGTCGGCGGTGACTGACTCGTCGGCATTCACTTCCTTTACGCGTATGTAAACATCGACTTTGCCGCGCAGTATTTTCGCCGTTAGGATTGCACGGAAGCGCGATTCAAGCTGATTGAGATACGGCGGCAGATTGATCGAGAGGTCGAGAAACCGGGAATTGACTGATTTTATCTCGACGGAAACAACCGCATCTTTTAGTGAGACTTCCTTATATGCATAACCGGTCATGCTTGTCATATTATATATCCTTTATTAATTGAAATGTTTGCAAAACCCGTCCGACTTCTGCAAACGCCTCAATTATTGTTCAGTTCTTCAAGAAGCGCCTTTCCGATTTTCCAGTTGTCGCCTGCGCCCATGGTAACGAACAGATATCCGTTCGGATATTCCTTTCCGGGATTCTTCCGAAGTTCTGAAAGGGCAAAATCCTTCGCATCGAGAATCTCTTTGTAATAATGGACGTTATTGTGATATTTCTTCGCGTGCTCGGCGAGTATCTCGCCAGTCACGGGGGCCGCCGACGGATCTTCACGCGCAGAAGCGTAAATCTTATGCAGAATCACTTCGTCAGCGGAGCCGAACGATTCGGCAAAATCTTCCAGCAGAGCCGCGGTACGCGTGTACGTGTGCGACATAAAATCGATTATTATTTTCCTGCCCGAATAGAATTCGCGGTACCCCGCAAGCGTTGTTTTTATGGCCGTCGGATGATGGCCGTAGTCGTCTATGAACACGACGGAATTTCCGCCGGCGGAAGCTTTGCCGATAACTTCGCTGCGGCGCCGGCCGCCTCTGAAATTCGAAAGTCCCGTCCTGATATTATTTTTATAGTCGTCAGGATTGCGGCCGTCTGTCTTAATAAGTTCGCATGCAAGAGCGGCGGCGGCGCATGCGTCGCGCACGTCGTGTTTTCCCGGCACGTGAAGCTCAAGTTCGCCGAGAGCGTCAATCGTAAAGTGCTGAGTTTCGTCTGCGACTTTCCCGAACGTAAGGTGATAGCTGCCGTGAGCCTGCTCTCCGTACGGAACAAGGTCGATATCGGGCCTCCTCGATTTTGCGAGCCCCGCCGTTTCAACTGCGCCCGGATCGTCGGCGCAGTATATGAGCTGACCGTGCTCAGGCAGTTTGCAGACATAATCGACGAACGCATTCCGTATGTCGGCGTACGTCGGATAATAATCCTGATGGTCGCTTTCCACGCTTGTGAGAATTATTTTCTGCGGACAGAAAGCCATGAAATGACGCTGATATTCGCACGTCTCCGCAACAAAATAATTCCGTCCGCTCCCCGGAAAAGAAGGTGTCGTCAGCGTGCAGCTGCCGCCGAACGACGTTATGACCGAACCTGCGAGCACCTGCGCGCTCAAATCAAGCTGCTCAAGTATTGTGCCGACAAGTCCTGTTGTACTTGTTTTGCCGTGAACGCCGCAAACGCCGCAGCTATATGCCTTTTCCGATATTGAACCGAGCGCTTCGGTATAAAGCATGCACGGTATGCCGAGTTTTTTTGCGGCTATAAGGTCGGGATTTTTTTCCGGATTATATGCGGACGAATAAACGACATACTGTACGTCTTTCGCGATATTGCTTTCACTGAACGGAAGCGCTTTGAGTCCGAGCTTGTCGAGAATGTCGTCAGTATAGAACCGTTCGGAGACATCGCTGCCTGTTATGACAGCGCCGCGCGAATGAAGTATTTCAACAAGAGCAGCCATTCCGGTGCCCTTTATTCCTACAAAGTGAACATGAACCCCATTGAGGTTCGCGGGAAGTGAGATTTTTGCCATACTCCTATAATAGTGCATTACGGCATATTATTCAATTTAGGCCTGTTTATTGAGCTGAAGGTACATCTGGTCGGCAAGGCCGAACCCTGCGTTTTTCGTCAGCTGCGTCGCGTATTCGTCGTACATCATGTCTTCGTACATATTAGATGCGAAATTGTCGCCGCCGAGCAGGTTCGATTTGTTTACTGTCTTCCGCATCGAAGAAAGCATCATTTTTACCATAAATGTTTCAAGTTCAAGCGATTTTTCGTAGAGTCTGCTTGTCTTGTCTATCGTGCGCGTCTCGCCGTGCGCACCTGACTGATTTACTGCAGCTCCCCGCGGACGTGCGTGTTTGTCCGATTCCGATACGTACGCGTTTGAAAAATCTGAAGCGAAATCGCCGGTCAGTTTGTCGTTGTTTATCTGACTGGAAGACACAATCCCGTCGCCGGAAGCCTTCGGTGAACTTTTCATGCTGTTCACGAGATCCTCAAAGTGAGAAATCTCTCCCTTGTATTGCGCCGACTGGACAGCTTCACTGCCTGTCAGCAACGAACCATTAACACCGCCGATTGTCATTTTCTATTCCTTACCGCTTGAGATTTACCGCAGTGCTCAGCATGCTGTCAGTCGTCTGAATCGCCTTGCTGTTGAATTCGTATGCACGCTGCGCCACAATCATCTGCACCATCTCGTTTACGACGGAGACGTTGCTCATCTCAAGAAATTTGTGTTCAAGTTTTCCCATGCCGTCGAATCCCGGACGGTTGGCAATCGGGCCGCCGCTCGCGTTCGTCACCTGATACAGATTGTCGCCGTCCGCCTTAAGGCCGACTTCGTTCGGAAAGCGGTACAGTTCGATCTGCCCTACCTGAACAGGCTCCGTTCCTCCGTTGATTTTTACGCCGACGCGTCCGTCCTGACTGACCGTAAGCGACTGAACGTCGTACCCTTCGGGAAGAATGATTTCGGGCATGACGCGGAGACCGTTCGAGGTGACAAGCTGCCCGCTTGAATCCACTTTGAACGAACCGTCGCGCGTATACGCGTAGCTGCCGTCGTATTTCTGCACACGGAAGAATCCGTCGCCGACGATTGCAACGTCGGTGCAGACTCCTGTGTTCTGAAGCGACCCCTGACTCATGATGCGCTGTGTCGCACCGACTTTTACGCCGTGCCCCTGCTGTATGCCTACAGGCGTTACCGTATCCTCCGTTGCAGGCGTCCCCGCAAGTTTTTCATTCTGGTAAATGAGGTCTTCGAATTCGACACGCTGCTGTTTAAAACCTGTCGTGTTGACGTTCGAGAGATTGTTTGAAATTGCATCGATATTAGACTGCTGACCGTTCATGCCGGTCGCCGCTGTCCACAAACTTCTGACCATTTTTCACCTCACCTTACTTGTACAGCGCAACGCGGGTCCACAACGTGCCCATCATGGAATCTTCGCTTGTTATAGTCTTCTGGTTCGCCTCGTACGCGCGGTTCACTTCAATCATCTGAACCATCTCGTTCACGACATTCACGTTCGACGTCTCCGTATATCCCTGAAGAATCCGCGGACGTTCGTTTCCCTCCGCTATGTGTTCGGGACCGGCTATATCGTTCGTGTTGTACATGCTTTCGCCCATCTTTTTCAGATACCGCTCGTTGTCGAAACGCACGACCTTAAGACGGTCGACTTCATTTCCTGTCTCATCATAAATTTTTCCGTCCTCGCGCACCATGAATTTGTCGTCCGCAAGTCTGATGACTCCGTTTTCTCCGAGCACAGGATATCCGTCCTTCGTTTCAAGGATTCCCTCTTTTCCGAGAAAGAAGTTTCCGTTGCGCGTATAGCGTTCGCCGTCGGGGGTCTGCACCGCAAAAAAACCCTCGCCGCCCAGCGCTAAATCAGTCTTCGTGTCGGTCGCTTTGAACGAGCCCTGTTCAAAATCAGTATAATTCTCGTTCGTCTCCACGCCGAGTCCGAGTTTGCCGATGACAGGCGCCGCATCGGCCGAACCGAACGGCGTTTCGTACACACCGTCTGCATTTGTCCGCCTGAGGAGCAGCTCTGAAAAATTCTTGCTTACGGTAATATCGCGCTTATAGCCTGTCGTATCGACATTCGCCAGATTATTTGAGATGGCATCAAGTCTGTTCTGCTGCGCGTTCATGCCGCTCGCGCCTATATACCAGCCTCGTATCATTCTTTCTGTCCTTCCGCATATGTGCAGTACTGTCACTTTATTATCGGCATTCAGGCTTCAGGGTTTAAGGAAATAATTCGTACGTTCCGCCGGAAAAATATTGCAAAATACGGATTCCGGTCTTATAATAAATCAGTATAAAAGTGACTAAATATTTTAAAAGGAGAATGAATGATTGCGGACTGTTGAGCCGCAATCACGAATGTCCCGTATTAAAAACAAAGCGAGGCTTTGTTGACTTTTTAGAGGAGTTCAAATCTATGTACAGTGACGAAAAAGATCAGCGTGTGTTGGCAATTATTCTTGGAGGCGGTAAAGGCACCCGTCTGTATCCTCTGACAAAGGAACGCTCAAAGCCTGCTGTTTCTTTCGGCGGTAAATACCGCATCGTAGACATTCCCATTTCAAACTGTATTAACTCCGGATACCGGAAAATATATCTTCTCACGCAGTTCAACTCCGCCTCGCTTCACCTGCACATTACAAATTCGTACAATTTCGACAGGTTTTCGCACGGTTTCGTCGAAATTCTCGCAGCGGAACAGACGCTCGAGCATTCGGGCTGGTATGAGGGAACAGCGGACGCTGTGCGGAAAAACTTCATTCATTTCAAATCGCAGAACCCCACGCACTACATCATCCTGTCTGGCGACCAGCTGTACCGTATGGACCTCCATGCGTTCATGGAAGCACACGTGCAATCGGGAGCGGACGTCACGATTGCAACGACTGCCGTAAACCGCCGCGATGCGTCCGGATTCGGCATTATGAAAATAGACGACAACAGCAGGATCACGGAATTCAGGGAGAAGCCGTCGGTGGACTGCAATATCGACGACTGGCGGATTCCGCAGAATGCGCGCGGCGCACTCCCGCCGGAAAAGGAATATCTTGCGTCGATGGGCATCTATATTTTTAACGCTGCGGTCATGGAGGAAATGCTCAACAACGACATGACTGACTTCGGCAAAGAAATCATTCCGATTGCAATTAAAACGAAAAAAATCAACTCCTATATCTTCGACGGTTACTGGGAAGACATCGGAACTATCCGCAGCTTTTATGAAGCGAACATCGACCTCACGCAGATGAAACCGGCGTTCAACTTCTACGACGAGGATGAGCCGATATATACGCACATGCGGAACCTTCCGCCGTCGAAAATAAACAAAGCCGACATAAATGCAACGCTTACGGCCGAAGGATGCGTTATAACCGACAGCAGACTCAGCCACTGCGTAATCGGCGTCCGCTCCGTCATCGATTCGGGATGCGACCTTGACGGCGTCATTCTTATGGGAGCCGATTTTTACGAAAACGAAAGCGACAAAAAGGACAATGCGGAAAAGGGACGGCCGAATATCGGCATCGGCAAAAACTGCAGAATCGCGCGCACAATCATAGACAAGCACGCTCACATCGGAGACAACTGCTCGATCAACGTGAGCGGACGGAAATATGAGGACGGCGACCACGGTGTTTTCTACAGCGCGGACGGAATCATCGTGATCCGAAAAGGCGCCGTTGTACCTTCCGGTACCGTCATCTGATTCAGGAACCGGCGGGAAAATGGGTTCCATGTACGACAGGCTCGGAGACCTTCTCAGCAGCGCACTGGAATCCGGTGAAATACCCCGGAAAAAGAGTCCGGGGACTTCCGAACATTCTTCGGAGGAAAAACAGAGCGCTCCTGTTCAGAACGCCGGCAAAATTAAAGCGGCGCGGATTCTTTCGGCAAAAAAGAAAATCAGGAAAGGAGAAGTCGTCCATGCATACCGCACTCAAGTTTCTCTTCCTGATTCTGTTGTACGGGCGTATACGGTGCTCGGAATAAAAACTGATGCAACGGAAGAGCAAATCAAAAACGCATACCGCACAAAGCTCAAAATATTTCACCCGGACAGCAACAGCAGCAACGAAACTGTGCAGAAAATCGCCCGGCGGAAAACTGCGGAAATTATCGAAGCGTATAAAATATTAACGGACTGGAAGCCGCACGCTGATTAAGCCGCCGGAATTTAATCGGCGTGCGACCCGTTTTCATCATCATCCCCACCGGAATCGTCTTCCATGCCGTATTCCTGCAGCTTCCGGTGAAGGGTCTTGCGTCCGATGCCGAGGATGTCGGCTGTTTTACTTTTATTTCCCTTGTTTGCCGCAAGATTTTCACGGATTATCGTTTTTTCCGCTTCCTCAAGCGTAACACCGACGGGAACGGTTATGTCCGCAGCATCCTTTATGCCGCTGATCGTCGGCGGAAGATCGTCGAGCGTGATTTCATTCTTCATGCACATGACGACTGCGCTTTCCATACAGTTGCGCAGCTGGCGGATGTTTCCCGGCCAGCCGTATTTGTACAGCGCCGCACGGGCGCGCGCGTCTATGCCTGTAATCTGCTTTCCGTTTTCCTCCGCAAATTCACGGAGGAATGCGTTGAGAAGCAGCGGAATGTCGTCGCGTCGTTCGCGGAGCGGCGGAACTTCTATGTGGACGACGTTGAGGCGGTAGTACAGATCCTCGCGGAAACGGCCTGCGGCAACTTCCTTTTCCATATCCTTGTTCGTCGCGGCTATCACGCGCACGTCCACGTCGATAGTCTGCTCGCCGCCGACGCGCTCGAATTTCCGGTCCTGAAGCACGCGGAGCAGCTTCACCTGCACACCGGGATTTATTTCTCCGATTTCATCGAGGAAAATGGTGCTTTCGTGTGCGAGCTCGAAGCGGCCTTTCTGCATTTTGTCGGCGCCCGTATACGCGCCTTTCTCGTGGCCGAACAACTCGCTTTCGAGAAGCGATTCGCTGAGTGCGGCGCAGTGCACTTTTATCATTTCGTGACCGCTGCGCGGTGAAAGATTGTGAATCGCATCGGCGACGAGTTCCTTTCCGACCCCGCTTTCTCCGGTGATAAGAACGGACGCTTTTGTCGGAGCGACGCGTTTGACAAGCTCGAACACTTTCTGCATCTCGGCGCTTTTTCCGATCATGTTGTCGAATTTGTGAGCGCCCTCGACTTCTTTCTGCAGCTGCTGATGCTGGAGCGAAAGTTCGCGTCCCTGCAGCGCGCGTTTCACAATCATGGTAAGCTGATCGAGATTCAGCGGTTTCGTAAGAAAATCGTACGCGCCCTGACGCATCGCGTCGACGGCCGCGTCGATGCTGCCGTGGCCGGTAAGTACGATCACAGGTATGCCCGGCGTTTCTGTCGTCACGCGGCGGAGCACTTCCTCTCCGGAGATTCCGTCCATGCGCAGATCGGTGATGACAAGGTCGACATCTCCCTTTGCTACGTAATCAAGCCCTTCCTGTCCGTTTGCGGCCAGACGGACTTCGTACCCTTCGAGTTCGAACGAAGTACCGAGCCCCTCGCGGATATTTTTTTCATCGTCGATTATCAGTATTGTGAATTTCATTTCTTCGCCATCTTGTCAGCTATTTTTTCGGAGTCGTCATCAAGCCGTTCCCGCGTGTTTTCAGTCAGCAGTTTTCTGTCAGTCTGCGGAACGGGAAGCGTGATAGTAAAAATCGTTCCCTCATTCAGAATCGATTTTATCTGTATGTCGCCCTTGAATTCCTTAATAATTTTATACACCATCGTCATGCCGAGGCCCGTGCCGTTTGCTTTCGTCGTAAAATACGGTTCGAATACATGGGAGGCGGTTTCCTCGCTCATACCTATTCCGTTGTCGGAAATAGTAATGATGTATTTATCGTCCTTCAGGAACGTCGTTATTTCGAACATTCCTTGACATTTGGAATTCGCCGAATCCGTTCCGCAGTCGGGAAAGCGCTCCTGAATCGCGGCAATCGCGTTCTGCGCAATATTTATCAGAACTTCCTTGAAGAGTTTCTCGTCGATGAGCAGACGGACCGTATTCTTGCACGTCCGCATGTGGACCATAATATGATAGTTGTGAAACTCGGGGGTTATGAACGCCGCGGCATCGTGTATTATTCTGTCCACATCTATAAGTTCGAGCTTCGCGTTCACCGGACGCACTGCCATGAGGAAATCCATTACTTTTTTGTTAAGATTGTCTATTTCCTCGTTTACGACGTCAAGATGCTTCTCGAGAAATTTTTCATCAGGGAGCATGCCGTCGGTCTCTCGGGATTTTTTCAGCGCCTTCTGAATGAGCTGTACGTGTATGCTTATGGCTCCGAGCGGATTTTTTATCTCATGCGCCATGCCCGCGGCGAGATTCGTAAGGCCGGCAAGATTTTCCATGCGGTGAAGCAGTATTTCCTGATTGCGCTTTTCCGTAATGTCGTTTACCGTAACGATCGAACCCGTCATCTCCTGCTGTTTTACAAGCGGCAGCACGGAAATAACTATGAAACGGACGGCTCCGTTCGGCGTAGCCGTCGTAAATTCATCCGAAACGTTCGAGCGGTTATTTTGAAAGCAGTCCTCGAGGAATTCGGAAATCGCAGAATCGTCTATAAACCTCCACAGCGGAACGCTCTCCGATTTTGATTCTTCCGGTCTGATTGAAAACGGAAGGTACCGTTCGGCTGCTTTGTTCGTAAAAATCAGTTTCCATTTTTCGTCCACGATGATAAGTCCGGTCGAAAGCGACTCGAATATGGAGTCGAACATATCGTTTTTTCCGGCGACCGCATTGAGGAAATCCTTCACCTGCTCGTCCGAAAGCTTAGAGACCTTTTCGCTTACCCGTCTGAAATATTCGTTCATACTGCCGCCTTGAAAACAGATCCGTGCAGTCTGTTTATCTTTGAAAGCGTGCGCACAAGTTCCTCAAGCGCCGCCGCCGGCGACTGGTTGTACACGGCGACGTTGTTCCAGCACATTCTGAGCGCTTCCATGCACAGAGCAGAGCTTTCCGCACCGGAAGCCGTGTACATGAGTTTTTTCTGCGCACCGGCTATACCGTCAAGGAACAGGCGGAGGAGAAGGCGCGGATCGAAACCGCCGCAGTCTTTTACGATCCGAGCAACATCGGGAAGACGGTTCATGGCGATTTCTTTGAAGAAGTTTTCCGCACACGATCGAACTTCGCCGGGAGGAACAGGAAGAAATGTTTCCATATATCCCTGAAGGGAACCGGAATATTCAGTGTCGTGAAAAATGCGCTGCACGACATCAAGCTGTTCTTCCTGCGTGCGCCCTCTGAACTGATACGTGCGCACCCGAGAAAGAATCGTCGGCATGACGGCATTGCGCCGGGTTGTCGTAAGAATGAACACAGTGTCTTCGGGCGGCTCCTCCAGAATCTTGAGCAGCGCATTGCGCACGCTTTCAAGCATGCGGTCCGCATTCTCTATGATGACGGTCTTTTTCCCCTCGTTCGACTTTATGCGCGCCCACGCGGAAATATTCCGGATCTGCTTTACGGGGACGGAATCGTAGAGGAACGTCGACTCGAGCTTCTCGCAGAGTTTCTGAATCTGACCGCACGTCTTTGAAAGCGCGTCCGGCGCGGGCAGCTCGTGCGGAAAATCAATCGTTTCCATAAGTTCGTCGATTTCCGACGTTACGGCCGCAATCCTCGAGATTTTATCGTCGCCGTCCCACAGTATCTGACTGAAACGCATCGTAAGTTTTCTTACGCTGCGGAGAAAAAGATATCTGGCCGATTTCAAATACGGTGCATTGCTCCCGCACGCTTTCTCCAGTACGGCCGCGGCGGCGGCCGTTTCGAGCGTACAGTCTCGGGGTCCCGCGAGCAGGACATTCTGGTTCACAAGCGATTTATGCTGCAGACACGACCGGCACGTGCACATCCAGAAACCCTTCTCCGGCCCCGTGCAGGACAACACCCGTGCGGTCTCGAGTGCGCACGAAAGTTTCCCCGTTCCGGCAGGACCTGAAAAAAGGACCGCCCCCGGAAGGCAGCCGTTCTGAATATCATTTGAGAGCAGTAAACATGTTTCCTGATGAAGAAGATTTTCGTACATTATACCGCCATCCCCTGTATTTTCTGTACGGGATCCTGAATCAATCCGTTCAGAATTTTTGCAAAGAAACTGCCTTTCAGTATCTGAACGGCATCGAACCACGGCTGTATTTCAACAAGCGTGAGTATAAACGTCACAACGACAAGCCCTTCGATGATGCCGAATCCCAGACCGAGCGAATGATCAAGTCCTCTGAGAATTTCTCCCGAAAAAACCGAACTGAACAATTCCTGTATGATTTTCACAATAAGAAAAATAATAATAAATATGAGAATAAACGAACCGATTTTTGCAGCTACCGTATTTTTTACAAGACCGTTCACATACGGCTGAAGTTTCGGCGTGAGCAATATCGCGCCGATGATTCCGCAGATGAATGCGGCCTTGCTGAAGAACTCACGTATGAGCCCGCGCACGGCAGCAGTTATCATGAAAACGAGAATAATGCCGAAAAATACAAGGTCTATTGCAGCAAATGTCATGCCCTTATCCTTTTATCTCAGTATACAGCAGTTCCGCAATTTTTTCAGCGGGACGGGTTTCTCCCGCGAGCTTTCCGCACGCGCTGCTTAAATGCGACCGTATTTCGCCGGAAGTGAGATTTTCGAGCGTCTGCTCCAGTTTTTCAGGAGTCGCATTGCCGCGGGCGAGAACGACCGCAGCTCCGTGACTCTCGAAATACTTCGCATTGTCTTCCTGATCGCCCCGTGTACCGGAACCGCACAGCGGGACGAGCACGAGCGGTTTTGCAAGCACGGCGCACTCCCATATGGAATTCGCCCCCGCACGCGACAGTACGACGTCCGCGGACGCAATCACGTCGGGCATTTCGGAATAAATAAACTGATACGGTTTGTAGTCCGCGCGCTTTTCCGCCGTTCCGTCCGTCTGCTGCATACCGGTCTGATGAACGACGATGTACCGTTCGCAGAGCCAGTCGAGAGTATCCTTTACCAGTTCGTTAATCTGACGCGCACCGGAACTGCCGCCGAGCACGAGCAGCACGGGTTTTGTTTTCCGTTCAATGCCGAGAAACTTCATGCCGCGGTCCGCGGACGCCGTATAAAACGCAGGACGCACCGGATTTCCCGTAACTATCACTTTGCTGCGGTAAGCAGCCTTCATATACAGCTCAGTCTCCTTATACGACAGAAGTATATGCTTTGCACTTCCGCTGTTGAGCCGCGTCGCAAGGCCCGGTGTAAAGTCGCATTCGTGCGTATATACCGGAATGTGCAGCAGTTTTGCCGCAGCGCACGGAGGCACACTCACGAATCCGCCCTTCGAAAAAAGAACGGCAGGTTTTATTCTGACAAGAACGGCAAACGAAACAAAAAAACCGCCGATTATTTTAAAAACATCGACAAAGTTCCTGAAAGACAAATACCGCCGGAGTTTTCCTGCGGGGATTCCGTAAAAATCGTCGGCGCTTTTTACGCCGCCGCCGTTAATATTTTTTTCAACTATCGTACGGTCCATGCCGGAGGAACAGCCCAGCCAGCAGATGCGTATCTCCCTTCCGTCATGTACGGCTTTCTCACGAAGTTCGTCGGCGACGGCAAGACCGGGATAAATATGCCCGCCCGTTCCTCCGCCGGCGAACGCTACTGTAATCGTATCAATATTATGTTTCATAGCTCATCTACTCTTACTGTTTATGATATTTTTCAAGCAATCCGACAATATCGTTCTTTTTAAATAATTTTGCATACTCATATGCGGACATGCCCATTGAATCCCTCACGTCGGGATTCTCGCCGTGTTCGACAAGCATCCGGCATATCTTCTCGCGTCCGGCGCCGACGGCAAGGACGAGCATCGTCTGGCCCTCTTTGTTGACCGTATTCATCTTAGAGCCTCTTTCAATAAGAAGCCGCGTAATATCCTCGTTTCCGCGCCAGACCGCGTCCATGAGCGCCGTATATCCCCTGTCGCTTGAGACGGCGTTTATGTCCGCACCGTTCTCAAGCAGCCAGGAAATACATTCCATCCGCTCGCTGCGCGTCGCAATGTTGAGCATGGGCGTTCCCTCGCCGTCGCGGGTGTTAACGTCCATTCCCGCGTCAAGATATTTTCTGCACACATCGATCTTGCCCTTTGCGACAAACGACGCAAAGCACGCCGGTGTAAAAGGAATCCCGTTTCTGAAAAGATATTTAAACGATTCTTTTTTTCTCTGTATCTGTGCTAACTTTTTATAATTTCCACCGATATCCTCCGCAAGCAGCTCGACTGTCGGAAAATATTTAACAAAACCGCCGATTCTGCTGCCCGCGGAGAGAAAATCAAACGTCGTATATACGGGAACCTTTTTGCCTAGAAAATATCCCAGAACGGACGCCACATCGGGAGTAAATTCCGGTATGCCCTCAAGAAGCGCTATGCAGTGATCGGCCTTACTGATAAGAAGCAGTACAGAATCATCGGCTTTTTCCCCTGAATCAATACTATTGACTTCAGCACAGGAATCGTGCAATAAAAGCGTTCTTTTCAGCTCTTTTGTTTTTTCCGCATCGTGCGCAATAATCAGCCAGTTCATTGCCGTAATTATAAGGTAAAAATACGTTACGAACAAGGGGGAAATAAATGCACGGATATAAAAAAAAGACGACTGAATGATTTTCAGCCGTCCTGCCTGCCACCAGTTGGAATCGGACCAACGACACATGGATTTTCAGTCCATTGCTCTACCATCTGAGCTATAGCGGCGTGTGAGAGTTAATATATATCATTCATCTTTTCCTGTCAATAACTAAAATTCGATTTATCGGATTCTTTCTTGTTTTTTCTGTCGGTTCCCGATAGAATACGAAACGGAGGCTTTACATGAAAAAAAATACTATCCTTTTCTCCGTATCAGCTGCCGTTTTCTTTTTATGCAGCGTACCGCTGTTCAGCGACGATACGACAGCAGCGATTTCTTCTTATCTTGAAGATACAACAAAAAATCTTTCCGGCGACATAGTTGAGAATACGACGCAGCTCAACGTAAGTCCCGATGCTTATATCGGCAAATTCCTGCCGTCAGTTCCGCCGCATTTTTCAGTGGGCCTTTCCGTTTCGGGCACGCTTATCGATACGGGCGATATTTCCAACGCCGTCAATTCAGTCATCGCCGACATGCAGAGCGCAGGTTCCATCGATTTTTCGATTCCGGATTCCCTCGTGCTACCGACATATTCCGTAAACGCCCGCATAGGCGGCTTCTTTCTGCCATTCGACATCGGCGTGTTCGGTTCTTTTGCGTCCGCACAGGATTTGAAATACGCTGATTTCTCGGCGGCGGTAAGCGAGCTGACGTTCGGTGCCGATGTCCGGTACGCGCTGCTCGAAGGTAATGTGATTCTCCCGAAAATTTCGATCGGCCTCGGATATATCTATACGCGTCAGTCGTTCGATTTCTCGGTGGCGAAAAGCTACACAGGAACGTATGAATCGTATACAGGCACCATCAACAGTTCGGCTTCAATGGGATTGAAATTCAACATGAACATACTCTATCTGCAGGCGCAGATTTCAAAAAAACTGCTCGTCTTTGTTCCGTACGCAGGCGTGCGTGCGGTGCTTGTTTCGACCGACAACAGCTATAAATATTCGAGCACGGTCAAAGCCGACACCACTTACACGGACGGGACATCAGGCAACGTTTCGTCGCACGGATTCGATTTTGCAGAACTCCAGCCGCAGATTTTTGCGGGAGTCGGTTTCAACGTTCTGTTCACACAATTTACGGTAAACGCATGCTGGAATCCGCGCAGCAACCTCTGGTCGGCTTCACTCTCATCAGTTTTCAGAATGTAACTATAAAAAAACGAACCGTCTCACCGGACGGTCCGTTCCCTCCTGTGTCACCGCTGATTACGTCTTCAGGATGCAATCAGCGTGATTTTAATATTACCGCTTAAGGCTCAGAACTGTTTCAAGCAGCGTATCGGCCGTTTGAATAGTCTTTGCGTTCGACTGGAATCCGCGCTGGGTGACAATCATGTCGGTGAGCTGCTCGGAAAGGTCGACGTTCGACATTTCGAGCGCGCCGGCGAGAATCTTACCTTTTCCCGCAACACCGCTTTCACCGATGTTCGCCTGTCCGCTGTTGTTCGACTCGACGTACGTGTTGTCGCCCGCCTTCTCGAGGCCGCGGTCGTTCGTAAAAGACGCCATCGCGATCTGACCGATCGTGCGGACGGAACCGTTGCTGTATACGCCGGTAATCGTCCCGCTCGAATCGATCTTGAAATTGTCGAGGTAGCCCAGCGTATAACCGTCCTGCGAGAACGCTTTCGTCGTGCTCTTCGAGGCATCCTGCGTGATCGAATCGGTCATGCTGCCGATCGTGCCGAGGTCTATATTGAGCGTCTGGCGGTACGGGTTTCCGGCCGCATCTGCGTTTGCTTCAGGGACTGTGTACGACGTCTGAAGCATAATGTGTCCGGTGTCGTCCTTTACGGCGCCTGCCGTATCGGTGACCGCCTGCAGGCGCCCCATATTGTCGAACGTGACGGTAAACGTATTCTGCGTGCCGTCCGTCGTGTTAAGGCCTACGCGCGTCTGCGTGTAGTCGGCGTTGTCGGGATCTATCTGAACTGTCGCCTGCCACTGGTTGGGCGTTCCCGCTACTTTGCGGAAAGAAACGTTGAGCATGTGCTTGTTGCCGAAGCTGTCGTAAATCTCCTGCTCCGTTCCCCACGTCCCCTTCACGATGTCGTCGGCGTTCGCATTCTGCGTGATTTCAGGCGTGTTCTTGTTAAGATTGCAGCGGAACTTTACGTTCGTAGTTGCTTTCGCGGGATCCTTCGACCCAACGGGAATAGTAATGTCGGTCGGAGTCGCGGCGGTCGAAACAAGCTGCTCGCCGTTCACGTCCTGAGCCATCCATCCCTGAACGCGCATACCGTTTGCGGGATTGACGAACGTACCGTTCCGGTCGAGACTGAAGTCTCCGTTGCGCGTGTAGTATGTCTGGTCTCCGTCTTTGAGGATGAAAAAACCGTTTCCTTCGATCGCAACGTCGGTGGAAACGCCCGTAGTCTGAAGGTTGCCCTGCGTAAAAATGTTGTCGATCGAGGCGACAGTCATGCCGAGGCCGACTTCCTTCGGATTCACACCGCCGACTTCCTCAGTCGGCCGCGCTGCGCCCGAAAGCTGCTGCGAAATCATATCCTGAAAATTCACGCGGCCGCGTTTGAAGCCGACTGTATTGACGTTTGAAATGTTATTGCCGATTACATCCATGCGCGTCTGGTGATTCTGAAGTCCGGAAACGCCGGAATAAAGTGATCTCATCATATAGGTACCCTCTTAATTGCCGTAAATTGAACTTATCTGATCCATCGTGTAGAACCTGCCGCCGACCATGACGCGGGGATTCTCCTCGCGCGTTGCAGCCTCGACAACGCCCTTTGTCGTTGTGTCGCCGATGTTGAGTTCCACGGTTTTGCCGATTACTGAAGAAGCTTCCGATGTTTTGAACAGTGCCGCCATTTTCGTAAATTCGCTGTTCATGTTCGTCATCTGCTCGAGGGAAGAGAACTGCGCCATCTGCGCGATGAATTCAGTGTTTTCCATCGGGCTTGTCGGATCCTGATTCGACAGCTGCGTCAGCAGAAGTTTGAGAAAGTCATCCTTGCCCAGCGACTGACTTGCTTTACGTCCGTTTACTGCAAGTGTTTTATTGTAGCCGTTAACTTCGTTGTCCACCGCGAACTTATCGGCTGCATTCATGGTGGTATTAATTCCGTCCATCATTTACCTCTCTATATTTTTCGGCTCTTTATGCCACGATGTTTAGCGAATGTGAAGCCGTAACGTACGAACCGCCCACGGAAGGAAGTGCATCGGCAAGCTGCGCGTTGTCGTAGCTGCCGGAGACTGTCGCGACCGAATATCTGCCGTCGTCGTCGTTCCTGCTGTTCGAAAAACCGCCGCCGCCGGCATTCGCGCCCGAATATGCGACAGTAAAACCCGTCGTATCAAATCCGTTCTGAATGAACGCCTGCTTCAGACTGTCCGCGCTTTCTTTGAACGCATTGTATGCTTCCTGCGACGCCACGGTAATCTGTCCGCTGATTGTCTTATCGGAAAGCTGCAGGTTTATCTTAACATTTCCCAGCGATTCCGGATGCAGGACAAGTTTGATCGTCCCGACATTGTTGTCCTTGAGAACGATGGAACCGGCTTTAACAAAATCTTCTGCGCTCTGCTGAATCTGATTCGTAAGCATCGCCTGAAAGTTCGAACCCGATGCCGACGCGCTCTGATCGCTCGACGAAAGAATATTCTGCTGCACCTGGTCCGGCAGCGTCATAGTCATCTGCGCGTTTCCGTCGCCGTCTTTTTTTACAGCTGCTGCAAGTTTGTTCTGCGCATTTTTTACGTCTTTTACGCTCTGCGCGTCAGCATCGGTACGAAAATCCTTCACAATGATTTTTCCGTCTTTGTCGAGTGCAAATTCCTTTTTCTTCGTAAGTTTCGCGTCTTTTTCTTTTACGGATGAAAACGCTTCATCGGAAGCGGTATTCGTCTGCTTTGCAGAAATCTGTTTTACAGAAGCCTGTTCCGCAAGAAACTGCTGAGGAGATTCGATCGACATGCGCTGGGCTTTTTCCATGCCGACTTTCGTCTTCTCCGCGTCGGTGTCGACGTACTCCTGCGTCTGTTCGATTATTGCGTCGGGCGTACCCGCACATTTCTTACCGTCTGCTCCCTGAAGATACGCGAGTTCCTTCGCATAATCGTCTTTCTGCGTCTTTGTCTTTTTGTCGTCGTTTTTTTTCTGCTTTGCGTCTTTTACTTTGTCTTCCGGTTTCGTTTCTTTTGCCGGTGCTTTTTTTGCGCCCTTTACTGTTTCAGATTTTTTTTCCGCGGCAGCTTTCGGTTCTTCCGCTTTGACGGCCGCATCTTTTTTAGTACTGCTTCCTGCAGCGCTTCTTCCCTGATCGGTTTCCGTTTTTTGTGCGGGCTGCTCTTTCTTAGCCTGCTCGACACGGTCGGAAAAAGATGTTTGCTTCGGACTATCCGCAGATATGCCGGTACTGTTGTGAGGTGCAAGTGTGCTGATTTTCTCAACGGGTTCGATTTTCTGCTGTACTGCTACAGTTATTGCCTGCATAAACAATCCTCCAGTCGGTGTAAACAGGAAGACCGGCAGGCGGCAGATTTAATCGAGCGTTTCCGGTTTGCTTACCATCTTGCGCTGTATCTCTGCTGCTCGATCTGCGGGCATCAGTGAAAGCCAGTACGAGCCCATGGAAGAAGTGCCGTTCGCCGCCGCCATTTGCTCAACCTTGCGCAGGACGTCTATGACCATCTGGTCGTCCATTGCAAGCAGGATGTCGACGGCCGCTTTAGGCTGCATGCCGTTCAGATTCGTCGCGATCTGTTCGATGTTTACTTCTTTATCATCGTACTTTTTCACTTCATTGTTGAATGTTTTTTCACGTTCATCCTGCGTTTTTTCGCGTTCTGCGAGTTCGCCGGCAATCTGTTCGTTCTGTTTCTCCGCCGTAGAAAGATCAGTGTCGCGTTTATCGAGCTCTTCCTTGTACAGTTCCAGAGCTTCACGCTGTTTGTCTATGCGGTCCTGATCTATGTCGCTGTTGAGAAATTTTGCCGAAGAAACAGTAGACGACGTCTGCGGCGTCTTTCCCAGAATTTTATACAGCGGAGTAAAAAAAGCCTTCACATGTACGATTCCGAGATAGTCGAACCACAACAAGCCGCCCAGCGCAAGAATTATAATAAGAAGCAGGAGGACAATCGATTTTCCTAAATTTTTTCCCCTGGACATATTTTTACCCCACCCGTAACAGAATCTTTCAGTTTAGAACATCGGCAGAAAATCCGCCGATGTTTACAATTCTGTCGTTAGTATTCGGGAAAACACAAATAAAATCATCAAAATTTAATCAGTGTTTCCCTATTTCCGCTCAATAAGTCCGCCGATTGCAGCACCGAGCGTAATATCGTTGTCGCGCGAAATGATTTCCCAGTACAAGCCGCGCTCTCTCGTAAGCACGTCTTCCAGATAGCCGTGGACACGCTCGTTTATTCCGTGCGTCTTGTAGTACGTGCTGCCGTTGCAGAGAATGCATACGGGTTTTGAGGCGTTGCGCCCCTCGCCGCTCTGAATAACGGCCGCAGCGAGAATGGATGCGGCATACCGTGCGGAACGCTCCATGATCGCATCGAGCAGCTGGTACATACGGTCGTAATCCTCTTCTGTACCGGTTTCCGCCATAATAGCGCCGAGCACGGAGCTCGTGTTGTACGGTCCGTGCAGGAACGAGTCCGCTTCGATAAGCGTCATGGATTCAAGTTTTGAAACGCGTTCACTGCATTTTTCGCTGAAAAGCCCGTCTGCAGCCGCAGCCTTGAGCGCCTCGAGCGACTGCGGTCCCAGATAAGCGCCGGAACACAGCTTCTCCATATAGAACGTGCCGGGCTTTACCGTTCTGCTGTCCACAGTCACGTCGAAATCGGAACGGTTCACGCTGCGGAATTTTCCCGACTCGCACACGACAATCTGACGCGGAAAATCTTTGCGGCTCCCGATTGCAGGCTGAATGTACGCGGCATTGAGGCCCGTTCCGAGGATAAGACCGATGTAAGACGAATACTTCATTCCGGGGTCGGGACACGCCGCTCCCGCAAGAAGCGCCGCAACAGTGTCGTTCATAAGCGTAATGCGGCGCAGTTTTTTCCAGCCGTGCCCGGCAAGCGCATCCCTGAGGCATTTGCCTATCCGGCATCCGACGACTTCGGGAGCTTTCACTTCCTTTGAAAAACCGATGAGAATGCCGTCGCCGTCGTCGGTGATTTCCATCGGATACGAGAAACAGAAGCCGATTGAATCGGCCTTGTCCCTGAGATGTTCAAGATTTTCCGCAATCTGGTCAAAGAATTCCCTGCGGGGAAGCTCTTTGTCCACTCCCGGCATCTTCGTTTTTTCCATAAAGCTGATTTCGGCCTTTCCCAGCGCGTCGAACGTAACGAGGCACGAACGGAAGTTTGTTCCGCCCGCGTCGATTACAATAACGCTTTTTCCCGCAGCCGCTGCTTCCGGCGGATTTGACCACGTGCGAATCATATCTTCATCGGACGTCTCTCCTCTGAGACCGCGGTTCATATCGTAAAGAATCGAATCGACAACAGTATCTATATCTACGTGCCTTACAAAATTATGCCTTGAAAGAAATGCACTGACAGCCTGATTCATAAAATACCTCTTTTATATAAATTATAGTAGAAAACGGATGTTTCTATTTTAGCAAATATTGTACAAATTGCAATAGAATGATAGAGTTACAGTCCGATGTCTTCACTGGACTTGAACACTCTTGACTCAGAATTAAATCCCGAACAGTTTCGTGCAGTAACAACGGTAGACGGACCGATCCTCATCATCGCAGGCGCCGGAAGCGGCAAAACGCGCGTTATTACCTACCGTATTGCGCACATGCTCGACATAGGCATTCCGCAGAGTCAGATACTTGCGCTTACGTTCACAAACAAAGCGGCGAAAGAGATGGAAAGCCGCGTAAAGGAGCTTACCCGGAAAAAGCTGCAGAATCTCACCGTGTCAACGTTCCACGCCTTCGGTGTGCGTATTCTGCGTGCGGACATCGACAAACTGGGTTACCGCGAAAATTTTTCGATATACGACGAAACTGACCGCTCGGCCCTCATCAAGGAAAGCGGACGCGAACTCAAATTCACCGCTGACGCGCTCGATGTATACAAAATAGGAAACCTGTTCTCGAATATAAAGACAGGACGGAAAAACTGGGAAAGCGAGAACGACATGTACAGGAATCTGTACGAAGCGTACGAGGAAGGACTCAAGCTCTACAATTCCGTCGATTTCGACGACCTTATCGTGCTGCCCATAAAGCTTTTTCATGAACATCCCGACGTACTTGCAAAATACAAAGAGCGGTATAAGTACATCATGGTCGACGAATTCCAGGACACGAGCCATCAGCAGTACGAAATGATGCATCTTCTGGCACAGGACAACGTCGCCGTCGTCGGCGACGACGATCAGTCAATCTACAGCTGGCGCGGTGCCGACTATCAGAATATCGTACAGTTCGAGAAAGATTTTCCCGGTGTGCAGGAAATACGGCTGGAGCAGAACTACCGTTCCACGGAGACGATTCTTGAAGCCGCAAACGGAGTCATTGCGCACAACACGAACCGCAAGGACAAGAAACTGTGGAGCGGAAACGGAAACGGAAAACCTATAGAAATTTTCATGCCGGAAAACGAGGCGGATGAAGCGAGCTTCATTGCCGAAAGCATACAGGGCATTTCCATGGAGGAAAAACTCAAGTACGACGACTTCGGCGTTCTTATCCGCGCAAACACGCAGAGCCGCGCGATAGAGGAAGCGCTGCTCGAATCGAACATCCCGTACACGATGAGCGGCGGCACAAGTTTTTACGAGCGCATGGAAATAAAGGACATCGTGAGCTACCTGCGCGTCATCTCGAATCACGACGACGACGTGAATCTGCTTCGCGTCATCAACACCCCGCGGCGCGGCATCGGCCGCAGCACGATTCAAGTGATGAACGAAATCGCAAAGCAGAACGCCTGCACGCTTTGGGAAGCAGTCCAGTATCTTATAAAAGATCCGTCGGGAATTATAGGAACCGCATCGAAGGAAGCGCTCGAGGATTTTTCAAACATAATCGAAGGAAACCGCTCGAAACTGCTCGGCGGGCGCGGACTGTCAGGAAAAGTGCGGCAGTTCGTCGAAGACATAAATTACAGGGATTACCTCATCGGCGAGTTCCAGAAAAACGAAAAGGCAGTGCGCTTCAAGCTCAAGAACATCGAAACTCTCATCATGTCGATCGAAACGTGGGAAAACAATCCCGACAACTACGATCCGAATCTTTTCAACTACCTGAACCGGATTACGCTTTTGAGCCGCGACGACATGGACGACGACAGCGACAAAGGTAAAGTGAATCTTATGACGATTCACGCGTCGAAAGGTCTCGAATTCCCTGTCGTATTCATTGCGGGCGCGGAGGAAGGACTTATTCCCCACGCGCGCTCGGTCGAAGAAAACGGCGGCGACGTCGAAGAGGAACGGCGGCTGTTCTACGTAGCCATTACGCGCGCACGCGACAAACTGCTCATCACGTCATGCCGCAAACGGCGGAAACAGCAGGCGCTCGTCGAATGCGAGCCGTCGCGCTTTCTGGACGAAATACCTGCGAACCTCGTCGAATACCACGAACCGCAGACCGCCGTCACGGACGACCAGGCCCACGACATATTGGCTGATATGTTAAAAAATTTCAGCAGCAAAACCTGATAATGCGTGAAACTGAGAAAAGGACAAGTTTTGCAGTACGTGAAGCTTTGGATAATTATTCCGGAAGTACATGATTAATTCATGCGAAAGCCATGATTATACTTTGGATATGTACGATAAAAATCCTGCAGAGAGTCCTGTTTCAGGATGAAACCAGGCTGATTTCATCCTGAAACCAGTCTCATTCCATCTTGAAACCAGCCTGGTTTCAAAAAATACAAATCACACACGGTATTTTATTTTCCTGCCCGTTCCCTCGTACATTTTTCCGCGGAGCTCCGCAATAGAATCGTCGCTGATGTAATCATCAAATCCCATCATGCGGTCGATTATTCCGTTCGGCGTAATTTCCACGATGCGGTTCGCTATTGACGAAATGAACTCATGGTCGTGGCTGTTGAAAAGCACGACGCCGGGAAAATCGACGAGTGCATCGTTGAGGCTTTCTATCGCCTCAAGGTCAAGGTGATTCGTGGGATCGTCGAGTATGAGCACGTTCGCGTTCTGAAGCATAAGCTTAGAAAGCATGCAGCGGACTTTCTCGCCGCCGGACAAAACCTTCACAGGCTTGAGCGAATCGTCTCCTGAAAAAAGCATTCGTCCGAGGAATCCGCGCACATACGCGTCGTCCTGTTCTTTCGAATACTGCTTGAGCCAGTCGGTGATGTTCAGGTCGCAGTCGAAATATCTGTTGTTGTCGCGAGGCAGATACGTGTTGCTCGTCGTCTGTCCCCAGAATACTTCGCCCGAGTCGGGCTGTTTTTCTCCCGCGATGATGTCGAAAAACGACGAGATCGAATTATGCTCTATGCCGACAAAGGCGACTTTGTCGGTACGGTTCACGATAAGAGAGAAATCATTAAGAAGTTTTATATTGTCCTGCGTGTAGTTGAGCTTCTTAACCTCAAGCGTATTGTTTCCGATTTCGCGGTCTTCGGTAAAGTGAACGTACGGAAATTTTCGGCTTGTAATCGGAAGCTCCTCCAGTTCAAGCTTGTCAAGAACCTTCTTCCGGCTCGTCGCCTGCCTGCTCTTCGCCGCGTTCGATGCAAAACGCTGGATGAATTCCTTAAGATCCGCAATTTTATCCTCGCGGCGTTTCGCCTGATCCTTCGCCTGTTTCTGCAGAATCTGGCTCATCTGATACCAGAAATCGTAGTTTCCGGTAAACTGGGTAATCCGTCCGTAATCTATATCGCAGATGTACGTGCACACTGTATTGAGGAAGTGCCTGTCGTGGCTTACAACGATGACGATGTTCGGGAATTCGAGAAGCCAGTTTTCGAGCCACGTAATCGATTCAATGTCCAGACCGTTCGTCGGCTCGTCAAGGAGCAGCATGTCGGGATTTCCGAATATCGCCTGCGCAAGGAGCACGCGGACTTTCTGACTCTCGTCGAGCTCGCCCATCATCCTGTCGTGATATTCTTCTTCAAGTCCGAGTCCGGAAAGCATCTGTTCAATCTGGTTTTCCGACTCGTATCCTCCGAGTTCGCCGAACTCCGCTTCGAGTTCAGACGCTTTTATTCCGTCCTCTTCCGAAAAATCGGATTTTGCATAAATTTCGTCCCGGGCCTTTCCGCATTCGTACAGTTTCGGATATCCCATCATGACTGTCTCTTTTACGGAATATTTATCAAACGCAAAGTGATCCTGCTTCAGGACGGCCATGCGCTGTCCCGGCGTCATGCTTATTGTGCCGGAATCGTGCTCAATCTCACCGGAAAGAACTTTGATGAACGTCGATTTTCCGGCGCCGTTCGCGCCGATGATACCGTAGCAGTTGCCCGGCGTAAACTTCAAATTAACATCTTTAAAAAGCGGTTTTTCGCTGAATTTCAGGCTTACATCGCTTACAGTGATCAATTTACAACCTCTTATTTATTTTTTTTACCGAACAAAGATTTTATTCTGCTTAACAAATTCTGAGACTTCAGCCCCTTCTTGCCTGAGTCGTAATGCTTCACGCTGCCGGTAGTCTGCGGTCCCGCATTCTGTGCAGGTCTTTTTGCAGGCTGCTGCGGGCGGTTTTTATTTACCGTATTCTTCCTGTCTGATTTCTTTACGCCGTTTGAAGCGGACGTCGCAGCGGATCTTTTTGCATATTTTTCCTTATACAGCTTCATGCGTTCATCGAACGACATGTTCTGTAGTTTTTCAGCGTCGTCTTCTCTTATGCGGGAACCGCCGCGCGGCTGAGTACGTCCGGCGGCATATCCGCTTTTGACGCGCCTGTCGCTTTTTCTGCCGTGCGTATCGCGGTCGCCGCTGACATGACTGTCTCTTCTGCGTCCGCCGTTTCCTCTGCGTTCGTCGCTGCGGGGCCTGTACGATTTCCGCGAACCGCCGTGTTCATCCTCGTAATCCTCGTTCCAGTTTTCCGTACGGATGTAAATGCCTGCGCTTCTGTCTTCCATCATCTGGGACGCGTCCGCAACTTTTGCGGGAATGGACATTTCAATGTAGCGTTCAATCGCGGGAAGATTATACACATCCTGTTCACTGCAGAATGTGTACGCCTTTCCCGTTTTTCCGGCACGCGCCGTGCGCCCGATGCGGTGCACGTAATTCTCAGCTTCGTTCGGAAGGTCATAGTTCACGACCATGGCGAGCGAATCGACGTCGATTCCGCGTGCAGCCACGTCAGTCGCAACCAGAATGGAAACCTTCCCTTCCTTAAACTGATTCAGCACCTGAAGGCGTTTTGCCTGCGGCAGGTCGCCGATGATGAATTCGCTTTTCAAATCGTTCATGGAAAGCCGTTTGGAAACGACTTCGCAGGAACGCTTTGTATTGCAGAAAATAAGGACGCTTTCCGGCTTTTCGTTTTTCAGTATGCCGATAAGCAGTTTCATCTTTTCGTCACTCGAAACGTGGAACAGCTCCTGATCAATCTGGTCGACAGTGATGTTGTCCGCCTCGATCGTGATTTCCTTCGCATCCCGCGTGTATTCCCATGCAAGATTTTTCACGTATGAATTAAGCGTCGCGGAAAAAAGCATCGTCTGACGATTTTCAGCATTCGGGAGCACTTTGAGCAGCGTACGCAGGTCGGGATAGAATCCCATATCGAACATGCGATCCGCCTCATCGATAACGAGGAAACCGACGTTCGACAAATCAAGCTGATGGCCCTCCTCAAGGTCAATCGTTCTTCCCGGCGTTCCGACGATAATATCGACGCCATTTTTCAGCGCGTCAAGCTGCTTATCGTAACCGACGCCTCCGAAAAAGCTGAACGTATGGAGGCCGGTACCGCTTACGAGCACCTTCGCCTCATCCTCTACCTGAACTGCAAGCTCCCTCGTCGGAAGCAGTATGAGCACTTTCTTTCCTTTATTTTTATCTTCCGAAAGAAGCTCCTGAAGTATCGATACAAGATATGCCGCTGTTTTTCCCGTTCCTGTCTGCGACTGCACGTATAAATCTGAGCCGTCGAGCGCTGTTTTGAGTACCTGCTCCTGAACGGGCGTGCATGTTACATAACCTGCTGCCGAAATTCCCTTGAGCAGGCTTTCATTCAAGTTAAATTCTGTAAAATCCATATTGTTACAATATATACTTTTTCATAAATCCTGTATATAGACCGCAGAATTCTCCACCCTGCGGGTGAAAATCAGCTGTTCAACGCCCTGAAGAAACCGGGGCCACCTGCGACGGCGCCGCAGTCCTCAACGCAAACTCGACTAAGTGCGCACATTGCATTATTATACGTATCATGATTGATTCCATTAACAAAGACGACTATCAGGCGGCGCTTTTTTCGAACCGCCTTTCAAAAAAATACAAAACACTGCGAAAATGGGCACGACGCACGCGCGTTACCTGCTACAGGCTTTACGACCGAGATATTCCTGAAATCCCGCTGGCCGCCGACCTGTATGAACTTCTGCCCGACAGTATTTCCGGTAAAAATGAAACCGCACGCTTTATGGCAGACGAATATGCGCGGCTTTCCGCAAACGATCCGAAAGTCGATGCGGAAATCGCTTTCCGCCTGTACCTTACACTGTATCTCTACGAGCGCCCGTATGAAAAACCCGCAACTGAAGAAAGCGCGTGGCTTGAAAAGATGGCCGATGCGGCGGCAGTTTCCGTCCGAATCCCGCGGGAACACATCATCATAAAAACCCGGAAACACGACAAGGGCGGAAGTCAGTATGCAAAAAGTACTGATTCCTCCGCATCGCCGGTCATCACCGGTATCGTACAGGAGCAGGGACAGATTTTCCGCATAAATCTCACCGATTATCTTGATACAGGTCTTTTTTTCGATCACCGTATGCTCCGCAGCAAAATCAGGGAAACGTGCTCAGGTAAAACCGTACTCAACCTGTACTGCTACACGGCAGGTTTTTCAGTGTATGCCGCGGAAGGACGTGCAAAAAAAATCGATTCGGTCGATTTGTCGAACACCTATCTGAAATGGGCCGAAGACAATATGGCGCTTAATAATTTTTCAGACAGGGATAAATATGATTTCATCCGCGCGAACGTACAGGAGTTCCTCACGCAAAAGAATGACGACAACGCAAGATACGACATCATAATCCTTGATCCGCCGACGTTCAGCAATTCGAAAATGGCAGACTCGATGCTCGACATAAACAGAGACTGGGCGGGACTTATAAACAGATGCATCGCGCTGCTTGCTCCGAACGGCGCACTCTACTTCTCAACGAACAGCCGCCGGCTTTCTTTTGATGAGGAGCTCATTGCGAAAGCAACAGGCGACGGCTGTAAAATAAGCACGGAAGACATCACCGCAGCAACGATTTCTGAGGACTATGCAGGTACGAAAATCCACCGGTGCTGGAAGCTAAAAGCGGGCAAAATAAAAGAAACGTTCTGATAAAACGCTGTTAAATAAAAAAACGGATACTCTTCACAGCATCCGTTTTTTCGAAAAATACACCCCGCGCGGTATTATTTTTCTTCGCTTTTAATACCGTATCTCTTGTTAAAGCGGTCGATACGTCCGGCTGTATCTACAAGTTTCTGTTTACCGGTGTAGAACGGATGGCATGCGGAGCAGATTTCAACGTGAATATTGTCCGCAGTCGAACGCGTTTCAATAACGTTACCGCACACGCAGGTAATTTTTGTCATCTTGTATTCCGGGTGGATTCCCTTTCTCATACTTAAAACTCCTTATATCAGTTTTGCCCGGCTGTACGGAACGGGTTTACGCTCTAAGCGCAGCCACAAAACCTGATTATTTTTAAAATATACATGATAAAACGCTTTTATGCAAGTCCCGCGTCAGAAAAATACGTCCTGTATTTTTCTGACGATGCAGGAAATGCCTACAGAAGCGCAAGGCGAGCTGCCATTTCCCGCGTCGGGGACGCACATCCTGTGCTTGCATTTTTACACGGCTGCAGAACCGGTATTCGCGTCAGAAAAATACGTCCTGTATTTTTCTGACGATGCGGAAAATGCCTATGGAAGCAGAGCTGTATGCTGCCATTTCCCGCGTCAGGGACGCACATCCTGTGCTTGCATTTTTACACAGCAGCAGAACCGGTATTCATAGAGGCTAGGAAGGCTTCGTTTGTCTTTGACTTACGCATTCGGTCAAGAAGCAGTTCCAGAATGTCGGCGTCTTCCATCGGGTTCAGGACTTTGCGGAGCACCCACAGTTTCTGGAGCTCGTTTTCAGTAAGCAGCAGCTCTTCCTTTCGTGTGCCGGATTTCTTAATATTGATTGCCGGGAACAGGCGGCGTTCCGCGAGCTTGCGGTCAAGATCTATTTCGCTGTTGCCGGTACCTTTAAATTCCTCAAATATGACTTCATCCATACGGCTGCCGGTTTCGATAAGCGCAGTGGAAATAATCGTAAGACTTCCGCCCTCTTCGACGTTGCGTGCAGCGCCGAAGAAACGCTTCGGCTTATGGAGCGCATTGCTGTCGACACCGCCGGAAAGGACCTTTCCCGACGTCGGAACAGTCTGATTGTATGCGCGTGCAAGGCGCGTAATCGAATCGAGAAAAATGACGACATCGCGCTTGTGTTCGACAAGGCGCTTTGCCTTTTCAAGCACCATCTCCGCAACCTGCACGTGGCGCGTAGCCTGCTCATCGAACGTCGACGAAATAACCTCCGCCTTGATGGAGCGTTCCATTTCGGTTACTTCCTCAGGACGCTCGTCGATGAGAAGCACAATGAGATATACTTCAGGATGATTCTGCGTAATCGCATTTGCAATCTTCTGCATGAGAATCGTTTTACCGGCTTTCGGCGGAGCGACAATCAGAAGACGCTGGCCTTTTCCTATCGGACAGAACAGATCCACAATCCGCGTCGCAAGTTCGGTTGAAACGGTCTCAAGATGAAGTTTATGATTCGGGTATAAAGGCGTCAGATTCTCAAACGGGATGCGTGTCTGAGCGACGCGCGGTTCGTCGAAGTTCACCGTCTCTATGCGGAGCAGCGCGAAGAACCGCTCCCCCTCTTTCGGTGAACGAGTCTGCCCGTAAATAGTATCGCCCGTCTTCAGGTTGAACAGACGTATCTGGCTCGGTGAAATGTATATATCGTCGGGGCCCGGCAGATAGCTGTTCTGCGGAGAGCGGAGGAATCCGTAGCCGTCGGGAAGTATTTCGAGAGCTCCGGAAGCGAAAATGATTCCCCCGTGTTCCGTGTGAGCTTTAAGAATGACAAATATAAGTTCCTGCTTTTTCATGGGAGCAAGATCGTCATTGGAGAAACCGTACTTCATCGCCAGCTCGCGGAGCTGAGGCATTCCCATCGCAGTAAGATCGTTGATGAGAAGACGGGGCTTTGATTCATATTCTTCCGTGCTTTCGGCGGCCCCCTGTGCTGCATTCATCTGGCTGCTCTCGGTTCCGGTTGCATGGTCGCCGTTTGAATAATTGTTATTATAATTATTGGTGTAATTTTTATTATTAAATCTTCCGCCCCTGCGGTAGTTCTGCTGATTATTATTCCATCTTGTCCGCTGCTGAGGACGATACTCGTTGTTATTCTCGTGCGGCTCCGAATCCGATTCCTGTCTGTTATTATTCGTACCGGTGTTCTGTTCAGTGCTTTCTTCCGCTGCCGTACTTTCCGGTAAAGACGATGCAGCAGCTCTGTCTACTTTAATAACTGCCCGGCGCTTCGGCCGTCCTACTTTTTTTACAGGTGATTCCTCCGACTGCTCCTCGGCAGTCGGTTCCGCATTGTCCGCTTCAGTCTGCTGCTGTGTCATTTCCAGCGTAGTCCCCTCGGGACTATTTTCTTCGTTGTCCTCGGAAATAGATGGTGATGCTTCATACGATTCCGGTTGAGCTTCAAAATCGAGCCCGGATTGCATCTCTTCCTCTTTCTTTTCCTGATCACCCGATGCATCGCTCGTACGATGCCTGCGTAATGGTGCCATTAAAAATTCTCCATGTATTAGATTTATAAAAAAAGCTGATTATACTGCAAGGATTTTACACATCCTGAAATAGGATAAAACAAGCCCGTTTTCGCATCAGGCTTGGATAATTATTACCGCTTTTACCGCCGCATGTCAACTAGGTATAAAAAAAACATAATCTTTAATTTTATTGAATAACGTCTGAATGAAGCGTCATTGCTTTTTTATATTCGGCAGATGCAGCGGTGAACAAATCGATATCGGGCTCTTTGTCGATCATAGTCACCTGACCCTCAAAATTAACATTGCTGGCAATGCGGATACGGGCCGTCGTTATATCGCCTATAACTGTACTGCCGCTGCATATCTCAACACGTTCGGATGCCTCAAGATTCCCCTGCACGGAACCGGAGATGACTATCGAGCGCGCGGAAATTTTTTCAACCGTGCATACCGCGTTTTTTGCTATCTCGAGATCGCCGGTCGCCTGTATCTTTCCGTTGAATTTTCCGGTAATAACGAGTTTATCTGTAAATTCGAGCTCTCCGTCAAATTCCGTTTCCGGTCCGAAAACAGTTTCATTAACTTTATCAGTTTCTTTATCTTCCGACATATGCCATATCCTACCTTATTTCGTTTTTTTATTCCAGATGATGCCCGCCGCGAGCCATACCAGAGAAACAAATATAAAAAAAATTCCGAGCACATCGCCCGTTCTGTCATATAATGTCAGCGGCGCCGACTGTTCGATGACCGGTATATATCCGGTTACAAACGTCCGGGAAAACGGCTCCGCTTCCGCAGAAATTCTTCCGTGTACATCTATAATGCACGTCTGCCCCGACGCCGTACTCCGTACAGTCGGGATACGGCTTTCTGCCGAACGGAAAACAGCCATCGACAGGTGCTGATACTGACAGGCAAGACTCTTCGACCATGCGTCGTTCGACATGTTGATGAATGCACGGGCTCCATCCCGTACAAATTTTCTGCAGTCGTTCCCGAACGTATCCTCAAAACAGATAGGCACCGAAAACGAAATGCCAGCCTGCCTGAACACAGTCCGTTTCTTGCCCGCCGACCATAAATGAGTGTCGCCTTTCAGCAGCAGCTTATAGATAAACGGAAAGAGCTTTGCATACGGGAAAGTCTCCGTAAAAGGCACAAGATGCATTTTCGCGTATATTTCCGGCTCAGGAGGAATAACGTTCACGCGCGGGTTAAAAACAAACGCGCAGTTGTAATCATCGTAATACTCTCCGCCCGTATCTACGGAATGAAAATTACCGATAACAAAAACAGCGTTCTGTTTATTAATATACTCAAGCACAGAATTAATAATCTCAAACCGTTTCCGGTCTTTCCGCTGATTATACTGCATGATTATAGACGGCACGACTGCCGTTTCCGGCCATACGACAATCTGTATGTCGCCGTCTGCCTCCAAAGCCTTCTGCGTAAGGCTCATGAGCGTCTTCGTATCTCTTTCGTACGCTTCGACGCCGCCTTTCCACGGATCTGTATTGTTCTGGACAGCGCACACCTTCACATATTTTCCGGTTTCATGCGGCTTACTTTTTATAACTACCGCGCCGTATATCAGCGCGGCGCACAGGCAGACACCCCATATGCACAGGCCCGCACCATGCCGTTTTACACTTTTCAACACATTTTTCAGTGAGACACTGCCGGCGGAATCAAGCAGTACGCGGTATATCCAAGCGGAACAAAAATCAACGAGAGCAGTGATTCCCCATACTCCCGCAATAGCGGAACTTTGAATGAGCAGAATGTTTCTCCACTGCGTATAGGCAGATACACCGTAGCTGAAACCGGAAAATCCGAGCGTCTTGATATATTCGTACGCGCAGAGAACGAGCCATTGCGCAATCCACGCTTTTTTTCCGCAGAACGTTTCAGCCGCTTTTAGAACAAGAAAAAGAACTGCACACAGCACAAAATACAGAAAACTGACAGCCAGCATTCCGACGGAACTGAACGCCGCAAGCCATGAAGTATACAAACTGTATGCGATGACTCCGTATACACCGCCCCACAGCCACACAGTCTTATGAGATGCCCTGTGCACAATCATAAAGACAGGCACATACATGAACCATGCAAAAAAAGAAATACCTTTGGGAAAAAGAAAACCGGGATTCGCAAGCGCAAAAAATACCGCACCTGTCAAAACAAGCAGTATTTGTATCAGAACCGATTTAATTGCAGGATGATCTTCCGCGCTTATCGACATTATTCTTCAACAGACTGACTTTTCAAATCCCACAACGCCTTTTTCAATTCCTGACCGGAACGGAATGCCGCTACATAATGGGGATTAACAGAAAGTTTTTCTCCGGTTTTCGGATTACGTGCAGAAATACGACCTTTCCGCAGTCTCGGTTCAAAGGTTCCGAATCCGCGAAGCTCAATCGTCGAACCGTTTTCAAGTGATTTTTTTACTTCTTCAAGAAAATTCTCTACAACCTGCTGAACAATACGTTTTTCACATTTCGTATTCTGATATATGGATTCGACAAGGTCATATTTCGTAATTTTCTTTAAAGCCATAAAACCCCTACCAATCAAACAGGCGGAACAAAATCCAGCCGAAGTGATGTAATCACATCAACTGGATTTTGAAAACAATAATAACGTAAAAGTTATTTTGCCGCAGATGCAGCAAACGTCACGTTATACAGCTTCATCATGCGTGATTTCTTGCGAGAAACAGCATTTCTTTTCAAAACACCCTTGCTGCGTGCCGAATCAAGCTCTTTCTGAAGAAGAACGTATTTTTCTTCAGCAGCTTTCTGATCCTTGCCCTGAACAGCCTGGACGAACTGTTTAGCATAAGTTCTGCATTTTGATTTTATTGCTTTATTGTGAATACGACGTACTTCACTCTGCTTAAATGCTTTCTCCGCAGATGTTTGTTTCTTAGCCAAAGGAGACCCCCAATAAGTAAACTATTTTGTATATTAACAAAGGCACGTCGTTTAGTCAAGTAATAAAGCTCTTATTGTTGACAATGCATATAATTATCAGTAATATATAACGACATACGAAAACTGATTTGGAGGCAGGTCATGGCTGGAGCCAGTAAAAACTCGCGTACTACCGTCGCAACACAGAAATTCATTTGCCCGGACTGCGGCGGTGAAATTGTAATGAAAACCACGGTCGAAAACGGCAGAATCAAGAATATTGCCGAGTGCACAAAATGCAAGCGCACCGAAAGACGACCGAAAGATTTTAAATAAGAGTCAAAAAAACGACATCACAGACGATGTCGTTTTTTTGACGTCTCAAATAAAAAGAAAAAATCGTCAGATTTTTTCTTCCTTAGACTTAAAATCCAACGACATCACAGACGATGTCGTTTTTTTGCATTTATGCTTCTTCTTTCCGCCATTCGTCAAGCTGTTTCTGGATAAGCACAGGTGCTTCCTCAAGAATTGCAACCTGCTCGCCCTTTGTTACCGGCGGCCGGTATATTTTTACGATTTTTACTCTGTAACAGCCGTTTTTAAGATTAGTCATAATTGTCTTTATGTTGCTTATCTTCCAGCCGCCGTCAAGCGCGCACACAACGACCGGCAGATTCGTCGATTCGGCAAGCTTGCGGAAACCGGCGGAATAGAATTTTCCTACGTTTCCGTCCTTTGTGCGCGTTCCTTCCGGAAAAAGAACGGGAATCTGATTGCGTTCAATGACGCGCTTCCCGAAATCCTCCATCGTCTTCATTGCGGTCACCGGGCTTGCCTTGCGGGAAATAAGGCAGTGTTCCTGCGTACGGAGCATCTCCGAGACAAGCGGAATATGGCGTCCGAGTTCTGCCTTTGCAACAAAACGAAGTTCCTTGTCGCGGAAATAGTTCATATAACACGGTATGTCGAAAAGACTTTGATGATTCGAAACTATCAAGAACTGCTCGGGCAGTTCGTTCACATGATCTTTATAACCGAAAAAACGAAAATTTTTATAGCATGAAAGTAAAGCAAAGATACGGGGAGCCAGTACTTTTACAATATAATTTGAAATCCGCATACTGCTTTTCTTCGACACAGGATAGGCAAGCGTATTAAAAAGCGAAGGCAGCGTTACCATCCAGAAAAGGCAGCATAGTGTTATAAAGCTTGACATATACTAATAATATAGATAAAAAACTTAGCTGTCAAATAAAAACCGCCCTACCTCGTCCACAATATCGTCGAGTTTCTCGTACAGCCGCTTCGTCTCCGGGATACTGTTGAGAAATATCCTGCCGTACTGCTTCTCATAGATGCGCCTGTCAAGAACGACTACGGTTCCGCGGTCGTCGCTTCTACGGATGAGGCGGCCGAATCCCTGACGGAATTTTATAACAGCCTCGGGAACGCTGAGTTCCATAAACGAGTTTCCTCCGCGCAAAGTTACCGCCTCCGCACGCGCAGTAAACACCGGATCGTTCGGCACCGAAAATGGCAGCTTTACGATGATGACCTGAGAAAGAGCCTCACCCGGAACGTCGACGCCCTGCCAGAACGAATCGGTTGCAAAAAGCACGCTCGACGTATCTTCCCTGAACATATCGAGCAGACGCGCGTTGTCGTCGTCACCCTGCTTTATAAGCGCTCCCGCAAATCCTTTGAGCTGCAGTTTGACGTCGCTGAACGCATTGCGGAGCATATCGTATGAAGTGAACAGAACGAGTGTCCGCCCTTTTGCTGCAACGATGAGACGCGCTATTGCCGTTTCAATATACGGCTGGAATTCCGTACCGTTTTCGGGAAACGGCGCGTCGTTGGGAACTGCAAACAGCAGATTCTTCCTATACGGAAAGGGCGACGGAAAATCGCCGAATAAAAGCCTGTCGCCGCCGGCAAAAGCAACGCCGGTGCGCCTCATCCACCAGCCGAAGTCGCGGTTTATTTCAAGCGTTGCGGAAGTGCAGACGACTGATTCCATCGGCTCGAATACGCCGGTACTCATGAGCGGTGCAATATCGAGCGGCGTTCTGGTAAATACCGTGTAAATCCGGTCGCCGTCGTCTTTTGCGGATACGGCGTCCTTCGGAAGATATTTCCGCTGTATCCAGAAAACCTGATCGCGCTTCTCGTCCCATGAGGAGAAATCGTTCAAAAGCAGTACGGCGTTGTCAAGCCGGCGGATAACAAGTTTCGCCTCCCAGAACGCCCCCGCTGATTTGTCTTCCTCGGCAATTCCCTGCATTATTTCCTTTACAAGCGACGTAAGTTCCGACACAGTCCGGGCAAGCACTGCCGTCAGGGAAAGCACCGGGCCAAAATCACGGGCAGTTGCATCGCAGAGCCGCAGGGTCCCCGAATCCTTCGTAAGGTCCTGCGATACTGCTTCCAAATCCGCGGCAGCTTTCTTAATGCGGTTCACGATTGTATACGATTCGGCTGCCTTTTCTTCGCTCGAAGACAGTATTGCAAGTGTGGAAATATATCCCGCTTCCGAATTCCTTCTGCGGCGGTACAGCAGATTCACCTGCCTGAGAAGCGCGAACCTGTTCACACTTTCGCTGAAAAAACTCGTCGCAGCACTCTCGATTCCGTGCGCTTCATCGAACACGATGCGGCGGTACGGAGGAAGAACGGCCTGATCGTCGTATCCCGCCCCGTTCATACGGGATTCGATATCCGCAAACAGAAGATGATGATTGACAACTATAAGCTGGGCGTCCGCCGCTTCCTTACGAACCTTCATGACAAAACACTGCGTATGAAACGGACAGCGCGCACCCATGCACGCGTCGCTTTCCGACTTTATGCGCGACCATACACTTTCCGGCGGCATGAACGACAAGTCGCTTCGACTTCCCGTCGCACTCGACTTTGTCCACGCCGTAACGGCATCGAAAATTTCGGTATCGTCGCCGAAAAGTTCCCGCTCACCTGCAGCATCTTCAAGCCGGCGAAGGCACACGTAGTTTTGTCTGCCCTTCACAAGTACCGCTTTTATTTTTCTGCCGGTAATTTTTTCCGCTGCGGGGATATCCTTTTCGCATAACTGCTGCTGAAGGTTTATCGTTCCCGTCGAAATGATCACCCGTTCCTTGTTTTCAACGGCCCACAACATGGCGGGAATAAGATACGCGTACGATTTTCCGACACCCGTTCCGGCTTCAAAAACGCCGAGCGCATTCTTATTAAAAGATTCCGCAACATTCCTCAGCAGCTCAATCTGCACAGGCCGTTCCTCGTACGTCGGAGACTGCTGTGAAAGAGGTCCCCCGTTTTCAAGATAGAGCGCAGTTTCATCGAGGTCGAGCTTTTTGATTTCCTTCGGCTTTACCGGCTCCATAACGACGTATACGTCGGTTACTTCGTTGTTTATGATGTAAAATCCCTGTGCGCGTTCAGAGGCATCCGACGCAACGGCCATGTCCGCATCGGAGGGCACCAGATATCCGTCCGGATGATTATGTATAAGCACAGAGCAATCCCGCACTTCCGTCTGATGAACGGGTACTTCGCAGTCGGTTCCCCTCGCACACGCTTTTACGGACGTAACAAGTCCGAGAGAATTAATTATGCCTGTAAAAAACACCTCGTTGCCGGAGACACTTTTTATCTGCCGTTTCATTTCAATGATGACAGGTTGTGAAAGATACTTGTGTACATCCATGATGAAGCATTATACCTGTTTGAAAGAAACGTGCAAAGGACAAAAAAACGGGAAGAATGGACAGGCGGTGAATTATTCTCAAAGTCATAATGATTTTATTCTACAGGAATAGTTTTTCCCTTTTCAGTGACGTTTTCTACAGCCTCGTTTGGAGAATCTTCCTTATCTCATTCAATTTCTGATATATTGCCCTTCTCAGACTGTTCCCGCTCAATATAACACGGTCTATCCAAGAATGACACTCTGTTTCTGCCTTCCTTTTTGGCATGATACATCGCGTGATCAGAATCTCTCTGTATATCGGCTATTGATTTATGATGTTCCATACGGGATGAGACACCTATGCTTACTGTTACCTTCAGTTCTGTGTCATTAAATACTGTCGCTTCTTTTTCTATTATTAAACGAACTTTTTCCGCCAGCTGCATTGATCCAACATGATCCGTTTCCGGTAGAAATACCGAAAACTCCTCCCCTCCGACTCGTCCAATTATATCACTACTTCTGATCGATTCCCTGATACATTTGGTTATCGATTTTAAGACACAATCTCCTGCTGCATGTCCATATGTATCATTTACTTTCTTAAAATGATCAATATCGATGAAAAGCAGAGAGAATGTTTTATCATCTCTTTGCGCAATATTTATTATCTGATCACATACTTCATAAAAAGTTCGTGTATTTAATACCCCTGTCAAAGGATCCTGACTCGCAAAATATTCAAGCCGCTTATTTGCCTCTGCCAATTCGTGTTCAATCTCTTTAATTCGGGTAATATCCGTAAGCGCGACCATATCTCCAATTGCATACCCACTTTCATTCCTCACTGGCTTTACAGAAACTAAATACTTTCGTTCCCCAATCTGTAACTCATGATCAGGAACTTCTCTTCCCTCATCAAAATATTGAAAATCACGTTTTATGTTCTCTCCGCTTTCTTTACTAATTTCTTCTGCTTTTTTCCCTATAAGGTCTGAAGATTTTAATCCCCCGAACATTGAAAGTGCTTTATTAACCACAACGTATCTTCCTTCGCGATCCATAAGAGCCATTGCAACAGGCATTGATTCAAAGATATCTTTAATATCCATACATTTATATTCGATTCCAAGTTTTTTCATCTATTCACTCCCTGTTTCCATCCAACAAGTTTTGTGACAAAAGTATTGTCAAGTTGAAGGAATAAAAAAAGCCCTGTGCCGGTGAAACAGGCTACAGAACTTCGATTCCATTGAGTTGCGTAAAATGTTCACTGAAGGAATCATGTATTAGAATAATATAACACTGAATTTCAAAAAAACAATTTTTTTCTAAATTTTCTCTAATATGTACTTATACACAAAAAGCCGCAACCTATGTTAATTGCGGCATATAGTCTCAGCACTTCATTTGTATACGTATGCAGGATTTTCGATTAAGAAGGGATTCTATTTTCTTGTACCACAAAGAAATAGAAAAAAGACTTTTTCATCTCCTACGGGAATTGAACCCATGTTGTCGGGATGAAAACCCGATGTCCTAACCACTAGACGAAGGAGACTTACAGTCAGCATTTTTCGCTGACTCGGCAAATATATCATAAAACACAAATATTCGTCAAGTAGTGTTTACACATTCATGTCGAATTGCGCAACAAGTTTATCGTGAAGTGCACGGCATGCATCGCTGTTTAATCCGAGTTTCTGAGCAGCCGTAATATCCTGCATTGCTCTACCATAATCGTGTATATCATAATATGCAAGCGCTCTGCGGTAGAAAGCATGAGACTGATATTCATTCAGTTCCAGAGAACGTGTGTAGCACGCTATTGCTTCACTGTTTTTCTTAAGTATGCTGTAGACAATTCCCTCATAATATATTGCGCGGAAATTAGTTTTATCAACTTCTTCGCTTGCCTTGAAATCAGCAAGGGATTTTTCATATTCGCTCTGGGCAAAAAAAGCCATACCGCGGTGTTTATGAATAACTGCTAGGACCGTCTTGTCCGGTTTCGGTTTCGACTCTATTATCTGAGTATATATTCTGACTGCTTTTTCAAGATCTCCCGTGTTGTGCGCATGAATAGCTTCAAGCAGCATATCATCGATCGTTCCCTTTACATACGGAGATACGCGTTCTATTTTCGCAGCCCCTGACGACAATGTTTCAGGCTTTAATGAATCGAGTTCGTCGGCTTTTTCGTAGAACGATCTGCGCCTTTCTTCCATTTCCCCCTGAAGTTTTTTCTGATAATCCCGTATTTCCTGAAAAATTATATCGGCAAGGCTCAAAGATGCGTTCATTGAAGCGAGTTTTCTCCGAAGCGGAAGATCGAAAGGAGAGAATTCGCTTTTATAAATCAGCTCATGCTCAACCTCAGCCCACGCATCCTGAAGAATCGTCCGTATCTGTATTTCACATACTGTGTCGGCAGGCAGTGTAAGGCCGGAAAAAGATTCTGAACGAGGAATACAGTCATCGGGAATCGCAACGAGTACATGAATCGATTCATATCCGAATTCCCTGAAGTTCTGCGATGCGCCTTTTTTTTCAATTTCCTTTATTTTGAACAACGGCCGCAGTTCGCCAAGTACGACGGACAAATCCTCCAGAAATGCACATATCACACGGATTCCTATCATATCAGTAAGACTTACAAGTTCATCCGACTTCGCCGCTTCATGCGGTTTCACATGCAGAATTTTCTTATAATAACTGTCAAATGATTTGACCCGTGCCTTGTATGTAGGTTGCGACGAAAGCCGTATGTTCTGCTGCAGTTTTGTTTCTATATTCTGCATTATTGCAGTAAGGTACGGCACATATGTTTCATACGTCTCTTTTATTTTTGTCTTTGTCGGTAATTCATTAGTAAAATTTGTGTCCATAATACTGCTATACTCAATGTACTTCGTTACATAATAAAAAAGCGTCCTTCCATTGAAAAACTCAACAGGAAGGACGCTTTATTCAGCAGAAAATCTGCTTATTGTGCATTTGTAGTAGTGCCGGTTGTCTGCGCCGCAGTAGAATCGGACTTTTTCAGACTTGAAGTAAACTCCGACTCTGTAGCCTGTTTAGCCCCTTCAAGGTAGCGGTTCACCTGCTTATCGCCGAAACGTGACATTTCGTTGCTCTGGCGGTCGGCTTCGGTTTTACCGACAATTCCCCACAGATCTTCATCGGCAATATCGCGGTCAGATGTAAGGAGCGCTTTATCGTAGATAATCTTTACGTCCTTGAAATATCCGATATAATTGCCGCCAACCTGGTTGGCATCGCGTGTAATCTGGAAACCGGTGAACTTTACAAACGGAAGTCCGCGCGGATAAATCGGGTAAATACGGATTTCACGAGTACGGACCTCGGGGATATACTCGGGATTTGTCCACGTAAGCGTCTTCCATCCGTCGAATCCGAGATAGCCCATGAAATAGCGGCGTTCAACACCGTCCGTATCCTTGAGCATAACGTACAGGCCCTGCGGATAATTCATACCCATTGTTGTAACAGCAATCGATTTGAGTGTACCGACGTTTTTTACAACACCGTAGCCGTCCTCGAATTCCGTCTTTGTCTGTCCTGACGGTTTGTTGACTTTCCATTCTTTATCTGCATCGCTCACGACGGGATTTCCGTTCGCGTCGACTTGTTTATCGCCGTTTTCATCGATAGTTCTCAGTTTCTCATAGGCCGGAATTTCGAAAGGAGGAACAATTTTCGCATTGGCATTTGCATTCCACTCAGGGAACAGGATACGTACGCCCATGACGTTCTTTCCCGCAAACGGAACATCAGCTTCACTCTTTACCGGAGCCGCAACAATTGTTGAAAGTCCAACAGCATGCGGATTTTTGGCTGAAGAGTTAAGGTCGATTTCCCACTCAGGCAGAGCAAGAGATGTTTTCATCAGCTTTTTCTGGCTATCTGTAAATGTTGCACCCGCAGCAGTGGAATAATCCATTACTGTATGACCGTTCTGTGTTGCATTGCCGTTCGCGTCCGAAACGCTGTCAGCATCAAGCAGAGTAAAATCGATGACAGTTGCCTCTTCAGCAAAGAGACCGCCACCGATAAGCAGCATCGCTGCTGCAATTACTACATAAGTCCTCTTCATATTTGAAGCTCCTTTAAATACTTTTCGATGTAGCCTTGTATATGCAAACATTATCTAATAAGACATCTTTTTTGTCAACGCTTTTTTTGACCAAATCAGTCGTCCTCATAGGCAAGTCTGCCGCCGACAAACACCTCAACAGTATGTATATTTTCGAAATTATGCAGGATATTTCTCCTGAATAATCCGATTCCCTTTTTTATTTCAGATGCTCCGCCCGATTCAGTGAGCAGCGTATCCGAAAGATCTACGTACAGCGTGCTGCCGCGTTTAAAGCATGACACCGCTTTTGTCCCGGGCGAAAAAAGCGGTCTGAACCGGGACGTCTCCGGTCCGAGCAGCAATTCATCGACATACATGTTCAATCTGCCCTGCACGGGCTTTAACGGCAAATACCGCCATTCCATGCAGATTTTTCCGTTTTCGGAAGACTCGAACATGCATACCCGGCGTATTCCCGGAAACTGAATTATCCAGCTTACAAGCGAAATACAGAAGCAGACCGATACTATTCCGGTGAGCCATGCTGTCGATTTTTTCAGATTAGTAAAGAAACTCATTTCGATGAAGTAAATCCCCTTGAGCGTTCAAAGTGTGTTATAAAATCACTTATACCATTATATATACCGAGCGATGCCTTTTGCAAGTAGAGCGTACTGCTTAAATTCTGCGCTTCGGCATAGTTCGTGAGGAAGCCGAGTTCGATGAGAACGCTCGGCATGTTCGCGTTGCGGACGACAAACCACTCTTCCGCTTTTATTCCGCGGGGTTTTGTTCTGTCGCCTATCTGGGCCTGCAGTCCGTCCATAATGAACTTCGCTATAAGGATGCTTTCCTGCGTGTATTCTTCTTCCATCATACCGTTGAGAATCGGGAAAAGCGTGCTGTCGTCGCCCGCATCGGATTTGTCAATAACGGTGCGCCTGTATCCGGGCGAAAGATACCATACTTCGTAACCCGACGCTTTTTTATCGAGCGAGGCGTTCACGTGCACGGAGACGTACAGAATGGCTTCGTTGTCGTTGAGCTTCACCGAATTCGCAATGTCGGTGCGCTCTCCGAGCGACAGGAATTTATCGGTATCGCGCGTAAGGATTATCTGTTTGTCGGGATATGCGGTTTTGAGGCGCGCGTACAGCATTTTACCGACGCTGAGCGTTATATCCTTTTCGCGGACGGTAAGCGTCTTTCCGCCTTCGTGAAATGTCTGCATCGCTCCCGGATCTTTTCCTCCGTGTCCCGGATCAATAAGGATTGCACCGACCCGGTACGGTGATTCACCGCTTTCTGTTTTAAAGAAAGATTCCGCATCATCAAAAAATTTCTGAGAGACAAGGATCGCGCCTTTTTCAACAACGGGGGCGTCGGTCAACGAAAGCTTTCTGTCGTCGAGCAGAACAATGTTGTCGCCTGCACGAAAACTTATCTGATGGCCGTTCTTTTCCATGAGTCCCGTCTGCGACAGACTGTCCCAGTAAATCAGGATGCCCGATTCTTCCGCTTTTGCGAGCAGCTGAACACTTTCCGCACAGAAAGCGGATATACCTGAGACAAGAAGCAGCGCTGTAATCAGCAGGCGGAGTTTGCCCGTTTTCATGAACGTTCTCCTGCGGCCGTATCCGAAACGTAAAGTGCTCCCTGAATACCTCCGCGTATGACGGCTTTCCAGAACGTCCGCGCATCGAGCGCCTGATGATCAGGACAAACGGCGTCGAACAGAGCGCATGTCGTGCGCAGCGTACGGTGGTTCCAGTCCTCGTCGTCGGAAGCAAAGAGCGCGCGGAGTTCCTGCGGCACTGAACAGGAGATGCGCTTCCCTGCCGGAATCGTTCCGCTGATGCCGTCGATATTGTCAAGCACGATATACGCCGACGGCGGAAATCCCCTTTCGTCTTTGTCGGTTTCATCCGAAAGAAATTTTTCCGTCTCGTCGCAGCCCGGTTCAAGGCGCACGACAATGCCGCTCACGGCCTTTTCCGCCGCAGCAACCGCATCGTCGCGGCATTCCGCGAGCGCAATGACGTTGCCGCATTTTTCCACATTGTTCCGCGGAAATTTTACATGCGAACCGAGGTGCGACCGGGGAAACACATTCTTCACGCCGCTGACCGATGCGGCGTAATCTATGCCGATGACGTCGCTTACAACGCCCGGAACGGAAATCCACGCGCGCTCGGCGCTTGTTCTCGTGCACATGAGTTCGTACAGTTTGAAGGGCGATTCCCGGCCGCGGCACGAGGCAGGAGGTTCGAACGCAAGCGGAATGCGGTGTGTTTCAAGGTACTCCGGCGGCAGTCCGCATGCAATGAGCAGCGCCTGCTCCGTAAGACTGCATCCCGACGCATACGGATATGTCCAGCCTGACATGTATCCGCCTGAAAGACGGGCGGCAATCTCGCCGACCATCGGTCCCTTCTCCGTATATTTTATGTCTGCTTTCGCAGCTCCGCACGTAAGACCGAGCGCTTTGACGCCGAGCGCAAATACGGCGATAAGTTCGCTGCGCTTTACGGCATCGACGGCAGTCGGCATCGTATGCCCTGTTTCAATAAAATAAGGCGGGTAGTAAATGTGGCGGTCGGCAAATCCTGTGATTGTCATCGTGCCGCCGTACACGAGCGCGTCGATTGAATACTCCGGCCCGTCCATGTACTGCTCCACGACGGCAGTTCCGGTGCGCGAGTTGGCGACGGCAGCGAACGCAGCTTCCTCAACTTCCTCGTCGCGCCGTATCATGCGGCAGCCGCGCGCGCCCATATTGTCGGCCGGCTTCACGACGCACGGAAAACCGAGCTTTGCGACGAGCGCATGAACGACGCCGTTCTCTATTTCTTTTTTTGTAACGCTGAAAAAAGACGGAGACGGCACGCCTGCTTCCGTGAAACGCGCGCGCATGAGCGTCTTGCTGCTCGCGTTGAGCGCGGCTTCGTACCTGTGGCACGGAAGACCGAGTTTCTCACCTGCAAATGAAACCGACGCGGAAAAATCAGTCCCCGCCGTAAATACGGATGCCAGTCCGCCGTCTGCGGAAAGTTTCCGCGCAAGCGCATAGATGCCGTCCTTATCCTTTAAATCTATGTGTGCGAATTCGTCTGCAAGCGGAATGCACACTGCATTCGAATCCGCGTCGACGACGACGGTATTGTATCCGAGTTTTTTCGCTGCTGTGACGGCAGGTTTCTGTAAAAAACCCGCCCCGAGAATCAGTATGTTTTTTTTCATTCGTTCGATCCTAATTTTCTGCAGTACACTTCGAACGTGTCTCCGAGGTGAAACACGCGGCTTTTATATTCGTACATCTTATACAGCGGCGAATCTTTTTTCCAGCCGTGTTTTTCCACCTGGGGAAAACGTTCGGGATGATGTCCCGTCGATATTATCTTTACGACGGTAAATCCGAATTTCCGCAGAATGCTGTCAGCTTTCGACGGTTCCCACAGAGTGTAGTGGTCGGCGGGACTCTGCGCATAGAACGTTTCCGTACGCATTTTTGCCGAAACGCCTTCAGCCGACGGCGTCGAAAAAGCGAACACGCCGCCTTCCTTCACGAGCGACGACACGAGCTTAAGTACCGGCGCAAGGTCGCGGAAATGTTCGATCACGTACCACATCGTCACAGCATCGAACCGCTGCACGCCGAATTCAAGAGCGGCGTCGAAATCGGGAAAAGACGCACATGCGGCGGGAAACAGCAGTTTCGACTGCACGTACGACACTGCTTCGGGTGAAATATCAGTGCCGAAGACCTGCCACCCGTCGTCTGCCGCCGCGGAAAGGAACGGACCGTATGCGCATCCTACGTCGAGCACTGTCGGTTTCGACGAAAGACGCCTGCGGTTTTTGAACACGGAATCGATTTCATACATACGGCGGATTCCCTGCTTTTTTATCGACTCGAAATCTTCGAGATAGGTCTTCCCGTACTGGATCCTGTACTGTTCGGCAAAATAAGTTTTTCCGTAATCAGCATCTTTTCCGTCAGTAGTCCATGCCATATAGATTATACCGCACGACGGGCATCTTCTGAATGTGCGTCTGTCCGTCCGCGCCGTTACTCTGTTTTTTTCCGGCTCGTCCGTGCCGCATACGGGACAGGCAAGCCGTCTCCCGCGAGACAATGCGGAAATAAACTCACCGAGAGATTTTCCCTCTTCACGGACCGCGGCAGGCTTATACAATTTCCGCGGAGCGGACATAACTGTTTCCGCATTTTTCTTCGTGAGTTCTTCTTTCGGAAAACAGACAAAACCGTATCTTCCGGCAAGCTGTCCGTGAAGCGACGTCGTCGCGAGAAGTACGACCGCACATCCTGCATACGCAGCCTCATACGCAGTAAGTCCGTAATGCGTAACGACGAGGTCGTATGATGAAAGTTTTTCGCGGAGCCCCGGAATAGGTTCAACAAATTCCACTCCTTCGGCTGTTTCGGGCCGGGGATGGCCATGGGGCACGACGGCGGTCACTTCGCGTCCGTTCCCCGCAAACGCCTTCGCAGCGGGAACGACAAGATTCGCGGGATCCTCTCCCCCGAGGCATACAAGTATGCGTTTTATATCGGCTGCACATTCGCACGGTTTTTCCGTGCGCCGGTGTTCCGGCATCTTCATAAATGCGGGTTCGGTCATATTCGCCTTTCTGCCGAGACCGTACGAGGGAATCACGTCGAGGAGATAATCGCAGTATTCAGTGTTTGCAGAACCTTCATCTATCGCGGCAAGCGGCGCACATTCGTGCAGCCGTCCGGCAGTCTCTCTGTCGAGCGCGAAGCAGTCAGCAGCGATGAGAGAATATTCTTTTTGGGCGGGAAAATCACGCACAATCTGCCATTCGGCAAGGCCTTCCTCCTCCGCCTGATTAACAATTTCAGGAATTTCCGAAAGCTCCGCGTCTTTCGGAATATATACCGAAGCTCCGGTATTCGCCGCCGCTTCGAGACACCTGCGGAGATGTCCCGTACCGCGTCCTGCCTTCACGGACGGTACATACAGCACAGGATCGGTTATACCGGGAAATTCCATTGCCGAAAGAATCTGTTCCGTCGTATACGGTTCGCCGGGTGCCTTTCCTCCCGACAGATGCTGAACAATGCTGAGCGCACGCCGGTAATCGGTAGGAGTGTCGATCGTCGTACGATATTCAGGATGATGAAACCGCGCAGGGGCCTTTATCATCAAAGCTGAAAAGTGATTGCGGTGATTATAGAGCGCGGGTCCCACATGCTCGTGATCGTACGGCAGATCGGTCATTTTCTCCGCAGAAAGCAGAGACTTCGCATCCATAATTTCCACGCCGGAACCGTGGGGAAGGCCCGTCCATGTAATATAGTCGCATCTTGAAAATTCGCAGCGCTTGTTGTATTCGTCGAGCAGCACCTGTGCGGCTTCAAAAAACAGAAACGGATTGTCGGCCGTCGCGCGCACAACGATGTCGGCGTCGAGCTTCCTGATAAGCAGGCAGAACCGCCCGAGCACGTCTTCGAGAGGGCCGGCAAAAATGTTCCACGAACATTTTTCGGCGATAGGAGCGAGACGCCCGATCGACGCCTCGTCCGTCGCGATGTAATACGCATCGGCCTTCACCTTATGCATCGCATTCAGCGTCCACGCAAGGACAGGTACGCCTCCGAGATCTTTCAAAGCTTTTTCCGGCAGACGGGTTGAAGAAAGTCTGCACTGTACAATTACAACTGTCATTTATCAGGCACCCAGTTTTCTATAAGATGTTGTATATCCGTGTGAAAACGGAATTTATTCGTATTAACCCATCGTTGAGCATCTCTGAATTGTTTGCGCGATTCAAAAAAACCGCACGACGAATGGACGAGGAACGTCATAAAAGATGCGTCGGGAATCACGCCCCGGTCAAACCGCACACGGGGCAGCAGATTTTTTAAATAAAAATGAAGATACGTCAGATCGGCCGTCATGTCTTCTATCGGAACACTCTCGTCGTATGAGAGAAGGAATGTTGTTGAAAGAGTCGTTTCCTCGCCCCACAGCCACGAACGGAGCGCCAGATCGAGATTCTGATAATACGGCGACGTAATCGTGTAGTCGAATCCGCCGAGCTGAATGAATTTCATTCTGTTGTACAATCCGACGTAATCGAACGGATACAGCGTCTGCACGCCATCGGTGACGACAGCCGACGGAATTATTTTAAAATGTCCGCGATGAGCCGAAGGCGAAAACTGCACGGGCAGCGCGTTCTGTGAACTGTCAAGCAGCCGAGGGACAATGCAGTAATTTCCTTTCACCGTCAGATGTTCCGCAAGGCGCGGCTGAAGGACGAGCGCGGAAATATGCAGCGAATTACGCAGGACAAGAACGTACGACGATTGCACCTCGCTCATTCCGATGTTTATCATATCGCCGTCGGTGACTTTCTCGAGCGGAATAATAAATTTCACCGACGGCAGTCTGCGCGAGATTTCCTCGATGTTGAAATTGCCGGAATCAGGTTCGATTGAAATTATCGAAGCGAATCCGCATTTCGAAAGTGTCTCAAGCGTCTGCATGCGGAAATGACTGCCGTTGGAATTGAGAAGAACGACTGACACATCCATCGTCACTTCCGACGGCTGAACTCTTCCGCCTATGACTGTCCTGTTGATCTGCCTTTCATTAAAAATTAAAGGTATAGTATTCATCGCACTTCCTGCACTTCTCATCATACCGGCCGTTCATGTCTTTCGATACATACGGCGTCATTCGTTCCCACACCGACGCAAGTTTTTCCGTGAACGCATTTCCCAGTATATTGTTAAACATATATTCACGGCAGAGCGGTACACTTCCGTCCGCCAAAATCGTCATGTCGCGGCGGATATGCCAGCACGGATTCCGCTCGAGCGGCGAAAGGTCTGCAGGTTTGCAGTCAGGCAGCAGACCGCCGAAAGAATCATATTTCTGAATGATAAGCCTGCCGCACGACGGGCTTTTGTCGTCCTTCCAGTACCGGTAGAATTTTTCAAGCTCGTTTTCATTCGTGTTCGTGCGCACGAGCTGCGGATAAACATTTCCCGGAAAATACTCCTGCAGGAGAGGGACCGAAGCTGCTGCCTGCGAAAGAAGCGCGTTTCCGCCGCGCATTTTACGGTACGTCTCTTCAGTCGCTGCGTCGAGCGAAATTATCCAGAGCATCTTTCCGCCGGCGGCGGCTTTCACCGCCCGGCACAGTTCATCGGTGACAAGCGTTCCGTCAGTTTCCACCATGACGGACAGGTCGTCTTCCGCAGCGACCGTTTTCACGAAATCGACAAAATCAGGATGGAGCAGCGGTTCTCCCCACGCCGAAAGCGAAACGACTGCTTTGCCCGAAAGCTCCGCCATCTGCTTTACGAGCGGTTTGAACTGCGCAATCGTCATACGTCCGGCCTTATCCGACGACGGCGGAAATCCGTACTTCTTTTGAAATTCCTCCGGATACGGACAGTACGTGCACGTTCCCGGGCAGCGGGACTCAATCTGCACGTTGTAAAAACCCGGTACCGTTTTAAGCACAGTCACAAGGCCTGCCGCCGTTTCGGACAATTTCTCCGCGTCAGTTTCCCCCGAGGAGGAATCGTAGAGCGCACGGCACGCGGAAAATCCGGCCTTTGTCCCGCACTCAAATTCTAACCGGTACAGCCGCCAGTCTTTCGGTGCGAGCACCGTCTCGATTTCGAACGAATTGATGTCGGTTTTGAGAAGCGTTCCGATGCTGTTCCGCTCAACGGCCGTTCCGCCGAGTTTCTGCTGCGCTGTCCGTGAAAGTTCCGCAAGAATCGGTACGGTGCCTTTATCGAGCACTTCGGAAGCAAAGCCGTACGGATATCCGTCCGCAAACGTATATTCAGCCGCATACTTTTCGTGGGTCGAAACAAGTTCTCCGGTGAGGACTTTATCGAGGAACGGACAGTCCGCAAAAGCGTAAACTGCGGCGTCCGCACCGGCCTGTGCTGCGGCAGAATCAATTCCGTCGAGGAGGGACGTAAGCGTCCAGCTGCTGTTTTCCGTAATCACAACGGAAACGCCTGCTTTCTGCGCTTCGCTTCCGCATAATGCGCTGTTGCCCGGCGCGGCGAATATAAAAATCCCGGCGTTTCCCGGAACGGAAGCAGCCCACAGGAGAGCACGATCGTATGCCGATTCACCGTCGAACGCTTTTTCGAACATATAGTGCGAATCAGAGGCGGCAAATAAAATAACTGCAGTTTTCATCTCTTAATTTATCGGCCAGTCCGTTGAACAAATTGAAGGTTATGTATAAAATTATATCCATGACACCGTCCGTTCTGCCGGAAGACACCGTTTTTACCGTAACACAGATTACCGACCTCATCAAGGAAATGATAGAGGGCGCTTTTCCGGCTATTATTATAGAAGGAGAAATCTCCAATTACCGGCCGGCAAGTTCCGGTCATCTCTATTTTACGCTGAAGGACGATAATGCCCAGATAAGCGCCGTCATGTTCAGGAGTGCGGCATCGGCGCTCAGCTTTACTCCGAAGGACGGTACGCTCGTGCGCTGCACGGGAAAGCTTACCGTCTATCCTGCGCGCGGCAATTATCAGATACTCATTACAAAAATGGAAATTGCAGGAGCGGGAAACATTCTGCAGATGCTCGAGGAGCGTAAAAAGAAGCTTGCTGCCGAGGGCCTTTTCGAGGGCGCCCGGAAACGCCGCCTTCCCGCCTTTCCTCGTACGGTCGGCGTAGTCACAAGTCCGACGGGAGCCGCGCTCCGCGACATTCTGCAGATAACGAAACGGCGCAATTCCTGCGTCTCCGTCGTCATATTTCCGGCCCTTGTACAGGGAGACGAAGCGGCGGAATCAATCGTGCGGCAGATTAATGCGGCAAACGCGTTCCGTATGTGCGACGTGCTTATAGTGGGCCGCGGCGGCGGTTCGCTTGAAGACCTGCTGCCGTTCAGCGACGAACGCGTTGTGAGAACGATTGCGGCGTCCGAAATCCCCGTCGTTTCCGCAGTCGGACACGAAATAGACTGGGCGCTTTCCGACTATGCTGCGGACGTCCGCGCCCCCACGCCTTCGGCTGCGGCGGAACTCGTCGTACCGCTCAAGGCGGACATCATGCAGGACCTGCAGTCGTATGCGGACGACCTGTATAATACAATCAGGCAGAAAGTCGAGAACATGAAACTCGTCGTACGCACGTTCAATCCCGACAATCTTGAACTGCAGTTCCGCACGATTGAACAGCCGCTTCTCGCAAGGTTCGACAACGCAAAAGTCGCGCTGCTGCAAAATATGGATACAAAACTCAAGGACACGAAGCAGCACATAGAGATGTGCGTGCAGATACTCGAAAGTGCAAGTCCCGAAACGATCCTCGCGCGCGGTTACTCGATGGTCCGCGAAAAGTCGACGCAGAGGATTGTGCGCGACGCAGCGCAGACAAATCCGGGGACCGAACTGGAAATCGTTCCCTCAAAAGGAAAACTCACCGCCCGGGTCCTTTCCGTGAGCAGTGATTGAATGAAATCAGTATAGTTATTACCGTCTTTTCGCCCCAGATGACGGACTCCGGTAATAACCTTTTAAATACAGCCGTCGGAAAGAGGGCTGCGGAACCAAAAATAAGCCCGCGTGCGCCTCTCGCTGCTGCGAGCCGGAGCAAAGCCGGATTATTTTTGGCGGGAGCAAATTTCTTCCCGACAAATGCAATCAGTATGTTATTACCGGAGGACCGCCATGAAAAATTTTGAACAAAACCTCGAAACGCTCGAAAAACTCACCGCAGACATAAAGCGCAACGATATATCGCTTGAAGATGCGCTCAAAGATTTCGAGCAGGGAATCAAACTTGCCCGCGGCATGGAAGCGGAAATCGACAAAATCGAAGGCAAAATACAGGTACTCATGAACGAACCTGCTCCCGAAACGGACACGACGCCTGAACTCGATCTGTTTTCCGGCGCCGACGAAACGACAGGAACAGCGGGAGCGCCTGCCGAAGGAACGCGCCAGTGAGTGCGGAGCATCCGGTCAGGCGGCTCAGCGCCGAAGTCGCACGCAAAATCGCCGCAGGTGAAGTAATCGACAGACCGAACGCTATCGTACGGGAGCTCATGGACAACGCGATAGATTCAGGTGCGGGCTCTGTTCACGTTGAAGTCGATGCAGGCGGCATTGAAAAAGTGCGCGTCGTCGACAACGGATGCGGCATGACGAAGGAAGACCTTGCCGCCTGCGCACGACCGCACGCCACGAGTAAAATCACGACGGAAACCGACCTTCTCAAACTTTCGACGCTCGGTTTCCGCGGAGAGGCGCTTTCGTCGATTGCCGCGGTCTGCAGGCTTTCTGTCTCATCAGGCACGTGGAAAATGCGCGCGTCTGTTACCGAGGATCATATTATCGAACCTGTTCCGCCTGTTTCAGGTACGATCGTGCAGGCAGAAGGATTGTTCGAAAACTTCCCCGCCCGCCGTCTTTTCCTCAAGCGTCCGGCGTCGGAAATGCTCATGTGCCGCACGACGTTCATCGAAAAATCGCTTCCCCGCCCCGATATTGCGTTTACATTCACCGCAGACGGTGAGCGCCGTCTTACGCTTGAACGGGGCGTTCCGCTCAGGGCCCGTTTCGTACAGGCGACGGAACAGTCTGAAAACGAGTCGCTTTTCTATGAGATTTCGGGGAATGCGGGCGGTGAAAAACCGGACTGGTCGTTTACCGTCGTCATCGGCGAACCGGGCATTTTCCGCTCAAACAAAAAAGACATCTATATTTTCGTAAACGGCAGGAGAATTGCGGAATATTCGCTTGTGCAGGCAATCGAGTACGGAGGACAGGGCTATTTTCCGAACGGGACATATCCGGTTGCAGCGCTTTTTGTTACGATGAATCCGGAATTCGTCGATTTCAATATCCACCCGGCAAAAAAGGAAGCGCGCTTCAAGGATCTTTCCGGCCTGCATCACGGCGTAAGCACGGCCGTGCGGGATTTTTTCCATCATTACACAGTAAAAACGATGACGGACCGGAACGCCCCGGAAGATACAGCCAGTAAGTCACCCGAACTTGACCTGCATGCAGATGCAGCGGGTACACCGTATACGAAGGGCGCCCCTGACGACACAGCCGGCCACATCGTTATGCACCGCGGCGGAATTAATTTCCATACGCCGGGAGAAAGCGGATACAGGGTACCTCTGGATGATGTCCGCTCGCGCTTTTTTTCCGGCAGGACAGGCGGCGCCGGAGATGCGCCAGAAGCGTTCAAGCGGGGAGAATCTCCGTATTCTGCCGGCAAAGACAAGAACGAACCACAATCAGTTCCGTATGTAATCGAACATCCGTCGGACAACGTTCAGCCGCTTGCCGATGCTGCGCTCTCGGAATCTCCGCCGGTGCCGTTTCACTTTATAGGCAGCGCGCTCGGCACGTTCCTCATCGCGGAAAAGGACGAAACGCTTTACATCATCGACAAACACGCCGCGCACGAGCGCATCCTGTACAACCGCATCATGGCCGACCAGGGAAAGTCGCAGGAACTGCTCGTGCCGTACGAAATCACGACCGAAAACGAAGCAGATGACGCCTATCTTTCAAACATACAGGACGAGCTTAAGCGGTTCGGCTTTACGGTAAAAAACTGCGGCAGCGGCAGGTGGGAGATCTCTTCCGTTCCAGAACGCTGGAAGGGAACCGAAAACGATTTGTATCATACGCTGCTCGACAGGCGGCTCGAACCTTCCGAGGTAATATCGGCAATCGCTGCAATGTCAGCGTGCAAAGCTGCCGTAAAAGACGGAGGATTCCTCGACGACGATACCGCAACGCAGCTCGTCGCCGAAACATTCGCCCTTCCCGACCCTCACTGTCCGCACGGACGCCCTGTCTGGACGACAATCACGCGCGACCAGCTGTTCGCACTCGTAAAGCGGACTTAAGGACACAGGCTACTTCGTACCGCCTGCCGCCGTGAGGAGTTTGTCAACTTCGTCTTTACGGTACGAAGACTGCTTCGACTGCACGTAAAGAAGATATTTTTCCGCCGACGGATTGTCCTGAAGCGACATGCAGACTTTTGCAAGCTCGATGTACGCGTCCCAGTCAGCGTTGTCGAGCCTGAGCAGTTCAAGATACGTCGTCTTCGCGTTGTCGTACTGACCGTCGCTCGCGAACGTCTGCGCAAGATTCGAGCGCACCACGTTGTTGTTCGGATCAAGTTTGAGCGCGTTCTGAAAATAGAAAACAGCATTCTTATAATCCTTCTTTTTGAGATACGCGCTTCCCAGATCGTTGTTCGCTTCAAAATTATTCTTATCCTGATTATACGCCTGTGTAAAAAGCTGCAGCGCCATGTCGATATTCGGCGGATCCATGTTCAGGTACATGACGCCGAGATTGATTTTCGTCTTCCCGTGATTCGGGTTAAGCGTGAGCACCTCGCTGTACAGCGGAATGGCATCATCTTTTTTGCCGGTTTCATCAAGCATGAGCGCGTAATTGTACACGACGTTCGCTTCAGCATTCATGTCTTTGAGCGCGTCTTTCGTGTCATACGCTTTTTTTGCATACGACACAGCTTCCGCCGTCTTTTTCTCCGCATACAGCGTCGTCGAAAGATTGTAATACGTCGCAGGATCCTTCTCGTCGGGGCTTAAGAGCGCAAGCGCCTTACGGTAACTGTCTTCCGACGCCCCGTAATTTCCCGAAGCATAATACACAGTGCCGAGTTCCCTGAGCGCATCCCCGTTCACATTGTTAATCCGGATAACGTTGTTGTATGCGGTTAAAGCGCCCTGCTGGTCTCCGCGCTTCACGAGCAGCCGGGCTTCCTCGAGGTACGCCTTTTCATAACGCGGATCAATATCCCTCGCCTTTCTGAACGAGTCGAGCGCATCCTTTTCCCTTCCCAAACGGAGGTACGACAATCCGAGATTGTACTGCGCAGGAGAAAAATCTTTTCTGAACTGCACGCACGACTGGAATGAAGAGCCCGCTTCACTGTATTTTTTGAGCAGATACTGGACTTTGCCTAAATTGTAAAAATACAGGTAATTGGAATTGTCAGAGGTCACCGCTTTAGTAAGTTCGTTAAGCGCAGTCTGTCTGTCCTTTTTGTCGAGCGCGTCCATTCCGAGTATGTAATGCGCCGCCGGATCGTTCGGCGTTTTTGACACCGCCGACTGTGCATACGAGACTGCGGCGTCTTCAAGCAGTTTCTGCTGCGCCGCATCGGAAGCCTTCTGCGACGCGTCATACAGGAGAGACGCTATCTGCGAATTCTTGCTGCCGGAAAATGCCGGCTCCCCGTCGGAAATGGGCAGATTTTTCTGCGCCGCGCTGAAATGTGCAAGCGCAGAATCTATGTTCCCTGTCGCAAGCGCAGTCTTTCCCTGTGCAATTTCGTCATTGACAGACTGAATCTCCTTTTGAAGCGCCTTGTTCTTCCTGGCAAGCTCTTCCTCGGCAGCTTTGCGTGAGGCATCTTCCTGCTTCCGCTGTTCCTCCGCAGCTTTCGCCTGCGCAGCTTTTTCATCGGCAGCTTCCTGCTCTTTTTGAGCCTGAAGGCGCTCCTTTTCAAGCATATCAGTCATAGTCCGCTGATTTTTCTGCGCTTCCGCGCTGCTTTTCGCAAGTTCGTCCTTCATCGAGTCGAGCGACGACTGCACAGCTTTCGTGATGCCCGACGTATCGATATTAACGTTCACGTCGGACTGACCGCCGGCATTTTCCGAAGCCGGTTTCTTACCTTCCTTGAGCGCTATTATTTTGTCCATAAGAGCAAGCGCATCCCTGTCGTCCGCATTCTTCACAAGAAGTCCGTCGAGCAGATTCATGGCGCGGTCGTATTCGCCCTTATCTGTATACATCTGCACAAGTGCAAGCGTATTTTTCCGCCCGGAGTTACCCGAGCCGGACAACCGTATACCGGCCAAAATGCACAAAACGATAACGGCCGCCGTTCCGCCTAAAACAACCGCCTTCTGTTTCGCGGTACGTTTATTCCACCAATCAGCAATATTCATAATCCTGCCTGTAATTAGTCAAGTTCCGGTTCCGAATCGTAGTTTATCGTGTCTTCGGTGCCGGACGTCATATTTTCCGTGCTCGTGTCCTGCAGCGAATTAGCCACATCCTCGAGCAGTTTCCTCCGCCGTTCTTCTTCAGCCGCTTTCAGTGCCGTTTCCTCCGCAGCCTTCTGAGCCGCAAGTCTGTCCTGTTCGGCCTTCAGCGCAGCCTCTTCCTCCTGCCGTTTCTTTTCCTGTTCGGCCGCCGCCACCGCATCCGCAGCGCGTTTGTCCAGTTCCGCGCGGATAAGAGCTATCATCTGATTTATCCGGGCGCTCTGCGGATCATCGGGAGCAATGCGGAGGAACAAAGAGTAATCGTCAACCGCATCGGAAAGCTTGTCCTGCTTCAGCCGCGCGTTCGCCCTGTTCAGGACAGCCGGTGTAAAATCGGGCGACGCCGCAAGCGCAAGCGAATAGTAACTGTCCGCCTTTGCATAATCAGCGGCGGCAAAAGCCGCGTTTCCTGCATTATACGCAAGTATCTTCTTATTCGTCCCGGGAACAGAAAGACCTTTTTCGAACGCCGCAACCGATTTCACGAACTGCCCCGTCTGATAGTATGCCAGTCCCAGATAGTTGTACGCATCGGAAGACGCTGTTCCCGATGCTATGTCGGCTTCGAGAAGCGGAGCTGCGTCAGCCGGTCTGTTGTTTTTGAAAAGTCTTTCGCCTTCCGTTTCCGCGTGCATTACGGGCATCATGCACAAAAATGCGGCAGCGGCTGCAATCAGTTTTATCCTCATCATTTCAGTCTGGCCTCTATTACATATAGTAAACATTTGACATACTTACATAAATCGACTACTCTTTTATGCATATGTAGAATATCATTTTTCTTAGTATTATAATATAGGAACATAGTATTATAATAATAGGTAACACTCTAAATTCCGGAGGATAGTTTTATGGAATCTGTTCAGATCGCGATTATGGTAGTTCTTGGGGCCGGTGTCGCGAGTCTGCTTTTCTTCGTCATAAAATCAGTAAGCGCACCAAAACGGGTTGAAGGAATCCAGAAACTGATAAATCAGGGAAAAGTATCACAGGCAATCAGGCTGGCCAAACAGATTCTCTCCAAAGATACGGCGAATTACCTTGCTCATTACTATCTCGGCAAAGCTTATGCTGCGGATAACCGGGCTGAACTTGCGCTTATGGAATATAAAATCGTCAATGAGAACGCAATTTTCGGCGAAGATCTTCCGGAGCTTGATTTCCGCAGGGAAATGTCAGGGCTGTACATGAAGTTCAACCAGCAGCAGGACGCGCTCCGCGAATTTCTGCTGCTTACGAAACTTGAGCCGCACAACGCCGAAAATTTTTATACTATCGGCAAAATCTACGAGCAGCTGAACCGCGGAGATATGGCGCTCGGTTTTTTTCAGAAAGCGGTCGCGCTGAACAGGCGTCATGCAAAAGCCCATGCGGAAATCGGACTTATCCTGTATCACTCGAAACAGTTTTCGGAAGCGAAAAAAGAAATAGATCTTGCGCTCTCGCTGAGTCCTGAAACATATTCAGGTTATTATTACCTCGGAAAGATACTCAAGGATAACAAGGATTACGGAGCGGCCGTCAAAGCATTTGAAAAAGCCCAGCGCGATCCCGACTTCCGGCAGAAAGCGCTGATAGAGCGCGGCACGTGCTTTATGCTTGTAAACCGCATAGACAACGCGATCCCCGATCTGCAGCGCGCCGTCGAACAGGATAAGGACGGTTCAAAACAGGATACGCTGTATGCACGGTATTTTCTCGCCGCATGTTACGAAAAAAGCCGCAAAATCGAGAAGGCTATAGAACAGTGGGAAATAATCTACAAAAAAAATCATTCGTTCAGGGATGTGACTGCGAAGCTCACCGAATACAAGGATCTGCAGTCTAACGACAGTCTCAAAGACTATCTCACCAGCGGCGCGGAGGAATTCGCCGAAATATGCAAAAAAACTGCGCTGTCGGGACTTTTAATGTCGTCGCAAACCTGCGAGCCCATGAAATGGGGCTGCCAGATACTCGCCGTGGAACATAAAAGCGACGACTGGATGAACGTACGGAAACAACTGTATCTTCTCCGGTTTTACCGGGAAGCGGAACCGCTTGAAGACTCCGCCATCCGCGAAACACTCGACAAAATGAAAGAGCTTAACTGCACGAAGTCATATATTTTTGCAAGCGCAGGATTTACACGGACAGCGACAGGGTTTGCAGAAAACAGGCCAGTGGAACTTATAGGCAAAGAGAAACTTGAGCAGCTGCTTCAGAAGTCAGGTACATAATGAAAATACTCTGTGTCTCGGATCAGATTGATCCTCTTATCTACAATCAGAATGCCGTTAAATCGTTTCCTGATATAGATGTTATCCTGTGCGCAGGAGATCTCCCGATGGATTATGTCGATTTTATTGTGTCGACATTCAATAAACCTACGTATTTCATTTTCGGCAACCATAATCTCACCGAATACCGCTATTACCATAAAGGCAGGACGCCGCCTGTCGCACAGTATCAGTACGTTTCCCCTGCTGCGTCAATGACGGGCGGACACGGAGCTTTCTATGCGGGATTCCGCGTCATCAGGAACCGCAATCTTTCTTTCAAAGATCCGGCGACCGGGAAAATAACGCCGCTGCTCATAGCCGGCGTTTCAGGGTCGATCAGGTATAACAACGGACTGAATCAGTATACGGACAGGCAGATGAAAAGCTGCCTTCTGCACATGATGCCCGCGCTCATTTACAACAAAATCCGCTACGGACGCTACCTCGACATACTGCTTACCCATGCTTCGCCCCGCCATGTCCACGATCAGGAAGATCCGTGCCACAAAGGGTTCGAAAGCTTTAACTGGTTCATTAATAAATTCCAGCCTTCATATCTTGTGCACGGACACATACATCTGTACGATATGCGGACCGAACGCATCACAAAAGTTAATAAGACAACAGTAGTCAATGCGTATGCTCATTGCGTTCTTGAGTTTCCGCAGGAGAACGCCGAATGAATTCCAGCTTTTATGCAGCCCAGACCGAGGACGACTTTTCGAAAGCGCGCAACAAAGCGCTCTTCAATGAAATACAGCATTTCATGAATCCCGAAGAAGCCACCCTTATTTCGTTCACCGACATAAAATCGCTGCTCAAGCCGAAAGACGAAGTATATATGGGAATGAAGACTATCCCCGTCGATAAAATCGTAGGCAGCGAAGGAAGATACAAGGATTTCGACAATCAGTTCTTCCCGAAAAGCAATTTTCTCAAGGAACGGTGGGAACACGTCGACGAAGCAGCCATTCAGGCTATCATGCTTCCTCCCGTCAAAGTATACGAACTCGCAGGCCTGTATTTTGTGCGCGACGGCAATCATCGTGTTTCCGTCGCAAAGATGCGCGGTACGGAATTCATCGACGCCGAAGTCGTTTCGCTGCAGAGCGAAATAAAGCTCAGAGCGATGGATACGCTCAAGGGAATGGTCAGGCAGATTATCTTCTATGAAAAACGCGTCTTTTACTCCGAAACAAATTTCGGCGATATAACTGATTTCTGGGGACTTGATTTCTCCACCGCGGGCCAGTACGACGTCGTCTACAATCATATCCTTACGCATAAATACTATCTTAACCTGAAACGCACCGATGAAATTTCCATGGAAGACGCAATCATATCGTGGTATACGACAGTATATTCTCCCATCATCGACGTAATCAAAAAAAAGCACGTGATGCGGTATTTTAAACACCGCACGGAAAGCGATCTCTATGTCTGGATAATCAAATACTGGGACGAACTCAAAAAAAAGTTCGGAAATGACTTCAAACTCGACGACGCGGTCGCCTCATTCAGAAAAAAGGAACGGTATAGCTTTCTTAACAAACTGATCAATATGTTTCAGCGTATTCTGGTAAAACGAAGCATCAAATCGAGTTGATGTTTTTGATTTTTAAAACTTGACGATGAAATAGTTCAATGGTAGAATGGATAGGACGAAAATATAGCAGGAGAAAAAAAACTTGTATTCACTAGACTCTTTTACGAATGTACCGTTGATAATTTCTGCAGTTGCCGGTTTGTTGTTAATCAGTCTGCTTGCAGTGATAAAATACCGTAATACAGCAAAAATAAGTTTTATTTTTTATGTTGTTCTTGTAGTTTTGATTGCGGGAATTATTTACACAGTTTCTACGTCCCATACAATTTATCTTGCATGTACTATTCTTGCAGCTGAAATTCTTGTACTCCCCTATCTTATAATACTTGCATCGGGTATTTCCATCAAACGGGAAAAGAAAGCGAAACAGAAATCCGCAGAAGCGGAAAAAGCGGAATCGTCGCCGGGAAAAGCAGACGCCGTTACGCTCGAACGCTATGAAAAAATACTCGCAGTAAACAGGGATTTTACGGTAAAAGCTGCGAACATGTTCTCGGATGAAGACAGCCTGGATAAATTTCTCGGTTACTTCAACAAAAAACTAACGGAGACGACTCATGCCGACGGATGTGTTATTCTTCTTGCCGATGAATTCGACAACATTCTGGCAGTCCGTTCCATGTCGGGGTCGTTTCCTCCGCCGTATAAACTTCCTGATGACCTTCCGCATAAGCCGGTACGCATTGAAACTAATTTCCGGTACGCACAGTTTCCGCTGCAGGACAATGTATTCGGGAATGTCGCCTCCGGCGGTGAACCTGTTCTTATCCCCGATTCTTCAAAAGATACGCGCATCTATCAGAACGGGCCGGAAGACTTCCTTGCGTGCGGCAGCTACATTTTTGTGCCTATCAAGATAAACGACGAAGTTACCGGCGTCGCTTCTCTTTCACGCAATCCCGATAAGGAAAAATTCGGAGCGGCGGAATTCGAAGATGCAAAAATCATCACCGAAGCCGCTTCAACCGCACTCAAACCGCTTTTCAGCTTCCTCGAATACAGCGAACACAGCGAACTTACAAAGGAAGGCGATATTGCTGCGAAGTTTCAGAAACAGCTTCTGCCGGAGAAACTCCCCGCCGTCACAAATGTATCTCTCGGCTGCTGGTCGTCGACGGCAGAGAATGTGTGCGGCGACTACTACGACGTGATATTCTCCAGAAGAGACCGCGTCTCATATATCATGGCTGATATCGCGGGCAAAGGAATGAACTCTTTCACGGTCATGGTCATGGTTCGTGCCATGCTCCGCCTTATTGTCAATACGCCGCAGAGTGCAGGAACAATTCTGAGCTGGGCAAATAAAGGCATCTGTGCGGAAAATTCGAATATCGATCATTTTGCAAGCGTTGCGCTCATAAATTACAACCCGCTGAACAGCGAGGCACAGATAACAACGTGCGGTATAAATCCCGTTCTGCTGTATTCGGCAAAAACAAACACGATTTCAAAGATATCGGGTGCCGGTGAACCGCTTGGCGTTGAAAAAGAAACTGTTTATAAAGATATAAACATTAAACTTGCCTCCGGCGATATTCTCGTAACATGCACCGACGGCTTACTTGAATCTCTTAATGAATTTGGTATACAATATTCACTTACCAGCCTGATGAAGGTCGTTGAAACGAATCATCAACTTTCAGGACGTGATATTGCAAACCGTGTAAAAGATGATATAAAGAAATACTGCGGCAACACACAGCAGTACGACGACCAGAGTCTTATGGTCATAAAAATTCAGGGGTAAGGAGCTTCTGTATGGAACTTAAAATAAGAAAAAATGGAGATGTATACATCATCGATGTTAATGGCGAAATGGATCTTTACAACTCCTATAAGCTTAAAGAGCTTGTTATGAAGATGCTCGAAAAAAATGTAAAAATCTTCATTATCAACCTCGAGCAGGTAGACTACATCGATTCGTCCGGAATCGGTGCGTTGATTTATATCTGTTCCACAATCAAAAAAATGAACCTGAAGCTTTCAATTGCAAATATTCACGGTTCCGTAAAAAAGGTTATTGAGCTTACAAAACTTATGGGATATTTCCCGATTTCCAACAGCGTAGAAGAAGCACTTCTGATGGTTAAGGAGTAAGTTTTTCTATCAGCTGTTTGCAACATCTTTTTACCTTAGGAGTTTTTAATTATGGAGCAGGAAGAAATTAAAGAACTGCGCTCTGATGATAATGATCCGTTATTTGATAAAACTAATATGCTTTGTAAAACGTTTCCGTCCGATTTCCGCCAGATTCGTTATTTTACACTGCTGATTGTTCAGTCGGCACCGAACGAAATTAAAGAGCTTAACCTTCTGGAACAGCAGATCAGCGAAGTTATTAAAAATGCAGTCAAACACGGTAATCACTGCGATATCAACAAAAAAGTCGTCGTGTGGTACTCTTTCAGTCCGACGCATGCGCATCTTATTGTGCAGGACGAAGGCGAGGGGTTCAAAGACCTTGAGAAATGGAACGAATTCAACCGTAAGCGTCTTGAATGTCTGCATAAACAGAACTTTGAGGAACTTACGAATTACGTATCATTCCGCACAAAACAGAGCGATGATCAGGACGGCGGTAATGCGCTTTTTGCAGCTCTCGAATACTGGAACGGAGGATTCGTTTATAACGGCAAGCGCAACGCCGTTGCAATGCTCAAGAAATTTCAGCAGAAACGGCGCGGTGTAAACATCGACGGCGAATAGGCCACAGAAAAATACATCCTGTTGACTTATAAAGAGACTTGACGATTCGTTTTTTTGCATATATCTTTATTATGTAGATTCGACTGAATCTCAACAAATCGGGGATGTCCCGGTTTCGACGGATACGGGAAGATTCGTACTGCAGGTAAGGTCCGCAGGTCCTTTAAACGTGCGAAAATCTATAACTGCCAAACGTGATGAGGACTACGAGTCCGATGACGAACAGTTAGCTCTCGCTGCGTAAGTAGCGACTTAAAGAGCCGGAAACCCGACTACACCGCTCTGAGCGGCCGGGATTTTCTGTAACAAACCGGAGCTTGCTGTGCATAGTGTCCGGTATATGCACAGGACATTTTATCGGAATACGGAGCAGATGCTTTTTGTGCTGCTACCTGCTCCCGACAACTACCTCGCACAAATAAACCTGTAGATGTACCAGTTTTACGTACTCGGACGCGGGTTCAATTCCCGCCATCTCCAAAGCCTATTTCATTACGATGTAATGAAATAGGCTTTTTCGTTGAAGAATGTCACCAGTTATGATACCTGCTATCCGCTTCTTTTAACTCTGCCTGTTTTTTGATTTTCAGAAAGTATATTTCCATTTTTTTATTGACAAATTGAAATTATGGTGTATAGTTAAAACTACAACGTTGTAGTTTTAACTATTCTTATTTCTGATTTCATACAGTTCATGTAAGGAGGAAAATAGTATGAAAAAAACAGCCGTTATAGCAATAGCAGCCGCTCTTGCTGTCTCAACAACTCTTTTTGCCGCTCCAAAAAAGGCAAAGAAAACAAAGCAGGGCAAAGTATTCAACATCTACTGCTGGAACGAAGAGTTTCAGAGCCGCTTCAAGGATTTTTTTGAAGCGTCGGGCAAAGTTCCCGCAGATGTGAAGGTTAACTGGATTATCACACCGAATCAGGGCAACGCGTATCAGAATAAACTCGACGAAGCCCTTCTTCAGCAGGAAAATGCTTCCGCGGACGACAAAATCGACCTTTTCCTCGTCGAAGCCGACTACGCGCTTAAGTATGTCGACACGCCGTATACGCTCGACGTAAAAAAGGACATCGGCCTTACGGACGCTGACCTTGCGAATCAGTACAAATACACAAAGGATATCATGACCGATTCCGAAAAAGTGCTGAAGGGCGTCTCCTGGCAGGCATGTCCGGGCGGATTCATCTACCGCCGCTCTTTCGCAAAAGAAGTGCTCGGTACTGACGATCCGGCACAGGTACAGGAAAAACTTTCCGACTGGGATAAATTCGACGCGGTCGCAGCTCAGATGAAAGCCCGCGGCTACTTCATGCTCTCCGGTTTCGACGACGATTTCCGTGTTTTCTCTGACAACGTAACTTCCCCGTGGGTTACCGGCAGCAAGATTAACGTCGACCAGTCGATCAAACGCTGGGTTGCACAGACGAAGACGTATACCGACAAGGGATACAACAACAAGGCGAACCTGTGGTCGGCTGAGAGCGGTAACGGCGCGAAGAAGAACGGAAAAGTATTCGGCTACTTCGGACCGGGCTGGTTCATCGACTTCAGCCTTGCGGGCTGGACGAAAGACGATCCCGACGGACCGAACGCAGTCGGAAACGGAAGCTACGGCGACTGGGCGTTCTGCAAGGGACCGGAGGGATTCAGCTGGGGCGGCACCTGGATATGCGGAGCGGCGGGCTCGGACAACATTCAGCTCATCCGCGACATCATGTACACTTTGACGTGCGATAAGACAACGATGACCGCCATATCGGAGAAGACGGGAGATTTCACGAACAACGAAGCCGCGATGCAGGAAGTTGCATCAGGCTCGTATCAGAACGCATTCCTTGGCGGACAGAACCACCTTGCACTGCTGCTCGATTCGGCGAAATCAATCGACAAGAGCAACATGAGCGCGTACGATCAGGGTATGGCGGAAAAACTTCAGGCCGCTATGGCCGACTACTACAACGGCAAAGTCAATGAAAGTACGGCGTGGAATAATTTCTATACGGCCGTTCTTGAGCTTTATCCGAACCTCAAAAAATAAGACTGCCGTTATCGGATGATTTGTTAAAAAAAGGATATCAGAAACTTTGTTTTCGGATATTTGGAAAGCGGGAACCTGACAGGAAGAATGCCTGTCAGGTTCTTTTTTACCGCGGTTATCTGCAATTGACATTTATTATCTGCGCGGCTATTATGTAAAAACTATACATCTATAGAAGAAAAAAGGTATACATATGGCAGTTGATGAAAAATTACAGACAGTGCGGCACAGCTGCTCGCATGTTATGGCAGAGGCAATTCTGCATTTGTTTCCCGGTACAAAAATAGCAATCGGACCGGCTATCGATACCGGATTTTACTACGATTTTGACTTTCCGAAAGACATTAAATTCACGGAAGCGGATTTTCCTGCAGTCGAAAAAGAAATGCGCAGGATACTTGCAGGTAATCACGACTTTATACGCAAAGAAATATCAAAGGAAGAAGCTCTAAAACTGTTCGAAGATGAGCCGTATAAGCTTGATCTGATTAAAAATCTCCCCGACGGTGAGACAATCTCCACCTATGAGCAGGACGGATATCTTGACCTCTGCCGCGGCCCGCACGTCGCAAACACGAAAGAAATCAATCAGCAGGCATTCAAGCTTATGAAAATAGCAGGCGCATACTGGCACGGTGATTCCACTCAGCCGATGCTTACCCGCGTCTACGCTGCGTGTTTTGAAAAACCGAACGATTTGAAGGATTATCTGAAAATGCTCGAGGAAGCCGACAAACGCGACCACCGGAAACTCGGCATCCAGATGGACCTTTTCCATATTGAAGACGAAGATCCGGGACAGGTATTCTGGCATCCGAACGGATGGACAATGTATCTGACGCTTCAGGATTATATGCGCGATAAAATCCGCAAGGACGGCTACCTTGAAGTGAATACTCCCGCCGTCATGCCGCGTTCTCTCTGGGAAAAATCGGGGCACTGGGGACATTATCAGAAAAACATGTTCGTCACTGAAAGCGAAAAACGCATCTTTGCAATCAAACCGATGAACTGCCCCGGAGCGCTTGAGATTTTCAACACGCGCACGAGAAGTTATAAAGACCTCCCGCTCCGCCTTGCCGAATTCGGACACTGCGTGCGCAACGAACCGAGCGGAACGCTTCACGGAACGATGCGTGTCCGCGGTTTTGTTCAGGACGACGCTCATATTCTCTGCACCGACGAACAGATCGGCCAGGAAGTCACGAAATTCTGTCATCTTCTCAAGGACGTATACAAGGATTTCGGATTCGACAAAAATCTGCTTGTTAAATTCAGCACAATGCCCGACGATCACGTCGGGGATCTTGAAACGTGGGCGCGCGCGGAAAAGGCGCTTTCAGACGCATGCAAAGCTGCAGGGCTTGAATACGAAATTTCTCCGAAAGAGGGTGCTTTTTACGGACCGAAGCTTGAATTCACGCTCACCGACGCACTCGGACGCCAGTGGCAGTGCGGCACTATCCAGGTGGATTATCAGCTGCCGTCCGCAGAACGACTCAACGCGGAATATATCGGTGCGGACAATCAGAAACATCATCCCGTCATGCTGCACCGGGCGGTGCTCGGCTCCATTGAACGTTTCCTCGGCATTCTCATCGAGAACTACGCGGGCGCTATGCCTGCATGGCTGCACTTTGAACAGGCGGCTGTCGTTCCGGTCGGAAGCGGATTCTGTGATTACGCGCAGAAAGTCTGCGACGCGATGACCGCCGCGGGAATCCGCGCAAACGCGTATACGAGCGACGACAATATGAAGAATAAGATAAAACTTATTACGTCCGAACACAAGACGCCGTATATCATCGTCGTGGGACAAAAGGAATTGGATGAGGGAACAGTAGCCGTCCGCTTCCGCTCGGACAGCAACATTCCGCAGAAAACCTATAAACTGGATGAATTTATTTCCTACGTGCAGGATAAAATCAGCACGCACTACAACGGAATATAGGCCCGGAAAGTAACCGGCTCCGCATAAATGAGGCGTTTTCAAAATCCTGATGAGTTTTGAAAACGCCTCAAATTATTATTTTATCGCCAGAATCGTGTCGATTGCCTTATTCACGTAATCGACGTTGAGATCTTCTATAGTTCCCATGTCGACTGCCGACGACGACTGTTCTTCAATCGGGATTTTCGCGAGCACAGGCAGATTGTAGTTCTCTGCAATAGCCTCGATGTTGCTCTTACCGTAAACGTTGATTATTTCGCCGCATTTGGGGCATTTCACGTAGCTCATGTTCTCGACGAGACCGATTATCGGGATGTTCATCATATTCGCCATCTTCACGGCCTTTTCGACGATGACGCGCACGAGCTGCTGCGGAGACGATACGACAATAATTCCGTCCACAGGAAGCGACTGGAATACCGTGAGCGCCACGTCTCCCGTTCCCGGCGGCATGTCCACGAACATATAGTCCACGTCGTGCCAGATAACGTCGGTCCAGAACTGCTTTACGGCTCCAGAAATGACAGGTCCCCGCCAGATAACCGGATCGGTATTTTTTTCCAGCAGGAAATCCATAGACATAAGCTGAATGCCGCCGTCAGTCGTGACGGGCTTCATTGTGTTGTCATCGCCTTCCACCCGCGTAGAACTGAGGCCGAACGCCTCGGGAATCGACGGACCGGTGATATCCGCATCGAGAACAGCGGTGTGCTTTCCCTTACGGTTCATTGCGCAGGCGAGCAGGCACGTGACGAACGATTTTCCGACGCCGCCCTTCCCGCTTATGACGCCGATGACTTTCTTAACGGAACTGCCCTCATGCAGCTTGGCACGCATATCGCGCGATTCACAGCTTTTACCGCATGACGAGCAGTCATGGTTACAATTTTCTTCTTCTGCCATGTAATAGCTCCAAAAAATAAGTATCTTTTATAATTTAATCAGAAAACGGCTCATCGTCAATTCTATCGTTTTTACACGTTTCATTTATCTTTCTGACTTCCTGCAGCAGTGATTCGGAAGTAATGTTTTGAAGCTCCGCTGTTATGTCGCATACGGAACCGGTCCGCAGATAATACAGCACGCAGCTGATTTTTTCCTGCGGAACGTGCCGTATTTCCGAGACTGCCATGCGGTACAATGCCTGCTGGTAATAGTACTGTTCCGGGCGCTGAATTTTATCGGTTTTGTAATCGACAATCGTACAGGTGCCGTCGCTGTTTTCGTATGCGAGGTCCAAAAGTCCCGTAATAAAGCTGCCCGCAAAATAACTGCGGAACGCATATTCAGTCCGGTACCATCTTCCGTCTCTTCGGGTTTCCTCCAGCGCTTTTCCCGGAATACTCCCGCCGAACGCACGCACCATTCCGACGCAGCTGTCCGCAACTACGGCACGGTCCGTCTCTTTTTCGAGTCCCGTGAGCAGGCTGTGCGGCGGAACGTACTTTTCCGGCGCAGTGCCGTTTGCAGCAGCCTCCAGATACGCGTGCACAAGCGTACCGAAAGCCGCATAACCGAATTTTGTCCGGGAAACCACGTCGTTTACTGCGTTATACGAATCGATAAGTGAAGTTTCCGAATCTTCTGGAGAAAAAGCGCTCTCCAGACTGCTCGGCGCAATCCTGTTCAGCGGAATAAATTCCTGCGTGACGATTTCCGCGTTTTCATATTCCCGAACAAGATTTTCAGCCTGCTGAAGTTTTTTCTCAACCGATATACGGTGCACCGTACTTTTGCCGGAACTGTACAATACGGATTTTTCCGCCGGTTCTATGAGTGTAAAATCAAACGGGGCGCCGTCCGAAAAGCATGTTCTGTCGCCATCATAATAATTTTCGATAACAGCTTCGAACATGGACGTCCTGCCGCCGGACGATTTCGGACGAGTCCACGACCCTATTATATACACGCTGTTTTCCGCACGTGTAAGTCCGACATAAAAAAGGCGGCGGAATTCCGCATCGTTTTTCCGTTCGTTTTCTTCCTTCTGTTTTTTATAGAAGTAATTTCCGCTTCCGTTTCTGAAATTGAGCGACACTCCCGACGACTCGCTGCAGTACACTTTGTCCGCGTTGCTGTCCGATTTCGTATTTCCGGTGCACCCGTACACAAACACGTGTTTGAACTGAAGTCCCTTGCTCTTATGAATGGTCATAATCTGCACGGATTCACGCTGTTCGACGGGATACGTCACTTCCTCCGCATTGATATCGGAGTCGTCCGTTATATAATACCCGCCCGAATTTTTCTTCTGTGCAAGTTGGTCGACAAACCACGCGGGACTTTTTCCGTCGCTGTCTGCCTGCCTTGCAAGTTCGAACAAAAGGTCGTACTGTTCCGCAAAGAGGAACACTGCGCTGTCCCACAAAAACTCGTAGCGGTATCCGCAGTCGTACCACAGCCGCGACAGTGTGTCGGTTATACGGTGGCAGGGAATGAAAACGGACAAATCGGCATACAGTTTTCCCGCTGCGGTATATTTTCCGAATTGCTCCGCGGTCAGTACATTCTGCATGCATCCGGTCAGCTCCGGGCGGAACGGTGCAAAAACAGCATCGTTACTTTCCGTGTCGATCGCCCGGGCGAGAACGGTTTCGACAGTCTGCTCGTCGAGTCCCGAAAACGGCGAACTTATGAACGAAGCGAATGCGTTTACGTCCGACGGATATACGCAGAGACGCATGATATTATAGATATCGTTTACCGGCGCTTCGGCAAAAAGATCCTTATGCTGGTCGACCGTGTACGGAATACCTGCTCTGCTCAGATACGACGTTAATGAACTGCGGTCCGTACGGGAGCGGTCGAGGATTGCCATGTCGCTGTATTTTACGCCTGTTTCGGCAAGCGCGGAAATTTTTTCCGCGATAAAATACGCAAGCTGATCCTTCGCGTTCAAATACTTGTCCGACACGGAATCGTCGGAAAGGACGCCCGCCGTATTGAGCATACAGACGTGGACGGGAACATTGTCCGCAGTAACAGCGGCGCTTTCTTCCGCGATTCCCTTTTCCGCATCGTATTTCCGTGCGACGGTCTCATCAGTAAATCCCGCTTCATATTCGTTGAGCGGTTTTTCGGGGAACACCCATTTTACCGGAGCGGACGCCTGCTCTGCGGATTCCGCATCCATTTTTCTGCCGCGCAGATATCCGCCGAAAATCTGATTGAACGATGCAAGCAGTTCCGGGGTCGAACGGTAGTTGTATATCATGCTGTAAACGGAACCGCCGGAACGCCGCATCTCGTTTTTGAGTTTATTAAAAACGGAAACGTCCGCGCCGCGGAATTTGTAGACAGACTGTTTCTCGTCGCCGACGAAAAAAATATTATTATCGGATATGAGCGATAAAAGTTCGCGGTTCTTTCCGTTGTTGTCCTGGAATTCGTCTATCATAATCCGCATGCAGGACGCGGCTTCCTGCCGCCGTACGTCGGGCTGTTCCCGCAGTATGCGGAGCGCAAGTTCGGTCACGTCGGAAAAAGTAAGCTCGCCCGTCTGCCTCTTCGATTCATTAACCTGCGCGAGAAATTCGTCGAGGAGCGCAAAGACGCCTTTCGTCGTATCGTAGTGAACGATATAATCCGCAATCGATTCAAGCACGGGACCTATGCCGCCGTCGCTTTTAATATTCCCGACGGCGCTCCGCAGCTGATTCGTGTATCCCCTTATATTCTGGCTGAAGTAGAACTTTTTGAGCGCGTGCACAAAAGCGTCCGCCATCGGAGCCGCACGCCCGTCTCCTATCGATTCGGACGAGACGGAACCGTGTTCAGCCGAAGACAGCGCCTCAAGGGCCTTCGAAAGACACGTTCCGTAGGGAGAAAGTTTCTTTTCCTGCGGCAGCGAATCGAACATGCCGCTTATAAGGTTTACTGCATCGGAAAGCTCCGGCAGTTTTTCATTCCATGCGGCCGCGATTTCTTTTTTCTGAACGGCAAGCGCATCCGTAAAAAACGTCCCGCTGTCAGCAAGGGACGTGTACCGCTCAACCGTATCAGCAAAGAGCAGATCGGCAAGCTCCTGGAGTTTTCCCGCGTCGGCTATGTTTTTTATTGCTACATCATTCCGGTGCGAGATTACGAACGGCAGCGCGAGGTTCTTTATCGCCCGTCCGGCTCCCGACGTTCCGATGCTGAAATCGGGACGGATTCCGTACCGGTTCGCCGTCTGCCGCACGATTCCCGCACAATACGAATCGAGCGTCTGGATACGCGCGTTGGAAAAATCGGCAACGGCCTTCCGTGCGCGGAGACGTTCCTGTTCGGGAGTCTTTTCGTTCCGGGCAAAAAAGGTCAGCGTGTTGTATATGCGTTCGTACATTTCGGCCGCAGCCTTGTCGGTGAACGTGAGCGTAAGTATCTTGTCGACGCTGATGCTTTCTGTCATGACGAGGTACGCAAAACGTGTCGCGAGAACGTGCGTTTTTCCGGAACCTGCGCCTGCGGCGACAATCGTGCTGCCTGTCGAACAGCATACTTTCATCTGCTGGTCGTCGAGGCGGCGGTCAAGCAGAGCAAGATATGAAGGAGGATTATATGAAGTCATGTTGTTTCTCCCTGCACTTCAGGAAGCCGGATGCCGGACGAAATATACGCCGTGCGGCACACTGATTTAAAACGGCACTTTCTGCAGTCGCGGTATACTTCGACGTGAGCGGAATCGGCCGCCAGATTATACGAGCGTACGTTTGCGGCAAAATCATCCACATAGTTATTGAAGCATTCGAGCGTACGCGCATATTCTGCCATCGTCACGGCTCCCGAGTTCCCCTTGTGTCCGTTCTGTACGATGTAGCGGCTTTTCCGGTCGCTTATTGTATAAAAAAGCGCATTCTCGACCGCGGAAGTTTCACCGCCCGCGCGGTTCATATTCCAGAGCGTTATGTACATGGGAATCTGGAAATCGGCGAGCCGGTTGTCCGCATCGGCTATGCAGTCGGCTGTTCCGGGTGCGGCGGCAGCAGTGTTTTTGTAATCGACGATTGACACGCTGCCGTTGTCGTCCGCAAGGATACAGTCGATTCTGCCAGTGAGCGCCGTATTTCCGGCCTCCCCGCTCAATCCGCCCATCCACTGCTCTACGGCGATCACGGTGAAGCCGCCGAACGTTCCGCAGAACGTCCGCAGAAACGAAAGTATGGTATCGGCAAAATTTTCCTTCTGCGATTCGAGCACCGCAAGTACAAGCGGACTTCCGTTGAATTTTTCATCGGCCGAACGGAACGCCTCGCCTGCAAAACCGGCGAGCGCTTCCCTCAATTCCGGTTCGTCTTCAAGCGCACCGTCGTCGGAGACAGAGGGAAGTCTGCGCCCGCTCTCTTTGTACGACTTCATGAACAGCTCGAGAATCTTATGATTTATGGAGCCCGCATCGTATTTTTCCATAAGCGACGTATCGAGCGTGTCGTCCTTCAATCTGAGAATCTGACTGAAAATCCACGCGCGCCGGCACGGATAAAAATTCTTAAGATCGGTCTGTGCAACATGAATCGTGTCGGATCTGCCGTCGTGCGCGGAGCGGTTCGTACAAAGCACGTATTTTATTTTCTGCTTGAGTACGTCGTCGGGCTCCGTGTATGTTTCGCGCTGCACTGCTATCTGATTTTTCCACGCGGAAAATCCGTTTTTCTGCAGCTGCGTAATTCTCCGCGGAAAAGCGGAACCGCCGGCGAGACCGTTCCGTTCCTGAATAATAAAATCATCGGAGGCAAGACCGCCGAGTTCCGCATCGCATTCGTTCCTGTCTTTCTTAACAAGAAAGCTGAACGGGATGGAAAATCCGCCGAACGTCTGTTCCGCGGCGGAAAAAAACGCCGTGTCCTTTTCCGCATATAAACGGACGAACGAGGCCGAGGCAGTATCATTGTCGGGGCCGATCAGGTCCTCCCGTTTTCTCTTCGAAAGGAACGACAGACTCCTGTACGGAACAGTGAGTCTGTCCTGCGACGAGTCGAGCACAAACTGATACCTGAACTGCGCGCACGACGAAAGCCGGTAAGGAAAAACGGATACGCCGGCGGCCCCGGGCTGTTTCAGGTAAATGCTGTTCTCAAGCTCGTTGAGGAAAAAACTGTACGGCGACGGAACCGGTAATTGAAACGGCGCAAGGAATTCGTCTTCGATGTCGATCAGATCAGAAAGCACTTTGAGACATCTGCCGAGAATAAGATCCGCTTCCGCCGAGAAATTCAGGTCGTCGAGAAAATCGGAGCGGAATGCGAACCACTGCGTCCGTATGTCGCGGAACGTCGCGGCATTGCACAACGACGTCACGCGCTTTTTTAAATCCCTGTAGACTCTGAGTTCGCGTTCCGTCGTGTTGCCGGAATTTGAGGCGGCAAGCGCCAGTTCCCACGGATCTATCAGTCTGCCGCCTTCTTTATACGAACAGATGCATTTACGTTCGCTTCCTTCCCGCACCAGATTCCGGTTGAGCTCTTTCTCTTTCCACGGGATGTATCCGTCGAGCAGCAGCGCGCGGACGCTGTCGTACGAAAAGTTGTTCTGTACGCATTCCTGTATTTCACGGAATACCCGGCCCGCGCTGCACGCGGTATACGGTTCGCCTGCACGCATGACGAACGGAATGCAGTACAACCGGAATTCGCGTTCGATGTACGGCCGCCATGTGTCCGTATCGCTCACGCTTACAGCTATATCAGTCCACGCCGCGTTGCTTTCACAGACGAGGCTGCGTATTTTCAAAGCGGCGGCGCGCAGTTCCGTGCGCGAATTCGTATAGAACGACACGGCGGGACGTTCATCCGTCTCAGGAAGCATGACAAGCTGCACGCGTTCCGCCTTCATCATGTTTTCCCGGTAATCGCTGAAATCCTCAAACGTTTCGGGATAAAATATAATACACGTTCCTTCAAGCGCAAAATCAGGCATAATCCACGACGGTTCGAAAAGCCCGTTCTCGTCAAGATATTTTTTATACAGTGCATAAAGGGTCGAATAATCCCGATTTTCTTCATCGTCGTCCGTCCCGTTCCGTTTTCCAAGCCATGATTCGTATTTCTCATGCCACAGTTCCAGGGACGGAAGGATGCGCGCCGTCCAGTCGGTAAACGAATACGCGTTCTGCGCATATGCCGGATTTATGATGCTTTTGAAAAGAGGTTCTCCGGCCGCGGTTTTCTGCGCGTTTTCAGAAATCAGCCTGCGTACGAAAATTTTCCGGAGCAGGGACGGAATGCTTTTTCGTCCCTCGATTTTCGCGCTCAGTATGGACGACTTGAACGTATCCCATGCCGTAAAACGCTCGAGAGGAACGGACGACACGCCGCTTTCTTCCGGATGCGAAACAATCCAGTCGGCCCATGACGACGCAGCTACATCAGTCGGAAAAACAAACAGGACCGCATCATTCTGCAGATTTTCTATAAGGATACGGGAGACTTCCGAAGGCGGTGCGTAGCGAATGTTCATAGACAGCAGTATACCATAAAAAACGCATAAAGGCACGCCCGGTGAACGACACTTTTTTGTTGTAAATATTTGCAATACATGCTACTGTTCTTCCCTATCGTAAATAACTCACTTTTGTTCCGGAGGATTTTTTTATGGAAGAGAATATTACGGAGATTGTAACTTCTCTTGTTTTCCAGCTCGCTGTAATCATTTTTGCAGTACGCATAGTCGGGAAGCTTGCCGTTAAAATCGGCATACCTTCCGTTCTCGGCGAACTTGTCGCCGGTATTATTATCGGGCCGTATGCGCTCGGAGGAATAGTCCTTCCCGGATTCCCGCACGGCATATTTCCCCTTAACTCGGCTTCGCTTGCTGTAAGCCCCGAGCTGTATGCTTTTTCTTCGCTTGCGTCGATCATACTTCTGTTCGCATCAGGCATCGAAACTGATTTAACGCTGTTTCTGAAATATTCGGTAACGGGCGGCATAGTCGGATTCGGCGGCGTAGCCGTTTCGTTTCTGTTCGGAGACTTCTGCTCAATGCTCATGCTCGGTGCGGGTTTCATGGACGTCCGCAGTCTGTTTCTCGGAATAATGTCCACTGCGACATCGGTCGGCATTACGGCGCGGATTCTTTCGGACAAAAAGAAAATGGATTCTCCCGAAGGCGTCACGATTCTTGCAGCGGCAGTTTTCGACGACGTACTCGGTATTGTTCTGCTTGCCGTCGTCATGGGAATTGTTTCGGCCATTTCCGGCGGAGCAGCAGTTTCGAGCACAAAAATAGAGATGATTGCATTCAAAGCATTTTCCATCTGGCTTGTTTTCACCGCACTGTGCATTTTCCTTTCAAAGTACATCGCGCGGTTTGTGAAGCTGTTCGGCGGCACGTACGATTTTTCCATTGCGGCATTCGGCGTCGCGCTCGTTCTCGCGGGAATTTTTGAAAAGCAGGGACTTGCAATGATTATCGGCGCCTACACGACGGGGCTTGCGCTGTCCGGTACCGAAATAGCGCCCGTTATTCAGGAACGCATACACGGACTGTATAAATTCTTCGTGCCTATATTCTTTGCCGTCATGGGTATGAGCGTCAATCTTGGAGCACTGATGAATAAGGAAGTGCTTATATTCGGCGCAATTTACACGGCAGCCGCCATTCTCGCGAAGGTAATCGGATGCGGCGGTCCGTCGCTCGCGCTCGGCTTCAATTTCAAGGGTGCGCTCCGCATCGGTACCGGAATGATACCGCGCGGAGAGGTCGCGCTTATCATCGCGGGCATCGGTCTTACAGCAGGCATCGTCAATCAGGAGCTGTTCGGAGTCGTCATTCTTATGACGCTTGTGACGACAATTCTCGCGCCGCCGCTTCTGAGCGTTACGCTTAAAATAAAAGGCCGCGGAACACGTAAGGAAATAAAAACAGCCGAAGCCCAGCAGTTCGTCTGGGACTTCAAAGACGATGAAATCGCGGACCTCGTCATCGATATGTTTCTTCAGGACCTCCGCTCCGAAGGTTTCTACGTACAGATGATGAACATCTCCGACGGACTTTCGCAGGCCCGCAAGGGAAACACGTCTCTTTCAATCACTGAAACGGACAGCGTCGTCACGATTGAAACTGACAGGGAAGACATGGGTTTCGTGAAGGCGGAAATATATGAAGTTCTGCTCCGCCTGAATAAATCACTGCAGACACTTGAAGCGCTGAATGCGACAAGTTCGCTTCAATCAGGACTGATTTCCGAAGAACACCGAGTCGAACCTGCACTGCTGAAGGATTTGGATAAAAACAGCATATCCTGTAATCTTACCGGTACGACGAAACAGGAAATTCTTGATGAGCTTGTTACGCTGCTTGCGAATTCAGGCAAGGTAACCGACAGTGCATGCGTGCTGTCCGACATACAATCGCGAGAAAACAGCATGAGCACCGGTCTGGAAAAAGGAATCGCCATCCCTCACGCAAGAACGGACGGGGTAAAAGATATCTGCATCGCCGTGGGAATTAAAAAGGACGGAGTCGATTTTTCGTCTCTTGACGGACAGCCGTCGAAAATTTTTATCATGATTGTTTCACCCAAGAAAGGCGAATTTCCGCAGATGCAGGTAATATCCGCGGTCAACGGCGTTCTCAAAAAAGGTGATACGCTCGACAAAGTCCTGGCCGCCCGGACACCGGACGAAGTCATCGGGATTATAAAGGCTGCCGCCCAGAAAAAATAAGTACCTGTCTAAAGTAAGTTTTCGGACATCTCAGAAAACAGCGGGGAACATTCCGTAAGTAAAACTTCCGGGACGTTCCCCTTTTTTGTTCGTAATGATTTGCTGTACTGATTTTACTTGACATATGATACTATTCACCGTATATTATCAGTGATAATATAATATTATCTTTTATCAACAGACAAGGAGCTTTCTATGATGTTCAACACCGGCTCCTCCCTTCTTGACGCTGTTGTTCTTTCCGTCGTAGCCCGCGAACCGGAAGGAACGTACGGCTACAGGATAACGCAGGATGTCCGAAACGCGATTGATGTTTCCGAAAGTGCATTATATCCCGTGCTCAGGAGACTTCAGACCGGCAGTCTGCTTGAGACGTACGATAAAGAATTTTCGGGGCGGAACAGGCGGTACTATAAAATCACCGCGCAGGGAATGATTGAGCTTGATTCGTACAGACGCGACTGGATCGAGTACTGCAGAAAACTAAACAGCATACTTCTGGGAGAAGATTTATGACAAGACAAGAATATTTGAGCGGGCTTAAACTGCTGCTCAGATCGCTTCCCGTCGAGGAACAGGAAGAAGCGCTTGAATATTACCGGGGATATTTCGACGACGCCGGTGACGACGAAGAAGTGATGAATGAATTCGGTACGCCGGAAGAACTGGCACAGAGTATCGTCACAAAATTTGCGGGGATTCCTTCCGTACGGCAAAAGCAGAAGAACGAATCGAACGACGGTACGTGCGGTTCTTTTACGAACGACGAAGTGCGCAGTCTCGATATTTCGCTCGGTGCTGCGGAAATCGCGATGATTACGGGAACGTGTTTTTCCGTCGACTGCAGGGGAATGGCCCCGGGCGACATACGATACGGGCTTTCGCCGTTCGGAACATTTTCCATCGAGAACTCGCGGAAAATCCCTGATATGAACTTCTGGAACCACAACGATGCATCGGGAAGCAGCGTAAATCATCCCCGCATCCTCATACGGATTCCGGAGCAGACGAAAATCGATTTGCTGAGGCTTCATATAGGCGCCGGCTCTTTTACGGCAAAGGACGTCGATATACGAAGCACCCGCAGCTACATCGACGTCGACGCAGGAAACATCGTGCTTTCGAAAATCAGGGGCGGGGCGGCGGAATTCCGCTGCGGAATGGGAAACATTTCCTTTACCGGCGAGCTGCACGGTCTTATCAAGGCGGACTGCGGCATGGGAAACATATCGCTCATGCTCGACGGAAATCAGGAAGAGTATTCGCTTGCGGCGAAAGTCGGTCTGGGGTCGGTCCGGTTCAACGATCTCCACAAGGACGGTTTCGGAAGCATACTCAGCAGCGGGCAGAAACAGAATCACTTCTCAATCAACTGCGGAATGGGAAGTGTTAAAATCAAAATGAGATAATAATCCGGAGGAGAAAGAATAATGGCAAACAAAAGACTTTACAAATCACAGGACAGAAAACTGTGCGGAGTTTGCAGCGGTATCGCCGAATATTTTAATATTGATCCGACTATCGTACGGCTTATATGGGTTGTTGCGACGTGTGTAAGCGTCGGAGCCGGACTTATCGCATATATCGTCTGTGCGCTCGTTATGCCCGACCGCCCTTCCTCTGCGTCGGACTGGGACAACATGAAACGCGCGAACGACAATTCGGAACAGGACAGGGAATTCAACAGTCATTTCGAAAAAAAATAAACACGGAACGGACGTGCTTGTGCGGCGGCAATATGCGGACCGCCTTCAGCATGGCATACAAATGACGGCATTGCGTCTTTCAGGCTTTGCTGATATGGTAGCCGTCTATGGTTACAATACAACAGGTCCGGCCGGAAGATTTTCCGGTGCAGGACAACCTCTTTCAAACGGCGTTCTGGGGAACGTTTAAAGGTACGTGCGGTCAGCAGCCTCTTTTTTTCACTGCAGTCTATTCCGACAGGGATTTTTCCGCCCAGTTTCCGTTCATGGTACTCATCCGTATGCGCCGGGACGGTTCATGCTGCGCATATGCGCCCAGGGCACCGTCCGTTTCGATTCCTCCCGAAAAACGCGGGATTCTGCTTGAGGAACTCGCCCTTGCAGTCAGGCCGGCGCTTCCGGAACAATGCATCTGCATGAGGTACGATACTGCGTGGAAAAGTCAGCCCGGCGGTGAAGAAACGTTCCGGCCGGAAACTGCACAGCTTTTCATGAACTGGGGAACGGAAACTCACAGTCTGCGGAAAGCGCCGAAAAACTATATGTGCCCGGATACCGTCGTCGTCAACATTTCCGCAGCACCGGAACAGATTCTCGCGCGCATGAGGACGACAACCCGCAACTGCATACGGCGCGCATACCGCAGCGGAATCGACTTCGCTGTAAAAGGAGCAGACGCGCTTCCCGACTGGTACATGCTGTACAGGGAAACGGCTCTGCGGAAAAATTTCTTTTATGAAAAAGAGGAATATTTCGACCGGCTTTTTTCGCGCGAACACATTCAAAGCAACGCGGTACACGAACCTCCTCCGGCCGAAAAAATTATTCCGCTCGACGCACCGGCGCCGGTACCGCAGTTCCATATCATGACGGCGGGAAAAAACAAAAAAATCATATCAGGTATTATCATCGCCGTTTCCGGACACAACGCATATTATATGTACGCAGGTTCGAGCCTCGGGCAGAGGGAGCTTATGCCGAATTACGGGCTGCAATGGGAAGCCGTCAGATTCGCGCGCAGCCGGGGATGCACGAGTTACGACCTCATGGGCATTCCTCCCGACAACAACGCATCGCATCCGATGGCAGGTTTGTATATTTTTAAAACGGGATTCGGCGGAGAAACAATCCGCTTTGCAGGAACATGGGATTTTGTGTACGATGAGGAATCATACGGATATTTCGTGCTTGAAGAGCAGCTGTGAAAAACGCAGACAACTATTTTTACTTTGTTAAAAAATTAGTCGGGATAGCAGGATTCGCCCTACGGGCCGACTGGACTGTAACGCTGGCGCGTCGCAGTCGACGTTTCGAATCCTGCAAAAGTTTTAGGGACAGGCTTTCATTATTTTTATCTATTCGTTTACTTTGTTAAAAATTTTAAGTCGGGATAGCAGGATTCGCCCTACGGGCCGACTAGACTGTGACGCTAACGCGTCGCAGTCGACGTTTCGAATCCTGCGGAAGTTTTAGGGACAGGCTTTCATTATTTTTACCTATTCGTTTACTTTGTTAAAAATTTTAAGTCGGGATAGCAGGATTCGAACCTGTGACATCCTGCTCCCAAAGCAGGCGCGCTACCAGCTGCGCTATATCCCGAAATTAAAATGAGTATAACAAAAAAAACTATGCATGTCCACAAGCCGCATTGCATCACGTTAAATCTAACCGAAAAAGAAAGCGTTACTCACGTAAAAATCTAACCCAAAATAAAAAGCCCGAAAATAAAAAAGAGGGCGGAAAAGCATGGGATTAGAACGCCCCTGCAAAACGTCGTTGCAAGCAAAACTTTCCCTGTGTTCACCCGGCTTTCCACAGTTCGTCGTTGCAAAGCACCTCATCTTTATTGCTTCGCAACGGGCTCCGCCCGCCGTCCCAATCCGGCGTAGGCGATTGCTGCATTTCCTTCCCCTGCGATGCCGGCGGGCAAACTCTGCCTGTACCACTGCCGCCGAGGAATTTAATACGGATTCTGTTACACCACAAATCAGTATTCTCTGTCCGGTGCAGGCTGATATAACCGTACCCGGACATATCCTTTATTTTATTGATTCCAGTTCTTTTCTCAGTACAGGCTCCCATACTGTGCCCGCATAAACTCCTATCGCTTTCTTCAGGCACATCTTCTTCTGCTCCGTTTCACTCGGATTCCCTATCGTTATTCTCCCCTTTGAAGCGCCTGCACCCGGCTGTTTTATCAGGCGTACACCATAAAAATATAATCCGGGCTTATCCGGCACCGTAAACTCAAAATCCTTCACCTGTTCCGAATTCTCATCATATGTATCAAGCGAACGAGAGGTGGAATGTGTTGTTATACTTCCGATAGTCATATCAGAATAACCAAAACTTCCAACACCTTCCATATAGGTAACCTTATAATGCGCTCCCATCTTAAGCGGTTTCGGACAGAACACCAGGTTCCCGTTCACCTTGTAATCCATCACATCAGGCTTTCCCGATTTCGTGACTTCCGTAAATGTTATGTGGCTGATGCCGTTCGCCATTCCGTAAACAAGGACTGAGTTTTCCGGTGTTCCTATGGATTCATCATAGTTAATCTTTGGTGTTGTCATACACGAACTTAATCCTGCCAAAATCCCAATACTTAAAAACATTGTTGTTATTATTACAATTCCCTTCATAAAAATCTCCTTATTGCCTTCCTGATTCACTGCTGGTAAAAACTCGTAATGCAACGGACTCGGTAAGTAGAAAGCTTAGAGTATTCATACTCAAGCCCATTACTGAAATACTCGTCATACGCATAATAGTCAGTCGATGGATACTGGGACGACGACCAGTAGAAACCTGTTCCTAACTGCGTTACAGTCCCGCTGTATCCTCCGTCTGTAAGCACTGCAAGTCCCGCGTTGATTGCGGTTTTATTTTTATAAATTACTTTCAATTCGTCCTTTGCTGACCAATTACTGCCGCTTCGGTCGCATCCGAATTGCCTCCAGTTTCTGTCTTACACACTACCGTGCCCAATACAAATACTGCGGCTGCAAGAAGCAACCCCATTTCTTTCATCATCTTCATGTATTTTCCCCCTTTTTCTGATGATTTTTGTTTATATAAAAACATCCGGTATAGAAATTTTTCTGCACCGATGTCTCTATTCCTTAATCATGTTTTCCATAATTTATTTTCCAAACAGTTATACGCAGTGTTCGTTTATTACATAAAAAATTTGTTATTTTCATGCCTTGTTCCCCGAAAAACTATCTGTACCACTGCTGCCGGGGAATTTAATACGGATTCTGGGCCGCCGAAACAGGCTCCAGTTTTCCGGATTCACTATGGAATCTGTCAGTTCTCCTTACTTTCGTTTCCAGATATTAATTATTTATTAACGATATAACATTTTTAGTGTAAGGGAAACCCGCCAGCTCTGCTGGCGCGACCGAAAAAGTTAGACA